>ERZ1673752.2-NODE-2-length-584274-cov-165.883355_pt1 | contig 584274 bp, 510 predicted proteins | sample MGYA00580195_ERZ1673752 | MGnify/ENA primary metagenome ERZ1673752 (study PRJEB41218, sample SAMN15661744) | gut metagenome | host: Homo sapiens | place: Canada: London | collected 2015-08-20/2019-03-30 | study: EMG produced TPA metagenomics assembly of...
GCTGCCCGCCCTTCCTGGTATGGCTGGCCGGCAACGGAACCGGCTGACGGAAAAAACGGGGGCTTCGGAGATGAGATAAAGAATCTTGTAAATCGGTGGCTTGCCCCGAATAGGCTTGGTGCTTGGAATCTTTTTACTATCTTTACTCCAAAGCACAGACTATGATAGAGATACCCGAGTCCCGCACCTTGGCGAAGCAGGCGGCCGATGTATTGGCCGGCCGGACGGTTACCGATGTTTTCAACGCTACCCACCCGCATAAATTTACATGGTATACCGGTGACCCGGCTGCATACAAGGAGTTGCTCGCAGGAAAGAAAGTCCTGTCTGCCGCAGGCTACGGTGCATTTGCCGACTTGCTGTTGGAAGACAAGGTGCATGTTGCGCTTTCGGACGGGGTGCACATGCGTTACTGTCCGGCCGGTGCGGACATCCCGCCCAAATACCAGTTGCTGATAACATTCGATGATGACAGTTTCCTGGTCTTCACGGTGGCCATGTATGGCGGGATCAATGCTTTCCGGGGTAAACTGGACAATCCCTACTACCATGGTGCCTTGTCGAAGCCTTCCCCGCTCGACGACCGGTTTGATTCCGCTTATTTCGACCGTTTGGTGGCCGGAGCCAAGCCTAATCTTTCCGCCAAAGTGTTCCTCGCCACGGAACAACGGATTCCCGGCTTGGGAAACGGCGTCCTGCAGGATATTCTTTTCAATGCACGGATCCATCCTAAACGGAAGATGGCTGCGTTGGGCGGGCGTGGGTTGGACGCGTTGTTCGGCGCAGTGAAATCTACGCTGGCGGAAATGGCGGCAGCAGGTGGCCGGGATACGGAAAAGGATCTTTTCGGCAATCCCGGCGGGTACAAGGTTGTGCTCTCGAAAAATACATATACGGATCCGTGCCCTGTATGCGGAGGTGTGATCGTCAAGGAAGCCTATCTGGGCGGGGCGGTTTACTATTGCCCGCATTGCCAGCCGTTGAAATAGCACCGGGTTTACCGGGGGCTGTCTTTCAAAGATGTCCGGCCTGCGGTTCCGCCGAAAGGACGAACGGCAAAAGCCGGGGATTTCCCCGGCTTTTGCGTAATTGTGCGGCAGATAGGTTATTGGCCGCATTGGCGGTCGGATAACTGGGCGGACTCTCCCTGTGCGACTCTGCCCCGGGAGCCCGTATTATTCGGTGTAACTTCTGCTGTTGTTGCGCAGCCACGCGTGCGTTGGCGGCTTTCTCTTTCATCCGGGCGGCGCGCTTCTCGCTGTCGGGGTGCGATGAAAACATCTTCTGTACGGTCGATGTCTTGACGCCCTTCGGAAGTCCTGCCAGTTTGTTCAGCGAATTGCCCGTCGCATAGGGGCTGAAACCGTGTTTTACGGAGAATTGAAATCCGTATTTATCGGCTTCCTGCTCCTGTTTCTGCGAGAATTGCGCCGCGGTGAACGTTACGAGTTCGCCCAGCTGCGAGCCGCGCAGCTGGGCCAGCGTGCTCCCCTCCGCAGCCCGGCGTCATTGCGGGCAGCGGATGCCAGACAGGCGTTTTCCATCGCATGCTTTGTGTCCGCATGGATCCGGGCGGAGATCGGGCGTGCCGTGTCGTTCGCGGAAAATCGGGAGTCTGTTATTTTTCCGACTTTACGAAATCGAGGATCGCCCGGGCCGTGGTTTCCGGCTCTTCGAGGAAGCCCATGTGTCCCGAGTGTTCGAGCCACACGACCCCGGCCTGGGGATGCTCGGCAACCATCTTTTCGGCGGCCTCGGGCGGGATGTAGCCATCCTTTTTTCCGAGGATGAACAGTTGCTGGACATCCGACGAGCGCAACATCGCGTTCTGGTCTTTGCGGGTGATCATGCCTCCCAGCAGTGCGACGATCCCTTCGTCTTCGGTAAGGAAAACCTGCTCGGTCAGGTCTTCGATATACGCTTGCATCCGCGTGCGGTTCTCCTCGGCAAAGCCTGCTGCCGGAGCTACCCGGGCGAGCATGTCCTTCTTGCCTGCCTTTACGAGGACGATCTCCCTGCGGCGGTTTTCGGCCTTTTCGGGAGTATCGGGGTTGGGGGTGGAACTGAGCAGGACGAGCCCGTCGAGCATCCCGGGATGACGCTCGCAGAATGCCAGTGCCACGTAGCCTCCCATGGAGTGCCCTACGAGCGTACAGCGCCCGATGCCCAGAGCCGTGAGGGCGTCGGCTACCGTGTCGGCCAGGAAATCCATCGTATGCACTTCGCCTGTGACGACCGAAATGCCGTGACCCGGCAGGTCGAGCGTCACTACGCGTACCTCTTTATATAGGTAGGGGACGAAATCCTCCCATACCAATGCCGATTCGAGATAGCCGTGCAGCAGCACGACACACTTGTCACCGACCTGCGAATCGCAGACATGCAGGGCCGTAGACCCTGCCATTATAAATTTTTCGGTCATGTTCCGGGAATTATTCCTCCTCGTCATCCCCTTCGTCGAGGTAGTCGAGTACGGATTCGCGCCGCGTCGTGCCGAGGAGATCCTCGTCGTCCTCTTCGTCGATCGAACGGTAGAGCGAGTGCCGCTCTTTGCCGCTCTTGCGTATCGGATCGAGGCGTTTTGCCTTTCGAAGTTCGTCCGCGTCGTGTTCGCGGATTCCCTTGGGTGTTTTCATGGGTGGGAGAGGATTGGTTTTAGAAATTGTCGGTTTCGAATACCCCGCTGAAAACCCTGCGGGCAGGGCCCGTGAGCCTGATATTCGTATAATTCTGTGTCCCGGCCTCGTGCGTGAAGCCCACGATCAGCTCTCCGCCGGGAACCTGTATTCGGTATTTTGTCGTTCCGTGCTGCAAAGCATAGTTGGTTATGATCGCCGCAGCCGTGGCACCCGTGCCGCAGGCCAGCGTCTCGTGCTCGACGCCCCGTTCATAGGTGCGCATACGGATCGCTCCGTTGCCCGTGACCTCGACGAAATTGACGTTCGTACCCTGCGGGAACCGCCCCGTATCGTAACGGATACCCCTGCCGCGCCCGTTTACGTCGATGCCGTCGACATCATGCACCATTTCCACGTAGTGGGGAACCCCCGTATTGAGGAACCACCAGCCGTCGCCGCTGCGGATTTCCGATACATTTATCATGCCCAACTCGATTTCGCCCGCGGGGCCCTGCGCACGCCGGATATGTGCCGTATGCACGCCGTCCGTCGCGTCGAAATATTTGGTTTCCCCGCCGATGCCCAGATGTTCGGCGAAGAGCGCGAAGCAGCGGGCGCCGTTGCCGCACATCTCCCCTGCCGACCCGTCGGCGTTGTAGTAACGCATCGAGCAGTCCAGCTCGGCGCTGCGGCGCAGGGTCATCAGCCCGTCGGCACCGATGCCGAAATGACGATCGCACAGGGCGGCGATATGCCTGGCACCCGGCCGGAATACCTCTCCGCGGTCGTCGATCAGGATGAAATCGTTGCCTGCCCCCTCGTATTTGACGAATTTTACCAGCACTTCCGATAGTGGTTATATCATCGCAAAAATAATAAAACTTCTAAAAGTTTTACTACTTTTGTGGAAAATATGCGTATTCGCCGGTACCGGCAGGCGCCCGTATTGTTTTTACAGAAAACCTATAAATACAATTCCCATGAAAAGTGTGCTTTTCAAGCATCGTTCGATACGTAAGTTCCGTTCCACCCCTATTCCCGAGGATGTGCTGCACGAGATACTCGAAGCGGCATCGCGTGCTTCGACATGCGGTAACATGCAGCTCTATTCACTGGTCGTGACCCGCGATGCCGCTTTGCGCGGGAGGCTCGCCCCGTGCCACTTCAACCAGCCGATGGTAACGCAGGCCCCGTGCGTGGTGACAGTCTGCGCCGATGTGCACCGGTTCTCGATGTGGTGCCGGCAGCGCGATGCAGATCCGGCCTATGACAATTTCGCGTGGTTCCTCAATGCCGCGACCGATGCCCTGCTCGCTGCCCAGAACCTGTGCGTCGAGGCTGAACTGAAGGGGCTGGGCATTTGCTATCTCGGAACGACGATCTATACTGCCGGCGAGATTGCCGACATCCTCGAACTGCCCAAGGGAGTCATTCCGCTGACGACCGTCGTGGTGGGGTATCCCGACGAGTCGCCCGAACTGACCGACCGCCTGCCGCTCGAAGGCGTGGTGCACTATGAGAAATATACCGACTATACGGCCGCCGAGATCGACGAGTTGTGGGCCGAGCGCGAAGAGTCGGAGCTCACCAAACGCCTCCTCGAGGAGAACGGACTGCCCAACCTGGCGCAGGTCTTCACGCAGCGCCGCTACGTTCGCAAGGACAACCTCGCGATTTCGAACTCCTATTTCGCGCTGTTGAAGGAAAAAGGGTTCTTTAACAACTGACGCTGGGGTGCGGGGGGCCTGTCGTATATTCGTTGCCGCCATGCTGGGCCTGATCTGCTCGGCATGCAGCGTCACACGCAAAATCCCCGAAGGCCAGTACCTGCTGCAGAAGGTGAAGATCGACGCCGACAAGTCGACGCCCCGCAAGGAGCGCATCACTGCGGCCGATTTCGAGAAATATGTGCGTCAGACCCCGAACAAACGCTTTCTGGGTACCAATTTCTATGTCTGGCTCTACGAGCAGGCCAACCCCGGCAAGCAGAACTGGTGGAACAACTGGAAGCGCAGGATCGGGCAGGAGCCCGTGTTGCTGGACATGGGCCTGACGGATCGGAGTGCCCAGAACCTGAAGATCTTTATGGATTCGAAGGGCTTCCGCGCATCGCAGGTGACCTTCGAGGTGGACACCACCTCGCGGCGCAAACGCGCCAGGGTCACTTACCGAACCCGGCAGGGCGAGCCTTACCGGATCGACTCCGTGTCCTATGAGTTCCAGGACAAGTTCCTCGAACAGATCATCCTGCCCGATACCGCCAATACGCTGCTCCGCAAGGGCGGCATCTTCGACATCACGGTTCTCGACCGCGAGCGCGAGCGTATTGCGGCTTACCTCAAGGAGCGGGGTTATTACAACTTTACGGTCAACAATATCGAGTATGTGGCCGATACGCTGGGCGGCGGCCATAAGGTCGGGCTCGAACTGGTCGTCAAGCAGAACCTTACGGGATATAACGAGCGCGGCCTTCCGGTCATGGACAACAACATGGTCTACCGTATCGACCAGATCAACGTCTTCCCCAATTACGACCCTACGGTAGCCCGAACCGATTCGACTTTCCTGCAGCGGCTCGACACGCTCTATTACCGCGGCCTGAATATCGTCTATGAGAAACGCCCCAACCTGCGACCCGCGATCCTGCGGCAGGCGGTACCCCTCTACCCGAACTATGTCTACAATTCGGCGCAGGTGAACCGTGCCTATACCGACCTGATGTCGCTCGGGTATTTCAAGAGCGCCAAGATCGAATTCGTGGAGCAGCCCCAGAGTGCCGAGGTCACCAACTACGTCTCCTTTATCGGGGCGTCGGCCGATTCCACGCAGACCCGCTATACGCGGGAAGGGTACCTGAAATGCAATATCCTCTGTACCCCGACCCTGAAACAGAGTTTCAAGGTCGATCTGGAAGGAAGCACCACGTCGAGCTTCTACGGACTGAAAGCCACCGTCGGCTACCAGAACCGTAATATCTTCCGGGGTGCCGAGGCGTTCGACGTTTCGTTCACGGCCGGCTATGAGTTTATGAAGGCGCCCGATGCCAGGAAGAAGCGGGCCACGGAATTCGGCATCACGACCGGGTTGACTTTCCCGCGTTTCCTGATGCCCTGGCGCACGCGGCGGTTCCGTTCGGTCAACCAGCCCAAGACCAAGGTCGAGCTGTCGGTCAATTTCCAGGATCGCCCCTATTACCGGCGCACGCTATCCAGTGCGGGCATCACCTACCAGTGGACGAACAACCGTTACTCGACGTTCTCGCTGCGGCCCATCGACATCAATGTGGTCGATGTCAACAACCTCGACGAATCGTTCCTGATGATAAACAAGACCGATTCCGCGGGGCAGCAGGAGCTCACACCCAACAAGTACCTGCTCGAGAGTTTCCGCACGCAGTTCATCGGCGGGCTGACGTTCGGCTATTCGTATAACAACCAGCGTAAGAACCTCGGGGGCAATGCGACCAATATCCGGTTCAATTTCGAGACGGCGGGCAACCTGATCGACGCCGTAGACCGCTTGTTCTATGCGCGTCCCAAAGACGGAAGCCCGGCCAAGATCTTCGGGATCGAATACTCGCAGTATTTCCGTACCGACCTGAGCATCAGCCGCAAGATCATGCTGGGGGGAGCCACGGCGCTCGTCGGCCGCATCTATGGCGGCGTGGCAATGGCTTACGGCAATTCGACCTCCGTCCCGTTCGACCGCCAGTTCTATTGCGGCGGCAGCAACGGTATGCGCGGCTGGGCGCCCCGTACGCTGGGACAGGGTTCGGTGCCCGACCCCCACAGCTCCTTCCCCATACAGACGGGCGATGTGAAGCTGGAAGCCAACCTCGAACTGCGTTTCCCGATATGGGGCATGGTGCATGGCGCGACCTTCTTCGACCTGGGTAACATCTGGTATATCCGGCAGAATTCCGACTACTCCGATGATGCGGTCTTTCATTTCGACAAGTTTTACAAGCAGTTGGGGTTCAATACGGGCATCGGCCTGCGGCTGGACATCAAGTTCGCGGTGCTCCGCCTCGACTGGGGCGTGCAGCTCCATAATCCGAACAATCCCTCCGGCGAAAAGTGGATACACAACCTGCGCTGGAAAAATACGGCGCTCAATTTCGGCGTGGGGTACCCCTTCTGATTCCCGCCCCTTCCCTTTTTGCCGTCGGAGGATTATCCCCGGGGCACGCGCATAAAGCCTCCCTGGCCAAGCGGCCGGGGAGGCTTTGTTGTCTGCGGCAATGCCGTGCCGTCAGTTCTGTGCCTTGTACTGCGAGGGCGACATGCCCGTATTGCGTTTGAAGTAGCTGCCGAAGAACGATTGGTTCGGGAAATTGAGGTAGTAGGCGATCTCCTGAATGCTCATGTGGGAATATTTGAGCAGAGTCTTGGCTTCGATGATCACGTAGTTGTCGATCCACTCCGAAACCGACAGCCCGCTGATCCGTTTGATGAGCGTCGTGAGGTATTTGGGCGTGATGCAGAGTTGGCGGGCATAGAATCCCACGCTGCGTTCGGTGCGGTAGTGCTCGCCCAACAGGTGCGTGAACTGCTTGAAGTACTCCTCGGCCCGGTTGTGTATCGGGTTCTGTACTTCGGGATGCTCCGAGAGGTAGTTGTAGAGGATGTCCCCGACCTTGTAGATCGTCGCGGCGATCAGCCCGTTGATGATGTCGTGCGTGAAATGGGTCTCCTTGCCCCGGGTTTCACGCTCGATCTGCGCGATGAAACTGCGTATCGAGTGGCTTTCCTCGTGCGTGAGCGTCAGGCAGGGGTTGGCCGCGAATTGCAGGAAAAGCTGGAGCAGGTTTTTTGTGTCGATGTTGATGCGGCGCAGGAAATCGGGCGAAACGACGATTACGTCGGCCCTGAAATACTCCTCCGACTTGACCTGGAGGATATTCTTCGGGCTGAAGATGAAGATCGAATTTTTCTTCAGCCGGTATTCGTGCAGGTTGAGCGATACGCTGGTCTCCCCTTCCGTGCCGACGCCGATGACGAAGGCGTCGATGCGGCACGGGAACCGGAAAATTTCCATACGGTTGTCGCTGCTGGCCGTGAAGCACTCCCTCATCAGGCCCTGGCGGTTGTCCCCGGACATTTCGATGAGTTGCGACAGCGTGAATGAGTTGATCATAGTTTCTGTGTGGTTTCTGTTCATTTCATCCTTTATAATCGGGCGAAATATAGCAATAAAATGGTAATTTAAGTTCATTATGTTCGATATTCGAACGAAATGAACAATTTAAACTCCTTTCCGTATTTCCCCGGTCGCGATGTCCGGTCTGGATATGAAAAAAGTGCCGGGGTTCCGGCACTTTTCAAGTCTTTATTTTTGGAGTTTATTTGCCTCTCCTTATTTTGCAGCAGGTGCAGCAGGAGCAGCGGCTGCGGCAGGCGCTGTTGCCGGGGCGTCCGTGATACCCAGCTCCTTCTTCACGGCCGGGGCGAGGTCGGTCAGCATGGCCTCATCGAAATAGGCCAGCGACCCCGTCGAGGTATCGAAGACTGCCAGGTAGCTGCCAGCGCTTGCGACCTTGTCGATAGCAGCCTTGGCCTTGTCGATGATCGGGGCCAGCAGCTCGTTGTAACGCTTCTGGAGATCCTGCTGTGCAACCTGTTCAAAATCGTTGCGGCGCTGGATGAGGTCATTCAGTTCCTTCTCTTTGAGCTGGCGTACGGCGTCCGACATGGTCGAGAAATTCTTGTTGAACTCCTGGTACTTGTTATTGTATTCGACGACAATGTTCTCCATGCTCTCCTGAAGATCCTTACTGTAAGCTTCGATGTTGGTCTGCATCTCCTTCATTTCCGGCATCACCGAGATAACTTCCTGGGTGTTGATGCGCCCGAATTTCTGTGCGAAGAGCGATGTGGCGCCCATCACGAATACAACCGCAAGGGTTAGTTTGATTGCTTTTTTCATAAATTATCAGTTAATGTTTTGATGATCCTATTTTTTGAGGACGTCGATAACCTGCTGCGTACGGTCTACGCTGGGGTTCGAGTAGAGCAGTGTCGGGTTATTGGCCGAATCGAGCACCACGTCGGCACCTACCTGCTTGGCATAGGCTTCGATCGCGGAGAATACCTTTTTCTGGATCGGCTCGATCATTTCGACACGCTTTTTCATCAGGGTGCCGTCATTGCCGAAGAGTGTTTCCTGATACTCCTGTGCCGCTTTTTCTTTGGCCAGGATGTCGTTTTCCCGAGTTTGGCGCGTCGCGGCCGTGAGCGAGGCTTTCTGGTTCATGTAATTGTTGTAGAGCGTCTCCACTTCGGCGAACTTCGCGTCTACCATATCCTGATATTGTTCGGCCAGTTTGTCCAGCGTGGAAAGCGCAGTGTTGTAGGCGTCGATGGACTTGAAGACCTTTTCGCTGTTTACGATTATGTAGTTCTGGGCAGCCAGTGTGCCAGCCGAGAGAACGAATGCCGCTATTAAAATCAGACGTTTCATAATCCTTTGTGTTTTAAGTTAATATTCAGCCGGTTTCCCGGAACGGTGCTATAAATATAACTATTTTCTTTCAAATTTATTGCCACACTGCGCTTTATTTGCGCTTCCCGTATGTTTGCCCGGAAAGCCGGCTGGGGAGTTGCCCTCCCGTTGGCCGCCCCGCCGTGCCGCGGTTTAGAACTGCTGGCCCAGTACGAAGTGGAACTGGCTGCCGCTCTTCTTGGTCGAACCTGCCGGGGCGTCGAATCCGTAGCCCCAGTCGATACCCAGCATACCCACCACCGGCAGGTAGAGGCGGACGCCGAAGCCGGCCGAACGCTTGATCTTGAAGGGCGAGAACTTCTTCCACGATTCGAACGCATTACCGCCTTCGAGGAAGCCCAGTACATAGATCTGCGACGAGGGTTTCAGGATGACCGGGTAGCGCAACTCGGCCGTGTATTTGTTGTAGCCGACTGAATAGTCGCTCGTGGGGTCGAGTGCCCCGTCTTCGTAACCGCGCATCGAGATGATGTCGATACCGTATATATTATACCCCGACATACCGTCGCCGCCGACCTCGAAACGCTCGAAAGGCGAAACCTTGTGTTTATTGTAGTTGCCCAGGTAACCCATCTCGGCCTTGAGCATCAGCACCAGGTTCGAGTTTTTCGTCAGCGCCTGGAACCACTGAGCCTTGAACTGCCATTTGTGGAACTCTACCCAGCGGTAACGCTCCTGGTTGGCCTTGTCGGCGGTCGTGCTGTTCGTGCTGTTGGCCAGTTGTTCGAGTTTCTTGTAATCCTTGCCGTCCCAGAGCGAGTAGGGGGGCGTGAACTGCACCGAAGCGCTGAACTCCGAACCGCGGCGCGGATAGATCGGCTGGTCGACCGAGTTGCGGGCGAATACGAGTTTGAGCGAAAGCAGGTTGGCCGCACCGTTGGTCATGCCGAACGTATTCCAGTTCTTGAGCGAGAAACGTTCGTAGCTGGCCTCGCCGTAGAGCGTGAAGTAGGGGTCGGGCCAGTTCAGACGCTTACCCAGACCGGCTGCAACGCCGTACGTGCGGAAATACTGCGTACTCTTCTGCCATACGTAGTAGGCGTTGTTCTGCTCGGAGAAATGCGCCGAGATCGTGAACGAGTTGGGCTTCTTGCCGCCGAGCCACGGGTCGGTGAAACTCAGGGCGAAGGCCTTGTAATAGGTACCGTTGGTCTGGGCCGATAACGACAGACGCTGGTTCTGTCCCATCGGGTAGGGGCGCCATGCGCCTTTTTTGAAGAAATTTTTGACCGAAAGGTTGTTGAGCGTGATGTCGACCGAACCCACGAACGTACCGGAACCCCAGCCGCCCGCGATGTTGAACTGGTCGGATGCCTGCTCCTCGAGCGGCCAGTTGACGTTGACAAGCCGGTCGGATACCGGTTTGATGTCGGGCATGATCGTTTCGGGGTTGAAATGCCCCATCGAACCGAGCGTGCGGATGGTCTGCATCAGCAACGAGCGGTCGTAGAGTTCGCCCGGGAAGGTGCGCAGCTCGCGGCGGATGACCTCGTCGTCGACGCGCTGGTTGCCCGTGATGCCCACCTCGTTGATCTGGAACTGCTTGCCCTCGAATACCTTGACCTCGATGTCGATCGAGTCCGGGCCGATGATCGTCTCGGCGGGTTCGATCTGCGACATCAGGTAGCCGTTGTTCTGGTAGAGTGACGAGACGGACATCGCCTCGGGGTCGGTTTCCTTGCCGATGCCCAGTCGTTTGTGCATCGACTTTTTGTCGTAGGTGTCGCCCTTGCTCACGCCGAACATCTGCTGCAGGTCGTTGGTTTCGTAGACCGAGTTGCCGACCCACGATACGTTGCGGATGTAGTATTTGTTGCCTTCCGAGACTTCGAGGTCGATGCCCAGCCGCTTGTCGTTGATCGGATAGATCGAATCGCGTACGATCGTGGCGTTACGGTAACCGCGCGAGTTGTAGAAGTCGATCAGGAGGTCTTTGTCCTCTTCGTAATCGTTTTCGTTGAGCTTCGCCCCGCGGAAAATGTTGATGCTCTTCTGGTGGGTCTTCTTGAAGGTACGGCGCAGACGTTTGTCCTTGAACTGTTCGTTGCCCGTGAAATTGATCTTGCCGATCTTGACCTTGTTCTTGCGGTCGATGAGGAACGTGACGTTCACCATCTGCGGGCGCAGCGTGTCGTTGGTGATGCGCACGTCCACCTCCGTATTGCGGAAGGCTTTTTCCGACCAGTAGGCCTTGATGAGTTTTTTGTTCTTGTCGATGATATAATCCGACAATTCGCTGCCCCGCTTGAGTTTGAGCTTCTCCAGCAGGTCTTTCTTCTTGCCCTTCGAGATGCCTTCGAAATCCCAGTTGTTGACACGGGGACGCTCCTTGAGGAAAACCTCCAGGTCGAGGCTGTCGCCTTCGATCTGGGCACCGATCTTCACGTCGGAGAAGAACCGCTGGCTCCACAGGCGCGAAATGGCATTGGCGATGAAATTGCTGGGCAGGTAGATCGAGTCGCCTGCGATCAGTCCGGCCGAGGATTTGAGAATGTCGGAATTGAGGTACTGCACACCGTGGATATTGATGTCGCGGATGTAGTAGAGCTTCTGGGGGTCATCCTGCCGCATCATGGGGGCGTTTTCCGGGAATGCGGGCTTCGACGAGGCCGCGGTGTCTGCAGGATTCTGTTCCTGGGCGAATATATTCGTGCAGCATAACACGAAGGTCACGGCTGCCGTGAATATCTTACCGAAATAATTCATCTATTTTAATCTAATCTTTACTTCATCTATTTAACCAGCCCGAAACGTCGGTCGCGGCGGGCGTATTCCTCCATTGCCCGGTCGAACTCCTCTTCGGTGAAATCGGGCCACAGCACCTCCGGAAAATAAAGTTCGGCATAGGATGCCTGCCAGAGCAGGAAATTGCTCAACCTGCATTCGCCGCTGGTGCGGACGACCAGATCGGGGTTCGGGTAGGGCGCCGTGTCGAGCGAAGCGCTGACCGTCCCCTCGGAGATCTCCTCCGGGGCGAGCTCTCCGGCTGCGACCCGTGCGGCGATGCGCTGCACGGCGCGCGTGATCTCGCTGCGCGACGAATAGTTGAGCGCAAGGATCAGCGTCAGCGTCTTGCCCCCGGCCGTCCGTTGCTCGGCCTCGCAGAGGTAGCGCTGCACCTTCTCCGAAAATCGTGTGCGGTCACCGATCATCCGGATCTCCACCCCCTGGCGGATCAGTTCCGGGGTCTCGTTGACCACGCTCTTGCAGAAAAGCTCCATCAGCGCGTCGACCTCCTGTGCGGGACGCCCCCAGTTTTCGGTCGAGAACGCATAGAGCGTCAGGTACTTGACTCCCCAGCGTGCCGCTGCGCGCAACGATGCCCGAACAGGTTCCACACCTGCAACATGGCCTTCGTAACGCTCCTTGCCGCGCAGCTCGGCCCAGCGGCCGTTGCCGTCCATGATGATGGCGACGTGTTGCGGTATGCGATTCTGCTCGCTCATATTAGGGCACAAATATAGGGAATTAAAATGAAAATCTACCTACTTTACTGAACAACTTTACACCGATTTGAGACAGGGGCTTCAACTGCGGATGTCGATGCCCCACATCATTTTATTCCGTAACGTGTCATAAAATGATATATTGTGCGGTACGGCCAAAAAAATCTTCTGTTCGGCGCGTTTTATCGTGAATGCCGCCTCCTGTCCGATGGCGTATACGCGGCTGTCGAGGGTGACGAATGCGTCGGAGCGCCGGGCGTCGATGCGGAGCGTGATCGTGGCCGAGTCGGGGATGACCACGGGGCGCATCGTGAGGTTGTGCGGGGCCAGGGGGGAAATCACCAGGCAGGCGCATGTCGGGGCTACGACGGGGCCGCCGGCGCTGAGCGAGTAGGCCGTCGACCCCGTGGGGGTCGAGACGATCACGCCGTCGCCGTGGTAGGTGGCCACCATCTGCTCGTCGACGTAGGTTTCGACCGAGATCATGCCGGCGCCGTGGCGCTGTACGGTGAATTCGTTGAGCCCCAGCTCCGTGTCGGGCTGCTCGGCATAGTCGCCCGTGGCTTCGATCATCGAGCGGGGCTCGGTGGTGAGGCGCCCTGCCGCGACCTCTTCGAAGATCAGGTTCAGCCCGGCGCTCGGGGCGCTGGTCAGGAACCCGAGGTGCCCGGCGTTGATGCCCATGACGGGGATCGGGGCGCCGCAGAGACGGTGTACGCCTTCGAGCAGCGTGCCGTCGCCGCCGTAACAGACCATCAGGCTGTCGGTGGGCTGCCGGCCTACGCAGTGCCCGTAGACCTTTTCGGGCGGGATCTGCATGCCCGTGAGTTCGGTGACGAGGGGGGCGAACTCCTCGTTGACGGCGTAGTCGAACCCGAAAAGGCGGAGTGCATCGAACAATTGGCATATCTCGGCTGCGGTGTGGGAGAGCTGCCTGCGGGAAAAAAGTATGATTTTCATCGGCGGAGTTTCGAAAAAATAAGTAACTTTACCACGTCAAGACGACATCCGGGAGCCGTTCGTGCCCCCGTGCGGATCGGCCGGCGCGGTCGGGTTCAACATCGGGACGGCATGGTTCGTGCTCCGCCTGGGGCTTTATACAAGCGGCTTGTGCCGTCATTACGTGCAAATATAGCGAATTTTATGACAAAGTTAAGTGTAAACATCAATAAGATTGCCGTGGTGCGCAATTCGCGGGGCGGCAACATGCCCGATGTGGTTCGCGCAGCCCTTGATATCGAGCGTTTCGGCGCCGACGGCATCACGGTGCATCCGCGTCCCGACGCCCGGCATATCCGTTACGACGACGTCCGCGACCTGAAGCGTGTGCTAACCACCGAACTCAACGTCGAGGGCAACCCCATTCCGAGTTTCGTCGACCTCGTACTGGAGGTCGTCCCTGCCCAGGTGACCCTGGTGCCCGACGCGCATGACGCCATTACGTCGAATGCCGGGTGGGATACGCTCGCCAACCGGGATTTCCTGACCGGGATCGCGGCGCGGTTCCACGAAAAGGGTATCCGTGTTTCGGTCTTCGTCGATCCCGACTCTGCGATGGTCGCCGGTGCGAAGGCTTGCGGCGCCGACCGCGTGGAGCTGTATACCGAAGCCTATGCGCGCGAGTACCCTGCGGGTGCCGATGCTGCGCTGGCACCCTACCTGGCTGCTGCCGAAGAGGCGCGCCGCCAGGGGCTGGGGCTCAACGCCGGGCATGACCTCAGCCTGGAAAACCTGCGCTTCTTCGTCGGGCGCATCCCGTGGACGGACGAGGTGTCGATCGGCCATGCGCTGATCTGCGATGCGCTCTACTACGGGCTGGAAAACACCGTGCAGCTTTATAAACGTGAACTCAAATATTAATAATAAATAGAAGCCGGATATGAAAAAAGTCATCCTCCTTGCCGCGGCTTTGTTCGTCGCGGTCGCATCGTTCGCCCAAAACGAATACAACTATCAGAAACGCAGTCTTTTCGAACAGTTGCCGATCCGGGGTAACGACATCGTTTTCCTCGGGAACAGCATCACCGACGGCTGCGAGTGGGCCGAGTTGTTCAACAACCGCCATATCAAGAACCGCGGTATCAGCGCCGACCGTTCAGGGTGGCTGCTCGACCGCCTCGACCCGATCGTTAACGGCCATCCCAAGAAACTGTTCCTGATGATCGGCACCAACGACCTGGCGGCCGGTGTGTCGCCCGAGGAGGTAGCCGCCAACATCGGAAAATTACTCGACCGCTTCGCCGAGGAGTCGCCCTGGACGAAGATCTACGTACAGAGCATTCTCCCCGTGAACGGCGTGGATACCAAGGCCAAAGCCAAGAATCACTGGAAAAAGGGTGCCGAGATCATCGAGGCCAACAAACTGATCGAAGCGCTTTGCGAAGGCCGCAAGAATGTGCTCTACATCGACGTCTATTCGGCCTTGGTCGATCAAAAGGGGATGCTCGACAAACGCTATACGAACGACGGGCTGCACCTGATGGGCGAGGGGTATCTCGCCTGGAAAGAGGTCATCGAGAAATACGTGAAATAGCCGCGTGCCGCTGTCGAACCCCATATTCCGGAAAATTTCGCGTATCGCCGGCGAGCAGGGTGTGCGGGCCTTTGTCGTCGGCGGTTACGTGCGTGACCACTACCTTCGCCGCCCTTCGACCGACATCGACGTCGTCGTCGTGGGGAGCGGGATCGCCTTGGCCGAAGCGTTGGGGCGCGAGTTGCATACCAAAGTGTCCGTTTTCAAGACTTTCGGCACGGCGATGCTCCGTGCCGGGGGAATCGAGGTCGAATTCGTGGGCGCCCGCAAGGAGTCTTACACGCACGATTCGCGCAAGCCGCAGGTCGAGGCCGGGACGCTGGAAGACGACCAGCGCCGCCGTGACTTTACGATCAATGCGATGGCGTGGTCGCTCGATGCCGATTCGTTCGGCGAGTTGGTAGACCCGTTCGACGGGATGTACGACCTGGAGGAGTGCATCATCCGTACGCCGTGCGACCCCGACATCACCTTCTCGGACGACCCCCTGCGCATGATGCGTGCCGTGCGTTTCGCCTCGCAGCTGGGCTTCACGATCGAGGAGGAGACCTTCGATGCCATCCGCCGCAATGCGCCGCGGATCGGGATCGTATCCCGGGAGCGCATTGCCGCCGAACTCAACAAGATCGTCCTGTCGCCCGTCCCGTCGATCGGCATCGAACTGCTGGAGGCGACCGGGTTGCTGGAGCGGATATTCCCCGAGCTGCATAACCTCAAAGGGGTCGAGAAACGCGGCGCCCATGCACATAAGGACAATTTCGTCCATACGCTCAAGGTGCTGGACAACGTCGCCCGGCACAGCGACGACCTGTGGCTGCGCTGGGCCGCCGTGCTGCACGACATCGCCAAGCCGCTGACCAAGGCCTACGACCCGAAGGCCGGCTGGACGTTCCACGGACACGAGGTCGTGGGATCGAAGATGGTGCCCGGTATTTTCCGGCAATTGAAACTGCCCCTGAACGAGCATATGAAATTCGTGCAGAAGATGGTTTTCCTGCACCTGCGGCCGATCATCCTTTCGGAGGATATGGTCACCGACTCGGCCGTGCGCAGGCTGCTGTTCGAAGCCGGGGACGATGTGGAAAAGCTGATGACCCTGTGCGAGGCCGACATCACGTCGGGCATCGACGCCAAGGTGAAGCGCTACCTGGCCAATTTCGGCCTGGTACGCCGCAAGATGAAAGACCTCGAGGAGCGTGACCGTATCCGCAACTTCCAGCCTCCGATCACGGGCGAGGTCATCATGCAGACCTACGGCATCGGGCCGTGCCGTGCGATCGGCGACATCAAGGAGGTCATCAAGAACGCAATCCTCGACGGGGAGATTCCCAACGACTACGACGCGGCCTATGCCCTGATGGAGCGGCTGGCCGCGGAAAAGGGATTGACCAAAGCCGCGGCCCGGAACCCGTAGGAACGCTGCCGCCCCGTCGTTGTATTAAATAAAAAAGGTCGAGTTTTCCGCTCGGCCTTTTTTATTCGCCGGATTATATTTTGGCTGCCGGGTCGTAAGCCCCGGTGGCGATTATTTCGAGGGCTTTTTCCAGGATTTCGTCGCGTCCGGCCTGTAAGCCCGGGACTGTGGCATAAACCGGGACGTCGATCCGAACGCCTGCGCACTGGGTGTTCGTGCCGTCGGGATAGAGGACGCCCAGCCCGGAGAAATATCCGAAATCGCCCCCGGGCATTACGAGTGCCGAAATGTTGCCGTCGGCGCCTGCCGTTTGCGTGCCGACGACCGTGCAGCGCGGTGTGGCCTGGAATGCCATGGCAGTATATTCCGCCTGGCTTTGGGTCGAAGAGTCTACCAGCACGATGACGCGCCCTTTGTAGTAATCGGGATTCTCCGCGACGGCGGGATTGTCCGGGTTTACGAAGAGGGAGTCCTGCAACTCATGGAATATTCCGGGCAGTGCGCCGGTCGGCGCAAGCCAGATGACGTGCGGCGACGTACGGGGCATGAAGTAGCGGCCGATGAAGTCGAAGATCATGAACTCGCGGGGATAGCAGCGCAGATCGACGATCAGGGCCTTCGTATCCCGGAATTTTTCCATAATCCGGGCGCCGTCCGCTTTGGTGTAGTTAACCCCCGTCATGTAACCTATGCCGTCGGCAACCATGCGTATGTTGGCGGTGTCGAGCATGCGCTCCGTGATGTAGGGGCTCCAATCCATGACACTGCGCGTCGCAATCCGTTCCGTCAGCCGCCGGCCGTCGCGCACCAGCTCCACGGCGGCCGTATCCCGGTGGGAACAGACCATACACATGGCCGTCATGTAGTTGCGGTTCTCGGCGTTGGATGCGGCTTCGAAACGGGCAAGCCCGTCGTGCGTGCTTTTCCATCCGCGGCCGTCGATCGAGAGGATTTCGTCGCCCTTGCGCAGCGGGCCGTCGGCGATTACGAAGACCCGGTCATCGGCGTTGCGCACCTCCGCCGGAACGGTGTTGTAACCGAACATATTGTATTTGACCGAGGCTGAATGCGAATCGCACAGCTCCCGCAGGAGCATGGCCTGGTTCGGGTTGCCGGGTGTTTGCCCGGGTATGAAAAGCGGAATGTATTTTTCCGGGATTTCGCCCCACGGGGTATCGGTAAGGTTACGGTTGGGGGAGAAATATTCGATGACGTTCCAGAAGCGGAACAGGAACAGCATCCGGTAACCGCAGTCATCGGACGAACCGGCAGTGCTTTCGTTTCGCATCACGAAATTTCCTGCGTTTGCTGTAAAATCCGTGTAGCGGTTTGCTTCGCGTTTGGCGTAGCGCAATTCCCGCAGGAGGCGCGGGAGGACGTTGCCTAACCGTGCCGTGTCGTCCATCCAGAGCAGGTCGGCTGTCCGGGTGCATTTCACTGTTTTCAGGGCTTCGTCGTATTCCGCCTTGTCGGTGCTGAACCGTCCGAGCCCCTTTACCCATTCGGAAAGGACTTTGTTGCGTTCGGCCGGGGTGGCTTTGGCGACTTGCGGCAAGAGCCCGAAAAGCTCATAATCGACATTGAGGGTCGAATCGGCGAAAACGGGATGGTGGTACTTGACGTAACCCCATACACGGCAGGTGACACCGAGGTTTTCGATGACCTGCGGATCCCGGGCGTCGAGGGAGTCGAGTGTGAAGCCCGAAGAGACGGAATAGTCGGGGTAGTGTTTGGGCTGCACGCAAGAGCAGCATGCACAACAGATCGTTGCGGCGAGGAGCAGGAGGGATTTCATGTCGGTGAGAGGTCGGTTTCCTGCAAAACGGGAACAATCAGTAATTTAGTATTTCCGGCAGCCGGTTTTTTATGCCCGGGGCCGATTTCCCGGTGCCTGTCCCGCCGCGGCCCTCTCCGCATCCAGTTGTGCCCGCGATTTCGACTTGGTAACCAGCCATACCCCGGCGAAGACGCACAGGGCGGCGACGCCTTTCGTAAAGCCGAAGGTGTCGAGCCCGACGGCGACGGTGAACAGCACCGCCACGAGGGGCTGCACATAGTTGTACATCGACACGACGGTCGGGCGCAGGTAACGCTGCCCGATCGGCACCATGAAATAGGAGAGGAAGGTCGAGCAGACCACCACATAGCCGATGCCTGCCCAGGTGCGGGGTGCGAGCGCGGCGTAGTCCACCCTTGCGAGCGGCCGGTAGTAGATCGCCACGGCGGCGACGGCGGCGAAGAGGAACATCCATTTCATCGTCGTCACGGGGGAATACTTGACGATCACGTTGCGGAATGCCGTGAGGTAGGTGGCATAGCTGACAGCGCTGACGACGCACAGTACGTCGCCCGCCACGCTCGACGTGCCGCCCGTGCCGTGCCTGCTGACGAGGATCAGCAGCAGCGCCCCGCCGCAGCCGAGCAGTACGCCGCCCGCCTTGAGCCAGGTGATCGGCTCGCGCAGGAACAGCGTCGCCAGCACCATGGTGAGTACGGGGACGATGGTGGCGATGATCGAGGTGTCGATGGGCGAGGTGAGCGAAAGGCCCCAGAGGAAAAGCATCTGGTTGAGCTGGATGCCGAACACCGAGGCGAACAGCAGCAGCACGATGTCGCGCGGGGCGACTTTCTCCCTGGGCAGGAAGAGCGATACCGTCCAGAACAACAGGCAGGCGCCCAGCATACGGTATACGCTCAGTGCGAACGGACTGACTCCCTGCGGGTGCGTTTCCGACCAGAGTACGCTTTTACCGATCGGTGCGTTGAGGCCCCAGATGATATTCGCGACCCAAAGGGCCGCATGCCCTTTCAGTTTTCCGTCCATACGTTTGCGGGATTGACGCGGCAAATATAGGTAAAATTTGGTGTAATAATTGCCCGGATGGATCTTTGTGAGTAAAACGCGCTATAATCTCGACCTGGTATTTGCCAACATCTTTTTCGGGGCGAACTTTTCATTCTATGTCTCGCTCACGCGCAATTACCTCGATTTCCAGCAGATATTCATGTTGCAGGTGCTTTCGGGCGCGATTTTCTTCATCCCGTTCGCCCTTTTTTCGAAGCAGTCTTTCCGCATCCGGTGGCGCGACGCGGGCAACATCCTGGTCGTCACCATGCTGATTGTCTACGGTTGGATGTACATGCTGCTCTGGGGATCCTCCTACACCTCGCCCATCGACGCCTCGATCATTTCGACGCTCGGCCCGGCCGTGACGCTGATCATGGATCACATCATGCACCCGCGCAAGTATATCCGGTTGCGGGTCGTGGGCGTCTTCTGCGCGCTGGCGGGGGCTGCGGTGCTGCTCTTCGACCACGGCTTCGTGCTCACGCACGGCAGCCGCGCCTACGGCAATGCGCTGGTGCTCGTCGCGGTGGTGGCGATCGCCATCAATACGGTCATTATCAAACCCCAGCTCGAACGGCTGGGAACGCTGGTCGTGATGGGATGGTATTACATCGTCGGGCTGGCCGTGACGGCGCCGTTCTTCTGGAAATACATCGACCATACGCAATTCCTGCGCCTGCCGTTGCAGGCACAGGCCGAACTGGCCTACATCCTGATCCTGGGGACGGTGTTGCCGATGTACCTGCTTTACCGGGGCACCGAGAAACTGACTTCGGTGCATACGGCCCTGTACCGCTATATCCAGCCCGTCATCGCCGGCATCCTGGCCCTCGTCCGCGGGCAGGCGGTGTTCGATGCCGCCAATATCGTGGCGCTGGCCTTCATCTTCGCGGGGGTCGTCCTGGTGGTGATCGGGTATAAATACTATGTCCGCCACGGACTCCCGCCCGTGGGGCACGACGGGCGGCTGCGCACTTAGTCCGCGAGCAGCCTCGTGCGCCATGCCTCGGGCACGGGCATGCTCAACTGCCTGGCGAAGTCGAAGGCGACCATCACCGAACGGCTCTCGCTGCGCACCCGGCCGTCGACGACGAGCTGCTGGAACAGCGTGAGGCTTTTGTTGCCGATCTTCTCGCAGGTCGTGGTGACGCGCACCCGGTCGTGGAGGCGGATCTGCCCCATGTAGGAGGTCGACGTCGAAACGGTGATGATGCGCAGGTCGCCCAGCAGCACTTCGTCGCCGAGCACCTGCTCGTAGTATTCCATCTTCCCCACGTCGAAATACATCTGCTGCGAGACGTTGTTGACGTGCTGGAACGGGTCTATGTCCGAAAATCGTTTCTGGATCTCTGTTTCGAGTACCTTTGCCATTTGTCGTTATTCGCGGATGATTTTCACTTCGCCGCCCTCGCCGAAGGCGATGATCGCCGAAGCCTTTTTCGTGGGCTTGCCTTCGAAACGGGGGTTGACGACGAAATCGACACCGTCGACCACCTCGCGCGACACCCCGGCGAGCCCTGCGGGCGTCGCTTCGCCCGAAATGTTGGCCGAGGTCGAAACGATCGGCCTGCCCAGCCCGCGGAGCATCCGCTGGCAGAAGGCGTGGTCGGGGATGCGCACGCCCAGTGTCCCTTCCTCGGGGATCAGGTTCCCGGCAACGCCCACGGCACCCGGGAGGATCGCCGTCAGGGGGCTGGTCGCCAGTTCCATCACCTCGAAGGCGATGCCCGGTGCCCGGTTGACGTAGCGCACGACCATGTCGGCCGAGGCGCACAGCACGAGCATCGACTTCTTGTTTTCGCTCCGCTTGAGTTTATAGATGCGTTCCACGGCCTCGGCGTTGGTCGCGTCGCAGCCCAGTCCCCAGACCGTATCGGTCGGGTAGAGGATGATACCGCCCTCTTTCAGCACGCGGACAGCCTCGTCGGCCTCGCGCTGCAATTCGTTGTTGTTCTGCATGTCGGTTATTTTGCGGGCAGTATTTCGATCCAGTAGTCGTCGGGGTCGTTGATGAAGTAGAGCCCCATCTCGTGGTTTTCGTAGCAGATGCAGCCCAGCGCACGGTGGTATTCGCGCACGGCGTCGTAGTCGCCCGCCACGCGCATGCACAGGTGGCTCTCGTTCTCACCCAGTTCGTAGGCCCCGGTGTGGTCGCGCAGCCAGGTCAGTTCGAGTCGGAATCCCGTCTGCCCGTCGCCCAGATAGGCCAGTACGAAACTCCCGTCGGCAGCCTCCTTGCGGCCGGTCTCTTTCAGCCCCAGGGCCTTGCCGTAAAACTCCAGGCTCTTCGCGAGGTCGGTGACGTTGATGTTGAAATGGTCGAATCGGCTCTTGATTTCCATGGTTCCCAAATTTTGTACGCTGCAAAATTACACAATTATCGTGAAATCCGCATACGCCCCGCGTATATATAAATTTTATCTATAATTCTTATTTTTTAATGCTTAATTTTATACCTTTGCACCACGAATAAAATAATAACGAAAAATTCATATGGGAAGAGCATTTGAGTATCGCAAGGCGCGTAAACTGAAGCGCTGGGGACACATGGCCCGCGTGTTTACCAAGATCGGTAAGGAAATCGAGATCGCCGTCAAGGCCGGGGGCCCCGACCCTTCGGGCAATACCCGCCTGCGTATCCTGATGCAGAACGCCAAGGCCGAGAACATGCCCAAGGAGAACGTCGAGCGTGCCATCAAGCGTGCCACCGAGAAGGATGCCGCCGATTACAAGGAGGTGATCTACGAAGGCTACGGCTCGCACGGCATCGCCTTCCTCGTGGAGACTGCGACCGACAATACCAACCGCACGGTGGCCAACGTCCGCATGTATTTCAACAAGTGCGGCGGTACGCTGGGCAACAGCGGCAGCGTGGCTTTCATGTTCGACCATAAATGCGTCTTCAAGTTCCATGCGGCCGAAGGCGCCGACATGGAGGAGCTGGAGCTCGAAATGATCGACCTGGGGGTCGACGAGTTCTATCCCGAGGAGGACGGCGTGACGGTATATGCCCCCTACGAATCCTTCGGTGCGATCCAGAAGTGGCTCGACGACAAGGGTTACGAAATCGTGTCGGGCGAGTCGGTCTACCTGCCGACCGACACCAAGGAGCTGGATGCCGAAGGGCGCGAGTCGATCGAGAAACTGGTCGAGAAGCTCGAAGAGGATGATGACGTGACCAACGTATACCATAATATGAAAGAGGTGGACGAAGAGTAGCCGCCGTTTCATACCCGATATCTTTTCGCCCCGGGAGCCTGTTTTTCCGGGGCGGATTTTTTTCGGGGCCGCTTTATTTTCTACCTTTACACACGGGGAACCGATAATCCGGCTTGCAGAATAAGTATGGAAAACAGGGTAAATATGGATTTGCATATCCACTCCGTATACAGCAGCGACGGCGAAATCCCCGTTGCGGGCATTGCCGAGCGGTGTGCGGCTTCGGGGACGACGACGTTTTCGCTGACGGATCACAACTGCGTGCGGGGGTTGGACGAAGCTGCCGCGTCCGCGTCGAAAGCCGGGCTGCGGTTCGTGGCGGGCATCGAGATCGACTGTAATTTCGGGGGCACCGACCTGCACCTGCTGGGGTACGGCATCGACTGGCATTCCCGGGATTTCGGGTCGCTGGAGCACTCCGTCGCGGCGAAGGTCACGGAGGCATTCGGGGAGACGGTGCACCGGCTCCGCAAGCTGGGGTTTGCGGTCGACGGCGCGGCGGTGCTTGCGGCTGCGGGCGGGAAGCTGCCCACGCTGGAACTGGTCGCCGAAGTGATGCTGTCGGATGCGGCGTACGACACGCCGTTGCTGGCTCCCTACCGCGAAGGCGGAGCGCGGGGCGATATGCCCTACATCAACTTTTACCTGGATTACGGGGCGCAGGGGCGGCCTGCGTTCGTGCCCGTCGATTTCATGGATTACCGGGATGCCGTCGCCCTGATCCGGGACAACGGCGGCGTGCCTGTGGTGGCACATCCCGGGCTTAATTTCCGTGGCAGGGAACGTGTGGCCGAGAGATTGCTCGACTTCGGGGCTGAGGGGCTGGAGGTCTTCAACAACTACCACGATACAACGCAGATCGGCTATTTCGCCCCGCTGGTTCAGCGGCGCGGTGCGCTTATGACGTGCGGAAGCGATTTCCACGGCAAGACCAAGCCGTTGATCGGCATAGGGCAGTTCAGGTTCGACGACCGGTTCGAATCTTATCTCCGGGCATCCGCCGCCCGGCTTCCGGTGCTTCCGTAAAGTGGCGGCAGCCCCTCCTTTCGTGGCTGTGCTGCGGTTCCGCCACGCCCCGGTGTCATTTGCGGTTCCGGCCTCCGGTTCCGACCTCCGGCTCCATCCTCCGGTGCCATCCCCCGCCTCCACTCCCCGATTCCATTCCCCCGATTCCATCCCCCGGTTCCGTCGGCTGCGGTCGGTCGGCGCGGCATGTCTGCCCCCCCCCATGTGCAACTCGCTGCCGGCCGTATAAGTGCCTGTATCACTCTCCGATGCGGACGAACTCCCGGCCGTCGGTCAGGCATTGCGGACAGAACGGGTCGCAATATTCCGCTGCATAGATATTCCCGCAGACGGGGCATATCCGGTAGCCGGTTTCATGCCCGGTCTCGCCTGTGGCAATATACCTCGCCATCAATGCCCTATGGCGGACATCCCCCGCCTTTGACCAGATCAGCACCCGGGCCGCATAGCGGTTGCCTGCGGCGAGTGCCCGGTCGATCTCCCCGGTGTGCAGCGCGTCGGGCGGGCGGCGTTCGTAGTCGATGCTCCGTTGCAGGTTTTGGTCGGTCGTGCCGCGGAAAACCGTGACCTTCTCCGGCGGGGTGTAGCGGCCGCCGAGCCGCACGATCGCATTGGCGCAGTTGTATTCCTGGAGGCGTGCCGAGAAGGCCATCGCCCGGAACAGATGTTCCGCGCCGGGCCGCTGTTCCGTCCGGGCGGTCTCTGCGAAATGGTCGTACTGCCTCGATTTGATGTGTTTGTGGCGGCAGCAGGCGTCCAGGTCGGCCAGCGTCTCCGTCCATTGCCGGCGATGCGGCGCCCGCTGCCCGCGCAGTGCCGCGAAGTATATCCAGACGAGGATGCCTGTCGATACCACGAACAGCAGCAGAATCAATAACGGACGTACTTTCATAATTTTACGGTGGGGGTGATGCCCGTACCGGGCTGATTGCCCGGGTGCATTTTTTATGCCATACCGTTCCTGCGTGCCCTCCCGTCCGGTTTCCGGGGGTAAAATAAAATGCGGAACCCCGTGCGGGGTTCCGCATTTCCATAATCCGAGGCTGTTTACAGCCGTGCTTTGATGGCTTTCGATGCCTCCTCGTAGCCCGGCTTGTCCAGCAGGGCGAACATATTTTTCTTGTACGCCTCCACACCGGGCTGGTCGAACGGGTTTACGCCGAGGATGTAACCGCTGATGCCGCAGGCCTTCTCGAAGAAGTAGAGCAGCGAACCGATGGCGTGTGCGTCGATTGCGGGAATTTCGATGCGGATGTTGGGCACCCCGCCGTCGACGTGTGCCAGCTGCACGCCCAGCTCGGCCATGCGGTTGACCTCCGAAATGCGTTTCCCTGCGAGGAAGTTGAGGCCGTCGAGGTTTTCGGCCTCGGCCTCGATAACCACTTCGTGGGCGGGCCCGGCAACCGAAATGATCGTTTCGAACAGCGTGCGTTCGCCGTCCTGGATGTACTGTCCCATCGAGTGCAGGTCGGCCGTCAGCGTGACGCTGGCCGGGAAGATGCCCTTGCCCTGCTTGCCTTCGCTCTCGCCGTAGAGCTGTTTCCACCACTCGTTGATATATTGCAGCTTGGGCTCATAGGAGCCGAGGATTTCGACCTTCTTGCCGCCGTTGTAAAGTTCGTTGCGCACGGCTGCATAGACCGCCGCCGGGTTCTGTCCGAAAGGCGTGCCGTCGGCCGTCGCACGCTCCATCTCCTGCGCACCGCGCACCAGTGCCGCGATGTCGACGCCGGCGGCGGCCAGGGGCAGCAGGCCTACGGGCGTGAGCACCGAGAAGCGGCCGCCCACGTCGTCCGGGATGACGAACGTCGGATACCCCTCGTTGGTGGCGAGCGTTTTCAGAGCGCCGCGCGCCTTGTCGGTGATTGCCACGATCCGTTCCGCAGCCTCCTTTTTGCCGTAGCGCTTTTCGATCTCGGCCTTTATCAGGCGGAAGGCGATGGCCGGTTCGGTCGTCGTGCCCGATTTCGAAATCACGATGGTGGCGATCGAGTGCTCCTTTACGGCTTCGAGCAGTTCGTAGGTGTAGTCTTCCGAAATATTCTGGCCTGCGAAGAGCACCACGGGAGCCGTCTGCTCCTTGTGCAGGAATCTGAACGGGTCGCTCATGGCTTCGAGCACGGCCTTGGCGCCCAGATACGAACCCCCGATGCCGATGCAGATGATGACCTCGGCCTTTTCGCGGAGTTTCGCGGCTTGTTTTTCGATGGCTTCGATTTCTGCCGCCGAGATCGACGACGGGAGGTGTACCCAGCCGAGGAAGTCGTTGCCCGCGCCTTTGCCCGATTCGAGCAGGGCGTTGGCGGCCTGTGCTTTGGCCTGCATTTCGGCCGAGACCGCAATGCCGGTTTTGGAGATGTCTAATTTAATCGTTTCCATGTTATCGTCAGATTAATTTGGTTGTCAGTTCTTTCATGCACTTGCGGGCCGATGCGCCTTCGTAAAGGACTTTGTAGACCATGTCGGCGATCGGCATGTCGACCTTGTGGCGGGCGTTGATGTAGCGGATGCAGTCGGCCGCGAAGTAGCCTTCCGCCACCATCGTCATTTCGTTGAGGGCGCTTTTGACCGTGCATCCGTGGCCGATCAGGAGCCCCAGCCGCCGGTTGCGGCTGTATACCGAGTAGCAGGTCACCAGCAGGTCGCCCAGGTAGCCCGATACGAGCGTGTCGCGCTGCGCGGGGTAACTCTCCTCCAGGAACCGGCGCATCTCGCCCGCGCTGTTGGCGATCAGCACCGCCAGGAAGTTGTCTCCGTAGCCCAGTCCCACGGCGATGCCGACCGACAGGGCGTAGATGTTCTTCAGGATGGCGGCATATTCGATGCCGTAAAGGTCGGTGGAGTAGCTCAGGTGTATGTAGTCCGTGGCGAATTTTGCGCCTAACGACCGTGCGTTTCCGGGATCGGTGCAGACGACCGTCAGGTAGGAGAGCTTTCCGCGCGAAACCTCCTCGGCGTGCGACGGGCCCGTGAATATGCCTATCTGTTTGTAGGACAGCCCGTAATGGTCGTGGATATACTCGACGATGGTCTTGTAGTCGCCCGGGACGATGCCCTTGATGGCCGAAACGACGAACTTGTCCTTGAGCGGGACGGTCAGCGGTTCGAGGAAGGTCTTGAGGTAGGCCGAGGGGGTGGCCAGGATGAGGATGTCGGCTTCGCGGACGATCCCGTCCAGGTCGTCGGAGGGGGCGATGCGGTCGCGGTCGAACTCCATGTCGCTCAGGTACCGGGGGTTGCGGCCTTCGGTGAGCAGCCCTTCGAGCACTTCGGGATTGCGGACATACCAGCCTACGCGGGTTTCGTTGGCCGTGAGCAGTCCCACGATGGCCGTTGCCCAGCTGCCGTAGCCTATCACGGCGCAGCGGGCCTCATTTCCGATTTTATATTCCATGTGCGGATCGATTGTTTCGCAGGACAAATGTAATCAAAAAAAATAATAAAAAAATGTAAAAATATCCCTCGCTTTTTGCTACCTTTGTCCGGATATGTAACCTTTTCGCGCCGGTTCGGGCGGGGAGGGGTTTATGGAGTTGATTATAAAATGATTAGGAAAAATAATAGTTGGGTGTGACATTATGGGACTTTTTTCACTGACACAGGAGCTGGCCATTGACCTCGGAACGGCCAACACGCTGATAATCTATAACGGCAAGGTCGTTGTCGACGAACCGTCGATCGTGGCCCTCGACGTGCATACGGGCAAGGTGGTCGCCATCGGCCACCAGGCGCGCCAGATGCACGAAAAGACCAACCCGAACATCAAGACGATCCGGCCGCTGAAGGACGGTGTGATCGCCGATTTCAATGCCACGGAGCTGATGCTGCGCGGCATGATCAAGAAAGTCAAGACCTCGGGCAGCCTTTTCGCCCCCTCGCTGCGGATGGTGATCTGCATCCCGTCGGGATCGACCAACGTCGAGATACGTGCCGTGCGCGATTCGGCCGAGCACGCCGGAGGCCGCGAAGTCTACATGATCTACGAACCGATGGCCGCGGCGCTGGGTGCGGGCCTCGACGTCGAGGCGCCCGAAGGCAACATGGTCATCGACATCGGCGGCGGTACGGCGGAGATCGCCTGCATCTCGCTGGGCGGCATCGTCTGCTCCGAGTCGATCAATACGGCCGGTGACGTCTTTACCAACGACATCCAGAGCTATGTCCGCCAGCAGCACAACATCCGTATCGGCGAACGCACGGCCGAAGCCATCAAGTGTTCGATCGGTGCCGCCGTCTCCGACCTGGAGGAGGAACCCGAGGATTTCGTGGTCACGGGGCCCAACATGCTGACGGCCTTGCCGCAGACCGTTTCGCTCAGTTACAGCGAGATCGCCTATGCGCTCGAGAAGTCGCTCACCAAGATCGACGCGGCGCTGATGAAGGTGCTCGAATCGATGCCCCCCGAGCTGTATGCCGACATTGTGAAGAACGGTATCTACCTGGCCGGCGGCGGCGCCCTGATCAAGGGGCTCGACCGGCGCCTGGGCGAAAAGACGGGCATCCCGTTCCACATCGCGGAAGACCCGCTGCGCGCCATTGCGCGCGGTACGGGCATCGCGCTGAAGAATATCAACCGCTTCTCCTTCTTAATGAAATAGTTGAGGTCTGTCCCCGCTTTGCCGGGACGGGAGCGTGTAGTCACATAACGGATTGCGGGCCCAGTGTCCGCAAGCTCAAATTAACGAGAAACCTTGCGCAAGCTCTTAGAGTTTATCCGAAGCGTCTATGTCGTGGTGCTGTTCGTCGTGCTCGAGGCGATAGCCATCAGCTATTACGCCCACTCGACCTACTACACCCAGGCACGGTTGCTGGCACGTTCCAACCAGCTGGTCGGGGGCGTCCACGGGTTGTTCGCGGGTGTCCGGCACTACTTTTCGCTCGGGCGCGAGAACCGCGAGCTGCTGGCGCATGTCGCCCGGATGAAGGAACGGCTGGCACTGTACGAAGAGGCCGAGACCGCGGCCCGGCTCGACGGCTACATGCAGGATATCGGGGTTTCGAAATACCGCATCATGACCGCCTCGGTGACATCCAATACGGTCAACCGGGCACAGAACCTGATCGTGCTCAACCGCGGCCGCCGCGACGGGGTCGCCGAAGAGATGGCCGTGCTGTCGTCCGACGGGGCCATGGCGGGGTATGTCGTCGACTGCACGGAGCGTTATGCCGTGGCGATGTCGGTGCTCAACACCTCGTTCCGGGCCAGCGGCAAGCTCGCCGGCTCCGATTATTTCGGCTCGATCTACTGGGACGGGGGCGACCAGCATACGGTGGTGCTGGACGAGTTGTCCAAGTATGCCGACCCGCAACCCGGGCAGGAGGTCGTGACGACCGGGTTTTCGCAGTATTTCCCGGCCGACGTGCTGATCGGCTGGGTCGAGAGCGCCCATCTGAACGAGACCCGTACGGCATACCGGGTGCACGTGCGGCTGGCGGCCGAGATGACGCGCCTGACGGACGTGATCCTCGTCGAGAACCGCGACCTCACGGAGGTGCGCGAATTGCAGAACAGTGAGAAAGTAGAACAACATACCCGACAGAACAGATAGATGCACAGGACGCTCCCATATCTCGCACTCTTCGCCGTTATGGTGCTCTTGCAGGTCTTCCTTTTCGACAACCTGTCCATCAGCATTTACCTCAATCCGCTCGTCTACGTGGCTTTCATCGCGCTGCTGCCGCTCGACACGCCGCCTATCGTGCTGCTGTTGTCGGGGCTGGCCACGGGCGTTACGATGGACTTGGCCATGGGGGCTGCCGGTGTGAACACCATCGCCACGCTGCTCATCGCCTTTGCCCGCCCGACGCTGCTCGGGCTGCTGTACCCCCGTGACGATATCCGGGAGGGAGGCATCCCCAGTACCGGACGGCTCGGGAACCGGGTCTTCCTGAATTACCTTATCGTGCTGGTGCTGGTGCACCATGCCGTATTTTTCTCGCTGGAAGCACTTTCGTGGGCGCATATCGTGCGCACGATAGTGCGTACCGTGGCGAGCGGTGCCGTGTCGGTGGCCTTCATCTGGGTCATCGCCCGCATCTTCACCGCCAAACTCCCCGTCCGCATATGAAAAGTTCCGAGGGTTTCGTGCGGATGCGTACCTTGCAGGGTGTGGTGCTTTTCATCTTCCTGCTGATCGCCGGCCGCCTGGCCTATATCCAGCTTGTCGATTCGAAATACAACGAACTGGCCAAGGCCAATGTGCTGCGCCATGTGGTGCAGTACCCGCCGCGCGGCGAGGTGTTCGACCGCAACGGCGAATATCTGGTGCAGAGCCGCGAGTGCTATGACCTGATGGTGATTTACAGCGAGATCGACAAGCATGGGTTCGATACGCTGCGCATGTGCGACGTGCTGGGGCTTTCGCGCGGGAAACTCGAAAAAGAGCTGGCCAATGCCCGGATGCGTCCCCGTGCGCCCCGCGTCGTGACCAACTACATTTCGAAAGAGGACAAACTCCGTTTCGACGAGTGCAATTTCCGCGGTTTCTATACGGTTTACCGCACCGTCCGCCGTTATCCGCGTAAAATCGGCGGTAACCTGCTGGGGTATGTGAGCGAGGCGAATGCCGATTACCTCAAGCGGAATCCCGAATATAAGATCGGCGATTACGTGGGCATGGGCGGCGTGGAGTCGGCCTACGAACCGTTGCTGAGGGGAACGAAGGGGGTGAAGATCCAGGAGATCGACACCCACGGGGCCATCAAGGGCTCCTACATGAACGGCGTTTACGATTCGCTGCCCGAGCCCGGCAGATATATCGTCAGCACCATCGACGCCCGCCTGCAACTGCTGGGCGAAGAACTCATGCGCGGCAAGGTCGGGGCGGCCGTGGCGATCGAACCTTCGACGGGGGAGATCCTGATGATGGTTTCCTCGCCGACGTACGATCCCGACGAACTGGTGGGGCGCGAGCGCGGTAACAACTACATGAAGATGCTGGGCAACAAACGCCAGCCCTTGTATAACCGTGCCGTGAGGGCCAAATACCCGCCGGGTTCGACCTTCAAGCTGGTGCAGGGCCTGATCGGTTTGCAGGAAGGGGTGCTCCGGCCTACGGATCTGCATGTCTGCCACGAGGGATACCAGGCGGGGCGACGGCGTATGAAGTGTCATTCGCACGCTTCGCCGCTCGACCTGCGTTTTGCCGTGGCGACTTCTTGCAATGCCTATTTCTGCTATGTCTTCCGCGATATCCTGGACAATCCCAAATACGGGAACGTCAAGGAAGGGTACGATGCCTGGAAAGAGTATGTCGAGAGCTTCGGTTTCGGCCGCAAGCTGGGTTCCGACTTCCTCGACGAGCGCGACGGGTATGTCCCCGACCGGGGCTGGTACGACCGCCAGTACCGCGGGTCGTGGAATTCGCTGACGGTCATTTCGCTCGCCATCGGGCAGGATGCGCTGGGCTGCACGCCCTTGCAGCTAGCCAACCTCGCGGCCATCGTCGCCAACCGCGGTTATTACTACATCCCGCATATCGTCAAGAAGGTCGAGGGGCGGGATTCGCTCGACCGCCGTTTCTACGAGCGCCATTATACGAAGGTCGACCCCAAGCATTTCGAGCCGATCGTCGAGGGCATGTGGCGGGGCGTCAACGTCGGCGGCACGTCGATGCTGGCCCGGCTCGAAGGGCTCGATGTCTGCGGTAAGACCGGTACGGCCGAGAACCCCCGCGGGCGCGACCACTCGACCTTCCTGTCGTTCGCACCGAAGGACAACCCGAAGATCGCCATTTCGGTCTATGTCGAGAACGGCGGGTTCGGCGCCTCGGCGGCGCTGCCCATCGCCAGCCTGCTGGAAGAGTATTACCTGACGGATACGATCCGCCGCCCGGCATTGCTGGATTATGTCAGGAACATGACCATAAATTACCCTGCGTATGACCGCTAACCGCCATAACAGTATCTTCTACGGTGTCGACCTCTGGACAGTCCTGCTGTATGTCCTGATCGTGATGGCGGGGTGGGTGTCGATCACTTCGGCCTCGTACGACGAGGGTACGGCCGATGTCTTCTCCTTTTCGCACTTCTACATGAAACAGCTGATGTGGATCGGCGTGGCATGGACTACGGCGGTCGTCGTGCTGTTGCTCGACGATCGGTTTTACCATATGTTCGCCTACCCGGCCTATTTCGCGGGCCTTGCGCTGTTGGTCGGTGCATTGCTGTTCGGCCGCGAGGTCAACGGGGCCAAGGCGTGGTTCGAGTTCGGGTCGTTCCGCATGCAGCCGGTCGAGTTCGTGAAGATCGCTACGGCATTGGCGCTCGCCCGCGTGATGAGCGCCTATTCGTTCTCGATCAACCGGCCGGGCGACCTGTTCAAGGTCGGGATGGTGATCTGCGTCCCGCTGTTTATCATCATCCTGCAGAACGATACCGGTTCGGGCATCGTGCTCGGGTCGTTCCTCTTCGTGCTCTACCGCGAAGGGCTCAACAAGTGGCTCTGCATTCCGGTGCTGCTGATCGCCGCGCTGTTCATCTTCTCGTTCCTGCTTTCGCCCATGACGATGCTCGTGTCGATCATTCTGGTCTGCACCCTTTCGCAGGCGATGATGAACGGCCACTGGCGCCAATGCCTCGTTTACCTTGCCGCACTGGCCCTGGGGAGCATCCTGCTCTGCATGGCGATGGGGCTTGTCGCGCCGGGCTTCATGGATCTGCATGCCTGCCTCTTGACCGTGACGCTGCTGTCGCTGGTCTGGGTGGTGGTTTATGCCTACCGCACCAACCTGAACAATATCTTCATTACGGTCGGGCTGTTCCTCTGCACGGTGGTTTTCCTGCCTACGACCAACTATATTTTCAATTCGATCCTCAAACCCCACCAGCAAGACCGTATCCTGAGCTTCCTGGGCATCATCAGCGACCCGCTGGGGACGGACTACAACGTCAACCAGTCGAAGATCGCCATCGGCTCCGGCGGCTTTCTGGGAAAGGGCTTTCTGCAGGGTACGCAGATCAAGTACGGGTTCGTGCCCGAGCGGCATACCGACTTCATCTTCTGTACCGTGGGCGAAGAGTGGGGCTTTGTGGGGACGATGGTCGTGCTGGCGCTGCTGTGCCTGCTGATCCTGCGCCTGATGCGCATGGGCGAGCGGCAGCAGGAACCTTTCGGCCGCATTTACTGCTATTGCGTGGCGGCCATCCTGCTGTTCCATGTGCTGGTGAACGTGGGGATGACCATCGGGCTGATGCCTGTCATGGGGATCCCGCTGCCGTTCATGAGCTATGGCGGCTCGTCGCTCATTGCCTTTACAATACTGTTGTTCATTGCCGTACGGCTCGATGCGTCGACGCGGCAATTCTCCCTGAATAATAAATTCTGACACACATGATCCGTTACAATCCCCGGGGTTTGTCTCCGAACGAGGTCGCCGAGAGCAGACGGCAGCACGGCGACAATGTCATTACGCCGCCGAAGGACGATTCGGTATGGAAACTGCTGGCCGATAAGTTCCGCGACCCGATCATCCGCATCCTTCTGCTGGCTGCGGTGCTCTCGCTCGCCATCGGTTTCGTGCATAAGGATTTCACCGAGTCCATCGGTATTATCTGTGCGATTATTTTAGCCACTTGCGTCGGTTTCTGGTTCGAGTGGGATGCCATGCGGCGTTTCCGGCGGCTGAACCAGGTCAACGACGATATTCCGGTCAAGGTGATGCGCGACGGTGCGATGCACGAAGTCCCGCGCCGCGACGTCGTGGTCGGGGACGTGGTCTACATCGAGAGCGGCGAGACGGTGCCTGTCGACGGCGAGTTGGTCGAGGCCGTGTCGCTGAGGATCAACGAATCCACGCTCACGGGCGAACTGGAAGTTGACAAAACGGTGGACGAGGCGCACTTCGACCCCGATGCCACCTATCCGTCGAACGTCGTGCTGCGCGGCACTACGGTCGCTGACGGTTACGGCGTGATGGTCTCGACGGCCGTGGGCGATGCGACCGAAGCCGGGCGCGTTACCGAACAGGCGACCGTCCAAAGCGAAGAGCAGACGCCGCTCAACCGCCAGCTGACACGCCTTTCGAAACTGATCGGCCGTGCGGGCATCGTGCTTTCCATCGCTATTTTCTGCGTCATGCTCGGCAAGGCGATCTTCATCAACGGGTTGCTCGAAGGCGACTGGCTCGCCATCTCGCAGCACGTGCTGCACATCTTCATGGTTTCGGTGGCGATCATCGTGATGGCCGTTCCCGAAGGGTTACCCATGAGCATCACGCTGTCGCTGGCCATGTCCATGCGGCGGATGCTCAAGACCAATAACCTCGTGCGGCGCATGCATGCCTGCGAAACGATGGGGGCGGTGACGGTGATTTGTACCGACAAGACCGGAACGCTGACCCAGAACCGGATGCACGTGCAGGAGTTGGTGCGCTACGACGCGCTGCCGATGCACGATTTCGCCGAGATCGTAGCCGCCAATTCGACGGCCTTCCTCGATGTTTCGGGTGCCGTGATCGGCAATCCGACCGAAGGGGCGTTGCTCGAATGGCTGCATGCGCAGGGCGAGGACTACGAACCTCTGCGTGCGGGCGCGAAGATCGTCGACCGGCTGACCTTCTCCACCGAGCGCAAGTATATGGCGACGATTATCCAGAGCGGTATTTCGGGCCGCCGGATCGTTTGCGTGAAGGGTGCGCCCGAAATCGTGCGTGCGATGTGTGCGCCGGACGGGAAAGACGAGCAGGTGGCGGAACAGCTGCTCGGGTTCCAGGGGCGGGCGATGCGTACGCTGGCCGTGGCATGGGCCGAGACGGCCGAGGACGATTGCCAGCGGGCTGTCGCCGCGGCGCAGCTTCATTTTGCGGGTGTGGCGGCTATTTCCGACCCCGTGCGCGAGGATGTCCCCGAAGCCGTCGGGCGTTGCCTGAAGGCGGGGATCGACGTCAAGATCGTCACGGGCGACACCCCGGCTACGGCGCGTGAGATCGCCCGCCAGATCGGCCTGTGGAACGACGCCCGGGATACCGACCGCAACCACATGACCGGTACGGAATTCGCCGCGATGAGCGACGAGGAGCTGCTCGGCCGCGTACAGGAACTGAAGATCATGTCGCGTGCCCGGCCGCTCGACAAACAGCGGCTCGTGCGCCTGTTGCAACAGTGCGGCGAGGTGGTGGCCGTCACGGGCGACGGTACGAACGACGCCCCGGCGCTGAATTTCGCCAATGTCGGGCTTTCGATGGGTTCCGGGACGTCGGTGGCCAAGGATGCCAGTGACATCACGCTGCTCGACGACTCGTTCGCTTCGATCGCCACGGCCGTGATGTGGGGACGCTCGCTATACCGCAATATCCAGCGTTTCGTACTGTTCCAGCTCACGATCAACTTCGCGGCGATCCTGATCTGCTTCGTCGGCGCCGTGTTCGGTACGGACATGCCGCTTACGGTGGTGCAAATCCTGTGGGTGAACATCATCATGGATACCTTCGCCGCGATGGCCATGGCCTCGCTGCCGCCGAACCCCGAGGTGATGCTCGAAAAACCCCGTCCGCGCAATGAATTCATCATTACGCGCGCCATGGCGCGCACGCTTTTCACGTGCGGCATTATCATGGTCGCGGTATTGCTGGGCATGCTGTTCTGGTGGACGATCACGACCGGCGGGCTGACCGTGCGCCAGCTGACGGTCTTCTTCTCGACGTTCGTATTCCTGCAATTCTGGAATATGTTCAACGCCAAGGGTTTCGAAACACGCCATTCGGTCTTTTCCTGCCTGCGCGGGTGCCGTGAATTCTTCCTGATCCTGTTGGCCATCGCCGTGGGGCAGGTGCTCATCGTCGAATTAGGCGGCGAGGTCTTCCGAACCGAACCGCTGGCATGGCGGGAGTGGGCAGTCATCATCGGCAGTACGTCGCTGATTGCAATCGGCGGCGAGATCGTCCGGGCCATAGGCCGTAGGCGTTAAACGGATGCTCTGCCGCTCTTGCCGCAACTGAGGCTGACAGGGCCGTAAGCACTATGTTCTGAGTACTCAAACCTCGAAAAATGGAAGCGAATCTCCTTCAACAGAAGATTCGCTTTTTTTGTTTTGGATATTTTTGTGTTTCGCGGAAAAAACGTATATCTATCCTGTGATCTGTCAGGATTGCACACATACGACCATGTGCCGAAAACCGGCTTATCTGTGAAAACCGTGGCGCGGAATATTTGGGTGCAGGAACGTAAAGTAATGGCGAAAAATGAAGAGACCGAAAATGAGAATCATTTTCGGTCTCTATTATAGAAAATTAATTTACAGGACGCCCTGTTCGACCATCGACTTGGCAACCTTCATGAAACCGGCGATATTGGCGCCCTTCATGTAGTTGATGTAACCGTCCTTCTCCGTGCCGTATTCGAGGCATGCGTGGTGGATGGACGACATGATCTGGTGCAGCTTGGCATCGACCTCCTCGGCCGTCCAGTTGAGTTTCTGTGCGTTCTGCGTCATTTCCAGGCCCGACGTGGCGACGCCGCCGGCATTCACGGCCTTGCCCGGGCCATAGGGAATCCTGGCTTCGATGAAAGCGTCGATCGCCTCGGGGCGGCAGCCCATGTTCGAAACTTCGGCCACGACCTTCACGCCGTTGGCCAGCAGTTTGCGGGCATCCTCGCCGTCGAGCTCGTTCTGCGTGGCGCACGGCATGGCGATGTCGACCTTGACTTCCCACGGCTTCTTGCCCGCGAAGAACTGGGATCCGGGGAATTTCTTGGCGTAGGGTTCCACGACGTCGTTGTTCGATGCGCGGAGTTCGAGCATATAGGCGATCTTTTCGGCGTCGAGGCCTGCGGGATCGTAGATGTAGCCGTCGGGGCCCGAAATCGTCACCACCTTGGCGCCCAGCTCCGTAGCCTTCGTCGCCGCGCCCCAGGCCACGTTGCCGAAGCCCGAGATGGCGATGGTCTGACCCTTGATGTCCATGCCGGCTTTTTCGAGCATCTGGCGCAGGAAATAAACGGCACCGAATCCCGTGGCCTCGGGACGGATCAGCGAACCGCCGTAGGTCATGCCCTTGCCGGTCAGTACGCCCGTGTTCTCGCGTGCCAGTTTACGGTACATGCCGTAGAGGTATCCGATTTCGCGGCCGCCCACGCCGATGTCGCCCGCCGGGACGTCGGTCTGGGGCCCGATATGGCGCCACAGCTCGACCATGAAGGCCTGGCAGAAACGCATCACCTCACGGTCGGATTTGCCCTTGGGGTTGAAATCCGAGCCGCCTTTCGCACCGCCCATGGGCAGCGTCGTCAGCGCATTCTTGAAAATCTGTTCGAAACCGAGGAATTTCAGGATCGAGGGATTCACCGAGGGGTGGAAACGCAGGCCGCCCTTGTAGGGGCCTATTGCGTTATTGAACTGGATACGGTATCCGATGTTGACCTGGACATCGCCCTTGTCATCGACCCAGACCACCTTGAAGGTGAAGATACGGTCAGGCTCCACGATGCGTTCTGCAATGCGGTTGGCCTCGAATTCCGGATGCTGGTTGTAAGCCTCCTCTACCGTCATGAGAACTTCGCGCACGGCTTGCAGGTATTCGCTTTCGCCGGGGTGCTTGCGCTCAAGTTCCGCCATCAATTTGTTTACGTCCATATTGCCTGAAGTTTTAAAAGGTTGTTTCTTTATTACAAATATAATATTATTTCTTATAAATTGTAACTTTGGGACGAATTTTTCCGCGGAATTATTATTTGTCGCCCTCTTCCTTGACGATACCCTTGTTCGAGCGCCCGTCGACGCAGACCCACAGGGGTTTTTCGAAGCGCACCTGCCGCAGGAACGTCCCTTCGTAGACCGCGCGGCGGCCGTCGAGTTCCCCTTCGCGGAAAATACCGTCGCCGCGGAAGGGGTTGATCGTCAGGTAACCCACGCCCAGCGAGGTGACGTTCTGGAAAAAATGCGTGCCCTGCGACGGTTCCACCTCGAACTTCTCGATGCCGCATTCGACGATCACCTTTGCCTCCGAGATGTGGTTCCATTTCACGGGGACGCCCAGGAACGGGTCGGAAGAGCCCCAGCGGCCGGGGCCGACGAGGATGTAGGAGCGTTTTTCATCCTGCATACGGTTGTTGAATTCGAGCAGCTCTTCGGCGATCTTTTCGGTCGAGAGCGAGTCGAACGTATCGCCCTTGATGTAGATGATGTCCGCGATGTCGCCCATCATGCCGATCCCGAGGGCGTTCTCGCCGTATATCAGCGCGTCGGAGACATCCACCTTGCTCCAGTCGATCGGGCGGTTGTCCTGGTTGTCGATGATCGGGCGGATCTGGAGCAGGTTGAATATTTGTTGCTGTCCGGCCTGTACGTCCATGTTGACTGCGAATTCGACCTCTACGGGGCAACGCATCTCCTCGGCTCCCAGCCTCAGGATGTCGCTGATGATCTCTGCGAGTGGGAAGGTGTTGTACTTCAGTATGTTGTTGAACGTGATGACTTTGCGCCCCCGGTCGAACGGGCTGTCCGAGATGCGTTCATTCTCGCGGTCCCATACCGAGCAGACGAACCGCGCGTTGCGCAGGCCGGCGATCCGGGCGATGTCCAGCCTGTGCAGGTTCACCGCGTCGTCGATCGACGTGCGGAATTCTTCGGGCTTGAGGCTGAGTGCCAGCACTTCGTTCTGTGTGTCGCGCAGCGCCAGCTCGGGGGTCGAGGTCTGGAGTACCTTCTGCGGGTAGCGGGGCGAGAAGCGCAGCGTACGGCCGCCGTCGACGACCAGTTTGCCCAGCCCCATGGCGATGTTGCAGACGCCGTCGGCCGGGGCCTCGTCGCCGATGGGGTAGTAGTTGATCGACCGGGCCACGCCCGAGAAGGTCGGGAAGAAGAGGCCGTCCTGCTCGGTGCCGCATACCTCCTGGATGATGACGGCCATTTTTTCCTCCGAGATCAGGTTTTGCGACGAGGAGAGGTAAGCCCTCGACGTGGCGAAATAGACCGAGGCGTAGACGCTCTTGACAGCCTTGAGCAGCAGTCGGAGCATCTGATCCCCGTTGTCCACGTAGGGGATCATGTAGGTGGAATAGATGCCTGCGAAGGGCTGGTAGTGCGAATCTTCCAACTTCGACGACGAACGTACGGCCAGCGGCGTGCGGACGGTCTGGATGTAGGCCTTCAGCTCCTGCTGCAACTTGGCTGGAACTGTCGAACTGACGAATTCCGAGAGTATCTCCTCGTCCGAGAACTCCTGCGAAATGATGTATTTGAGGCCGTTGAGGCGGATGAAGTCGTCGAAATAATCCGTGGCGATGACCACCGAGCGGGGGATCATGATGCGCACGTTGGCGTGCTTGTCGTAGAGCCGGTGCTTGAGGATCATCGAATTCATGAAGGCCAGCCCGCGGGCCTTGCCGCCGAGCGAGCCCTCGCCGATGCGTGCGAAGGCCACCGCGTCGCTGTAAGTTTCCGGGTCGAAACGCGCCACTACGCCCTGGCCGAGCAGCGTGCGGTAATCCTTGATGAGGTTGACGATGCGCTGGCGATGTTCCTGGGTCGAAGCGAACTGGCTCTTGTTGCCCCGGCGGATCGCCGCCGCCAGCGGGAACAGCCCCCGGGAATAGAGCCATTTCGAAAGGTGGTTTTGCGACGTGTGATATTCGAATGCCTTGTCGGGGATCGTGGCGATCATTTCCTGCATCTGCACCAGGTCTTTGGCCTTGCCGATGACGGCACCCGTGTCGGGGTCTTTGAAGAGGAATTCGCCGAAGGCAAACTCCTTGTCGATATATTCGTGCAACTGCGTGAGCAGCGTTTTGGAATTCTTGGCGATGAACCCCGCTCCGAGCTGGCGGGCCTGTACCTCGAACTCGGTCTGCGACGATTGCAGCAGGACGGGCATCAGCGGGTTGTCGGCCTTGATGCGGCGGCAGAGGTCGATGCCCGCGTCGCGTTTCTCGCTCTCGGGCGGGTCGTTGCGGTGCAACACGAACCCTACGTCGGAGATCACGCCCAGGATGTTCTTCTTGTAACGGTCGTAGAGTTCCACGGCCTCCTCGTAATTGGTGGCCAGCAGGATTTTCGGCCGGGCACGCTTGCGCAGAATCTGCTGTTGCTCGTTGAAGGCGTCCTTGAGGAATTCGGTGTTCTGCAGTAGGATCAGCTTGTAGAGCTCGGGCAGGTAGGTCGAGTAGAAGCGTATCGAGTCCTCGACGAGCAGGATGGCCTGCACGCCGCCGTCGGTGATGTCCTCCTCGGCGTTCATTTTATCCTCGACCAGCTTGATGATGGCCATGATCAGGTCGGTATTGCCGTGCCAGCCGAAGATGTAGTCGAGCCCCGAGCGATCCTGCTCCTCCAAACGGCGGTAGATGTCCTTCGAGAAGGAGGTGAGCAGCGCGACCGGGATCTGGGCGTGGCGTTCCTTGACGATCTTGGCAAACGAGAATACGTCCAGCTCCCCGACGTTGTACATCGTCAGGATGAAGTCGAACGAGTCGTCGCGGCCGAGCAGCTCCAACGCTTCGCGTGTGGAGCTCACGCGCGTGAACGACGGCGGGTTCGACATGTTCAGGTCGAGGTATTCCTGGTTGATCTGCGATTCGATGTGTCCGTCCTCCTCGAGGATATACCCGTCGTAGCTGCAGCAGACCAGCAGGATCTTGTGGATTCGGTATTTCATGAACCGGTACTGGGCCTTGTTCCCGTCCGGCAGGTATTCTTCGAGATTCTTGTTCATCGCGACTTCGTTTATTTCAACAAAAATAGGAAAAAATCGCCAACTGGGAAAAAGAAACTTTCCGCCGGCAGGTATTGCCGGCGGACGAGGGGTGTTGCCGGGGGCGTCCGGGTTCAGACCCTGGCGCTGAAAACCATGTGGCGCCAGAGGTAGGGTATGCGTCCGGCGCCCGTGAAGGCCAGTTGGCGGTATCCCGCCTCCCTGAGCAGGATGGCGAGTGTCCGGCGCGACCAGAACTTGATGTGGCCGCCTTCCCACAGGGCGCTCAGGTGGTGATCCATCTTGTTGGCCGCTGCGATGGTGAGGTTTTTCAGGTAGCCGTGGTAGGGTGTCGTGACGATGAACTGGCCGCCGCCGCTGGCTTCGAGGATGCTGCGGATGAACAATACGAATGCCCGCGGTTGGTAGAGGTGTTCGATGACCTCCATCGAAATCACTGTTTTGAAGGGAATGCCGCGCAGTTCGGACGGGAGTTCGCCCGAGGTTACATCACAGACGAAAAACCGCTCCGGATTTCCCCCCCCCTCATTCGGTTGGCGATCGCTATGCCCTGTTCGGATGCGTCGATGCCGTAGACGCAATAGCCTTTCTCCGCCAGGTAATTGGCGAAATAACCGTTCCCGCAGCCTACATCCAGAATCGGAGAACCGTCCGTAGGCAGTAACCGCTCGATGTATTTACCGAGCAGTTTGTGGTAGAACATCGGCTGGGCGTCGCGCCATCCGAATTCGTTGTAGCTGGATGCCGTCATGGTGTCGTGGGATTTGAATACGCAATAACGGACAAATGTAGGTATATTTTTTATCGCACGCAAGCGGAACGGGGTTTATTTACAGGGGCTTTCTTTTGCCTGTCAGCGACTTTCCGGAAGGGCCTGCGCGATTTTCGTTTTTTATTTCTATCTTTGTTCTGATAAAAAAACGATTCGCAATGAATACGGACAAATATATCCTTCAGGAAGTCACTACCTCCGCACAGGAGCGCGAATGGCTCGATTTCCCCAAAAAGATTTACAAGGGCAACCGCAACTGGGTCTGTCCGCTGGACCAAGACATAACCGAGGTTTTCGACCCGGCGCGGAACGAACTCTTCGCCGAAGGCGAAGCCGTCCGGTGGGTGGTGCGCAACAGGGCCGGCGAGGTCGTGGGGCGTATCGCGGCGTTTTACAACCGCGAAAAGGCGGCCATCGAGGAACAGCCCACGGGCGGCTGCGGTTTCTTCGAGGCGATCGACGACCAGCAGGTCGCCGACATGATGTTCGATGCTTCGCGCATGTGGCTCGCCAGCCGCGGCATGGAGGCGATGGACGGGCCGATCAACTTCGGGCAGCGGCGCGACTGGTGGGGACTGCTGGTCGAAGGCTACGAATTCCAGCCACTCTATAAGAATCCCTACAACCCTCCATATTATAAGGAGTTGTTCGAGAATTACGGCTTCAAAAACTATTTCAACCAGCACAGCTTTATCTGGCGTGCCAATGTCTCGGAGGCCAGCGAACGGATTTTCGACCGCGCCGAACGGCTCCTCTCTACGCCGGGGTATCATGTCGAGAATATCGACATGAACAATCTGGAGGACGCCGCCGAGAATTTCCGGCTGGTTTACAACAAGGCGTGGGCGCTCTTTTCGGGTGTCAGGCCCATGACACAGGAGGAGGCGATGCAGATGATGAAGGCCATGAAGCCGATTATCGACCCCGACATCATCTTTTTCGCCTATTTCAACGACGAACCGATCGGGTTCTTCATCACCGTGCCCGACCTGAACCGCATCATCGGGAAGTTCAACGGCAAATTCGGGCTGATCCAGAAGCTCCGCCTGATGTGGGAGCTGAAAGTCCGTAAATCCTGCGATCGCATCTTCGGCATCATCTTCGGCATTGCCCCCGAGTTCCACGGCAAGGGCGTGGAGTCGGCCATCATGGCGCGTTACTGGCACTTCATGATGGAGACGCAGAGCCGTTACAAGACGCTCGAACTGGCATGGATCGGCGATTTCAACCCCGTGATGAACCGCATGATCGAGACTTATGTCTGCGCCACGCGCCATAAGATACACACCACCTACCGTTACCTCTTCGACCGGACGAAGGAGTTCCGCCGCTGTCCGCGCCTGGGAGTGAAACGCCGCGAGTAAAACCTAAAACCGTATCTATATGAAAACCACAGCATTTACCAAGTACCACATTGCCGCGGGGGCCAAGATGGCCGAATTCGCGGGATATAATATGCCGATCGAGTTCACGGGGATCAACGACGAGCACATGGCCGTGCGCAACGGCGCCGGCGTATTCGACGTGAGCCACATGGGCGAAATCTGGGTCAAGGGGCCCAAGGCGCTCGACCTGCTGCAACGCATCACCACCAACGACGTGTCGAAACTCTTCGACGGCAAGGTGCAGTATTCGTGTATGCCCAACGGACATGGCGGCATCGTGGACGACATCCTCGTCTACCGTGTCAATGCCGAAACTTATATGCTCTGTGTCAACGCCGCCAACATCGAAAAGGACTGGAACCACATCTGCGAACAAGGCCGGGCGTTGGGCATGGAAGCCGGCCACGGCAAGGAACTTTACAACGCTTCGGACGAGATCTGCCAGCTGGCCGTACAGGGGCCCCTGGCGATGAAGGTCGTGCAGAAAATGTGCGCGGAGCCGGTCGAGGATATGGAATACTATACCTTTAAAAAGATGAAGGTCGCCGGCTGCGATGCCATCCTTTCGATCACGGGTTATACCGGATCGGGCGGCTGCGAGATCTATGTGGCCAACGAGGACGGCGACAAACTCTGGAAGGCGCTCTGGGAGGCCGGCGGGGAGTACGGGCTGAAGAACATCGGCCTCGGGGCCCGCGATACGCTGCGTCTGGAAAAGGGCTTCTGCCTCTACGGTAACGACATCGACGACACCACATCGCCCATCGAAGGCGGCCTGGGCTGGATCACCAAATTCGCCGAAGGAAAGGATTTCATCGACCGGGCGCTGATGGAAAAACAGAAGGCCGAGGGGGTTACGCGCAAGCTCGTCGGGTTCCGGATGATCGACCGCGGAATCCCGCGCCACGGCTATGCGATCGCAGCGCCGGACGGTACGCAGATCGGCCATGTTACGTCGGGTACGATGTCGCCCTGCCTGAAGGTCGGCTTCGGCCTGGGCTACGTGAAGCCCGAATATGCCAAACCGGGCACGGAGGTCGCCGTCGTCATCCGCGAGAAACCCCTGCGCGCCGAGGTGGTGAAGATCCCGTTCGTTTAACCTGCCCGGCCGGCTTGCACTCCGGCCCGCCCGGTTCGGGAATGTTTTGAAAATTAATGTAATTCTGTGATATGAAAGCAAAATACCTCGGACTCGACCTTTCGAGTCCCGTTGTGGTCAGCAGTTCGCCCTATACGGCGACTATGGCCAATATCGGACAGTGCGTCGCGAACGGCGCGGGCGCTGTCGTCCTGAAATCCATCTTCGAGGAGCAGATTATCCGTCATGCCGCCGCGCTGGATTACTCGTCGCAGGGCATGGGCGATTCGGGCGAATACCTCGAACGCTACATCGGCGATGCGTATAAGGGTGAATTCCTGAAGCTTGTCTCCGATGCCCGTACGACAGGGGTACCCGTCATCGCCAGCATCAACTGCATCGCGGCGGACGACGGGTGGACGGACTACGCCGTGGCCATGGAGGCTGCGGGGGCCGCAGCCCTGGAACTGAACATCTTTCTGCAACCGACCGACCGCCACCGTACGGCGCAGGAGTTGGAACAGGAGTACGCCGATGTCGTGCGCCGCGTGGCGGCTGCCGTGAAGATCCCGGTGTCGGTGAAGCTGCCGATGCGCCTGACCAATGTGCTTGCCGTCGCCGATTCGCTGCTGGCGCGCGGGGCGCGGGGCGTGGTGATGTTCAACCGCTTCTTCGAACCTGATATCGACGTGGAGCGTATGGCGTTCGTCAACGGCAACCCGTTCAGCGAACCTGCGGAATTGCGCAACGTCCTGCGCAGCGTGGCGCTTTGCTCTACGGCCCTCCCGCAGCTCGATGTCGCCGTATCGACGGGTGTGCACGACGGCGAGGCGGCCGTGAAAGCGCTGTTATGCGGTGCCAATGCGGTGCAGGTCTGCTCGGCGATCCATGAGAAAGGTTTCGGGGTCATTGCCGACATCAACCGGTTCATCGACCAGTGGGCTGAGCGCCACGGTTTCGAATCCCTGGGCGAGTTCCGCGGCAGGATGAATTACGGCAATGCCGAAAGCGATGTTTACCAGCGCGTGCAGTATATGAAATATTTTCCGCACGACGCCGAATAGGCGCCGGCGCCTATTGGAGCGATACCCCGCAGGCCATCGGCCTGCGGGGTGTCGCTTTTCCGGGTTACCTCGGCCGGTATCCTGTCTTTGCAGCCGGCTACCTCCGGGCGGGGCGTTGTCCCGGGGTGCGTACGGCTGACCCCGATCCGGTTGTCAGTCCCGACAAACCTCTCCCCAAATCCGCCCGAAGGTCTCGTGCAGCCGTGCCGTGTCGCGGATCAGCTCACGCAGTTCCGCCAATTTGCGGGCGTTGTCCGATTCCGGTATCCAGAGCCTCAGGTAGCCGCCTTCGGCATATTTTCGTTGCAGGTGTTCCACGCAACGGTCGAACTGCCCTTTGCGGCTGAGCGCAGGGTAGTGCGCCCTGCCGTATTGTATCGTGCGGCGGATTACGGTTTCGGGGTCGAGGCAGCGGTCTGCCTCGGCTACGATCCGTCCGTAAATCGTGCGCGGGGCGTGGTCGGACGAGGCCCGGTGGTCTTCGATGGCGTCGCGCATCACGGCCATCTGTTCCTCTGTGAACCGCTGCCGCATAAAAGAGTCCCCGAGCAGGATTTCTCCCGAGCGGATATGGTGCGACTCCCGTCCGTATGCCAGCCCCGTGTCGTGGTAGGCTGCGATTGCGTAGACCATGTCGGCATCCACCTCGTAATGCCCGGCAAGCACGAGGCTCTGCGCAATGACCGTGCGCACATGGTCGGTGCGGTGTGCCGCATCGAACGCCCCGTAGCGGGGAATGATCTCGGCCTCGATGTAGGCCTTCAGTTCTTCGGATGGTTCCATGGTGCAAAAGTAATATATTTATCCGGATAGCTCGTTTGACCGGGGGATACTGTAAAAAGAAACGGCCGACTGTTTCTGTCGACCGTTTCTTTTCTGTATAAGGATGCTATCCTTATCGGTTTGTGCTGTTATTTGAACGAACGCGTGTGCTTGTAGTCTGCAGCGTACGTATTGTTCATGTAGATATGGAACGTCGCCTTTTTGCCTACGCCTTCCGAGTCGTTCAGCGTTTTCCATGAATCATCCCATTCTTCCAACTTCGAGTGGTCGAAGCGGTAGATATTGTAGAAATTCGGATAATTTCCGGGGTTGCTGTTCTGGGGCCCCCGGCAGTCATCGCTGTAATATCCCCAACGCTCCTTGAAGCCGTCGACATAGGTGCAGATGAAATAGTAGCGGGTGTCCTTTCTTCCGTCTTCATGCGAAACGACCCATGCATAATCGGAAATACTCCATTCGCCCTGCCCCTGATAGGTCATCTCTGCCGTATCGGGTACATCATGTCCGAACCAGGGCTTGTTCCAAAGTTCCACTTTCTCGATTTCGCGCATCTTGTAGGTCATGGCGTTGAAATCCAGGGCGACCCAGTAGATACCGGCTTTCGAAACGGTGTTCGTTGCCGGGTTTTCAGCGATGGCGAAGGTCATGTTGCTTGCGTCGAGCTTGTAGTAGCGGCCTTTGTCGTCGGTAATGCTGAAATCACCCGAAGACAATTGCGTGAAGCATTCGAAAATGCTCGCTTCACGGCCGACATTCAGATCGTCACTTCCCTTCGCAACCAAAACGGGCAGGGCTTTGTTCAGGGCGATGGCTTCCTGGTTCTCGGTGGCGGAACCCTGCATGTTGACTGCGAGGGGTACTCCGAGCGAACGCTCCAGCAGGAAGAGGTCGTCATCCGTATTGTTCATATGAACCCAGAACGAAACTTTCTTTCCGTAGCCTTCCCTTTCCTTTTCATTCACTTTCCAAGTGTTATCCCACTGGTTGCTGAATGTATGGCGGAAAATGTTGTAGAACAGCGGATTCTTTTCAGCCTCGGACTTCTCCGAGTCACGGCAGTCGTCTTCGAAATGTCCCCAGAACTCGGACGAGCCGTCGGCATAGGTACAGATGAACTTGTGGCGGGAGTCCGTGTTGCCGCCCTCTTTGACGTTCCATGCGTAGTCCATAATGCCCCATACGCCGTTGCCTTCGTACGTGAGTTCGGCCTTGTTGCCCGGACTGGAAATGAAGAGCTCGACTTTCGAGATTTCCTTGAACTTATAGGTCATGTTGGAGAAGTTCACGTAGAGCCAGTAAATGCCGTCGTGCTCGACAGTTACGGCAGTCGTCGCTTCGTTGTCCTTGATGAGTTCCATCCTGTTCTTCTCGGCCAGCCTGAAGTTGCGGTTGAGGTCGTCGGTGATAATCAGTTCGCCTGCAGTCAGCTTCGTAAAGATTTCGTAAGCCCCGGCCTCGCGCTGATCCGTGTACTTGCCTTTCGCCGTGTGGATGACGCTGGCAGCGAACAGGGTGAGCTCCTTCTGTCCCTCGGTGATTCCTCCGGAAATCTTGATCTCCGAAGGCATCGGGTCTACGGAATTGATGCGGGTGAGGGATACCGTGCGTACTCCGGCTTCGCTGCCGTAAATCTCTGAGTTCAGGCCGCACCATGCGCGTACCGTCCATTTGACGGTGGCGGTTTCGCCCAGGTCTGCACCTGCCAGTGTGGCGACCGTATTTAAAGTAGAACTTGCGACCTTGGCCGAGGGTTCGTACCCGTTGTTGTCGCTGGTGAGGACATAGAGCGGCTGGCTGAAATCCCCGTCTACTTTATCGAACAGCAGTTCGTAGGTGATATAGCCGTTCTTGCTCGCTTTGGAAACCGCCCATTCGAAGTGGGTGGTGTTGCCGGTCTCCAGCATGATCGTCGCATTATTGCGCGGCAGGTAAAGCTGATCCGCGGGGGTGATATTGCCCGAAGGCGTCGTATCGTCGTCGCTGCAGGCGGCCAGGCCACATGCCATGGCGGCTCCGGCGACCAGCATCATGATAATCTTCTTCATAAATCGGTTGGTTTTGACGGGTTAGAACTTGACATCCTTGATCATCCACATGGATTCGATCGCCTGCGCAGCACTGGTATATGCACCCAGCGAACCGCCTACGTCGCCGTTCATCGACGAACGGGGCTGGTAGCACTTCACACCGAAATAAGCCTCGGGCCAACCTTCCGGCGTCTTGTCGATCGTCGCCCAGTAGTAGGAGGCATGACGGTAGAGATAATCGTAGAGCTCCTTGCGGATTTTGCCGTCGAACGAGTCGACTTCCGTGTCGAGGATCATGCGCGTGAACCAGTGGAACATCACGGCGTGGAAGATCGAGTTGTTCTCGTCCGTCCCCTCGTCGCGCGATACCATTTCATAGTTGTAAACTTCGTTCATGCGGGTCGAGGTCATCTGGCCGCGGCCTGCCTGGATCGCCTTGCTCAGGTAACCCGTGTCGCCGGTCAGTTTCCAGATCAGACGGCCGGCTTCCATGCAGGTGCCCTGCGTGTAGCTCAGCGGGGTGGAGCCCAGCGTGCCGTCGGATGCCATCACGTCGATGTTCTGATCGAAGCAGGTGCAGGCCTGGTCGATGTATTCCTGGGCAGCCTCTTCGTTGCCTGCTGCGCGGCTGTACTGTGCCAGTGTCGCAGCTGCGATGGCTGCAGGGCCGTTCGTGCACTCGTTGGGCCCCAGATCCGACCATTTCCAAGGCAGCCAGCCGGACTGCGTCAACTCGTGACGGGGCCATACGCACTCGTCCCAGGTCTGTTTGGCGGCATTATAGTAGGTCTGATTGCCGGTCGCATCGTACATTTGGAGCAGGGCGATGATGATCCAGCAGGTGTCGTCGGTGAAATCGTTGCCAAAACCCGTCGAACCGCGCCAGCTCTGGTTGCCTTCGTAGTTGTTACCGCGCTTGTCGTACCATTTCTGGAAATAGCCCTCGATACGGGCTTTTTCCTCGGCATCGGTCGCCTTGATACGGTTGTAGTATTCTACCATGGCAGCCATGGCGTGTGCCTGCTGCCAGTAGTTGTTGAAATTGGCCCCGCCGGTTGCATTGTATTCCCTGTAAGAGAAGACGCCTTCGTAGCCGTTGCGGTTTTCACTGCAGTAGAAGCGCTCGATGAAAGCCGTGGAACAGGAGTCCGCCGCCTCAGTCCAATCGATCGTGTAGGGCGCGTACTGGGTGTTCCCCGTTACTTTTTCCGGCTTGGTAAGATCCTCGTATTCTTGTTCCGAGCAGGCGCCCGAGACGGCTGCTGCGGAAAGGGTCAGCATGGCAACAGTCCATCTGAATAGAGATTTTCTCATAATTTATAGGTTGATTTTAATTTTTATTCAATACTGTTTTGTTTCCGGATTCGCGTCCGAATCATTTCTCCGAATAGCTTTTCGCGTGTGCCGTCTTCCGGACTGCGCGGCAAAGGTTCCGGGCGGCCCCTCCCCGGAGGGAGGAACCATCCGGTATCTTGTTGCTATTTGAAGATGTATTCGTGCCAGAATCCGCCTGCCTTGTTGTCTCCGTTCAGGTATAGGTAGCAGTCGAAAGCACGGCCGCAATCCGAAACGAGGAAATTATAGGTCTTGTTCCAGTCCTTGTCACCATCGTTGTAAGTATAGATGTATACTCTCAGATAGTCGGTCGTGTAGGACGATCCCAGCGAGGACGTCGTTCCGAGGAACCACTGTTTGCCGTCGGCAGTCGTCATGTCGAAGCGGTGACGGGTATCGTTGGAAGAGTTGACGGATACGTGGTTGTCGTAGTCGAGCAGTTCCCATACGCCTTTTCCTTTGTAGGACAGCGTTTTCCGATCCGTAGTCATCGAGTTGTCAGCCCACGATGCGGCATAGTATTCGATCTTGCTGACCTGAACTGCGGTATAAGTCATCGCACTGAAGTCGATCTTGATCCAGTAGATGCCGGCCTTCAGCGTGTTGGCAGTCGAAGAGCCGTCGACGATATGCTTGATGCGGCCGTTGCTCTTGAGCGAGTAGTAGCGATCCAGTTCGTCGACTACGGTGAATTCGCCCTCCGAGATTTTCGTGAAGCATTCGTATACACCCGAACCGACTGCTTTGCCGTCGAGGTACGCCGGGATCAGCTTGATGCCTGCGGCATCCTCCACGGCTTCACCCTTCAGCGTGACGGCCGTCGGCAGCGGGTCGACCAGGTTGATACGTGTAACGGTGAGCACGTTGGCCTGTGTGTAGGTCTGGGCGAACAAACCCTTGCCGGCACGTACCGTCCATTTGATTTGCCCGGTCTTGGCATTCTCGATGCCCGCCAGGGCGGCCACTTCGTTCAGCTCTTTGGCCGAGATGCTCAGCGAAGCTTTGGAGCCGGTCATCTGGCTGGTCTTGATGGCAAGCGGTGCCGAGAAATCGCCGTCCGCTTTGTCGAACAGCACTTCGTAAGTGATGTATCCGCCGTCTTCGGCAACGGAGGGGGCCCATTCGAAACTGGTATTCAAACCCTGATCCAGATTGACCGATGCGTTGTCCGCGGGTGCGTAGAGCTCGTTGCCGGGCTGAATATTGAAATTCAGATCCTGGCCATCCTCCTCACAGGCGGTAAACCCGAGGGTGAGGGCTCCTGCGGCGAACAACATGATATTTTTCAATATGGTTTTCATGTGTTTTTCTTGATTGGTTAGTTAATCTCCTTTACAACTTGGCTGTTACCATCCCGGATTCTGCGGCAGGTTGGCGTTGATGTCACGCTCCTTCTGCGGAATGGGGAACCAGTATTTCATGCCGTAAGCATTCTGGCACTGGATGTTGCTGCCATCGTCGAGGAAGGGGGCACCCGTAGCGCGGGTCGTGAGGTAGGTGGCTCCCGTGCTCTTGAGCGACGGATTGTCGAGCAGGGCCCAGCGGCGCAGGTCGAATGCACGGCGGCCTTCGAGGGCCAGCTCTACGCGGCGCTCGTCGCGGATAATCTGGCGCAGGTCGCTGCTGCCCGGATAGGAGCAGTATGCGGCGTCGAACCCGGCGCGTTCGCGCAGCGGTTTGATCGTCTTGTCCCAGATGTCGGATGTCATTTTGCTCTGCTCGTTCATCGATTCGGCATACATCAGCAGTACGTCGGCATAGCGGATCTCCATGAGCGATTTGTAGGTGTTGCCCTTGCTGTCGACCATGTCGGCGTTGTAGTTTTTCAGGGTGTAATACCCTGTGGCCGTACGATCCTGCGTGCCGTTGTACGAGTCGAAAAGTTCGTTGTCATTTTGGTTCTTTTCGTCCTCGGCTCTCGTATAGCAGGTGTAGGTGCCTTTGCCTTTGCCTTCGGAGCCGATGAGTCCCAGTCCTTTTGCGTCGGGAATATCCACGGTGCAGCCGTTGAAGGCGATGGTGGCTTCGAAACGCTTGTCGCGATTCTCATAGTCCGTGTCATCGGCGACGCTGCCGTCGAGTTTGCGGTAGGCATCGACCAGTTCCTGCGTCGGCGACTGGGAGGTTACACCTTTGTTACCGATGGACTGGGGAACGAAAGCATTGAAATTGTTCCAGGATTTGACGATGTTGTCAATGCCGCCGAGCGTGGCGAACTCGATCGTCATGATCGACTCGGGGCCGTAGCAGCACGACTGGTCGTGGAAAAGTTTCTTATAATCCGATTCGAGGGCGTAGGTACCGTACTGCGTCGAGTTGATCAGCTTGTCGCACCAGATGGCGCAGTTCTCGAAATCGTTGTCATAAAGGTACGCACGTGCATTGAGCGCCACGGCTGTGCCGCGCGTGTAACGTCCGTTTTCAGATTCCGGAATATCCGTGTTTTTCGGCAGGATCTCGGCCACCTCGGCAAGTTCCGAGTGGATGAACTCCTTGATCGTGGCGGCGGGCGTTACCTTGACGACGCGCGATTCGGGGAGCGTCGGGTTGGTCGTGAAGAACGGCACGTCGCCGAACCACGTTACCAGGCGCAGGTAGGTGAAGGCGCGCATCAGACGGAGTTCTGCAAGCATGCGCGTCTTGAACGTCTCGTCGATATTCATGCGATCCTGGGCGTCGAGCGCCGTGTGGATCGTACGCAGTTCCTGGTAGCACTTGTCCCATTCGTCCGAGAAGCGGCCGTTCGAGGTATTGGCCATACCCGTTACGATGCTGGTTTCGTTCGTCGAGTGGCGGCTGCCGTAGACGTCGTCCGACAGGAGGTTATTGGCGAAATAGTAGTCTTGATGCCAGCACTGGTTGTACCCCAGGTACAGGGCCGTGCGGACATTGTCCTCGATCGTCCAGAAGGTCTCGTCGGTATAGGAGGTCGTCGGGTATTGCTCAAGGCCTACGCAGCTGACCATACCGAGGGAGAGGACGGCTAATATATTTTTGATTTTCATATTCTTTCCGATTGTTTAATTGTTAGAAAGTCAAGTCGATACCTCCACCGAAGTAACGCAGGGTCGGGTAGTTGCGCACCGAGTTGTCCGCTCCGCCGCTCATGTTGTTGCCGAACGAGGTGGTCTCGGGGTCTACGAACCCGTTTTTGGTCCAGGTCAACGGGTTCTGCGTGTCGAAATAGATGCGCAGTGCCTCGCAGCCGAATTTCTTCGTCCACTTCTTGGGAAGGGTGTAGCCCAGCTGGATGTTCTTGACACGCATGTATGCGCCCTCGAGCAACATCAGATCCGAGCCCGTGTGACCCCAGTTGTTCGTGTCGCTCACAGAGCCCGATACTCCCAGGCGCGGCCAGCGTGCATCGCGGTTCTGCGGCGACCAGTAGTCGAGCTGGTGGTCGAACATGGTCATCGAGTAGTCGGCGTGGAACGGCTGCACGAGCTCGCCGCGAACCGGGTTCTCACGCTTCAGCACGCCCTGGAGCATGATGCTGAAGTCGATGCCTTTCCACTTGACATTGTAGGTGAAACCGTAGGTATAGCGCGGGAAGGCATAACCCAGGTAGGTGCGGTCGTTTTCGTCGATCTTGCCGTCGCTGTTCAGGTCGACATAGCGCACGTCGCCCGGACGGAGCTGCGAACGGTCGATGCCGGTCGGCAGGGCTGCATCCTGGATTTCATCGTAGTTCTGGAAGAAACCGTTCGTTTTCCAGCCGTAGAGGGCATTGATCGGCAGGCCCTCCATGATGATGGTGCCGGCACTGTCGGCAGTTCTGATAGCCGGGGTTCCGTAGCGGACTACCTCGTTCTGCGAGTCGGCGAGGTTGAGCGAGAAGTTGTGCTTCCAGTTGCCGCGCGAGAGGTTATAGTTGATGGTAAGCTCCCAGCCCTGGTTGTCGAGGATACCGCGGTTCTCCTTGGCGATCGAGGCGCCGAAGGTTCCGGGGACGATCGGGGAGAGGAGGATATCTTCCGTACGCTTGTAGAAGTAGTCGAAGTTGACGCTCAGGGTATTCTTGAAGAACGTCGCATCCACACCGATGTTGAAGGTCTTGGCGGTCTCCCACGTCAGCAGTTCATTACCCATGGTGAACATCAGGCCCTGAACCGGGACGCCGTTGAAACCGTAAGCGTTGGCCCAAGTGCCGTAGGTGGTCATGAAATCGTAGTCGCCCACATCCTGCTGGTTACCGTTCAGACCGTACGAAGCACGGAGTTTCAGGTCGCCGACACGGTCGCGGTAAGTCTGCATGAAATTCTCCTGCGACATGCGCCAGCCCAGCGATACCGAAGGGAAGAAGGCGCCGTTGCGCTCCTTGAGGAACTTCGAAGACATATCGTAACGGGCGGTGAATTCGAAATAGTAGCGGTCGTCGTAGGAGTATCCGGCGCGGCCGAAGAACGACTGCAACGCACGGCGGTATTTGCTCTGCGACGAGAGCTTGGTGCCTTCCGTGGCAATCGAACCGTCGCCCGGCTGGTCGATGCTGTTCATACCCTGGCGGGCGGCCGTGATGTCATAGCCGATCTCCGATTCGTCCGACCAACCGAACAGTCCGGTTACGTTGTGCTTCTCCTTGAACGTGCGGTTGTAATCCAGCATCAGCTGTGCGGTGACGAAAGTGACTTTCTTCGTCCAGTCGTCTGCTTCGCGCTTGGTGTTGCCGCCGGTCGTAGCGGTCGAGATATCCGAATGGGCTGCGCCGTTGTCCACGACATACTGGTAAGTCTTGTGGGAGGTGAAACGGTGCTCGTGGCGGACTTCACCGCCCAGAACGGCACGAGCCTTCAGGCCTTTGATGATCTCGAAATCGGCCGTAAAGGTACCGGTGAGGTATTCGTGGTCGTTTTTGTTGGTACCACCGCCCATAAGGCCGGCCAGCGGCGATACGGAATAGCCGCCGTACTTATAGTTGTTGCCGAAGAAGATTCCGTTCTCCTCGTGGCGGTTGAAGTAGTAGTTCGGGAAACGGACGAGGTCGGCGAAAAGGAAGCCTTCGTTGGCATCCGACGGGGAGTTGATCTCCGAACGGGTGAAACCGACGTTTGCGCCCAGTTTCAGCCGGCCGAATTCGGTCGTCAGGTTCGAACGCAGGTTATAGCGTTTTACGCCGTAATCGGGGCCCACGTAGTTGGATTCCTGGTCGAAATAGCTGGCCGAAAGCATGTAGGTGGTGGTTTTCGTACCGCCCGTAACGCTTACGTTGTAGTTCTGCTGGAGTGCGTTCTGCATGGCCTGCTCTACGGCAGCCTCGCAGTCCCCGTGGTTGTAGAAATCCTGGATTTCGGCAGCCGTGAAGAGCGGCTCGCGGCCGACGTTGCTCAGGGCCTCGTTACGCAGGATCGCGTTGCGGTAGGTCGGAACGGCCTTGTAGAGGATATCGGGGTTTTCGACACCGACTTTGGCGCTGAAACGGATCTGCGGAGCCATCTCCTTGCGGCCGTTCTTGGTCGTGATCAGGATGACACCGTTCGAGGAACGTGCACCGTAGATAGCGGCCGAACCGGCATCCTTCAGGATGTTGATCGACTCGATATCGTTCGGGTTGAGGTCGTTCATACGGCCTGCGTCCGGCTGGGGTACACCGTCGATGACTACCAGCGGGGTGTTGTTACCCATGGTGTTCACACCGCGGATCGAGATGTTCATCTGGTTGTCCGTCGGGTTGAAATTTTTGGTCTGGATGATCAGGTTGGCTGCCGCACCCTGCAGTGCCTGCTGGATGTTGGCCACCGGGCGGTTCTCGATTGCCTCCGACTTCACGGTCGAAACGGCCGAGATGATGTGGCGCCGCGTCGTCGTGCCGTAACCTACGACTACGACTTCATCCAGGTAGCCCGAATCTTCTTCGAGCGTTGCTGCGATGGAGGTGCGCGTGCCTACCTGCATCGTTACGGTCTTGTAGCCGAGGAACGAAATCTGCAGTTCGTCGTTGTCGGTTACGCCCGAAAGGCTGAACTGGCCGTTGGAATCGGTCGCAGTGCCGTTCGACGTGTTCGAAACCATGACTGTGGCTCCCGCGACGGGTAGGTTGTTCTGGTCGACGACCGTACCCGTGATCGTTCTTTTGGTGTCTTGGGGTGCCGCCTGGACAGCTTCGAGGGCAGCAACGCACAAAAACAACGCAAGCGCCCGCTGCAACCAGCTTCCGGCTGTCATAAAAATGGATAAATTTTTCTTCATAAAGATTGGTTGGTTTTGTCCATAGTAGATGAATGATGATTGAAAATGAAATTCCCCCATATGCACGATTCGTACATATATATAATAGAAACCTAAGGGGAAAGGAGTCATTTTGGCATAGGCTTATACGATTTTAGGTTGTTTTTAGGTTTATGATTTGTTAAAAGTATATTTCAACACGTTCAAATTGCAATTCAAATATAGAGGATTTTCCCCCCCCGTCGGGTACGAATTTGAGCATTTGTAGTACGTTATTGTGTCCCGAATATAAAACCCGGGGCATTTTTAAGAATCGCCCGTGCAGAAAGTCCGATTCTTGTCATTTTTTAATATTTCGGTGTCAGATTTCATAATTATCCCCTCGTAAGCCGTTTCATATGGCTGCCGAAGGGCTTTTTTTGAAGTATGCATGGGTATTTCCGATGTATACAGGACGGTATGTACGGCCCTGCCGGAGGCTGTTGTGGGAATACAGATTTATGCCGTGCGGTATTGGCCGGAACGATGCGGAAGGTGGCTGGAGCGGCTTGTAACGGGGCGAATTGCGGGGTGAATGGAATTGCTGCCGCCGCATGTGGGGAAGGGTGTGCGGGTGAAACTGGCTTCGGTGGGCGGATCTTGTTGCGGAATGAAAAAATCGCTCCCGGAAAATCTTATTGTGTTAAAATCTGCATATTACGTGGAAAAAAGTTATATTTGCTTATGAAAAATGATTTTCAACCTATCAAATCTGATATGCAGCAGGAGCGAGACAAGTTATGTTACCTGACGATCGGGGATAAGGACGAGAAATGGGGCGTTGTCGTCACGACGATCGGGTACCAGTTTATTCCGCCGGGGACGAAGTACCCGCTCTCGGCACATCCGGACAAGTACTCTTTCATGCCCCGCGGCGGACGGATACTGAACGAATACCAGTTGGTGTATATCACCAAGGGCTCCGGGTATTTCGCTTCGCAGTCCTGTCCCGAGGCGCCTGTGAAGGCCGGGACGGTGATGCTGTTGTTTCCCGGGGAGTGGCATAGCTACCATCCCGACGACGCGACCGGCTGGGACGAATACTGGGTCGGGTTCAAGGGTTCCTATATCGACGACAGGGTGGCAAACCGGTTTCTCGTGCGCGAGCAGCCGTTACATAATATCGGGATAAGTTCGGGGATCGTGAGCCTGTATGAAGAGATTCTGCAACTGGCGTCGGCCGAAAAGGCGGGGTGCCAGCAGATGATGTCGAGCATCGTGCTGCACATCCTGGGTTCCATCTATTACAAGGAGCGGAATAACTCCTATGCCAATACGTTCATCCTTGAGAAAGTCAATGCTGCGCGGGAGCTGATGAAGGATGTGGATAACCCGCGTGACGTCGAGGCGATCGCCCGGGAACTCGGGGTCAGCTATTCGTGGTTCCGCAAGACGTTCAAGGAATACACCGGGATATCCCCCGCGCAGTACCAGTTGCAGCAGCGGCTCCTGAAGGCCAAAGAGATGCTGACGGGGACGGATATAAATATATCGGATATCGCCTATGCCTTGAAGTTCGTGAATACCGGGCAGTTTTCCACCTTTTTCAAGCATAAGGAGGGTGTCACTCCGTCCGATTTCAGGAAACGGAACAGCTGGAAATAATCCGGAGGAACGGCTGCCGCTGCCCGCTGCGTGGAAATGCCGGCGGGTGGGCGGCCTTTGGTAAGAAGGGTGCTGTCCGGCGAAGGGGAGGGCCGGCCTTGCGCCTCCTTGTGGCGGGTCGACTGTCTGGTTCCTCTCTTTGGGGTGTGCCGGACGGGTTGCCCGATACCTCTTTCATGTGAGGAGTCGGCGGGCGGATGTTTCTTACGGCGTGGTGAAGGGCTGGTTTGCCGGATGCCGCTTCTCTACGGTGTCGGCCGGACATGCAGGAGCTTCTTTTTTACGGCGGCAGTGCCCAGGATTGCAGGGTTTCCCGCGCTGGCGCGGAACGGGCTGCCGGATTCCTTTCTTTTCCAAGGCGATACCCCTCCCCAGCGTGGTGATAGCCGGGATATTGCGCGCGGATGCTGTTCCGGAGAAGCCGTTGCCGCGTGCCGGGGCTTACCGGGACAGGATCGTAGATAAAAAAATCCCTCCGTTTTGCGGAGGGATTTTTACCTGTAATTGATTTGCGGCCGGGCGGCCGTATGCAGACTGTCCTGCAGGCTGGGTTCTTATTTCGCGTACGAGACGGCGCGGGTTTCGCGGATCACGGTGATCTTCACCTGGCCGGGATAGGTCATCTCGTCCTGGATCTTCTTGGCGATATCGTGCGACAGCCCTTCCGACTCCTGGTCGGTGAGTTTGTCTGCACCGACGATCACGCGCAGTTCGCGGCCGGCCTGGATCGCATAGGTTTTCACGACGCCCGGGTACGAGAGGGCGATGTCCTCCATCTCCTTCAGGCGTTTGATATAGCTTTCGACCACTTCGCGGCGGGCGCCGGGGCGGGCACCCGATATGGCGTCGCAGACCTGGATGATCGGTGCGATCAGCGAAGTCATCTCCACTTCGTCGTGATGGGCGCCGATGGCATTGCATACTTCGGGTTTCTCCTTGTATTTCTCGGCGAGTTTCATGCCGATGATTGCGTGCGGCAGTTCCGGTTCGTCGTCGGGTACCTTGCCGATGTCGTGGAGCAGGCCTGCGCGGCGTGCCGTCTTGGGGTTCAGCCCCAGCTCGGCGGCCATGATACCCGCGAGGTTGGCCGTTTCACGGGCGTGCTGCAGGAGGTTCTGGCCGTAGGACGAACGGTATTTCATTTTGCCGATCATGCGGATCAGCTCGGGGTGCAGCCCGTGGATGCCGAGGTCGATCGTGGTGCGTTTCCCGACTTCGACGATCTCCTCTTCGATCTGTTTCTGTACTTTGGCTACGACCTCCTCGATACGTGCCGGGTGGATGCGGCCGTCGGTCACCAGCTGGTGCAGCGCCAGGCGGGCGATCTCGCGGCGGACAGGGTCGAACCCGCTGAGGATGATGGCTTCGGGGGTGTCGTCTACGATGATCTCGATGCCGGTCGCTGCCTCCAGTGCCCGGATGTTGCGGCCCTCGCGGCCGATGATGCGGCCTTTGACCTCATCGCTTTCGATGTTGAAAACCGTCACGGCGTTCTCGATGGCCGTCTCCGTGGCCACGCGCTGGATCGAAGCCACGATAATCCGCTTGGCCTCCTTCGTGGCGGTCATCTTCGCTTCCTCGATGGTTTCGTTCACATAGGAAGCAGCCTCGGTCTTGGCCTCGGCCTTCATGTTCTCGATGAGGATGTTCTTGGCATCCTCCGAGCTCATGCCCGAGATTTGTTCCAGCCGCATGTTCTGCTCGCGCATCATCTGGTCTACTTCCTCCTTCTTGTGCTCGAGGATTTGCAGCTGGTTCTGCATCTGCTCCTTCAGACGCTCGTTCTCGCGGAGTTTGTTCTCCAGCTCGCGCTGCTGGTTCTGCAGGTTGCCCTCGATCTGTTTGGCGCGCTGTTCGCTCTGGGCGATCTTCTGGTTGCGCTCGTTGACCTGGCGGTCGTATTCGCTTTTCAGCTGTATGAACTTCTCTTTTGCCTGGAGGATTTTCTCCTTTTTAATCATCTCCCCTTCGGCCTCGGCCTCTTTCAGGGCGGCTTCGCGCCGCTTGCGGATCGAGGTCTTGGCTACGAGGTTCGTGACGACCGCGTAGATTCCGACGGCGGCCACGGCAGAGATGCAGGCAACCAAAATGGTGGTATACATGTTTTTGTTGCTGTTTTGAATTTGTTATTATAGGGTTTGTTGTAGTGCATAAAAAAACCGCATAGGATTCCTTAGTCTTGTTTGACGAATCTGCAGATAAGTCATGTGTGGGGGCTCCGACAATCGCAATCTTCCAACGGTACGCCGTAGCATACACCCCGAAGGGTCAAGGCCTGATTTTGAAGCGCCTTGAGTTGCCCCAATTTAAAAAGTGTTCAGTTTCGCAAAGCTGTAAGGAATCTATGCGGGTAGATTTTTCCTTCGTATGTTAAAGAACCTCGTTTTTTACGGTTTGCCCGGGCAAATCCCGTGCCTGGCCCTCACTCACCGTTGCAGGGTGTTGAGGTAGGCGTCAATCTCTTCCCCGAGCCGCCCCAGATGTTTCAGGTCTTCGTCGCCCAGTTCGCGGCTTTGCCGCATGTCGACGTTTGCAATGGCGAATTTAAGTGCGGCCATCGACAGGTAGTCCTGATCCGTCCAGTTCTTGAAGTTGTTCTGTTTTATCGCCGCGAGGTAGTTGTTCACCTCCCGTTCGGCAAGACGGTATACCTCCTCCTTTTCGCTTTCGATGTTGAGCGAATAGCTTTTCCCGGCTATCTTGAGGGTTATCGCCTGTTGTGCCATGTCGTTTTTGTTTCGTTTATCTTGCTGCCTCTTATTCATCTGCGGCCCGGGTGCTGGTTGCGGCGTTACTGCCGGTTCGCCGTCCCTTCCCGTTATTCGGGCCTTCCGAGCAGTGCGATGCATTTGTCAACCTCCCGCATAAGACGGTTGACGCGCGCCCGCGCTTTCTCCCGGTTGCGGCTTTCACCCGCCAGTCCCTCCGTCAGTTGCATACGTGACAATTCGCCGTCGAGTTCGCGGATGCGCTCCTGCAAAGTCCTGTTTTCGGCTTTCAGGTTGTCGCGCTGCGCCGTCAGTTCCGCACACGATTCCGACAACCTTTTGTGGTCGTCGATGAGCTGCCGGATACGGGCTTCGATATTCGTTATCACGCTTTTTTCGGCCATTGGGTCTCGGGTAAAGTCCGATTTACATTTCAAAGGTATGAAAAGGAACGCTAAAAAACAAATTTTATTTCCCGACGGCCTTTCCGTAAAGGTCGTAATCGGCGGCGCCGTCGATCCGTATTTCGTAGAAATGCCCCCGCAGAAGACGCCGTTCCGCAGCCGGGATCAGTATCTCCTGGTCGACCTCGGGCGAGTCGTATTGCGTCCGTCCGACATAGTAGTCGCCCTGCCGCGAATCGATCAGAACCCGTTCCGTGCGGCCTACGCGGCGCAGGTTGTTTTCGCGGGCGATGTCGTTCTGGAGCGTCATGATGCGTTCCACGCGCTGCTGTTTGACCTCCTCCGGGACGTCGTCCGCCAGTTCGCGTGCCGAGTAGGTACCCTCCTCCTCGGAATAGGCGAAGACCCCGAGGCGTTCGAACCGTACGTCGCGTACGAACTGTTCCAGTTCCGTGAAATCCGCTTCCGTTTCACCGGGATAGCCGACCAGCAGCGTCGTGCGCAGCGCCAGGTCGGGGATCGCCCCCCGCAATTTTTCGACCAGCGCATAGGCTTCGGCCTTGGTGTGGCGGCGGTGCATGGCCGAGAGCTGTGCGTCGGAGATGTGCTGGAACGGGATGTCGAGGTATTTGCAGATCTTGGGCTCGGATGCCATGGCTTCGATCACCTCGTCGGGGAATGCCGTGGGATAGGCGTAGTGGAGGCGTATCCACTCGATGCCGTCGACGCGGCACAGGCGGCGCAGCAGTTCGGCCAGGCGGCGCTTCCCGTAGAGGTCGAGCCCGTAGTAGGTCGTGTCCTGCGCGATGACGATCAGTTCCTTCACGCCTCCGGCCGCGAGTTTGCGCGCCTCCTCCTCCAGTTCCTCCATCGGCACGGAAACGTGCCCGCCGCGGATGAGCGGGATGGCGCAGTAGCCGCATTTCCAGTTGCAACCCTCCGAGATTTTCAGGTAGGCATAGTGCCTGGGCGTCGAGAGGTGCCGCTCAGTGGCCAGGGCCGGGTCTTCGGCGGCTCCCAGCGCCCGGGCGATGCCGTCCCATGTGCGGGCGCCGAAGAACCCGTCCACTTCGGGGAGTTCGGCGCGCAGGGAGTCGGCATAGCGTTCCGAGAGGCAGCCGATGACGAACAGCCGCTCGATCTTGCCGGCGTTTTTAGCGGCCGCCGCGCGCAGGATCATGTCGACCGACTCCTGTTTGGCGTCGCCGATGAACCCGCAGGTGTTGATGACCACGACCTTGGCGTCCGTGCGGTCGCTGTCGAAAAGGACTTCGTAGCCTGCCGCCGCGAGCCGTGCCATCAGGTGCTCGCTGTCGACCGTGTTCTTCGAACAGCCGAGCGTTATGACGTTGATCTTTTTCATTCCGTATCTGGTTTCCGCTGCAAAAGTACGAAATAATCCCGGATTCGCCGCCTGCCGCGGCGATTCCCCGTGCATAAAAAGAGGATGCGGCCCCGAAGCCGCATCCTCCTTCCAACTAAATTAAACAACCCTTACCACATGACGTTTATCGTGTAGGCCTCGATGCCGTTCCCGACCGAAGCCGAGGAAACGTCCGTAAAGCCCCAGAAGCGTTCTTCGGCGAGCATGAAGATCGTATATGCGCTTCCGGACGCGACGTTGTAGACCTTGAACGAACCGTCCGTGTTCTGTACCGCCGATTCGAGCGCCCCGAGCAGGTCATTCTTGACCGTGCCGATCATCAGCATGTTCATATTTTCGCGCTTGAGCGTGTTCATGACGCCGTTTTCACCGCCGAAGGCGTTGATCTGCTCGTTCGTTTCGAAGCGTACCGTGCGGAAATTGATGTCGTAGGCGATGTCCACGGTGCCGGTCACGGTGCCGTTTTCATCCTTGTCGGTGCGCGTACCTTCCATCAGCGGGGAGAAGCCCGTGACGTAGCAGCCTTTGCCGCAGGCCGTGGCCCTGACCGAGCGGGTCGGCTGGTTGAAGAAAAGCGTACTGCCCTTGTAGGTCGTCCTGTCGGTCAGCCCGTTGAAGGCGAAGGCCGTCCAGCGGTAGGTGTTGATCGAGATCTGCATCACCTTGTCCAAATTGGCATTGTCCGAACGGTCGAAGACCGTGAGCCATGCCTCTTCGCGGCTTTTGAGCGTGTTGACCATGTAGTTGTTGAGTGCCGTGTAGTCGGCATCGCCCGTAATCAGCGCCCCGTCGCCCAGGCGGCTGACGAACTGGATCCTGGCGTTGAACTTGTCGGACGGCTTTGCGACCACCGAACTGAGCGAATACTCGTAATCGTCCGAACAACCGGTGAATACCGGGGCTGCCATGGCGAGCGCGAGCAGTGCTGCGAGATATTTATTTACATTTTTCATGTTTTCGACATTTTAGGGTTCGACAGGCGGTTATTTGAGCACTATGGTTGCCGTGATCGGATTGTGGTCGGAGAGCGACGCCGTACCGCTGGCACTGGGGCAGGGAAGAGATTTGAAATCGTTGCTCGTCCATCTTCCTTTGGGGAATCCGAAGATATGGTCTACCCACGACACGCCGATGTGGTCGCCACGCTCGGTGAGAGCCGGCAGGCTGCTCGCACTGGTGTTCAGGTCGCCGAGCAGCAGCGTCGGGTACTCGGGGTCGTCCAGTCCCAGGTAGGTTACGGTTTCGTTGGACTGCAACGTACGCGCGGCGTTGGGGCCATGGTCGTAGTGTGCGCAGGCGATGCGTACGATCTGTCCGTCGGAGTCGGAGGTCGGAACGAGGATGTCGACATAGCCTATGCTGCGCTGGTCGTAGCCGTAGCGGTTGTAGTTCGTGCCCGTGTTCCACTGGTAGTTGCCCTCGCCGTTGGCATGTCGGTAGGTGAACTGCGCAGAGAACGAGTTGAGGATCGGGTATTTCGAGAGGATGCCGTTGCCGTAGAATCCCACGTCCTTGGGATAGGACATGATGAAATAGGGGTACATGCCCAGGCGGGACGCCAGTTCGGTCAGCTTCTCCTTGCCCATGCGGCTGGTGCCGGTCTCGAGCTCGTTGATGCAGACGATGTCGGGGTTCTGGGCCTTGATCAGGTCGACGTACTCGTCGACGATGAAGTCGATCTGGTTGGACTTGTCCGTCATTTCGAACGACAACACGTTCCATTCCATCACTTTCAGTTGCACGGTTTGCGCCTCGGCCGCAGCCGTTGTAAGGAGCAGGCCGCATAAGGCACCTGCGCGGATGATATGTTTTAACAGTTTCATATTCGGTAATGATCTTGGTTGTTTACTAATAACCTTGGTTCTGGGTCAGGTTCACCGTGCCGTTGAATGCCGTTACGGGGATCGGGAACACCTGGTTGATGACGGGGTCGAACGTACGCCCGTTGTCGTAGTTGCTCGGCGCGTCGATGACCACCTGCTGCAGGTCGTAATCCCAGTGCGAGTTCACGCGCTGCGTGGGTTTGGCATAGGCCTCCTTGGCGTCGCCCCAGCGAACCATGTCCAGGTGGCGGCTCGGCATGAACTCGAACGCCAGTTCGCAGCGGCGCTGGTTCTTGAGCTCGGCTTTGGTAGCCGGGCTGTTCTCCGGGAGACGGGCGCGTTTGCGGATGCGGTTGAGCAGCTGTTTGGCTTCGGCGTCGCCTTCGCCGTTCTTCCAGATCAGCGCCTCGGCTTTCATCAGCAGGACGTCGGCGAAGCGGATGAGGCAGGTGCCGAGCGTGTTGCTGGCGTTGTCGCCGTTGGAATTCACCTCCTTGCCTTTGCAGTCGGCCTCTTCCCACGGGGAGAGGAATTTGCGGAACGACATGCCCGTATCCGAGGAGATCGAATAGGAGCTGCTGCCGAATACGATGTCCCGGCCCATGAAGCGGATCGTCTGCCCGGGGTAGATGATCGTCGCGTCGCGGCGGGTGTCGCCCGATTCGAATGCGTTCCACAGGGAAAGGGTGGGCTGGAAATAACCCCAGTGGTTATACAGACCCCAGCCGCCGTTCTGGAAGGACATGCCGTGGAATTTCGGGCCGTCGACCGCGCTGCCCAGCAGCGAGAAGATATATTCGCTGCCGAAATTCTGCTGCTTGCGCCAGAGGTTTGCGAAGGCCTTGTCCGTGCCGTCGTCGAACAGCTCGCGCTTGTCGGCGCCGGTAAGTCCCATCACCTTGTCGCACATTTCGATGACCGTGTCGTAGTATTTGGCGTCGAACTGGGCTGCATAGAGGGCTGCGCGTGCGGCGAAGGCCCAGGCTGCGGCCTTGTGGGGCATGCCGTACTCTTGGGGTGCGAGCTGCGAGAAGAGGGGCAGGCGTTCGCCGGCTTCGCGCAGGTCGCTGATGATCTGGTCGTAGTTCTGCAATACGGAGGCCGGGCGCGGGCTGTCCATGGCTGCGGGCTCCGTCGTGTCGAGGATGATCGGAATGCCGCCGTTGGGGCCGTTGTCACCGTAGTAGGGCGAGAGCCACAGCATGGCGAACCCGCGGAAGAAATAGGCGGTGCCGGTGGCTTTGGTCTTGAACGCGTTGTCGAGGTTCATCGTCGGGACGACCTTGATGATGTTGTTGGCCTTGGCGTTGACCTCGTACATGATCTTCCAGTTGTTCTTCACGTCGCGGCCGTTGCTGGGCGACATGCGGAAGTTGCGGATGTCTTCGGCTTCGCCCTGGGGGCGGCCTACGGTCATGTCGTCGCTGCAGCATTCGAACCACGTGATGCCGCGGCCCGTGACGCCCTCGGCGTCGTTCGTGTTGAAGGAGAAGAGGGCGACGAGTGCTTTCTCTACGTCTTCCTGGGTCTCCCAGTCCGTCTTGGCTCCGTATTTCTTGGTGTCGAGGAAGTCTTCGCAGCTCGCTAAGAGGGAACAGCAGAGGGCGAGGCTGGCTATTATCAATATCTTTTTCATCGCTATTGTAGTTTGTGTTGGTTAGAAATTAATGTTCACACCGAAATTGAAGAAACGCGATACGGGGTAAACACCGCGGTCGATACCGTAGTTGCCGACTTCGGGGTCTACGCCCGAATAACCGGTGATCGTGCATACGTTGTCGATGCTCATGTAGACGCGCAGGGAGCCGTTCTCCATTCCGACGAAGCGGCTGACGCTCTTAGGCAGCGTATAGCCCAGTGTGATGTTCTTCAGGCGCAGGTAGTCGCCGTCTTCGAGGAATATGTCGGAGAATTTGCTGTAATTGCCGTTCGTATCGCTGCCCGTAACCAGGCCCAGGCGGGGGTATTTGCTGCCTTGGGGGTCGAAGTCCCAGCTGTTGAATACGTCGGAAATGAGGTTGCCGTAGTCGTTGCGGCCGTTCATGGCCATCTGCTTGAGGCCGTTGTAGACCTTGTTGCCGGTCACGCCCTGGAAGAAGAAGCTGAAGTCGAAGCCTTTCCAGTTGAGCGAGCCTCCGAACGAGAAGGTGTTCTTGGGGGTGTAGGAACCTGCGAAGGTCTTGTCATCGTCGTTGATCACGCCGTCGTTGTTGGTGTCGATGAAGATCAGGTCGCCGACCTTCGCGTCGGGCATCAGCAGTTTCGCCTCGCCGGTTTCGGGGTTCTTGTAGATGTACTTGTTGATTTCGTCCTGCGAACGGAAGATGCCAGCCGTGCGGTAGACCATGAACGAATACCAGGGCTGCCCTGCATCGGAGTAGAGGATCGGGTTGCTGTTCAGGTTGGGCGAGGTGTGCATCACGGGCCCTTGGCGTACCCCGTATTCGCGTACGTAACCCTTGTTCGTCGAGAAGTTGCCCCAGACGTTGTAGGTCAGCTTGCCCTGTGCCGCACTGCCGTTGTAGTTCACCGAGAACTCCCAGCCTTTGTTCAGTACGTTGCCCATATTGCCCATGGGAGGATCCGCCACACCGATCTGTTCGGGCGTGGGAATGTAGTCGATCAGGTCTTTGGTTACCTTGTGGTAGTAATCCACGCTGATGTTCAGTTTGTTCTTGAACATCGTCAGGTCGAGGCCCGCGCTGGTCTGCTCGGTGGTTTCCCAGCGAGCGGAATAATTGGGAATCGTGTTGAGGTAGGTTCCCTGGAGCAGCTGGTCGAGGTTCTGGCCGAAGATGATCGGGTATTGGTAGTTCAGGAGCTCAACGGTTGCCACATTGTTCGGATAGAGGTCGACATTACCGATACGGCCCCAGCCTGCGCGGAACTTGACCAGGTCGAAAACCTTGTCGAGGCCTGCATTCTGGAAGAATTTTTCGGACGAGAGTTTCCACGATCCCGATACCGAGGGGAACCAGTCGTAGTTCTTGCTCGTGGGCAGTTTCGAGGATGCGTCGCGGCGCACGCTGCCCACCAGGAAATAGCGGTCGTCGAACGAATAACCCAGGCGGGCCAGGAACGACACCATGGTCTGTTCGTATTTGCTCTCCTTGGGCGTGTTCGAAGTCCAGTCGTTGGCCTGATCCCAAATCGAACTGTTGATATCGTTGTCGGGATACCCTCTCGAATAGACTTCCCGGCTGTGCAGCCTCTTGAAATCGGCCGTGAAGCCCGCCATCGCGCTGATGTGGTGCCGGCCGAATACCTGTGCGTAGGTCGCGATCGTCTCCGAGAGCCAGTGGTTGTCCCGGTCGAAGAACTGTTCGCGGTAGTTGATGTCGCGCCGCAGGCCTTTCTCCGTCATGGTGGGGTAGAACTCGTCGGACTCCTTGTTGCGCAGGTCGACCGTGAAGTCGGACTTGATCGTCAGCGACGAGATCGGCTTGATTTCGATCGAGGTCGTCGAGAAGATCTTATGCTCGGGGTATTTGCGGTGCATCCTTTCGAGGTATGCTACCGGGTTGTAGAGCATCGGCGTGCCGTTCACGTCCGCCCACTCGGGGCTCGTACCGCCGTAATAGCGGTTGCCCTTCTCGTCGCGGGCGTATCTCCCGTCCTCGTTCATCTCGTAGACCGAAGCCGCGCGCGGGTACCATATGGCACCCATGATCGGGCCCTGGTGGCTGGTGTCCACGTTGCCCTGCCCGTTGGATACCACGAACGACGCACGCTCCGAAATCTTGAGCCAGTTGGTGAGTTTGAAGTCGGTCTGCAATTTGCCGTTGAAACTCTCGCTGTAGGTGTTGAGCAGCACGCCGTCCTTCTTGTCGTAGGATACCGAGAAGATGGACTGTACCTTCTCGCTGCCGCCCGAGATCGTTGCGGCGTAGTGCTGCGTGAAACCGGTCTGGAAAATCTCATCCAGCCAGTCGGTGCGGGTTACGTTGCCCCAGGGGTATACCTCCGGGTTGGAGGCGCTGGGAAGCTGGCTGCCGGGGTTCTTCTCCACGGTTTTTGCCCACACTTCGTTGTACTGTTCCGCCGTGAGCATCTTCGGCAGGTTGGTTACCTTCTCGAAGCCGAGCGAGACATTCACGTCTACGCGGAGTTTGCCGCTCTGGGCCTTCTTCGTCGTGATGAGGATGACGCCGCTCGAACCTACCGATGCGCCGTAGATTGCAGCCGAGGCGGCATCCTTGAGCACGGTGATCGTCTCGACGTCCTCCATCATGTAGGGGGCGTTGGGCACGCCGTCCACGACGACAAGTACGCCGTCGCCCGAGGTCGGGTCGTCGTCGTTGCCTTTCGATCCGCGGCCGCGGATGGTGAACGAGGCGGGTTTCATCGGGTCGCCGGTCTGCTGTACGGTGACGCCCGGCATACGACCCTGGAGGATGGTCGCCAGGTTCGAGGCGCGGCTTTTGGCCGCTTCGTCGAGCTTGACGGTCGTCACGGCCATCGAGAGGTCTTCCTTGCGCTGCGAACCGTAACCGATGGCTACGACTTCGCCGATCATCGTGGCATCCTCCTCCAGCGTGACGTCGATCACGGTGCGGTTCAGGACTGCGACGCTCTGGGGTTTGTAGCCGATGAACGAGAAGCCGAGGGTCGCGTTGCCGCTTACGGAGATCTGGTAGTTACCTTCCGTATCGGTCGTAACGCCGTTGGTCGTCCCTTGTTCTATGACCGAAGCGCCGATGAGCGGTGCATGGCTGGTGTCGGTCAGACGCCCTGTAACCGTGACGCGGTCTTGCGCTTGGGCCGGATGAATGAGTAGGCACAGCAGCATACTCATCAGAAGAAAGCGGACGATGCCCCTGTTCTTCTCCGAAGTAGTCAAATTCATTTTCATAGAGTTAAGGTTAATATTAGTATTATTGGTATAGAGGCTCGGTTTGCACCGAATAGGTTGGCTTGATTTATTAAAATAATTTAAATAATCGCGGGTGTTTGTCGTCGATTTGTAATATGTGGAAATTTGATATTCAAAATTATGTATATCGAAATTCTTGCTGGGCGTGGTTTGCGTATTTGAATCCTCAGATTGCGTATAATTGACTTCCGCGTACGGGTGATCCGGATGAACCGGACACAAAAAAGGCGACAGGCTCCGATTTCGGAGCCTGTCGCCTGATACTTATATTGTTACTGTATGTTGTCCGTGATCCCGGCGGAATCGGGGGCGGTTGCTATCCCGTTCCCGGCTATTCTCCCGGGGACGGGACGCCGGGTTCGTTTTCTGGGGCGGTGTCCTTTGTGAGTGTTTCACCCGTGAGTTTTTTCGCCCAATGTCCGGGGGACGCCAGCATGGTGAACGGGTAGCTGACATCGAACCATACCTCCGAGATTTTGGAGTCGGGAGTGTCCAGCGGTTCTATGTCGATCTTGTCGTACGGGATGCCGTCGTCTTTGCGGATGAGTTGCTGCCCCAGGACTTGCCGGACGCCCATGTAATCGTACATGAGGGTATATTCGTCACGGACGTTGACCACGACCGCCGGATACTGTTCGCTCCCGTCCCCGAGCAGGCTTATCCATGTCAGCAGGGCATAAAGCCTCCATTCGAGCCGTTGCACCTCTTCGTCGGGCCGTCCGAGTTCCCGGGCGATCCACAAAGCGTCCGACAGCGCGTGGGGCGTTGCCGGGGCTTTCTTCAGGGCGGAATTCAATGCGTCGTATGCCTCCGCATGGCGCTTTTCCTTGGTCGCTTCGTTCCACGGATCCCGGCCGTAGCCCCCGTCGTATTCGTCACGGTAGGCGTACCCGTAATAAAGCACGAGGAAGTCGGACCCGAAAAGTGTCGTGTCGGCCTTCTCGAAGCGTTCGGCGAGTTGCCCGTAATACCTGTCGTCGCGTGCTTGGCGGCCGAAAACCATGAAATCGAGTCCTTCGCCGGCCGTCGCTTCCTGCCATACCGAATCCTGCGCGAAGGGGTCGTCGGCTGTCGGTGCTGCCATGGCGGATGTGCCGGCCTGTTCATCGGCCTGCATGCGGCAACTGTCTGCCACGGCCGGTTGCTGGGCTTTTCCCGGAAGGCTGCATCCCAGTGCGAGCAATAAGCCCCAGAGGATTGGTTTCATAGGCGTGGGGGCGCTTTATTTCGTTTCGTGGCCGAACAGGGCGTTCACGAACTCCCTGCGGTCGAAAATGCGGAGCTGGTCGATGCCTTCCCCGATCCCGATGTAGCGCACCGGGATGTGGAACTGGTCGCTGATGCCGATCACCACGCCGCCTTTGGCCGTGCCGTCGAGCTTGGTGATGGTGAGCGAAGTGACCTGCGTCGCCTGCGTGAACTGCCGTGCCTGTTCAAAGGCATTTTGTCCCGTGGAACCGTCGAGCACCAGCATCACCTCGTGCGGGGCCCCCGGGATGACCTTGCCCATGACGTTGCGGATTTTGGTCAGTTCGTTCATCAGGTTGACTTTGTTGTGCAGGCGGCCTGCCGTGTCGATCAGCACCACGTCGGCGCCGTTGGCCTTGGCCGACGTCAGCGTGTCGAACGCCACCGATGCCGGGTCGGAACCCATCTCCTGACGGATCATCGTCGCCCCGGCGCGGTCGGCCCAGACTTTGAGCTGGTCGATGGCTGCGGCGCGGAACGTATCGGCGGCGCCGATCCAGACTTTCAGTCCGGCCTTGGTCAGTTGTGCCGCGAGCTTGCCGATGGTGGTGGTCTTGCCCGCGCCGTTGACGCCGACGACCATCACCACGTAGGGTTCGCCCTGCCTGGCGTCGAGCCCGAAATGCTTCTCCGAGCCGTGCGACTCCTCCATCAGCGACATGACCTCTTCGCGCAGGATGGACTGGAGCTCGGAGGTGTTCATATATTTGTCGCGCGCCACGCGCTCTTCGATGCGTCGGATAATCTTCACCGTGGTTTCCACGCCCACGTCCGACGTAATCAGCACCTCCTCCACGTCGTCCAGCACGTCGGCATCGACCGTCGAGCGGCCTGCTACGGCGCGGGCGAGTTTCGAGAAGATTCCGGTCTTGGTCTTTTCGAGCCCTGCGCTGAGCTCTTCCTGCTGCTGTTGCCGGCTTTCCGGAATGTCTGCTGCGGCGTTATCCTGTTTCTTTTTGAAAATATCGAAAAATCCCATACTTATATTTAATATATCCTGACAAAGATAATAAGAAAGTTTGGAAAAAAACGTTATATTTGCGCTATATACATTTCCTGCAATGATGAAAAAAACGATCCTGCTGCTGTTGGCAGCGTTTTGCGGCGTACTGACTGTCGCAGCCCAAGACCTGATAATCAAGGCCGACGCCTCGAAGGTCGAAGCGAAAGTGACGGAGATTACCCCCGAGGCCGTCCGCTACAAGCGTTTCTCCAATCCCGACGGCCCGACTTATGTCCTGCCCGTGTCGGAAATCAGCTATATCCAATATGCAAACGGCGAGAAAGAGTATTTCAAGGCTGCCGCGAGCATTCCTGCAACACCGTTGACCCCGGCCCTCCCGGCCGAAGAGCCTGCAACGGTTTCCGTCGCTCCCGCTGCTGCCGAGGCGCCTACCGCCAGCCCGGTCGGTGGGGTGAAGTATGTGGTCAAGGAGTACGAGATCGGCGAATTCTATAACCAGAACGGGATCAAGGGAGTCGTATGCATGCTCTCCGACGACCGCCAGCACGGGCTGGTAATCTCGCTCGATGAGATTTACCTGCACTGGAGCGAGTTCCGCAAACCCGACCTGCGCGTCATCGGTACGGACAACCGTTCCGACGGCAGTGTGAATATGGAGAAAGTCGCGGCCTACATTGCCGAGAACAACCTCTCGTGGGACGATTTCCCGGCATTCAAGTGGTGCCGCGAGAAAGGCGAGGGCTGGTACCTTCCGTCGATCGACGAACTGCTGAACATCGGCCATAATTACAGCGGCGGGACGCGTGTGCAGTCCAGCCGCCAGGCCCGCAACCGTTTCAACAACGCCCTCAAGAATAACGGCGGCAAGCGTATGGATCGGCTGGTCTACTATTTCTCCTCGACCGAGAAGGACGAAAAGTCGGCCTTTACGTCACATATGGGTATCGAACCTCCCTATGTCGTCGAAATTCCCAAGTATAACAATTTCCTGGTGCGCGCGGTACACAAATTCTGATCCGCCGGGAAGGTCGGTAAAACACAAAGGGCATCCGATCGGATGCCCTTTGTATTTAAGAATAGCTCTTAAAATACTTATTTCTTCTCTTCGAAGAATTCCTTGACCTGGTCGTTAGGAATGATGCCTTCCTTGAACATGTAAGCACCGGTCTTGTCCGACTTGACCATCTTGATGCACTTCGTAAAGTTCTTACCCGTGCCGGTTTTCAGTGTTGCGACTACTTTCTTTGCCATAGAGCTTCAAAACTATTTAATTTCACGGTGAACGGTGACCTTCTTCAAAAACGGATTGTACTTTTTACGCTCCAGACGGTCGGGGGTGTTCTTTTTGTTTTTCGTCGTGATGTAACGGGACATTCCCGGAACTCCGCTCTGTTTCTGTTCGGTGCATTCGAGAATGACCTGAACCCTGTTGCCTTTCTTTGCCATTTGTTACTTCGGTGTTTTAGTAAACGGACTTGGGTGCGGCAGCCTCGCGCAGTGCTACTGCAAGACCCTTCTTGTTAATTGTTTTCATTCCGGCTGCCGACACCTTCAGGGTGATCCAGCGGCCTTCCTGCTCGGACCAGAAACGCTTGGTTTTCAGATTGGGGCTGAATTTGCGTTTGGTCTTGTGGTGCGAGTGCGAGACGTTGTTGCCCACGATCGCTACCTTGCCTGTGATTTCGCAAACTTTCATTGTTGTTTTCGCTAAATTTGTTCGTTATTCCCGTAAGGGAGTGCAAATATAAGGAAAAAATGAGAATTAAAGATTAATAATTCATATTAATTTTCCAGTGTATGGTCTATTGTATTGGTTTTTAGTGTTTAACGTAGCGGTATCGAAAGTACGAAACGTGCCCCTCCGCTGTAGTCCGTGTCGAGTTTTATCGTGCCGTCCAGGGCTGAGGCGATCAGCCGGCATACCGTCAGCCCGAGCCCCAGCCCCTGCGAGAAGGTGTCGAGTTTGACGAAGCGGCCGAAAATATGCTCGGCCTCGGAAGCCGGGATGCCGGGGCCCGTGTCGGTTACCGTGAACGTGATGCGGCGGTTGCCGCCGTCGAGCGTGTAGGCGAGCGTGATATCGCCGTCGGCCGCGAAGTGCACGGCATTGCGCAGCATTTCGGTGATGGCTTTGGATATCAGCACGCGGGAGGTGTGCAGGTGGAATTTCTCGCATGCCGGGACGAAACGGATGTCGGCCGCCCGGGGGCTGTACTGCGAGACCTTCTGAATGCACTCCAGGCAGCATTCGTTGATCTCGGTCGGCCCCATGACCGGCGGGGTTTCCGACGATTCGAGCCCGGCGACGTAGAGTACGTCGTCCACGAGTTTTTGCAGGTAGCCGCTGTTTTCCTGGATGATGCCGATATAGGATTGCCGTTCGGCGGCGTCGGCATCGTCCGAGGCTGCGGCCAGCTCTGCAAACCCGACGATGGAGTTGAGCGGCGTATTGATTTCGTGTGTGATGTTGCGGATGAAGATGCTCTTCATCCGGTTGCTCTCTTCGGCGGCCCGCTTCGCACGGGCGAGGTGCCGGTTCATGCGGAGCATCACCGCGATGAAGACGGCGGCCAGCAGGAGGATGCACGCCAGGCCGATGGTGCCCAATTGGGTGCGGTGCAGGCGCTCTTCCTGCGCCTGCTGGTGCAGTTCGGCCTTTTCCACGTTCAGTCGGTTGACGTCGAGCAGTGTGGCGAATTCCCCGAGCGTCTTTTCGTTGTCGTCGTTTACCTGCTTGTGATAAAGCTCTGAGAAATGCAGTTTGTTCCGGTAGGCGGCTTCGAAATTGCCGAGGGCGGCATAGGCGGTCGCACGGTTTTCGTAGAGGTAATAGTAATAGGATTCCTTGTATCCCTCCTTTTCGAAGAGCCCGATCAGTTTGTCCGTCGTGGTGAGTGCCTTGCCGTATTCGTGTGTGTGGGTATAAATCGCGAGTTCGACTTCGGTCTGTTTGATCTCCGAAAGGTGTCCGTCCTGCCCCTCTTTGATTTCGTTGAGAAGGATCCTGGCTTTGGCGATCTGGTCTGTCTGGATGAGCAGGTGTGCTTCCTTGACTTTCAGCGGCCAGATGTATTCCGGCAGCGGAATGCACGCCTTGCCTTTTTCGATCGCTTCGGCTGCTTCGGGATAGCGTTTCAACTCCATCAGCATGGTTGCGACTTCCGAATAGAGGGTCGAAAGCTGGAATTTGTCGAGTTCGTTCCGGAGGATGAAGTCGATCGCCTTGCGGTAGTATTCCACGGAAGTCTCCTTCAGCCCCCGTGTGCGGAAAATGTGCCCGAGCTGTTTGTAAGCATCGGCGGTCGCGGGTTTGTAATTGTCCTTTTCGGCCTGGGCCATGTACTGCTCCAACTCGTATTGGGCGAGCGTGTATTGTGCCTGTTTGGTATAATAGAGGATCAGCCGCGACCAGGTGAAATAATAATATTTGAGTTGATCGTTCCGGCGGGCGAAATCCTGCACGCGGGGAATCCATGCCTTGAGCGAGTCGAGTTCGTTGTTGAAGTAGTAGTGGTCGGCTTTCAGGCTCAGGGCGGCGGCCTGCATCCGGATGTCGTGCTTTTCGCCCGAGAGCCGGAACAGCGTATCGGTCTTACTCAGGACGGTTGTGTCGCGTATATTGTTGTTACACCAGCGGTAGTAGGCGTAAAGCGTGCTGTCGACCGATTGGTAACTTTTGTTTTCAGCATGGGCCGTAACGAGGAGCATACCGAACAACACCGACAGGAATAAGGTTCTTTTCATTTTTGCATCGGGCTGAATTGATGCAAAAATAAGCTAAATTGTTTAGAAAAACAAGGGAACAACCGGTGAATTGAAACTATTTGTCCGGTTGTGCGGCGAGCAACTCCTCTTCGAGCAGTTCGATGGCGGCCGTTCCCGCTTTGCGGATGATCTGCGTGCGGTCGCCTTTGGCGTGGATCAGCCGGGCCGTAGTGCGCAGCGGCGAACTGACGGCGATCCATACCGAACCGACCGGGTATTCGGGGGTGCCGCCCGTGGGGCCTGCGATCCCAGTCGTGGCGATGGCATAGTGCGCATTTGCCAAATGGCGGACGCCTTCGGCCATCTGGCGTACGACCTGTTCGCTGACGGCGCCGTAGCGGGCTATCGTATCGCAGCAGATGTTTACGAAGTTCTGCTTGGCATCGAGGCTGTAAGTCACTACGCCGCATTTGAAATAGGCCAAGGCGCCCGGCATGGCCGTGAAGCGTGCGGCGATGGTACCGCCCGTGCAGCTTTCTGCCGTGGCAAGGGTCTGGATGCGGTCGGTCAGGAGTCTGTGCACCCGCTCCTCGGGCTGCTGACGCATACAGGAGGTGAGGACGAGGAGTGCACCGATGGTTGAGGCAAGTATTCTATACATGGGGCGAATGTATTATTTCCCGTTGAGTTCATCGCGCAGCAGGCTGATGGCGAAGGCGCTGGCCCGGTCGATGATCTGTCCGCGGTCGGAACCGCACTGTTTGAGGATTGCGGTCGTCCGGTGCGGGGTCGCCACGGCGATCCATACCGTGCCGACAGGCTTTTCGGCGGAGCCGCCCGCGGGGCCTGCGATGCCGGTGGTCGCTATGGCGCAGTCGGCGCCCGAGATCCGCCGTGCCCCTGCGGCCATCCGGCGTGCGACCTCTTCGCTGACGGCGCCGTGGCGGGCGATGACCTCCGGGGCTACGCCCAGGATGTCGTGTTTCGAGGCGTTGCTGTACGAAACTACGCCGCAGAGGAAATAGGCCGAAGCGCCCGGCATGGCCGTGAAACGCGCCGCGATGCTGCCTCCGGTACAGCTTTCGGCCGTGGCGAGGGTCAGCCCGCGCTCGGTGAGCAGCTTGTGCACCAGTTCCTGCATGGTGGCCGTTTCGTACCCGATGATGTTGTGGGGGATGATTTTCCGCAGCGCCTCGAATTGCCGTTCGATCTCCTTCGAAACGCTTTCGCCCTCGACCTCATAGGCCGACAGGCGCAGCCGTACGGCGCCCGGATTGGGCAGGTAAGCCAGTTTCAGGTAGGATGGCAGGGCGTTTTCCCATGCTTCGATCTTCGCGGCGAGCATTGACTCGGGCAGCCCGGCCGTGATCATCGTGCGGTGCACGATCTGGCGCAGTTCGAAATGCGCTTTCAGGCGCGGCATCACTTCGTCCTGCATCAGGTGTTCCATCTCGTAGGGGACACCGGGCAGCGAGACCACCACCTTGCCGTCGCGTTCGAACCACATGCCCGGAGCCGTGCCGTGGGCGTTGAACAGCACCGTGCAGCAGGCCGGAACCATCGCCTGCCCGCGGTTGAGTTCGTTGAACTCGATGCCGCGCCCTTCGAGCATGCGTTTCACATGGTCTGCGACCCGCTGGTCGGGCACCAGTTCGCAGCCGAACATTCCGGCCAGGGTCTTTTTGGTGATGTCGTCCTTGGTGGGGCCGAGCCCCCCGGTGATGACGACGACGTTGGAATCCCCCAGGGCGCGTTCCACGCTCCGGACGATCTGTGTGCTGTCGTCGCCGATCGAAACCTTCTCGTGTACGACGATGCCGGCAGCGTTGAGGTGCTTGGCTATGGATACGGAGTTCGTATCCACGATCTGGCCGATGAGGATTTCATCGCCGATGGTGATGATCGTTGCTTTCATGGCAATATCTGAGGCTCAGGATGCGGGCTGTTTCTTGCGGGTGTCCGGTTCGTTATCCGCAGGTCGTGCCGGGCCGTTCTGTGTTTCCGGTGACGGGTTCGGCACCGATTCTGCAGGTGCGGCGGCCTGCGTTTGGGCTGTCTCGGCGGTTTCCGTTCCGGGTGCGGCCTTCCCGGCTTCCGGTGCCTGTGCGCCTGAAGCCGTCGCTGCTGCGGCTTTTGCCTCAGCGGCCTGAGCAGCAGCCCGGGCCTCTTCTTCGGCTCTCGCTTCCGCGGCTGCCTTGGCGGCTGCGGCCGCTTCGGCATCGGCGATCAGCGAACGGCAGATTTCGCCGACCAGCCCCGGCCCTTCGTAGATGTAACCGGTGTAGAGTTGCAGGAGGTCTGCGCCTGCGTCGAGCATCGCCTTGGCATCGGCGGGGCTCATGATGCCGCCCACACCGATGATCGGAAAGTTGCCGCCCGAACGGGTGTGGATGCGCCGCACGACCTCTACGGCCCGTTGGGCGAGCGGTGCGCCGCTCAGGCGGCCGCTGCCGATCTTGTCGAGCGCCATGTGGCTCGTATGCAGCCCTTCGCGGCGGTGGGTGCCGTTGGTGGCCACGATGCCGTCGAGCGGCGTTTCGAGCAGGATGTCGCTGATTTCGTCGATGACTTCGTCCGACATGTCGGGCGACACTTTGAGCATGATCGGCCGGTACTGGTTTTGCCCGCGGCGGAAGTCGAACAGCGGATCGAGTATCTGGAGTATGTGCGTGCGCGTATGGGTGGTACCTTCGCGGCAGGAGTTGTCGCAGCTGATGTTCACCGTGAAATAGTCCGCATACTGGTAGAGGTTGCGGAAGAGCCGGAGGTAATCCGCGGCCGCATTTTCGGGGGGCGTCACGGTGTTCTTGCCGATGTTGCAGCCCACGATGAACCCTTCGTGCGGGCGGCGCAGGTGGCAGATCGTCTTGTCCAGGCCGCGGTTGGAGAGCCCGATGCGGTTGATGATGGCGCGGTCTTTGGGCAGCCGGAACACGCGCGGGCGCGGGTTGCCTGCCTGCGGACGCGGGGTGACGGTGCCTATCTCGATGAACCCGAACCCGAGCGCCGCCAGTTCACGGTAGGCCTCGCCGTTGCGGTCGAAGCCCGCGGCCAGGCCGATGGGATTGGCGAATTTTACACCGAAGACCTCGCGTTCGAGCGCCGGGTGCCGTACGGTGTAACATTTGCGCAGGAGCCACCGGCCGCCGGGTATGAGCCCGATGATGCGCAACAACAGAAGCACCACATGGTGTGCCCGCTCGATGGTAAGCGAGAAAAGTATGGGCTTTATGATTCTCCGGTACATATTCTTAAGGGCATTGTCCGTGGCCGCAAAGGTACTAAAAAAGAATTGATTTCGCTAAAAGTATTCCCTGCGGTAGCGGTAGTGGTCGCGCATGGCCTCGAAATCGGCGGGCCGCGCCTTGAGGCGGTGGCTTTCGGCTTCGATGTCATAGGCGTCGCGGATGGTCGTGCAAAGCTCCTGCCACGGGATCGGCCGCGGGACGGAGGGGGCGGCTTCGGAGGGGTACCAGCCCCGGAGCGGGAGCCCGAAGAAGCCGGCCAGCGTGGCGACGGACATGGCCGTGGCCGTGGCTTTGCCCTGCTCGGAGTAGCCGGCGACGTGGGGCGTGGCGAGCAGCGTTCGGTCGAGCAACTGCGGGTTGAGGCGCGGTTCGTGTTCCCAGACGTCGAGTACGCAGGGATGGCCGCTCCGCAGCAATGCGTCGCCGTCGACCACTTCGCCGCGCGAGGAGTTCATCACTACGGCGCCCGGTTTCAGGCGGGCGAGCAGCCCCTCGCCGGCCATGTGCCGCGTCGAGGCGTCGAGCGGCGTGTGAAAGGTGAGTATGTCGGCTTGGCGTGCGACCTCTTCCAGCGGCAGGAACCCGCAATGCTCGCGCTCTTCGCGCGGCGGGTCGCAGCAGACGACGCGGAAGCCCCACAGGCAGGCGTATTCCCGGATGAGGGATCCCACATGCCCGACGCCCACGATGCCCAGCGTCCGTTGTGCGGGCTTCCACCCCTGTGTACGGGCGAGGTGGGCCAGTACGGCACCCGCCCATTGCAGTACGCCGCGGGCGTTGCAGCCTGCGGCCGTGGCGACCCGTATGCCGTGCGCCGCGCACCACGCCGTGTCGATGTGGTCGAACCCGATAGTGGCCGTGGCGATCAGACGGACGCGCGAACCTGCGAGCAGGCGTTCGTCGCAGCGGGTGCGGGTGCGGATGACCAGGGCGTCGGCGTCGCGCACGTCCTCCGCGGCGATCCGGCTGCCGGGCAGGTAGCGTACCTCGGCCCACGGCTCAAGGACTCCCTGCAAAAAGGGGATGGCACTGTCGGCGACGATTTTCATGGATGGTTGCTTTTTCCTGATTTCTTTTCTTTCCGGGAAGCAAATATAGGGAAAAAATAAAATTTTTGTACCTTTGTCATTTAAAACAAACGTTTTCATTGAGCGGGGCAGAGGCTGTATGCAGACTGTGCCGGGCGCAGGAGATGAAGAATGAAACTCATCCTATGGAACTAAAAGCCTTCGATCCCGACGGGGTCGGCGTGGATAACGGAACCTATTTCGGGCTTCCTTTCGAGCCCGGGACGGCCGAGCTGGTGCTGGTTTCGGCTCCGTGGGACGTGACGGTGTCGTACGGAGCCGGGACGGCCTATGCGCCCGACGCCGTTATCGAGGCCTCGACGCAGCTCGATTTCCACGAGCCGCTGGCTCCCGGCGCGTGGCGCCGGGGGATCGCCACGGCCGATGTGGACTATGCGTTGCTGGAGGAGTCGCAGCGCCTGCGCGGCGATGCGGAGAAGGTGATCGCCCACCTCGAAGGCGGGGGCAGTCCCGAGGACGACTATGTGGTACGCAAGGTGCGCCGCATCAACGAAGGCTGCCGTGCCATGAACGCCAACATCGGGGCGCAGGCCGCACGGTGGCTCGACGCCGGGAAGACCGTGGGGCTTGTCGGGGGCGACCATTCGACGCCTTACGGACTGATCCGTGTCCTGGGCGACCGCCACGGGGAGTTCGGCATCCTGCATATCGACGCCCACTGCGACCTGCGCGATGCCTATGAAGGCTTCGAGTTCTCGCATGCTTCGATCATGTTCAACGTCCTGCGCGACGTGCCTTCGGTGAAGAAGATCGCCCAGGTCGCCGTGCGGGATTTCAGCGGAACGGAAGCCGCCCTGGCCGCTTCGTGCGGTCGTATCGCTACCTTCGACGACCTGTCGCTCGCCGCCGCGATGTTCCGCGGCGAGACCTGGGATGCGCTGTGCCGGCAAATCGTGGATGCGCTGCCGCAGGAGGTTTACGTGAGCTTCGACATCGACGGCCTCACTTTTGAGAACTGTCCCCATACGGGTACGCCCGTCTGCGGGGGGCTCACGTTCAACCAGGCCGTGTGGCTGCTCGATACGCTCGTGCGTTCGGGCCGCCGCATCATCGGGTTCGACGTCGTGGAGGTCGCTCCGGCGCCCGAAGCGAAGGTGGATGCCATCACCGGGGCGCGCGTGCTCTGGAAATTGTGTAATTTGACATTAAAATCAAACGGACGGTAAATGCGACTATTTTCGATGTACCGCTGGGTGCGTGAGCGTCATATGATCGGTATACGCGGCCGCAATTTTCTGGAAGCCCCCTGGGCCGGAGGTATCGTGCTGCTCGGCTGCGTGATCGTAGCCATGCTGTTGGCCAACCTGCCCGGGACTTCGCTCTATTACCGCCATCTGCTCGAAACGGATCTTTCGCTGATGGTGCACAGCCCCGACGGGCTGATCGACTGGGTTTTCCCGCGCGGGATGACCGTCGAGAAGCTGATCAACGACGGCCTGATGGTGATTTTCTTTTTCGCCGTCGGGCTCGAAATAAAACGGGAGATCGTCTGCGGGCAGCTTTCGTCGGCACGCCAGGCCATCCTGCCTGTATTGGCGGCCGCAGGCGGTATGCTTGCCCCCGCGATCATCTTCCTGTTCTTCAATCACGGCACCATATCCGCCAACGGATGGGGTATACCCACGGCCACCGACATCGCCTTTGCCATCGGCATCCTTTCGATGCTGGGCGACCGCGTGCCGGTTTCGCTTAAGATATTCCTCACGGCACTGGCCATCGCCGACGACCTGGGGGCCATTCTGGTCATTGCGCTCTTCTATGGGGGGCAGGTGCAGATAAGCTGCCTGCTGGCGGCGTTGGTCATCATGCTCGCGGTCTATTTCATGAAGGAGATGGGCGAGAAGCGTATGTTCTTCTATCTGGTGCCCGCCGTGGTGGTCTGGGGGCTGTTCTACTATTCGGGCGTGCATTCGGCCATATCGGGCGTGGCGATGGCCATGCTGATCCCGATGACGCCCCGTTACAGCAAGGAGTATTTCGTCCATAAGATGCGCCACCTGAAGGAGCTGATGCTGGCGGCAAGTACGTCGGGCGACGATTTCCCCAACGAACACCACCGGTTCTATATGCGCCGTATGCGTTCGCTGGCGGCCGACTCGGTGGGCATGAGCTACCGCCTGGAGCATTCGCTGGCGCCCTACGTCACGTTCCTTGTGATGCCGATCTTCGCATTGGCGAATGCGGGTGTCGAGATCACTTCGCCCGAATACCTGAATATTTTTCACTATTCGTCCGAGATCGGGTCGATCGGGATGGGAATTTTCTTCGGCCTGGTGGTCGGTAAGCCTTTGGGCATATTTCTTGCGAGCTGGGGTGCCGTGAAATCCGGCCTTGCCGTGATGCCCGAAGGGGCTACGTGGCGCCTGTTGCTGGCTGTGGCCTGTCTGGGCGGTATCGGCTTCACGATGTCGTTGTTCGTCGACGCGCTGGCCTACACCGAACCCGACCTGATCGACCGGGGCAAGATAGCGATCCTGATGGGCTCGACGGCCGCGGCCGTGCTGGGAAGCCTGCTGATTTTGATTTTTTCGAAGAAACGGAAATAATTAAGTATGCGTAAAACATTTTTTGCCTTGACAGCCGTGGCGTTGCTGGCCGGGGCCTGCTCCAGGAAGTCGGGCGGGGGCGTGAAACTCAAGGCCGACACCGATTCGGTGGCTTATATCATCGGCATGAACGTGGGCATGAACCTGCTGAAAATGGATTCGACGCTCAACGTCAACGCCGTTTGCGAGGGTATCCGCGACGTATTCCGTGCCGGGGCGAAACTCTCGGCGGACGATGCCGAGCTCTATTACCTTCGTTACATGAACTACGTGCTGCCCGAAAAGGCGCGTGCCTACGAGGAGCAGTTCCTCGCAGACTTTGCCAAATCGAACCGCAGCTATGCCCGTACGCCGTCGGGCGTGACCTATACGGTGGAGGTGCTGGGCGACCAGGAGCAGATCCCGGTTTCCGACCGGGACAGCGTCGCGCTGCGCTACATCATCCGTACGGCCGACGGGGCCGACGTCTACTCCTCCTACGAGCGCCGCGACACGCTGCGCACGTCGCTCGGCAGCCTGGGCAAGGGAATGAAGGAGAGCGTGAAACTGATCGGCAAGGGCGGTAAGATCAATGCCTGGATGCCTTCGTCGGCGGCCTATGGCTCTGCGGGGGACAAAGAGCTCGGGATCAAACCCAATGCCACGCTTTATTACGAAATCGAGCTTGTCGATCTCGACAAATATACGAATTGGTCGCGGCGCAATAATTTACGCCGGTAATTTGGGGCGATATTGTAATTATTTTATAACTTTGCGCGGGTGAACCCTGAACAGGCTCAAACGATTAGATTAAACATATTCAAAAAACGATGAAAAAGATTCTTTTTGCCGCGGCGCTTGCGGGTGCCGCAATTCTGACCGCCTGCGGAGACAAGGGCGGCGGTGTCCGTATGGGCAGCCTTTCCGAATTCGACTCGCTGTCGTATGTACTGGGTGCGAACATTGGTAACGGTATAAATTTTGAAATGAAGGACATCCCCTTCGATTTCAAGGCCATCGACAAGGGTATCAAGGAGAGTGCGATGGGTAAGGCTACGCAGGAGCACGACAAATCGCTCGAAATGCTGCGCGAGTACTTCATGACCAAGCGCGGCGAGCGCGCCCAGGCAATCGCCGCCAAACGTGCCGAGCAGGACAGCATCCGTCTGGCCGGAGGCGACAGCACGAAGGTCGAGTACCCCACGGCCGACCCTGCCATGTTCGAGAGCGAGGAGGAGCGTGCCGAGATTTCGTATGCCTTCGGTAACGACATCGGCTACAACATCAGCCAGAGCGGTATGCCCGTACAGCTGGTTTGGATCGGCCAGGCCATGCAGGACGTGCGTGACGGCAAGGCCAAGATGACCGAGGACGAAGTAAACCAGTACCTGCAATATTATTTCATGGTGAAGCGCCCTGCCGAGAATGCCGCCGCATCGAAGGCATGGCTGGAGAAGACCGAGAAGAAGTCGGGCGTCAAGAAGACCGAGTCGGGACTGCTCTACAAGGTTACCAAGGAGGGCGACGCTGCCAAGATGGCGAAGGATCCCCGCGATGTGGTTCGGGTACACTATACCGGATATACGCGTGAAGGCAAGGTATTCGACACCTCGATCTTCAAGAACCGTTCGAAAGAGCAGCAGGAGATGATGCGCAAGCAGAGCCCCGATTCGTTCGATGAAAAGGGCGCTCCCAAGGAAGCTGACGAACCCGTCAAGTTCCCGCTGAACCGTGTCATCAAGGGGTGGACGGAAGGTCTCCAGCTCGTGGGCGAGGGCGGTAAGATTACGCTCTGGATTCCGAGTGACCTGGCTTACGGTACGCGCGGCGCAGGCCGTGACATCGGCCCCAACGAGGCGCTCCAGTTCGATGTGGAAGTTATCGAAGTAATCCCTTACGAGGAGCCCGCACCGGCCGATTCGACCGCGACGGCACCTGCGACGGCACCTGCAAAATAAGCGGGATGCATTTCCGGAAGATATTTGGAACCGGGCTCCGAGCGGAGCCCGGTTCTTTTTTATATAAATAGGTATTCCATCGGTGTGAACCGGATGCCGTCGACGGTGCGTTCGCTGCCGGTCGCGCGGAATCCCAGCCTGCGGTAGGCTTCGACGGCGTAGGGCGAGGAGTTTACCGTGATCCGGGGTGTGTCCGGTGCCGTGCGGCAGTGGTCGCGCAGTGCGGAGAACAGGGCACGGGCGATGCCCTGCCTGTGGTATGCCTTCTCCACGAAAAGGAGGCATATATGGTTGTGGCGCGTCAGGGTGATAATCCCGGCGAGCACTCCTTGCCGGAAAGCACCCCACGACAGCATCGAACCGTTGCGGTGCTGTGCCGCGAGGGCCGGCGGTTCGATAAAGCGGAGGAATGCGGCGATGCCTTCCGGGCTGTATTCCGGGGCTTCGAACTCGGCGAAGACGCGCCCTGCGAGGGCTGCTGCTGCCGGTAGTTCCGTTTCGTGCAGGGGGCGTATGGCGGTGTCGGTAGGTTTTTCCATGTTTATGCGTATAAAGCAACGGCGGCCGGAAATCGCTCCGGCCGCCGCTGTGTATGGTGTCTGCCCGTTTTAGAACGGCAGGTCGTCCACTTCTGCCGGGGAAGAGGTAAAGGAGGGCTCTTCGGCCACAGGGGGCATGTCGGGCATCGGGGCGGCGGATTCGGCTTGCTTGGGTTGGATGCGCCATGCGCGGATGTCGGTGTACCAGCGGCCGTTGTATTCGCGCGACTCGATGTTGACCGAGACGGTGTAGGCTGCACCCTCTTTCAGCCGGGCGACGTCTTCGGGCTTGTTGAAGAACGTCACGCAGATTTTGCGTGCGAACGAGCCTTCGTTCATCTCGAACACTACGTCCTGGCGCTGCCAGTCGCCGCGTGCGGAGGTGCCTTTCGTCACGGGCATTATTTTGTAAACGGTTCCTTCGAATTCCATGGTATCGATGTAAAATGTGTTGATAGATTTGTTTGTGACAAAGGTAGGAAAAAAATCGGGACATTCGGAGCGGGAGCGGCTGAAAAAGCCGTAAGAATTTTTTGCCGGGCGGGACACGACATCTGAATTTTTTCTTGATTTGCAGTCCGAAAACCGAAATTCGAAGCTGCAACGCCGCACATCCTGCATATTTCCATTGTCTTCAGTGCGGCCAATGCCGGGATGCACAGTGTTTTGGTCGCCTGTCTGGTCGACCAGTGCAGCCGGGTAAAATGATCTTGTGCGATTTCCGGCCTGCCCGAGGGGCGGGTTTTTCATTTTTGCACGCTGCATGCCCGGCTGTCCGGTAGCTTGGGTATTGTGCGCTCCCTGCCTGATATTCGGTTGTTTGACGGGCTTTGGCGGCAGGCTGGCAGCCTGTGCGGGGATAGTACCTTTGCCGGAAAAGTTCGAAATATGATTTATTATATTCGAAAAATGACTTTTTGGATTCGTATTTTTTGCAAGAGCGTGTAAAAGTAAAATAAAAACATTATTTTTGGCTTCAAAGGAAATTAAAAACAACCTGAAACGAAACCAAATCTTAATGATTATGAAAAAACTATTACTATTGTTCCCATTGCTGCTAAGCTGCCTGTGGGGCATTGCCGCAGATGAGTTTCGTGTGGCGGAACTGAGGTGTGAATACCGGGACAACCCGTTGGCGATCAATACGCTGACGCCGCAATTCAGTTGGCAGACGCTTTCCGTCGGCCGCGGATTCCTGCAGGCCGGGTATCAGATTCAGGTGGCGTCCGACCCCGCCGACCTGGCCAGGGGCCGGAAGCTGTTGTGGGACGAACAACGCAAATCCGATGTTTCACTGCATGTGCGTTATGCCGGGCGGACGCTGAAGCCGGGGCAGCGCTATTACTGGCGCGTGCGGGTGAGCGATGCTGCGGGGAATTATTCGCCGTGGAGCGAAATCCGGTCGTTCGCGGTCGGCCTGCTCGACGGCAGCGATTGGGACGGAGCCCGGTGGATCGCCTTCGAGGAGCTGCCCGACAGCCTGCGCGTGGTGCCCGGACAGGAGTTCAACAAAATAAAGATCGGCGACAGGAAAACGGCACTCAACCGGCTGCCGCAGTTCCGCCGTGAAGTGAAGGTTACTAAGCCCGTCGAGCGGGCGACGGTCTATGTCAGCGGCCTGGGACAGTTCGAGCTGTTTCTGAACGGGGCGAAGGTGGGCGACAATTTCCTCGACCCTGCGTGGAGCGACTACGACAGGCAGGTGTGCTACCAGACGTTCGACATCAGCGAAGAATTGCAGCCGGGAGGCAACGTGTTCGGTGTGATGCTCGGCAACGGCCTCTACAATGTGCCGCGCGAACGCTATTTCAAGGCGCTCATCAGCTTCGGTTATCCCAAGATGATCTTCAAGGCCGAGATCGAGTATGCCGACGGGACGCACGAGACTATTGTCAGCGACCGCGCCTGGCGTGTGACCGAAAGCCCCGTGACGTACAGCAGCATCTTCGGCGGCGAGGATTACGATGCGACGCGCGAGCGGACAGGATGGATGCTGCCCGGCTACGACGCTTCGGCCTGGGCCGAGCCGCTGGTGACGACCCAGCGCGGGAAGTTGGTTTCCCCCGTCGCCGAACCCGTGCGGGTGATGGAGGAGTTCCCCGTGGTCTCGATCCGCAAGACCCGCCACGGCAAATGGCTGTACGACATGGGCCAGAACTTCTCGGGGACGGTGCAGCTGGAAGTCCGCGGCAAACGCGGGCAGAGCGTGCAGCTCAATACCACCGAGCTGTTCAATTTCGAGTGCGACTCGATTACCGAATGCGGCGGCTACCGCGGTGAATACAGGTTGACCTACACCCTGCGCGGCGACGAGGTGGAGACGTGGCGCCCCCAGTTCACCTATTTCGGACAGCGTTACGTGCTGGTGAGCAATGCCGTCCCGGCCGGGGAGGAGAATCCCGAAGGGCTGCCCGAGATCGTTACCCTTCGTGGCCTGCATACGCGCAACGCCACCCGGATGGCCGGGACGTTCCACTGTTCGAACGACCTGCTCAACAAGACCGAGGAGCTTATTGCGTGGGGTATCAAGGGCAATATGGTGAGCTATTTCACCGACTGCCCCCACCGCGAGAAGTTGCCGTGGATCGAGCAGCTGCACCTGATGTTCGGGTCGCTGCAATCGAAGTTCGACGTGTATACCCTCTACGATAAGATGCTGACCGACATGGAGCTCGCGCAGACGCCCGAGGGGCTTATCCCCGATATCTGCCCCGAATATGTCACTTTCCTCGACGGATTCCGCGATTCGCCCGAGTGGGGCAGCGCGTTCGTGCTGGCACCGTGGCTGGTCTACGAGTACTACGGTGATTTCCGGTTGGTCGAGCGGCATTACGAGGCGATGAAGCGCTATGTGGATTACCTCAGTTCGAAGGCCGACGGGCATATCCTTTCCCACGGGCTCGGCGACTGGTGCGACCTGGGGCCCAAATACCCCGGCCGAGCGCAGCTCACCTCCCTGGCCGGAACGGCGACACCGATCTATTATATGGACGCCGAGACGATCCGCAAGGCGGCCGAGAAGATGGGGCGCAAGGAGGATGCCGCGAAATACGGGAAGCTGGCACAGGATATCCGCAAGGCCTACAACGAAAAATACTATCATCCCCAGACCGGGAGTTATGACAAGAACAGCCAGGCCGGCAATGCGCTGGCGCTCTACTCGGGCATTTGCGAGCCGCAGAACCGCGATGCCGTGCTGGCGAACCTGGTGCAGGACATCCGCAGCCGCGGCAATGCGCTGACGGCGGGCGACGTGGGATACAACTACGTGCTGCGGGCGCTGGAGCAGAGCGGGAATTCGCAGGTGATCTTCGACATGAACTCGCGGTACGACGTATATGGCTACGGTTATATGCTCGCCCAGGGCGCTACGGCGCTGCCCGAATCATGGCAGGCACTGCCCCGCAAGTCGCACAACCATCTGATGCTGGGGCACCTGCTCGAATGGTTTTATACCTATGTGGGCGGCATCCGCCGCGACGATTCGGTGCAGGCCTATAAGAAATTCATCGTCAGGCCCGAGATCGTGGGAGACCTGCGCAGCGCCGAGGCCTCGTTCCGCTCGCCCTATGGACTGATCCGCAGCGAGTGGACGACCGAACAGGGCGGTTTCGACCTGTTGGTCGAGGTGCCGGCCAACACCACGGCGCGGATTTACGTCCCCGCCCCTGCCTGCAGCCGGGTTTGCGAAAGCGGGCTCGAAGTCGCGCAGTGCAAGGATGTCGAAAGCATCGGTACCGAGGACGGGTTCCGTGTATTCGGCGTGGGGTCGGGTATCTACCGCTTCAGCGTGCGATAGGCGATCCGGTTTGGAAAAGGGGGCCGTACTGCGCAAGTGCGGCCCTCCTTTTGTTTTGCCGCCGCGATGCCGTCAGGACGTCTCCGCAGAGTCTCCGCAAGGTTCCTGCATTATTCCCGCAGGCTTCCCGCAAGATGCCCGTATTCCCCGCAAGCCGTTGTGCCGCCGCTGCTTCCCGTGTCACCGATGTTTCCGTACCGCTGGTGCTTCCGGTGCTGCCGTGCCTGCGCCATCCCACCGCCGCCTGCGAATTTCGCCGGGTCGGGGCGCTTTTCCGGCGGACAATGAAAGAAAAGTGGGATGGTTGTAGTTTTTAATAATATTTACTATCTTTACGCCCAGGTTGTTAGGTGGAAATATCCGGTGTGGGAAGCTGGCTGTGGGGCGATTCGGTTACGGATCGTAACTTTACGCCGTGGAATTTTGCAAATGCCGAACCTATCCGATAATTTAAATTATAGAATGATGTGTGATCCGATTAAATCGATCGCAACCCGTTTGCGCGGATTGCGCGAGGTGCTCGAACTTTCGGAGCAGGAAGTGGCGGACAGTTGCCGTCTGTCGGTCGACGAGTACAGGGATATGGAGAGCGGTGATGCCGATATTTCGGTCAATGTGCTGCAAACCATAGCCCGCCGCTACGGGATCAGCCTGGATGTGCTGATGTTCGGCGAGGAGCCCAAGATGAACTCCTATTTCATCACCCGTGCCGGCACGGGTGTATCGGTCGAACGGCGTGCGGCCTATAAGTACGAGGCGCTGGCCTCGGGTTTCCGCGACCGCAGGGCCGACCCCTTCATCGTGACGGTGGAGCCTTCGGCCGCCGATGCCCCGATGCACCTGAACTGCCACACGGGGCAGGAGATGAACTACGTGCTGGAAGGGCGCCTGCTGATCTCGGTCAGCGGCAAGGAGCTGGTGCTCGGCGTGGGCGACAGCCTTTATTTCGATTCCGGCCTGCCGCACGGCATGAAGGCGCTCGACGGCAAGCCGGTGCGTTTCCTGGCGATAATAATGTAGGCGTATGGTAGAGAAATTTTTATCCCGGACGGTATTTACCTCCCAGGAGGACTACATAAGGAATTTCCGTATCCGCGTCCCCGCGGATTTCAATTTCGCCTATGACGTGGTGGATGCCTATGCGGCGGAGGAACCCGACAAGAAGGCGCTGCTGTGGACGGATGACCGGGGCGGTGAGATCCAGTTCACCTTTGCCGACATGAAGCGTGAAACCGACCGCACGGCCTCCTATTTCCAGAGCCTCGGCATCGGCCGGGGGGACATGGTGATGCTGATCCTCAAGCGCCGCTACGAATTCTGGTTCTCGATCCTCGCTTTGCATAAGCTGGGGGCCGTGGCCATCCCGGCGACCCACCTGCTGACGAAGAAGGATGTCGTTTACAGGTGCAATATGGCGGGGGTCAAAGCGATCGTCGCCGCGGGCGAGCCGGTAATAACCGACCATATCACCGCGGCCATGCCGGAAAGCCCGACCACCAAGCTGCTGATAAGCGTGGGCCCGGAGATTCCCGAAGGGTTCCTCGATTTCCACGAGGGAATCCGCCGTGCAGCGCCTTTCGTGCGGCCGCAGCATGCCAACGACAACGACGACATCATGCTGATGTATTTCACCTCCGGCACGACGGGCGAACCGAAGATGGTAGCCCACGACTTCACCTATCCGCTGGGACATATCAGCACGGGATGTTTCTGGCACAACCTCCACGAGGGCAGTCTGCACCTGACCATTGCCGACACCGGGTGGGCGAAGGCCGCCTGGGGCAAGTTGTACGGGCAGTGGCTGGCCGGTGCCAATATCTTTGTTTACGACCATGAGAAGTTCACGCCTGCCGACATCCTGCAAAAGATCGGGCAGTACCGGATAACCTCGCTGTGTGCACCGCCCACGATCTACCGCTTCCTAATCCGTGAAGACCTTTCGAAATACGACCTTTCGTCGCTGGAGTATTGTACGACGGCGGGCGAGGCACTCAACGGTGCTGTTTACGATACGTTCAAACGCCTGACCGGCGTTCGCCTGATGGAGGGTTTCGGGCAGACCGAAACGACGCTGACCCTCGCCACCTTCCCGTGGATGGAGCCCAAGCCCGGCAGCATGGGCGTGCCTAATCCCCAGTACGATATCGACCTGCTGACGCCCGACGGCCGTTCGGCCGAAGACGGCGAACAGGGGCAGATCGTGATCCGTACCGATCGGGGCAAGCCGCTGGGGCTTTTCAAGGAGTACTACCTGAACGGGGAGCTGACGCACGAGGTCTGGCACGACGGCGTGTACTATACGGGCGATGTGGCGTGGCGCGACGAGGACGGGTATTTCTGGTTCGTGGGGCGTGCCGACGACGTAATCAAGAGTTCGGGCTACCGGATCGGCCCCTTCGAGGTGGAGAGCGCCCTGATGACCCATCCGGCCGTCGTCGAGTGTGCCATTACCGGGGTGCCCGACGAGATCCGCGGACAGGTGGTCAAGGCGACGATCATCCTCGGGGATAAATACAGGCCGCAGGCCGGGGAGGAGCTGGTCCGCGAGTTGCAGGATCATGTGAAGCAGATCACCGCGCCCTATAAGTATCCGCGCATCATCGAATTCGTGGACGAACTTCCCAAGACCATCAGCGGAAAGATCCGCCGCAAGGCGATCCGTACCGACGATGAGAGTAGGTAGTTGCGGGAGAATTTATCATGGAGGGAGAAGGGCCTGCACGGTTTAGTGCAGGCCCTTTTTCGTCCGTTTTATCTCCTGTATTCTCAAATTATGTGTAACAATAAAGCTTACGATTACTATTTTTTATTTATATTTGTTTAAAACAAATTGAATATGGTGGAAGTTGTACAATATCGGGTTCAATTTAAGTTGACCGATGCCGATGGGGAGTCTATTGTCGATGACGGTTGCAAACAAGTAATCCGGGAAAAATTATTGAATTGTGTTGCCGGATATAATGTTTCTGTGGGGCATTTTGCAGAAAATAATAAAATGCTGCAAAGTGATCTTTGGTTTTATGATCTCGATAAATGCGTAAGAGAATTTATCATAAAGAGTATAGAACAGACAATACGCTTCAATTACAACGATCGGGCGTTGTCAATTGAGGTAAAAGTTATCTTCGTTAATGAATATGTGGATAAAAAAACATATGAGAAACTCAATGGGGAGTTAAAAGCATATGATGGGGAATTAAAAGCATATAAAGAAAAGACTGGCAGGGGATATATTATGTATATGTGTATTATTGTATGTATAATTCTGGTGGTGTGCGTGAAAATTTGTTTTAACTGCGGCTGTAAGGCGGGAGATCCGGAAGGAAAAACCGTTCAGCAAACATCCGTTTCCGTCGAAAAAAACTGCCTTCCGGTGCGGGATACGCTCGCTGTGGAATATTTACGCCGTATGGAGTTGAAATTGAACGATATATATGTGAAATGCGGGGAGGTATTGCCAAAACCAACTCCAGTTCGGAGAGTTGTCAGGCCCGAGAAGGGTATTGTTATTCAAAATAATCTTTCCGTGGGAACCATGGGTGGGGAGGTCAATATCAAAAAGGATACTGTAATCGTGAAATAATAGTATGAACATTGAGATGGACAGTGATAAGGTTGATGTAAAGCAAATGAATGAAACTCTGTGGAGGTGCCGCGATTTCGAATTGAAACACCTGTGGCAGCGTTCCGTTTTCCTGTCTGCATTTTTGATCCTGTGTTTTACGGCATACGGTGTTTTGATCGTCCGGATGTTCGATACGATCGGAATGGACAAGGGTGCGATAAACAATCCGGAATTGCGCTTCTTTATGCAGAATAATGTTGCATTGGTTCTATGCATTATCGGCGCGGTTTTTTCTGCGATGTGGATTATGATGGCTAAGGGCTCCAAAGCATGGTATGAACGGTATGAGCGGGCTTTAAATGCTTTTTCCAAGGATTCTGATTTTATTGAGGAGCGAATTCTTGATGTTTACGGTTTTCAGATCGAAAATATAAAAGGCTATGATAGACCGGCAGTGGATAACTTTCTGTTATCTACAAAGGGCGGAGGTTATTCTCCGTCACAGATTAATGTTGCCATCGGTCAGGTTGCCTTGATATTGTGGTTCCTTTTATTTGGTATGCATTTGTGGCTGAATGCCTGTGGTCTTCCCGAAAATGTTGAAGCCCAGCGATGCATTGCGTGGCTGATATTGCTTGTAGGGGTGCTCGTCTTTTTTCTTTTTTCTTTTCTTGTTGTGGTAAAGAAATGGATGCGCAGCAGTGTTATCAGTGAATATGTCGAGGAGGAATAAAGCGGAAAGTACAAAATGTAAAAAGAAGAGGCTGCGATGTTCGCAACCTCCCGCCTTCGTCGTGGACCCAGAGGGGCATGATCCCACGACCTTCGGATTATGAGTCCGCTGCTCTAACCGACTGAGCTATGGGTCCTGCATGGCGCATGAGCGCTTTTTGCGTTGCAAAGATAAAAAAACAATTCAGATTGCGCAACCATTCGGGGCGCCGTGTGCGAAAAAAATGATGCGCCCTGTGTCCGATTCCGGCCGGGTGGCGGTGTCCGGCTGCTCGGATCCCGTAAAAAAATATGAGCGGGATGTTGTTTGTTGGAAATAAATTAGTACCTTTGTCCCGCTTAAGCATCAATTAAAAACAAAAACAGCGAAATGAAAAAGGGTATTCATCCGGAGAATTATCGTTTAGTGGCGTTCAAGGACATGTCCAACGACGTCGTGTTTTTGTGTCGGTCCGCCGTTTCGACAAAAGAAACCATCGAAGTGAACGGCGAAACCTATCCCGTGTATAAGATGGAAATTTCCAACACCTCGCACCCGTTCTACACCGGTAAGATGAAGTTGGTTGACACCGCTGGTCGCGTCGATAAGTTTATGAGCCGTTACGCAAAACGCTACGATAAGAAGGGCGCGAAGTAAGACTTCCCTCCCTGCAAGATAAAGGCCGTACCGGAAGGTGCGGCCTTTGTTTTTGCCGTTGCCGAGCCCTTTGTGCCGGGATGCTCCGGCACGGATAATGCTGATTTTCCGGGTGCCGGGAAGATTTTTGAACAGGGTATCGTTTTTATATTTATATTTGCCTCCCGAAAAGCAAACAATAACTTAAATTTTAGAAAGTTATGAAGTACGTTACGGTCATGGCGCTGGGTGCGGCATTCGCCCTCGCATCCTGCGTGAGCAAAGGGACGGTCGTCAGGGTCGAAGACCAGCGGGACTCGCTCGTTTCGGTCGTCAGCGCCAAAGATTCGCTGATAAATGCCGTTTTCGAGGACATCAATACGATTTCTGAGAACCTGATGCTGATAAAGACCCGTGAAAACCTGATTTCTGTGACGGGCGGTAGCGAAGGCGGCCGCCGTCCCATCGAGGAGATCAACAACGATATTGCGGCGATCGACCGCCTGCTGCAGGAGAACAAGGACAAGATCGCCTCGTTGCAGCGTGCTGCGGCCCAGCTGCGCAAGGCTAACCTGCGTATCGACGGACTGGAGAAAATGATTGGGGATATGAATGCGCAGCTTGCCGAGAAGAAGAACGAAATCGCCCGTCTGCGGGAGAGCCTGAACAAGATGGGTGTCGAGGTGGAGACCCTGACCGAGCAGGTCGCCGAGCAGAATGCCCGGGCGGAAACCCTGAATACCGAAAAAGTCGAGCTGGAGAACCAGCTCCACACGGTCTATTACATCGTCGGTGCCGAAAAAGAACTTCGTGAGGCGCAGATCATCGACAAGCAGGGCTTTATCGGGCGCACGCTGACGGTGAACAACATCAGTAATCTGGAGAGTTTCACGAAGGCCGATTCGCGGTTGCTGTCGGAGATTCCCGTGGGTCGGAAAAAGGTGACCGTCGTTACGGCGCAGCCCGAGGATTCCTACCGGCTGGTTACCGGCGGCGAGAAGGATAAGATCGTCACCAAATTGCTCATTACCGACCCCGTACGTTTCTGGGAGTCGTCGAAAATACTGATTATAAGCTATAAGTAATGGCTGCTGCCGGCATTTGCCGGCTATGCAAAGCCCGGGAGGCGTCGCAATTTATTGTGGCGCCTCCTTTTTCCGTCCGGTCGGGAGGGCCCGGTTTTCCTGCATAGAGGCAGAGGTTTTTCCGAAATTCGGACTGTTTTGTGTGAAAATGCGATGAACGACCGTTTATGGCCACCTGGATATCAGCCTTAGAAAAGTGTGATTTTTGAGTTAATGTGCTTTTATATAGGTTGCTGCACGCTTTTTTGAAGGCGGGAAGCCCCGGCGCCCTATGCCCCAGACGGAGGATTTACGGTAACGGGATGTTTTTTGTATGCAAAAAGGGTGGACGAAAGTGTTTGTTTTTTGTCGGTTATGATTTTTTGTGTAACTTTGGACGATTAAATTATCATCGAATATATGGATCAGACCAAACCGCAGTTTGTGGAGCTGGCATTAAAGGAGAATTGTCCTGCGGATTGTAGTAGTTGTCCCACATTTCCTGCGCCGTTCCGCCGTATCGGCGATTCGAATTATTGCCGTTTTGTACAGATGACCCTCACACCCGGCGAGGGCGTGACTTTCCCTGCCGACCGTATGGTGCGTATTCTTTTCGTCATGTCGGGGTCGCTCATGATAGAGCATGGCGAAACGGTGCGCCTGGTGACTTCGAGGCAGTACGTGTGCCTGGCACGCGGCGAAAGGTTCGTTGCGACGGCCCAGGACGAGGCGAATATTGTCGTGCTGTCGCTGATCCACAGGATCGAATTCTGCGAACAGGACATTTTCGACAAGGTGATGCCCTATGATACGGTCATTCCCAATGAGGACGTGCCCAAGCTGGCGATGCATCCGTCGATCGAGCGGTTGCTCGAAGGGCTTTTCATGATCCCGGAGATGAGCGGTTGCTCCCGCTACCACAAGATGAAGGCTACGGAGCTTTTCATGATGATCAAGGTGCTTTATACGCCGACCGAACATGCCTATTTCTTCCAGTCGATGATTCAGCCGCAGGACAATTTCCGTGTCTTCGTGTGCAACAACTACGACAAGGCACAGGGTGTAGCCGAGTTGGCTGCCCTTGCGGGCATGAGCCTTTCGGTGTTCAAACGTCGTTTTGCCGAACATTTCAATGACAGCGTTTACCATTGGATGATGCGCCAGAAGGCACTCAAGATTTTCGCGGACATACGCGACGGCGAAGACAGTACGAAGGCGCTGATGAATAAGTACGGGTTCCGTCACTATACGCAGTTCAGCCGTTTCTGCAAGAATTACCTGCAGGCGACGCCCGCCCAGCTGATCGCTTCGATCAAGGAAGGGTAGCCCTGTCGGTCGTCCCGGCCCAGACTGGGACGAGGCTGTGCCGGCAGCGTGGGTTTGTTGTCGGGAGTTGGAACCGGGAGGGAACGCCTTCCCGGTTTTTTGTTTCAGGGGCGCGGCAGCCGGTATACGTTGAGGTCGGTGAATTCCCCGTCGGCGAGCTGCTCGCCGCGTACTTCGATGCGGTCGAGCCGAAAGCCGAGGCGTAGCGGGATCCGGTTGCTCCGCAGGTTGCCTGCGGCGCATTTGATTTCGACATTCTCCATGCCCATTTGCCCGAAGGCCATGCGGCAGAGCGCTTCTGCAGCTGCGGTCATGAGTCCCCGTCCCTGGTATTCGGAGCGAAGCCAGTAGCCGATCTCGATGGTGCGGGTGCGACTGTCCGCCGATTTGAACCCGATAAGCCCCGCGAAGGCATCCCTGACTCGCAGCGTGAACACCGGGTTGGCCGGGTCGGCCAGCATGGCGGCGACCACTTCGCGGGTCTGTTCCACGCGGTGCGTCGCGGCCACGAACGGAAGCCAGCGCCCGAGGTGTTCGCGCTGCGTGTCTATGGCCGTGAAGATGTCCGGGGCGTCGTCCGCACGGAGCGGGCGTAACCCGAAGCCGTCGGGTAGGGGTGTCGCGTTCATGGCATACTGTGTTTGTCGGGCCAAAGATAACGAATTTTCCGTGATTTCTATTATTATAAATAGGTGTGGCGGCTTTTGGCCAGGGCTTGTGGTGCGGGACGGTGCCTTTCCGGGCGGGACGGTGGCAACCTTCGGCCGCCGGGGTGATATTTTTCGGATAAGCTGTTGTAAAATATAAAACTTTTCCTATCTTTGCACCCGATTTCACCCCTGAAATAATGGCGGCTGAATGACGTTCTTTGAGAAGAGTAAAAAAGTAGAAAATTTATCGGGATTTATTTGGCTGGTAAATTTTTTATGCCTACTTTTGCAATCCAAAACGGTTGATTTTGCCGATGTAGCTCAGTTGGCCAGAGCAGCTGATTTGTAATCAGCTGGTCGGGGGTTCGAATCCCTCCATCGGCTCGGAAAGCCGACGCGAGGGAGGGGAGAAATCCCCGCACAAACCGGGCAGCGGCAGGACGAAAGCCTCAGAGGGGATTCGGCGCAATGCGAGATCCGTCCGTTCGGGGCAGACAATTTGGGAAGTTACCAGAGTGGCCAAATGGGGCAGACTGTAAATCTGCTGGCGTACGCCTTCGGTGGTTCGAATCCATCACTTCCCACTAAAAAGTGCCGGTTGGAGTTGCAAGATTTCCAGTGGTGTCCGCCTGCGGGCATCGCGGAGGGAGAGGGCTGACTCTGATACGGTATATTTTTGCGGAAGTAGCTCAGTTGATAGAGCATCAGCCTTCCAAGCTGAGGGTCGCGAGTTTGAGCCTCGTCTTCCGCTCCAGACGCAGACGCGTGTGATACGGATGACCCCAGCCGGCGTGGCGGGGACGTTTGTGTCGCCCGCTTGTTCTGCGAAATGAATTTTAAAACTTTAAAGCAATTTTTAACAATACTTTAAATACTTAATACTATGGCAAAAGAAAAATTCGACCGTTCGAAACCGCATGTGAACATCGGTACCATCGGACACGTTGACCACGGTAAGACCACCCTTACCGCCGCAATCACGACCGTTCTGGCAAAGAAAGGTCTGTCGGAGCTCCGCTCGTTCGACTCCATCGACAACGCTCCCGAGGAGAAAGAGCGTGGTATCACGATCAACACCTCGCACGTCGAGTACCAGACGGCTAACCGTCACTATGCGCACGTGGACTGCCCGGGTCACGCCGACTATGTGAAGAACATGGTTACGGGTGCCGCCCAGATGGACGGTGCCATCCTGGTAGTCGCTGCAACGGACGGTCCGATGCCCCAGACCAACGAGCACGTGCTGCTCGCCCGTCAGGTGAACGTGCCGCGTATTGTAGTTTTCCTGAACAAGTGCGACATGGTCGACGACCCCGAAATGCTCGACCTGGTCGAGATGGAGGTTCGCGACCTGCTTTCGAAATATGAGTACGACGGTGACAACGCGCCCGTTATCCGTGGTTCCGCACTCGGCGGCCTGAACGGCGAGCCGCAGTGGGAGGACAAGATCATGGAGCTCATGGATGCTGTCGACACCTATATTCCGATCCCGCAGCGTGAGAACGAGAAGCCGTTCCTGATGCCTGTCGAGGACGTATTCTCGATCACCGGCCGTGGTACCGTCGTAACGGGCCGTATCGAGACCGGTATCATCCACGTAGGTGATCCCGTTGAGATCGTAGGTCTCGAGGAGAAGACCCTGACTTCGACCTGCACCGGTGTCGAGATGTTCCGCAAGCTGCTCGACGAGGGTGAGGCCGGCGACAATGTAGGTCTGCTGCTCCGCGGTATCGACAAGAAGGAGGTTAAGCGCGGTATGGTCGTTGCCAAACCGGGTTCGATCACTCCGCACACTGAGTTCGAGGCTGAGGTCTACATCCTGAAGAAAGAGGAAGGTGGCCGCCACACGCCGTTCCACAACAACTATCGTCCCCAGTTCTATCTGCGTACGATGGACGTAACGGGCGAGGTTCATCTGCCCGCAGGCGTTGACATGGTTATGCCGGGTGACCACGTAACCATCACCGTGAAACTGATCTACCCCGTAGCTATCAACGAAGGTCTGCGTTTCGCAATCCGCGAGGGTGGCCGTACGGTAGGTGCCGGTCAGATCCTGAAGATCGTGAAATAATTTTCACAACCATAGGGAAGCGGTGTTCCGCACCGCTTCCCGCTTTTAGGAGCATAGTTCAAGGGTAGAATAGCGGTCTCCAAAACCGTTGATGGGAGTTCGAATCTCTCTGCTCCTGCCAAAAGTAAAAGAAGAAGATATGTTCAATTACGTTAAAGAATCCTACAACGAGCTTGTAAACAAGGTGACGTGGCCTACGTTCCCGCAGCTCCAGAACTCTACGATCGTCGTGATGGTGGCTTCGGTCATCTTCGCTGTCGTCGTATTGGCGATGGACTTGTCGTTCGAGAACCTGATGGCTGTGATTTACAAGGTACTGGGTGGTTTTGGCCGTTAATTGTTGCTGAAACGATGAGCGAGATTAAAAAACAGTGGTATGTCGTCCGTGCCATCGGCGGTAAGGAGAACAAGGTCAAAGAGTACATCGAAGCCGAGATTCGCCACAACCACCTGGAGGATTACATATCTCAGGTACTGATTCCCACCGAAAAGGTCTATACCATCCGCAACGGAAAGAAAGTCTCCAAGGAGAAGGTTTCATATCCGGGCTATGTGTTGGTGGAAGCCGCGTTCGTAGGTCAGATTCCGATTATAATTCGTAATACTCCCAATGTGCTGGGTTTCCTCGGCGATACCAAGGAGGACAGCCGCAAGATGAATGCCACGCCCCTGCGTCCGCAGGAGGTGGCGCGAATCCTCGGCCGCGTCGACGAGATGAATGCCATGGAGGAGGAAAACGAAGTTCCATTCTTTGTCGGCGAGACCGTCAAGGTCACCGATGGCCCTTTCTCAAGCTTCCAGGGTACCATCGAGGCCGTCGACAACGAGCGCAAGAAACTCACGGTATCGGTGAAGATATTCGGGCGCAAAACTCCTATGGAGTTGGGTTTCACACAAGTAGAAAAAGAATAATTAACCAAGGAAAACTATGGCAAAAGAGGTTGCTGCATTTATTAAATTGCAGATCAAAGGTGGTGCCGCCAATCCTTCGCCCCCGGTTGGTCCCGCATTGGGTTCTAAGGGAGTCAACATCATGGACTTCTGCAAGCAGTTCAATGCGCGTACCCAGGACAAGGCAGGAAAAGTTCTTCCGGTCATCATCACGGTTTACAGCGACAAGTCGTTTGATTTCGTTGTAAAACAGCCGCCTGTAGCTATTCAGCTCAAGGAAGCAGCCAAGGTGCAGAAGGGTTCCGCACAGCCTAACCGCGACAAGGTCGGTCAGGTGACGTGGGATCAGGTGCGCGAGATTGCTCAGGACAAAATGCCTGACATGAACTGCTTTACCCTGGAAGCTGCTATGCGTATGATTGCTGGTACCGCTCGTAGTATGGGTATCAACGTCGTCGGTGAATTTCCTAATATGTAATCGAAGATGAGTAAGTTGACAAAAAATCAAAAGATCGCCTACGCTAAGGTGGAAGCCGCTAAGGCTTACAAGCTCTCGGAGGCCGCCGCTCTTCTGAAGGAAATTACGTTCACGAAATTCGACGCGTCCGTTGATATCGACGTCCGCCTGGGCGTTGACCCCCGCAAGGCCAACCAGATGGTGCGCGGCGTCGTGACGTTGCCCCACGGTACGGGTAAGCAGGTGCGGGTGCTCGTGCTCTGTACTCCCGAAAAGGAGGCCGAAGCACAGGCTGCCGGCGCCGATTACGTAGGCCTGGACGAGTATGTCGACAAGATCAAGTCCGGCTGGACTGACGTCGACGTGATCATCTGTACGCCGAACGTAATGGGTAAGGTCGGTGCGCTGGGCCGTATTCTGGGTCCCCGCGGCCTGATGCCGAACCCCAAGACCGGTACGGTTACGATGGAAGTCGGCAAGGCCGTTCAGGAGGTGAAATCGGGTAAGATCGACTTCAAGGTCGACAAATTCGGTATCATCCACACTTCGGTAGGTAAGGTTTCATTCTCGGAAGACCAGATCGTGGAGAACGCGAAAGAGGTGCTGGGCATGATTCTCAAACTGAAACCGGCTGCTGCTAAAGGTTCTTATGTGAAGAGTATTTATCTCTCGACCACGATGAGTCCCGGCTTGCAGATTGATTCCAAATCAGTAGAAACCAAATAGAAGGAGGAGAGAAGAGATGACAAAGGAAGAAAAACTGGTCGTTATTAACGCCATCGCCGAGCAGCTCCAGGCTTATCCTCACTTCTACATCGCCGACATCGAGGCACTGAACGCCGAGCAGACCGCTGCCCTGCGCCGCAAGTGCTACGAGAGCGACATCAAACTGGTCGTAGTGAAGAACACGCTGCTGGCCAAGGCGCTCGAGAAGGTTGAGAAGGCTGACGCTGAACTGGTAAAAGTATTGGAGGGTCCCACCTCGATTATGTTTGCGAACGTAGCGAAGGCTCCTGCGGTTCTGATCAAGGAATTCCGCAAGAAGTCCGAGAAGCCCGTCTTGAAGGCGGCTTTCGCCGAAGGGTGCGTTTACGTGGGCGACAATCAGTTGGACGCTCTGTGCAACATCAAGTCGAAGGAAGAGCTTATCGGCGATATCATTGCCCTGCTCCAGTCCCCGGCGAAGAATGTTATTTCTGCATTGCAGGCTAATGCAGGCCAAAAGATTGCGGGCATCGTGAAGACGCTCGAATCGAGAAACAACTAATCACAACCAAGAATTAAAAACGAAATTTAATAAGCTTACAACTATGGCAGACGTAAAGAAACTTGCTGAAGAACTGGTAAACCTCAAGGTTACCGAGGTAAACGAATTGGCTACCATCCTCAAAGAGGAATATGGCATTGAACCGGCTGCTGCCGCTGTTGCCGTTGCAGCTCCCGCTGCCGGCGCAGGCGAGGCTGCTGTTGCCGAGAAGTCGACTTTCGACGTGATCCTGAAGACCGCCGGCCAGGCCAAGCTCCAGGTTATCAAGGTCGTTAAGGATATCGCCGGCCTGTCGCTGGGTGATGCGAAGGCTCTCGTCGACGGTGCTCCCAAGGCCGTCAAGGAGGGTGTCTCCAAGGAAGAGGCCGAGTCGATCAAGGCTCAGCTCGAGGAGGCTGGTGCTGAAGTTGAGCTTAAGTAGCATTGCTGCTTAAGTCTGCTCAGACGAATCAGGTATAGGGCTTACCGGCGTGTAAGCTCTATGCCTTTTCTTGGTCTAAAGACTGGAAGTGCCGAACAGGAGCTGTGTCCACTCTTTGGAAATGGATGCTCCCGGGGCGAATTGCGCCTGCAAACGGGGGCATTGGCGGGATAATCAGATGCCCAGCAATTCGGGGAGCGTAACCCACCAGAATTACACTTCAACATAATTTGGATTTTACGATGTCCACAGCAAAAACACAACAAAGAATTAGCTTTTCGACAGTCAAGAACCGGGTGCCCTATCCGGATCTGCTGGAGGTACAGCTTAAATCATTCCGGGACTTTTTCCAAATGGACACCACGGCCGAAAACCGCAAGAGCGAGGGGCTGTACAAGGTGTTTCAGGAGAATTTCCCCATTACGGATACCCGGAACAATTTCGTTCTGGAGTTCATCGACTACTATATCGACCCGCCGCGTTATTCGATCGAGGAGTGCCTCGAGCGCGGCCTTACGTACAGCGTCCCTCTGAAGGCGAAGCTCAAGCTTTACTGCACGGACGACGAGCACGAGGATTTCGGTGTCGTCGTCCAGGACGTGTACTTCGGTACGATTCCCTATATGACAGAACGCGGTACGTTCGTCATCAATGGTGCGGAGCGTGTCATCGTATCCCAGTTGCATCGTTCGCCGGGTGTGTTCTTCGGCCAGAGCATGCACACCAACGGCACGAAACTCTATTCGGCGCGTATCATCCCCTTCAAGGGTTCGTGGATAGAGTTCGCTACGGACATCAACAACGTGATGTATGCCTACATCGACCGTAAAAAGAAGTTGCCCGTCACTACGCTGCTGCGTGCCATCGGTTATGAGGCCGACCAGCAGATCCTCGAGATTTTCGACCTGGCGGACGAAGTGAAGGTCACGAAGGCCAATCTCAAGAAGGCCGTCGGCCGCAAACTCGCCGCACGCGTCCTTTCGACCTGGGTCGAGGACTTCGTGGATGAGGATACGGGCGAGGTGGTTTCCATCGAGCGTAACAACGTGATCGTAGACCGCGAGACCGTCCTCCAGGAGGAGCACGTGGAGCAGATACTCGAAAGCGGCGCCAAGACGATCCTCCTGCATAAGGAAAACCTCTCGGGCATCGATTTCTCGATCATATACAATACCCTGCAGAAAGACCCCTGCAACTCCGAGAAGGAGGCTGTCGTATATATTTACAGGCAGCTGCGCGCTTCGGAGCCGCCTGATGAGGCTACGGCACGCGACGTCATCGAGAAGCTGTTCTTCTCGGACAAGCGTTACGACCTGGGCGACGTAGGCCGTTACCGCATCAACAAGAAGCTGGATCTGGATATCGACCCCGCTATCCGCACGCTGACGCGCGAGGACATCATCGCCATCATCAAATACCTGATCCAGCTGATCAACTCGAAGGCCGACGTCGACGATATCGACCACCTGTCGAACCGCCGTGTCCGCACCGTGGGCGAGCAGTTGTCGAACCAGTTCTCGGTGGGCTTCGTGCGCATGGCGCGTACGATCCGCGAGCGCATGAACGTACGTGACAACGAGGTGTTCACTCCGGTCGACCTGATCAATGCCAAGACGCTGTCGTCGGTGATCAACTCGTTCTTCGGGACGTCGCAGCTCTCGCAGTTCATGGATCAGATCAACCCGCTGGCCGAAATTACGCATAAACGCCGTCTGTCGGCCCTCGGCCCCGGCGGCCTTTCGCGCGACCGTGCCGGTTTCGAGGTGCGAGACGTACACTACACGCACTACGGCCGCCTCTGCCCGATCGAATCGCCGGAAGGCCCCAACATCGGTCTGATCTCGTCGCTGTGCGTTTATGCGAAGATTTCACCGATGGGATTCATCGAGACGCCTTACCGCACGGTGGAGAACGGCCGGATCGACCTGGACAACTCGCACATCCACTACTACTCGGCCGAGGAGGAAGAGGGCAAGATTGTGGCGCAGTCGAACATGCCGATCGACGACGAGGGCAATTTCCTGCAACCCGAGCGTATCAAGGCGCGTCAGGGAGCCGATTTCCCCGTGGTTACGGCGGACGAGGTGAACCTGATGGACGTGGCTCCGAACCAGATCGCTTCGATTGCGGCCAGCCTCATCCCGTTCCTCGAGCACGACGACGCCAACCGTGCGTTGATGGGCTCGAACATGATGCGCCAGGCCGTGCCCCTGGTAACATCGGAAGCCCCGATCGTCGGCACGGGTATCGAGAAGGATATGATCTCCGACAGCCGCATCCAGATTGTGGCCGAGGGCGACGGCGAGGTCGTTTTCGCCGACGCTACCAAGATACAGATCAAATACGAGCGTACGGAAGACGAGGTATTGGCCTCGTTCGAACCGGAAGTCACGACCTACGAACTTCCGCGTTACCGCCGTACGAACCAGAATACCTCCATCACGCTCAAGCCCGCCGTACTGACGGGCGACAAGGTCGTGAAGGGGCAGATCCTGACCGAGGGTTACTCGACGCAACACGGCGAGCTGGCCCTGGGCCGCAACCTGAAAGTGGCGTTCATGCCCTGGAAGGGTTACAACTTCGAGGATGCCATCGTGATCTCGGAGCGTATCCAGCGTGAGGATATCTTCACGTCGGTGCACGTCGACGAGTATATCATGGAGGTGCGCGACACCAAGCGCGGTGTCGAGGAGCTGACCTCGGATATTCCGAACGTAAGCGAGGACGCCACCAAAGACCTCGATGCGAACGGTATCATCCGCATCGGTGCCAACGTACATCCGGGCGACATCCTGATCGGTAAAATCACCCCCAAGGGCGAGAGCGACCCCTCGCCCGAGGAGAAACTGCTGCGCGCCATCTTCGGCGACAAGGCAGGCGACGTGAAGGACGCTTCGCTCAAGGCGCAGCCGTCGCTGCACGGCGTGGTCATCGACACGAGGCTTTACAGCCGTGCGAACAAGGAGGGTAAGAAGGGCAAGAGCGCCGAGAAGGCGCAGCTCGAGAAGCTCGACGAGAAGTTCGCAGCCGAGATTTCGGAACTGACGAAGCGTTTGGTCGCCAAGCTGTGGACGCTGCTCCAGGGCAAGGCCACGACGGGCATCACCGACTACTTCGGCGTGGAACTCTATCCCGCAGGCACGAAGTTCTCGCAGAAACTGCTTGAGGAGATCGCCCGCAAGTCGACCGACGAGAAGACGGGCGTGGTGATGGGTTACCTGAACCTCGGCTCGTGCAAGTGGACGGGCGATGCCCATACCGATGCGTTGATCGAAGCTACCATTAATAATTATACCATCGAGTGGAAGAAGGCCGATGCCGTTATCAAGCGCGAGAAGTACAACATCACCAACGGTGACGAACTTCCGCAGACCGGCGTTATCCAGATGGCCAAGGTTTACATCGCCAAGAAGCGTAAGCTGAAGGTGGGTGACAAGATGGCCGGCCGCCACGGTAACAAGGGTATCGTCGCCCGTATCGTGCGCGACGAGGATATGCCGTTCCTCGAGGACGGTACGATCGTCGACATCTGCCTGAACCCGCTGGGTGTGCCTTCGCGAATGAACCTGGGACAGATCTACGAGACCGTGCTCGGATGGGCCGGCCGCGAGTTGGGCCTGAAGTTCGCAACGCCGATCTTCGACGGTGCCTCGCTCGATCAGATCAACGAGTACACCGCCAAGGCGGGCATCCCGCACAGCGGCCGTACGTACCTCTACGACGGCGGCACCGGCGAGAAGTTCGACCAGCCGGCTACGGTGGGCGTGATCTACATGCTCAAACTGGGCCATATGATCGACGACAAGATGCACGCCCGTTCGATCGGCCCGTACTCGCTCATCACGCAGCAGCCGCTCGGCGGTAAGGCCCAGTTCGGCGGACAGCGTTTCGGTGAGATGGAGGTTTGGGCGCTCGAAGGCTTCGGCGCCGCGAACATCCTGCAGGAGATTCTGACCATCAAGTCCGACGACGTGATGGGACGTGCCAAGGCTTACGAGGCGATCGTCAAGGGCGAGAACCTGCCCAGACCGGGTATTCCCGAGGCCATGAACGTGCTGCTGCACGAGTTGCGCGGCCTGGCCCTGTCGGTCAAACTCGAGTAAGGTGTATTTAGGATAAGAAAAACGAAGAACAAATATGTCAATTTCCAAAGACAATAAGACGAATAATGGTTACAGCCAGATTTCGATAGGCCTGGCCTCCCCCGAGGAGATCCTGGCACAGTCGAGCGGCGAGGTGCTCAAGCCCGAAACCATTAACTACCGTACCTACAAGCCCGAGCGCGACGGTCTGTTCTGCGAGCGTATCTTCGGCCCTGTCAAGGACTACGAATGCCATTGCGGCAAGTACAAGCGCATCCGCTACAAGGGGATCGTCTGCGACCGCTGCGGTGTGGAGGTAACCGAGAAGAAGGTGCGCCGCGAACGCATGGGCCACATTTCGCTGGTCGTACCGGTGGTTCATATCTGGTATTTCCGTTCGCTGCCGTCGAAAATCGGTTACCTGCTGGGTATCCCGTCGAAGAAACTGGAGGCGATCATCTACTACGAGCGTTACGTCGTGATCAACGCCGGTGCCGCTGCCGAGCAGGGTATCGAACGTCTGGCAACGCTTTCGGAGAAGGAGTACCTCGACGTGCTGGCCGCCCTGCCCAAGGGCAACCAGGCGCTCGACGACAGCGACCCCAACAAGTTCGTCGCACAGATGGGCGCCGAGGCGGTCTATACGCTGCTCAAGCAGGTCGACCTCGACACGATGTCCTATGCACTGCGCCACAAGGCTTCGACCGAAACGTCGCAGCAGCGTAAGAGCGAAGCGCTCAAGTGCCTGAACGTCATCGAGTCGTTCCGTGCGTCGGAGGGCAAGAACAAGCCCGAATGGATGGTGCTGAACGTCATTCCGGTGATCCCGCCCGAGTTGCGCCCGCTGGTGCCGCTGGACGGCGGACGTTTCGCCACGTCCGACCTGAACGACCTCTACCGTCGTGTCATCATCCGTAACAACCGTCTGAAGCGCCTGATCGAGATCAAGGCGCCGGAGGTGATCCTGCGCAACGAGAAGCGTATGTTGCAGGAAGCCGTGGACTCGCTGTTCGACAACTCGCGCAAGAGCAATGCCGTGAAGAACGAGTCGAACCGTCCGCTCAAGTCGCTCTCCGACTCGCTGAAAGGCAAGCAAGGACGTTTCCGCCAGAACCTTTTGGGTAAGCGTGTCGACTACTCGGCGCGTTCGGTCATCGTCGTCGGCCCCGAGCTGAAGATGCACGAGATGGGTATTCCGAAGGACATGGCGGCCGAACTTTACAAGCCGTTCGTGATCCGCAAGCTCATCGAGCGCGGAATCGTGAAGACGGTGAAATCCGCAAAGAAGATCATCGACCGGAAAGACCCCGTGATCTGGGGCATTCTGGAGAATGTCATAAAGGGACACCCCGTGCTGATGAACCGTGCCCCGACGCTGCACCGCCTCGGTATCCAGGCTTTCCAGCCCAAGCTGATCGAGGGCAAGGCAATGCAGCTCCACCCGCTGGCATGTACGGCGTTCAACGCCGACTTCGACGGCGACCAGATGGCCGTGCACCTGCCCCTGGGCAATGCCGCCATCCTGGAGGCACAGTTGCTGATGCTCGGTTCGCACAACGTCCTTAACCCCGCCAACGGCGCACCCATCACCGTGCCGTCGCAGGATATGGTACTCGGCCTCTACTACATCACCAAACCCCGCAAGGGTGTCAAGGGCGAGGGCCGCGCATTCTATGGCCCCGAGGAGGCGATCATCGCCTACAACGAAGGCCAGGCCGACCTGCACGCCATTGTGAAGTGTATGGTGGACGACATCGACGCGGACGGCAACCCGGTACGCGAGCTGAAGGAGACGACCATCGGCCGAATCCTCTTCAACCAGGTGGTACCCAAGGAGGTGGGTTACATCAACGAGATCCTTACGAAGCGTTCGCTGCGTGACATCATCGCCGTGGTGATGAAGAAGGCCGGTGCCGACAAGGTGGCCGCGTTCCTCGACGACATCAAGGACATGGGTTACCGCATGGCATTCCGCGGCGGCCTGTCGTTCAACCTCGACGCCGTGATTATCCCCGATGCCAAGGAGAAACTCGTACAGGAAGGTTACGAGCGTTCGGACGCCATCATGGAGGACTACAACATGGGTCTTATCACCAACAACGAGCGTTACAACCAGATCATCGACGTCTGGACGAACATCAATACCAAGCTGACGAAGGTCGTGATCGACACGCTGATCAAGGACGACGACGGTTTCAACCCGGTATACATGATGCTCGACTCGGGCGCCCGCGGTTCGAAGGAGCAGATCCGTCAGCTGAGCGGTATGCGTGGCCTTATGGCCAAGCCGCAGAAGTCGGGTGTCGAGGGTGGCCAGCAGGTCATCGAGAACCCGATCCTCTCGAACTTCAAAGAGGGACTTTCGGTGCTCGAGTATTTCATCTCGACGCACGGTGCCCGTAAGGGTCTTGCCGATACCGCACTGAAGACGGCTGACGCCGGTTATCTGACACGCCGTCTGGTTGACGTCGCACAGGACGTGATCATCAACGAGGAGGACTGCGGTACGCTCCGCGGCCTGACGGCTACGGCCATCAAGCGTAACGACGACGTCGTGCAGACCCTCTACGACCGTATTCTGGGCCGTGTCGCCCTGAACGACGTGATCCATCCGCTGACGGGCGAGGTCATCTGCAAGGCGGGCGAGGAGATCACCGAGGCGATTGCCGAGGCGATCGAGAAATCGCCGCTCGAATCGGTGGAGATCCGCTCGGTGCTGACCTGCGAGGCACGCCGGGGCGTATGCGCGAAGTGCTACGGCCGCAACCTTGCCACCGCACGCATGGTGCAGAAGGGCGAGGTCGTGGGTGTCATCGCGGCGCAGTCGATCGGTGAGCCGGGTACGCAGCTTACCCTCCGTACGTTCCACGTCGGTGGTGTGGCCGGAGGCTCGGCGGTCGAGACCAATGTCGTTTCGAAATACGAAGGCCGTCTGGAGATCGACGAGCTGCGCACCGTGAAGGGCAAGAATGCCTCCGGCGAGGCGATCAACATCGTCATTTCGCGCCAGTCGGAATTCCGTATCGTCGACCCGAAGACCGAGATCGTACTCTACACGCACAACCTGCCTTACGGCGCGACGCTTTTCATGGCGGACGGTGCCGAGGTCAAGAAGGGCGACCTGATCTGCGAATGGGATCCGTACAATGCCGTTATCATCTCCGAATACGAAGGTAAGGCCGTTTACGACAGCGTCGTCGAGGGTATTACCTACCGTGAGGAGCGTGACGAACAGACCGGCCTTTCGGAGAAGGTGGTCATCGAGTCGAAGGACAAGACCAAGAACCCCGTCATCAAGATCGTAAACAAGGAGGGCGAGGAGGTCAAGCAATACAACCTGCCCGTTTCGGCGCACGTCGTCGTGAAGGACAACGCCAAGATCAAGGCCGGCGATATCCTGATCAAGATTCCGCGTGCCGTCGGCAAGTCGGGCGGCGACATCACCGGTGGTCTGCCGCGTGTGACCGAGCTGTTCGAAGCCCGTAACCCGTCGAACCCGGCAATCGTGTCGGAAATCGACGGCGAGGTATCGTTCGGCAAGATCAAGCGCGGTAACCGCGAGATCATCATCACCTCGAAGCAGGGTGACGTGAAGCGTTACCTCGTGCCCCTGTCGCGTCAGATCATCGTGCAGGAGAACGACTACGTGAAGGCCGGCAGCCCGCTGTCCGACGGTGCGATCACCCCGAGCGACATCCTCAATATCCTCGGCCCGACGAAGGTGCAGGAGTACATCGTCAACGAGGTGCAGGAGGTATACCGCATGCAGGGTGTGAAGATCAACGACAAGCATTTCGAGGTCATCGTCCGCCAGATGATGAACAAGGTGAAGATCGAGGATCCGGGCGATACCCGGTTCTTCGAAGACCAGGTCGTCGACAAGTGGGAGTTCATGGATGTCAACGATGAACTTTACGATAAGGTGGTCGTCACCGATGCGGGCGATTCGACGTCGCTCCAGCCCGGGCAGATCGTTTCGCTGCGTAAGCTGCGCGACGAGAATTCGAGCCTCAAGCGCCGTGACCAGAAACCCGTGCAGGTGCGCGACATTGTGCCCGCTACTTCGACGCAGGTGTTGCAGGGTATTACCCGCGCCGCGTTGCAGACCTCGAGCTTCATCTCGGCGGCTTCGTTCCAGGAGACCACCAAGGTGCTCAACGAGGCTGCGATCCAGGCCAAGGTCGATCCGCTGGAAAACCTCAAGGAAAATGTCATCTGCGGTCACCTGATCCCCGGCGGTACGGGCCTGCGCGATTACGACAACCTTGTGGTCGGTTCGAAAGCCGAGCTGGAATCGCTCCAGCAGGCGCAGTAAATCCGAGGCTGCATATACGATTCGAAAGAAGCCGTTCCCCAGGGAACGGCTTCTTTTTATTTTGACCGGATTCTCGATTATCTTCAACCGTCATTGTCCCGATGGTTAGCTGGAGTCGAAATAGTTCGCACTCCCGGCGGCATTGCCAACCGTACTTTTTTCGGACGGATACGGTGTTTCTGTATGGAGGGGATGCGCAGGCAGGGAGGCCGGCATCGCTGACTTATGGTGCCGTAGCCCGGATCGCCGCGCAGGAACTCGAATACGAGGGTGATGCGGCAGGTGGGGCGGTCGACCGAATTTTTAGACGATGCCGCCGGACGGTTGGCTCGAACCGATGCGGTTCTACGGGAACCCGGAGTAGAAGCCGCCTGTGTCTACGATTCCGGGGGACGGCTTGTGGCACGCCGGGAGGAAGCCCACAATTACGATGGTGCTACGGTGCGGAGCTAAAGCTATGAATATGCGGATTCCGGCGCACGCGGCGACTGGACGGAGTGCAGGGCGACTGTGCGAAAGACAGCCGTGCAGCCGTTCAAAGGGCATGAAAACGAGCGGTCGGAGGTCATTCGCTATCCGGATGCTTATCGGTCTGAGTTTTGGAAGATTCCCTGTTCCGAATTGCGAAAAATCCCGGAGCACAAAAAAACACGGTTCCCCGCCGTAAGAATCCTGTCCGGATTATTTCTTGCCGTTATAGCGCCTGGCGAGACCCCCTTCGGAGGTTTCCCGGTAGAGGCTCGGGAGGTTATGCCCGGTTTCGTTCATCACCTCCACGACCCGGTCGAAGCTCACCATGTGCGAGCCGTCGGAGAGCGTGGCGTAGGCGTTGGCATCGAAAGCCCGGGCTGCCGCAATCGCATTGCGTTCGATGCAGGGTACCTGCACCAATCCGCATACGGGGTCGCAGGTGAGCCCCAGGTGGTGTTCGAGCCCCATCTCCGCGGCATATTCGATCTGCGAAGGGGTGCCGCCGAAAAGCTGGCATGCCGCGGCGGCGGCCATGGCACATGCCACGCCGACCTCGCCCTGGCAGCCGACCTCGGCGCCGGAGATCGAAGCGTTGGTTTTGGCCACGTTGCCGAACAGTCCCGCCGTAGCCAGGGCGCGCAGGATGCGGATGCGCAGGAAGTTGCGCGAATTGGCCAGGTGGTAGAGCACTGCCGGAACCACGCCGCAAGACCCGCATGTCGGGGCGGTTACGACGATGCCGCCGGAGGCATTCTCTTCGGAGGTCGCCAGGGCGTAGGCGTAGATCTGGGCGCGGGATTTCAGCGAGTCGGTGTAGCTCTTCGACTTGACCCAGTAGGTGCTCGCCTTGCGGGCGACCTTGAGCCCTCCCGGCAGTACGCCGTCGTTGTTCAGGCCGCGCTGGATCGTTTCGCACATCACCGTCCATATCCGGTCGAGGTAATCCCATATTTCGGGGCCTTCGCAGTCATTGACATATTCCCAATAGGTTTTGCCTTCGTGGTAGCACCAGTCCTTGATCTCCGAGATGGTCGTCAGCGGATAGATGCTGGCGGGTATCTCCAGGCGCGAACTCTCGTTCGCCAGGGCACCCCCGCCGATGCTGTATATCGTCCAACTGTCGACGACCTTGCCGGCTTTCAGCCCCTCGAACAACATGCCGTTGGGATGGAAGGGCAGCACGACCTTCGGTTCCCAGACGATCTGGGTCGGGGCGATGGGCTCCAGCACCGAAAGGATCGCCACGTCGGTGAGGTGTCCCTTGCCCGTGGCGGCGAGCGATCCGTAGAGTGTCACACGGTATGAATCGACGTCGCGACTACGTTCGGCAAAACGTTCGGCAGCCTTTTTGGGCCCCATCGTGTGGCTGCTCGACGGGCCGTTGCCGATCTTATATAATTCTTTGAGTGACTCCATAAACTGGCTTTATATGTGAGGCAAAGATAATGTAAATTGTCGGATGTTCCCTTTCCCGGCCGGAGATTTAAGCCGCTCCCGTCCGGGCGGAACGAAAAAAGGAAAAGGTCGGAACCTTTCCCTTTTCGTAGCCTCACCGCGACTCGAACGCGAATTTAGGGTTAGGAATCATTCTATTTAGTCATTGAATATTTGTGATATTCAATGAATTGTGAGTTTTATTGAAAAAATATTTGACAACAATTTGCCAACTTTGGTAAAAACGACAAGATTTTCGGAGCAAAATCAGCCCGATGCACCACGTCGAATACCTTCGATGCAAATATACGCTTATTTTTCGATTGAAAGACCGCAATTTTTTTTCGAAAAAATGCAGTATTTTGCACGGTTGCGTGATGCTTAACATGAATGGTGAATAAATAATGATTTTTTAGTCCATCCCCTGATTTTGGCTTTTTTGAAAAAAGTTCCGTGTGTGTAAAGTCGTGCCCGGTGAGGTTTGCAGCGCGTAAAACAATAAAATATTACCCCCTACCCCTCCCGCTGGTGTGGTTGCATTCGCGCCGTTGTTGTGCCTTCTCGTGCCTTCTGTTCACACATTGCGCGCGAGGGGTGGCGCGGTACACTTTGAACGCGCGCGCATTGTATGAGTCTATAACGTGCCGACGGGAGGGGGCACCTATGCAGCGCCGGCCGTCGGGGCTACTCGCTTGCTGATGCTATTGTAGGGGTGCCGTGCATCCTGCCGCGTGTTATCTCAGCAGCTCTCAACATCTCGCCGGCCGGCATAGTGGTATAGAATCTAACTAATAGGACAATTTGAAAGGTTTTTACGGTGTTTTGCTCCTGTATTTTTCAAACCATTAGAACAATACACACAAAAGCGGGCCGGCAAATGCCGGCCCGCCGCCGTGGCTATGGCGCCACCCGTGGAAGGTAAGAGACGTTAATTACATTCGTGTATATCTATTCGCCCAAGTGTGGAGACCTCGACCAAATATACCCCGTTTACATCGTGCACGCTTTCTACTCGCAACGTCGAGCGGAACAGGATCCAGCAGGCAAAAGCCGTGAGTACCACCAGCGCCGCGGCCTTTATGGTATTGTTAGTGCTTTTCATGGTTCGAGTATATTATATTAAGTATGAATAATGCCCAATCTATCGAGCGGCGCGCCTCTTCTTCACTGATATAGTAGCAATTAAATTCGTCATAAAGGTTACCATTTTTTGCCCTTTCCCGAATTGTATTTCGTTCTTCTTCGCTGTTGCATAGTATTTCAATAGGTCGCGGCTCGTGGTAGTCTGAGAGCCGCACGCCGTATACCTGAACGGCATACAATGTAAGTTTATAATTCTGATTCATTATTTCCGGGGTTAGCAAATACAAGACATTAACATTCTATATGCCTGGAAATACGCGCGGGCCTGCACGTCCTGCCAGCCCTCCCGATCGTTGGGGGCTTTGTTGCCGTTGTCGGTGCGTTTTAACTCCGAGGGAGTGCAGAGGTTTTTTGCTATATCCCCGTCGTAGATCAGCGCGCCCCCGCCATAACAATAGGCGTTCCAGTCGTCCGCACCGTTTAATAATGTTTCTTCATTGAGTTCCGGAATTGGTCGGCCGTTGTTATCGCAATACTCGCAAATGTCTATGTAGCTTCTCAGCAGATTGAGCGCAAAACCTTTCACGCCTCGATCCCAACACGACCGCGTTTTAACGGCTTCCAGACGTGCCCGGATTTCATTTACTTCGTTCTTCCAGTTGTTGGAGTTGTTCGCAGCAGTAGCCGCGGTGTTCGATTGGTTTTTCATAGTGTGACTAAGCATTTATTTGAGAAACAGAAAAAGGCGGCGTCCCTCTTACCCGCTGCTTAGTCACTTAGAAAGGTGCTGCGTCGTCATTACAACAAACGCACGGGGTGAAACGCCGCCTATACTGGCTGTATGTGCATAAAAAATGCACCTTGATTCGGTGCCGTGGCACCTTTCGTATAACTAAGCATTACAAAGGTAGGTATATTTTTCGAACAAACAAATATTTTTCGGATTTTTTTGCATTTTTTACCGGGGCACACACCAATACGCGAAAATCGGCGTTTTATTTGCAAGTACCGTTTTAAGTACTTATATTTGTACACACCAAACCAGTAAAGCCATGAGAACAACGAATTTTACAGATTTACGGAACAACTTGAAAAAGTATCTGGACGCAGTTATAAACGACTCCGACACCGTTATAATAAACCGGGACGGGGACACCGGCGCCGTGCTTATATCATTGGACGAGTATAACGCCATAAAGGAAACCGAGTATATAATGACGTCGCCCGCGATGATGGAAGCAATCCGCGAGGGCGAGCGCGATATAAAGGAGGGGCGTTTTGTCTCCCAGCAGGACGGCGAAAGTATTTCCGATTTTCTGAACCGTATCGCCTAATGTATAAAATAGTATTAACCAAACAGGCGCAAACGGATTACGCCTATTTTGTGAAGAGTGGACAAACTCGCACAATAAAAAAAATAGCTGCAATCCTGGAAGACATCGCCGCGCACCCTTATACGGGGATCGGAAAACCGGAAGCACTTAAATATGAATTATCGGGCATGTGGTCGCGCCGGATCAACGCGGAGCATAGAATAATATACAAAGTATTGGGCGAGGTCGTAGAAGTACAAATAATGTCTATGCGCTACCACTATACGAAAGCATAACCCCAAAGAACAGGAGGGAGGGAAATTGTCCCGCCTTTTTTCGTGTCCGGAAGCATGCCGCCAGGCAGAACCGCCGCCGGACATTCGCAAGGTCGTCCACATTCGTAGCCACATTCGCAGGGATTCGCAGCCGCGGACATTCGCAGCCAAATTCGCAGGGATTTTTCGGCCCGTCCGCATTCGCAAGGATTCGCAGCCCCGGACATTCGCAAAGCTGCCTGTATTCGCAGGGTTGCGTCCGCATTTGCGGATGTTCGGGCATTTCCGGCGCATTCTGCCGACTTTTTGTCCCGAGACGACCGTGAGCACGCTCGCCTCAACATTCGCAGCCAAATCAAAGAAAAACCCCGGCAGTCCTTCGCAGGAGACCGGGGTGAATGCCTGCGTCCAGGCTATATACTATGTAAACACCATAAGTGGTGTTCGTAAGATACAACTTTATTCATAATATAGCAAATCTAACACTCCCAATATTATATGTCACGATACCGCCATCGGCATCCGCCCGACAGTCGACTGAGACGGCAAAATAAAACTAATAGGACAATTTCAATCATTCTGTCGGCATTTTTCCTTGGAATAATTTAAACCAACAGAACAATCTAAAGCTGTAAGGAAAAACGGTTTTGAAATTTTGCCGCAAAAACATCTTCGAAAAAACGCCGGAGAAAAACGGTTTTGAAAAATGCCGGACAAAAACGGTTTCAAAATTCCGACAGAGAAAACGGTTTGGAAATTTTCACCGGCAAAAACGTTTTCGAAAAACGCCGGATACAAAAACGATTCTGAAATAAAACGGTTTCAAAAAAACGGCGATGCCAAAAACACCGCCGCAAAACGATATTCTATCGCCTTATAGCCCGAAATAAGGCCTGGCGAACCGCGGCCGATCCGGGTCTTTGAGCTTCTCCACGGCCATCTTGTAGACGATCTTCGGCGTGTCTGCCTCGGATACAACCTCAGAAAGCGATTTGGCATGATCGGAGTAGATCATATTTGCTGTCGCCCACAGCGCGTATTTATTGTAATACGGCGCTTCCTGCATCTGGCCGTCAAGAGCCGTTACGGCCGCTTCGAATTGTTGCATCGGCCATTTGGGGCCTTTCGTTCCGTTCTGGTTGACAAGCCCTGCGACCACCTGCTCCGCTTCCTCGGGTGAAAGATAGTTGTACCACTCTGACGCCTCGATCTTGTCGAGCCACTTCTGCGCCATCTTGGGCTGCACGGTCGCCATCTGTTTGAATCCCCAAGCGTCGGCACACATGAGCATTCTCATTTTGTCCGGGTCTTTCGACGCGACGATCTTTGCCACCAGCTCATCGAACCTTCTTTGTATTTCTTCCATAATTTTAACAGTTGGGACACCCGCTATTGAAGCGAGGTATCGGTTTGTAAATAGTTCTCGTTATTCTCGGCCGGACTATTTTCGTCCTGACCGAGGTGTTTTGCTCCTGCCCCTGCTTCGGGGGCTCCGGTTTGCTCTTTGCCATATTACATCGTATTTTATCGAAAGCCACGCAAGCAGCAATCCGAACCAGTTGGATAAATATGCGACGATGAAGGATAGCGCAACAGCCTCCATGAAGTCGTGACCGGAGAGTAGTAACACGACGAGTGTCCCCCACATCGAACAGCACATAGGACACTTGGCAATGTCGCCGCAGACAGCATATGCCTTCTCGATAAATCCCATATGATGCGCCAAAACGATCACGATCATAGAAGCTGTTGCTACGACTATCCCGGTAATCATCACGCAGGGGTCGATGTTGTTACCGTAATCGCCAGCGGCGTTTCCGAAACGAATGCCCGCGAGCAGACTTGACACGGAACCGCTGCCACAGCATTCGTCGCCGCGCCGGCCTCGATTGTCACCGTCGGCGCGGAGGATGCTTGAATCGGAATCGTGAAATCCTGCGAAAGCGGCTGCTGCTTGGTGCAGTTGCATCCCCCGTTACACGGAACGTAGGCGATGATACCCTCAACGTGAATCGTCGCCATGTACTGATCCGTACCTACCTGCGCCACGGATTTCAATGAAAATTTCGGATCGAACACGGGTATGCTTCCGGCACAAGTCGGAGTACACAACCGCTGCGAAATGTTTACCGCCACGAAGTACGGCGATGCGACAGCCCCGGCCGCAAGGACGGGAGTGATGACTGCCGCGGGAATCTTGTTACAACTCATAAAATGATGCTTTTGGTTCGCTCCCTACTACATCTGATTTTCTTCCGCGCCGGGAGTGTAAGGCTCGGATTCGGGTATTTCGAGTACCATGGTTTTCTCCATGGCGGCGATCTTTTGTTCCATCGCAGCGATACGCTGCTCGAAGGATTGCAGGAACAGATTGTTGGCTTTGGCAATCTCCTGCACATTCAGAATAAGCTTATATAGTTCGTTCATCGTAAAAATGTTTTAACGAAAAAGTTGTCTTTGAATCTACTGAGGGCATCGATCAGCTTCCGGGCAGATACGATTATCCCCTGCTGATAATTGGAGGATACAAAAGCGTGTGCGGCACGTTCTACCTCCCGGGCCTCTTCCTCGGATTCAGCGTATATGTAGAATTCGATTTTATAGGGTTTCATAGCGAATCGTTACTGATTATCCGGAATCGGCGGAATATCGGTCGGAGGGGCCGAAACCGACGGGAGCGGCGCCCCGCCGCGGATCATTTGGAGGAAATTCCACCCTTCGATGATATCGCCTTTATGCTCGCCGATCCATCCGAACAAATCGTTTGCACCTGTTTTTATCTGCTCCACTACGGAAGCTTTTGCGGGGTCGATATCGGGGAGGTTCGAAAGATCCTCGGCGATGAACCGATATAATTTCTCCGCTTTATCCACATCGTTCCCGCATGCTGCCAGGCATGACATCTTCAATGATAATTTCGACGTTGCCCGTATCCGTGTAAGGTCGATCTGCGGCTTACCAAACATATAGATCCTATTTAAAGGTCGATAAAAAGAAGGGAAGCAGAGATCGTACGGTCTCCGCCTCCCCGGCGCGGTTTAATTACCGCACGTGTTGCACGAGCACGGCATCGCCGGCTGATACAGTGCCACGGGCTGCGGGCATACCTGCCCGTTGCGTCCACTGTTGGCGATGATCGACAACGCCTCGGCGGTCGCAAGGGCGTTGGCCCCGGCGCCTGCTCCGGCACCTGCCCGTACATCGACGTACTGACTGATCGTAGGCGCATGGTTGTTCTGCCACGTTTCGCGCGACTGACGCTCGACAAGCGTCTGCGACGCGAGGATGTCGATGGCACTCTTGTTGCCGGCGGCCGCAGCTTCAGCGGCTTTCTGGCGAGCCTTCGACGCCTGGTTTACGCCCCAAAGTCCGGCAAGGGCCAGCAGCAGGGCGCCTCCGCCCAGGCCGGCCGCGAGACCGATACCCGTCGTAGCGGCACCGTGGCGACGAGAGCCGTAGTCGTCGTAACCACGGCCGAATCCTCGATTTTCCAACGCCAAAAAATCGGCAGTCGTTAAGTTGGAATCCATAACTTGTTGTGAATAATCCGCCTCTTACCTCTTCGGCGATTGAGGTAGCATTTGAACTACACCACAAATATCACTACTTACCGGCTGAATGCCAATCAGCTGTTTCCGATGCATTTTCTGATATTTTGCAAATATATTTTCACCATTTTGTTCGATTTTACCCGATCTTCGAAATGCGACAAAAGATAGCGTATAGCTGCCGGGGTCTTCCTCGCCTGTGTTGCAATCTGCCCCGGATATAACCCTTGTTCTTGTAAAAGCCGAAACAAAATGCATCGTGCATCCACGACCTCCATGCTTTTACTTCGAGATAAAATCTGTTCACGGGAGACCTCGGTCTGTTGCGACACGACATCCAATACCCGGTTGAAAATTTCCGATTTGCACATATCCGATGTTTTTTATAGCTTTGTGATCTCTCTTACAAACAACTGGTGCCACAACACCGTGAGAGGCATATTTGCCCCTGCCGTGGTGTTGTGGCACCTTTGTCACCCGTGGAAGGTAAGAGAGACACGGGTGGAGGCGGGGGCTTTTTACGCCAGCCCCCATGCGGCATCCGCTACATGACGATGTAGTTTCTTCGCTAAATATTATCCCGAACTCCGGGCTTGTGCCCTCTGAAGGGAATGATGATGTCGTAAATTCATATCAGAATTGCCATAAAATAACACCTACTCCTACGCCGACCGTAGGCTGAAACCCTTGCGGCGTGTACGCCGCCCCGACCCCGGCGGTCAGGGCGAATCGGCTCCGCCGGGTGACTACCTGCTGTCGGATGGTCGTGCGGTCGTATGTCTCTATCCAGTCGAGCGTCGGTCGAAGATTTCCGATCCGGGGCCCGCTGACCTGTGCCCGGTAGGTGCTGTCCGAGTAGGGGCGCGTTTCCATGGCCACCTTCATCTGCACGCTGTCTGCCCCGACCTTCACAACGACGGTCTCCGTTACCGTGTCGGGCGGCGCGAAGAGCAGCACTGGCACCGATATGTCGGCGAGGCGGTACGTGCCGGGCAGCGGCTCCGGCCGCGGGTAGAACACGGTGTCGATGCGCGTTTTTTCTTCGACGACCACCGACGCCGCTCCCCGGCGGTATCCCCAGCCGAAGAGCAGCGCCCCGGCCACCAGGGCGAGGAGAAGGTAGAGGATCAGACGATTCATGCCTTTACGAACAACTCCCACCCGGCCTGTACGTCGAGCATCTTGGCCTCTACGCCGTTCTCTACGAACGACATCGCCGCAACGATGGGAACCATCACGTCGCGGTTGGTCGTGGTGATCCGGCTGTCGGCGGGCACCCCCGATCTTTCCGCCACGGTGCGGACATAGGCGTCCGTGTGGTTCTCCTGCGACGGGGCCCAGCGGCCGATCATCTTGCGGATCGTGTCCAACCCGTAATTACGCTGGTAGTTGTTCAACAGCTTGAAGGCAGCCCGGTAGCCGTAGGGCACCGTCGTAAACTGCGCAAAACGCTTGTCTTTCGACGGTACGACCTCGCCCTGCCAGGGATTGCCGCCCCGTGTCTTCTCGATGTTGAGCGGGTTGTTGTTTCTGAGCCCCCGTGTCATTGCGCGATGTGTTTAGTGTACAGGATATGCCCGACCCATCCGGCCATAGCAGCAACAACCCCCACGAGGATGTAACGCGGGAATACGATTCCGAGCACTACGGCCACGGCCGCAACGATGCTCCATACGATCCATTTCTTTTTCATTTGTCCTTTTGTTTTTGTTTGTAGTTTTCCAAATAGGGAATCTTCTTAATCATCTCGAACGATAGCACATAGTACAGGAAGTCGATGTATCGGTTCTTCGGGAATATTCGGTTCAGGTTTTTGAGGATGTTGACCCCGTAGAAATATATCAGGGCATATACTGCGAGCGATATGGCCGACATCGCCCCGTCATGGTTGTCGATGTTGTCCCCGACGAGCAGTATCATAGCCATCAGTCCCGATATTACCGCAGCCTCGGATATGCACTTGAAAGCCTTGCGGAATATGAATCCTTCGTGCTGCACGAGCACACCGGCGAACAGGCCCGTGAAAAAGTTCGCGGCGAATATAATCATGCAGGCCGTCAGTATGTCGTGTATCGGGGCTATGGCGTTGAACATGTACACCAGGGCACCGATCAACACCTGCCATACTTTTTCGCAGAGCCTTTCTATAAATCTCCACAATGCTTCCATAGGGTGTATTCTATTGTTCGGGCAACACGTTTGTCTGCGCCTGGGGCGCCGCTTCCGACTTCTCCAATTCTGCGATCCTCTGTTCGAGCCGTTGCAGCACCGCGGCTAAAGTTTCGTTCTCGGAAACAAATACGGCTTCGGCTACGGTTACGGGATAGAACGGCTCGCCGTTGGGCTTGTTGGTCATATATATCTTCATTGCTCCATATTTTGAGGGTTCATAACCGTTTCTTCGGCGGCCAGCTCTTCGGCACGCCGGGCCCTCAGCTCCGCAAGGGTCTTTTCATTCTCGTTGTACTCCGCGTTGGCCGCTTCGTACTCCTCATAATCCAGAGGATAGGTAGCCCGGAAGTCAAGGCCGGACTTGATGCATTTGGCCGCCCTGTCGTCGGACTTGGCCATAATCGCCCGCAACTCCAGCTGCCGCGATTCGAGGTTGTTGATTCTCTGTTGTGTTTCCATGGTTCAGATAATTATAAGGCGCAGACCGGGCGGGCTGCGCTCGAGTTATACTTGTAGCTGTTACCCACGTATCCCGCAGTGCCGTTGTAGGAGAACGCATGGGCGGGATTGCATTCGCACGATGTCCACAGGGAGGTACCCGACCCATAGCAGGGCGCCTTACCGAGGCGCGACAGCGTGCGGTTTACGGGATCGCTTTCCCGGTCGGCAGCCGTCAGTGCGCGGTCGTGCATAAGTAAGTAGACTTCATCGACGGATGGCAGCCACCATGCGCCCGCTTCCAGTCCGGTAGTTGCGCCCTCGACCGTGATGCCGTAGTCGAGGGCAGCCGCAGCGGCCGGGTAGCGGTACTGTGTCTTACCATAAATGTCCTCGAAGGTAAGCCGCCCGATCAGGTGCGTGTTGGTCTTGCCGTCGCGCAGCAGCGCACCGTAGGCGCTCGGGCACTGCATCATGTGCTCATCGAGCAGATAATCCCGGTAGGTCGGATAGGCGGCGAACAATGCCGGGTTGGCCTCTTCGGTAAAGGCGCTTTCCCGAATTATGGTGCTGCTTCCGGGGGTGATTCCTGTGGCATCAGTTCCGTTGGCCGAATAGTATTGCAGGAATTTTTCGGGATTGCAGCCCGCAACCGACGAATTAACGCCGTTGTTGCGGCGGACGTATTCAGTCGACCCCTCGATCAACACCCCCGTCAACGTTGTTTGATAATTCACGTCCTCCGGTGGCCTTGTGATTTGACAACCGCTCACGACTTCGATAACTTCATAGACGTTTGACCATGTATTCGACGACATGATGATACGCGAATTTGCCTCGTCGATACTCGACGACCAACCGTAGCCCTTGATTTGCCCGGTAACGAACGAGTTGATTTGAGCATTAATATCCGAAAGTTCCGCACCCGCGCTCCATGTTAAAGTCATGTCGATTTTATAAATTCCGGTTCCAAATGTAAGAACCGCGGTTCCGTCTGTTGTGAGATTGAAGCCTGATAGCGCCACCTCGTAAGAGTAGCTCCAGCGAACGGCCGTAGACCCCTTAAACGATGCGTTGTCGAGCGACACGATCCGCACCTTATCGCCGTGTCGGCCGTATACCACGCCTGCGGGAATCAGTTGGGGAGGTATCTTTTCTGTAACCAGCGTATCGCCTTTGATAAATTTCAACGTACTATCCGTCTTGTCGAACACGACGAGATCACCGACACCGGCGGCCGATTTGCGGATCACGGTGTTGACCCCATCGTAAAGCAGCGCGCCGTCGTTCTCGATGTAGGATTCCGACGAGAGCGTTTTAAGCCGCGTGGTGTCCGCTTCGTAGGCGGCCTTATCCGCATATTTGTTTATCTGTGACATAATTCAGTTTATTTTTCATAGCTCCGACACCGGCCGTACAATGCAGGATATGGATTTACCTTGCTGTTGGAGCATCCACCGCGTATTACCATATTGATTGACCTGAAAATAATATAATGACGAGTATTCGGTCGAAGAGGCCATATAGTCCGTCTTGGCGATCACTTTCCCCGATACGGACAATGTCCGATTGACCGGATCATAAGGCTGCGCGAATATGAGACCTTTGGCCATCAGCCACAACTCCTCGGCCGACGGAAGCCACCATGCACCCGCTTCCAGCCCCGTAATCATCCCCGCGACCTGCATTCCATAGGCCGCAACCAGCGCCGGGTTGTCGGTTTGGGTGAAAACGCTCTCTCGGATGATCGTCGAGCTGCCCGGCGGAACGTTGGTACTCGTGCTGCCGTTCGTGCGGTTATACTCCAGAAAGGCATCATTGAGGCAGCCGGCCAGATTGTTGTCGATGCCGTTGCGCCGGCGCAGATGCGAATACGTCCCCGCAGGAATAATAATCGCAGTCGTTTGGTAGTCCACGTCTTCCGCATGTTTGGTAAGCGTACAGCCTGTTGCGGATATTTTTTTGTAATTCTCTGCCCACGTATTGCACTCCATGACAATCGCGGCGATCTCGTCCGACGCCGTGGCTTTCCATGAATACCCTGCGATTGTCGTGTTGGCGTTGATCTGCGCGGCAATACTCGCAAGCGTCGCCCCCACGGGATAGGTAAATTCCGAACTCGTATTGTCAACGGTCAGCGTGAAATTACCTCCGGCCGCGAGATCGAAGCCCGAAAGCTTCACTTCATAGGCCACGGCCCACCTGTAAAAATCCAGATGGCGCAGGGCGACGATGCGCACCCGCTCGCCCCGGCGTCCGTAGACCACGGCCATCGGGAGGAGTTCCGGCGGCAGCCGGTCGTAAAGCAGTGTCGCGCCCTTGACGAACTTCAGCGTGCCGTCCGTTTTGTCGAAGACCGCAAGATCGCCGGCATCCGCGGCATCCCGGTCGACAACGACATTCACGCCGTCGTAGATCACCTCGCCGTCGTCTTCAACGTATGACACCGCCGACTGCGTGTCCTTGCGGTTCTTGTCGGCCGTGTAACCCGCCTTGTCGGCGTATTTGTTGACTTGTGACATGTTGTATGTAGTTTAAGCGTTTTTCCAGTCCGACACCGCGCCGTTGCCCACGGAGTGGTATACCGCATCGGCTGCCGTGTCGATATAGAATTGTCCTGCCCGGTCGGGGGCTTTCGCCGGCGCACCCTCGCCCGTGACGACGAGGTTGTTGTCGCCCCACACGCCCAGCTTCTTGACCTGCAACTCCGGGATCAGCACTTTGCCCGAGAGCACTCCCACGAGCAGCCTTTCGAGGTGCGCGATGCGCTCTTCGAGCGTGCAGTCCGAGTGCGCCAGCGTCTCGGTTATTTCATCGCCCGTGTCCGGTATAGGAGGCGGGGTAGCGCTTTCTCCTATTTCCTCCCCGAGGCGCACTGTGCCGCCCAACTCGGTTTTGATGGGCGTCAACTGGGTTTCGAGGGTTCCCGATGTCACGAAGTTCGGGTCGTTCTGCAACTGCGACAGCTTCGTGGGAAGCTCCGTGCGGTCGGCCTTGCCCTGAATCATCTCCTGCAATGCAAGTGTCAACTTATCCCAGGATACGGTGTTGTTGAGCAGGGTGGCGCGTATTTCGGAGCCTTCGACCGTAACCTGTATCTCGGAACCGATAGAGCCGACATATACTTTCACGAAGTCAGAAACCGGGATGGAGGATATGGAGCCGTCGGCATTTGCGAACTCGATAGATTGGGTATCCTCGTTGTAATGCAGCCCCATCTTCTCGATAGGCAGGTCGATGATGAACTTCGCACCGCCCTTTGTCGTGAAGGTCAGCTCGTAGGTTTTGTCGTTGAACTCCGGCAGCCCTACGCAGGTGTTGAGCAGTTCCCGGATGTCGGGATGCGCCGTGGGGGAGGTGTTGTGCCGCTCGATCTGCCCGCTGACGTCCGGGGTGGGAATTTCTGAGATCGCCTTGTCTGTATAGTTTTTGGCTTCGGTCAGTGTCTGCGTATCCCCGCCGGATATGTTGCTGTTGAGCTCCTCGGACGTGGCGTCAAACACATCGCTGACATTATTCCATAGTTCTGTCGTCTTGGTGTCCGTGTACGACTTGCTCTCTTTGAGCGTAGCTGCGTCTCCTTCGGTTATTTTATTCTCAATTGAGGGGATAATAACCTCCATGAGATCCCGTCCTATTACCTCTTGCGCCTTTTCAACCTCTGTGTCCGCATACGACTTTGCCGAAGCCAATGCGCCCGACGCTGCATCTGCCAGCTCCTGCTTGGATGCCTTCCTGGCCAGTTCTTCCCGTACTTGCGTGTCGTCGTAGTTGGAGAGCCCGGCCAGCTTCTCCTTCTCCTGATCGGTGTAGTCGTTTGCCGAAAGCCCTTTCCCTTCTTCCTTGTCGACCTTTGTGGCGAGGGCTTTGTCAATATCCCCAATCTTACCTGCGGCGTCATTTGCCGCTTTTGCCGCCTCGTTTGCGGCATTTGCAGCGTTAATAGGGGCTTCGGCATACTCTTCCTCCGTAAGTTCGGAATTCGGGTTGTATTTCTTGAATGCCTCGTAAGCACTCTGGCCGGGCAACCCGACGACAAGGCTTGACGCCTCGAGGTCGACAGTTTCCGACCTGAGGTTGCTTTCATCCTCGCCGCCCTCCAAAATTGTCGTAGGAACCAATTCGAAGGCCTTGCAGTAGTCGACCGCCGTTTGCCCTCTCTTCTGCAAATTCTCCCACATGGTAAGGCGATACACCCCGATAGACTTCTGCATTGCCCCGCTTATGATGAAAATCGCGGTGTTGCCTTCGGTGGTGAAATCGACGGGAATGTCCATATGCGAAGGCAAATGGACGAAGAGCTTCAGGTCGCGCCCTTCGAGTGCTACCGGCTCCCCATTGGTGAGTATCGGCCAATGTATCTCTATGTCCTTGCCTATACGGATGCGTTTCATATTCTTTCTGTCGTTTATTCCTCCTTGAGAGCGGACATGATGCTGTCGTAGAAAACCGCCTTGCACATCTTTGCGGTGTCGATGACAATCGATTCCTCCTCGTCGGAAACTTCGATGCCGCCTTCGCTGTGGAGGATGCGGAATGCCAGGTCGTGGGCCACGATGCCGTTCATGCTCATGTATATGGCATTGGCAAATTCTTTCCGGGCATCGACGACAACATGTCCGACATGTGAAATGTCGGTGAATAGTTTAAAATCCTTAAAATTCAATGTTTTCATAATTTATTACATTGTAGGGCAGTCATTGGCAGTCCAATATTGCCCATTTTCGTTCCACATCAGAATAGCGAGTGAGCCATAGTCCAAAACTACACTCCTGGTGGTGCTGCCAGCGTTCTGTTTAATTACATGGGTGAGGCCCCCGGTTTGGATGGTGACGTTACCCTTTCCTATCTTTCTGATAAAATATATTTGTCCGGGCTTGGGGCTGGATGGCAGCGTAATGTAATTCACACCCGATGTATCGTTGAATATGATTGATTCATAGTCTGTAAGCGTCCATGCACTGGTTAATGTCCTGCTGAATAACCTGAATCCGCATATATCCCCCTTTCTCAATAATATGGCATGATTGCCATTTGGAATATTTCCTATCTGTGAGTTTTCATTATATTCCCCTTCGGCCGATACATCAATTCCGATGTTATATCTATTCGTGGCGTCATATGATTCTCTGTTTATTGCCACGGATAGCACAGAATGGTCGGAATAACCCGATGAGCCTAATGGATACGCCATTGCATCAAAAGAATTTGTATAGGCGCCCCCTTTGCATTCCAGTAGTACCCGCGCGGCCGACAGTTTGTTAGACCAAATTTCTTTACCCATAGACGTTTGCGACACCAGCCAACTCTCTCCTATTTCAAAACCGCCAATTATACCGCTCGATGCATTGATAGTCCCCGTAATATCGGCTTTGGTGGCCACGAATGAACCATCCTTGGCGACCCTGAACGGTGCATTGGACGGCGTGTTGCTCCCGACGAACAGGGGAATATCACCACCCACGAGCCCGGCAATAATAGTATTCACGGAAATGTCCGTCTTGGAGTTGTGCACCACGAACTCCATGCCTTGCAGGAAGTTGATGACGGCGTTCTCAGCGAACAACAGGGGCGTATATATCGGCACCATGTCGTTGAGTTGTTGCCAGTATGCCGACGTAGCTCCCGCTGCCGGCTTGTTGGAAGCGGACGACGTGTGCGTCTGGCTGCACTGGAATTTCAGCTGCTTATTGTTCGCATAGATCGTAACTATGTCTATGTATCTGGGGCCATTGGAGACAAGGTCGAGGTCATTGCGGTATTCGACGCCCGACGCCCATTCCGTGAGGCGGATTATGCAACCCTGCAAGCCGTCCTTGCCATCATTGCCGTCCTCGCCAGGGGCGCCGTCATCACCTTTCGGGCCCTGCTCTCCCGATATGCGTACCGGAGTTGCCCAGCCCACCGTCGGGTGCAACAGATTATTGTTGGCGTCTATTTCTGCCTGCGTCATCCACAGATATTCACCCGAAGAGAGCGACGGCGGGGTGTCGCTCCAGCCTGCGGGGTTGCGATCCGTTTTGACCAGCGCCGGCGCCGTGGTGGTGCTGTTATTCTTGGCGTATTTGAAATCCGTGTGCGGCCCCGGCTCCCCATCCTCGCCCGTTACGCGGATAGGCGTCGACCACGCCCCGGCCTCTCCGGTCGATGCGTCTATCGTAGCCTTGGACATCCACCATATACCGACACCAGTGGGCGCGTCACTCCATCCGGACGGAATGGGGTCGGAGGAAGTAGGCTTGGCCGGCTCCGTGTCACTCTTCTTGAATACATAGGATGTCCAATTACCCGGCGCTCCGTCGTAAGAATACCGTGCCCAAATCGAAGGTGCGGAGAATGCGCCCCAAACACCCTCCACCTTGTTGCGCTTCGACACCCATTCGTAGCGATATGTGGCGTCTACTCCCGTAGGGTCATCCGTCCATGGTGCCGGGGGATTATCGTATTCAGCAGCTGCGGGGACTTCCGGGACAGTGCTCGAATCTTCGGTTTTCGTACGTGTGAATATGTATTCTACACCCTCTCCGTCCACGCCATCCGCGCCATTGAACGACCACTTCGCCCATAAGGACGCTGCTGAATATCCGCTCCAGTGTCCGCCTGTCTTATAGCGTACGCAAGTCCATTCGTAGGGGCGCTCGGAATTCGGGCCCGTAGGGTTGTTCGTCCAACCGCTCGGTACATATCCGTCTTCGTCGCTGCCAGACGGCGTATTCGGGGCCGTGTTGGAACTTGTGCGCTTGAATATCCATTCTACATCGGTTCCGTCGACACCCGGCGCTCCGTCGAACGAGAATTTCGCCCAAAGCGCAGGGGAGGTGAACTTGCCCCACATGCCGTCATTTCCTTTCACACGCTTGCTGGCCCACTCGTAAGGGTTGTCGCTATCGGGCCCCACGGCATTGTCCGTCCACACCTGCCCGTCCGTGGTTATGGATGGCGCGGGAACGTAGTCGTCCTGCTGTGAGGTGGGCGGTTGTGCGGGGGCTTTGTATTGCGATGTACGTGCGAATATCCACTCGTAATCCTTGCCGTCCTTCCCGTCGAGACCCGGTTCCCCCGATATGCGCTGGGGTTCAGACCATGATTTGACCTCCCCGTCAACAACGGTTCCGGTGCACATCCATGTAGGACGTTGATCCGACATTGGCAACGTTTCCGTCGTCCAGCCTTCGGGCGGTATTTTCAGCTCCGTAGGTTTCGCAGGCTCGTTTCCCGATTTTTTGAATATGCTGACCGTTTCGAGCACCCCGTATCCGCCTAAGTATACCCACTCCTCGGCATCCTTGCCGGGCTCTGTCGTGGTGCCGTCGACCAGACAGCGCCAATGCCCGTTGTTCCAGTATACGTCATCGTTGCGGTTGTATGTTTCCGTCGGGCTCCATACCCCGCGGTCTATGATCGTGGGCACCTCTTCGCCGCCGGGCGTGAACTGGTGGACGACGCCCGACATGTAGATGTTGTTCAGGTATGCCGAATACCCCGTCATGTTTATCCCGAATACGGACAGGTTGGACAGGTCGCCATATTGCGCGGCAATGTTATCGGCCCTGAACTCCCAGTCGTCCACGCCGCGCAGGTAACGCTGATAGGTGCGTGTCGAGTAGCGGGAGGTCTGCCGATCCTTATTCGAGAAGGATCCATAGCTTACGAGGGTCATCGACGCCGCCGGATGATATTGGGTGGGGTGGGATGCCGACACCGGACGTAGCTGGTACTTGAACTGCTCGTGATGGTCGCCCAAGACCTCTGTGATGCGGAAGTAGGAAGAGGCGAAACCCGCGAAGGCGCGGTTGCCGCGACCGTCGTCGAAGTCCTCTGTGGCATTTTCCGAAGGGTTTAAACTATGGAAAATACCCATGCAGATGTCACCCTCAGCTACGGTGCCCCACTCGCCCTCTTCCAATTTGAGTGTCACCAGCTGCTGCTCGGTGTCCACCGCGGCGATGAGACCGCCGCCCGCCGCACTCCAGTCGTCGCCCATGGATATTTCGACGCGGTTGTAGCGGAGTTCCGGAACCTCCAGGAATCCCCGAAGTTTCAGGCTCTGTAGCTCGGCGTCGCCATGCTCGTCGATACGGCCCCCGAGGCCCGTCATTCCCCCGACGAATTCCGGCGTGCGGAAGCTGCCTATGACCGTCTTGAAATGCACATCGTCGCCTGTGCGCAACGGCTGGTTTATGTAATCGCCGAACGCGTGTCCGTCCCATTTGTCTGCGTCCCCGGCTTTGATTTTCTTGTAGATGTATGGCTCGACATTCGGATCAGAGGGCGATTCCGGGTCTTCCGAGCCTTCCGCCACTACCGTCCCTTCCGGTTCCTCCGGCTTGGCATAATCGGGATTCTCCTCTCTCAGCGTCAAGTAGCCCTCCTGCTCACGAAGTTTCTCTAAAAGCTCATAATTGGAGTGCGTATGGTAGTTCGAGTCCGGACTATCGCTGTCCGAAGTCGTGACGACAATCCTGCCGCTTGCCGCGCCCTCTGTATTCCGGCTCCTGCGTGACGTCGCCGGAATGTATTCTACTGCGGAATAAAATTTACTTTTTGTCATATTCAATCCCCGTAAATGAATCCGGCGCTATTTCAGCCATTTTTATCTCGCTTGTTTCTTGACCCAGGTTTTGCACCTCGCTCAGCAATATATATTTCGTATCGCCCGATGATGCATCCGACAAAACCTCCGCCGATGGTTCCAAGGCTACGGTACCCGAAAGTGTAGACATACGTCGAGCATAGTTCGAATACACTGTACCCGCGAGCAATTGTTCGAGGGATGCTGTTTCTCCTGCGCGGTAAAACGTCTGAATCACACTCCCGGCGCCCTCTCCCGCAAACCCGCTGTCCGAAGTTCTCAGGATATAGCCACGCCCCGAAGGCAACAGAATCTTCGCAGTCCCTATTATCGTCGAGATGTCCAAAGATTCCTTTGCCTGTTTGTTGATCCATGCGGACACCTTGACATCCTCCTCGTTGACACTGTTGCCGTTGGACTTCACGACTTCGATCTTGGGGTCTTTATACAAAAGCCAACGGACTTTATCCCAGAGTGCTGCGCGGTATGGACGATCTGCGTCGTTGTCATGATACCACACCCCCGAATACACCATGAACTTGATGTATCCCGATATCGGTGGTGCCGGCAGGAGCTCCCCGTCAAGACTCTTTTGGGACGACAGCCCCCCGGAGTACCATCCGAGCGCCCGCTTGTTCCCCTGCCATCCTCCGAAGCCCGTATTGCTTTTTCTGTCGCTTTGGTTGTAAAAACTCAACCACGAAATATGTTCCATCGATCCGACACTGCCTGATAGCGGTTGCCAACTGCCGCTACCCACATACGAGTGAGCCAAGCGGATGTTATTATTATAATAATAGTACTTCGCCTTGCCTTTGTCGTCATACAGCAAGATCATAACGGGGATGTAACCATAGTTCACCCAGTTTTTGAAATCGTCCCAGTTGCCTTCCTCGTTCTCATATGAGGCTTGCTCGAAAGGATTGTAGCGGACATCGAAAAGTACATTCAAGGAAACCTTTATCTTGTATCTGAGCCTGTTGGCGTCACGAACATCCAAGACATGGACGCGGGGCGTTTCGATGATCTCCACGCAGTTGTCCGGAGAGGCAAGTACATCGTCATCGTCTGCAAGCGCATTCGTAGGCCGTAAGCCTCGCCAGTAATCCCCGGGGCGGAATCCCCACATCACGCCGGCGGCATTGCTGCCACTGAACTCCGCGTCTATGCGGAAGGGGCACGCGCCCCCCATGAGCGTCATCTTGCCAAGCTGCGATGAAGCCTTCTGATCGTATGTGATGCGAAATCCATCCGTGCCGGAGTTGCGCTCGGTATATATCAGTTCTCCGGAAGCTCCTATCGGTTTTTCGGGGAGAACCTCGTCGGGATCGAGTGTTCCGTCAAGCAACGTCCCGGAAGCATAAGGCGAGAAAGTGATCGTAACCTTGTTATACACGGGTTCCACTCCCAGCGTAGCATCTGTGCTGCGCCAGCGCACAGGCGTAGGCGCAGTGTCGTAGATACCATTGATATCATACAAAAGCAGCTTTCCGTTTTTCTGTTTCAGCCTCAACGCAAAAGGCCGCAACACCTCATCCAACACTTCGCGGATGCTGCTCGGCTCGTCGTCTTCATCGAAGAAGTTTTCGCACATGAGCGAGCAGTCCTCAAGGAGTGTGTAGGTCGATTTGTTCGGCAGCCGTGTCGTAATGTACTCCTCAACGCTTCCCCGCCTGAACCCTGCGGCATCCAGGCATGTTTCCAGTATCTCGGACATAGTTTTAATTCCTCGCTCCTGCCAGTCCAATCGGTCGAGGATGGCGAAGTCGGAAAACGTCACGGTCGTAATGTAACGATTCTCATAGGAATAGGGCTCCTCGAAAAGTTCCGTATCGAGCGTTCCAGACCAATACAACTCCCCCTTGCGCAGGATGTCCAACCGTATGGCGCCGGGCTCTACGGCATAGAGATCCGCAAAGAAACGATCCGACATGGAAACCATATTCAAAGTCGCGGAGCTGCTATGTACCGGCTCCAATTTATCTACTTCCGCCCATTCGATTTCTACGGGGTCGGATGAAAGCACGATCCGCACCGGATCAAAGTCCGTTTCGGCCTCCTGCCATATCTCGATGCGATATGGGATGTTGTCGCGGCTGTAAAATCCGGAATAGTAACGCAGGTATTTCATCTACTTGACCCTTTGTTTAAATCTGTTATTATTGTCTATCGCAGCAACCAAATCGCGTCCGCGAACCTTAAATTCGCCCGAGACATGCACCGCGCGCCTCTGGTTGCTCAGAAGCCCATACAATGTCCCTTGTTGGTCTTTGTTGAGCACCAGTTCCCCGGAGTTCAGACGCGCGAGTATCTTATCGCCCTGAGTAGAGTTACCGCCCACAATACCGCCATTCTCGAAGCGGGGAATCATTGCGAATGCCGCAAGGGCGGCTGCAATGGCACCTCCGATAGCCACGAGATTCCATGGAAACGGCAGGCTGGCAGCGCTCGCCCCTGCGGCGGCCGCGCCCTCGGCAGTCTTCGCCGCTACTTTCGTTCCGGCATTCTGCACTGTAGATGTCGTCGCAGCAGCATCTGCCGCCGTCTCCGCCGCGGCATTGGCGACTTTCTTCTCCGTCACGGCATCCGAAACGGCAGCGCTCGCCAGCTCGGCCTTGGACAGCATTTCCTTTACTTCCGTCAGACGCTCGATGATCTCAATGGTCTGGATGAAAGCATCCGAGAGGCTTGTCATGGCCTCCCAAACCGCCATGATACGCTCCCACGCTGACGCATCCTCGTCAGACAAGACCTCTCCGACACGTTCGAATGCAGAGGCAATGTTGTCTACACTCCCAACGATGCTTTTCACGCCGCCATAGGTTCCCGTGCGGAACTCTTTCGTAAGGTCTTCGACGGATTTCTTGGCTTCGGCGATTTTCAATGCCTCTTCGAGCGTCTTGACATTGGCCATCGCCTTCGCGAGCTCCGTGGAGAACATCCCACCGGTTTCTTGGGACAATTCGCGGTAAATATCCCGGTTTTGTTCGGCGATGGAAAGCGACTCTTCCAGAATGTCGATATCCGTCTTCTTATAGTCGCGCGAGGTGTCGCGGGTCTTCAGCTTCGGATGTGCCAAACCGCGTGTCAGCTCTCCCAAGCCGCTGAAATAGGCCTGTTCGAAGTCGTCGGCACCGGACATGTTAGAGGCCATGCGCTTACGCAATTCGCGGGTCAGGTCGAAGAGTGTATCCCGGTATTCCTGCTCGGTGATAACCCCCTCTGTCAGTTCTGCCTTGCGATGCTTCAGGGCCTCACCGTACTCTTTGAGCATCTCGGCACGCTGCCGCTCGGCCTTGTAAGCCTCGCCGCGAGATAGCTGCCGGAAAGACTTCTCCAGCGCCTTGTAGTACTCACTCTCCAACACGGCTTTGTCCCCCGAGGCGTAGGCGTCGACGTAGGACTTCTCGATGAGTTCCCGCAGGGCTTGATCGTACTCTTCCTGCGTGATGATGTTGACATCGAGCTTCTTCTGCAAGCCCCGTAAGGACTCGGTGTAGTTTTCCTGCTGTTTCTCCAGCTCCGTCTTCTTACCTTTTTTACCGCCACTGTCATCGGAGAATAGGGACGTAGAGCTCGAAGAGGATGTTTTGCCACCCAATTCTGCAATTTCCTCCGCAGCATCGGTGATGGCCTGCTCAGCCTTGGCAATCGCTGCGCGCAGGTTCTCGGCCTCACGAAGTGGCGCCGCATCCAGTTTCGCCAATGCTTCCTCGTAAGGACTAAGCACCCTTTGAGATCCGGAATGCGTATTTACGACATATCCCTTTTTCGCTCGACCTGTCATTTCAGCATTCACGGCATACTGGTAAGCCGGCATGCCATCCCGAAAAGTATCTTCATAGGCCTTTTTATGCGCCTTCTGATACTTCTCGCTCTCTTCCAGTTTCCGCAGTTGTTCCCGGGCATTGTTGGCTGCGGTTTGGGCGTTGTCGTAGCGATCTTGTGCTGCGAGCAGACGCTTGCGAGCCTCGATTTTTTTGTTGATCTCGTCTTGGGTTTTCGAGTCGAGCTTCGCGGTGTCGTAGCTCTCTCCCAGCAAAGCATTGATTTCTTTGAGCGCCCCCAGCCGCTTTGTTTCGCCTTGGGAGGGATCGTTCAGAATATGCTGGTATTTGTCCAGACTCTGGAGTTGGGTATTATCGACCTTTTCAGCCAACTTCTTCTCCATGTCGGAGACGATGTTCTTGATGCGGTTCGCCTCTCGCCCGGCCTTTATCAGCCATCCGACAAGCCCCATCACGGCACTGATGGCAGCCGTCCAAAGCGTCGCCATCGCTGCTGCTTTCATTGTTGCCACAAGCTTCGCGAAGTTAAACTTCACGATATTAAATGCCCGTGTCCACCCTGTGGCGCCACTCGCGGCCGCAGCCTTTTGCACTTCGGATGTCACCTTCGCCGCCGCAGCTTTCTCGGCCTCCTGCGCCTTTACGAGGGCCGTCGTCTTGGCTGCAAGCGCCGCCTCGGCATTCGCCGTTCTGTTGCGCAGCCGTTGCTTCTTCGCTTCGGACGCCCCTACCGTCGCAACCTTTTCGGCTTCGCGGGCCGCCACCGCAGCCGCGGAAGCCTTGTCCACGGCCTCCTGCGCCCGGGCTACCGCCTCCTGCCGATTTTTAAGCGTGTCCTGCGCCTTCACGGACGCGGCGACGATTTTATCGTAGTTGTTGCCGATAGACTTGAATACCCGGTATACGGCGTTGCCTAATCCTGTCGTGATAAGGATTTGCAGTCCGGTAAATACTGTTTTGGCGTTGTTGGCCAATACCCCCAGCAGTCGCGAAACAACATCGACGATGGATTTGAATTTCTCCTCGATGTCCCACTTCTTGACAAGGTCGACAAAAACGTTGCTCAGTCTGTTGAGCGATGTCATGAGGTTGTCCGTGTCGACATTGGGAATCATCTCATCGAGCGCCTCTGCAAAACGCGGCAGGACATCCGAAGCATAGAGCTTCCCCTTCTTCATCAGTTTGTCCATCTCCTCCACGGAGAGCCCAGTAGCTTTCGCCATAGCCTGAATCGCCACCGGGAGCCGCTCGGCCATCTGGAGGCGTAGCTCCTCGGCCTGAATCTTGCCCTTGCTCATCATCTGCGACAAGGCCAGGAATACGCCTTTTTGGTCGTCGGCGCTCAATCCGAAAGCTACCGCGGCACGCGATACGGACTCGAATATTTTATATTGATCCGAGAGTGCCATGTTCGAGATGTCGGCCGCGGCCTTGAACTTGGCGAAGCCGCTGGTCAGGGAGTTGACCTGCACGCCGTATTTCTTGGAGAGTCCGACGACGAACTGCTGGTGGGCGGCATACTCCTCTGTCGACTTGGAAACGTTTTTCAGGGCGATATTGACCCGCGAGGTTTCCTTCGCCGTTTCTATCAACTTCGATACGAAATTCGACAGTCCGATGGCCCCGCCGCCCACAGCTGCGGCAAAAGACATAAACTGCATCTGCATGGAGCGCAGATAGCTCTTGACGGAGGCGGTACCCTTTTTAAAGTTGTCCGTCAATAATTTTACCGCAATCGAAAAGGAGAGTTTGCTGCTCATGATCAGGATTTTTTACGCCATTGAACCGCATTAAGGTCTATCATCTCGCCCTTGAGAAAGCGATAGAGCTCTTGCTCGTTGCGCACCATTTCCTCCTGCGCGTGACGTGCGGCCTCCTCGGCCTCCCACGGGAAGACGTGGAGTTTCTGGGGGGATTTGAGCTTTTTGCCGTCGACATGGGGGAGCACCGCATAGAAAGTCCATAGACGTCGGGACTCTTCCTCGTGGCGGAGCTTGTCGTTCAGGGCCTCGATATACATGGGGAGATCCTCGACAAGCATTTCGTGCATCACGAAGCGGGCATCCATGCCCGCGGATACGATCAGCTTCGCAGCAATGGAGCCTATCGTGACATTTTGCGTCGCACCGACATCAGACTTGACTGTAATTTTCTGCTTACGGGAAAACTGCGCCGCGAAAGCGCTGTAAGCGGTCAGGGAACGAACCTCCGCAGCAACTATCTTTTCACTTTGCAGCATCTGTTCGAATATATCGAATGTAAACGGCTCGGCAGCACATGCCACAGTCGCGCAATACAGCAATCTCCGCATGTCGTTTTCATCGGAAAAATCCATGTGGAGAAAACTGCGCCCGGTCATTTGCTCCCACCGAACGATGGCCTCGATGTCAAGTCTACTTTTGATGTCCATACGTTTTAAAAAGGGGCGGCAGAGGCCGCCCCTGCGTAATTGTGAAGTTGCTACTCTACGAGCGTGCCGTCTGCCAGCTCGCCGGTACCTTGAAGCGTAATGCTCGAAGTACAGATCGAACCGTTGTCGGCGGTCATGCTCAGCGCCGTGATAATCGCCTCCCCTTTGACAAGGCTGTCACCCTGTGGAAAGTCGCCTTCGGATTCTGCGGTTTTCGCCAGCACGAACGGGATAGGCATACGCTCTTTCATCAACCGCTTCAACGTATTGAATGAGCAGTGACCCGTTTTGAGGGAGAGGAGGGATTCGCTCGATACCGTGTATCCGAGCTGACCGACAAGGAATTCTTTCCAGTTGCCGGACATCTTGCTGCTGGTGTCGATCGTGTCGGTGCTGATCTCGATGCTGCACGACGTGCCGAACGCGATGGGAAGAACCTTTGCGGGGGGAGTACCTTCCGCCCCGGCCTCTTCTGTTTGGACAAAAAGCATGAGCTTGTCGCCCGTGATCATGTCCTTCGATGAATCATACTTTTTTTCTGCCATAGTTTATTGAATTGAAAATTGAAGTACTTGTAAATATTTCTTGTCGATATAATCCTCGACATAATCCGTCAGGCGAATGCGCATGTCGGGATCCTGCCAATCTCCTTCCAGTGCGTCATAAATTATATCGGCAATTTTTAGGCTTCTATCGTAATCATCGCTTACGACGTTGATATAGAAATAGGAGCGCTGCAAAGACGGCCCCATCTTAGACCATTCTATATCCATCCCGTCGCGCTGATAGGAGACGAAATCGCCCGGGGTACCCTCCGGAGCAACGATGGGGAAAATCTTGGTGCCGACCATCGCGGACAGATCCTCGCAAGCACGAAGTATTTTGACAACCTCGGTGATGATCGTAAATTTCTTGTCTGCACGTCCCATTACATCCTGCTTTGAATACGTTGGATCGCCATCTCGATGCCATGCAAGATCTCCTGCATCGCCGAGCGTTCCTCGCTCTGGCGGGCATCGTGCCAAAAGTAGTTGGCGGGCATGGTGCCCCGGTTCTTTCCGGACTTGGTGCTACGACGACGTGTCCCCAAGTCTACCAGATGAGCATGATGTCCGCGCCCCGTATATCCTGCCAGCGACATGACATACTGCTTGCGGTACACCACGCCGAAAGCTCCGAGCAGATTGCCTTTGCCTTTCCCCTTCAGGCGCGACCGGAGATTACCGCGTCCTCGGCGCGAAAAGACCTTTGCGGCACGAAGCATACCCTCCTTGATCGCCTTTTGCTGTTCAAAGGCATCCAGGCTGTGAACCAAATACTCGGCGGCCTGACGCGTTTGTATATCTACGACAATCATTCGTTCATCTTGTTTACGTTCACCAAGTAGGTGTTGTCCGTGATATTGCGGTCGAGTAGGATGATTTTATAATCCACACCTTGGAATTCCACGATCTGACGGTCGTTGATCTTCGGGCTGTAGCGAACCTGCAAGACCCCGAAATGCCCATAAAACTCCTCCTTGGCGTCGACCTTGTCCTTGTCGGTTACATTGGAAAAGCGTTTTTTATACGCCCGGCATCTGTGTACCGCGACATATTCCTTGCTGACGGCTCCTGTGGCAGTCTGAACCATACGAGGCTCCTTGAACACGACGATTTCACGCAACAATCCCGCTCTCATCTCGAATAATCCCTATAAAGTCCGATAAGATGTTTGTAAGCTTTGGTATCTTGAACCAGGACTCCGAAAGCAACGCTCTCACGGCTGGCGTAATAGTTCCCGATCAAGAGTAACATGGCCTGACGAAGGGGCGCCGGGATTTCCCCGGTTTCCCCCTCTAACTCCGCCAGAGGTACGCAGATATCCTGCGCAACGACTTCTTGGGCGACAGCAATCAGGGACGAAATATACTGGTCGTCGTCCTCGAAATCGTCCTCGATATTCAGGTGCCTCTTTGCCTCCGCCAAAGTAATGCAAGCCATAACCTACGATCCTATTTGAAGGACGCGGTGACGAACGAGTCGTCGCGAACCTTACCCAGATTCCAGTATGAGTTCACGATGATGCGCACCATGGCATTCCCGGCTTTCGTGTAAGGATCCGTGATGAAGTCCATGGCGCCCCACTGCCCGATGAAGAAGTCGGCCCAGTTGCCGAAAATAGCGCCGGCCTCGTCCGTTGCCTCCTGAAGATCCGCAGGAATGTTGTTGCTGCGTAATGCACGGTAGCCGTTAAGCGTGCCGTCGCCGTTCCCGGTAAAGATGAAGCCACCGGCACCCGAGGCATCCTTGACCTTCGTCTTCGCAAGGCCGATGAGTTTCGGGTTAAGAAGGTAGGCCAGGTTCCCGAACAGGGCGTTGTTCGTGTCGCACTTGGTCTCCATCTCTACGATCTGCGCCCACGTCATCGCGCCGTTGATTTCAGGCGTTTCCTGGAACAGTCCGTCGGGGATTTTATCATCGTGTGCCGCCTTGCTGAACGCCGTCTTTTCCAGCTTCTGAGCAATGGCTGTGGCCAGCAGGCGGCGAACCAAGGCCTCAACGCTCGTATTCTCCTGTACCAGCAGCTGCCGGCTGATCTCTACGACGGCCGTAAGACGCTTGGGAGAGAACACCGTTCCTTTGGAAATCGTCGGAGCGCCGTCTTTGGCCGCGTCGTTCTCGCCTTCCCACGAAACCGTTGCAGCGCTGACATTGGGCCAGTAGATATTGCCCCGCAGGCCATTCATGATGCGGGCGCCTGCACGCGTCAGGATCAGATTCGGCTCCAACGGGAGCAGCATCTCCATCTGATCTTCGTCGACCACGACACCCGTTGTAGCTTCCGTAGCTGCGGTAAGCGCCGCGCGGGTGTTCATCGGAAGGATGAGATTTCCGCTGTCGGAATTGCTGGCCATGTACGGGGCGTGGATACGCGTAGCCTCGTCGATCATCCGCGCCTCGGCGTCATGCTGAGGCTGGCGATTCAGCTGATTAACCAGAGCGCGACGGAAGGAGAACTTCTCCTGCGGGACGTGTGCTGTGCCCGGAGTGAGGTTCTCCGCGGCTCGGGCCTCTATCTCGATGTTGATTTCAGCCATACGCGCCTGAATCTCCCCCAGCTGCGTATTCTCCGCATCGGTGAACTGACGCTTTTCGTTGCGGGCACCATCGATGATACCCTGTGCCTGCGTTGCGAGGCTCCTTTTCTCGTCACGCAGTTCGGTGATACTCTTTTCTCTTGCCATAATGTATTAGATGTTAAAAAGTTGTTCTGCCCTGGCGTAATACTCTTCGCGGCTGCGACGCTCCAGTTCTTCCAATTCTTTCTCAGCCTCCTCCTTGCCGCGCATAGACACGCTGGTCGCTGAGTAAGCCGCACGATATACGGGTGACACGTCGAATATCTCCGCGATTTTGAGAATGCGACGGCTCCAAATACCGTCGTCACGCCGTTCCCATTTATCCTGCTCGACCGTAAAAGCAAAGGAACTCTGATCGATCTCGCCGCGCCGGAGGTTCTCTTCGAGTTCATGACCGATCGCCGTATCCGGCCGCATGAAGCGGTATTTCAAACCGCGGTCATCGACCGTAAGCTCCAGGCTGCCTTTACCGTTCTTCGACCGCGCGAGAACTCCGCGCTCAATCGAATGGTTCAATAGTGCGAATACGTCGCTGCGCTCCACGACCCCCTCCAAAGCTCCAGCCTCAATGGTCTCGTAGAATGGCAACCCGTCCGACTGCGTGTCGAAGAGCATGGCATAACCTTCGACCATACCCTCTTCGGGGGCGAAGCGTACTTCACTCTGGATATTCCTGACTTCTCTTTCCATTATTTTCAATTTTGATTCTGATCGTCTGTTGTATTCGGATCCGCCATAGAAGCGGCCGCGGGCTTCCGATCGGCGGGCGGCGTCACCGCTGCCATATCGAGCGTCTGGACATTAACCTGCACGAATGCCTGATCCCCATTATCCAGGCGGGAGAGGTTATTCTCCCGGCGAACCTCATTCGGGGTGATCGCACCGATATAGAACATGTCTTTCAAGTAGGCAGCCTGCGCAGCCTTATCGGTACGCAGGATCGCGGAGGTAGAAAACTCTGCAACGACACTATTGCGCTCCGAGGGCAGGAAAACTTTGCGGTTGATTTCCTGCTCAATCTTCGTGATGACAGATAGTGCCGTATCGGTCAGGTAGTCCAGCTGCGTAGCCTCCACAGTAGAGTAGCTCGACTTACTCAAGTCGAACGCCTTGACGGGCGAAACGGAGAAGAAGCGGCAGATATCGATGACATTGAACTGACGCGATTCGAGAAGCTGGGAATCCTTCGGACTGATGGTAATCGGCTGGTATGTCATATTTCCCTCCAGTATCGTGACGTTACTGCGATCGGGATTCTGGTTCATGCGCCGATCCCACGTGGCGTAGATATCATCCTTCTGCTCCTTTGTGAGGCGCGGGCCCTCCACCTTGAGAACCCCGGCGGCACTCGCACGGCTATGCAGGAAATTGACCGCATGCTCTTCGCTCGCCGTGGCGATGCCGAGGGTCTGCCGGGCATGTGTAAGCGTAGAAACACCTATGATGCCGTCGTAGCTGAAATTCAGGACGTGAATCATATCATTTGGCTCCACAAGGCCCTTGAACCCCGAGACCTGATAACGTTTCCGCTTGATTCCGCGGCTGTCCATAATCCAGACGACAGACACCAGCTGCGCCGGGATGAAGATCAGCTGCGTGACTTCCAATTTCGAATTGCGCTCAATATAGGCATATCCGTTACCTTGGAGCAAGACAGAAGTCATCAACGTTTTGACGAACGTATAGCGCGTCATGTTTTCATTCGGCTCTGAATTCAGCAGATAGTAGGCCGGGTGCGACTTATATTTACTCTTGAAGCCTTCTTTGTCCAGAAGGTAAGTTTCGAGCGGAAGCACGGCAACACTGCCCGAGATGAGATCCACACACCGATAGACGGTGGAGAGAAGCATCGGCAGGCTGTTGCTTTGCAGGAAGCCCGGGTAACTCCCCGCATATGAGGAAATCCCGGACGCTTCTTGCTTGGACGCCTTGCGGAAATCGATAGAAAGCTTGTGGCCGAAAAAATTCATCGTACCCTCTTTGCCATATAACCAAAGAGATGTCCGACATTTTGTCCGACATTTTGTCCGACAAGTGTAAAATCAATAGAGTTGTCCGTATCTCGGTGTAGACAAATAGGCCGAGAGGGCCATCAGACAAGCAATCACGCCGTCGATCTTTTTTTCTTCGTACTGTTTCGACGGTTTTGTATTTCCGTTTCGGTCGCGTGCCATGACGACATTGCGGAAGCAATGGCGCGTGATGACATTATTATCGAATTTTGCCCGATACGACAATATCAGGCGTTCGAGTTCTTTGGTCGGGCGGTTGAAATTGCCGATGCTCTGGCTGACCGGCTCCATAGGCATCCCCTTTTCCGTAGCATTGATGACGAACTGCGTGGCATTCCAGTCGTCATACCCCACCTTTTGGAGGTAGAACTGTTGCTGGAGTTGCAACAGGTCATTCAAAATGTAGTCGTAATCCGTAACGTTGCCCGGAGTTATCGTAAGGCTTCCCATACGGCGCCATTCGCCGTAACGCTCTTTAAAACGCTTTTCTTGGAGAGCTGCCTCCGGGAGATAATATTTCACGAAGAAGTATATAGCCTCCTCGGTGGGTATCATAAACGCAAGAGCCGTAAGGTCGCTCGTAGCAGACAAGTCAACACCCGCAAAGCAATCCCTACCGTAGAAATCCGCGGCATTAAGGTTTTGCGAGGCTGACAGAATGTAGTGATCCGGGATCCACACCGTATCGGCATCGCACCATATGTTGATATTCTTGGTTTTGACGCCGACCTCCTCGGACGGGGAGTTCACGGCTTTCTGCACCTGCTCACGGATATAGCCGGGCTTTACAGTGACCCCCAGATTTGGGTTGCTCTTGATCCATACGTTTTCATCTTTCCAATTGTCACCTTCGTCCAGCGCATAAATCAACGCAAAAAGAGAATCATCCGGCTTCAGCCCGCTCAAAACCTCCGTACACATCGTACGATACTGATAACACGGGCCCAGTTTGTCGAAGCCTGCTGTCGTGATGATGACACCGAGGGGATCGTCACGCATACCTTGCGATGACTGCAATACGTCTTTCAACCTGGTATTTTTAGCAGCATGGTATTCATCGAGCAAGTACATCGAAGCATTGAATCCGTCAAGTTTGCTATCATCGGCAGCCAAGACCCGCAGCGTAGACAGCATTTTGTCGAAATTGACCCTGTCCCGATATGGCTTCAAGTATTTACCTATGGGATCGATGCTTTTCACGAAATTCGAGCACATGCCGAAGCTGATCTTCGCCTGATCCTTGCTGTTGGCAGCAAGATAGACCTCCGCGTTCATCTCACCCTCCCCGATCAGGCTATTAAGGCACAGGGCCGCCGCGAGGGCTGATTTCCCTTGCTTTCGTGCCATCTCCATATACACGGATTTAACCAGCCGGCTCCCATCCTCCTTGCAATAGAATCCGTAAATGCTCGCAACGGCGAACTCCTGCCACAATTCCAGCACGAAGGGTTTGCCGGCATGACGCCCCGTATAATGCCGGAGCATATGAATGAAACGGATCACTTCCCGAACCTTCTTTTCGCGGAATTCGTACCTGTCATCCTCTATGAGGGCGAAAAAACGCTCGCAGGCAAGCCTGATCCACTTGCCCGCAACGATATCTCCGGCCAGCACGCGCTGGGCGTATAGTATATATCCCGGAACCTCAACCACGGGTGCGTTTTTCTCGGATATACTCATCGAGCGGAGTGTCAGGAATGCCATCACCCGGCTTATGCGAATCTATCTGAGCCTTGCTCTTAATCGTCAATCCGTATTGTTTGGCCACATCGAGGTATTGTGCCCACGCTTCGCGGGCGATGTTCACGTACGGATGCTTGACCTCCTCGCCTTTCTTGTTGGTGGTGATCATCGAATGCTCCGACAACCAGTATATCGCCGTGAGGTACTGGTCGAAACTGGTGGCCAGGCGATGCAGGTTCGGAATATCCGACGCGTCTATTTTATCCTCGTTATTCAATTTGCGAACCAGATCGCGGATGAAGCGTTTCGTCTCATCGTGCTGGATCGATCCCGGTATCTTAAACCTTACATTTCCCATATTATTTTCCTGAATTATCGTTGTGAATTTTCTGGTGGCACTTTTTGCAGACAGACATCAGATTGGAATAATCGTAAGCAAGCCATAGGCGCCGCTGTAGGTCATCCGTAGACATGAACGAAACAATGTGGTGTATGTCCTCCGCAGGTGTTGTGAGGCCCTTCTTTGCGCATACCTCGCACAGGGGATTGGTCATGAACTTAACTTCACGCAGATGCTGCCAACGGCGGCTATTATAGATCTTATGACGCTCCGCATCGTAATTGCTGCTATTCTTCTTGGTTTTCCGGGGTTTTAAGATTGTCGGCATAGGATAATGAACTATATTGTTTTTCATCTTTGCATGTTTGGTAGAATACCATGCGGTAACGATATTGGAAATACTCGATAAACTCGGTGTCCGTACGGAAATTACGGGACAGCATATCGTGCGAGACATACAGGATCGTATCGTGGAAGACATCCATATCCTCCACCGAGCCGTGGCTATGAGCCTTGGAAACACAACACAGACGCAACAGCAAATCGTAATTGCGGGCTATGATAAGCGCAACATCCGGCAAAAAACGCCCTTTACATCTGTTTCTCATCCTCGTAATACTTCACGGCATCCTCGACACCTCGCTGCAAAAAAGCCCGTGCAACGACCGATACGCTTACACCATTAACCCGGGCAACCTCCTCCAGGTGATGGTAAACGTACGGCGTCACACGGACGCAGATCTTAATTTTATTTTCGGGTCGAACCAGGGCGAGATCCGCCGATGTATTGCAATATTTTTTCTGAGACATCTTGTTTATCCGAATTTATCACTACCTTTGTATTGGGCTCAGGGGTGATCTTTCGGGATTGCCTCTTTTTTATTTTTTCTCCAGCTCTTCAAGGAGGGCATCGGCGTATTTTAATGAATCCTCAACCACAGCATCCGCTATTCCTATACCACTCTTAACGACATGTCTCCCTTCTCTTACGACCACATCTACCAATATTGGCATTACCTGCCCGGCATACACCCGCCGCCAGTACTTCCGGTCAGTTGTTAAGTTTTCCTTAATAACTGGATCAACCTTTTCGATGGCTTCGTGGATGTGATTCCCGTACTCTCCCCGCGCCAGCTTCTCGGCGTAGTCGTCGTCGCGCATCATCAGATCATCATCACTCACAAAGTCTTTAACTCCGTATTTCCCAGTCGAGGTGTAGATTTCCACATCCTCGTACTCTCCGTCGGGCACCAATACTACCACCGGATATTTGCTACTGACACGATCAGTACATATGATTCTCACTGGTTTTCCATTTCTCATGCATACTGCCGCGCCTGCTTTGGCGGCCTTTAAGTCAAATTTTTGCATAATTTTATCTTGATTTTGCGAGAATCTCGCTATTTTTTTCAAAACGGAGCGTCGCAATTTTTGCACGCCCCTCTGTATCTGAATAATTCATAGAGGCGTCCAAATAGCCACACTTTGAAATATCCATGGCCTGTGGTGTGCCTGTGGCACCAGCATTTCCCCATGCGCATTCTAAATATCGTCATAGCTCGCTATTTCTTGAAATATTCTACAATTTCATCTGCCGTAGCCTTTCGGCAATAATACAAGGCGCTACGCCAATCTTCAAAGACGTAAATCATATCAATCCCGCTGATAACATGCCCGCGATGGTAGTATACATCCTCTTCTCCGAAATAGTAATCAGCTGCGAATACATACCATTGGTTGACATCATCCCTATCATCAGTCATCGCCGCAAGAGCCTTGAACAACCGAATGTTATTGCCGCAGTCTATCCCTTCGTCAGGACGTCGAACAAAACATTCGACAAATCCCGTTTCTGCGCGGGTCGAAACCAGCACATAGGGGATAAGCGGGCTATCAATAGCACTCCGGGCGTTATAACACCCCACACAATAGCGATAACCCATCCGCCCCTCCAGCCATTCTACCAGCTTTTTTCGCTTCTCCGTATCCTCGACACGGACAAAGCACGGTGTTCTGAATTTCATACTATTTCACCAATTCAAATTCGTAAGCCACCACCCACGCTATAATTTCATTTCTCATACGGATCCCGTTTTAAATCGTAAACACTGACGGCCAGTCCGGCGTCGATCAGGCCGCGGTAGTCGAGGTGAAGGCGGTGGAGGAGGTCATACATTTCATGCTGGTTGAATATAACGTAGCCCGTAGAAAATTCACAATACGACAAGCTATGAACAAATGACTTTTCTTCTTCCAACCAGCGGAAATAGTCCATCGCTTCAGGAGAAAACGCACAACGGCCATCTGAATGCAGTTCCCATTGGTATATTTTCGATTCGCCCAATAAATTCGCCAATTCCACAATCGGTACAAACGGTTCCCCGCCGTTGTAGTCCTTGTCCGTGATCTCTTTGTAGAGGTCTTGTATCGGCCGAAGGACGGGATTTATGTCGTCGATATAGGTGTAGCCCTCGTAACACCCATCATCAGAAATTAAGCCGACGTCTCCGTCCATACAAGGATCAACATTGCCAAGTTGACGTATTGTCCAAATGTCCTGATCCTCGTCTTGAATTTTCAACCCATACGGCAGATACCCCGCAATGTCGGTGAGTGTAAGTTCTCGTTTCATATGTCTATGGTTATTTCCTCTGTTCTTGTTGATATGCTAATAAATTCGACATTTGGGGTGTCTGCCACACCAAATATATTGTTGAACATATAGTCAATTTTTATATCATAATCTTCGCAGCCATGCTCTATGGCCCAGTCGTAAAGCTCTTTCGGTGTCATTGCCTTATTTTTTTGGTAAATTACCATATCCGTCGGAGAATATCCAAATCCCCGCAACAGTAAAAATAACGTGCAGCGCAAACCACAACCAATCACCCGCTGTGTAATCTTGTTTTGCTAACGAATACCCTATAAGGGCCATAAGCAGGCCGCCTATTGTATCAAATGATGCTTTTGTCATTTTAGTAAATGTTCGTGATCGTGGATATTGCCGATTACTTCGCAACATTGCGATAGCCATGATGCACTTTGCAAATCGGCGAGGGGAGAATACGGATATACCGGCGATCTGTGGTCATACCCAAACGACACCGGATTGGCCTCAAAAGCAAAGCCGCCGGGAACCCGGAATACGGATCGAACAACCCCACGGTCATCTTTGAATATATCTCCCACCCAAATCTTCTTGTCGTTCTTGTCTTTCAGCCCCGTGTCTTGACCGACGGTATCTTCATCGACCGGCACGATATGGCGATATTGACCTACATTGAAGCCGTCATCTGTGTAATTTTTACTGTGCACTCCAATACAGACAGCCCCATCATCGTACTGTAATAGGTCGCCATACTCCCACTCCCCATTGTCGAGGCGTTTGCCTCTGAATTTAAGATCTCTCATCTTCTATTTTGTTTTAATTCCCTGACGCGGCGCAGGATGTAGTTTACTCGTTTCTTGTAGATGTATTCGATGGCGTCCTCATATCCAAGTCCAAGCGATAGGATAAACTCACGAAGCGGCATGGCTGGGTATCTATCCCGAGCCTCCCATCTCAGCCGTTTCAGTAGTTTGGTTTTCATATCCTCTCGAATATTACATCTTCTTCATCCTCGCGCAACGCCTTAGCGCAATTCATATAGACACAACTTTTCTTGCATCTAAGAGCGCAACTAACACATCTATCAAATCCCGCATCGGATCGCCGAACAATGTAAAGCCCTCGCCCTATGCTGAATATTGACCCTATCGTATAATATCTCAAATTTAGCACTTTCATAGCTCTCCCCGTTAATGAATCTCGCGCCAGCCGAGAACTTCGTCCCGACCAAAGGAATCGGTTCCAATAAGCCACCGCCCCATTCTGCTGCTATAAGAGCCAACGTCGTAAATCCTTGTAGTGATCTTTATGAGTACAGCCCATTTATGATCCGGAACGCTTTCTTTCGGGTCGTTCCATCGGGTGAGTTCTGCGAAGCAGGCTTTGTACCCCTCCAATACAAATGCAGCCGCATCGCCCCAATTTATGGGATTACAGTCTGTTTCGCTCGCGGCAAAAGCATAGTCGGATTCTTCCGCTATCTTTTGTGCATCTTCCAATGAAAGTTGTTCGGGTGTTTTCATCATCGTTCAGTTTTCGGGTGTTAACCCCGCGCCCATTCAATGGGCGCGGGAATGATTAAACTGTGAAACTATTTCTTGAAAGTGGAAACCGGACGCACGGCGCTTATGCCATACTTGGAGTTGCCCATGTAGCCCGTGTTGCCGCTGTAGAAGAACGCGCGGTTGGAATTGTTCTCCGGATCGGGGTCGGCCTCGCTCGTCCAGTAGATGTTTGTAGCGGGCTTGCCGCCGATCTTCTTGAACGCTTCGTCGAGGCCCCGGAACCGGGCGTCGTACATTTCTATCGCCTCGTGACGGGTTGCGCAGCGGAAGCCCTCGCGGTATTCGGCAGCGGCTTTCTGCGCGACCTTGAAATTGAATTCGATCGGCAGGTCTTCTTTAGCGATTTCGAGCATACCGGAATCGGTTACCAGTACGACCGTCTGTGCTGTGGTCGGGTCTTCGCGCTGCATCCACTCGTCGAGCGGGTGCAGTTTGCGGTTTTCGTCGGGAATGTAAATCCCGTTTTCGATGTTGTTTTTCATTGTTCGGTCAGTTTTTGGACGATATAATTCATGTAATAGCAGCTATGTTCGCCGCATGGAGTTGCCGTATTTGCACAAGTATTGTCTTTGAAATTTCGAAAGAAGCAGACTTTTCTATGCGCCTCTATTGCCTTCTGGCGCATCCGTTCCTCGGCTTCCAGCTCGGCAAGTTCGAGAGCTGTATATGCTGTCGAAGCATCGACCATCCGATCTCCGTTGTGCATTTGAATAACACCGTTATCAATAAATTGCTTTGCTTTTTCGCTTTTCATAGTTGGTCACCTTTTGTGTTCTACTTTTCGATTCGGAATGCAGGAAATCCAGCCCCAGAACGGTATGCGTCGCTTCAAATAGTCCGGATCATCCTCGTGGTTGTATGCCTCTGTTTCGAAGCAGGTGTAGTAGTATGCGCCCGGATAAGGCGGCAGTATCGCTTCGCTCATCCACGAAATGCCGTAGCAAATCCAGCCGGCGAAGAGAATGCCGACCACCGTCAGCGCCCAGCCCCACCAGGCGAACGAGCAGCATATGGCGACGGGCAGAAGGATTGCCGCGAACAGCACGGACAGTTCGATCTGCTGGGCGCAGTGTATTCCTTCGTGGCGGCGCGTAGTCTCGTCCATGCTCCACGCCATCGGCTTGCGGGTAAAAGCCCACAAAAGCCATGTTACCCAGCTGAACCCCTTGAACGGGATCAACTTGTTGTGAACTTCGATAGGTAGTTTCATTGCAAATTCAGTTTATATCCGTTCGACAAAAGCCATTCGGTAGCAGCCATAAGCACATCGACCAGTTTCGGCCCCCGATAGGAGGCAAGCTCCGACCCTTTCTCGGTTTCGTACCCTGCATACCAGCCTTCATAACATGGGGTGATATTGAGGTAGAATGTTCCCTTGCGCTCGATAAACATCGGTAGCAATTCCATGATGTCAGCGACCGTAAAGGCGGGGATATATCCATCGGGAAACTTTTGATGTAGAATAGCTTTTGTTTCAGCATCAGTTTCCCATATCTTGAGATTGTAGGTACTTTTCCCTGTTACAATCCATGCCATGCTCGCCTTCTGCGCAGGCACTCCCAGTTCGATCAACCGCTTCGACTGCTCGATGCTTGTTACTTGGTTTTTCATATCCCATAATTTTTGAATCAAATTGTTTTATTTCAGAATGAATTTAAGCTCGGCCAGTTGTTTCCTTTTCAAAGGAACACAGACATTAGATAGGTACTCCTGTATCTGCTTCTTGTTTTCGCCGACACCTTTTGGGTCGTAAAGCCTGTGCGCTGTGGCTGTGGTCGCCTGTATTTCGCGTTCCAATCTGTCTCGCATCATGCGGATGCCTTCTTCCGGCGTGCTTTCGATAAAAATAATCAGGCGTTTAAGACGACACACTTCATCGTTGTGCTTGCCGATTTTTTTTCTAAGCTCTTTATAGGCTCGCGCCTTGAGTTCGCGCGACACGAATTCACGATTATTGTAATCATGATTCATTTTGCTGATTACTAAAGCGTTTTCATCAATCAACTTGTTAAGGTCTTCTGTTGTTTTCATCTCTATTGCTCGTTTAAGGTTAACTGAGGGGACTGGGGACGCGGGGCGTCATTAGTCGAGGGCGTTAAAGTTCGGAGGCGGGAAATTTGAGCTCCTCTATCTCCAAAATGTTTTCTGCGCCATAGCCACTGCCCATTCACCGCCTCCCGCACGAAGTGATCCTCGATCTGTCCACTCAGTCGGTAAACTTGGGCCATAGCTTCGTCATAGGTGTAATATTTCACTCCGGAATGCTCCGTGAGGGTTCTGTCCAGTTTAGCGTAAGTCACGAACGTGGCGTAAGCGTTCTTGTTGGTCGTGTAAGCCCCTTTGCTGTGCATCGTGACGATCAACCTCTGAATATCTTCGACCGAATATTTGCGTAGCATCCACACGGCATTCGCTTCCGTAATAGGCTCTGGCATTGAGGCGATAGTCGGAACATTCTCGTGTATCCACCGCACTAACTCTGCGGCATTTCCCCCTACAACCCCCTTTTTTGTATCTACCAGTGTGTGTGTATATTCTTCTATTCTTTCTTTCTTATATTCTTTAGTTGTGGTTATCTGTTGGTTATCTGTTGGTTGTTTGCTGGTTATCTGTTGGTTACCTGTTGGTTGATAACCATTGTCGTAACCATCTTGTACTTGTTGGTATGAATCATAATTACAGACAGTTATGATAGTGTATTTGCGGGTTCCAGACTTGGTTATAAACCCGCAATTATCCAACTTGTCAAGCGCGGTGCGTATTTGCATCTCCGAAAGTCCTGTCTCTTCGGATAGCTGTCCTCTGCTGGTTACCAATTGTCCTCGGCCGACGGTTATTCCCTTCCACTTCTTGGATTGGTAATTCGCTTTCAGAAGAAAATGAAGACAGAGGCGCACGCAGTTTGTATCCGAATACCACTCCCAGTCCAAAAGGCTGCGGTGTATCTTAATCCATCCTTCCATATTATTTCTCTGTAATGGGGATAATAGCGCGTGCTGCACTGTAATAATCCCGGCTGCACTGGTCGATGTAACCATTATACATCCGCACGATATAGTTGCTGCTCTGCTTTATGGCATGCTGCCTGCGGCACCAGAAATACTCCTCGCTAATGGGCTTCTGTCCTGCTGCAAGCAGCGCTTCGTTGATTTCGCGTCGATGCTCGCAGAGAATAAGCGCCTGCTCCATAGTCGGGATACGTCCGCCTTGGTCGCGCACCCACTGTACTGCCGTGGCGTATTTCAACTGCGCTTGTTCGTAGTAGCCAACGATGAATCGGGAGCAACCCTGCTCGATGTAAATGCCCTTCGGGCGCAGTTCGAAAAAAAACTCCTTGTACTCCATAACCATTATTGAACATGAAAACATCGGTAGCCGAGTTCTCGCCATCTATGCGCCATAGCAAGGCTGTCTTCAAGGACGAAGGCCACATGGGCGCGCTCGTCTTCGGTGGTTTCTTGGGTGAAACTTTCGATTTTGGAAATCACGTCCGGGCGATTGTCGGAGTTCGGGCGCATAATCAGCGTATAGTCTTTCGGCGACAACATGAGGTTCCGCTGAAGCCACAGTTGCGTCTTCTGACGCACACTCTCGCGCCGCGACGTGCAGAAGTAAATATCATAGCACCTCGACATCTGGCGTACGAAATCGCACACCGTACGTATCGGCAGGTCATTGAAGTCATCGCGGTAGAACGATTCCCAATCCGGATCGTTCTGCTCCATGTATTTTCGTCTGTCGCCGACAACGCACAATGTCCCGTCAATGTCGACAACTGCTATTTCGCGATTCATAGGTGCTGTTTTTGGAAAAAAGAGATGTAGATGATCGATCGTTTCATCTCATCATGATTTTAGTTGGTCTTTGACTTCCTTGGCCCCATGTTTGCCGATGATTCCTGCACGTTGCAGGCGTTCGGCTTCGAGCAGGGCGACGAATTCTGTGCGGCTATACTTGATAGGCGAATTCGGGGCTATCCCAAATCGCTTACCCTCGATCTTCCCAATCGGGGCGATATGCTTGTCGACCCAACCTCGGCCAAATTCCCGATACAGCGCACGCTTCGTTACGAGGTCGGCGGCAGGTTGCTGGCGCTTGATGATTGCGCAAGCAACGACGTCGGCGACATGGACGAGGTAATGCTGCAACTCGTATAGTTCGGGGAGGGACATGTTACGAAATCCGGGTTACGATAATTTGATCTTGCGAAGAGGCCACGCTATAACGCTGACCCGTGGAAAATTTCAGTTCGCTCAGTTGTGATTTAACCGCTGATCTGGTAGACGGCGGAAACGACAGGCTTTTGCCGATTTTAAGATTGATTAATTGCTGCCTGCGGCTACTTTTGTTCGTTGTTGCCATATAGTTGAAATTTGATTGTCGTAAAAAAAGCGCCCCTGCATTGAAACTAACCCCTAAACTCCTTACTATGAAAACTCGCAGCAGGAGCGCCTTGTTTAGATTATTTTATATATATTTGTTTATTGATTTACTTTTGATGGGGTCTTGTAATTTTTATACATGGCTGCCGGTTTAATTATTGTTTAAGTTCTTTTGATTCTATCATGCAAGAAGGTTCTATGCTCAACAATTGGCGAAAGATCGAATACGAGCAAGTCCAATTATTCGATTGGAGGCTTAAAGTGCTCACTTCACTTCTTGTGGCGTCGTCTGCTGTCCTTGTTCTTTCAATCGGGCAAGTGCCGTCCGATAGTAGCACGATTCACACGTCTTGGCTCCATTATGCGGCGATAATTGTAAATGGGTGTCAAATCCTAACGACCATAGCCGCGATCTATATTCTTTCAAAATGCCGCATCGAAAAAGTGCGCACTCTTGAAAAGGCAGCGTCAAAGTCAGGCTGGCTCCCGGAAGCACAATTATATCACTATAGGGCTCCTGAGGACTCGGTGCCTTACAGAATCTACGAATTATGCGCCTTTGCATTATTCGCAGCCTTAACGATAATCTTAATCTGTTGTGGCCTGATCGCATGACTTCTGATTATTTTATGTACTTTTGTTTGTTCACTTATTTGCTGATACAAATATATAGAATTCTAATCATAAACAATAGTATTCTATATAATTAATATTTATAAATAATTAGATTTCTATATGAATAATAGTGATGTAGGGGTTAGGGGCCGCATAAAAGCATATTTGCAAGAAAAAAATATTAGCCAGAATAAATTCGCCAAAGCAATAGGAGTATCGCCGGCTTTCGTAAACAATATCTCAAAAGGTATTGGAGCCGACAAATTGCAGAGAATATCCAATATATTCACAGACCTTAATACCGACTGGCTTCTCACTGGAAAAGGTAATATGCTAAAAGGGCAATCGGTTTCTACAAATTCTGAAGATACTAACCAACAACAGAACGATATGACTATACAAGAATTATTGGAGGCGATTAAACGCCGGGATCAGCAGATGGACGAAATGTTATCGCAACAAGGACGATTAATTTCTATCATAGAAAATATGTCTGGCACAACCATTAAGCAAAGCCATGTCGGCTAATGCGATTGCCAAGGAAAATTACAAATAAAAATACAAAAAATAAGCCCCAAAATCAAGTCCAACTTCAAATAAAGTTCGAAGAAGCTATTAAGGGGTATAAGTTATTTTAATTTCAAAAATTATGTCTCTCATTAATTGTCCTGAATGCGGTAAACAAATTAGCGATAAAGCTAAAAGTTGCCCTAATTGCGGAATGCTAATAAATGATATATCAGATGATGATCTGATTACAACATGTGAAGATATGATAGATGAAGATATAAACGATTCCATTCAAAGAGGCAGCGCTGATGATGATTATCTTGTATGCCCGAATTGTGGTTCAAGGAAGCTACATATAGGACAAAAAGGATTTAGCATCGGCAAAGCGGCGGCTGGCGCTGTCGCTTTTGGAGGCATTGGAATATTGGCTGGTACTATTGGAAGTAAAAAAATAAAAGCAACATGTCTTGAATGTGGAACAACAGCGACTCCAATAAAAGAATCTGATAAAATAAAAAAAGATCAAGAATTAGCCTCCTTTATGGCGATACCTAATTGGGTTGTTTTATTATGCATGTCATCATGGGTTATTGCTATCGTTTTAATATTTATTTCAGGTATTTCTTTTTGGTGGAGTGTTATTCTATTTGTTTTTGGTTTTTTAATAATGTTGATCACAGAAGCAACAATGAAAAAATTAAAGAAATGATGCAATCAATATTTCAATACACCTGCAAATAACTTGCAAATTGATAAATATTAATAGTAAATCATTGATATTATATATTTTGTATTTAATTCGTAATTAAGTAAAGCACCCCGACCAACTGGCCGGGGTGCTTCTGTTTCGGGGTGGGTTGTTGTTGCAATTATTGTCTTTCGCGCTCTTGTACTGCCGACCAGTCAAGCAGGCCAATGACTTTTGCATTTGCCTGCCAGATTACCGACCAGTCACGGTCGATATATCGGTCGGTTATTTTCATGTCTTCGTCGACGTGGTTCAACGCCTCATGTACGGTATATTTGTCGATTTTAAGTGTGGCCGAACGGGCTATTGTCGCCCAGCTATGGCGTGCAGCGTAGAACGTGATATGTTCCGGTAACGGGTGGGTAGCGTCTTGATGTTGGGCGGCGCCGCAGATGGCCCGCAAGGCGTCGTCAATACGTTTCAGACCTTGATTCAGTGCTCCGTTAAATGTGTTGCCATCCCTATAGTGCCGATGGAACCGAAATAAACGTGCGCCTGTCGGGTCTTTGTATTTTTCGACCAAAGGTACGATTTGCGGTTCGATTCTGATGTGCATTTCCGCCTCATCTTCTCGGCGGCTCGCGGTCTTCTGTCGGTTGTAGATGATAACGTCGCCAGCAAGGGATTGCGCGGGGCACGATAGCAAATCGGCCGCGTTCATTCCTGCGAGGCCGAACGACAGGAGGAAGCAGTCGCGGGCAAGATCGCGGCGCGTGAAATCAGCGACCGACCCAGTGCGTCGCGGCTCGTCGCCAAGGTTGATTATCTGTTGGAGAATATCGGGATGGAGTGCCCGTTTCTTGACTTTCGGCGGCTGTTTGACCTTGTATATCTTGAATGGAGACTGCGGTATGCGAATGATACCCAATTCTTCGTCATTAAACTCTAACTTTGCGAGGTTGTGAATATGGCGAACACAAGCAAGATAGGACGATACGGCTCGACCGCCTTTCTTCGTCTTTTGCAATTGATGGACTATACCTTTTTTGCTGTGTGTCAATACTGGTTCATCCTCTATGAATCGCTCGAAGCCTGTGAGGAACCGCACATTTATCCGGTTGATATCAAGTGTTTCGGTGCCGATATACCGTACCAGTGCATTCAATGCGGTATGATATCCAATACCCGTCCCGGGGCGCATCAGATCAGCTTTTTTGCGACCGTAGGCAATGAAATCGAGATCGAAAACCATCTTGTTCTGCTCCGTCTGCTTGATGTAGTCAACTACCTGCCGAACAGTCATGACGTCGGCCGCAGCTCCGAGCTGCCCGACGATGGAGCGCCAATTGTCGATAATTCGTTTTGCCTCGTCAATTATACTCTGATCTTTGAGTTTGAGCGCGCGAGTCATTTGGTGTGCAGTGACGTACATGTTTGTCGATAACTTTAGCGTTTGCCGTCGATGGGTTACCCGTATCTTTACGTTGTAGGTTCCATCCTTCCGTTTGTTATCGGCATAGACAATGGCTTTGAATGTGGTCGGCATAGGGAATATTACTTGACAACTATTTGACAACTTCTGCGAGCAAATATACAAACAAAGTGTGTAAAAATGAACGAAGCGACGGAAAATTCCGTCGCTTCTTGTACCCTCGCCGGGAATCGAACCCGGATTTGCGGTTTAGGAAACCGCCGTTCTATCCGTTGAACTACAAAGGCTTACAACTTCTCTATATAATCCGGCGAAAAAGTCGTATATAATTTCGCGCGAATGTTGTGTCCTGCTCTGCCCCAATGTTTAGGAAACCCTCGTTCTATCCCTTGAACTATGAGGCCGAATAAAAATTGCGGCGCACTTTTCTGCAAAGCGCACCGCAAATATAATAATTTTTCCCGGTTTTAGAAACTGAACCCTACGCCGATCGAAAATGTGTGGGCCCGGGCGGTGTAATTACCCGAAAAATCGGTGACCGGATTGGTGAGCTGGCTTTCGGGAATGCCTGCTGCCGCCAGTTTTTCGTTCACGATGCCCAGCACCGAGTTGGTGTAGGGATAGGAACCCGTACGTTCGGGATCGGCCGAATTGACGTAGCCGTATGCGATGTCGATATTCATCCATTTGATCGGGCGGAAGGTGACGCCGGCCGTATAGGCGAGCTTGGTCATCGACGGGGTCTCGGGATTGAGGTAGTCGCTGCGCACGGGGCTTTCATCCACGTACATACCCATACGGGCGGTCAGCCAGTCGAGTGCGTGGTACTGGCCGCCGAAACGGAACGCCAGCGTGTTGGAGTATTTTTTATCGCTGACCGGGATGTTCAGCACGGGGGTGTTGCTGCTCGGTTCGAGAATCTTGACGTCGAGTTTGTCGTAGGCACTCCAGAGCACATATTGCAGGTCGACGGCGAACTCCCATTTCGGAACGGGACGGAAGCTGACACCCCACGTCAGCGATGCCGGCAGGGGCAGCTCGGTCTTCACGACGGCCGACGTGAGCTTGGCGGGGTCGAGACCCAACTGGGGCAGGAGCTGTCCGATGATCTGGGCGATTTGGGTATTGTCGATCATGCGCAGGTCGATCGAACCCGAATCCACCTTCATTTTGAGTTTCGAACGGTAGGTAAAGCCCAGCGACCACTGTTCGTTGATGTCCCACATCACACCGAGGTTTACGCCGACGGCCATTTTGGCTTTGCCTTCGAGCCCCAGCGAGATCAGGTTCTTGTCCCCGGCCATTTCGAAGAGGTCGGGCATTTGCGGGTTGAGCATTTGCAACGCACCCATGAGCGCTTTGTTCTGCGGATTGTCGGCACCGATGGGCAGCAGCGAGCGCGAAAGGTCGAACTTGCCCCAGGTCATCATCAGACCGCCGCCGATGGAGAGGTGTTCGCAGAGTTTGAACGAGACGGTAGGCTGGAGATTGTAGGCTTTGAGGTTGATCGACTGGACGAGTTGCGCCCCCGGCCAGTTGTCGCCCCAGTCCATCGAGGAGCCGAACGGCGTGTTGAAAGCCAGGCCGACCGACATCCAGTCGAGGGGTTTGTAGTTGAAATAGGCGTAGAGCGGGGTCGCTATGCTGTTGTCCGAGGTGTAGTGCAGCGGTTTGGCTTTGCCCGTATAGTCGGGGAGCGACGTATAGGTGGCTTTCGAAGCGATGCCGGTGATGCCGACCGAGATGTCGAACCGGGAGTTCTGAAACGAGGCGGCGGCGGGGTTGAACCAGATCGACTCGGAGTTGAGCTTCATGGCCGTACCCACGTGTCCCATACCGTTTTGCTTCGAAGAGAGGTTGTTCACTTGATATCCTTCGGCGTATGCTCCCGAGGTGACGGCAGCGGTGGCCAGAAGAAGGAAAAGTTTTTTCATAACGTATTGGTTTGGTTTATACTATACGCCCGTTGCGGCGTGTAAAAATCGAGGGCAAAAGTAGGAAAACTATCTCTGCCACCCAAACTTTTTGGCCTAAAATTCCTGAAAATTGACCTATATGGTATAGGATTGGCCGAAACGCCGGGTGGAGCCGGACACACCGGCTTCCAAGAAAAAGTGCGGCACAGATAGTGCCGCACTGCGTGTCCGAGATTGCCGGTCGGGCTATTTCCGGTTGTTATATGCTTCGAGCGCCTTGCCCAGTACGACCAACGCCCGTTCGAGGTCTTCCTTCTTGAGTACGTAGGCGATGCGGACTTCGTTGCGGCCGCATGCCGGATCGGAGTAGAAGCCCGATGCGGGGGCGAGCATTACGGTTTCGCCCTGGTAGTCGAAGTCGGAGAGGCACCATGCGCAGAAATCGTCGCTGTCCTCTACCGGCAGCCGTGCCACGGTATAGAAGGCGCCCATCGGGATCGGCGAGTATACGCCCGGTAGGCGGTTCAGCCCGTCGATCAGGCATTTGCGTCGTTCGATATACTCCTCATAGACTTCGGTGCTGTAAGATCGCGGCGCGTCGATCGAAGCCTCGGCGACGATCTGTCCGATCAGCGGGGGCGAGAGGCGCGCCTGGCAGAATTTCATCACGGCGTTACGCAGCGTCCGGTTCTTGGTGATGAGCGCCCCGATACGGATTCCGCATTCCGAGTAGCGTTTCGACACCGAGTCGATCAGCACCACGTTTTGCTCGATGCCTTCGAGATGGCAGGCCGATATGTAGGGCGACCCGGTGTAGATGAATTCGCGGTAGACCTCGTCGGAGAAGAGGAACAGGTCGTATTTTTTGACCAGGTCGCGGATGCGGTTCATCTCCTTGCGTGTGTATAGGTACCCCGTGGGGTTGTTGGGATTGCAGATCAGGATGCCGCGCGTGCGGTCGTTGATGAGCTTTTCGAATTCCGCGACGTCGGGCAGTGCGAATCCCTGCTCGATCGACGATACCACGGGGCGTATCACGGCCCCCGCGGAGATGGCGAAGGCCATGTAATTGGCGTAGGCCGGCTCGGGGACGATGATCTCGTCGCCGGGGTTGAGGCACGACATGAAGGCGAACAACACGGCCTCGGAACCGCCCGTCGTGACGATGATGTCGTCGGGCGAGAGCTTGATCTGGAACTGTTCGTAGTAACCTACCAGTTTCTCGCGCAGCGAGCGGTACCCGTCGCTGGGGCTGTATTCGAGCACCGTACGGTCGATCTTTTTCAGGGCGTCGAGCCCGGTCTGCGGCGACGGCAGGTCGGGCTGGCCGATGTTCAGGTGGTAGATCTTGGTGCCGCGTGCCCGGGCGGCTTCGGCCAACGGGACGAGCTTGCGTATGGGTGAAGCCGGCATCAGCTCGGCGCGTTGTGAGATTTCTGGCATGTGTGAAAAAAGTTAAAAAACGCAGTGGAAATTACTCGACCTCGGCCGTGGGGCGGAACTTGATGGCCTTGCGCGGCGGGATCTTCACCGGGGCGCCCGTGCGCGGATTGCGGCCCATACGTGCGGGTTTCTGCTGCACGCTGAATGTCCCGAGCCCGGTGAGGGTAAGGCGCTCACCCTGCCGGAGACTGTGTACGGTCACCCGGATGATGGCATCGACCGCTTTGCGCGCGTCGACTTTCGAGATGTTAGCGTCGAGGGCTACCGCCTCGACCAGCTGCGATTTGTTCATGTTCTATAATGTGTGAAAAGTTGCGACCTTACCTAACTTGTTGACAAAGATATGGAATTTTCCTAAAAGTCAAAAATAATGTCCTTAATTTGAAGTCCGGCTCCGCCCGGGCGGAAAATAATCGGGGTGAAGATTTGGCAGAATGGAAAAACCGTGCTACTTTTGTCCTCGGAAAGATGGCAGAGTGGTCGATTGCGGCGGTCTTGAAAACCGTTGAGCTGCAAGGCTCCGGGGGTTCGAATCCCTCTCTTTCCGCCGAATGTATGAAGAATCGACAGCAAGAGGGGCTATCAGCCCCTCTTGTCTTATTCAGGTGTTGGGGTGGCCTATTGCGTGCCCAGTTCTTTATAGAGTTCCAGCCGCAGGCCGCAGTAGTTTTCGATTATTTCGGCAGCCTTTTGAACACGCCCCATGTGCATCTCCAATTCCTGCGGAGCCATGTAGAACTCGGCGCTGTAAGGCGTTTTTAACAACACCTGTTTCAGGTATGGCAGCGTGAAAATGTTTTCGATATGGTTGTCGTCGAATACCAGCATTAGTTTTGTCGAAAGCGTCCGCATCCGGTCGTGCATCACGACCGGATCATGGATGTCGAATTCCATACCGTGATAGACATAGTAGAGCGTGTGGTAGAAATAGACGATCGCCTGCGCCGAGAACTGTGCCGCCAGCCGCACGTTGCGGCCCCCGGCAAACGCATCCTGCGCCTGTTCGAGCAGGTCGTTGCCGAGCGTGCGGAACGTGTCGAAATGGAATTTGGCGTCGGCATAGGCTTTGGCAAAGTCAATCGGGTGCTTCGGGCGGCGAAACCGATAGTGGTCGCTGCAATGCAATAGTTCGCCCTCGGCATGGGCAAAGTAGAGGAACGGCGTCCGATGCGATTCGACATAGTTCAAAGGCAGGATATAGGGATTGATGTAGGTGACCTTCCGGTAGCGGTACGGCATCCTGTACCGCAGGATGCGTTTTGCCCGAATCCAGTCGTATTCGGGCGTTTCGCGCACGACGATCAGCAGGTCGTAGGCCACGGCATCGCTGTGGGGCGTGCCGCCGGCCAGCTTTCCGAAAAGCAGGACGTATTCCGGGTCGAAATAGCCGTCCGTCAGGTGGCGGATCATCTGCGCCGTTTCGTCGGGGTCGTAGAGCAGTTCGTCGGGGCGCCCGGGTTGCGGTTGCGGTTGCGGTTGCGGTGCCGGGGCGGGTTGCGCGGCAGATTGTGCGGCGGGCTGTGCCGGTTCCATGGCGGGAGCGACGATCTGTTCGATGTCCGGCTGTTGCGCGGCCTGCGTGGTTTCGGGGACTATGGGTTGCACAGGCTGTTCCTGCGCGGGGTTTTGATTCGTTTCCATTTTGTTTGATTTTAAGATTGCAGACGAAGCCTGCGGGATTTGAAAACATGCGCAGCGTGTTTGCAGACCTCCGCCGGGGGAGGCTTCGGCCTGCCGCTGCCTGTGGCAGCGGATACGACGTGCATAAAAAGGGCTGTCCTTATCGTGCAACAGGGCACAACAAAGAGAATAACAATTTGGTTTGCAGTCGTTTGCTAATCGGGCGGGTGGAAATGGAACCGGATCGGGAGGTTGCACGGCGGAAACCGCCTGCGGCTGGCCTTGCGGCGTGTCTGTACCGGAGTACAAACCAAAGGAGTTGTTCGCATAAAACAAAAAGATGCGCAGCTGCGAACAACTCCCTTACCTTTTTACGGGCTCGTAAGTGTGCCGCTCGCGGGTCGCTAAACCCCAACGGCTCTGCGCATACTTTAATAGCATGATTTCTCTAACGAAACCACGGAGTAAAAAGTAGTACAAGGAATTGTTCGCAGTGGCAAAGATATAAAGAATTTCGCATTCCAACTATAAAATATTTTTATCTTTGTATTACGAATATTAAAATAGAGATAAATGGAAAATATTTATAAATTATGGGCCTTTCTTATTTCCGATCCAATTGGACTAGTTATTTTATCCATTATATCTAGCATAATTGGAACTCTTCTATATGAATGTACAAAAAGAAGTATTAAAATAGGGGTGAAAAAATACAAAAAAGGTCGATTCATTAAACATCTCACAATTATGGCTACTTCCTTTATACATGGAAAAAGAGCCGTTTATGTACAATATGGAACTACTGCACAACAAACATTTTGGGCGGCAGATTATATAATCAGCATCGTAAAACACATAGGATATATTTTAGGATTATTGCTTGTGTTATGTATCTTATTAATTATTTTGCCTCTCTCATTATATTGGTTTCCCGTAATAATAGTCTCTATTATGCTTTCAATTCGGATAAAAATATTAAAACGACATTTATTCTATTTTGATAAGACTGTTGAAATGATGTTTGGAGAAAATTACTTGGAAAGAGAGCAAGATTCATACGTAAAATATTGGGATTCATTGTGTAAAAAGAAAAAAGACAACAATGAAAAGGAAGCAAGTACGACAGAATGAGGATTTTTTTAACTTATTCTTATTTCATGTGTAAGAAATAATATCTACCTTTGCTTTAACCAACTGCAACACAGGGTAAACTGTTGCAAATCGGCTGTGGGCTATTCGGTGTACTTAAATTGAGGTCAAAGTATAACAGACTGATAGGAAAGGTTCTTTTTCCTCTCTTTCCGCCAAACGAAACGCGGTTGCAGATATTCTGCAACCGCGTTTTCGTGGTGTATAGCCGGGTGGGAGAAAAGATACTACCCGGTGTCCCTTCCGGAACCGTTATTTCCGTTTCTTGCCTTTGGCGGCGACCCGCTGGGCGGCTGTGACCGCCTTTTTCGGGGTCTTGCGGACGCTTTTGGTCGCTTTGCCCTTGCCTTTGCCATTCTCGTCGCGTCCCCATGCCGTGCCTTCGTCGAATTTCATAAATGCCGACCAGTCGAAACCTTCGTTCGACATCTTGCTGAAATCGGGGATGTCCGGGTGGGGTGGGGTCTTGGTTTTCAGCTTCCGGCGCGGCGATGACGTTGGGTCATATGCCGTTTGGTCGTGTGAGGGTTCTGCGTGTACCGTTTCGTCGTGGGCGGGCGCCGGGTCGTACGCCGTCGGGGTTGCCGGGACGGGCGTTGCCGGCTTCACGTTCCGCGTCGGCTTTTTCGGTGCCGGGGCGTATGTCTGCCCGGCGGTCTGGTAATCCTCGGTTTTTGTGCGGCGGGGCTTGCGAACCGGGGCTTCCTGCGCCCCGTTTTCCCCGTCGCGGGCGATCTCGGCCATCGGCCGGCGGCCGCGGTTCAGCCGGTTGAGTTTGCGGACGACCTCCTCGGCATCGCGGAACGGGACGCTCACGAACGAGAAGTTGTCCGAAATCTGGACGTCGTTGATATATTTGTCGCGCAGGCCGCATTTGAATTTGAGCATGTCGACCAGCTTGCGTGCCGTGTAGCCGTCGCGTTTGCCCACGGCCAGGAACAGCCGCGCCGTACCCTTGCGGTCGACCGAGAAGGAGCGTATTTCGGGGTAGTTGTTTTGGTCGAGCTCGCTGCGGAACGCCAGGCGCAGCAGCGCACCCAGGGCTATGTCGGGGGTGTATTCGGCGAGCAGCTCTTCGGCGAACTCCTTGTAACCGTCGTAGCTTTCGTTTTCGACGATCTCCTGCATCTCCTCCTTGATCTTCAGCCGTTTCATCTCTACGATGTCCTGCGGCGAGGGGAGGGTTTCGCGTTTGATCTCGACCTTGATGTCGCGCATCAGGTTATTCAGGCCGCGGAACTCCGAGGGCGAGACGAACGTGATGGCCGTTCCCTGCTTGCCGGCGCGGCCCGTGCGGCCGATGCGGTGCACGTAACTCTCCGAGTCCTGCGGCAGCGAGTAGTTGATGACGTGGGTCAGGTTGCCCACGTCGATGCCCCGGGCGGCCACGTCGGTAGCCACCAGGATATTGATCGTGCGGTCGCGGAATTTGCGGAGTATCTTCTCGCGCTGCGCCTGCGACACGTCGCCGTGCAGCACCTCGGCTGCGTAGCCGCGCGCCGTCAGGCGCGAGGCGGTTTCGTCGGCGCCGATCTTGGTGCGGGCGAAGATGATGCCGTAGAATTCGGGTTCGACGTCGATGATGCGGGTCAGGGCGTCGAACTTGTCGGCCTCGCGTACCTCGAAATAGATTTGTTCCGTGAGGTCGGCCGTGATTTGCTTGTGTTCCACGCGCACGATCTCCGTGTCGCGCATGTAGGTTTTCGAAAGCCGGATGATGCGCTCGGGCATCGTGGCCGAGAAGAGCAGCACGCGCCGCTCGTCGCTGGTGTGGCTCATGATCTCTTCGACGTCCTCGACGAAGCCCATGTTGAGCATCTCGTCGGCTTCGTCGAGCACGAGGTAACGGACGTTTTCCAGTTTCATCGTGCCGCGGCGGATGTGGTCGAGCACGCGCCCCGGTGTCCCGACGACGATGTCGATGCCTTTGGCAAGGCGCCGCAACTGTTCGCTCATCGCCGCACCGCCGTAGATGGCCGTGATCGAGAGCCGCTTTTCGCGGTTGTAGGAGAGCAGTTCTTCGGCCGCCTGGAGTGCGAGTTCGCGTGTCGGTACGAGGATGATGGCCTGTATCGGCCCGCGGGCGGGTTCGAGGGTCTGGAGTATCGGCAGTCCGTAGGCTGCGGTTTTGCCCGTGCCGGTCTGCGATTGCGCGATGATGTCGTTGGGTTTTGTGAGCAGGTGGGGGATGGTGAGCTTCTGGATTGCGGTGGGCGTCTCGAATCCCTTGGCGCGTACGGCTTCGAGCATCTGCTCGGAAAGCCCCAGGGCGCTGAAATCGTCTGTAATGGTCATGTGTATGTTTTATTCGGCACAAAGGTACGATAAAAAGCCGAAAAATGTGTAAAACGTGAAAAAACCGTGATTTACAACCCGTGTTTTGGTTCGGGGACATGCCGTTTGCCGAGGTTTGCAGGGCCGGCGGTTCGCCCGTTTCAAATATTTTTGTTATATTTGCCCGAATTTTTAATCTAAATAGGATGGCATACAATTTATTGAAAGGCAAGAAGGGCCTTATTTTCGGAGCACTCAACGAGCAGTCGATCGCATGGAAAGTGGCGGAACGCGCCGTTGAAGAAGGGGCCGAAATCGTCCTCACGAATACTGCCGTATCTATTCGCATGGGTACAATCGGCCGGTTGGCTGAAAAATGCAATACGATCGTCGTCCCGGCCGACGCTACGAGCGTCGAAGACCTGGAAAACCTAATCGACAAGACGATGGAACATTTCGGGGGCAAGTTCGACTTCATGCTCCACTCGATCGGCATGTCGCCCAACGTCCGCAAGGGGCGCACATACGACGACCTGGATTACGATTACCTCTCCAAGACGCTCGACATTTCGGCGATCTCGTTCCACAAGGCGATCCAGGTGGCCCGCAAGAAGGACGCCATCAACGACTGGGGGTCGATCGTGGCGCTCTCGTATATCGCGGCACAGCGTACGCTCTACGGTTATAACGACATGGCCGATGCCAAGGCGTTGCTGGAGTCGATCGCCCGCAGTTTCGGGTATATCTACGGCCGTGAGAAGCACGTGCGCATCAACACCGTGTCGCAGTCGCCGACGCCGACCACGGCCGGAAGCGGCGTGCTGGGAATGGGCGACCTGATGAATTTCGCCGAGAACATGTCGCCGCTGGGCAATGCCTCGGCCAACGACTGCGCCGACTATGTGCTGACGCTTTTCTCGGATCTTACGCGCAAGGTGACGATGCAGAACCTTTACCACGACGGCGGTTTTTCGTCGATGGGTATGAGTCGCCGCGCCATGAAGACCTACGAAAAGGGGATGCGTTTCGAGGACGTGCACCAGAACCAGTACCCGTTCGGCGAGGAGGGGAAATAACGCCCGTAGGATCCCGCAGAATATAAGGCCCGTGGGCCGTGAGGTTTACGGAGAACCGCTCTTTGGAGCCGGCAGCAGGATATTCGTTATCCGGCAGCCGGCTCTTCGTAATTCAGGCCGGGGGAGCGGTTCCTGCCGGCACCGGTTGCATACGGCGGCGGAGATAAATTCCTATTTCGTCCGGGGCGGTTGGGCGGGACGTACCGGGGTGCCCGCCGCGTTGTGTTTGGCGGCTTCGAGTATCTCGACGACGGTCACGTTGTTTTCGAGCGCCGAGAGGTCGTACGGCGCCATCGTGATTTCACCACGAACCAGTGCGGCAAGGTAACGGAACGAATCGTCGTAAGGAGCCGGCAGCCGTTGCGGGGTGAGGTGCGTTTCCCTGCCGCCGGTGTACAGGCGCATGTCGGTCGCGGTGTCCTGGCAGATGTATCCGCGGCTGCCGTAGATATGCATGTCCTTGCGGTTCATGGGCCAGTTCCACGATGCCATTATCTCTACGGTTGCCGTCGGGTATTCGAGCACTATCGTGGCGTCGTCGTCCACCTTCGGGTAAATGTGCGGCTTCTGTTGTTTGAGCACGCCGGAAACCTTCAGCGGCTTTTCGCCGAGGAACATCTTAGTGGCGAGGTTGGCGCCATAGCATCCGAAATCCATGACTGCGCCGCCGCCGTTCAGTTTCGGGTCGGTCAGCCATGCCAGGAACTCGGGGCCGCACCCGATCTCGACGGGCCCCTGATGCCCGTCGAAAATATTCATTCGGGTGATTTCGCCTATTACGCCCGCCCGTACGAGCCGGAACGCCTCGTCGTTGGTGGCGTACCATGTGGTTTCGTAGTTCGTCATTACGATGATGCCGTAGCGGCGGGCCAGGTCGGCGATGCGGTGTGCATGCTCGACGCTGATCGCCAGCGGTTTCTCTACCATTACGTGGATGCCCCTCGGGGCGCATGCTTCCACCACCTGCAGGTGGTCGTAGACTGGCCCGAACGCCACTACGGCTTCGGGTTGCGTCTGGTCGAGCATTCGGTCGAGGTCGGCATAGAACAGCGCCCCGTCGACTTTGTCGTGCAGGTGCGTGGCGGCACGGAGACTGTCGTTTGCCTCCCATACGCCCACGACCGTGAAATCTCCGCGGTGGGCTTTGCTTATCACTTCGTGGATATGCCCGTGCGACACTCCCGCAACACCTATGCGGAGCGGTTCGGCAGCCCGGAGGGCGGCCGGTGCGCACAGGACGGCCGCCATTATCAATATGCTGGTTTTCATGCTCTCCTTTTATTGTTCCCACGCAGGGATCGCCGCCTGCCGTTTGCCGATGCGGGCTGCGGGTTTTTTATTCGGGCGGTTCCGTGTCCCGGCCGGGTTCAGTATTGGTGGTCGTCCCCGCGTATTTCCTCGCGGGTGATCGGCTTGCGGTTCATCGCCCGCCATGCGTACCAGATGTAGGCTGCGACGAAGGGGATCAGCAGCGAGACGATCGACATCACCTTGAGCGTGAAGAGGCTCGACGAGGAGTTGTAAATCGTCAGCGACGACTGCATGTCGGCCAGCGACGGGTAATAGGCCGTGTCGTTCCATCCGGCGCAGAGCAGTAGCGCCAATACCGTCAGTACCGTACCCGCACCGCCGAACCAGATGGCGTTGCGCCGGCCGCGCCAGCCCAGTCCGATGCTCCACAGCACCGATACTACGCCGAGGAGCAGCACCACGGCGAGGTAAGGCATCTCGATGAAGTTGTGCAGGTATTTGTACGGCTCGATGGAGATCCGGCCTGCGGCATCGACCGCCCGGCCGTCGGCGAAGAGCAGCATGCCGAGCCACGCTACGAAGAAAAGTACGAAACAGACTGCCGCGGGGATCATCCGCCGGCGGGCACGTTCGTGGATGGTCTTGTCGTCGATGTTATTCATGAAATACTGGCAGGCCAGCGTTGCGGCGAGGAATGTCACGGCAATGCCCAGAAAGACGTTCGAGACATCCGTAAGCGCTTCCAGTCCGTGCCACGGGGTTGTCCACTGCGAGATCACCGTTGCGCTGCCGCTTCCGGCGCCGTTGGCCAGGTTAAGGCGGTCGACCGTAAAATTCGCGCCCGTGAAAAGTGTCCCGACGGCCGTGCCCAGCAGCAGCGGCCCGGCGATGCCGTTGATCATCAGGAATACGTTGAATGTCTTTTCGCCGAAGACGTTGCCCGGTTTGCGGCGGTATTCGTAGGCCACGGCCTGGATGACGAACACCAGCAGGATCGCCATCCATACATAGAACGCGCCGCCGAACGACGTGGAGTAGAAGAGCGGGAACGAGGCGAAGAATGCGCCGCCGAAGGTCACGAGCGTCGTGAAGGTGAATTCCCATTTGCGGCCCAGCGAGTTGACCAGCATGTTACGTTCCTCTTCGGTCTTGCCGATGTCGTAGAGCAGCCCCTGTCCGCCCTGCACGAAGAGCAGGAAGACCAGCAGCGCCCCCAGCAGGGAGATGATCAGCCACCAATAGTGTTGCAAGAGTGTTAGGGTATCCATAGTCGTTTATTGTTTTTCGTTTTCGGGCCCGATTTTGATCTGGCGGAACATGATGCTCAGTTCGGCGATCAGCAACGCCGTGAAGAGTGCGAGGAAGATGAAGAAGGTGGCCGATACCGACCCGGGGCCGATCTTCGAGGCCGCGATGCCCACGGGCATCAGATCCTGGATGGCCCACGGCTGGCGTCCGACCTCGGCCAGCACCCAGCCGGCCTGCGAAGCGAGGTAGGCCAGCGGGATCGACCATACGGCGACCTGCAGCAGCCAGCGCTTGTCCGCCAGTTTATCCTTGCGGTTGAGCCACCAGATGACGCCCAGCAGCAGGATGAAGAAGCACCCGGCACCGACCATCACACGGAACGAGTAGAAGAGCAGCGGTACGTTGGGGACGATCTGCTGCGGGGTGTCGAGGTAGCCGTACCCGAAATAGGCGAAATATTCACGCAGGAACTCCTCGCCTTCGGGCTTCGAGGGGTCGAACTTGGCGGTGATTTGGTCGATCACCGCCTGGTCGCCGGCCTCGAGTGCCGCCCGGTAACGGGCCAGTTCACCCACGGCGACGCGGCCCCGCTCCATCTTCTCCGCGGCCGACATCACGCCGTATTTCTCGTTGCCGTTCACCATGTCGTTGATGCCTGCCACATAGGCGTCGGCGTCGCGGAAACTCATGATCGAGAGCAGCTTCGGGATGTCGATCTTGAAATAGAATGCGTCCTCGTTCGAGGTGCGTTCCGTCTCCGGCCTCACGATGCCGATGGCCGTCAGGGGCGCACCCTGCTGTCCGTCGTAGAGCGCCTCCATGGCCGCGAGTTTCATCGGCTGCACGCGGGCGATGACGGCGCCCGACTTATCGCCCGTCATCGCCGTGACGAGCGCGAATACGAAGCCGAAGGCCGAGGCGATGGCGATGCTCTTGCGGGCCATCTTCTGTTCGCGGTGCCGGAGCAGGTACCAGGCGCTGACGCCCACGACGAACAGTGCCGCCAGCACGAACGACGAGGTGATGGTGTGGAAGAACTTGTTCATCGCCACGGGCGAGAAGAGTACCTCCCAGAACGAGGTCATTTCGTTGCGTACGGTTTCGAGGTTGAACGTACATCCCACGGGGTGCTGCATCCAGGCGTTGGCGACCAGGATCCACAGTGCCGAGAGGTTTGCGCCGATGGCCGTGAGCCATGTCGCCGTGAGGTGGAAGCCTTTCGAGACCTTGTTCCAGCCGAAGAACATGATGGCGATGAAGGTGCTCTCCATGAAGAAGGCCATGATGCCCTCGACGGCCAGCGGGGCACCGAAGATGTCGCCCACGAAATGCGAGTAGTTCGACCAGTTGGTGCCGAACTCGAATTCGAGGATGATGCCCGTTGCCACGCCGATGGCGAAGTTGATGCCGAACAGGCGCATCCAGAATTTGGTCGTGCGCTTCCAGAACGGGTCGCCCGTGCGGACGTAAAGGGTCTCCATGATGGCGATGATGAACCCCAGCCCCAGCGTGAGCGGGACGAAAAGCCAGTGGTAAATGGCCGTCATGGCGAATTGCGCACGCGACCAGTCGACTGTTTGTAGATAATCCGATAACATAAGCGATGGTTATTTGTCGGGGGTTAGTTCTTTCATGACCGAACGGCTGCGCTCTTCGGGGCTCTGCCCGGCCAGGAAATCGGGAAAAAAGAATACCTTGAGGATTGCGAACAGGATGAACAGCTTGACCAGGATGATGGCCCACAGGGTTTTGCCTACGGTCATGCTCCGGAACCCGTCGAGGTAGAACCGGAAGATCTTTTTGATTGTCTGTGCCGCCATATCCGTCGCTATGTTTTACCAAAATTAGATAAAATTTCGGAAATAAAAAACAATGCGCCCCGAAAAGTCGCACTCGCATATCTTCCGGTCGGAAATGGTTATCCCCGGTACCGGGTGTGCGGATATGTGGTAAGTTTTTCGTATTTTTGCCGTCCGTATGGTTAATGGGAATCCGGAATCGGGAAAGAACGCGGTGAAGCTGCCTTCGCCGTGGGGGTCGGTGCTGCCGCTCGCGGTGCTGACGCTGCTGCTTTACGTGGTCATCCGCTGTTTCGGCGGGGACGCGATCAACGGCGGCAGCCAGATCGCGCTGCTGTCGGCCACGTCGGTCTGCGTCATGCTGGCCATCGGCATTTACCGCTGTAAATGGGCGGTCTTGGAAGAGGCGATCATCGACAATATCCGGGCTTCGGCTTCGGCAATCATCATCCTGCTGCTGATCGGCGCCATTGCCGGGTCGTGGATGGTGAGCGGTGTGGTGCCGACGATGATCTATTACGGGCTGAAGATCCTGCACCCCTCGTTCTTCCTGGTCGCCTCGTGTGCCATTTGTGCGGGCGTGTCGCTGATGACCGGCAGTTCGTGGACGACGATCGCCACGATCGGCGTGGCGCTGATGGGCATCGGGCAGGCCATGGGTTTCCCCGAGGGGTGGATCGCGGGGGCGATCATCTCCGGCGCCTACTTCGGCGACAAGATCTCGCTCCTGTCCGATACTACGGTACTCGCGTCGTCGACCGTCGGGGTGCCGATCTTCACGCACATACGTTACATGTTGTATACGACCGTCCCGTCGTTCGTCATCGCGCTGGCGGTTTTCGTCATCGCGGGGCTGACGCTCGACCATACGGGTGGCACGCATGCCGGGATGTATGCCGAGTCGTTGCGCGGGACGTTCCGCATCACGCCCTGGTTGCTGGCGGTGCCCGTGGCGACGGGCGTGCTGATCGTGCGCAAACTCCCGGCCATCGTGACGCTCTTCTGTGCCGCGGTTTTCGCCTGCATAGCCATGCTGCTGGCGCAGCCCGAACTGGTGGCGAAGGTGGCCGGAGTCGGAGGGCTGGATTTCATGTCGGGGTTCAAGGGCGTGCTGATGAGCTGCTTCGGCCCGACGGCGATCCCTACCGGAAGCCCGCAGCTGGACGAGCTGGTTGCGACGCGCGGCATGGCGGGCATGCTCAATACTGTATGGCTCATCATCTGCGCCATGTGCTTCGGCGGCGTGATGACCGGCAGCGGGATGCTGGGGGCACTGACGTCGGTTTTCCTGCGCTTCGTACGCCGTGCCTTCTCGGCCGTGGCTTCGACCGTCGGCGCGGGCATCTTCTTCAACCTCTGCACCGCCGACCAGTATATCTCGATCATTCTTTCGGGGCGCCTTTTCCGGGAACTTTATGCGGAGCAGGGACTCGAACCGCGGCTGTTGAGCCGCTCGGTCGAGGATTCGGCCACGGTCTGCTCCGTGCTGGTGCCGTGGAACTCGTGCGGCATGACGCAGGCCACCGTGCTGGGTGTTTCCACATTCGTCTACATGCCTTACTGTATTTTCAATATTGTCAGTCCCCTGATGTCGCTGGCGGTGGCGGCCATCGGGTGGAAGATCAAAAGAGCCGCAGGTAGTGCGGCGCATCCGCATTAAATTATGGAATATAAGATGGATACCGGACTTGTGATATTCGACCTCGACGGCACGCTGCTCAATACGATCGGCGACCTGGCTGTCGCATGCAATGCCGTGCTGGCCATGCGCGGCCTGCCGCAGCATACCTATGACGAATACTGCCATTTCGTGGGCAACGGCATCATGCGGCTCGTGGAGCGGGCGTTGCCCGAAGAGCTCCGCACGCCTTATACGGTCGCGGCCGTGCGCGCGGATTTCGTGAAATATTATACCGAGCATATCGACGTTTATACGAAACCCTACGAAGGAATTCCGGAACTGGTTGCGGAGATCGCGCGGCGAGGTGTTCGTATCGCCGTGGCATCCAACAAGTTCCAGACCGGAACGGAAAAACTGATCCGGTTGTTTTTCCCCGGTGTCGAATTCGCCGCGGTCTTCGGCCAGCGCGAGGGCGTGCCGCTCAAGCCCGACCCCGCGGTGGTGGGGGAGATACTTGCGCTTACGGGCGTAGCGAAGGAGCGGGTGCTCTATGTCGGCGACTCGGGCGTGGACATGCAGACAGCCGCGGCCGCCGGTGTCCGCTCGGTCGGAGTGACGTGGGGGTTCCGTGAGCGCGCCGAACTCGAGGAGGCCGGGGCGCGGCACATCGTCGACAGCCCGGCCGGGATATTGGAGCTGTTATAGTCCGGGGGGGGGCTCTCTGTTTGCCCGGCTGTCCGGATCCTTTTGAGGATTCTTCCGAATTTTATGCTGAAAATGTAAATTTTTCCCGAAAATTGCATTAATCCGGGAAAAAGATGTATATTTGTTCCCGAGTAGTAACATATGGCAAAAAACAACAATACCGAACGTGACCGGGATGCTACCGAACAGCGTATGCTGAAGGCGGTGGGCGAGATGATCCGCAGGGATGGCTTCGAGAAACTCGGGGTCAATGCCGTCGCGGCGCATTGCGGGGTCTCGAAAATCCTTATCTACCGCTATTTCGGTTCGCTGGACGGACTGCTGGCCGCCTATATCCGGCAGCACGATTTCTGGATCAATTTTCCGCTCGACATTCCCGGTCGCGCGCATTTGCCCGAATTCCTGAAAAAGACGTTCCGCACGATGATCGGGCGTTTGCACGGCGACCCTACGCTGAGGCGCCTGTACCGCTGGGAGTTGTCCTCGAAGAACGAACTCGTGGCGGCGCTCCGCAGGCAGCGCGAACAGGCCGGGCTGGAGTTGATCGCCCGGGTGTCGCGGAAAACCGGGCTGCCCGAATCGGAGGTGGCCGTGTTGGCTACTTTCCTGACGGCTTCGGTGACCTACCTTGTGCTGTTAGAGGAATATTGCCCGGTTTACAACGGGATTCCGATCGGAGAGGCTGCCGGCTGGGAACAGATCGTCCTCGGGATAGACCTGCTGATTGACAAGACTTTCAAGGAATGACCGGCCCGCGGGGCGGGAAGGTATATCTATTTTTTATAACAAATGTTACCAATGGGTAACAAATTGAAAACCAAAAACAATGAGAAAGATGGTAATGGCATGGATTTTACCGTTCGTATTGCTTGGTTCCTGCGATAAGGAGCTGGTCGAATATGAAAAGGGAAGCGTGGAAATTGTCGTGGAACGGGGCGACGCATGGCTGCATGATTTTCCCCTGTTCCTGGGGATTAAAAGGAAGAACCCGCCGCAGATCGCGGTCTGGATCGAAGATGCGCAGGGGCGCTACCTCTCCACGGTTTATGCGAGTTCCAAAATCGCCACCCAGTCCTGGCTGGCGGCGGGCGGAAACCGCCGCAGGGAGGCGCTGCCTCACTGGTGCCATAGCCGGGGCGTGCAATATGCCGACGGGCTTTACCTGCCGACGAAAAGCGAACCGCTGGCGGACGGCATATCGGGTGCCACGCCGCGCGGCAGTTTCGACCTGAAGCTCTCGCCCGGGGCGGGGCTCGATCGGTTCGTCGTAAAGGTCGAGGTGAACCATTCGACCGATTTCAACGAAACCTATCCCGAATCGGCCAAGGAGGGGGAGCCCGGTTACTCGGGCGGGCGGCACGGGAGCGGCCAGCCGGCCGTGGTCTATGCCGCCGACGTCGACCTGTCGTCGGGCAGGGAGCAGTTCGAAGCCGTGCTGGTAGGCCACAGCAGTCCCGACGGAAGTTCGGGCGGGATAGACCCCGATATTTCGGGGCTCACTTCGGCGCTCCGGATCGTGGAACGCATTACGATTCGTGTCCGATGAAGGGGCGATCCCGAGTATTGGCCGCGGCGCTGTGCGTGCTGCCTTTCCTTGCCACCGAGGTGCCGGCGCAGGAGTTTCCCCGCTTTTCCTGTTCGACGTCCGTCGGGACGGGCTTCGGCCTGACCCGCCCGTCGTCGGTGCCCGTCGTCTGGCGCGTGACGGGTCATTACAATGTGAGCCGCCGTTTTTCGGTCGGTGCCGGAACGGGGGTTTCCTGCTATGAAAAAACGCTCGTGCCGCTCTTTGCCGATGCGAAGTTCCTGCTTACGCGCCGCCGCAGCTTTACGCCCTATGCCGGGTGCGCCGCCGGATATGCTTTCGCACCGCGCAGGGATGCCAACGGGGGACTGCTGCTCAATCCCGAACTGGGGGTGCAGTATGCATTGCGCTGCGGGGTGCACCTGTTCTTCGCGGCGGGCTATGAGTTGCAGCGGCTGGAGCGGCTCCGGAAATACGAAGGCTGCTGGTTCTCCGCCGAATTTGCCGAGCAGCTCAGCCGCGGCACCCTCCTGCTGAAGGTCGGGGTGCTGTTCTGAGCCTCGGTCAGCAGTAGGCCTTGACGTCGGCGGGGGTGATGCGCTCCTCGCTGAGTATGATGAGCCGCTCGATGACGTTGCGCAGTTCGCGGATATTGCCGCTCCAAGGCATCGTTTGCAGTTCGCTAAGCGCTTCTTCTTCAATGCGTTTTGCCGGGATGTGGTATTCGGCACAAATTGTGTGTATGAAATGGTCGACCAGCAGCGGGATGTCCTGCGCATGTTCGCGCAGCGCCGGGACGCGCACGACGACCACCCCGATGCGGTGGTAGAGGTCTTCGCGGAAATTGCCCTTCCGGATCTCCTCGCGCAGGTTCTTGTTCGTGGCGGCGATTACGCGCACGTTGACCTCGATGTCCTTGTCGCTGCCTACGCGGCTGATCCTGTTTTCCTGAAGCGCCCGCAACACCTTGGCCTGCGCCGCCAGTGACATGTCGCCGATCTCGTCCATGAACAGCGTGCCGCCGTCGGCCTGCTCGAACTTGCCCCTTCGCTGCTTGATGGCCGAGGTGAAGGCGCCGCGCTCGTGGCCGAAGAGTTCGCTCTCGATCAGTTCCGAGGGGATCGCCGCGCAGTTGACCTCGACGAACGGAGCCGCGGCGCGGTTGCTTTTGGCGTGCAGCCAGCGTGCGACCAGCTCTTTGCCGGTGCCGTTTTCGCCCGTGATCAGCACACGCGCTTCGCACGGCGCGACCTTGTCGATCAACAGGCGGACGTGTTCGATCTGGGGCGAGGTGCCGATGATATGCTCCGTCTGCGCACAGTGCCCGCGGCGGGTGCGGCGTGCCGGGGCCGCCGCGGGGGCCTGCACCGGGGCCGGGTCGTCGATCGTGCGGTGGATGGACTGCAGCAGGCGGTTCATGTCGATGGGTTTGGTCAGATAGTCCTGGGCACCGTTGCGTACGGCTTCCACGGCTGAATCGATCGACGCCTCGGATGACAGCACGATGAACGGGACGCCCTTGTCGGGGATTTTGCACCCGGTGTCCGACAGGATGACGTCGAACGGGATTTTCTCGCACATGACGGAGGCCGCCTCTTCGTCTTCGGCGGCCTCCGTCGAGAAACCTTCGTATTCGAGCCGCTCGCGCAGCGTGTTTCGCATACTTTTTGATTGGTCTAAAATTAAAACCTTTGCCATAGCTTGTTTTTCCTGAAATTTTACCTACTTTTGTCCCAAAGTTATGACTTTCTGCGGTGTAAAACCAATCTTGTAGGGTCTTGCCGGATGGGGTGGAAAGTCGGAAAAAACGTCTTGAATCGGTTTACCGCAACGGGCTTGCCGGACGCTCCGGCGGACGGATTGAAACAGTGCGGAAGACCACAAATACAATATGAAAAAGAATTATAACTACACACGACGCAAGTTGTACCTGCCCGAGTATGGGCGTCATATCCAGGAGATGATCGACTCGTTGCAATTGATCGAAGACCGCCGCGAGCGCAACCGCCAGGCGCGTGCCGTGATCGCCGTGATGGGCAACCTGAACCCCTTGCTGCGCGATACGGCCGACTTCACCCACAAACTGTGGGATCACCTTTTCATAATGTCTGATTTCCAACTCGATGTGGATTCCCCCTACCCGCAGCCTTCGCGTCAGGAGCTGACCATTGCGCCGCGCCGCATGGCCTACACGCAGGGGCGTATCTCCTATAAGCATTACGGCAAGTATGTCGAGCAGATGATCGCCGGGCTTTCCGGGGAAAAAGACCGGCGTACCATGGCGCGCACGGTGGATAACCTGGCCCGGTACATGCGCACGAAGAGCTACGAGTACAACCAGGAGCATCCCAACAACGAAGTGATCGTAAAAGACATCAAACGCATGTCCGGCGGAGCGATCGAAATCGATGAAGTGGCATTAAATAATCTCCGAAGTGACTATAAACAGCACTTTACGGCACGTCCCCAGAAGGGGCCGCAGCAGCGTCAGCAGCAACGCCCGCAGAAAAACCGCAACCAGCAGCACGGGCGCAATTTCTCGAAAAACAACGGCGCACACCGCAATTCGTCGAAATAAAAAGTGCGCATATCCGGAATTTTGCTATATTTGTAAGCATTTAACTGCGATAACAAGGATAAATGAATAAACAAACGCTTTTCGTGTCCCTGACCACGGCCGTCATGCTGTGCGCATGCCAGTCGTCGAAGGTGAAGATTTCGGGTCGCTTCGTAGGTAACGATGCCAAGGATGTTTATTTGGAACAGGTATTGCCCCTGACGCAGTCGGTGATCGACTCCGCGGTGCTCGACAAGGACGGTAACTATCGTTTCGAGTTGAAGGGCGTGACGAAGACCCCGTCGCTTTATAATGTAATATATAACGGCGAACGCATTCCGCTGTTCCTCGCCGCCGGCGAGAAACTGTCCCTGAATTCCGTGGGGAGCGTCGTACGCAACTATACGGTCGAAGGTTCGAAGGAGTCGGAACTGCTGCGGCAGTTCTACCAGGCTTTCGTTTCGGGCGCGCAGCGGCTGGATAACATCGCGTCGCAGTTTGCCAAGGCAACGCTGTCCGAGGAAGACCGCCAGGCGCTGGTAAAGGAGTACACGGCCGAATACTACCGTATCCGCCGCGAACAGCTGCGGTTCATCATCGAGAATAAAGCGTCGCTGGCGGCGGTCTATGCCCTGTACCAGCGGTTGCCCGGGGACACTTACCTGTTCAACGGCGACAGCGACGTGGTTTATTACCGCACGGTGGCCGAGGCCATCGAACAGACTTATCCCGAATCGCCCTACCTGCAATCGCTCATGGGGGAGATCGCCCGCATGGACGCCCGCATCAGTCTGTCGTCCCAGATTACCGAGGCGGGGTATCCCGACCTCGAGCTGTCGGACATCTACGACAAGAAGGTACGCCTCTCGTCGCTCGCGGGGAAAGTCGTGCTGCTCGATTTCTGGTCGGCCGAGCTGGGCAACAGCAATACGCTCAATGCCGAACTGAAGGAGGTCTATAAGAAATATGCCGACGCCCCCGTCGCATTCGAGGTCTACCAGGTTGCCATCGACACGTCGAAGCCCCTGTGGATTTCGGCCGTGCAGGAGCAGCAGCTTCCCTGGGTTTCGGTGAGCGACCTGCGCGGGCGCGCATCGTCGTCGCTGGGACTCTACAACGTGCAGAAACTCCCGGCCAATTTCCTGATCGACAAGGAGGGGAATATCGTCGGGAAGGATATTTACGGCAAGAGCCTCGAACAAAAACTCGATGAACTGACCCGTTGATGTACTATTTCGCATCGGATATCCACCTGGGCGCAGGCGGCGAGGCGTTTGCGCAGCAGACCGAACGGCGCTTCGTGCGCTGGCTCGACGATGCGGCGCAGGATGCGGAGGCGATTTTCCTGGTGGGCGACGTCTTCGACTTCTGGTTCGAATACCGGGGCGTGGTGCCCAAGGGCTTCGTGCGGACGCTCGGCAAACTGGCCGAACTGACCGACCGCGGTATCCGGGTGGTATTCTTTACGGGAAACCACGACATGTGGGTCGGCGATTACCTCGCCCGCGAGTGCGGCGTCGAGATCCATACCTCGCCGCAGCAATTCTGCCTGAACGGTAAAAACGTCTTCATCGCCCACGGCGACAACATGAACATCGACGGACAGCCGGTGCTCAAATTCCTCAATACGGTATTCCGCTCGCGGACGTTGCGCTGGCTCTTTTCGTGGCTGCTGCATCCCGACCTGGCGATGCGCTTCGGGCACTGGTGGAGCGGCAAGTCGCGCAAATCGCACGGTGCCGAGGAACTCGACGTCTCGCTTACCGAGCCGCTGATCGAATATGCCCGCCGGTATGCCGCCGAGCACGACGTCGACCACTTCGTCTTCGGGCACATGCATTTCCCGCGCGACTACCGCGGGCAGGGCCTGCATGTGATAAATCTGGGGTGTTGGGAGAAATACCCTTCGTGCGCCGTGCTGGACGCATCGGGCGGAATGACTTTAAAAATGCTGGAGAGATGAAACAATACCTCGACCTGCTGCGGCGGATCAAAGCCGAGGGCGTCGTCCGCGGAGATCGTACCGGCACCGGCACCAAAGGCGTCTTCGGACACCAGATGCGTTTCGACCTCTCCGAAGGCTTCCCGCTGCTGACGACCAAAAAAGTATTCCTGAAAGGCGTGATCCACGAATTGCTGTGGTTCCTGGCGGGCGATACCAATATCAAGTACCTCGTGGACAACGGCGTCCATATCTGGGACAACGACGCTTTCCGCTATTACAACGAACTCTGCGTGCGCCATGGCGTGCTGCCCGTCGACCGGGATACGTTCCTGCGTGCGGCACAGGACGGTGTCGAATCGCCTGTCGAAGGGTATCGGTTCGGCGACCTGAACCATGTGTACGGCTATCAGTGGCGCAGTTGGCCCAAGCCCGACGGTCGCTTCATCGACCAGATCGCGCAGGCGGTCGAACTGATACGGCACAATCCCGAGTCGCGGCGCATCATCGTCTCGGCCTGGAATGTCGCCGAGATCGGGGACATGGCATTGCCGCCGTGCCACGTGTTGTTCCAGTTCTATGTAGCCGGAGGGAGGCTCTCGTGCCAGCTCTACCAGCGCAGTGCCGATACGTTCCTCGGCGTGCCGTTCAATATCGCTTCGTACGCCCTGCTGACGTTGATGACGGCGCAGGTCTGCGGCCTCGAACCCGGCGAGTTCGTCCATACGCTCGGCGACGCGCACCTTTACCTGAACCACATGGAACAGGCCGACGAGCAGTTGTCGCGCGAACCGCGGCCGCTGCCCGTGATGCGGCTGAACTCCGATGTGAAATCGCTCTTCGATTTCCGCTACGGGGATTTCACGCTCGAAGGCTACGATCCCTGGCCGGCGATCAAGGCGCCGATGTCGTTCTGAGCGGTCGCAAGCCCCTGCCGGCTGTACCTGCATTGTTATACGCGGCTGCGATGCCGCCGGACGTTAAAATTTGAAATTTATGGTAAGCATCATCGTTGCCGTGGCCGAAAACGGCGTGATCGGGGATAAGAATACGTTGCTCTGGCATATTTCCGAAGACCTGAAACATTTCAAGGCCGTCACGACGGGGCATCCCGTGATCATGGGCCGCAAAACCTACGAATCGCTCGGGCGCCCGCTCCCGAACCGTACCAATGTGGTCATTACGCGGCAGCAGGCGGAGATTGCCGGTTGCACGGTGGCGCATTCGCTCGGCGAGGCCCTCGCGCTGTTCCCCGGGGACGACGAGGTCTTCGTCATCGGCGGCGCGCAGATTTATGCGCAGGCCCTGCCCCTGGCCGACCGCTTCTACCTGACGCGCGTGTTCCGCGCTTACGAGGGCGATACGCATTTCCCCGAGTGGGACGAAGCGCAGTGGCGGCTTCTGTCGTCCGAATCCTTCGCATCGGGTGCGAACTACCCTTATCCTTTCGCGTTCGAGACCTACGAGCGCCGGCGAAATTAGGTATTTATACCACTGCACGGCTCGCCCGTATTCCCTACCTTTGCACTGCAAAGGTTTTTTTGTTGCATCCGGGACGGTTTCGTGCCCGGTGAAAGGTGAGATTATGGGAAAATATTTCGATATGCTGATGGAGGACGTACGGATGAAGGAGGGCCTTCACTCGTGCATGAACTGCGGTGTCTGCACGGGCGTATGCCCCGCGGCCGAGTTCTACAACTACGATCCCCGTCAGATCGTCAATATCGTGCAGACGCGCGACGACGATGCCATCGAGGAGTTGCTGAAAAGCGATACGATCTGGTATTGCGGCGAGTGCATGTCGTGCCGCCCGCGCTGTCCGCGCGGCAATACGCCGGGGTATGTGATTCAGGCGCTGCGCACACTGTCGCAGAAGCTGGGTTTCTTCGTCGAGAGCGAGAAGGGGCGCCAGCAGCTGGCCCTCAAGCGCATCATCGGCGAAAATATCCTCCGCACGGGCTACTGCATCGTACCGCGCTTGGTGAAGCCCGAGCTGCACCCCGAGCAGGGAACCGTGTGGCAGTGGATCTACGATAACGACAAGGAGGTCTACGGACAGTTCACGCCCGTATACATGCGCCACGGCGCGGGTGCCCTGCGCCGTCTGGACGAACAGTCGCTCGAGGAGATCAACAAGATCTTCGAAGTCAGCGGCGGCAAGGAGATGTTCGACTCCATCGAGGAGCATTCCGACCGCAAGGCCCGGGAACTGGGCTACGGGGAGGGCGCCGACCAGCAATACATGATGGATGTCTTCCTCCATAATAACAACGAACATTATTGACAGATGATAAAGCGAAAGAGTTGGCAGGATTACCAGAAGGAGATTGCCGACGACCACTATTACTATGCCCGCAGCTGTATCCGGCAGAATTTTTTTCCGGGCAGCGAAAAACTGTTCATAGACATGCTGCGCAACGACTTGGGGCGGGATCTTACGGATGACCCGCTCCACTCGTCGTGCACGGGAATCGGTTACCATTCGGATATCGTGCCGCTCGAAACCATCATGACGGTCGTGGCACGCCAGTTCGCGCTGATGACCGAAGCCGGGTATGAGAACCTCGTGTCGTCGTGCATCACTTCGTTCGGTGTCTATTCGGAGATACTGGCTACGTGGCACGAGTTTCCCGAAACCGAGGAGAAGGCGCGCGAGAACCTTTACAAAGCCACCGGGCGCGAGTTCCGCAAGCCTGCGAGCCTGGCGCATACCTCGGACATCGTTTTCCATTTCCGCGAGCAGATCGCCGCACGCGCAAAGCATAAGCTGGTAAACGCCCAGACCGGGGAGCCGCTGCGCGTGGTGGAGCATATCGGTTGCCACTACGCCAAGATATTCCCCAAGTCGGGTATCGGCGGTTCGGAATTCCCCTATGTGCTGGCCGGCATGGTCGAGTCGTGGGGCGGCCAATGCGTGGACTACCCCGAGCGGCGGCATTGCTGCGGGTTCGGGTTCCGCAACTACCTGGTGCAGGCCAACCGCGGCTATTCGATCGCCAATTCGCACAAGAAACTCGAAAGCATGGCGCCCTACAAACCCGATTTCATCGTGGCCAACTGCCCCGGGTGCGCGATGTTCCTCGACAAGTGGCAGTATGCGATCGCCGAGATGGAGGGTACGACCTACGGCGAGAACGGCCACGGCATTCCGGTGCTGACCTACGAGGAGATGGCCGGGCTGGTGCTGGGCTACGACCCGTGGGTGCTCGGAATGCAGATGCACCAGGTCGACGTCGAACCCCTGCTCGACAAGATGGGCGTCGAATACGACCCCGCGGCCAAATACCTCGGCCGCAACGGAAAATATATCGGTAAACCCGCGTCGGCTGTGGTCAATTGCTGCCCGACGGACACAATATACGACATCAGAGAATAATGAAGCGAGTTGCAGTCATAGGCGGCGGCGTAGCGGGCATGCAAACGGCCCTGCGCCTCGCAGAACAGGGCGTCGAGCCCGTAATCATCGAAAGGGAGGCCGAATTGGGCGGCAAGCTCCGGGGATGGCATGTGCTGTTTCCGTCGTTCACCCCGGCGTCGGAGATACTCACCGAACTGCGCCGCCGCATTGCCGAGCGCGGGATCGAGGTGATGACCCGTACCGAAGCCAGGGGGTTCAGCCGCGAAGGGGTTCAGCTCCCGGACGGGCGTATGCTGGCATGCGATTCGGTCGTGGTCTGCTCGGGCTTCACGCTTTTCGATGCCTCGATCAAGGAGGAATACGGCTACGGCATCTACGACAACGTCTTTACGACGGTCGACATCGAGCGGATGCTCAACGAGGGCCGCGTGGCGAAAGCCGATGGCTCGCGCCCCAAGCGCATCGCCTTCCTGCACTGCGTGGGCTCGCGCGACGAGAAGGTTTGCCAGCAGCATTGCTCGAAGGTATGCTGCATCACGGGGGTGAAGCAGGCCATGGAGATGCGGCAGATGTTTCCCGAGGCCGACGTGTTCAATTTTTACATGGATATCCGCATGTTCGGCCCCGGTTACGAGGAGATGTACCGCGAGGCACAGCAGAAATACAACATTCATTTCATCCGCGGGCGTATTTCGGAGGCGAGCCCGATGATCGACGGACGCGTACAGATCAAGGCCGAGGATACCCTCACGGGACGTCCGCTGCGCATGAGCGTCGACATGCTGATCCTGATCGTGGGTATGCGTGCCAACGACGACAACGCCGCTTTCGCCCAGGGTGCCGGGCTCAACCGTGCGCCGAGCGGCTTCATGGCGCCGCGCGACATGTTCCTCGGCAACGTGAAGAGCAATGTCGAGGGTATTTTTTATGCCGGGACGGTCACGGCGCCGAAGAATATCGGAGAGAGTCTGAACGAAGGGACGGCCGCCGCCGATGCTGCGGCCCGGTATGTAGGGGTTTAGCATATGGCAGCGATCAATTTCGGATATACCATCTCCAAGCCGCGGGCAATCGACATCGACCGCAACAACCTGCGCAAGAGCGACGAGATCCTGCGCGAGATGCCCGAGTTGCAGGCCTGTATCGGTTGCGGCGCCTGCACGGCGGTCTGTACGGCGGGCAATCTCACGGAATTCAACTTCCGCAAGGTACATACGCTGGTGCGGCGCGGCGAATACCAGGGGGCTTACGAGGAGATGAACAAGTGCATGCTGTGCGGCAAATGCCGTCTGGTATGTCCGCGCGGGATCAATACGCGCGGCGTGGTGATGCTTATCAAACGTAAACTGGGGGACTTCTGACGATGACTTTTTTCGCACCATTCTGCATACCTTTCATGGTCGGCGCCGCGGTGATGTTCATCGTGTTGCTGTGGAAGTGGGGCCTGTGGCTCTACCGCCTGCCGCTCGTCGACAAGAAACGGATCCTGTTCGGGCTGCCGACCCGCCGTACCTTCTCGGCGATAGGGGAGGTCGTCAGCGAATCGCTGCTCCACCGCAGGATCTTCAGGGTCAACCCGCTGTTGGGCTACATGCACATGAGCCTGGCCTTCGGCTGGTTCCTGCTGATCGCCGTGGGGTGGATCGAGACCGTCGCCTACCTCGGGTTCCGCTATGTGCCGTTGCAGGGGCATGTCTTCTTCAAGTACTTTTCGACGGGGCTCCAGCATAAGCCGGTCTTCGATTTCCTGATGGATCTGTTGCTGCTGTTCGTCCTGTCGGGCGTAGCGCTGGCCTGGGGCAAGCGCTTTTTCTCGAAGAGGATGGGCATGCGCCGCACGACCAAGCATGTGCCGGGCGACCGCATTGCGCTTTCGGCCCTGTGGTTCGTATTCCCGGCGCGCCTGATCGCCGAAAGCACGACCTGCGCCCTTTACGGCGGCGGGGGATTCCTCACCGGTTCGCTGGGCGGATGGATGGCTGCGCACATGAGCACCTTCGTGCTGATAAACCTCGAAAGCGTGGCGTGGTGGTTCTACTCCTCGTGTCTCGGTGTTTTCTTCGTGGCGCTGCCGTTCTCCCGTTACATGCACATCTTCACGGAGATACCCTTGATCTTCCTGCGCCACTACAAGCTCCGCTCGACCGAAAAGGAGGGGTCGTTCGACAACTTCCAGGTCGAGGCCTGCTCGCGCTGCGGCATTTGTATCGACCCCTGCCAGTTGCAGAGCGTGCTGGGCATCGACAACGTGCAGTCGGTCTATTTTCTGCGCGACCGGCGATATAAGATGCTGCGCCTGCAGGTGGCCGACAATTGCCTGATGTGCGGACGCTGCGCCGAGAAATGCCCGGTGGACATCGACCTCAATACGCTGCGCCTCAATTCCCGCGATACGCTGCGCAATGTCCCCGACGAAAAGCGCTACGGTTATTTCAAAGGGTTAGACCGCTCGTCCGGCGAAGGGAAGGTGGGCTATTTCGCCGGGTGCATGACCCTCCTGACGCCCCGTACGATGTCGGCGATGGAAAAAGTATTCCAGGCCGCCGGCGAAGAGGTCTGGTGGGCCGACCGCGAAGGGGGCGTCTGCTGCGGACGCCCGTTGAAACTGGCCGGTGAGACGGATTCGGCGCGCAAGATAATGCGCTACAATACGGAGTTGTTCCGCAAGCACGGCATCACGACGCTCGTGACCTCGTGTCCGATTTGCCTCAAGGTTTTCCGTGAGGATTATGCGCTCGAAGGGGTCGAGGTGCTGCACCATTCGGAATATATCCTGCGTCTGATGAAGGCGGGCCGTCTCAAGGTCGGGCACGGCTCGACACGTTATACCTACCACGACCCCTGTGAATTGGGACGCGGCAGCGGGATTTACGACGATCCGCGTGCCGTGATCGGGGCTGTCGGGGAATTGCTCGAACCCGCTGAAACCCGCGAAAACGCCCCCTGCTGCGGCTCTTCGGTCGCCAATACGGCGATCTCCGACGGTCAGCAGGTGCAGATCGCAAAATCCGTGGCTGGGCAGTTGGAAGCTACCGGAGCCGAGGTAATCGTCACGGCCTGCCCGCTTTGCAAAAAAGCCATCGGGCGCGGTACGAAAGGGGAAGTCCGCGACCTGGCGGAGATTGTCGCAGCCAATATCCGCTGATTGGGAATGACGGTGTGTGTTGCGGATGGGGCCTGCAGACGGTGTGTGCGTTTTCATCCGGCCCTGTTCCGGGTGACAGGAAATCTGTGGAAAAATCAGCGTGGGGCTAACCTGCGAAAAATAATAAAATATTTTTTGCGGCTGATAGATAGTACGATAAGCGGTGTACGGAGGGAACATGCGCAGAATTATTTGTAAAGTCCGAATATTTGTCTTATCTTTGCACACGCAAAAGCGATAGAGTACATCACTGAAGATATATCGCGGGATGGAGCAGTTGGCAGCTCGTCGGGCTCATAACCCGAAGGTCGGAGGTTCGAGTCCTCCTCCCGCTACCAAAGGGGTCGGATTGAAAAATCCGACCCCTTTTCTCTATGAGTTTAAGAGAACACGCCAAGGTGAAGTACCTATTAATTGTAAGCTGACGAAAGACGGCCTAAAATGTCAGCAATCTTCCACTCGCTTATATAAATCTGAATTGTGGGATGAAGATATGCAATAGAAGTTGCGAATAAATTACTTGGTCACTCCGATATATCTGTGACCCAACACTCCTATGCCCAAGTGTTGAAACGTAAAACATGGTGTTCTGCAATATGTGTGTGGCTACGGGCGGATTGGCCGAAGAGATACGGGTGACAAATATGCATGAACTGACGGCGAAGATTACCTAACTGGTGGTAAGCTACAATGCCAAACGCCATCTGGAGCGGATGCGGGCATTGCTCGATACCTCCATGTCGGAGAGTCAGTTCGCACAGCTGGTAGGCAAGGCGAGGGTATACCAGTTCCTGCCACCGCCACAGCGGAAACTGCTCCCGGAGTTCGAGTTCACGGACTGCCATCTGAACACCATTGCAAGGGCCTATTACAACGACCCGGCATTTGCCTGCGACAAGCAAGGAGAGATAGACCTATGGCGAGTGTTCAACCTCTTTACTGGAGCCAACAAGTCGAGTTATATAGATTCGTTCCTAGCGAGGAGCCGCAATGCTGCGGTATTTGCAGACGGACTGGCAAAGCGCTGGCGGGAGAGAAAGAGTGCAGCTGCTTAGTGTGATAAGATATAAAATACGATTGCGGGAGGCGATTTAGTTGCCTGATTTACAGAGTATACGCAAAGAGACGACAACATCAAACCTACATGGATGACGGCAAAAAGGGCTTTTTGAGCCCTATTTTTGTATCTGGCCTATACTGATAAGCGTATCATTTAGTAAGCCCCTCGTCAGGTCAGCAAGTTCCGTTGGGCCATAGAATACGTAGTACATTTCTGCCGGATTCTTCAACCCCAACCCACACGGTCGGATTCTTTGCATATTGAGGGGAAAAACATTACTTTTGCTACCGGAGTTCCGTTGATTTATTCACGGAGGCTCAAATATCGTTCGTATTAGAACGGTGCATGACATATGCGGTGCATAGACACTGCGGATAGAAACAGAGTAGATTTACTCTTTCTGCCAAACCAAAATTCTTGCGAACCGATCGGTTTATCCGGCGGTGAATTCAAACATGGCAAAAAGTAAGTCGACTCGAAGGTGTGTTATAGCTATTGCTATAACATCCTTTGGGCGCAAAATGGCTTTTCCAGATGTTTGAGGGTTCGCAAGCCCTTTGGTTAGGAGCAGTTGTTGTTGCGCCCTTTTCGTACCCGGTATTCGCCCGATGTAACGGAGCTCTGAAAAACTTCAGAGAGCTGTTATGTTAAACTTGGTCGAACACCCCGGCAAATCCGTATTGTGCATAGGTCGCATTCCTCAGGACAGATACGAGAATATGGCCCTGACAGAATCTTATCGTGTACGGCTGCGCGCCATATACCGGGAACTCTCATCGGAAAGCTTCAACACCTATGTCCACCTGAATTGGGACTTTTTCGACATCGTTTCCGCCGGACTGCTGCAAACGATCAGAACAGAGCTTATAGCCGACTATCGTCTGCCGTATGTTTATCAGATGGGCGTTTTCGGGAATATGGGAACGTTTTACGAAACACCGCCATACACCCACTATCTTGACGATGTATTGTGCCCTCAAAACGACGACGCCCACCTTACGGCGGGCGCCCTGTTGAGCGATGTACTGGCCAATGTATCCCTGGTGCTATGCGATAATCCGGACGGTGATCCGTTCGTCCGGCGCGTCGTTTCGCACGCCCGGCGACGCAATAAGCGTGTGCTGGATATAGGCTCGGCGGAATAACGTCCGTTTCGGCCCGTTTTCTACCTGTACCTGCCCTCGACGGGCCGAATATGCACTTCCACCCGTCCGTCCTTGAGAATGCTCTCTACGGCCTTAAAAGCGGGATGTTTTTCAATGCCCAGAATCTTCATTGCCCGCAGCACCATGTGGTCGTTCAGAAGTTCCAGATAGTCGTGCTCGCGGAGCGTGACATATCTGGTCTTGTCGGATAGTTTCTTCGCCATGATTCGGGCGCGTTAAAGGTTATGGTCTCCTGCCGGTCGCCGGGACTTCAACCCGAAATCCGCAGGTATTTCACCCCAGCCGTTGTTATCCCAATGCTCGACACGGATCGTATCGACCATGCGAGCCATGGCTTGCAGGAATACCTCGGCCCGCAGCAGCGCCGCCGTCTTCCGCCTCGATGCCGTGCGTTTGCTCTTGAACCATGCCATAGCGGTCATGCTGTCGGTGTATATGATCCTGGGTGAGTAGTCTTGCTCGATGATGTATTTCACCGCAGCGACTACTCCCAGAAATTCACCGACATTGACTGTCTGGTTCCCTAAATCTTCGTGGAATATTTCGGCGCCGGTCTTCAGGTCTATACCTCTGAAGCGAGTACGCTCCTGTTTGATGGAATGGGCCGCATCCGTGGCGATCCCCTCTGTCGGCCGGCTCATCGTCGGATGATGTAACCGTCCTGTTCGATCCGATCGAGCAGGCGTTCTGCTTCGACCCGGAACTTCTCGATAACTTTCTCCGTATCGGCCAGATCCTGCCGCTCTCTCAATGCCTTTTCTACCCCGGGGACAGTGCGGCTCGACGGCGAGTTCCCGTCTTTGGGGTCGAAGTAGATGATTTTGTGCCCGAAAACAATCCTGATCTGATATACCGTCTTCGGAATGACGGTCATTTCGAATGTCGCTTCATATTTGGGCCGTGTGGCCGAGATAACGATGAATCCGTTTCCCTTGCGCATCGGCCTTAGCTCGACTTCGTAAACGACCCCCAGTTTGATCAGCCCCTGGAGGTCTTCTGCCAATACGCAGATCTTCTTGGGACAATCGTCTTTTTCACTTACTCCACGCAACCTCCATGTCGTGGAACTCCGGGTAACGAACCCGATAACCGCCTTGGTCTCTTTCGACTCCTCGAATTTGAGGCGAACCTTCTCAGTTTCCATAATGCTTTGACTCTTTCTGCAATCGATCTCATAGTTCACCAATTTATTAAATCTGTTGTTTGTCAATTAAAGGGAAGCAACCCAGTACAAATATACTTATATCGCGGGTAGAAAACAAGTTTTTATAAGATATTTTATATTTGTAACCATCTATTATAGATAGTATTATGTCGCGTTTACCTATATTCTTTCGTCTTCGGAGAAATGGCTGAAATGTTCGTCTGTGTGAGAGAGTTGGAACATCCCCCGGCACAGGAAGTACCTATAAACCTTGCGGCGTGTCGAATCCGGACAGTAAATATCTTCAGTCCGTATGTAGAGCAGACCCTGTGCCGTCGCCCTGTCGATCGACCGTGCCGGATTTTTGATCAGAGGGTTGTCTCCAACATACATCTTCTCCTTTTCCAGACCGTAAACGAAGATGTTATGAATCTGAATGTTTGCCGGGTCGAATCTCTTTGCGAAGTCTGAAAAGTCGTAAATATCCAGATTGACCATATCCGGGAATCTCTGCGGCGTCAGTTCTTTGAGCTTTTCCAGCGAGTCTTCGAGGGCTGGCCGGAAGTAAATCTCGTCGAACCGCTCTTTGGTCACACTGTTGATGGTCGCATAGCTGACCCGAAACCCGTTGTTGGTGCTGTCAACGACGTGAATCTCCTTGACGATCCTGCGGTTTTTAATCGCCGAGCGATCCAGCGGGTCGATCTCGGGCGTGAATAGCTCCACCAGCGTCCATATCAGCAGGATAAGTCCCAGAAACAACCACTTGCTGATCCCCAGCAGGGCCAGAGTGCGGTATTGCCGCTGCATTTCCTTGTCGTCATTCATCTTGGTTCTCATTTGTGCCTCCGAGTCCTGTGAAGTCTGCCAACTCGGTAAGCAGTTTGGTCAGTTGTTTGAGTTTCGTAACGGCTATGCTTCGGCCCCACGGTTTTTGGTGTGCAAAAATGGTAAAGTTTATCTGTGCCATCTTGGGTCCGGGGTACGATAGACCGCCGAGCGGAATTTCTCCGAGACACAACAGAAAGTAGGCCCCGGTGCCGATCACTTCTACCGAATCCTTGACCGTGACGGCATATTCGGGCAGCGCATCGCTGAGTGCCTTTGCCAGCGGTGCGATGACTTCTCGGGCATAATTGGGGGTTGTGACCTTGTCAGCACGACCGGTACGGACATGTTCGTCGATCTCCCGGTAGGTCGCGTTAATCTTCTTTTGGTAGTTCCGGGTCAGCTTGGTAATCGGGTCCCAGACGTACTTTTGTCTTACAACGGGTTCTGCATTCATAGCGTTACGGTGTTATGGTTTTCTATTTGAACTGAAATGAGTCGTAGACACTCTCCAGCGTATTGGTCGCGACACCGATGTATCGTTCCGAGGTTTGAATGTCCCGATGATTGAAGGTCTTGTTCACGAGCATCAGCCCGAACTCCGACCGACCGTGGTCTTCGTAGATCTTCTTGCCGAGTGTCTTGCGCAGGGAGTGCGATGAGAAGTGCGTTACGGGCAGCAGATACTTCTGCCGAAAGTTGCGCAGGTGTTGGTTGATGTTCTGGGTGGTGTAGGCCCGTCCGGTTCTTTTGCTGAAGAAGACGAGCTGCTCCAGCGGCGGACGGCCCATGCGGTCGTAGTATTCGAGGTACTTGCGGCGCACCGAGTCGTTGATCTTCACGCGGCGGTTTTTGCCGGTCTTGATTTCGTCTACGAAATGCAGGTTTCCTGCGAGCAGATCTTCCCATGTGAGGCGCTTGACGTCGCTGACGCGCAGGCCCATCGTGCAGGCGATGACGCAGAACAGGGCCCAGCGGTATTTGCCGTCGCGCTCCAGGTGCTCGATCAGCGCGTAGTAGTCGGAGCTTTCGAGCGGCTCCGAGGTCGTGGATACTCCTTTTGCTGCCATGATGATTGTGATTTTGAGGGTAAAATGATTGCTTTTAATCTTTATCCAGGACACACAGACTAATATGCAGGTGTTTGACGTTATATAAATGGATATGTGATTACTGGTGCTATTTTTGTTATAGATGAATCTGTTAACTGTAATGCAATTCCAACTAATGCCGATGGCGGAGGATTTGGTTGTATTGGAGAAAATGCTTAACTTTGTACCGTTACAATTCCGGAAGGAGGTAATACCTATGAAAATGTTAAATAAAAAGAAAGCACAAAAAGAGAAGGTTTTGTTTGCTGTCAGTAAAATGATTGCAGATAAAAATGCTTGGTTGACATGTGTGCAACAGGGAAAGTCTCTTTCGTCTCTTAAAGGTCAGGATGTAGTGCTGTCTAAATTGCGATAGCCCTACACCCTATGTCGTCGCTTGAACAGGACGTTGCTCAATTTTTAGATATAAACAAAATCAACGCTCTTTCTCCTTATGTCGTCACATACGACAAGGACGAAAGAGCGTTTGTATTTGTTACGCATGACGGGCGTAATTGCTATGTTTCTTTCAGTCCGGACGAAGGAGCCTTGCCCGACATTGGAAATGTATATTACCTTCTTGTCGGTGTTCGTCCTAATAATCGCTTTGAGGAAGACCCCTCTATTCAACTTACAATAATAGCTATTATTACTGTTTTCTTCACAGACAGCAATCGCGTTTTGGCGTATTTTTGTGATGCTCACAATCAATTTATAGATCGGCATCCTACGCCGTATCCAATACAGACTTTGCGGCATCGCTTGTTCAATTTTTGGTATATACGAGCGAATGCAGATAATTTGTATGAAAAATTGGATGCTACAATCGAGCGGGATGGAACCCCTAATCATGTAGCGGTAATTTATCGGCGTGACTACTCTCACAGAAAAACCTTGTCAAAGACTTTCTCCAAGTTGGTAGATTATCTTACCTCGGATGCGGACAAAGAGTAAGGGGGGGGGCAAATCATCGAAAGCCGGACAGTTTTATCACTGTCCGGCTTTTTTGTTGGATGCCTCGTCGATAGCTTGCTGGGCTTCTTCGATTGAGGAGATAGCTTGGTCAATCTGTTCGATGGCATCGTTCATTTTCTGCCCCCTGTCCGTATCCTGGAAGTTCTCGGGCAGATTGTCGTATGTTTCCTGCTCTTCGTCTTTAATATCGTTGAGCTGGTCGATCACCTCGTCCAGCGCATCGCGGGCTTCTGCGAGCAGTGCTCTGCGTTCGTTGTTCATGGTAAAAATGGGATTGATATGATAGATTTCAGAAAAAGCTGCAAAGAAAGTCCGACGCAGCCAGCCTAAATGACTGAACGGAGTCAAAAAAATTTCATTTCTTTTGGTCTTGCCGATATTATTGTTTTCTTTGTAAAGTATCTGGGCGAACTCCAAGTGCCGAGTTTATAACCGCCTTAATATCCCTGAAAGTATGAGCGACACTCTTTTTGACGATGCGGTAAAGGCTTACAGCCGATATTGCTCAAAACACGGGTTGATCTTTGACCAGCCCAGCGAATTGTACTCCGATTCCGATGAGAAGTATATTTACCTGTCCAATAGCCATGGACTGTTGGCTCAATACGACATCGACACCCGGCAAATCTCGATACCAGAGGACGAATAAAGAGTATTGATTTGGGTCTACGGATGCAAGGTGCGATCAATCGTGTCCACGCAGTGACGCACGGTCGCCGCAGAGATGAGGCCGCCGAACATTTCGTACACTTCCCGGTCGCTCTTTTGTGCGATGACTTGTTTGAGGACATCGATAGCCACCGAAAAATAGAGGGCCGCCATCGGCCCCCATTTCAGAATTTCTTTGATACGTTTGTCTATTGTCATTTCTTTTGTCATGGATTTAATTATCAATAAAGGCGGGAACGTGAGTCCCGCCTTTATTCAGGTTTAGAATTCCCATCAACCGGGAAGGTTCCCGTTTGGGTCTATGCTAAAGAACTGCCCCGGTATTCCGCATGATTGAAGGATTCGGGCATTTTCCTCTCCGAAAGCAATAAGGACGCTGCCGCAGCCGGGCGAACCTCCCTGTCTGCCGTCGGCCGTGTAAAACTTGATACGGCCACGCAGAAACAGGATCGCCGAGGCTTTCGGAAAAATAACGTCGTGAAATAGTTTACTGTCACAGCGATTGAATAGTAGCGCAATGCCATTGCCGTGCTCGGCCAGTTTCCCGACGAAACGGTCGATCAGTGGCCGCGAGTAAGGCGGATTGAGCCATACACGGCCGAACCATTCGCGGGATAAGCCGTCGTCGAGTTGCGTGTAGTTCGTTCGTGCGATTTTCCAGAGGGGTTTCACCGGAGAACAAGGGTCGAGATCGAACGATCCGAGAGGTTCAAAGATGCAGCGTGGCGTGTACCATTCGTCCGTGCTGTTCTTTGTTTTTTCAAAACTTGTGTTCATTACACTTGGGTTTAAGAAGTTCTTAAACCCCGGACTATCCGGTGTAAAAGAGATAGTCCCTACAAGTGTATTCGGATCGCTGTCAGTGAATTAAATTTTACTTGGGTTCGACGATATCTACGATATGGCGCGTTGTCCGTCCGTCCCGGTCCCGTATTTCGACGGCATAGAGACGTCCTTTGACGGTATGATTTTCGATGTCTTGAGCCCGGCGCCAACGAATTGTACAATACCGGTAATTCTCGATTTCGCGTTTCTTATAGGTCCGCTGGAGGGTTACATGAAGGCCGCCCTTGCGGTGGCCGGTCTGCTGTCCCGCATCCAAAATGGCGTTTATGTACGCCCTGTCGGTAGCGGTCAAATGAAGACCGGCCACAAGAATGATTCTACGTCGTTTCATGGCAGCTCCTTTCATGGCTCGGAATGAAGTCTGGCGGCAAGGCGATCCTTATCCATCGGCTTATCGGCGTTGTTGAACAGCAGGCGGCCTTCGCTATCGTAGGTCTCTACCGTCGCCGTGCCGTTGTTTTCCTCAACCGTTACATTCGTAATATAGTCGAACAGGAAGTCCCTGTCCGAAACGCTGAATTGCTCTGTCGTGTCGTGCATGATAACGTTGTCGCCGATTTCGGCAAGATATTCGGCTGCGGCTTGCGGGCTGTCCGCTTCGATACAAAAATTTATACGTTCCCAGCCGATGACTTTGCGCTCCTGGTGGAAATAATATTTCATGGTCGTTATACAGTTTTTGTGATTAACGGAATAATTGTGTGCGCGACGGTATTATTCGGTTTCGATGAAACGGACGTAGCATTGTCCGAACGGGCAGTCGTTGTCGTTGATCTCGGCAGCCAGTTCGTCCGGCGTGAGCTTTTCCACCCCGTCTTCCGTTTCGTAAGCCTCCAGGATTTCTTGGTCGCTGACGTTGCGATCCATCAGATCGCAAGGCCATGAGAAAGCGTAAAGTTCTTTTTTCTCAGTCTGTTTCGTTTCGGGTGCGATAATCATAATCAGAAATCTTCGATTTGTTTGACATTGTAGGTTTCGGCCCAGATGTCGACGGCAGACCACAGCATGTCGGCGTCGACTTCGACCTTTTCGGCGATCTTGTCGATCAGGGCGCCGTCCTTTTCCGTTAGGTCGTAGCCGTGCTCTCGCATCTGGTCGACGGTCAGGGATTCGACCACGTAATACCGGCCGTTCTCCTCGATCTGGGCGTTCAGTTCATCGAGCAGTCTGCGCTGCTCGGGAGTGATTTCGGGCAGGGTTTTCTCCAGTTTTCGGAGGGTCTCCTGCATCAGCATACTCGTGTAGTTCATTGTCCTGTTATATTTGTTTGATCAACTCGCAAAACGCCTCGAAAATCTCTCCGGTGCGCAAGCTCTCGACAGGAACTTCACGAAGTTCCCCCGAGTCATAATCCAGCGAGGCATACAGCTTTCCGTCTTTTGCCGAGAATCCGTAAACGCAACAGGGATCATGATCTTCGTCGCATACCTGCACGGAATACCCCTCGACAGAGAACTCCTCCTCATCGAAACGGGAAACGATGTCCAGCATCAATTTTTCCGCCTCTCTTTCCAGTATGCGGTAATGCTCCTCCAGCTTATCGAGCTGCTGCCTGTCTTCTTCCGACATGGGACAGGTAATCTCCAAGTGCTCAGGCGACAGTTCGAAGGTCTCTTCTCCGTCGCCGATCTGCACGATATTTCGAGTATAGTCTACCGCGAGCACGTCGTATTCGCCGGATTTTTCCTGAACAGGATCGTCCCACCATACTTTTTGCCCTTTTTTGATTGTTGTTGTCATAATTCGATATTTTTTATTCGGTTTCGTCGGGAATTTCCTTTCCCGTATAGGGGTTGTACAGCGGCGTATTGCCGATCGCCTCGGCGTCGATGGCGAAGCTGCCCCGGCCGATGTCGTAAAAGAGTTCAAGCTTCAGGGGCGCCGAAACCACGACTTTCTCGGCCTCAGCTTGCGGCAGGCCCGAAATCATCAGGCATTTGACACGGCGGCGGAACAGTTCGGGATGGGTGTCCGGCGTGGTGATGACGTCGATGACCTCGCACACCTCGTCGATGATGGCAAGGCGGTCGGGATTGGGTACGTCATCTTCATCGTAATTCTCCGGCACGTTATGCCCGATCAGGGAGTGGCTTTGCACCTCCTCGGCGGGATACACCTCGTTGCCTTTGCCGAAATACGGTTTGCCGGAGGCGACGCAGGCATAGTAGATCGCATTGCGGACCTTACGGCCGTCTTTGAGTATGATGGTATAGGCCAACCCTTCCTGAAGGAGAGGGGTGACGATCAATTTGTGAGACATCAGATTTGGATTTAAGGTTTGTTTTTGCCCTGTTGAGCTGCGATCCAGTCGGGATTCTGCACCGAACGCCAGTCGGGGTCTCCGCGGCGGAAAGCGATAAGCTGGGCGGCGTAGTCGAAGGGTTCGCGGGCGTTCTGCGCCCGGTAGTGGAACATCCACTTCTGCCAGCACCGGGGGCACTCCCAGACGACCATGACGCCGGCCGTAGTCTCGGCGATCCCCAGCATGTGAGGCACGACGTTGTAATAAGGCGGTTCGAAACCGCATTCATTGCAGGTGAAGACGCCGCGGTTATAGCGGCCCTGCGGAGGAACCCGCAGGCTCAAAGGAATATTGATCATGACTATTATAAATTTCGGAAGTTTTCAGTCGAACTTCGGTCTTGCCCGCTTCACGACGCGCAAGTCATCGTAACCGATAGCTTTCAGCTCGGCGAGCAGATCGCGGTATTCAGGTTCCCGAGCCGGACGGGTCGCGGCGATCACGCCCGTATAGTCTGCCGCTCCGTGCTGGCCGACGTGCATGTAGGAGGTTGTGGCGGAATCATGCCGATCCCACGGGACATCAGGAAAGAGAGCGATTACGTCGCCCCCTTTCCATTTGCGGAATACGACCTTAGTCATTGCGTCCGCAGATTTCGGTATCGACGATCGTCAGGGAGCTGTTCTCTGACGCATGGAAACTGTAATCCATTTCACTGACAAGGTCGTTTATCTCCTCATCGGAGATGGTATTCGCCGTCGGGTTTTCGACATCGAGGCGGACCGTGATGTAAATCGCGCTTGTTGCCATAATTATAATACCTGATTAAGAAACAACGCGATGTCATAGAGCTGTTCGTCCTGTATTTGAAATCCGGTTCTCTTATCACCGGTTTCAGTATCGACACCGTCTGCCATGATGTACGTTCGTTGTCCCTCCTCGATGTAGACATCCGTGAGGTCCACGCGGGGAAAGTCTTCGTGACCGTATAGCGACGCGGCAACCGGACGCTCTTCCGGATTTTGAGGTAAGAACGAAATGCGTCCGCTGTTCCGGCGGAGCGTCTCGATAATCAGACAGCGGGCTTCACGCTGCCAAGCGTGAGCCTTGTCCACGAGCCGGGTCAACTGCATAGGAAAATCCTCCGGTTCGTCTTCCCTGCGGATGCCGTCGTCGGAGCCGAGGTCGAATTTCATCAGACGGGCGACGCGGTCGTACTCCTCGTCGTAGTAGCGGTCGAATTCGTCCTGGAACGCTTCCTTATAATGCGTGCCGCTCTCCGGATCGTCGGGGTCGTCAGGCTCGACGAACGCCTCGAAAGGCCGGCCGTGTGCATTCATCAGCCGACCTGCGGCCAGATCGCTGGCGAGTTCCATAATCGACGAGTTGATGTCGTCTTTGTTGTCCTTGTAATATTGATGCAGGTTTGTCATGTCGTTTTTTAGTTGTCTGGTTTATAGCGTAATGCTATACTGTTCGGTTAATTGTCTTTTGAGTTTGCGGTCGCTGCCTGCGAGCTGCGCGATGAGCCGGCGGATGTGTTTGTTGGCTTTCTCCGTCACGTCGCGGGCCGAAGGTTCCGGGGCCATGAATTTCCGGCACTCCTCCGAGCAGAATTTCTGCCGTCCTTTGAGTATCCTGCCGCAGGCCGGACAGCGGCGCCGACCGTCGCGCTGGAGCACTTCGAGCATGTTGTCGCGGACGCCTCGCAGCCAGTCGATATTCGAGAAAGCGAAGTCGTAGCTGTAAATACGCTCTCTCTGGTAGAACTCGCCGGCTTCCACTTCCAGCGACAGCTCCTCGCCGTCCCAGAATACGCCGGTTACGCGGTCGTCATAGGGATTGCCGTCTTTGTCGTACCACACGACATTCGTCGGTTCCGTCAGTTCATCGGTGTCGCCCAGCGAGAGTTCGCTCAGGCCGTTGTGGATCAGGATCGCCGTGATGGAGGCGATCACATCGTGGATGTTGTTTTTCATTGCAAGGTCTCTTTTTGAATGATTTTACAATCGCTGGAGTTAAAAACCACATAGGTATTTACATTGTTTTCGTCGCAGTACAGAATTCCGTCGTACCCTTTGGCCGAAAGTTCTGCTTTATCGATTACGGTATCATCAGCCATCTGCAGCCACTTTTGTTCCGTCTGCACGACATAAGGGTTACGCAGTGTAATCCGGGTATGGATTACGGTGGCTGTTTCACCGGGAAACAGACCTCCGCGTCCCTCTGCACGGGCAAACTGCTCGGCTTTGGCATGGTCGTCGGTGAAATAAATCACACGGCGGCCATCTGTCGAGAACTCGACGTTCGGATCTGGCGTTCCATGATAGGCCAAAGAGATATCCTCGTAATACGGGACATGATGGCGGTTGGCGGCACATTCGAGTTCCTTCCACCACGTTTCGCTATACCGGTTGTTACCGAAATTGATCGGTCGGTTTGTCGGCAGACGCCAGCAGAGTTTGGTCTCTGCGTCTGTTTCATCGATGATGGCCTGCATCTGCTCATCGGTAACTTCTGCCGTGAAGAACGGACAGGGTAATTCCTCCAGTTCGCCGCGAGTGATCGAACTGTTTCCGCATACGAACTCTTTTTGATAGAACTCTTGCGGCATGTCGGGATACGGCCAATCGCTTTTATCAGGACATTCAGATAGTTCCGGCTCTCTTTCCAAAAAAAGAATCGACAGCCGGCACGCCAATACTGTTTCCCGATATTGCGGGTTGGCTATTACCCAGTCGGAAAAATACGCGATGCCTTGCGGAGCAGAAAGACTGTCGATCAATGTCAGATCTTCGGTCATACGGATATAGTCTTCGTGCAGGATGTCGCATAGATGGCTGCCGTCCGTGTCGCTGATAGCGTATATCTTTCCATCAAGAGCTGCGACCATATCCTCTTTGTTCCGGTAAATGAGCAGGTATTTGAACCCGATATTCTGTTCGTCCAGAATCTTCCGATACAGATGGCGGGGTGTTATCGGCACTGATGTTATTCGTTTTTCAGTCATGTTTTTTTATAAAGATTAGAAACCCGGGAATACAATCGGGTGTGGAATCTGCGATTATTTTTCTTCATCGTACGCCTGTTTAAGGGCATGGATCAGCTTGTAACAACCGTCGAATTGCGGATCGCGTTGGTCGACCCGTTCGCGAAAACGAATGCCTGTTTGATGGGAAAGAGCTGTCACACTGCGATTCAGGGTGCCGTGCGTACGACGCGGAATGGCGATTCTTTTCTGTCGGCACAGGGCGATGAAGTCCTCGGTGGAGATGAACTCACCGACGAAGAACTTCGCTTTTTCGTTCTGCAGGCGTTGGGCTTCGACTATCTTTCGCTTCTGCTCCCGTTGACGAGCTTGTTTTTCATCCTGTTGCCGGATTCGCTCCATACCCTCCTCGCGGCATTTGATTAGCGGAGCCGTATCCCGTCCCAACTCTTCGTAAATTCGGATAAACATAAGCGATATGCCATTGCCTTCCCGTACGATCGCTGCGACCATATCGTGAAAACACTTCAAGTACATCGAAGCCTGTCGGGCAATATCTTCTCCCTGTAAAAAACGGCGGTAATACGCCCCTTCCTGAAAATACACACCGTCGACATTCAGTACAATGGCAATCAGGTCGTCGTCCTCTCGACAGGGATCTTTTTTGAACAGATAGGTATATACGTTGTCACACACCTTTTCCAACTCGGCATAGTGTGTGACGACTTTATTCGTCGAACCGGAGCTGTATCTGAGAATCTTGGTTTTCATAGTAATCGTAATCAATAGTTCAGTTGAATGGTATTGTAGACGCCTTCGATCTCCTCCTGACGAATACCCAGATAGACCATCGTCACCTGCGGCGAGGAGTGCTTGAAAATCATCGACAGCAGAATCAGGGCTTCCATCGTACGCCCCATCAGGTCGTACACATAGCGCCCGAATGTTTTGCGGAACGTATGGCTGGAGATGCGCCGGATCGGAAGACGGTACTTCCAGCGGAACGTCTTCAGCATCTCGTTGATGTACTGCCGGGAATAGGATTTTCCCGTGCGGACATTGCAGACGACGGGTTGTCGCTTGTCCGGCGAGCCGAGCTGCTTGTAAAGGCCGGCGATCCGTTCCTGCACATTGCTGTTCATGGTGATCTGGCGGGTCTTGCCGGTTTTCTGCTCGATTTTACAGAGGACGTCGCGTTCCAGGACATCCCGCCACGTCATCGACAACACGTCGGAGATGCGGCAGGCCGTGCAGAAAGAGATGCAGCAATAGAGTTCCCAGAGGTAGTCGCCGTCCTCGTGCAGTCCGGAGAGCAGACGCACGAAGTCATTATACTCCAACGCCTCCGAAGTAGTGATTTGTCCTTTCTGTGACATAATAGCGGAAATTAAAAAGGCGAAGAACAGTTGCCCTTCGCCTTGAGGTTTGTATTATGCGCTCTTTCCTTCTTGTGCTTCGGGCGGAATATCTGTCGGTGTATCGTCGTGCATAAGCGCCGACAAGGCGGCCCACATCTCGCGCATCTTGATGTAGTCATCATAGCGTTCCTGGTCAATGAAATAGACGTACGGGGGAATGTCGGCCTTTTTATAAAGTACATATTCCTGCTCGTTGAGAAACCGTACGCTGGGCAGTCCCGTGCGGTAGTAGGCTTCGTTGACGATCCATGCCCCCCGGAAGTTATCCATGCGTAGCGTGTCGATGCACACGACTTCGCCCACACAACTGTTGATCAAAAAATTGCAGACACACATCAGGCAGCAGGTGTAGTCGATATCCCATGCGACCAGATAGTTGCGCGGATGCTGGGCTTTGGCCGCCAGAAGCATCCGCCCGCTGCCGGCGGCAGTGTCATAAATGCTCTTGCCGCTCGCATCTTCTCCCATAGCCAGACCTTGGCACAGATCGCAGACATGTGCCGGAGTGAAGAACTGCCCCTTCTGCTGCTGGCCGCGCTGGGAGGTCAGGGCCATGAACAGATCGCCGAAGGCATCGTACCAGCCGTGACGTTTGATCTGGGTGTCCATGATACCGATCCATGCGGAGAACATTTCGGCGAAGACCTTATTCTGTTCCTTCGTGTAGCGCCAGTCGGCGAGCGGCGGCGTGCCGGGGATGGAAAAACCGTGAATGATGTAGCGGAGAAAGTCCTGAAAGACATTCGTTACCTCCAGACCGTTGGCATAGGTAAAGTCGTTGATCAACTTCTCCAGTTCCCGCACTTCGCAGGGGGCTTCATATCCTTTTGCCATAGCCGCTAATCTTTGTATTCGGCCAACTGGCGTTTCACGTCCGCGATCTTCGCTTTGATCTGGTCGAGCTTGGCGAACGAAGGGGTGCATTTGGTGCGGCGCATACCGGCGCCCCAGCCGATGTTGTTGCTCACGCGCGTAAGCCGCTCGTTTTCCTTGCGGCGGCTCTCTTCGAGCCGTTCCAGTCTCTTTTCGAGGGTCTCTTTTTTGTACTTCATGAGTAATGGAATTAAAAAGGCGGGGAGCTTGCGCTCTCCGCCTTGGGTTAATACTTAAAATGTTACGATCCTCAAATGGAACCGTTTTACATGATACAATGTTTCTGGTACTGCAAACAGAACCGGTACAGAGGGTTCTCCCATTCATCGCCGCTCTGATGAGAAGCCGCGAACGCTTCGCACAATGTCGCCTCCTGTTTCGGGTTCTTACGGCCTTGCAGCAACGGGCGCAGTTGTTTATCCGGCAGGCTATCGACCAGTTCGTCGAACAGCTCGTCGTCCGTATGGTACAAGTCCGAGAACATCTCCAGCAGAGCGGCTCCGATCACATAGAACAGGTTGATGTGCATCTGCTCTTTGTAGGCGGTCTGGGAGCAGTCGTCCTCGCGGATAAAAAAGTCCGCCATCGCATCGTAATTGATCCAGTAGCGGATCTCCTTTTCGAAGACGCTGCCGCCTTTGTAAAGCGCGATACAGTCGCTGTTCTGCCGTTCGTCTTCGTCGAAGGCTTCGGCATCGAAGCGTATGTCGAGGCCGAGCGGATCGAGGAACGGTCGGGCCTGCGCTTGCAGCATAGCGTCGTGCCATGCGCTTAATTCCTGAATGATTGCGTTTTTATCCATTTTTACTATTAGTCGTCGTAGTTGAAAATCGGGACATACCGGCCCTCTGCGGTAAAGAGACAGAGGTTGCCGATGATGACCTTTCGGCAGAGTTCGCGGTCTCTTTCCCATTTGCGCTGGTTTTGCAGGCTGTAGAAAATAGACCGCCAGGTAACCGGATACGTGAATTTCCTTTGTTTTTGCCGTTTTTTATAGGTTGCCATATCCCGACAGTGAATCATCCACATCAGTCCCATTTCCTTTACGTCGCACCGCCGCTGCTGTATGCCGGCACGAATAATTTTCATGTTACCCTCAAGAAAAGAGTGCATGGCCCGTTCCTGTATCTCGGCAGGAAGGTCTTCCAACTCGTAGAAAAGGCCGTTGGGAAGCTGCATCATCGGCTCTCCCGTTTTTGACGTTGCTCGTATTTGCAGACCTGCTCGGCGATCATGTCGCAGAAGCGCTGGCCCTCACGAAGGTCGTTTCCGAAGTAGGCCAGCATCCGTCGCAGATCGTGGGCGTAGACATGCGCCCACTTCTCGTAGTAGTGGCGCCCCATGTTGCCGCCGAAGTGACGGATAAACAGCTCTTCGGTAAGAGCCTCGTCCGGTGCGAAATTGTAGTCCCATGTCAGCACGCGGCAGATCTTCTCGTAGTCGATCTCCACGATGCGCCAACTGCCGGAGAGAAGATACCCCTCGTTGGCAGTGTCCGGTTCGTCGTCCGGTATGTCTTCGAACGTGCCGCTTCGGGTGCCGCATTCGATCCGTTCCGAGAAATCGTCCGCAATGGATAACGGAACGAACTGATAGCGTTTGTCACATTCGTCCGGCAGGTTCAGTGTCACCTCGACCTTGTGGCCGAAGAAATGCGTCATCAGTCGTTGTGTTTTCATATCGTCAGTTTTTAAGGTTGCAAAGCGGAACCCATATTGCCTGCTCGCCGAAGTCCGCCCGGCCCTTCTCGTCGTTGATCGGCTCGCAGAGCGCGTCGGTCGATTCGTTCGGCTCGTCGGGGAACAGGTACGGCTGCGATTCGGGCCACCGCATAGGTTTGAAGTATGCGTTGGCCGGCGGATCTTGCTCGAAGTGCTGGATATAGTCGTACTCCAGCACATAGCGAGCGCCGTTGTCCTCGCTCCCGAAGCTGGGATAGCCTATGTCGTTCTCTTCGAAATACGTCGCGTCATCAGGAAACTCGACCAGCACATATAGATCTTCATGCCAGGTCTGATCACATATTTCACAAAGCATCATCTCTTTCGTCTCGTCTAATATGACACCGTTATGCCCGCAAGCAGGACACCTCGGATAGCGCGGTAGTTGAAGTTCATCTGCCGTATCTTCCAGATGGTCCCAATATTCCTCTTTGCAGTAATCCGTTTCCATCTGCAGGGCGAGCTTCCGCATCTGTTCGTCCGTAATACGGCGAAAGTCGAATCCCTTTCGCGCCAAGTCCTCTTGTTGTAGGAAAAGGATCGGGTAAACGTCTGCTTTGAGCCGATCTCGTAGCTCTTGTTCCTGTTCTGTCAGCGAGGATTTGGCTTCGAAATATCCCCGCAGGTCGTCTAATAGTTGCTGTAACATATCGTGTCGTTTTAAGAGGTTCGCTCCAGCCCGAACTCCTGACAGGCGGTGTGCAGGTCGTGACTGAATTGCTGGCTATTGCAGTAACTGTCGCCCATAAGGCCGGCCAACCGGAGCAGCCCTTCGTCCGAAAGGCCGTCCGTCGAATAGCCGTAGCGACGGAGCGTGGCGCGATCCAGGAAGGCGATGTCGCACTCCCGGTCGGGATCGTCTTCGTTGGGATGGGCGTTGAGTTTCTGCTGCGTGAAGTCGTAAATCTCGTCCAGATACTCTTTGTCGATCCAGTCCGTATCCTGATTTTGGCGGGTAAACTCGTCTGCCCAGGCGATGATCGTACGGGTGGTATCGCGGGAGTTGCCGGTCGGGCGAAATCCTCGCACCCCGGCTTCATAGGCGATGTCCACAAGGGCTTCGGCATAGTCGTGCAGGTCGTCCTCCCCAGTGATCGAGACCGGCAGTTTGCCGGTGAAATGGTCGATGGCCTCGTGGTATAGCCGAAAGAGAATACGGTCGCGCAGGTCTTGTGCTTCCTCACGGGTGATACCTTGTACCGGGGATTCGTGGCCGTCGATGAAAAGCTGGAGTTCCGCCTGGTGCATCACGTCGTCGCGCTCGTGATAATTGGGGACGTTCGCTTCGATGAAGTCCCAGAACCGGTCGGTGATATGTAAATCCGTTCGTTGTTCCATAATTGTTTGAAATATTACAGTTTCGTTTGACAGGTTATTGCATGTCGGGGCTATTTGTCGCCACTGCGTTTATCGTAGGTCAACGCCTTCCAGCAGTCGATCTTCTGCTCGTCGCTCAGGGCGTTCCAGTATGCGGTAACGGCTGCATCGTATGCCTCGGCGGAAGGATAGTCGCATTCGCACAGTCCCGTAATGACTTCCGGATCATCCGGTTCCAGTTCTTCGGCGAACCAGTAGTCGATATCTTCCATAAACTCACGGTGCGGCTTGATGACATGATGTTCTTCGCAGTTCTCGCACCAGCAGTCTTCCTCATCAGGTTCGCCTTCCCACGCATCACCCACATATTCGTTGTTTTTGTTGGTGCGTACCCATGCCTTGTGCTGAACATGAGTCGAACCGCAGTTGGTGCAGCGGTACGGCTCTTCAGGTGTGGTCTCCTTTTGTTCGAAGACCGGTTCGGTCCACTCTCCGCACTGGTGGCAATAACAGGTTTCAGATTCTTCGAGGGTGTTTCCGTCACAGTACATGGAGAAAGAGTTGCCGAGATTGGGGCTGACCAGTGCCCGGATATCGACCTCCGTAGAGCCGCACTCGGAGCATTTGACGACCGTGCGGGTCGGTTGTTCGGATTTCTGTTCGATTGTCATGTCGTCTATTATTTGCTTTCGTCCCAGACTGTGATTTTCTTATTTATGGAAAGCGTTTCCCAATATTCGAGGCAGGCCCCGCGGAAGAGCGTCTCGTCCGCATAATCTTCGGGGCGGTATCCCGAGAGGTAGGCCAACGCATGAGCCGGGGCCGTGTCGAACCAGCGGCGGATGTTTCGCAGCAGTTCGCTCTGGCGGATGAGGTAGACGTTGGCGCAGCAGTCGCTGCAATAGTGTTCGCTGCGGTTTTGGGCAGATGTCATGATCTTGTGCGTATTGGCATCGACCCAGATTTTCGCCTGCACGGCGAGCGAGCCGCACGCCTCGCAGCGCCACGGATCGTCGGCGACGAATCCGTGCTCCACCAGCCACTCGACGATGCGGAGCAGCCCTTCGGTCTGGATGTGTTCGATAGGTTCGTCGAAGTCTTCGCCCGCCTCGCCGTTGAGCGTGCAGCGAAGACGGCTCTGCTTGTCGAAGAAAAGCTCGTACACCGTAGCGGCCTTGTAACCGCCATATGTACCGAAAGAATCGTTATGCGTGACGACGGCGGGCGAAGAATCGTACTCTTTACCTTCGTTATCGAGCCGATAGTGTTCGCCCAGGTTCTGGTAGAAAGTACCGATGACCTTGTGTTCGGCCACGGCATTCATTATCGTGGCGACGGCCTCCTCCCGAATAGTGTCCAGTCGGCATTGGAAGCCCACAATCAGGATAGGCTGTTGTTTTGCTTTACTCATGATTTTGATTTGTGTTTTTCTGTTGATACGGTTATGCAGTATAGCTCCAGATGGAATAGACGTATCCGCTGCCGCCGCGGTATGCGATGGCCCGAGCGGCGGCCTCGAAGGCTTCCCAACTGCACGGCAGCGCATCGAAATGATCCTGAAAATCGGGCTGGTAAAAGCGTGTCAGCATCTCTTTCTCCTTGTCGTCTGCCTCGTCGTGGGTCAGCACATAGCGTTTCCCGTTCTGTACTGTGGATATAAAGCAGAGCCTGGTGCCGTCGCAGCGCAGGATGTCGGGGTCGCCCTCCAGATAGCTCAGGGCGTCGAAGTCGGGATCGTTCGGGTCGTCGCCGAAACTCCGGGCCCACTCGTACAGATCGTTGTAGTAGGTGAACCCTTCGCAGATGGGGGTTACGATCGTTTCCATATCCGGGTCAGTCGTCCAGTTCGAATTCGTCTTCGTAAACTTCGATCTCTTTGCCGCTCTCGCAGATGCGGACACGCCATTTATACCAACACTTTTCGATCAGCTCGATGCGGCGGTAGTCGAGATACGGTTCGTGCAGCGTGGCGATATCGCCCGCTTTAGGTTCTCTTTCATTCATGATAATGATGTTTAAGATTAATGTCTTGTCGCATTATGCCGCTATGCCGAGCTGGCGTGCGGCGTTGTACATCTCTTGGTAGCTGATGCGGTGGCAGCCGGCCGTGAGAATATCGTTCTGGTAGGAGTTGATGCTCCATCGGTTGTTGTTGGCGTCATGCACCATATCGTGGCGGAAGTTTGTCTCATTTTGGTGGAAGCGTTCCACAAGACGCCACAGACGGGCGGCCTCTTCGGCTTCCACACGAATGCCTTTCGATGTCTCGATGCGTCCGTTGCGTACCCTCAGCAACGTATTAAATTCCAGCCCGCAAGGCACGCTGAACCATGCATTGGATAATTCGCCTGAATACCAGAGCCCTTTCTTCTCCTCGAAGGTCATACAGGCCACGCGCTGACGTTCCTCGTTCTCCTTCTGCCATCTTTCCCGTTGCTCGGCTCTGCGGCGTTCCCGTATCTCTTCCCGGCGGCGATTGACCTCTTCCTGTTTTTCTTGGCGCTGTTCGAGATGCTCCCACAGCAATTCATCGCCGCTGCGGTCGATAAAGAGCTGCGATACTTGTTGCTCGAATTCTCCGGAATCCGAAGCATGAAACAAATTGCGGGCGAGAAGATCGAGAAACAGCTCTTGATACTGCGACTTATCGGTTAAAGAGAAGTTGTAGTTCGATACCGACCCCTCGCCGGTCACATGCCAGTATTGCCTGCGGATTTTACCGTTGGCGCTGGCCAGTTTTTCCAGTACAGGCATCAGCCAACGACCCTTAGTGGATTTCTGCCGTTTGTCAAGGCCCCAGAACTCGACCCAGCAACCGATGTCCAACAAGTGGTCTTTTACTTCGTCCCGGTAATCCTGTGAACGCGATCTTCTCTGGGCATCGAGGCACTCGCCGATACGTTCCACTTGATCAACGATGTAATGGGCCGCCTCCAGATACTTGGACTCGGAGAGCCGTCCCTTAGAGAGGGATACCTCCCGCCAGGTATTGAAGATTTGCTCCCCGCAGGGAATCGCATTACGCACCATGTGCATGTGCTTGGCCGTTGTTGTGGAATAGGTGCGGGTTGTGACCAGATAGACGCTTTCGCCACGCTGGTTGGTTTCGATCGAGGCGCAACGGAAATGCCGCCCGTAGGAATAGATATCCTTGCCCTCGAAGTAGAAATTACTTCCGTTTCGGGCACTGTCCTGACTTTGATGTGCCCATAGGTGGGCGACCATCGGAGCGCTTATATAACTCATTCTGCTTGATTTTAATCTGTTAAAGAATAGACCGAAACAAAAAAGAGAAGGCTACGACCTTCTCTCTTTTTTCCGAATTATTTGTTTATAGCCTTGCGGCTACCTGTTGCAGGAATTTCCGGCTCAAGACCGTTTTATCGACCGTAATGCCCCTCCAGCCGTTGCGGGGTTTCTGTTCCAGCAGTTCACGAATAAAAACACCCCATTTGCGGATGGGATGTTTGTGCAGCACTTCGAGCAGCAGCTCCGCCTGCCGGGTCCAGTCGTGAAACTGCGGCGACCAGGGAGCGCCGGCCAGTTCCGAGAATGAAATGGTAAACATGTTTTTACCCAGCGGCTTGACGGCAGGGTTCTGACCGACACCATATACCACCTCGGCGATGGCCTGCTCGATGCGCTCCTTCTCCCGCCTGTACTCCTCTTCCAGACGGTCGAGTTCCCGAATTCTCTCTTCTAAAACACCCATCCCACAAACGGTCTTTTCACGCCGAGTTCCTCGCTGGCCTCATCGCTTCCGCATTCGCACTTTCCGACCGGTAGGCCCGAGCCGCACTTGCAGAGGTCGATGCCCCAATGGTTGACGCAGTGGTTGCAGTGATAGAATATCTGCGGGAGGCGTTCGCCCTCGAAACCGAGGTGGTCGAATACCTCACGGCTCATGCTGTTCGTGGCGCCGTTCTCGAACGAGACGGTCATGGCGCCGCACCGGCACTCCTGAATGTATTGTACCGATATCATAATCAGGCGGATTTAAGTTGGAATTCGATGCCCGCAGGCAGTTTGGCATAGTCTACCCGTTTGAGGAAGCGGTCGAACTCGGCTTGCGTGACTTTTTTATAACATGAGCCTTCCATCCAGTTGAATACGCCCGTGTTCCGGTGGTCGTAGTAGATGAAGTTGTCGAGCGGCATTCCGCAACGAAGCACATGGAGCTTGACGGCGAGTTCCTGTTCGATCTTCGCTTTGGCATTTGCCGCATGGGTTTTAAGATCGGCTATCTTCTTGCGTTTGGCAGCAAGGCGGGCTTCGTATTTGCGCTTGCGGATATTCACCGGCAGGTAATAACCTTCGGCAATCCGCGTACGGACCAACTCCCGCTGTTCGGCCGAGAGCGGCGTGAACTGATAGCGTTCGGACTTGTCTTCGAACGTCTCGCCGGTGAGCTGTTCGAGCTGGCGGATGGCGGCCCTTGCCTCCTCCTGCCAGCGGGCGGTAATGCCCATCTCTTCGAGCAGATAGGTCATGTAAAGTTCGTCCTCGGCCTCCCGCTTCAGGCGCATATACTCCTCGTGGCTGATGCGCAGGTACTCCCGCGTAACGGCCTCGCTGCTCTCACGCAGATGATAAAGCCCGTTGCCGGCGGCATATAAGGGCGCTCCTTTCGCGTCGCACAGGTGCAAGTCGATGAAGGGTTTGAACTCCGGGAAGAAATAAAGGATAACCTCGTGGATACAGCCGCAGCAGTTACCGCCATTCTTATAATCGTGAAAATCGCCCGTGATGGCGAAATCGGCGTGGCCGTTACGGCAGTCGTCCGAAAGCCGGATATCGACCCGCAGGCTGTAATCGTCGGTGCTTTTGTATGCTTTATATTTGAGTGCGTATGCCATATCCTTAACTGTTAGATGGTTGATAATGCAAATTCGGGGAATGGCAACTCCGGTCCGAAAATGCGGAGAACTTCTTCCTGTTCCTGTTTCTTGCGGTCGGCAACGAGACCGTCGATGGTATCCCGGCACTCCACCTTGAGTTGTTCAATGCCGTTGTCGCCGAAGAATCCCCAGCAACTGTCGAGTACCTCGTCGTCGTGATCTTCCGGCGTGATCCGGTAGCCGTAAATCTCACCGCGCAGATATTGATCGTAGGTGTCGATCTCCCCCTGAAGGTAACTCTCGATTTTTCGGCGGCGGGCTGCGGTGATTTTCTTCCAGCCATACTCCTTTTTGACCTTTTCGATGCTTACGGCGACCATGCCGAACAATCCACTGTCCCATCGGCAGGCGAAAGGACCGGAGGAGATGGCAAGTCCGCTGTGATCGTAGAGATAGATCTTCAGGGCGATGTATTTCTTTTCGAATGAGTCCTGAAAATCGCCGTAGCGGTCGAAGACCTCCTCCCGTTCGAAATGCCGATAGAAATCCTCTTCGGGGCGATAGTTAGGATGCGAGGTGTAGAATGTACCGAGGTTATCCCACTTGCGGGGACTCTTGGGCTCGGCATCATAATAGATATTGATATGATGCCCTTTGTAGGTGATTTGCTTATAAAGTTCCATGCCGCTCACTTTTAGAATGAAAAGGCACTCTGCATCTCGCTCTCGTAGTTCTCGAAAGCCACAAGGTTCTCTTCGTCCGAGATCTCCTGGTTCCAGAACAATTCGACGAAACGTTCGATGATGTCCCACATGGCGCGGGTATGTTTGCGGAGGTAGCTTACGGCCCTCTCGTGCCAGTTATTTTCGTACATGATCGTATGGGTTTAGATTGATGATTTTCGTTAAATGTCATCTCTGTAATCGTGTGGATACTGCTCGAAATGGTTCTCGCAGATGATTTGGTTGCGGTCGGCATCGGAGGTAAAATTCTCCCACGCATAACCGTAGTCCTTGAGCAGCGCTTCCTGCTCCTCGCGGCTGAAGTCCGCCGCATCGATCGTACCCGTGATCCACAGGCGGCGGTCGGTGACGAAAGCCATCACTTCCGTATCCTGACGGGCATCCTGCAACAGTTTGTCCGGATAGCCGCGATATTTGTCGTAGATACGTCTGGCCAGGGTGTCGGCGCCGGGGAACAGGTCGGCGTGATAGTGGTTGGGCTCACAATACCAGAACTCCGTGTCCGAGATATGCAGGCAGAACTGCAACTGGTCGGGGTCGGTGCATTCTATGGCAGGATTGAGCAGATGGTTCATTTCGGTCGGTTTCGGTTGTTTGAAAAAATGATACGGCCGCCGACGGGGGCATGTCTGTACTCGTCCGATGGAAGGTCTTCCGGAGGGATCCTGAGGCGCGGCGTGTAGCCAGCGCCTCAGGATCCTGTCAAGGAAGACGCACTAAAGTATATCGGCCCGCCGCATCGTGTCTGTCGGACAGCGGGCGGTTTACTTCTTACTGCGCCACTCCTTCATCTTTTTGGCTACGTCGATGCCGTTGTCGTCGAGCATCTTCTTGAGCATGGCCAGCATGCGCCAGCCGTCGCCGTCGCAATACTCTTCCGCTTTGTCCGCGAGGTAAGCCAGCGACTTGTGTTTGTCCAGGCGTCTGCCTCCCTCGTCGACCAGCGTGCAGCCGTGGAAGCGGATCAGGTTCTGCATGGTGTAGAAAGCTCCGGTGCCCTTGTAGGCATCGACCCATGCCTTGCACTGGGGCGCGTCCTGCTTCATCTTCATGCGCAGGTCGTTGAACTTCTTCACGGCGTCGTAGAGCTGGGCGGCGTTTTTGGCGTACCTGATGCGCGGGGCAGCGACATTGAGCGGGTAGAACAACCTCTCATGCAAATCGTGTACGAAGATGTTCTCGCCTCCGACTCGTTTGTAGGGGACACCTTCGCACTTCTTGACGGGCTGGTCGTCCACATACCTGTTCAACAGCCCGATATAATCCTGTGCCATCTGTTCGACCACTTTCCTGTTGAACCAGCGGTTACGGTCGGCGAAGTTCTCGGGATCGCGTCCCGCCATCTTCATCTGGGCACGCAGCTCGTCGAGCAGCATTTTCCACTGATACTCGTAGCCCATGCGGTGGATCATCTCCGTCACTCCTACCGGTTCCCGGCACAGATAGTCCTTGTAGGCGAGCATGCGGAACATCTGGGCCATGACCCAGCGGCGGAACAGGCGGCGGTTGTATACGTCGCCCTGCGCCGTAATGAGGCGGAAAAGCGGATCGTCGTCGGCAAGGATCGACAACTTACCGCCTTTGTTCGATACGACGTACTCTCCGCCGCCCGAGCCCTGCATGGCGAACAGGTGGCTCACGTCCACGCCGGCACGGCTCAGCGCCTCGATACGCTCTTGCGCCGTCCCCGGCAGCTTCGTCGGTTTGGCCGGCGTATCGTCGGCCGTTGCGGAGACTTTCCCGCCTGCGATCGTGAGCTTGGTCCCGCACTGCGGGCACATGGCTTTCGTTTCTTTCGTTTTTCTCATCTCGTTTTGGTTTAATTGTTGAATGATTGGTTGTTATAATCAGGCTCTACCCACTGCCGGAGTATCACCAGGTCTTTGTCGTTGTTGCTTTGCCAGAACCAGCGGCCCATGGTTTCCGGGTTCCACTCCAGGCCGAGGAGAATCTGGCAGAGGAGGTACAGCTCCAGCTCGATCTGCGCGCGGTCGCGGCGCTGGCCGTAGAGCATCGCCTCGTCGCTGAGCTCCCGCTCGGGCAGGGCCCGGAAGTAGCGCCTCGAACGGCTCTCGCTGCGCTCCGAGGGAACCGAGTGCTTGTAGATTCGGTAGAGCTCCTCCATATGGGAGAGGAACTCCGTCCCGGTGCAGGGCTCCACCCCGAGGCTCCCCTCGTAGTTCCCGTTTTGAATAATCTGTTTGCCGTCTACTTTCAGGCTGCGCGAGGGGAAGTCGACCGTGAACTTCGCACCCTCTTCGACGGCCTGCACGGCATCTGGGTAGATAGTGTTCATTGCTGTTGCCTTTTAATTGGTTGCACTCGGACCGCCGGCGCATGGCTCTATGGGTTCGATAGGTACAGTGAAAACCAGGATACTGACGGCAAGGATACGCAGTCATCAGTATCCTGGTGGAGACTGTATCGTTGAATCCGGTCCCTCGTGCAGTGTTCGGGGCTGCGCTGCCCCCTGTGGAAAGCCTTGTCCGGAATGGCACATGACTGTATGGTTTCGATGTGTCGCAGCGGAGTTGGGCCGCGTTATCTGCTGGTAATCGTAGCGGTTAGCAACGATTACTTGTGATGACGCTGGCCCGGGATCGACGCTGCGCCGTTGAAACTCCGACCTCGGCTTTTCCTCTGTGTGCTCAGTTTTTTTTACGGTTCTCCGGATGCCGGCATGTAGCTCTAAAATCTCGATGTATGCCGGACTCGGAAGTCCGGGGCGCGACGTCTGTTCCCGATAGTGAATAAAGACGTTCGCAGCCCGGGACTTCTCGAAAGCGGCATGTTGAAGGGCATCCTCTGAACCGTGCCTCTTCGTGCTAAGATTGCGGTGTTCTCATTCAGGTCGGCACATAGCTTTATATCGGTTGATATGCAGCAGCATGGAAGACTGGGGCAGCACCTCATCTCCAATAGGAGATTGAGGCGCAACCCCAGTCGCTCGACGCTGCTGTATTGAAATCCTGATCTCGATTTTTTTCCGCATTGTGCTGAGTTTTTTTGCATGAGGCTCGGAATACCGGCACGTCGCTTTATCTGATCGATAGCATGCCGGGCCTGAAAGCCGGACGGGCGCCGGCGGTTGTACGGCAGGGCCCGCCGGCGCCGGAGGGCTGTATTGGCCTCGGCACATTGAATGTATCCCCTTGCTCTCACGCTTTCCGTGCTAAAAAGAAGTTCTCATAACAGCGGCACATAGACTATATATCCTCGATGTTGCCGGCGTCGAGCAAGCTCTTGGAGTCTGAAGGAAAGGTAGTTCCTTCAAGACTCTCAAGAGCTGGATTCGCACGCGGACCTGAATCGGTTGTTCCTCGAACTTCTCCGATGTACTTCGGTATTTTTTTTAGATGGATGTCGAACTGGCGGCACATCTCTGTATCATCGCGATATTTACAGGATAGGACCAGAAGCGGGATGGGGTGTCACCGGTTGGTCGACCGGTGACGCCGGGATGGCCTCTGGTGCGTTCCTGTAATGTTGAATTTCCAGCCCCGCATCCATGCCGGCCGTGTGCGCGGCCGTACCTTACAAGGATGCCACCAGCGTATTGTACGCCGGGCGGCTTGTCACGAGCGCCTTCTGCATACATCCGATGGTCAGGTAGCCGTCGATCCGACCTCCGGCCTTTGTCCGGTTGGCCTTCACGTTGCGGCCCCGGCCCCGGACGATGCAGCCGTCGGGTTTGTCGCGGACGTAACCCAGACCGCCGACCTTGCGCCGGCCCGTACTGACGGCCCGCAGGCAGTCCATGACAAATTTGTTCAGCTCGTCGATGTCCTTGCGGACGTTGCACACGCCGAGGATCTGCGTGGCCCAACTGAACTCCCCGTCGCCCTTGTAGAGGTAGCGGTTCACGGCACCCACAGCCTTAGTTAGTGTTGTATCACGTCTTCGGACCGTGCGGCGCTCGACCTCCTTCTGGAACGTCTTGATGCGGCTCGAAGAGAGCGAGATCATGTTGCCCTTGATGCTGAACCCGAGAAATTTGAACCAATGGCCGGCGGTCAGGTACTCCACCTTCTTGGGATTGAGCTTCATGGACATCGCGTCGAGCTTTTGTTGGAGTACGCACATGGCCTTTTCGTAGTCCTCGCCGATAAAGAGCATGTCGTCCGAGTAGCGGACATAAAAGCCCCTCATGCGGGAGAGCTCCTCGTCCAGGTCGTAGAGCAGCACGTTGGCCAGCCAGCTCGCCACGGCGCACCCTTGTTTGAGGGACTGGTAGCGGCTGCCCAAAACGTTGTGCTCGTCGAAGTAGAGGTCCGAGTGATAGTATTTGCGCAGCACGTCGACGAGGGCGGAATGGCCGTGTTTGGCCTCTACCCGGTCGAACGCATGGTCGATGTAGCTAATCGGCACGCTGTCGAAATACTTGCTCAGGTCGGACTTCCAGCCCAGGTATCCGTCGCTTGCGGAGTTCGTGATCCTGTCGCTGACCTCACGGACGACCTTGCCGCACCCGATGCCCGTCTGGTAGGATTTGCACGAGGGGTGGATCATTTCCGGCATCAGGTCGAACAACAGGTCGTTGGCGATGCTCAGCACCACTCGGTCGATGGGCTCGTTCACATAGACCGTGCGGAACTCTCCGTTATCTTTCGGTATCTGGGCCGTGTGCGGCGGCGTGATCTCGTACCGGCCCTTCATCATGGCGTCGGCCATATTCAGGCGGGTGTTTTCATCGGCCAGCCGGATGAGCTGGTCTTTGCGAATGTCCTTGCCGACGCCTTTCTCGATGGCTTTCGTCCAGCGGTCGAAGTCGAAGAACATTTGTAGAATCTTGTCTGCCATATCGTTATAGTTTTTCGAGAAGTTCCTGTAACGGGAATTCGTCTGTCCAGAATTCGTCGCTGGTATATTTGCCGTATGCCGTGTATTTGATGTCGCCTTTGAAGTCTATCACCAGCCTGTGGCAATCCAGTCCGCTGTCGAGCGACGCCTCGTCCTCTTCGTTCAGCTCCGCGTCGTCGATCACGACAAATGCCCAGCACTTGTCGCCCAGCAGTTCATCGGCATCGGGCAGGCCGTTCTTTGCCGCCTCATAAAAATTGACGGCCTCGTCGCGGAAGCATAAGGAGCGGAAGTCGCTGTCCTTTGCGAGGGCGTTCGCTATTTCGAGTCTTTCCTGCTGTCGTTTTGTCCACTCCTCCGACAGGCAGACAATGGCCAAATCGCACGAATCGGATTCGCTGTCCGTCCTTGCCCTGACCAGAATATGCGCGGTAGGTTTGTCTGATAATTGCATGATTTTGAATGTTAATGATCGTTCAGAATGTGAATCCCACGTAGACGACCCGCTCCCCTCCGAGCAGCCGCTCGTGGTTCACGTCGTCGAAACGGTGGGTGCTGTACTTCCTGGCCTGGCGGGAATACTCGCCGCGAACCCACACCGGGGCCGTACAGCTGTCCTTGAGGCGGAAAGGCTCGCCCTTTGCGAGCGCGCGGATGGTTGTCGTCTGCATGGCTGGAGGCGGTCGGTTACATGAAAAAAATGTGTACGATGCTGTCCCTCTGGTCGCTCTCGGCGATCATTGCGTCGAGGGCTGCGACCATCCGCTCGTGATCGATGTCTGCCTCGTCGAGGATATCTTCGATGGCCTCTGCGTTTTCTTCGTAGAACTCGTGCTCGCCGGCGACAATGTCGCGCAGGTGTTCCAGCTCGGCGCGCTCGATCTCGTAATAATCGTCTGCATCGTTCTGCTGTACCGTTTCGATGTCGAGCAGGTCGATAAGGCGCGTGAAAGCGGTTATCTCGTTACCGCTCAGACCACTGTACTCCGGTTCGATTTCGTAGATGCGTGCTATATATAATTGTCTGCCCATGGTGTTCGTGTCATTAGCTTTTTTAGACTTGGTTAAGCTGTCTTAATAAGAAATAGTGATGGTTAAGTGGTCATGGTTGCAGCAGGCATGAAAAAAGCACGACTTTGCGGAGTCGTGCTTTGCGAGTTCGCGGATGGTTGTCGTCTGCATGATTCAGGGTTTTTTATATCCCCAGTAAAGGGGAATCAGGGAAAAGTCGAAAAGGGCGGTCATCAGGCGGGGTAGACTGCCTTCGAGCAGATGACGGCTATTGATGCCGCCCACGACTCCATGTTCCTGCTGCATCAACAGTTCGGTACAATTATCGACAAGGCCGTAGGCGGTGTATTTTCGGCCCTTGTCGTCGAGGGCCTCGAATTCGACTCCCTGCACATATCCCCACGAAAGGAGGGACTGCCGGAAGAGAGCCATGAAGTAGAAGTCGTCGGTTTTATCGCCGTTGTAGTCGGGAGCCAGCTCCGGGGATGAGAAGTGCGCAATGCGCAGATAGACGGTTTCCTTCCGGCTGCCGTCCTCGTAGACCATGACGGCTGTCCAGCGGACACACAGGCTGAGGGTATAGCCGCCGAACCCATGATTGGATACCGCCCACATTTCGGTTTTTCCAATCCAGAACCGTCCGTCCTCGGAGTTGTGACGGACGGTTTTGTCACTCCGGTAGTACATATTGCCGTTCTTCATCGGCTTTTTCCCGAAATCACGGAACGGCTCGATGCAATCGCTGAAGATGCCGAACAGGTATCGATGCAGCGCGTGCCGGTCGATTATGGCTTCCTTGACGGGGTCCTCCAGACACCATTGCGTACTGCCGCAGAAAGGACAGGGGGTGTCACTATCTTCTTTAGGCACATACCGGCGACACTGCGGGCAGAAATAGATCCGATACGAACCCATATCCTCCAATATCGACCGCAAGAGGGCCGGGGAATATTCTTTTTTCTCGCTCATAATATTGACTTTATTCCGTCCTATTAAGAAATAGGGCTTGGTGTATAATTCATGGTTGCAGCAGGCATGAAAAAAGCACGACTTTGCGGGTCGTGCTTTGCGGATGTGAAGGGAGCGGCTATTCCTCGATCAGGGTGTATTTCAGATGCGGCTTTCCATTCTGAAGGATCGTGAACGAATTGCCCTCGATTTGCATGTACTTGGCCTTGGGCCACCAGAGCCACGAGAGCCTGCCGTCCGGCTTGAGGAACGCTACGGCATTGGTCTGCACCTTGCCGATCTCCCTTACGCCGATGTCTTCGTTGTTGTTGAAAATTCGGACGCACTGCCACTTCGAGCCGAGTGTCATCTTGCGTTTTACGTCTGCTAAAGTTTTCATATTCGATAAATTATTTGATTGGTGAATTGTTTAGGTATGTGTTTGCCAGAGGTTTTCCCGGTCGAATGTTACGGCACGGGAACGGTCTGGCGAGCCGTGATACAGTAGTCCGCCGTTCATAATCAGCCGCTCATCGGGGCCGTACAACCTGAAGGCGAAAGAATGAGGGGCAAAATCTGTGTGGAGATGCACCGTGCGGCCGCTATGCTCCCAGCGCTGGAGCTTTTCGAGGCACGCTTGCAGCGAGCGGTCGCCGAGTTCTGCGGCATACTCTCGCGCCTTTTGGAGTTTTTCTTCGCAATGGACGATCATGGCGCTATTCGTTCATGGTGTTGCGTGTCGAGAATACGAACTCGCTGCGGCGCGGGCGCCGGATGCGGGGCCGGCGGCGGGGCGCCATGTGGGGATAAGCCATGTAGAACTCGCGGTTGTACTGGGCGAGTTTGCCGGCGGGGATGCCGGCGAACAGGGATACTGCGGTGGTGTCGGTATGGATCATGGTTTAATACGGTTTATTATGGTTTATAAAAAAGCGCACCGGAGATACTCCGATGCGCCGTGTATGGCTATGGGGGTTACGGGTTGCGGCTTACAGATACTCCGCACGCAGCCCGGTGGCGGTGCGCGTCAGGGCGTTCATGGATTGGTTGGCGATGAATGTGCGCTCGAATCCCCGCTTTGACGGTTTGTGGTATCTGGGCATGGCCTGCATCTGCTCGAAGATTTCCGAGCGGTACGGGCGTGCGGTGTTCGGCTCCGGGCGTGTGTCGCGCTTGCTGGGGACGAAGAGCCGCTCCCAGAGTTTTTTCCAATTCTCCCATGTGAGGAGCTTTACCCAGCCGTTCTGCACGAAAAGAACCGTGCCCCGTTTCATTGCCTGGCCTACGACGCGGCCCAGCAGTCGGGACGGTTCGCGCAGGTACATGACCTCGGCGCGGGCCGGGGAGATGGCGACGAAATAGCGCGTTTGGGAGTAGTCGATCTCGGGCATGGCGATCCCGTAGAGCTGGCAATAGTTGCCGATGATTTTGTGCGGTGTCATGGTCTGTGGTGTTGAAGGTGAAAAATCGGCCCGGATACGGTTTTTCGTCCGGGCGTAATTCTCCCGTATTTTCGGCGGGAAAAATCTTTTTGCACGGGCGTTTTACCTTGTGCGCGTGCAGGTGCGGGCAAGGGCATAAAACAGACCGCACCCGGAAAGGGGCGCGGTCTGCATTGTCGGGATATGTCGGGCCGTTATGCGGCGGCGGTTGCCGGGGCCGTTGCGCCCGCTTGGGTGCGGCGTGCGGGTGCGGGTCGTGCGGGGGCGGTCTTTTCGGCGTCCTTGTCGATCGCTTCGGCCTTTTTGCGGATAAGGCTGAAATACTTGCATTGCGCCATGACCGCCTTTGCGTGCTGGTAGATCGCCGCTTTGCGGTTTTCGGGCTTGCAGAGTACGACGGAGTGCGTTTTTTGAACGCGGAGCGCGGTGCGGTTCAAAGGCACTTCGGATTCAACGAATCCCGCAATTTTACCCGCTGAATCGGTGCGGTAAATCTTATCCCCCGTAAGGAATTGATTAAAGAGTTTACGCTGCGTGATTTTGGTGTCTGCAAAATCCGTTTCGAGTTCTTTGCAGACGAAAAACTCCGCAACGACGTATTTTAACAGATTCTGAATGACGTGGATAGGCTCGGTCTTTTCAATCGGGCAGACCTCGATAAATCGGGTCGTGGTCGTTACCTCGCCCGTCGTGGCGTTGGTGCTGGTGGTCTGTTTCAGCAATACAATCGTATTCGGCGAGCAGGCCAGATTTTCGATTGCGGTGTTTTTTGCCACGTTGATTGCTAACTGTTTCATTTTCGTAAAGTTTTAATTGTTAAACATTTGTTTTGCATATCGTTCGCCATAGGGCATAGTTGTCCCCTTGACGGTGTTACACGTTTTTTTGCGGTTAGCGGGAAAACGAATCCCCGCTAACCTGTATTTTGTCAAACATTGCAACGCAGGGACGCGGACGGGGCGCGTCAGACGCTACCCTCATGCGAGTATAACCCGCATAACGTTCGGTGTACGTTCGCGGAATTACCCGCGACTAAGCAACTATTTTTCAAAGAGCGATTTTTTGCAAACCGTTTTTAGTTTTGAATAACTGATTTTGCGAAACGGTTTTTGTGAACGTGTTTTTGTGTTTGGTTTGTTTGTTGCGTTCGGTGATATGCTAAAACGGATTTTTTGAAATTCCAAATCTTTTTGAAAATTTTCCTTTGTGCCGGTGCTTTTTAAGTGAGGACGCACTCGCGCGTGAGGGAAAGGCTTATAAATGGCTGAATATCAATGAAAAATAAAAAAGTGAAAATTTTTTTATATATCCTTGTTTTTCGGTTTTATTGGATTCTTAACGCATTTCAATTTGCAACTATCAATATACACACCTGTAATATATTGACAATCATATACATACAGAGATTCGTCTATCATCATACCAGACAAGAAAAGGCATTGTTTTCCGAAAATGGCTTTCAAATTGGCAGGCAAACGACCGTACAAGGAGCAAAACTTTCACTTTTCTACAAAGTGAAAGTTTATAAATGATTGATATTTAGTTGATTAATAAAAATAAAAAGACGGGGGAGGGTGTGCCTCGGGGTGCGTATTCAACGTGTTTCCTCGGCCCGAGTTCTCAAGTTTCACTTTACTGGTGTCTTGATTTTTCCGGCAGTGGACCTCGAACTGAGTTCCTTTTTTTCTCGACTCTTTAGGTTTTGCACTCTCCGTGTTTTTTCGGAAGCACGCATTTCGATTCTCGGCCCTGTTCCCGGGGTCGCAATGTTGATAGTGACAGAAGGGTTTAAGTCGCGCGTTCGGTGTCTGTATCTGTCTGTTTTTCAGTGCTTCGAAGTGGGTTCTGAAGGGGTGGCCGCGGAGGTGGCGATGTTGATAATATTTTGCCCGAAAAACAGTTGTCCGTATCGGGGAGGTTTTTTGTCGTTTTCCGAAATGTGTTTTTCCCGAGGGTAAGAAAAACTTAAAACTCGGGCTAAAACTTCGATAAATCAGTTATATTTGCGTTCGTCCGACTCATTCAGAGCTTCGGGGATGATAGATGAAAAAGACAAAGGAGCATATCAAACGCTTTTTATCGACTGTGCGGCCGGCTTCGGAGAAGGACGAGTGCATGATCCGGGTATTCTTCAACAAACGTAAGATCAAACTTTCGGTTGTCCCCAGAGGCGCTGATGCGGAGCGGCTGGATACGATCACTTACGAGCAGCTGGAGTCGTGGTACAATGCCTCTCGCCCGACGGTTGGCGATGTGATCCGCTGCACGAAGCGTCATTGCATCTGCCTGGTGACTCAGGAGCGGTGGGATTCGTTCATCGTAGGGGCTACGCTCACGCCTGAAGGAGAGTTGGCCTTCGAGGAGCGCCGTTTCACGGACTCGGACTGGATCGCGCCTTCGGAGGGCGATATGGTGGCTTTGCAGGAGTCGCTCTCGAGTCACGGCTATGCTTGGAATCCCATGACGGGCCGTATCGAGGGGCGTACGATTCCGATGCTTCCCCGTTTCGTGCGCCTGATGGTCATCGGGCGGCAGGTCGGCGTGGGTGTTTTCCGCGAGGTGCTTCCGGACAATACTCTGGAGATGTTCTGCGTGAAGATGGGTGACGGCAAGATCCGCTATGAGCACAACCTGAATCTGGGCAATGCGAACGGCTTCAGTTTTTTCGATGCCTACGACGAGCATCGTGCCGCGGTGCAGGATGCGCTGGGCGAAGAGGGTTATATCTGGAATGCCAAGCGCCGCCGTATCGAGAAGAACCGGGCCCGCGCCAAGGTGGGAAAGAAGTATTTCTGGATCAACAGTTACCTTGCCATCAAGCAATCCATCGAGAAGGATTCGCAGAGTGACCGGCTCCATTTCCGCCGGGGCAATTACTTCCTGCAGCGGGAGGTGGCCGAAAGGGTCCGCAACCGGATGCTCGACCTCTGCAAGGAAGAGATGCTCGCGGACGACAACTGCTGACCGGGCTGCAAAAATCCCGCCAGGGGTCTTTTCCTTTCTTCTGCCGGATTCTCTCCCGCTTTTCGGCCTCCACTTCGTCCATTTGTCCGAAAGGGCCTGAAATCGTCCGAAAATCGACGCGCCTCCTCCGGTCTCTTCCCCCGTTACCCCCTTGTAACGGTTCATGACCGTTCCAAGGCTTTTCCAAGGCTTTCGTAAGATCTTTACAATCCTTATCCATTTCCTATTCAAAGAAAAAACAATACGGGAAAAAACCGTCAGGTTTTTTCCACACATACGCCTCTTTTTGGATACTTTTTCTGGCAAGACAGAAAAAGTATCTCTCGAGATTATCCTTCTTTCAAACTTTTTCCAGACTATATAACTATTATTATATAGCTATATAATAGTAAATATATAATATATATAAATAATTATATATCAATAGATTATATATAGAATATATAAGAATATAAAGAAAAACGGAGTCACTTCCGGGGTTTTCCATGCCCTGCATCTTCTTTCGGAACTCTTACGGTCTTCTACTCAGATCTCTTCGTTTCTTTTTTCGTCCTTTTCAGGAACACGAAAGATCCTCTTCCGCTCTCTTTTGGAACTGTAGGGTTCTTCTGGATTCTCTACCGACCCTTTCAGGTCTCTTTCGTTCTTCTTCCGGTTCCGATCGGTTCGTTCCGGAGCACGGCCCTCGCTCCAGCCCAAAAAAATGGGGAGCTGCAGGCTGTGCAGCTCCCCGATGTTCCCTTCTTGTTTGCGGCCGGTCTCCCGTTCCCCGCGGCCGTCTCAGCGTCTGAGGGAACTTATCTCCTCGTCGGTCAGCTCGGGAATGCTTTTCCCCAGCTTGCGGCAGTAAAAATTGAAGAAGTCGATGAGTTTGTCGCTGTTTCGTGTCATGCTTACGATCCGCACCAGCTTGTCGAATACCGGCTCTACGAGCCGGTAATGCACCCGGTTCCGGTTACTGTCCTCGGTACGTTGGATCAGCCCCAGGTCGCAGAGCGAGCGGGCGCACCTATCGAAGGTGTACTCGCGCAACCCCATCCGACGCATATACTCGCCGCGCGTGAAGTTCACGTTCCACCCGTAGGATCGCATGTGCTCGAACTCGCGCATGTGTTTGATGAACCGCTCCTGATCCGGGGAGAGCAGGTAGGAAAACCCCGGGAAGGACATTCCGCTGGGCGTGCGGCGGTACATGCCGCTATATTTCCTCTTTGTCTCCATCTCCCTTTTCTTTCGTGGTGATCGTGTCGTTGACGTAGAAGAAACACAGCCTCCCGTCGATCATGGGCTTGTAGGTTCGGTATCCCAGCTCGCGGGCATAGCGCCCGACGCTTACGCGGCTTACCGCGCGGTAGGTGTTCTCCTCCATGTGGCGGGCCATCTCCGTGAAGGTCATTTTCTCTTTTAGTTCCATACGCAAATGATTTTAAGTGAACTTAATACTGTCCAAGAAGTATAGAGTCGTATTAACTCGTATGGTTTTGCATCGGTTTCTTCCGGTCTTCGCGCAGGCTCTCCAGGCAGAACAGGGCGGTCTCCATGTTTTGCGGGTCGGCCCATGCGGAGACGATCCTCAGGATGACCAGGTGCTTCATGTCCCGGTCGAGGATCTCCCCGGCGGCGTTGTGGATGCGTCCCTGTATGGGTGTGAGTCCGGCGTGACGCAGCAGGCACTCGCCGCGCTGGAACATTACGCAGCCCCCGTCGTTGTGGCGGAGCTGCACGATCGGCAGGTGGTGCTGCGCGGAGGCCTTCGTGCCGCGCTCGATGCCGACGACCAGGCTGCGGCACAACATATCGCCGTATCCGGTCCGGATCAGGCGGGCCATATCGTCGGGGGTGCCCAGGCACGGTACCTGGCGGCACAATTCGGGGGTGTGGGAGGCTTCGGTGTCCCGGGTCATGCGCCCCAGGATCTCTTCCAGTTTGTCTTTCAGGTCCATATCTCGTTTTTTTGTCGTTGTTATCCGTGTATCTGCCCGCCGAAGAGGTAGCTGTTGCGTTGGCGCCACAGGTCGATGATGAACTTGCGGCCCTCCTTGGTCCAGGCTTCGATCTTATAGCGGTTCAGGTAGTTGGTTTTCCGGTTGAACCACTCGTAGAAATGCACCCCGCGCAGGTGGCGGTATGCGGCCGTGACGCTCCATTTGCCCAGCACCCGCTCCTGCAAGCCCTCTTCGAGCAGGAATATGTTCAGACGCATGGCGCTTACGCCCAGCTCGCAGGCGATCATCGTCGAGGAGAACCAGTCGCGGTCCTCGACGGTCAGCTTGTAGTGCTGGAGCTTGTGGCGGTTACGGCGTATGAACTCCTTCTGGCGGCATATTGCCTCGTGCTGGTCTTCGATCACCGAGAGCGCCTCCTGGTAGGATGCGGGTGCGGGGAGCGGCTCGTGCTCCGTGCAGAACTCCTCGGCGGGGTCCGGGGCGGGCGTCTTCTGCGGCGTGGGGGCCTCGTGCAGCTCGACGTGTCCGTCGCGGAGCAGGTGTACGAGCTTTTTGCTGCACCATGCGGCGAAAGCCGGGGAGAGCCACTGCGCGAACTGTGTCCAAAGGTGTATTTCGAGCCATGTGGCCCCTTGTGCCCCGCGTGTGGTCATCACCTGGCGTGCCAGGTCCTGCGAGATGCCGTCCGCGACGAGCGTCTCGCGCAACTGGGCCGTTTCAACCAGTTTGAGCCATACCGCAGGCCGCTTGTCGAAGGGCCGCGCCATCTCGGTGGCGTTGACCATGTAGCGTCCGTCCTGCATGCGTACCGAGAAGCGGTTGCCGGCATATTCGAGTTCGAGGGGCTCGGGTGCGGGCGCCTCCCGGAAGGGGGACGGGTTCGCCGCCGGGCCCGCATTGCGGATGCGTTGGAGCGTCTCCAGGACCTCGCGGCTGCGGGTGCGCAGCAGTTTGCTTCCCGCGCTCATCCACTTGATGAATTCTACGGCCTCGCGGAAGTCGGCATACAGCTCCTTGGGACGTGCCGGGTCCAGTATGGAGAGCGAGGGGCAGCGCCGTTGCGCCGTGCCGTCCCTGACCAAAAGACTGCGGCGCATCAGCCCGCAGAGGTCGTTGATGCACACTCTGTCGACCTGTCCCTGGGCAGACCGCGTGAGCTTGAGTGTGCTCTGCAAAAAGGGAATCTCTTGGATGTCATTCATCTTTATCCTTGTTTTTGAGTTTTTTGCGTTTGTCTGCGCTGAGCTTGCGTCGGGACATCTCCTTGGAATCGTGGTAGCGGCGCACCTCGTCGCACATGCGGTCGTATTCTTCGATGCGCAGGTGTCCGAAGTCCTGATGCGGCACGATCTCGACCTTGTCCGTGTTGTAATGCCGGAAGTAGTAGCCATAGCAGGAGATATGGTACCCCAGGCAGCAAAGGGAGATCGACTGGGCGGGTATATCCATGGTCTGAGAGGCGATATTCAGCGATTTGTGCATGGTGATCAGCACGCGTTCCTTGTTGAACACGAGCACCATTTTAGCTTCCTGAAATATGCTGCTTCCACTCATTTGTGCGCTGTAGATTTTTGCGCAAATATATGTTTTTAGTTTTGGCTAAAAAATAAATTCAACTGTTTTTTTGCAGATACTTTATGTCTGCAATACACTAACATTAAATTGTTTACAAATAAAATATGTTTTCACGCTTCGTTATTCGTCTATCAACTTTCGCAATCTGTTTTCGGGCTTGGGAAACTGCGATTGCCGAAAATTCGTCCATCCACACAGCATCTTGGGCCGTAATCCATTTCGGCGCTGTTTTCCTACCCTTTGGGAAAGCGAAAAAATGGCTGAAAAAAATTTCGACGGCGCCTTCTCCCACCAACTGCTCGAGTCGATATTCCGTACCAGCAAGAAGGTCATCCAGGAGTATGTCCGGGAGATCGACCGCAACAACCGCTACCGTTCGGTGCGCTCGAATGCCGCGGGCGGTGTGGTGCTGGACGACCGGGGGCCGTTGATCGACCTCTACGAAGCGTGCCTGCAGCAGGACGCCCATATCCGGGCCGTGCTGGAGACGCTCGTGAGCCAGATCCTCGGGGACCGCTACATGCTGGCCCGCCAGAACGAGAAGGGCAAGTATATCAAGGACGTGGCGCAGACGCGCAAGGTGCAGGGCTCGCAGTTCGACAAGATCATCCGCGGCATCGTCGAGGCGAAGCTCTACGGCTACACGCTGCTGGAGATCATGCCCGGCACGGATCCGCGCACGGGGCGCCTTCGGGAGGTCAATATCGTCGAGCGGCGCAACGTGCTTCCCGACCAGTGCCGCGTGGTCAGGCGCCAGGGCATGTGGTCGCCGGGCTGGGACCTTCGGGACAAGGCCTACCGCCGCAACTACATCCTGGTCAATACGGGCGACCTGGGGCTCTTCTCGGCCACCACGCCCCTGATCCTGGCCAAGAAGTTCACCGTGGCCAACTACGTGAACTTCTCATCGACCTACGGGCAGCCGATCATCCACGGCAAGACCGTCTCGGAGAGCAATGCCGACCGCAAGCGCCTGGCCTCGGAGATCGTAAACGCCGCGCAGAACAAGGTCATCGTAACGGGCCTGGACGACGAGATCGACATCAAGACCTTCACGATGAGTAACTCCGAGAAGATCTACACGGGCCTTATCGAGTTCGTGAACCGGGAGGTCTCGAACATGATTCTCGGCTCGGAGTCCATGGCCGGGGCCACGCAGTCCTATGTGGGCTCCACGAAGGCCCACCAGGACATCTTCCGCGAGCGGATCGAGGTCTACCGGCGCTTCATCGAGAACGTGATGAACGAGGAGGTACTGCCGTGCCTGGTGGGCATGGGATACATCGAGGCGGGGTTGGAGTTCAAATACAGCAACCGCATCGAGATGAACAACGAGGACCGCATCAAGCTCTACGGCCTGCTGACGGACAAGTACGAGATCTCGCCCGACGAGGTGGAAAAGGAGTTCGGCATCCACGTCGGGCGCCAGCTCAACACCTTCGCGGCGGCCGGCTCCTTCGCCGGGGGTGGTGCGGGCGACGGCCCCCGACATAGCATCCGCGACCGGCACATCATGTCCGACGAGGAGTATTACAAACGCTACGGCCGCTCGCGCGGGGTCTCGTCGGCGGCAAATTTTATCCGGGGAGCGCAGTGACGGCCGCCGCTGCGCTCCCGAAGCCTCCCGTGCCGGACGCCGGGCGGGACGAGGCCGAATATGCCGTGCTGTACGCCGCTTTCAGGCGCCTTGTGGAGCACTGGGCCGACAGCGCCGAGCGGCCCTCGGCCCTGGAGGAACTCGTCGCGCTGCGTGCCGGCTCGCTCGTCGAGCGGGTGCTCTCCGGACTGGGCCTCGACCTGGAGCGGGCGCTGGAGATCCTCGCACGCCGGGACGACTTCCCCTCGCAGCAGGAGCGTGAGCGGCGCGATATTCTGGTGGCCGGGCTGGAGAATATGATCGACTTCGCCGCAGCCGAGGAGTGGTCGATGTGCCGCGAGCTGCCCGAAGAGCTGCACGAGGAGGAGTACGAACTGTGCGACGGAATCTTCGACCGCTACAACGGCCGTCGGGCCGCGCAGGAAAACCTCGACGTGCAGTTCGCCGCGTCGATGGCCGCCTGGTGGATCACGCTCTCCCCGGAGCTCATGCTGACCTTCACCACACAGGGCGACGAGCGGGTGCGCCCGGGGCATGCGGCGCTCGAAGGGGTGAGCTATCCGAAACATGAGTTTCCCGCCGAGCTGATCCCGCCCATCGAGTACGGCTGCCGCTGCTACCTCACGCCTACGGGGGCCGCGGCGGTCGCCGGAGCCGCGGTAGTTGATACCACCGAGATCGATCCCGTCTTCGGGGAGAGCCTCTGCCGCGGCGGGAGGATCTTCTCCGCCGCGCACCCTTACTTCCGGCATCCGCTGCCGCCGGCGTTGCAGCGCTATGTCGATACCGTCAAACAAAAATTTCACTTGCCATGAATCTCACTCCCGATCAATTCTATAAACAGTGGCTCCGTCTGGGGCCGGCGGCCGCTACGGTAAGCCACTTCGAGCGCCAGGTCTTCGACTTCACGCACCTGGCGGGGCGCTTCTCGCAGGACCGCTTCAGGCAGTCCTTCCGCCAAGGAGGCTTTTATGGTTCCGGGCAGCCGTGGCCGGCTCGCACCTCGCGCTGGGGGCGGCGCCTCACGCACCCCGTCCTGCGGCATGCAGGAACGCTGGAGCAGAGCATCGACGGAAGCCTTTACAGCGACAACCGGACGGTCAAGCCGGCCCCGGGCCGCAAGGCGGCATTCCGGCGCTCGCAGACCTACACGATCACGGCAGCGCCCGAGAGCAGCCCGTGGCAGGGCGTGCGAGGCGTACGCCGCTCGGGCCCCACGACCTACGCCGCCGTGCATAACGCACCCGGCGGTACCTACTGGAGCAACCAGTACCGCAAGAGCCGAGCCGTGCGCCGCCAGTTCATGGGTACGAATCCGAAGCTCGACGCCGAGATCGCCCGCCACTATCCCTACATCTTCAACGGCCTTCCGGGCATTCCCAACGCCCCGACGCGATGATCAAGCAGAAGCCCTTAGTCCCGCGGCATGACGCGCCCGGGACGCAGCCCGCCGAGACGCTGCCCGAGCGGGTGGAGGCGAACGCCCTGACGGAGATGTACCTTGCGGTACGGCGGGCGCTGCTCACGATCCGCGAACGGGAGGACGACCCGCTGAGCCCGCCCTTTTTCAAGACCATCGCCATCGACAACGGGCAGTTCACGCGCATCGTCCTGGAGGAGAACCTGGAGGCCGAGGTGGCCTTTCCGGCCGTCTTCGTACACTACACCAATGTCCGCTACCTGGTGCAGCAGCAGCGCATCGGCGAGGGGCGCGCCACGCTGCGCATCCGCTTTATTCTCCATACGCTCAACAACTCCGACCGGGAGCGGGAGTGCGACCCGTTCCAGGTGTTCCAGCGCGTCAACAGGGCGATCCAGGACGCCAAGAACTACGAGCCGGCGCTCAACGAGCGGTGCAACCTGCTCTATTTCGACATGCCGACTTCAAGCAATATGCTTCAGGCATACTGGGTGGACTACGAGGTGTGGTTCCGCGAGACCTCGGCCTGGAAATACCGCGACTGGGTGCCGCGCTATCTGGTGATGCCACCCTTCACGGACCATAGCGACGCTCCCGAACATGATGCCCAGGGGCACGGCGACCACCGCAGCCCCACGGACCGCGAGGCGATCACCGTTACAGCGCCATCCGGAGCGCCTCCGGCGGATGAATAGGACACACAAGCACGAACGGCAACCTTTGCGGGTTGCCGTTCGTCCGTTTCCGATGGTTCGATCAGAGCGTTATCGACTTCGAGGGGTCGAATCCCTCGTGCTCGCCGGCCCGGACGTATCCCAACTGGTTGGAGAGGCACTGCGTGCGGCCGATGCGGCAGTCGATGCTGCGGTGCGAGTGTCCGTAGATCCAGTATTCCGCAGGGCCGGCCTCGATGAATCCGTCCAAATCCGTGACGAAGGCCCCGTTCAGGGGGCTGCACTTGAACTCCGGGGCCAGGAGCCGGAAGCTGGGCAGGTGGTGCGTGACCACGACGATATGCGCCGCCCGGCTGCTCAGGATACGCTCGTGCAGGAAGTGGAAGCAGCGGTAATGCTCCTCGTTGAAGCGCACCCAATCCAGCGGTTTGTCGCCGCAGCGGATCTGCCGAAAGTCGTTCACGCCCATCTGAACCTGCATGGCTTCGATGATCCCGATGGCGGACCACAGGGGCGTGAGGATCAGCTCCGTGTCGTCTATCACGACGGATGCGTTGTAGTGGCAGACGACGTTCGGCCGGATCGTGAGCCGCCAGCCGTCGTGCATGGCATCCAGGTCGAAGCCGCCGTAGAACTCGTGGTTGCCCGGCAGGACCGCCACCTGACGGTAGTTATCCGCCGCCCAGTCCCAGAAGGGATGTTTCGTGTAGTCCTCACCCAGGTAGGCCACATCGCCGGCCAGTACGAGCACATCGCCCGCAACCTGCAGGGGGTGTTCCTTCAGGTAGCGGGAGTTGTCTGACATCTCCAGATGCAGGTCGCTGGCGTATTGGATGCGGAGCATACGTCGAACCGGATTTAATACAACAACCCGAACATCCAGAGCGGGATCTTGTTGCCGAAACCTATTTCGATGTCGTCGGCGGCAATATAGGCATCCGCAATCCCTTGGATTTGCCGGTCGGTCTTGTTTTGGCCGCCGACCTCGAAGCTGTATTTGCCGTCGATCATAAAATCCGTCTTGTCGGAATAGCTGACGCGGGAAGTCACTTGCATCATCGAGTGGAAGAAGGTTTCGCGCAAGTTGCCCACGTCGGCCTTGCGATCGGCGACAGCATAGGCGTAATTCGGGTTGCCCAGATAGATCTTCTCCGGCTTGACGAGCCGTTTGGTGCCCTGAGCCTCTTTATCGACCATCAGAATAGCCTGCGCCTTGCCCAGGGCTTCCAGATAATTCAGCAGGCTGGGCCGCGTCGCACCGACCTGGGCGGCTAACTGCGATATGTTGGGCGTAAAGGGCACGCTGTCGGCAATCACAGAGAACAGCTTTTTAATTTTGGCGATCGTCGGGAACTCTATGTCCATGGTGGCGGGCAGGTCTACTTCCAAAACCGTATTGAGCGTTTCGGACAGGCGGGCGAAATATCCCTCTTTATCCTCCCGGTAATAGGGGAAGTAACCATACCTGAGATACTCCCGGAATACGGCTATCGGCCGGATCTTCCGGCTGATCTCCGACGCCAGGGCGATATGCTCCCTTAGCAGTTCTTCCAGCGTTATGGCCTTTATGTCGATGCCGTGCTCATACTGCAGGAATTCGCGTAGCGACATGCCGTAGAGCGTGTATTTTATCGCCCGGCGGCTCAGGTCGGCGCCGCTGCGGTATATATCCAGCATGGATGAGCCGGTAAAGACGACCTTCAGCTCCGGATAGGAGTCGTAGATGTTTTTGATCTCACGGGCCCACCCGGGATATTTATGTACCTCGTCGAGGAACAGAGTCTGCCCTCCGCTTTTATAGAATTCGTCGGCCAGCTCTAACAGCGAGTGGGTGCTGAACCACAAGTTGTCCAGCGAAGCGTATAGCGCCTTGCCGGAGGCGATGTCGTAATGTTGCCGGATATGTTGCAGCAGCATCGTGGTCTTGCCTGCACCGCGGGACCCGACGATGCCGATCAGGCGGTTGTTCCAGTCGATCTTGGCATACAGATAACGTACGAAATGCAGATCCGTACGCGAAATCAGATGATGAAAAATAGAAAGAAGTTGTTCCATGGCAATATATCTTTTGTGCAAAGATAAGTGCATTTTTCAAAATACAAAAATCGTTCAATTTTGTATCTTGGAAAATACAAAATAGCTGTTGTAGGATTCGGCCCTGCAAAGAGGTGATCTTTATTGCTGCTGTTTGCGTTTCTTGCGCTTGCTTTGCTCGCGCTCGAAAATCTCCTACGGGCTTACGGGAAGCGCCGGCAGCAACGCCTCCGTCTGCTCCAGCACTTCGAGTGCGCGCATAAGGGCCAGGAGGCTCTGCAGCGACAGCCCCGGATTCTCGCCCCGCTCGAAAGCGCCGATCGTAAACTCGCTGACCCCGGAGCGTTCGGCCAGCGCCTTGCGGGTAAACCCCGACCGTTTGCGGTAGTCGCGCAGGCGGGCCCCCAGTGCCGTGGCAAGTTCGTAATTACTCGATGCGTAGATGTCCTCTTTCATGCAGTATGGTTTTTGGCAAACATACAAAATATTGCATCTTTTGTACCGAACAGGCACAAAAAAGTAGATATTCTGTAAGTTTTTTGCTCCGTGGCCGCTGTTCGTATTTCGCGGTCGCCGTTCCTATTGCAGCCCGATACCCGATGTTTTCGGTTCGTAATCCACAATTATGGCATTTTTCAGGGATCGTAATCCCAAAATATCGGAAATATCGCCCGCAACTCCCCGGATTGTATTTTCAAGAATACAAAAATAGGCATGAATTGCACTTTCAAGAATGCAATCTACGGGCCGGCATGTCGGGTCAATGTCATGTACACTTTGCAAAAACAGCCTCTTTTTGTAAGATATAGCTTACAACTGGGCCTCTGAAGCTCCGGTAAACCCTTCCTTTTCGGGGACCCTATCCTTGGGAAAACCCCTATGACAACGACTCCTTTCAAGCATATCGTGGGCGCGGTGCAGGCCGGGGAGCCCGCCTCGCTCCGTTTCTACGGCAAGATCACCGAAGCCTCCGCCGCGCGTTTCAACGAAGAGTTCGACTATGCGGAGAGCTGCTCCCCGTCGCTGATCCGCATTCTGATCAATTCCGAGGGCGGTTCGGTGCTGCACGGCATGAGCGTCTACGCCACGATCCGGAATTCGCGCGTTCCCACCGAGTGCGTCAACGAAGGCATGGCCGCCTCGATGGGTTCGGTACTCTGGGCCGCGGGTGCGCGTTCGCTGATGCGCGACTACGCGATTCTGATGATCCACAATCCCTTTCTTCCTACGGCAGGCAACGATACGGCCGCCGATATGGTCGCGGCCTTCACGCGCCAGATCAGGACTGTCTACCGCAAGCGCTTCGGGCTTCAGGAGGAGCACGTCGCTTCCATTATGGACGGCAAGGCGGGGCGCGAGGGCACCTACTTCGACGCCGAAGCGGCCGTTGCCGCGGGGATCATCCCGCAGGAGAATATTCTTCAGACCTCGGCACAGTTGCGCGAGCGGGTGCTCTCCGAGCTTTCGGCGCTGGAAGATGCGGCCGACATCCGGGAGATGATGTGCCGCGTCAGCGCCGAGGCTGCGGCGGCGGATACGGCTTTCAAACATTCTCCGGGGAGTCATTCTAACCTTAGTCAAATCATAACCGAACAACCCATGAGTAACGAAACGAAACCTTCGGCAGACTATTCGGCCGTAGCCGCCACCTTGGGGCTCAAGGAGGGCTTCCAGCCCAAGGACGTCATGGCCCGCCTCTCGGAGCTGCTTGCTGCGGAAGTCCGCCTGCGCGAACAGGAGAAAGCACTCAACGATGCTACGACCGTTCTGGCCGGCAAGGAGGCCACGATCCAGAACCTGCAGGCCAGTGTCACGGACCTCACGGCCTCGCTCAAGGTCTACCAGGACCGGGAGGCGCAGCAGAAGTCCGAACGTATCGAGGCGATGCTTGCGAAGGCTGCAGACAAGATTCCGGCGGACGATCTTCCCAAGTGGCGGCAGCTTGCCCAGGAGAACCCCGACCTGGTGGAGAGCACCCTGGAGAGCATTCCCGCCGTGGAGCAGATCTCCCGTCAGATCGCCTCCGACCCGGCAGGTGTTCAGGCGGCCGCCGCCGCGGCCAAGAGTGCCGAGGAGAAGATGGCCGAGAAGGTCTCGGCCGTCGTGGGCAAGGACTTCGCCTTCCGCACGCTCGGATAGCGGCCCCGGCACACCCCTCTATCAATTTGATGCGGGCCCGTCCCGCGATGCAGGCGTAAGTGGCTATTACGGTTGTGACAGATCAAGCTCAACGGACAACGAAAACTAATCTGCACAACGATAATGGCTGATACGGCAACATTCTTACAGAACGGCTACAACGGCGAGGTCCTCGAAGACCTGCTGACCTACACGGCCCAAGGCAACGACACCTACCGCGAAGGGCTGATCCACATCAAGAGCGGCATCCAGCATAAATACACGCTTCCCTCGATCCGTCTGGGCGAGGTCATCCAGGACAACGTCCCCACGCCGCAGAGCACGCACGGGGCGAAGGGCGCCGACGGGTTCAACGAGTACCAGTTCACGGAGCGCTACCTCGAACCGCAGGACTTCATGGTCTACCTGGAGTTCGACCCGCGCGACTTCGAGTCCTACTGGCGCTTCGCGCAGCCTACGGGCAACCTTGTCTTCCGCGAACTGGACCCCAAGCTGCAGGCCACGATGCTGCGCCTTCTGATGGACAAGAAGAACGAGTACATCGGCGGCGCGATCTGGACTGCGGCCAAGGGCGGTTCGGCCACGGCCGGCATCACGGCCCCTGCGGGCTGCACGGCCATCGGCGCGGGCAAGGAGAAATACTTCGACGGGGTCATCAAGCGCATTCTGGACAACGTGAACGCCACGGACGCCGAGACCGTCGCCGGCGGGCAGTGCATCCTCTCGGGCAACACGGAGCTGGCGGACGGCGCGGCCATCGAGGCGGCCCTGTACGCCATGTGGACCAAGTGCCCGAAGCAGATCCGCCGCAAGCCGCTCTCGTTCGTGATGAGCTGGGAGATGTGGGATCTCTACGACCGCTACCTCACGGACAAGACGGTCAAATACTCGGAGAACACGGAGGTGAACCGCTACCGCTTCAAGGGCAAGCGCATCATCCCGATCACGGGCGTTCCCGAGCACACGATCGTCCTGGGCAACTTCACCACGGGCATCGACTCGAACCTCTGGATGGGCGTGGACTACGCCAACGACACGGAGGTTCTGAAGGTCGACCGCCTGCAGTCCAACTCGGAGCTCTTCTTCTTCCAGATGCGCATGAAGATGGACGTGAACATCGTCAAGCCTGCCGAGATCGTCGTACACACCGCCTACAAGAAAGCCTAATCCCCATACCGGGGCAACCTGCCCGGGAGGCGGGGGTGCAAGTTTCCGCCTCCTCTTTTTTTTCTCTCCAATCCCACACATTATGGCAAAGAAAGTAACAGACAACGATATGGCCGCACCCGCCGCGGCAGCGCCCATGTCGGCGCCCGTGGCCGGTGAGCCGGACGGAGTGCCGGAGACGGAAGAGACGACCCCGGAAGGCACTCCCACGCCTCCGACGTCCCCGGATACCGTCCCGGAGTATGCCGGACGCCTGCTGCAGGTCTTCCGCGGCTATGACAAGCTCTACATCGACCGCCTGGGCGGCACCTACACCGCCGACACGCCTCCGGTGTTCTGCACCGACGCCACGCTCTACACGAACCCTTACCACAAACCTTAAACACGATCGCCCGGATGGCACTTGGAAATGTATTCATCAGCGATGTCGACGGCAATATCCCGTACCAGGCCCCCTCGGATCAGGAGCGGGTCACCGGACTGCTCTTCGACATCTCGCAGCAGCCGAAGCTCTTCAGCGAGGGTTACGGCAAGATCAACGAAAACAAGCTCAAGGCGGGCGATGTGGTCTACGTCACCAGCCGCAAGTCATCGATCAACGACTTCGGCATCATCGAGTGGACGGACGTCATAGACCCTGACCAGGAGGCGGTCGAGAACTTCATGTACGGGATCCCGGCCTACCACATCCGCGAGTTCTTCCGCATGTCGGGCGGTGTGGACAGCGCAGGCAGGCTCTACGTGATGTTCGCCGACTGCTCGAAGGACTGGGACGCCGTGGACGTGATGCAGCGCGCCGCCGGAGGCATGATCAACCAGTTGGGGGTGTGGACCGAGCAGCCGCTCTGGAGGCAGGGCAGCGAGGAGGAGCCTTACACCCTGAACCTGGTCAGAAGCCTTCAGGACAAGGCCGAGGCGATGGCCGCTCAGAACCAGCCCTTGTCGATCATTCTGTCGGCCAACCCCTCGACGACCGGGGCACAGACTACGGCAGGCCGGCAGATCGACCTTAGAAAGATCCCCACGGCCATCTGCGAGTCGAGCCGCGTGAGCGTCATCTTCGGACAGTCGGCCTCGGAGCAGGTACACCGCATGCAACTGCGCAATACGACTAACGCCCCCGTAGGGTTCCTCGGCGCCGTGATGGGCGCCGTCGCCCGGGCGGGTGTGCAGGAGTCCGTGGCGTGGGTCAAGCAGTTCAACCTCTTCGCCGACGACTTTCAGGACATCGAGCTGGGATTCGGGGACATCAACCTGGATGCCGACGACCAGCTTACGAGCGTCAACGTCTATGAGTCGCTCACTCCGACCTTGCTCGACGAGCTGGACGACAAGGGGTATATGTTTCCCATCAAGTACGCCGGGCGTGAGAACGGGATTTATATCTCGCGCGACCAGACCTGCTCGCACGGCGACTTCCGCACCATCGCCCGCAACCGTACGATCAACAAGAGCCGCCGCCAGGTGCGCAGTGCCTTGCTTCCGTATGTGAACTCCCCGCTGATGGTCAACCCCACGACGGGTTATCTGGCCACCTCCAAGATCACGGCCTTCAGCACCCTGATCGGGGATATCCTTGCCAAGATGCAGGCGGCGCAGGAGATCTCGGGCTATTCGGTGGTGATCGACCCGAACCAGAACGTGCTCCTGAACGACACGCTGCGCATCGGCTACACGATCGTCCCGGTGGGTGTGGCCACGCGCATCTACGTCGAAGAGGGCCTTTCACTAACCGTCAAATAATATCAAGGTATGCCGATAATAAACAACGTAGCATATTCCTGGTCGATGATCACCCTCTCCTCGACGGCGCTGGGCATCGACGAAGGCTCGACGACGCTCGAAGGGGTCTCGGGTATCAAGTGGAGCCGCAAGCGCAAGATCGAAAGCAACTACGGTCTGGGCGGCAAACCCGTGAGCCGCGGCTTCGGAAACATCGTCTACGAAGCCTCGATAACGATGGACTACAACACGCAGCAGACCCTGCGCTCGATTTACGGTTCGCTGTGCGACATCGGCGAGTTCGACCTGATCGTCTCGTTCGCCAACCCGCTGGCGTCGGACGACTGGACGACGACGACAATCACGTTGAAGGGCTGCATTTTCGATGAGGACGCCATGGAGTCGCAGCAGGACGACACGAACATCACGCACGAGTTCCAGTTGCATCCCTTCGACATTCAGATCGGCAATTCGACGCTCTGAACCATCCGTCTTATCTTTACACCGAACAGGGGCATGATGTAAGTCATGCCCCTGTCGTTTTATTGTGCCGGCCGACGATTCGGGGCCCGCAAATTGCCACACCTTCTTCCCATGACGTTTTGGGGTCCCCCGCGTCCGTGCGGTGGGGCCGAGCGCCGAAAAAGCCGGGAATTACCGAATAAAGTCTTTCCGTTTTGATTTAATTCGGCACCGAAAAAGAAAAAATGTTTTTAACGGAGGTGTATTATTATGGGAAACGGAAAAGAACTCGGAGAGAATACTCCGTCGATTTTACTGATGGCGGGCTTTACGGCCGTCATCGAGAACAAGCAACGCAAGGGCTGCGAGCGCACGGCGGCCAATTACCGCGCCGTCCTGCACAAGACGGCCGGCTATCTGGGCGATGATGCCGCGGCATTCCGGCTGCAGGACGTCACGGCACAGTGGGTCGGGGGCTTCGTGGAGTGGCTGCGCGCCCAGCATGCGGGCAAGCCGCAGACCGTGGATTTCTACCTGCGGACCCTGCGTGCGATGTGCAGCCATCTTCTGGTGCTGCGTCGTCTGCGCTGGAAGGGCGGGGCGAGCCCTTTTGCCGGCATACGGATCAAGGGTGTGCGTCATGCCAAACGGGCCCTCACCGAAGGCGAGGTGCGGCGTCTGGTGCACCCGTCGCTGCGGGCGCGTCTGCCGGCACACCTGCACTGCGCTCTGGACGTTCTTTTGTTCATCCTCTACGAGCGTGGCATGGTCTTCCAGGACGTTTACAACCTAAAGTGGGACATGGTCAGCTCCGACGGTCATATCTTCTATCTGCGCAGCAAGACACACTGTCCGATCGACGTGGAGGTCACGCCCGAAGCGGCGCGGATCATGGAGCGCTACCGGCGCCGCGACACGGCGTGGGTGTTCCCGTTCCTGCACGAGGGCCGCTATGCGGGCCGTCGTGCGTTGAGCGAGGAGTCGGCCCTGCGGCGCATCAATGCCCAGGCCAAGCGTATCGGCGCCGAGGCTGACATTCCGATTCCGCTTACGACCTATGTGATGCGCCATACATGGGCGACGCTGATGCTCGAAGCGGGCAAGAGCGTGGAGCTGATCGGCCAGTGCCTGGGACATACGAGTATCCAGACCACGCAGATCTACCTGTCGAATATCTCCGTCAGCCGCGTGGACCGCGAGGTGGACGATATGGTGAACCGCATGCTGCGCCCGACGTCTGCGCGCCGTGCAAGAAACACGCGCGCCGCACCCCGTTCGAGAAACGCCGGACGCCGGGGCTCTCCTGCCTTGAAAAATGAGGGGGCTACGGAACACAAAACCAGAGCTGTTGCCCGCAAAAAAGAAACGGATTCGGGGATAAGAAGGCGACTCTCGGGAATAATCAGGAAAATTCCGTTTCTTGGTAAGAAAGAGAAAGTACAAAGAAACGGCTCACTCTAGGTCACCTAATTTGGTTGCAAAAGTAACATATTCAAGTTATTCTGCAAAAAAAAGAAACAAGAAATTTACAACATTTTGCAGATAAAAATACGCCTCGGTAAAGAACGACAGTTGCAACGCACTGTAATACAGGGTGTTTATTAATTCATTTTTTCTTTTTCTCTTTCTTACCAAGAAACAGAACCTCTCTCTAAGCTGCCGGTAAAACAGGAAAAGCTATATGAAGAGATTCTACTTGGTCGGAGTATTGACTGTCTTTTTGTTGGGTGTGGGCGCCAATCGGCTCTCGGCACAGGATCGGTTCGCTGTCAAGACGAACCTGCTTTACGGGGGTCTTGCCCGGACTCCGAATCTCGGTGTTGAGATCGGCATTTCCCCGCGCTGGACGGTGGAGCTTTCGGGTGGTTACAACCCTTTCAACCTGAAAGGTTCGGATGAGGACAACCGCAAGCTGGTCCACTGGATTGCGATGCCGGAGTTCCGTTACTGGACGTGCCAGCGTTTCAACGGTCATTTTCTGGGCGTTCATGCCCTCTATTCCAATTACAATATCGGCAGCCATAACCTGCCTTTGCTCTTCGGGGACGGCTCGGGAGACTCTCGTTTCGAGGGCTGGGCCACGGGCGGCGGCGTGTCGTACGGCTACAGCGTGATTCTGGGCAAGCGGTGGAACCTGGAGTTCACCGTGGGCGTGGGTGTTATGTACCTGAACTACGACCGTTACGAGTGCCTTCGCTGCGGCAAGATCGAGCAGCGGGACGGCAGCCGCCTCTACTTCGGCCCCACGAAAGCGGGTATCACGCTCAGTTTCCTGATCTGGTAGCGTGGCGGACACCTAAATCATACACACACGAAAAAGATACGAGAGACAATCAAAAATCATTCGATATGAAAGGAAAGATTCTCATTCTTATGCTGACGGCTCTGCTCCCTGCGCTCCAGGGTGTCGCGGCCACTCCTTTGCACGAGGGCATTGCGGTGCGCGGGTTGCGCGCGTCGGTGGACGGCGACAGCCTCCGTATCCGCTTCCGCGCGGAGCTGGGACGCCATGTGACGGGCGGTCGCGACTATAAGCTGACGCTTCGTCCGGTGCTGGTGAGCGAGGCTTCGCAGCAGGCGCTTCGCCCGATCGAGGTTTACGGACGGCGTGTCGAGATTCTGGATGCCCGGAGTGCGCGTCCGCGCGTTGCGGACCTCACGGCGAGCGACCTGCGTCATCCGGCTCCGGGTGCGTTGCATGCCGAGGAGGGCTCGACGGTGGAGTACGCCGCCTCGCTTCCTTTGGAGAAGTGGATGGAGGGCTCCCAGTTGCGTCTGGAGCGTTTCCGCTCAGGGTGCTGCCGCACGGAGCGGCTCGGGATCGTCACGCTGGCCTCGGATGTCGTGGCGATACCCTCTGTAGACACGGCTCCGTTGTTGGCCCGCGCAGCCGATCTCGCGCGCACTTCGCAGCGGCTCTCTACGGGCGACAGCCTCGCGCGCGCCTACAGCTTCGTGGAGCCTCTCTCGGCGCTCGAAGCGCGGGAGGCGGCCTCCCAGGGCGGTCTGTTCGACCCGGATATGCCGCTGAAGATGGGCAAGGGCACGGAGTCGGCGCAGCAGGAGGAGCTGGAGAAGTTCATCGCCGCGAACGAGCAGGGGGCCCTGAAGATCTACTTCCCGCAGGGCAAGAGCGTTCTGGAGCGTTATTTCCGCGACAACAACGCCTCGCTTGTGAATCTGGCTTCGAGCATCAGCGCCATCATGGCCTCGAAGAGCTCGCGCGTGGCGCTGGTGGCGGTCGTGGGCAGCGCCTCTCCGGAGGGCACGCTGGCCTTCAACGACCGCCTGGCGTGGAACCGTGCGTTGAGCCTCAAGGAGTTCATCGGGGAGAACACGGCGCTCGCGCGGGATTCCATGCGTCTGTTCAACGGTTCGGAGGACTGGCGCGGCCTGCGCCGGCTGGTGGCCGCGAGCGACATGTACGAGAAGGAGGAGATCCTTCGCATTATCGACAACGTGCCCGTCAAGCAGGGACGCGAGCTGGAGCTGATGAAGCTCGGCAGCGGCCGCCCCTACCTCTATATGCTGGAGCATATGTTCCCCGAGCTGCGTAACGCGGCCTTCATCAAGGTCTACTACGAGAATGTACCCGACGCGGCCGCCGAGGCTTTGGCCGAGGGCGCCGCACAGGTTGCCGCGGGACACTACGCCGAGGCGCTGCGGACGCTCCGCGCGGCGGAGCCGGGCGCAAGGCGCGACCTGCTGCAGGGCATAAGCCTCTATTTCACGGGCCGCGAGGCGGATGCACTGCCGCTGCTGGAGCGTGCCGCCAAGGGCGGAGACCGGACTGCGGCGCAGTTCCTGGACGCGCTTCGGCGCACGGCCGAGCCCCGCACCTTCAAAGATGTGAACATCCCGGCCAAATAGCCCTTTGCGCCCGGGGCGGCGGGGGCTTCCGGCCCCGAACCGTCATACGGACGAACGGAGACAAATACGGATACAGGTTAAACAGAGACAGATAAACGGTATGCTGATAACATACGGACTTATCATCCGATGACACCTTTTTTAATTTCATTTTTCAATCATTTTTTACCAATTTTTAATTTTTTACATTTATGAAAACAAGATCGATTTTTGCAGGCGCTCTGGCGCTTATGGTGGCGCTGTCGTCCTGCAGCAAGGACGCCGAAGGACCCCAGGGCGGAGGCTCGGGCGGTTCGGATGTGGTGGAGGGTCTGAGCACCCTTGCAACGCTTCGCATCTCGCAGTACGGCCGTCCTGCGGGCAGCTATGCCGCCAATGACTATGTGAACAACCCGGATCAGCCTGTTACGGGAGAAACGGAGCTCAAGAGCGTGAAGGTGCTGGTCTTCTCGAACGATGTACTGGCTCAGATCGAGAATTTCGAGGCGGCTGATATCACGGCCAAGGCCAAGACTTTCGTGACGACCACGGGCGCCAAGAAGTTCTACGCGCTGGCCAACTTCGACGCCGCCAAGCTTCCGGCGGACGACCAGCTTCTGGGCAAGAAGCTCGCCGACGTGCAGAAGACCGTGGTAGAGGTCGCTAACGTTGAAGAGCTCACTAAAAATGCAGAGTTCTGGATGACGAACGTCTATCCGGAAGGCGCCGTGGACGAGCCGCAGAAAATCATCGAGCAGGCTGACGAGACGGCAGTGGCGGGCGGCAAGAACAACGTCACGATCTACATCGGCCGTGCCTCTGTCAAGGTAACCCCGGCGCTGGGCACTACCCAGGCTACGGGCGGTGAGCTGGTGAACGCTAATTACCGCATGCGTCAGAACCCCAAGCGCTTCTACCTGTTCCCCGTATACGAGGCCGGTGTGACGGGCAAGATCGGCACGTACAACCAGCTCCTTACCCCGTACTACAACTCGAACGTGAACTTCGCTTACAATGGTGCTGATAACACGGATAGCTGGGCCTCCACCAACGGCGCTCAGGTCGCCAAGACGGTGGACTACTTCCACAACGGCGCTCCGGCCAATGTCGGCGATGAGCCTACGTTCGTAGCCTTCGGCACGCACTCCTACATTACGGAGAACGCCAACGCCGCCGAAATCCGTCATAAAGGCGCCTACATCTCTGTCAAAGGTACTTTCAACATCAAGATCGACGAGGCGGTGTTCGTCAACCCGGACGGCACCAAGAACGACGCTCACGGCTACACGCAGGGCGCTGACTTCTGGCGTGTCGCCAAGATCAACGCCGAGGGCCAGATCGAATACTACTGCGCCGGTGTCTACACCGAGGATATCGTAGCCCAGGCTCCTGCGAAGGTAATCGACCTGGGCTCAGACGGCTGGCACAAGACGATCGCGTTCAAGCCCGCTAATGATCCTGTTGCTCCCGGTGTAGCCGAGAACGCCAAGGATTGGGACGCTACCGCTTACAAGGCCGTTTACTACAAGGATGCTACCAGCTACTACGGCCTGCACCTGGCCGACAACCGTCTGGTGGACGTTCCGAACAAGTACTCGGTAAAGCGTAACAACTCCTACAAGGTGAATATCACGAGCATCGCAGGTCCTGGCGACGCCAGCGAGGAGGATGTAACGAACAAACCCGGCGATATCGAGCAGGATGCCCACATGCAGGCCACGATCGAGGTTCTTCCGTGGCGTCTGGTAGAGCAGGAGGGCGGTATCTAAACCACTCAGGAAAGGAAGGGGCCCGGCCGTCCGTGAGGGACTACGGAGCGGAGGGCGGGCTTCTTCCCTTCTTTAACATCAAGACCATGCAGTTATAACGACAAAATTTATTCTATGAGACGTTTACTTTACTCCCTTCTTTTGGCGGCCGCGCTGCTTGGGACGGGCTGCACGAAGGAGGACCTGAGCGATTGCCCCACAGAGGTGCGACTCGATCTGAACTTCACCTACAACAAGGACGGAGTGGATAGGTTCGCGAGCGAAGTAAGCAGCGCCGAGTTCTTCCTCTACGGGCAGAACGGAGAGTTGTTGTGGAGCCGCACGCTCACCGCGGACGAGATTGCCGCGCAGAGCCTATCGCTGAGTGTCGGACCTGGCGCTGCTTCCTATACGGCAGTGCTGTGGGCGAACTACACGCAGGTACACTACGACTTGACGGGCCAGGAGCGTACGGAGGCGATGAACCTCGCGCTCAAGCACGCCGACGGCGTGGTGTCGCAGCGTCCCGGCCACCTGTTGCACGGGACCCTGAACTTCGAGACGGACGCGGAGCGCACTCCGGTGCACCGTCTGATGTCGCTGCGCAAGCTGACCAATACGGTGCATGTGATTTTAGAGGGCGCGATGTCGGGCACGAGGAACGCTTCGGGGACACCCTACAGCGTGCAGCTTTCCGGCAGCAACGGGGCATACAACTACGACGGCAGCAAGGCCGCCAGCCGGTCTCTGACCTATCTTCCCGAGTACACACATTATGTCGAAGGCCACCAGCAGGCGTTGGGCGCGGATTTCACGACCATGCACCTGTGCACGGGCGACGACATGCGGGTCACGGTTTTCAACGGCTCGCAGACCCTTTACGACGAACTGCTCGTCCCGCTGCTGATGCAGAGCGACGAGATCAACACGGACGAAGACCTGTGGCGTTACGACGAGTACACGCTGCTCTTCAACGCGAATATGGTCCTTACGGCCATCAAAGTACTGGACTGGACCATTATAGACACATCCGACGGCGGCATCTGATCCTTCGGGAGGGATGGCAATGAACGGATCACATAAAAAACGGCTATTATGACGACACGACATATACGACATACATTCCGTAACCTGCGCTACGCGGCGGCGGCCCTGCTGCTGTGCGGCGCTCTGGCGGGTTGCTCGAAGGAGATGGACATGGGCCCCGAGGCTCCGCCGGCGGAGCCTCCCGCCGTCACGGGCGGGGAGCTGAGCCTCTCGATCAGCGTGCCGGGCGTTGCGGCGCCCCAGAGCTACGCGCTGGGTGCTACGCAGGAGGGCGCCGTGCAGCGCGAGCTGCTGCACGTGCTCTTCTTCGCCTCGGACGGCGGTACGGCGGATGCGGACTTCCGCTATATCGACCGGCTGACGCCCGACGAGAAACAGTGGGGCGCCTCGCAGGCGGGCACCTCGGGCAACTACCGGCAGAACTTCCGCGTGGGGCTTCCCCTGAAGGCGGACGGCACGAACTACGCGAAGTACCGCGCGATGATCGTAAGCAACATCGACGAGGTGCAGATGGCGCTCTACGACGACCGGCTCGCGGGCAGCACGATCGACAATGCGCGTACGCTGATCCGCTTCGAGCATGCGGACGGCACGGTATGGAACACGGGCACGGGAGAGCCTGCCACGGGCTTCACGCCGCTGCCTCTGTGGGGCGAGTCGAGCCCCTTCACGGCCCAGGCGGCCAGCGTGAAGACGATTCCGCTGCTGCGGGCCGTTGCGCGCATCGATGTGGGTGTGAACCTCACGGGCAAGAATCTGGACCAAAACAATAAGTGGGACGGCACCTACGACCTGGACAACATCAACGGCCAGGACATGGATCTCCCGGGGCACACCTTCGAGATCCGGAGCGTGCGGCTCTACAATGCGGCACGCGGCGGACACCTCGCCCCGGCGGAGGGGAACTACGACAAGGACAAGCACAAGGCGACGGCGGCGACGGTGGACCAGGCGACGCCGATGCACACGACAGAACCTCACTATACGGCCGGCGGCACGGCCAAGAACATGCTGCGCCGGCAGATCTACCTCCCCGAGACGAAGAACAAGGGGGTGGATAACGACGACGACGCCTTCTACATCGTGGTGGGCGGCAGCTACAACGGCGGTGCGGAGAGCTTCTACCGCATCGACTTCTACGACCGCACGGGCGCAAACGGCGGTACGGCGGAGAACGAGCAGGGACAGGTGAAGCCCTCGGGACAGAACCGCTACGACATCCTGCGCAACCACGCCTACGTAATCAACATCCTGCGGGTGCGCGGCGAGGGCTATGCGACGGCGGAGCTGGCGGCGGCCTCGGAACCGATCAACATGGAGATCGAGATCCGCAGCTGGGACCAGGGCGACAACATGGGCAACGTGGTTACCGACGGGCAGTACCGCCTGAGCGTGAGCGCCACGCAGATGCAATACCATCAGGACGGCACGGCGCAGGAGCTGAAGGTCTTCACGGACTACCTGCTGGCCGGCAACGCGGCGGCTTCGGGCTGGAAGATGAGCATCCCGAACGCTGCGGACAAGGCGGCGCTCATTTTCTACGACCAGACGGGGCAGGTGATCCCCGAGGCCGACTGGGCGAAGATGGAGGTCAGCGAGGGCATCGCCAACAAAACGGGAGTGCTGCGCGTGGGCCTCACGCGCTATACGGAAGATCTGGCCGGCGACCAGATGGAGCGCACGGTGACGCTTCGCTTCACGGCGGGGCGCATGACGCAGGACGTGGAGCTCATGCAGGACGTGCTCTCCACGGTATCCCTTTCTCTCTCCCCGGAGAAGATGTCCTTCACGCGCAATCCCAAGTCGGGGCAGTTCGTGACGGCCAAGCCCTCCCCGGCCGAGAACGTGACGCTCTACGTCTCGTGGGAGGACGCCGCGGGCAATACGGTAAAATACAACATTTCGAATACGAACGATCCCGCGAATGCGGGCATCACGCTCCCGGCGGGCTTTACGGACGATGCGGACGATAAGGACCGCAGGTTCTTCGAGCAGAGCGCCTCGGGCGGCAATATCTTCCAACTGCTGCCCAACAAGTGGGACGCGGAGCAGAACGGCGGTACGGATCCCGCGGCGCCGCGCATGTGGCGCTTCACGGTGACGGCCGAGTGGCCGGGCGGCTCTACGGCCTCCCGGGTGCTGGAGGTCGAGCAGAGCAACTGGCAGCTCACCTGGGAGCTGTGGGACCGGCAAGGCGGATCGCAGATCACCGCGCCCGTCTACCACAGGGTATCCTTCCCTGCCGAGGGCGGCACGCAGACCCCCTACGTCTACACGGGCGGGAACGTGCTGAAGTGGTACTTCGCCAGCCGTGAGATGACCGAGGGCAACTACTCGGGCGTGGAGTGGCTGGAGCAGTGGCGCGAGATGGGCAACAAGGACTATACGGGTAACGCAAGCCTCACGCTGACCGTACCCGCCAATCCGGAGATCGCGGACCGCGTGATGCGGCTCCAGGCGGCCTCGGACCAGGACGGCTTCGACCGCACGACGAGCTACGTGGAGATCCATCAGGCGGGCGGTGCGCTGGTGCTGGAGCCCGAGGGCGGCACGGGAACGAACGTCGCGAGCTTCTACCAGGATCCGAACGACCAGAAACGGTACGTGCTGGACTTCGGGCCCGTGCGTGCTGCGACCTTCAAGGCGGTCAACGTGCGTGCCAACACCGACTGGTGGTGGGAGTTGATCACCGGGGCGAGCGACGACCTGCCCGGGGCAGGCATAGCCTACACCACGCCGCTGCATATCGGCCAGGGACATCCCTACTACAAGGCTTACTTCTCCTCCGAGGACAAGAGCATAATTGCGGCGGGCATCGGCAATGCCACCACGGGCAACAGCGACAAGAACTCCACGACCAAGGTGTGGACTACGGCCTTCTCGTGGCGCAGCCTGCAGCTTCCGTGGCTCTCGACGACGGCCGTGAGCGACGAGGCCCTGACCAAGCTCAACCCCAAGCTGCCCCTGGCGGGCGACTACTATGTGGATCTGAAGCTACGCAATACGCACGACCAGTTGGATCCCACCGGCGATGCGGACCGCATCGATGCGGCGAGCCGCACGGTGCGCGTGCAGCGCACGATACCCTCGCTGTGGCACATCTCCCAATGGCCGCTCAACGGCTGGGACTACATGAACCTGGGCAACTTCCCCGCCTGGGCGACGGAAAACCTGGCGTTCAACACGAACACCGCGCTCAAGTGGGAGATCACGCGCGACGGCAAGGTGGTGGACCAGGGCGAATTCACGCCCCTGCAGGGCTACGAGAGCCACAGCATCGGCAGCATCCTTTCCAAGCAGGCCGTCGTTCCGGCAGCCAACTACGTGGACTTCACCAAGGACAAGGTCACCTGGGTCCTCACGGTGAGCGGCAGCCGGCAGACGGCGCAGGACAAGGAGGACGAGCCCTTCTCCCTGCAACGGACCTACTACACGGGCTATGAGATGAACATCCCGCTGACGACGAACCTCTCGCGCGGCAGCGTCATGAGCTACGAGGGCGGGGAGATCCTGCTGGACTTCTCGAACAGCACCTACCACGATGCACAGCAGGTCCGCATCGTCCGGCAGACGTACGATACGGACGGCAACCCCGTTGCGGGTTCGATCCAGTACGAGACCTACACGCTCGACGGCAGCAAGGGCCAGCGCTACATCAAGGTCACGGTGCCCTTCAACAGTTCCCAGAAGGATCTGTTCGCCTACTGGGCCGAGTACATACCTTACAACGAGACCGAGTGGAGCCCTGTGTTCCACGACGGTACGATGGGCCCGGATACGAAGAAGTTCCTCTTCATCCAGGATGCGATGATGGGCTCCGCGCAGAAGGTCCTGGGCAAGACGCCCACCGCACTTCCGAACCTCGACCAGCTTAATGCCGGCGGAGGGGAGATCGGCAGGTTGTATGAAACGGGCTCGGGGGCCTCGGGCTGGTATTTCAAATTCAGCATATTGGACGGCTATCGTTCCAGGACCTGCAAGCTGACGGGCTACGGCTTTCGCGCGGCAATTCCCATAGACCGCTCGGTAGTCAACGGCCCCAACGACTGGCGGGCCGGCGTGTACGTGGATGAGTACAAGACGCTCTACGGCAAGGACGTTTCGGTCTGCACAAACCTCATAGGCCGTTTTAACTATAACTGTACGACAGCACTTACCGGTCAGCAGTGGTATCACCCTGAAACCATAACGAAGAACGTCCTGACGGACGATGGCGGGCTGAACGTCTGGCCAGGTCGATTCGGTTGTAATGGGACGCACGCCACGAGTGCATACAAATATATTACCGGGACATCTGCCCGCTACGTGGATCAGAATGGCAGAGAGTCCGCAGCGATGACCGTGCTTTACGTGCGCGACCCCTCGACGATCAAGCCCGGGAAGGCCGCGACAGTGAACAGCGACTTTATGGGTACGAAGCAGTAACCGCACAAGCGCGTCCCTCCCTGCCGGGTGCGAAGAGCGCCCGGCGGGGAGGCGGGACGAGGGACTCAACATAGGGAAAAACGAGAAAAAATGACGATATGAAGAATCTAAAACAGAGAATGAGATCAACCCTGCTGAAGGTTCTGGCGGCGTGTACGGTGCTGTCCGGCGGCTGCACGAAGGATCTGACGCCGGAGTACGACGGCCCCGGCTCCGGGACAGGTGCCGGGGCGGGCGAGGCGATGCAGCTCACGCTGCGCGTCCCGGGCATTGCGGGCGGCGCGGCCAGCTATGCGGCCAGCGCGGAGCAGGAGTGCACGGTCGACGCCGATGAGCTCTTCGTGCTGCTCTACATGAAGGGCCCGGACGACAAATACATCTTCAAGCGCGTGGCTGTGCCCGAAAACCTGCAGCGCACCGACAACCCCGACCACGACCCCGACCGTCGCTACTACACGATGGACATACCCTTCGTGGAGGGCGAGACGGGCGTCCGCTTCATCGCCACGGTGGTGGCGGGCCTGAGCGGGGCGGAGCTCGAGGCGCTGGGCGGGGGTGCCGGATACCCGGACTTCACGGCCCTGAACGGACAGGTGCAGGATGAGCGGGAGATCGTGACGCTGGTGGAGCAGGAGCTCAGCTATACGGTTCCGGGCAAGACGCAGGGCAAGGCCGTGGCATGGCCCGCGGGCGGCGCTACGGGGGCGTTCCAGCCCTTCCCGATGTGGGGCCGCACGGGGGACTTCCAGGTACGCTCGGGCGCCGACATCGGCACGATCAAGCTCACGCGCGCCACGGCACGCATCGACGTGGGCGTGAACTTCCTCAAGAACGCCGACGGGAGCTACACGCTCTCGGCGATGCAGGCCGAGGGGCTCGGCGGCGACACCTACTTCGCCCTGGAGAACCTGCGCGTATACCGCACGCCCGGGCAGGGGCGCGTGGCCCCCGACAAGGATAACTGGGACGAGGTGAACCAGACGGCACTGAACGCTACGGCCTTCCCTGCGGTGGAGCAGGACCCCGTGCTCTACGGCTCGGAGATGCTCACCCTGCATCCCAACTTCCCCACCGGCGCCGAGGCCGCCACGCACAAGTGCTTCACGCGGACGGTCTACGTCCCCGAGGCCGAAAACCACGGGCTGGAGAGCGATGCGAGCGTGGCCCTGGTGGTGGGCGGCAGGTTCGGCAGCGCGACGGCCGCGCCGACCTACTACCGGGTGGACATCTATCAGCGGAGCGTCGACGCCGACGGCAACCCCCTCAAGCCTACGAAAGACACGCGTCTGGACATCCTGCGCAACCACGCCTATGTGGTGAACATCATCTCGGTCGCGGGCCCCGGCACCGACACCCCGGAGGAGGCGCTCAAGAGCGACCACACGAACATGACCGTCGAGGTGCTCTCGTGGAACCAGGACGATCAACTCGGTGACATCACCACCGACGGAGTCTACGTGCTCAACGTGGACAAGACCTACCAGGAATATTACGCCGACGGCTCGGCCGTGGAGTTCAACGTCGAGACCGACTACGACGGGGAGCTGGGCACGGGATGGACCATGGAGGCGGACGCCACGGCACAGGCTGCCGTGCGCTTCTACGACAACAAGGGCAAGGAGATCAAGTGGGGCGATCCCGAGTGGCCCTCGCAGGGCAAAAACGGCTCCACGCGCCTGCGTATCGGCATGACGGAGTTCTACCAGGCCGCGGGCGAGACCAACGTGAAGACGCGCGAGGCGGTGCTGACCTTCAAGGCCGGGCGCATGAAGGTGCGCGTGCGGCTGCGGCAGTCGAGCCTCGAGGTGGTGAAGATCACCTTCACGCCCGAGGAGCTCAACTACGGCAACACGCCCCAGCAACCCTCGCACGTAGCCATCGACGTCTCGACCAAGCGCGACTACACGATGACCGTACGCTGGCTGGGCCAGGACGGAACGACCACGCACGAGTGGGACATCATACCCGCCGACACGGACCCCTTCCCCGACCCGCGCTTCGCAAAGGAGAACTTCTTCGCCGTGGATCCCGAGGGGGGCTACCTCCTGATGCCCGAACCGCTCACGGACGGCGTGGCGCGTTCGTTCAAGTTCGACTTCGAGGTCACGGTACCCGCGCTGGACAACACCGTGGCCAAGGGCACGCTCTACGCCTACCAAAGCACCGCCGAGGTGAGCTGGTTCGTCGAGAACGGACTGGGACGCTACAAGAACCAGGTCTTCGCGCTCTACAACGGCGCCTGGGAGACGGGGCAGCAGCCCAAGGTGAGCGCCAACTCGACGCTGGTGTGGTGGTTTACACGCGGTGCGGGCATGGGTCCGAACCCGGAATGGATATACAACCTGGCAACGGTCATGGGCAAGAAGCAGACCGGAGGCTGGACGATGCCCACCTCGATCCAGGTGCAGCCGAAGACCGACATCGGACGGCGCAGCTACCTGCTGCAGGCCAAGAGCACCGAGGGCGGCTTCGACGAGAGCTCCTCGACCATGGAGATCGTGCAGTACGGACTCCCGCTGGTGCTGCGGCCCCAGACCTCGCCCGATGTGACCATCACCGGAGCGGAGGATCCCGACCGGCTCAAGGGTACGGAGTGGACGCGCGACTTCAAGGGCGAGCTCGCCCCGGCACAGGAGAATATCGACATGACCAGCAACACCGACTGGTACTGGAGCTGGAACAAGGGCACGGACGGATACACGGGCAAGGGCTCCGAGACGTGGGACGACGTCTACGCGCAGATGTTCGGAAGCTGGACGTCGAAGACCGCGGAGCGGGTCAAGACCACCGACGGCCCGAAGGACGGCACCGTCGAGAAGACCTGGATGGGGCACATGACCGAGCGGGCCACACCCCTGACCTTCGGCACGCACGACCAGCTCGCGCCGCAGGGCAGGAACGTGCCCGTCGCGGGCGAGCGGACGCTCCGCATGGAGCTGCGTAACGCCAACCCGCAGCTGGAGGCCGAGGACGTGGAGCAGTACGCTTCGAGCCTCACCTTCAAGCGCGAGATGCCCGCCTACACCAACGAGCTCACATGGCCCTTCGACCCCGAGACCAACCTCGACCAGATGTACGACGAGGGCCGGTGGACCCCTGCGCTGGTGTCGCTGTGGACCAACGCCACGGGCAAGCTGCAGGTAAAAACGCAGGACCTCGTCACGGCGGGAGCTGCTGAGGACATCGCCGCCGAGTGGGACGTGGCCAGCACCAACGACCAGGGATACGCACGCCATACCAAGAAGATGACCGAGCTGCTCTCCCTGGACGAAAACAGCCAGATGGCGCCCAAGACCCGCGTGAGGCTCGCCTACACCGGAGAGCGGAGGCCCGAGACCAACGGGGGCAACGACCTGAACCAAACCGTGGAGATCGGGACCGTGGACTACTACTACGGCATGCAGATACTTCCGCCGGCCCGCAACATGGAAACCGGACAGATCTGGCTCTCGGCAGCCAGCCACGACCTGAAGTTCGACTTCGCAGACAGCTACTTCCTCCGCCTGAAGGTGCGCCTGAAGGTCGAGAATCACTACAGCGACTACGAACTCATGCCAGAGGCGCAGCGAGAGACGACCTACTATCCCGACGCGGACGGTTATACGATCGAATACGCAAAAGGCACGCTCTGGGAGCCGCCCACCGTCGAGGCCAATACTAACCTGAATACACTGAGGAAGATTACCGTCGAATACTTCCAGACAAATCCGGATGACGGGACCAGTACATGGGTTGCTATGGCGAATCCCGAAATATGGCAGGACGGGAGTGGCGTAGACATTGGCGGAGGCTTGAACATAATCTATCGTCAGACACCAACATTTACTTTTAACCATACATTTAATTCTAATAACCCACGCAACGTATTGCGTGGCAGGGGACCTGCTGACACCAGAAACGGCAACTGGACTTTCACTCATATTACTACAAATGCTACGATGTTTGACGATAGAGCGAAAATCGATGCTGAGGTGACAAAGGGAACTGTCCTGACGCGACTGAACCCTGCAACGAACTGGCAAGGATCAACGGGCGGACACAGTAGCACTATAAGCTGGCCCTGCTACCAAAATGGTAACCCGGCCAATGGGATCGCCGCATATCTGTACTCAAACCACTATTGCCCGAACTACTACTCATGGAACAACTGGGTTTCGCAGGTGGGGACCACATTTAACGGACCAACACAAACTAACCCGGGCGGGAATTTCGGCACCTGCAGCAGTTGCGGGAACAGATATCATCTAGGTGTCGGATCTGGAACAGCCAGGCCTAACGCGCAGCAACATGTACCTCTGTACTACAGAACTTCTGTGACTGTGATCAATTCATCACCGTGTAACGCTACTAGGCCGATTAAAGCCGAAAAAGTAATAACTGAGCTTAAAAAACAATAAAACGGATTAGATAAGGTGGATCGAACCGCCCCTTTCGGGGGTCGAACGATCCGACCCTGCGTCCGCCGCCGCGAACCTTCCCGGCTCCGGCGGCGGTTCCGGGGCCCCGGAGGGGGCGAAACCGCCCTTCGGAGGCGTTCGGCAGCCTCCTGAAGAGCGTTAAGCCGCTGACAGCTACAAAACTAACATAGTACGACCCATCAGAACGCCTACTGCCATGACACCCGCACCCCTTTCCCGGTACCAGATCCGTCCGCTTCCGTACTACAATACGGAGGCCGGAGCGGGCGAGCGCGCCCTGGCGCGGGCCCTGCGCGGGGAGTTCGTGCCCAAGGTGCGGCGGCTGCTTCCGGGTCATCACTTAGGCGGGTTGCGCCACGATACGGCGGTGCGCTTCGTGCGGCGGCACAAGCGGGCGTACCCCTGTTTCGTGAAGGCCGACATCCGGCGCTTCTTCCCCGGTATCCGGCACAAGGACGCCGTGGTGGTGGGGCGAGGGCTTTATGGACACAGGAATATGATACACGCAGGATAGATGACCGGAGAGAAACACCATAGGAGGGGACGCGGAGCGTCCCGCTGGAGCCGTATTGCAAGTACGGTTTCGGGTCTTGCAGGCTGCCTCGTTTGGGGCGGCCTGCTGTTCCGGAGCGTATGGGTAGACTGGCCTTCGGAGCAGCGGCTCCCGGGGGCTCTGCTGCTGGGCCTTTTCCTCCTCTGCCTGCTCGTGGTGGGGCTCTGCGGGGTTCCGCTGCTGGGCGCACGCCGCAGCCCGCACTCTCGGGCGGCGGGTGCGGACCACACTCCCGGGTTCCCGGCCGCCTCGGAGCACGCTCCGATGCCCGATACGGACGGCCCGCCGACACCGTCCCCGCGCACTTCTTCGCGGGGCGTGGGCCGAGGCTCCGCGACGGTGCTGGGTCTCGCACTGCTGGGCGCGATGCTCGGGGGTTGCGAGCGCAAGGAGCTCTGCTACCCCGAGCCGAGCCGCCCGCTCGTGGTCTACCTTGCGCTGGATAACGACCTTGCGGGGGAGCAGTCCGCACGCCTGAATGCGCTGCGTGCGGGCTGGCGTTCGGATATGGATGTGTGGGTCTATGCGGATACGCCCTCGGGGGCGTCGCTCTCGCACCTGGAGGGCACGGCTTCGGGCGTCGAGCTCCGCACGGTGGAAATGTACGGCGAGGAGAACTCGGCCTCGGGTTCGACGCTGGAGCGCGTGCTTCGGAGCGTGTGGCAACGCAGCCCTTCGGAGGGCTACGGGCTTCTGTTCTTCTCCCACGCTACGGGGTGGCTTCCCGAGGGGGCGTTGGCGCGTCCCCACGCCGAAGCCGCCTCCGTAGCTTCGGGAGCGGGCGGCGGCGCGACGCGCACGCTGGGGCGGGACGGGAGCGCCGAGATGTCTCTGGAAGCGTTCGCCGCGGCCATTCCGGAGGGTATGCCGCTGGATTATATCCTCTTCGAGGCGTGCCTCGTGGCGGGCGCGGAGGTCGCGCTGGAACTTTGCGGGCGCACGGATCTGCTGCTGGTCTCCTCGGCCGAGTTGCTGGTTCCGGGCTTCAGGCCCCTCTACGGGGAGTGCCTCGAGCTGCTGACCTCGCGCCGGCTCGGCACGGAGGAGCTTCTCACGACTTTCGGGCAGCGCTATATGCGATATGTCCGGCAGGAGTGCGCGGGCATCTACCGCTCGGCGACGCTGAGCGTCATCCGCACCTCGTCGCTGCCGGCCCTTGCCTCTGCGGTGCACCGTGCCACGGCGGGCCGCGCCGGGGAAATGGCTTCGGAGGAGCTGCTCTCGCAGCTCCAGCACTTCGACCGCCCGGGTCAGTACGGGGACCGCCCCGCCGCGGCACGGTTCTTCGATCTGGAGGACTATGTGGAAAGGCTGCACGCCGCAAGCGGCGCTGATATGGCTTCGCTGGCGGCCTTCCATGCTGCACTGGAGGATGCGGTGGTGTGGTCAGACGCTACGGAGCAGTTCATGGGCGGTGCGGGGGCTCCCTACGGGGGCTTCGACATCGCCCGTCACGGGGGTCTTACGACCTACGTTCCGCGCGCGGAGTTCCCGTCCCTGAACGAGGCTTACCGGCAGACGGCCTGGTATCGTGCGATAACAACGAATGCTTTATGACAGGTAATGAAATCAATATCGCGGGGCTGAATGCAGCCCTCGCCGAGATGTCGGCGCTGGAGCGCTGGGCGACGGTCGCCGGGGCCCTGCTGGTCGCGGTGCTCGTGGCGCTCGTCACCGTCGTGCAGCTCCGCATCCGGCACCGGCGAGGAGAGATGCTCTCCTACGGCCGCTTTCTGGAGAATACCTACGGCACGGATTCGGTGCCGATGCTTCTCTACCGCTATTGGGAGCGTGAGGTGGAGCGGTACAACCGCTCCCGGCGGCGCTGGCCCTGGCGTCTTCTGTGGCGTGAGGCCCGGACGGATCGCTTCGTTCTCAAGGTCGCGGCGCCCCCGAAACCGGTGTCGGGGCCTCAGGCTCCGAAGCCTGTCGCCGTGCCCATCGCTGCGACTGCCGATGCGAAGAGGCCCGAGACGCGGCCTTGCGATCCGCCGCCCGTTGCCGCTGTCTGTGACGCCGCGTCGGCCCCGCGGGCGCCGCAGCGCGCCGGGACCGAACCTGCCGGGACGAAGGAGCCGGCAGCAGCGCTTACGCCGGAAGAGACGAAGGACGAGGAGATGCGGGCATCCGCCGCGCCTGCCCGTGCGGAGCCTTCTGCCGATAATACGACGGAATGATCCTCCGGGATGCTATGAAAAACCAAGTATAACGATTGTTAAAAACTAATCACTATGAAACGAAACACATTTATCGGCTGGACGCTCGCGGTTGCCGCGACGCTCGGCCTTTGGTCCTGCTCGGAGCAGGATAATTCCGGTCCCGACCCCGGAGTCGTCTCTGCGGCTGTGCAGGAGGCCTTCGCGGCCCGCTATCCGGGGGCTGCGGACGTCACATGGAGCCTGCGCGGGGAGTATGCCGTGGCCAGCTTCACGCCGGCCGCGGCGACCTACGCCCCGGCTTCGGGCGGCAGCAATGCCTGGTTCGAGAACCGGAACGGGGCGTGGAACATGACCGAAACGGACATCGACTTCGCGTCGCTTCCCGCGGCCGTTCGGGAGGGCTTCGAGGCCAGCAAGTACGGCGACGAAGCCTTGTGGAGCCTCACGGGCGACGTGGACCGTCTCGAACGCCGCGACGTGATGCTCCCCACGGCGGAGGGCAGCGCCGTCGTGGTCTATGTGCTCGAGGTGCGTAGCGCAGTTTCGGGGGGAGCTGTTACGACGGTGGAGCTCTACTTCTCCCCGGAGGGCATCCTCGTAGGCGAAGTTGCCGACGCCGAAGACGACGACTACGAGGGGCAGCTTCCGCAGCAGCCCGCCGCCGGCATCTCGGAGTGGCTCCAGCGCCATATCGTGGAGAAGGGCGGCCGCGTGCTCGAGATCGACGCCGAGGCCGGGGGCACGGAGGTGGAAGCCGTACTGGAGGGCCGCAAGCTGGAGCTGTGGTTCGACAAGGCGCAGGCGTGGGTCTATACCCGGACCGACTACTACCGCAGGGACCTGACGGGTGCGATCCCGTCGGAGATCCTCGCGGCGCTGCGAAGCTCGGAGCACTACACCACCGACGAGGCCATCGACGAGATCGAGAAGGTGGAAACCAACGCCGCCAACGGCAGCAGGACGTGGTGGAAGTTCGAGCTGGAGACCCGCTGGGACGAGGTGGACGTGTATGTGGACCAGAGCGGCCTTCTTGCCGGGCGTCCCGAGCTCGACCCGGGACAGGGCGGCAGCGAGCCTTCTCCGGACGAGGTCGCGGCGTTCATCGCGCAGCAATACCCGGGTGCGCGCATCGTCGGGCGCGACTATGACGACGGGCTGCTCGAAGTGGAGATCCTGCACGAGAACATCCTCAAGGAGCTTCTCTTCAACGGCCGCCGGGAGTGGCTCCGCACCGAATGGGAGCTTCCCGCCTCGCAGCTTCCGGCAGCCGTAACGGCGGGCATCGCCGCCGGGGGCTACACTCTGGACGACGACGAGGCGGATTTCGTGCAGAGCCCTTCGCAGAGCTGCTACGAGGTGGAGGCGCGCAAAGACCATATCGAATATAAGCTGCGCATCGACCCGCAGGGCACGATCCTGGAGGCGGTGCGGGACTAAGGCTGCGAGACGGGGCATACGGGAGAGTCCATGCCCCGGCCCGTATCCTGTAACCCTAAAAATGCATACAATGAAAACGAGCATTCCGATACTTGCGGCCCTGCTTCTGCTGGGTCCCTCTGCGGCCCATGCCGGCCGAGACAAGGCCGTCTCCCTCGGGGAACTTCCCCGCCGTGCCCAGCAGTTTATCCGGGAGCATTTCCCCGCGGAAGAGGTCGCCTATGCCGCGCGGAAGGAGCGCGAGGCTTTCGATGCGAAATACGAGGTGGTCTTCGTCGGCGGCATGAAGGTCGAGTTCTACCGCAACGGCACATGGAAAGAGGTGGACTGCCGCGGGCGTTCCATTCCGAAGGGCGTCGTGCCCGTCCCGATCCTGAACAAGGTGCGCGAGCTGTACGGGGATGTGGCCGTGCAGGAGATCGACCACGACCGGCGGGACTTTGAAGTCAGGCTCGCAAACGGCCTGGAGCTCACGTTCGATCTGCGCTACAGGCTTCTGGAGATCGACGATTGACAGGAATAATCCATAGAAATCAAAACTTTAAAACACAACTACTATGAAGAGAATTCTTTTTACAGCCCTCGCGCTCCTTTGGGGTGCGGGTTCGGCCCTCGCCGACGGGCGGGAGCGCATCGTCACGGTGCAGCAGCTTCCCCAGGCGGCGCAGGAGTTCCTCAAACAACATTTCGACTCGCTGACGGTGGCCTATGTGGCGGAGGACGTCAAGCTCTTCGGCTCGGAGTACGAGGTGGTCTACACCGACCGCACGGAGGTGGACTTCAACAAGGACGGACACTGGGAGAGCGTGGAGCGCAAGTACGCTCCCGTACCTGCCGGGATCGTCCCCGACGAGATCGCGGCCTTCGTTGCGGGGAACGACCTTTCGGAGCAGTTCATCCGCAAGATCGACCGCGACCCCTACACCTGGGAGATCGAGCTTTCGGGCGGTCTGGAGATCAAGTTCGACAAACGGTTCAACGTGATCGGCTATGACGATTAAGCCCTCTGCATATCTGAGATGCCGGGCGGGAAAAGGATGGCTGCGCGGCCTCGGGGCGCTTGTCGCTGCCGCGGCGTTGCTTGCCGCCGCCTGGGTCGTGGAGTTCGAGTGCGCCGTATCGCCTCACAAGCTGCCTCTTGCGGCACAGGAGTTCCTTGCCGAGCACTACCCGCAACAGACTCCCGCCCTGGTGGAACGGGCCTACGACGACTTCCGGATCACCTACGAGGTGTTTTTCCATACCGGCGCGCATGTTCGCTTCAGTTGCCGCGGAGCGTTCAGGGCGCTCGACAGCCGGCAGCTGCCCATACCTGCGGCCATCGTTCCCGAAGCCGTCCGCGCCTATGCGGCGAAGCACTACCCGGGAGCCGCTGTGACCAAGCTCGAACACGAGAGGCGCGAGTGGGAGGTGCGGTTGAGCAACGGCATGGAGCTCTCGTTCGACGACCGGGAGTTCTTTCTGACCGGTTACGACGACTGAGCGGAAAAGGGAGTGTGTATTCGAACACCGGAAAGCAGCAACGATGGCGGACAAAGGATACCTGAAGGCGAATATCACCGCAGAGCGACTGCAGCAGCAAATCGCGGACTTGGAGGCGGCGCATATCGCCCATGAGAACATACTGATAGCCCAGACGCCTGCTCCGGCCGTGGAGTCCCTCGCAGCGGGCGACGTGCTCGTCGTCCGGTCGCTGGAGGACTGCGGCTGCGGCAGCATTCACGCTCTGGCGGCCCTGCTGGGGGATGTCGCCCGACGCGGGGCCTACCTCCGCTCGCTCTGCGACCCGGTGCTCGACACCCGTGAGCCGGCCCCCGACTGGAGCTGCGCCGCCGCGACCCTCTCCCGCCTGGAGAGTCTCTTCCGCTCGCAGCGCAGCCGCGAGGGTCTGGACACCGTCAAAAAGCGGGGTCTCAAGCTGGGGCGCCGCACCTTGGAGAAGTCGCGTTCGCAGCTCGGGCAGCTTCTCCGGGCGTACTATCAGAGCGATTCGAGTGTGCGCCGCATCTGCAAGGAGGCCTCGTGCTCGGAGAATCTGCTCTACCGCGTCCTGCGGCAGAACGGGCTGCCCCGGCGTATGCAGGTTGAAGAGGATCCGACGCTGAACCCCTTTTCCGGAGGGCGGGACACGCTCCGCATCCGCGTGGACAACGACTACATGCTGATCACAGCGAAGGCCGGGGATACCGATTCCCCGGCCGAAAGCACTGCCGCAGCCCGGAGGATGGGTGCGACACCTGAAATTTAACGATTACGGATTTTTTGACAATAAGGAATAAACGAACCATGACATCGACAAAAATGTTTTTCTCAAGGCTCCGCTCTCTGGCCCCGATGCTTCTGTGCGGCGCTTTTCTTCTCCTTTCTGCGGGCTGCGACGATGAGAAGCAGATCGGCTATGGCAAGCTGCCCGCTGCGGCCCAGGCTTTTATCGAGCACTATTTCCCCGAGTGCCAGGTGGTCTCCGCCGAACGGGAGAAGGACGACGGGGGCAAGGAGTACCAGGTGACGCTGTGCAACGGTACGCAGATCGAGTTCGACGCCCGGGGCGACTGGACCAGCGTGGACTGCAAGTTCTCGCTCCTGCCCGAGGGGATCATCCCCGAGCCCATCCGTGCGGATCTGGCGACCCGCTACCCGGAGGCCGCGGTCCACAAGATCGAGCGGCAGTTGGGCGGCTACGAACTCTCGCTCAGCAACGCGAAGCAGCTGATCTACGCCGCCGACGGCACCTTCGTCCGGGAGGAGATCGACCTGTAACAAACCACCGCCCTGTCCTGTCGCCCCGCACGGAGAGCCTTTACGGCAGCGTGCGGGGCGGCGTAGCGACTAATCGACACGCGATGACACGAGACGCAAGACCCTATATCGAGCTTGAGATGCCTCCTACCGCGGAAACCGCATCCGGGGAAGGCTCCTCCGCCGCGCATGAGCGATACCGCGCGGCCGTCGAGCTCTACGGTTCGAGCGACCTCTGCCTGAAGGAGATCAGCCGGCGTTGCGGCGTGAGCCTCTCGGGACTGAGCGGCCATATCCACCGCCACCACCGCCACCTGATGCTGGCACGCTATAACATTCTGTGCAGCAAGGAGAGGGCGTCGGATATCAAGCTCGGCCAGCTTCGCGGGCAACTGCCCGCCACGCGCACCAAATACCGGGAGGCGATCGAGGCGTGCGACAGCATGGACTACATCGAATACAACGTCTCGCAGATCGCCCGGCGCTTCGGACTGGACGGCACGAACCTCGGCAAGCAACTTCGGGCCCATTACCCCGGTGTGATCGAACGGCGCGAGGAGGTACGGCAGCGGCTGGGACTGAGCGACAACCAGCAGCGCGGCACACGCCCATTCTGCAAGGAGCAGTATGCCGGGGCCGTGGAACTGCTGCGTGCGGACCGCTACATCACGGTGCGGGAGGCCGCCCGGCGCTGCGACGTCCCTCCGGCCGGGCTGGAGCAACACCTGCTGTTCTACCATAAAGATCTTGTGCGCAAACGCATCGGGATTCGGGAGAAGGCGGTGCGGCAGCAGCGTAAGGGCGAGATAACAGGTCGCGGAACCGCTCCTGCCCCCAGACCGGCGACGGTGGAGAAGTATGCCGAGGCGCTCCGTCTGTACCGCACGACGCCTCTGTCCGCGATGCAGATCGCCGCACGGACGAAGGTGTCGAAAAAGGGTTTTTACCAATACCTCCAGACGTGGCACAAGGATCTGATATGCCGGCGCAAAGGAATCCCTTACGAGGAGGGCGCCCCCGTGGACTGGTCGAAAGTGAGGAAATACAACCCCGCGACCAAAGCCAAATACGCCGGGGCCATCGAACGGCTGCGTGCGAGCGGGCTGCCTATGGCAGCCGTCGCCGCGGAGTTCGGCCTCTCGCCGGATGCCTTCCGGCAATATCTGAAAGAGCACGAGCCGGAGCTGCATGCCCGCGCGGGCATGACGCGCACCCCGGACGGAGGTGTGGCGCTGCGGCGCAGCGCGGAGAAGTACGCCGAGGCGATACGTCTTTACGAGAGCACTCCCGAATCCCTGTGGTACATCGCGCGGCGCCTGGGCTTCAAGTATAACGACCTTAGAAACTTCGTGCGCCGCAGCAGGCCCGATGCCATGGCCCGGCACGAGGCGCTCGTCGCGGCGGCGCACGGCAGTGACGAAAAATGAATTTGCTATTTATCAAACGATCTAATATTCCGTCTGTATGACGTTGTTATCTGTGGATCCGATTCTTTCGGCCGAAGACCATACATTACACTTCCTGTGGCTGATGTTTCTTTTTGCTGTGGCATGCTGTGCCGTCGTGGTGGCGGTTCATGTGTACCGGCACTGGCAGCGCCGGCGCTTGCAGAGCCCCCGCAAGGACTACTACCGGCGTTAAGCGTACGGATTCGGACCTCGGGAACGCCTCGGGGCCTCGACTAATATCGATAGCTGTTATGAATAAATACATGTTGGCCCGTCTGGTCTCCAAAGAGTTGGGTAAGCCCATGTCGGAAGTTCTTCCTGTGGTGGGTACACTGTTCGAACAGATGGCCGCGACGATTCTCGACGGCGAAAAAGTGACCATTGCCTCTCTGGGTACGTTCAGCCTGAAAGAGCGGCCCCAGCACAGACGTTATGATCCCTATCATAAAGTCCCCATTGTGGTTCCGGCGGGCAAGGCCGTGCGCTTCGCCGTTTCGCCCTCGCTGCAGCGGCAGGTGCACGAGCGCTACGATGCGGTCCTTCAGTCCGATGCGGAAGCTGTGGTTTGCGAGCTGTAAACATTCCTTCACGCCGGTTCTATCCTTCCATACAAAACATAACACACGATGCAAGTATGGAAGAGAAGAGTTTGACCTTGGACGCCCAGTCCGAGATCCGCGAGCGCGCCCGGGAGCTGAAGGCGGAGCGCAAGCTGCGCAAGGTTTACCCGATGGTGATCTTCGGGGACGAGGAGTGCGGGGAGAAGGAGTATTACGTGGCCTATATGGGCGAGCCTACCCTCCCGCAGTTCAGCAAGTTCATGGCCGCCTCGAAAAAGGATGAAGTGACGGCCATGCGACAGCTTGCCCGCGACTGCTTTCTGGACGGGGACAAGGAGCTGGTGGATACGGATTCGCTGTTCCTGTTCGGTCTTATGGGGCAGCTCTCCGAGATCATCCAGACGCGGCAGACGACGCTGGTAAACTGATCGAGGGGGCCGTAGTGCGGGACGGGCAGCGGATCCGTCAGCGGATGGCCTACATCCGCCACTACTTCCCCGGTGTGGATCTGGAGCGCATGAGCGACGAGGAGTTCGCCTCGCTTTCGGAAGAGGCCCTTTGGTTGCACGACCAGTTCATGGTCCGCAACTCCGCCCGTGCCTTCTTCGCGCCTCCGACCTCAGACTGACCCATGTATCGCTTCGCGCCCCTTTGCGGGGCGCGTTTTTTATGCCCTGTACCGATGTAATCACTCGGCGCTGCGGAGTTCTATTCTTACAGGAATAGAAGCGCTATGTCCGATCAGACTTACAACGTCAGGTACAATATCGAGGTGGAGTCCACCGAGGCCACGCGGCAGTTGGGGAACTTCACGGCCGCCGTGGAGTCGCTCTCGAAGTTCAAGGATATGTCGGGCGCCGTGGAGAACGTCAATCGGGCATTGCGGGCCATCGACAAGGCTCTCCGCACGGACAGCTCCGGTAAGGGCCGCCGGTACGAGTATAAGTTCAACCTCGACACGAAAAGCGGCGAGGCGAAGCTCGGCCGCATCCTTGCCACCCTTACGACGATCGAAGCCATGGCCAAGGGCATCCGGCTGGTCGTGAACCCGGGCAAGGCTTTCGACAGCCGTGCGGTGCAGAAAAACGCGCAGCAGATCATCGAGCATTCGCGTTCGATCTTCAGCAACCTCTCGGGCACGACGCACACGACGCAGATGACGCTCACGCGCTCGATCGGCAAGATCAACTCGGCCCTCTCGCACCTGGAGCGCGCCCGGGAGCTCGACATCCGTACCGACGCCGCGAAGGGACGCCTCGCGGAGATCCTGAGCCTGCTGGGCCAGGTACGCACGGCGGCCGCCGCGGCCATGCCTCTGGGAAGAGCCGCCGCCGTGCCGCGCACGAAGAAGACCGCTGCTGCCGCTGTGACACCCGCCCGTACATTTCTGCTGCCTGCGCCGGTTCAGGAACGGCTTGCCGCCGTGCTGCCTCCTACGCCGACCGCCGTGCCTGCCGCGGCGGACCCTGCGGCGCAGAAGAGGCTCGCCGCCGAGCAGGAGCGTGCCCGGCGGGCGGCGGCCAAGGCCTTGCAGCAGCAGAACGTGGAGGCCGTGCGCGGCGTCATCCGGCAGCGGAACCTCGCGGAGAATCTATCGGGCAGCCGCCAGCGTGCGGCGATCAACCGCCTGCAATACTCGCGGCCGCCATCCCTTCAGCGTGCCCTTCCGTTCGCCTACATGCTCAACGGCTATATGCTCTACAGCACGATGCGCTCGGAGCTTACCGAGGCCGTGGAGTATGCCAACATCATGGAATCCGCACGCTCGATCCTGCGCGTTGCGGACCGTGACCTTGCGACCTTCGAGCATCGCTTCACGGCCATGGCCGCCAATGTCCGGCAGGTGGGCATCGACACGAAGTTCACGGCCGTCGAGGTGGGTGGCGCCGTGAAGTACCTGGCCATGGCGGGCCAGGGAATCCAGTCCATCAACGAGTCGATACGCCCGATCACGAACCTGGCGCTGATCGGCGACAACCCGCTGGATCAGGTCGCCGACCTTACGACCAACATCATGGCGGGCTACGACATCTCCCCGAAGAGTATGCCCGTGGTCGCGGACATCATCTCCTCGACGATCTCGCGCTCGAACGTCAACATCATCGAGACGGCCGAGGCGTTCAAGATGGCCGCGGGCTACCTGCGCATGGCGGGCATCGACTTCTCGGAGTCCTCGGCAGCCGTCGGCATGCTCGGGAATATGGGCGTCAAGGGCACGATGGCCGGCACGGCGTTGCGGGCCATGGCCACGCGTCTGGCCTACCAGCCCAAGGAGGCGCGCGATATCCTCGATCTGCTGGGAGTACGGTTCACACACGCGGTAGACGTCTACGGCAAGAAGCTGGAGAAGATCCGTCCTTTGGCCGACATCTTCGAGGAGTTGAACAGCAAGGGCGCCACGCTGGGCGACATGCACAAGATCTTCGGCCGTATCGGTGGCAATGCCGCGATGCTGTTCCTTGCGAACTACGAGCAGTTGCGGGAGCTCACGGCCCATAACCGCACCTCGCACGGCATCTCCTCGCAGTTGGGCCTCATCAAGCAGGAGACGACCAAGGGGTTGTGGTACCAGCTCACCTCGACCTTCTCGGAGATGTTCATGCGCGGGTACGAGATCATGGAGCCTCAGATCCAGCGTACGCTCAAGAAACTTACGGCCTCGATCAATACGGAGAAGTTCGCCCGGGGACTGGCCTCTGTCGCTTCGGCCCTGCTGGACCTGTTCGCGCTCTTCGGCAAGGTGGCCTCGTGGGTGGGTAATAATTTCCATTGGCTGGAGCCGGTGCTCTTCACGGGTTTCGCTGCCACGCGTCTGTTCCGCCTGGCGGGCGCCGTCACGAACCTTGCCGTAGCCTTCGGACTATTGGGCAAGCAGAAGGCTGCGGCGTCGGGTCTGGGACTGCTCGCCTCGATCACGGGGCTGGGCGGAAGCGGCGCTCTGGGCCGCATGACCTTCGGCGATAAGCGCAACCTGGTCACGGCCCTTCGTCAGGCGGGGGTTTCGGGCGGCCGCGGGTCGCTGGTCTCGGCCCTGGCGGGTGCGGGTGTGCAGCGCTCGATGACGGGTCTGGGGATGCGTCGTGCCGCCTCGGGGGTCTTCGCCTCGCAGGTGGTCACCGGCCGCGGCATCGTGGGTGCCGGCGCCGCGCTCGGGGCCCTGGGCACGGGAGCCGTCGCAGCGGCCGGAGCTATAGGCGTGCTGGCGGGGGCTTTGGGCTGGGCGGCCTACAAGGCGTGGAAAGTCAAAGAGGCGACGGATGCCGCCTTCGCCGAGCTGCAGCAGGAGCGCAAGTACAACTATCCTTCGGTCGAGGCGCTGTACGAATCCCTGAAGAAAACCTACGACACGGCCGTGAATGCCAAGGGGGCCGTAGACAAGCTCACCGAGGGCAAAAGTCTTCAGGAGAGCACAGGCCTGAAGATCGGGGCCTGGACGGGCAACTGGTTTCGGGCCCTCTTCAACCACATGCCTTCGGGTGGCAGCGCCTATGGCGGCTACACCTATACTATCCCGGCATACACCTTCGATGACGCCTACCGCGACGACCTTACGCGGGCCATCGTCTACCAGGCGGATAAGGACGGGGCTACGCGTATCAAGAGTGTCTATGCCGAGCTGGGGAAGCTGACCTCGCAGGCCGAGATCCAAGCCTATATCGACGCGCTGCCCGCAGTGCAGGGTTATGACTTTTCGACAGTCGACAAGAGCCTGTACAGTCACTATGACGGGCAGTCGCGGACGTTCCGCAAAGGGCTGAAAAAGATCACCGATCTGCAGGCTGCCGCCACCTGGGAGTACCAGAACCGCATCAACGAGAAGTTCATCCCGGAAGCCCTTGTCGTGGCCCGGGAGTACAAGCGCATCCTGGAGAGCCGCGAGAACGCCCAGGACGCCATCGCCGAGACGGGCTTCAGCTTCGGTGACTTCGAAACGCTCGGCTTCCGCTTCAACGACCGTTCGCAGGCTTGGGAGCAGACGCCCCTGGCCAAAGGTGCCACCGAGGAGCAGAAGACCGAGCACCTGAAGAACTTCCGCATCGCCCACGACCGTCTGGTCACGGTGATCTCCACCCTGCGCGACACGTTCCAGAGCGGAGAGATTGCCCAGAACATCTTCAAGCGGGCGGGCATCCCCGTACATCTCTACTCGAACGAGCCGATGAGCCTCGACCAGACGCCGTGGAAGGCTCCGGGCATCTCGGTCACGGGCCTCGACGACGGGGGCTCGGGCGGCAACTACAGCGGCACGGGCCGCCTTTCCTCGGCGGCGCCCAAACAGGTGAACGTCACGATCACTAATCTTCTGAGCATCGAGACCGTGGAGCTGCTGCGCAGCTCGGAGGGCAGCCTGCCCGAGATTCGGGAGCTCAAGGAGCAGATGGCCCAGGCGCTTATCGACGTCGTACATGACTTCGACGCCAGTTGGCACGGTGCGTAACGCGACACACGAATTATGAGCAGACTGTTGAGTATCGGCATTTCGACCCTTCTTTCGGGCGGCATCCTGGGGCACGGCACCCTGGGCGGTTACATCTCGGATGCGGCGCGCCGGGCGCTGGGCATGGGCCTGGCGCACTTCAAGGCGGGCTCGGTGCACTACCTGGGTAAGGACGTGGACCTGTTGGGACGCGGCATCGTGCAGACGGTGCATCAGGCGGCCTACGGGGCCCTGCGTTCCTACCCCCGCTACCTGAAATACTGGGAGCAGCAGGTGCGCGACAAGTACCTGCAGGAGCACTCCCAGACGAGCCTGGCCAATAAGACGGGCCAGTATTACCGGCTTATCGAGAACCAGCAGGCCGTGGCGCGGCAGAAGAACTACACGGACTCGATCGTGGGCAACGTCGTGGCGGACTACCTCTTCCTGTCGGCCGCCGTCACGGAGAAGACGGGCGGCGAGGCGGGACCCCGCGTGGAGTTCGTGGACCTCGGGCCGCGGGTGCAGGTGTCGAGCAAGAACAACATCGTGCTGACGCCCGTGCAGGGGCGCGACTACACGCGCAAGGAGTTCATCTCGGGCGGCGACTACGAGATCTCGATCGAGGGCAGGATCACCAGCAAGTATCCGGACGTCTACCCGGAGGCCGAGGTCTCGAAGTTCCTGCGTCTGATGCAGCACAAGGGGGTTCTCGAGTGCGGCAATACGATCCTTCGGCAGTTCAGGATCACGCGCCTTATCGTGCTGAGCTACGCGCTGGGGGCCAGCGACTGCCGCAACGTACAGCCCTATACGCTGCAATGCGTTGCCGTGGAGCCGTCGGAGGCCATCGAGGTCAGGACCGCCGAGCAGGAGCGCGTGGACGAGGCGATCAAGCATACGAACAAGTGGATCAAGTGGGTGAAGATGGGCGCCGACGTGGTGGACCCCTCGTCGCTTCTTAAAATCAGCCGCCTGTGGATATAGACTCGCTGGACATACTCTCGTGCCGCATCACCGTCGGGGACCCCGACCCGGGAAACCCCATCGTAATCCGCAATGGTATCGAGCTTACGGAGGTGCAGCAGGTGCGCATCACCGAGTCCTACAAAAAGCTGATAGGCACGGCCCGCGTGACCTTCCCCAAAGGCACGGTCTACAAAAGCACGATCATCGGCCCTGCGACGCTCGAAGGCGTGGATGCGCGGCGCATCACCACGGAGGTCATGCAGGACGGCGTGCTGATCGAAAAACGCAGCTCGCAGGCGGCTCTCGACGATAAAACGTTCAAGGTCGGCCAGCGCATCAACATCAAGCTGGGCTATAACGGCGCGCTGAAGAACATGTTCGACGGGTACGTTACGGCCTACAACTCGGACAGCCGCTTCGAGCTCGAATGCGAGAATATGGCCTACAAGCTCAAGCTCAAGACGGCGCCCAAGTTCGAGACGCCGGTCGAGGGTACGAAGGTGAACGACGTGCTGGGCGAGAAGTACGGCCTGCTGAAAGACACGGGATTCGCGCTGCACAGCGACACGCGGCGTTTCGATATCGAGGTGGGCAAGATCAAGATCACGGACAACTTCACGGTGGCCGACGTGCTGAGCGCCTGGAGCCGCCACCGGGTCTACTGCTTTTTGAAGTACGACGCCCAGAGCAGCGACACGATGCCGGCCATCGCCGTGGGACGTCCGTACTCCTCGTCGCCGAGCCAGCCGCAGTTCCCCTCGGACGGCACGGGGCCCTTCGTGATCCGCTTCGACCGGCATGTGGCCGAGAACGACCTGAAGGTGCTGCGCACGGACCCGCGTTTTCTGGCCGTGCAGGCCAAGGCGCTGGGCACGGACGAGAAGTTCTTCGAGGTCACCGTGCGCCTGAACCCCGACTACGACCCGTCGGACCCCGCGAGCAAGGAGTTCCAGACGGTCAACGCCACGCAGATCTCCCGAAAGACCCACAAGCTGACGGGCAACACGACGGCCGCGGGGGCCGACACGCGCACGAAGGCGGATCTTTCGACCTACACGGTCGTTCCGTACACCTCGACCAACATGCGCATCACTTCGGACCAGCTTGTCGAGGAGGCCATCGAATACTTCCGCTCATACAACCTGAACGGCATCACGGGGCACCTTACGATCTTCGGCGACCACGCCCTCGCGCCGGCCTGCCAGGTGGAGCTGCGCGACGAGCGCAACCCCTCGAAGAACGGCGTCTATCTGGTCGAAGAGGTCACCACGACCTTCGGAACAGACGGGTACCGCCAGCGCATCTCGATCCCGTATCGCATACGGGGCCTGAAGGAGACTTACGGAGACGGAAAGAAACGGAACTGACGCGCCTCCAATACACTGCTATTTTTCGTTGAGTTCGTTTTCGATCTCCTCAATAGTTGGAAGTGTGCTTTTCAACTCTTCAGAGGTTACCTTCATCAGGTCGTACTGCGATATGCCGAGGGGCTGATTCGTTCCTTCCAGAGCGTATTCTGCAACGATTTTGTCTTTAGTTTTGCAGATGATCAGTCCGATCGTCGGATTGTCTTCCGTGTGTTTGAGTTGTCTGTTGACAGCCGTAACATAGAACCCTAACTGGCCGAGGTACTCCGGTTTGAACTCAGTGACTTTCAATTCCACGACTGTATAACACCTCAATTTCAGATGGTAGAACAACAGGTCTATGAAGTATTCGTTCCCGTTGACCTCCAGTCTGACCTGTCGTCCGACGAATGCGAATCCGGAGCCCAATTCGAGCAGGAAACGGGTGATATTCGTGGTCAGGGCATCTTCCAACTCACGCTCGCTGTAGTTTTCGCGCATGGTCAGAAAATCGAAGTTGTATGGGTCTTTCAGCGTCTGTAGTGCCAGATCGCTCATAGGCTCGGGAAGGTTTTTACGGAAATTTGTCAGTGCCTTACCTTGCGTTTCGAACAATCGGGCATCGAGGAAATTCATCAGCACGGCACGGCTCCATCCGTTTTCAAGAGTCTTGCCGATATAGAACAAAGCTTCATCGACTGAATTGCACTTTTCCAGCAATTTAGTATGATGGCCCCATGGAATGGAGAACAACGGGGACTCTAATTCGTCAACAACTTGTTGTCGAATTGTATCGGACTGGTTGTAAAATAGATAAAATCGTTTGCAGTATTTCAGATTCGTAGGCGAGAACCCCTGCATATCGGGAAAATCGGCTTTGAGGTCGCGGCTCAGGGTGTTGAAAAATCCACTTCCCCACTTGGCTTCCAACTGGTGTTCCGCAATCTCCTTGCCCAGATGCCAATATAGCCGTAGTAACTCCGTATTTACTTTTATGGCAGCTTTTATCTGGCTTTGACGGATCTGCTGTTTTATCTCCGATAGCCACTGTTTATAATCTTTTACAAGGTCGCCGGTCATTGTGATATTATTTTTCACAAAGGTAATGATTTTTGCGGATGCTTTGTTGAAAGGCTCTGTATTACCACCATAACGCGTCTGTTTCCCCTATTCCTTACTGAACAAGTATAGGATTTATGGAGACGGAAAAAAGAACGCTTGACAGCGGCAGCAGCCAGGTGGTGATCCGCGAGGCGATCCGGCGCATCGCGCTGGGACGCAGCATCGACCGTGTGGATATGTCGGCGGGCGGCACGGACGGCGTGGGCACGGCGCGCCTCATTCACGGCTATGTGGCCAAGGTGCATGACGACCCCTCGGACGGGGAGTTCGGGCAGTACGGGGGCACGATCGACGTGGGCGAATACCCCGACGAGACGGCCTCTACGGAGCCGATCCTACACAAGGGGGTGTTGCTGGCCGGGACGCAGGACAACAGCGGCGGGGTCCTTATCGTCCCCACGCTCTTCTCGGACGTCACGATCGTCTCGGACGCCGCCACGCGCTCGATGTACGTGGTGAACTTCTCGCACGCCGACACTCTCCAGTTCCGCTCCCATGAAGAGGTGTCCATCGGCGTTACGCAGACCGAGGAGCTGGACACATCGAGCGACTCGTCCCCCGACTACGATGCCCTGGAGGCTACGGGTAACGAGGCCCATACGCATTACACGGCCGAGGGGATCGCCTCGACGGTCAGAAACGACAGCGGCAAGGAGACCGCCGCCACGCAGGATGCCGAGCATATCGGCCTGAAAGTGGATCAGGGGGAGTTCAGCCTCTCGACGGATAAGGCCCAGACGAAAGTCGGAGGCCAGGCCGTGACCGTCACCGGAGAGAAGATCACCGTGGGAGGCGAGGACGCCACGGAGCCTATGGTGCTGGGTCAGCAGCTCGCGCAGCTGATGATGGAGTTTTTGACTGAATGCACGAAGATCATGACCCCGACGCTCATGGGCACGATGCCTGCGGTCAACGCCCCGAACTTCGCGCCCCTGATCTCCAAGATCCAGAACTTCCTCTCCCAAACCTCCTTCACCAAATGAGCATCGAGAAAAACCCGGCCATCGACGCGCTTGCGCCGGACAGCCTGTGCTATAACATCTACCGGGCGCTGTACGCGCAGTTCTTCAACGCCCAGGACCGCAAGGACGCCGAGCATCCGTGGGGCGTGGAGGAGGGCGACGACACGTCCGTCCGCCTGCATAATACGGCCTACGGCTTCGCCCTGGCCATTGCGGGCGCCGTGGGCGGGAATGGCGGCGGTGAGGGCGGGATACTCATGGAGTACCTGCGGCTCTCGGGCGGCGATATGCAGGGCCTGCTGAGGGCCTGCTACGGCTTTGCGGCGGGTGTGCAGAACCGCACGCTCCTGGAGGCCTATGCCCGAGAGGACGGCGCGGGGGTGCGTTTTGCGGAGGAGGTCGACGTGCGGGGCGGCATCCTGCTCTGCGGCCGCAGGGCCCTGAGTTATGACGTGCAGCTCGACCGCCTGAACGTGCAGGCCCCGGCACTCTGTCTGGGGGATACGCCGGTGCTCGGCGAGGGTTCGATCCTCGTGGGCGATGCCGCGACGGGTGTGCGTATCGACCCCTCGGGCATTAGCGTCGGCGGCCGGGGCGTCTACCACGGCGGCAATGCCAACCGCAGCGATGCGGACTGGACGATGCGCGACGCCACGGTTGCGGGAGCCTTGTATGTTGCCGGAGCCGTAGAACTCTCGGGAACGCTCCGGGCCCTGCATGGCGTGGAGCTGGGCGTAGGCGGCGGGCGTATGTTGCTGCTGCGGGACGACGAGCTGGCGGCCGGGTGCCACCTCTCGTTCGACGAGGGGTACGGTATCCGCATGAACGGCCAGGCGGTGCTGATACCTACTGCCGACGGTGTGCGGCTCTCGGGCGCCGGGGGCAACCTGCTGCTGGGCGGCGGGCATACGGGGCGTGTGCGCCTGCTCTCGGCCGTGATGGACGCCGACGACAGCTACACGCTCCTCTCCCCGCACGGGGAGGCCTGCTTCCCCGGGTCGCTCACCGTGCGTCACGACTTCGGGGATACGCTGCTTTCGAGCTACCGCACGGACGCCGGCGACGAAGGCGTCACGATCCACAAGCGGCTGCGCCTGGGTAGCGCGCAGGGCCCTTACCTCTGCCCGCAAAATGGCGGCATTGCCCTTTTCGGGACCTTCGAACGCACGCTGCCCGGTAGCGGCAAGGTGGAGCGCAGGACGCTGGGCACGACGCTGCGCTACCTCTTCTCGGCCGAAGATACGCTCTCGGACGACGCTCCGGCCGGCGTCCTGTCTGTTGAGAGCGACGCTGCGGCCCTCGTCTTCGAGGGCAGCCTCCGTACGCGGGAGTCCTTCGGGATTGCCGGCAGCGCCACCCGCCTCGCGTCGGATGCTCTATTCTTTTCCGACGACCGCTTCCTGCTGGGCGTTGCGGACGGCATCAAGCACTTCGGCAACACCTACCTGCTGGGCGACGTGTCGAGCGAGCTGTTCACCTCGGGCTTTGCCGGGACGGGCTGGGCCGTTCGGACGAGCCGCGCCACGGGAAACGCCGCGGCAACGTTCGACGAGCTTACCGTGCGCAAGCGCATGCGGGTCTACGAGCTGGAGATCCGCAAGGCGGACGTCGTGGGCGGAGGGCTGTGGGTCAGCGACTGCTGCCGGGGCGATACGGTCGAAAGAATACACTGATGGCAAAAGTAGATTATCCGACATACAAGATCCGCACGGCCCCGCACTCGGGCCATGTGCAGTCCCTCCGGGCGGGCGACGTGGTGCGGCGCGAGTATTATGACGCCTCGCGGCAGGTCTACTCGCTTCTGGTGGTGCTCGAAACGGGTACGGAGCAGGTCGAAGGCGACCGGGTCGCCTACTTCGTCGGGGCTTTGGTCGAGGGCGACGAGCCCCGCTCGGGGGAGCTTCTGGACTTCGCCCGCGTAACGAACCTGTTCGATGCGCAGCGCGGCGGGGCCCTCTACCTTACGGCCTCGGACGCCGGGGCTCCCTATATGGACGTGCTCGACGGGCTGGCGGGCGACTTCTCGCTGCTGTGGCCCACGATGGGCGGCGGCGACCCCTATGAGGAGGATCGCAGCCGCTATGGCCGCCAGGGAGCGCAATACCTGGATGAGAGCTATACGGAGAGCGAGGGCGATGTGCATCGCATCTACCGCCTTACGCGCACCTCGTTCGAGGGCACGGACAGGTACGGCCTTCGGATGCTCCCGGTGGAGACTGTCCAGAACCCCGAGCGTATTCTCGTTTCATTTAAGGTGCGCGCCGGGACGCCCCTGGCGGATGTCCCGATCCGCTTCGGATATACCGACGGCTCACGGCTGGACTACGCCGACACGCTCGCCGCGGGCACGGAGTGGGAATACCGCCTGGCGGTCTTCACGGCGGATCATCCCGGCACCTATCTGCGCTCGCTGGAGATCGATCTCACGGAGCGGCTTACGGCCGGGTCGTGGTTCGAGATCGCGGAGCTCAACCTGGTGCGCCTGGCGGACATCGCGGCTTTCGGGCGCGCCACCAAGGGGCGCATCGGTAAGATCCAGGGCGTCGCGGACTCCGTGTTCGGGACGCTGGACGGCTACGGGGCTTACTTTCAGAATCTGTACGCTGCGGGACGGGTGCATGTCGCGGGGACGCTGACGGCTGCCGACGAGCAGGGCTTCGGCAGCACTTTCTATGTAGGGCGAATCCATAAGAACTGCGTTCCCAATAGCCTTCATCCGACCTTCTTCACCAAATATACGGCCGTTGCGACGGGCGCTCCGACGGGCCTCGGCGGCTACTGCCGCATCCCCTCGGGCACGGCGCTGATGGAGGTGCAGAGTGAAGAGTGGTCCAAGGCGCACCAGGGCGAGCGGTACTGCTTCTCGTTCTGGGCCCGCAGCAGCACACCCCACGCCATCACGGTGGGCCACACCCGCCAACCGGACGTCGTCGTAGCGCTCACGCGGCAGTGGCAGCGCTTCTGCTACCCGTTTTGCGTGGAGCGCGTGCCGGGTTCGCGGCTGACGATCGCGTTCACTAAAGGCCAGGGCTTCGACTTCGCGGCCCCGCAGCTCGAGGCGGGCTCGCGTCCCACGCCCTACCAGCCTACGGACGGCGTGCTGCGCGAGACGGACGACTACGGGGCGTGGTTCGTGCGCGGCGGTATCGGGGGTACGATCCAGAACCCGCTGCTGCGGCTCGGGGACGACGGCTCGCTCTCTTCGCGCGGGGACGCTTTCGTCATCAACCCCGACGGCACGGGGCACTTCGCCTCGGGGCGCTTTAGCTGGACGAAGGATACGATCTCGCTTCGGGACGTCACGATCCGCTGGGAGGATCTGAGCGACGAGGCGCACCAGGCGCTGCAGCCCAAATCGGTCTCTGTCAGCGGCACGGATACGTTCCATTACGGCGATCCGTGGGTTGGGGAGTGCGACCCCTCCGAGATACTTCTTGTCGCTACGGAGCAGAACTTCGAGGCTCAGACCCGGCACTGGGAGTACCTCGCCTCGGACGGGACATGGCGCGATGCGGGCGTCCGTACGACGACCCTGCGGCTGCTGCCGACCTTCCACGGCTGGGAGGGACGGGAGGTGCTGACGCTGCGGTATAGCGCCGCCGTCTCGGGGCAGAGCTATACATGCACGTACACGGTCAGTAAACAATACGACGGCGAAAACGCCTATTCTGTATATATCGCGACCGACAGGGGCACCGTCCTGCATAACGGAGCGGGCGAAACCCTGTTATCGGCGCATGTCATGTCCGCGGGCCGGGATATTACCGGCTCGATCGCCGAGGGGCGGTTTCTGTGGATGCGCCAGAGCGACGACGTGCAGGGCGACGAGGTGTGGAACGCCACGGAACACCGCGGAAAGACCTTGCGGATAACCGGCGGCGACGTAGCCCACAAAGCGGTATTTACATGTGAAGTAACCCTTTAAACAACAGCATATATGGCACTCAAAATAGCACGCGGCCAGGTCACCATCGTCGACCAGAACGATGCGGTCTCTCTGCAGGCGTTCATCGGCTCCTCCCAACCCCTCACGCAGGTCTTCAACCGCGACACCAGCGCTTATGCTCCTTCCTGGGCCGCGTCGCCTTATCTGGTGCTCTCGCCCTCGCTTTTCGTCAGCGGCAAGTCGTCCGTCGACCAGATCTCTTCCGTAGGCAATGCCGCGACGCTGACATCCGGTGTGAAGGCCGGCTCGGCGAAGTGGTACAAAAACGGCGTAGCCGTCACCTCGGGACAAGATAGCTGCACCGTGGGCGATGCACCGGCCAAATATGCCCTGACGATCAAGGCCAATCACATGAGCGTCGCCAGCCCGCAGGTCCGCTATGCTTTCGAAGCCGTCTACATCGACGCCAACGGACTGGAGATACCGTTCCGTGCGGAGATTCAGTTTACGCAGCATCTCTCGGCCGGAGCGACGATTACCGCCGTGGCGTATGCTCCCGACGGCGTTGTCTTCAAGAACGACGCCGTCGCCACCTTACGCGCCCACTGCGATCTGTGGCGCGGCGCTACCATCGACACTACGAACGTGACCTATGCGTGGGGTATCAAGGATTCCGCGGTCTTCACGGGGACAACGGTCACCGCCGCCGCGAATGCGGGAGCAACGACCATCGTCGTGGCGTCCGTGGCGAATATGGAGCCCGGGGGCAAGCTCAAGCTCGGGAGCGGCGAATACACGATTTCGGCCGTCAATGTCTCGACGAAGGTCGTCACGCTGACCTCGGCCCTGAGTGCTGCGGCGGCAACGGGTGCCGCCGTGACATGCCCCTACTATCACTCGATGCTCGGCGCAGGATGGGCACACCTTACTTCTGCGAATCCGCGCGGGGTGACAGCCGGGTGGACCACGAATGAGATTACTATCACGGCCGATGCCGTGCTGAACTTCGAGACCTTCAAATGCGCCATCAAGGATACGGACACCGCAGCAGGGAATGCCTCGGCGAACAAGGTGGTCTGCGACATCCTCTCTTTCTCGGACATGTCCGACCCCATCATGGTCGATCTGGTGAGTCAGAGGGGCTTTGTCATTAAAAACAACGGCAACGACGTCGATGTGAAGGCTCTTCTGTATCGTAGCGGCGAGGAGATCGACAGTGCCGGCACGGCCTACACGTACACCTGGAAACTGTGGAACACGGCAGGCACGTCCGTTCTCAAGACCTATACGGGCAAGTCGATCACGGTTGCGAAGGCCGACGTTACGGGCAAGGGCGTGCTTATGTGCGAGGTATCCAAATAGGAATTCCGCATCTGCCGCTAACCTTGTCATGGATGGCGGGCTATTCTTGTCCAAAGACGGTCATACATGCCACGAGAACTCATCGCCCGCGGACAGGCGACTATTTATACCCAGCAGGACAGCTATACGATCACCCAATCGCTCGCGGAATACATCTTCGAGGCGACAAACGATGGCGTCATACCCCGTGATGTGGTCTTCGCCTCTACGGTCTCTGTGACGCTCGGAGGGTCTGCGGTTTCGGATTTTGCGATCGGCGCCATCGTCAAACCTGCGGGCTTCGCATCGATCACGGTCGATCCTGCCCGCAAGACCATTACCTACCGTGTAAACAAAGGCACGGCGACCCTTGCCGACAGCGGTTCGATCGAGATTCCCGTCACGGTCGGGGCTGCCGGCTACCGTCTGTCCTTCGTGTGGTCGAAGGCCAGGGCCGGGGCACCGGGCAAGGATTCGGAAGTCCTCTTGCCGGACTGGGTGAACGAGTGGGACAGCGGCAAGACGCAGATCGACGGCTCCAGCGTCATCACCCCCAAACTTTTTGCAGGCGTCCGGAATGCCGACAATACGACAACCGGCGTCGCCATAGGTCATTATACGCTGCTGGCCCGCAACGACGCCGGGCAATACCAGCGCCAGACCGTCGACGGGGTCTACGCTTTCCATGAGGGGCGTCGGACCTTCGCGCTGGACACCACGGGCAGCGTGCAGCTCGGCCGCGGCGAGGAGTCGATCCGCTACGACGCCTCGACGGGCAAGATCCTTTTCGGGGCGCAGGTCGCCATGCAGTGGGCCGGCGCCACCTACATCGATGCGAACGGTCTCTTCACGGGCACGCTCTCGGCCGAGTCTGTGCGCGCCGCGACGATCGACGCCTCGCAGATCGCCTCCGGGGTCATCGACACGGCACGGCTCAACACGAAGGAGCTGCAGGCGCAGATCCTGACGGCCCAGAATATCGAGTCGCTGACGCTCGATGTGGTGCGCGGCACGATCGGCGGCTGGACCATCGATTCGGACGCGATATTCCGGGGTACGAAGAGTAACGCTCCGGACAGCTATACGGCGGGCCCGGGTGCCGTCACGCTCTCCTCGAACGGGCTGCGCGGCTATCGATGGAGGCTGGAGGCCTCGGGAGCCGGAGCTCTGGCCGGGGGTAACATCCTCTGGGACGCCTCGGGGAAAGTGACCTTCTCCGAGGGTGTGAGCCTGCAGTGGACGGCTCCGCTGGCTGCCCTTACGAAAACCCTTGAAGAGGAGGTCTCGCCCCGTCTGACACACATCTCCTCGGAGGGTATCTATACGGGCACGCTCTCGGCGCAGCAGGTCAACGCCGTGGCGCTCGATGCCGGGAGCATCCGAACCGGCACGCTCTCGGCGGACCGCCTGGCCGCGGGCAGCATCACGGCCGAGAAGCTCGATGCGGCGAGCATCCGCGCCGATATCGTCACGGCCGATTACATCAGCGGCTTGGGGTGCTCTTTCCATTACGGGAAAATCGGCGGCTGGAAGATCACGTTCACTTCATTGTATAATACGGGAATGACGATCAGCAGCTCGGACCGGAGCATAAGGATCTTCCCCAAAGACGGCCAGGTTGTCCATTATGTCAAGCTCTATCACAAGAGCGAGACGGACTTCGGGTTTCAGGCCACCGACGCCAGCGGCAAGACCGTGGCGCAGTTGGGCACCACCAACTGTATCGCCGGCTGGATGATCGAGCCCTCGCGGATCTACAAGAACAACGTCTCGCTGGGCGCCGACGGTTCGATCGCCAACACGACGAAGTGGAAACTCGGCAATGACGGCTCCGGTTCGCTCGCCGCTGGCAACATCATATGGGATACATACGGCAATGTAACTTTCGGGGCTTCGGTCTGCGTGAACTGGACCAGCGCGGCCAATGCGGCGCTGGCCTCGGCCAAGACGTATGCCGATACAAAGAAGAGCGAGGCGATCGGTGCGGCCTCTGCGGACGCCACGCAGAAGGCGGAGGCTGCCAAAGTCCTGGCCCGCGCCATGGCCTTCGGCAAGATGCTCTACCGCGTCCCGGAGTTCTTCCTCGACGGAAGTGTCCATTATAACGGCACGGCTAACTATCCGGCCGGCGCCACCCGCAGCATCGAGAAAGTCGCGGGCTGCCCCAACTCGACGGGCTATGCCCTCAAATATGCCGCTACGGGGTGGAACTCTGCTACTGACAAACGCATCGGAGGCTTTTCCTTCGGCACGCCGAGCCGTGCCAATGCCGTCTTCGTGGTGCGTATCATCGCGCAGATCCCCGTGGGCCGGGCTTTGCAGAACTACCACAACAGCTACGGCACCGGCGGCACGACCACCTGGCTGACCCCCAATGCCGGGACGGGCAAGTGGGAGGAGTATATCTGCAAGGTCGTCTGCGGCGCTGCGGGGACGTTCGGCACGCTCAACCACTTCGCGCTGACGGGCGGTGCGGCCCCGACCTCTGCGGCGCCGGCGGTGTGGCGTGCGGCCTACGCCACGGTCTTCGACGTCACGGCCTCGGAGAAGTACACGACGACGCTCGACGCCGAGGGCATCTACACCGGCACGCTTACCGCCTCTCAGGTCAATGCCGTCTCTATCGATGCCGGCAGTATCAAGGCAGGAATGCTCTCGGCGGACCGCATCGCCGCGGGCAGCATCCGGGCCGAGAAGCTCGACGCTGCGAGCATCAAGACCTCGATCATCAACACCTCCTATATCGAAGGTCTTACGCTGACCTTCCAGCGCGGTAAGATCGGCGGCTGGACGATCGGCGCGGACAGCATCACGGCAGGGTCGGTCGGTACGGTAGGCGCCATGCCTATCCAAATCCGCTCGGCAGCCAGTGGCTCGGGATATTGGTGCAGTGGGGCCTATAAACCTTACGGGATCACGATGACCTGGCATCAGTCGGGCAATGCCGGACACTTCGTCTTCGGGCAGATCGCCGCCTCGGGCAATAGCGTAAAGACGGGCTTCATCGGTCTTCAGATGATGTCGTGGGACTATCTTGAGTATTTCTGCCTGGCCGCCAACTACACCAAAAGCGGCGGTAAGGAGACCTATAACCGCATCGCGGGATGGGCCTTCGACCATGCGCGCATCTACAAGAACAACGTCTCGCTGGGCGCCGACGGCTCGATCACTGGCGGCTCGAAGTGGAAGTTGAACAATGACGGCTCGGGGTCGCTGGCCTCGGGCAACATCTCGTGGAACGCCGCGGGCGCCGTGACCTTCGGCTCCTCGGTTTCCTTGCAGTGGAAGAACGACATCGAGGCCTCCAAGAGTGCCAATTACGGATACCGCTACTACAAGAAGATCATAATCAACGGCGAGTCCTCAAAATACTATCCCGTGGTGTTCAAGGGCGGCGACCAGACCGTCAAGCGGGACATCATGATCCGGCGCGGTTTCAACGAGCAGGCGCCCTCGGACTGGGCTTCCAGCTCGACGCACATGGGCGGACTGAACCTTCTGATCAAGACGAACTTCGGCGGCTGGGGCGGCGCCGGGTATTCGTGGGACGTCTACGACCTGGAGGAGGTCTACTGCCGCACCTTCGGCGGCGCCGCACACTGCGGCAACTACTGCATGTTCGCGGTGTTCCTGCGCGGGGGCGGCACGACGGGCGCCGCGTACCACCTCTACTCGGACCAGCCCATCGAGAGTTCGTCGCAGAGCCCCTCGCCGATACCCCCGGCGCCGCAGATAGCCTATAATTCGGACCTGATTTTCCAGAGCGGCAGCACGCAGGCCAAGGCTCCGGCGCCGCGCACGCTCACGGCCGCGGTCGAGGAGGAGATCCGCCGCCACCGCTTCATCGCGCTGGCCCAGGGCAGCGACACCACGCTCAAGGATCATCCCCTGACCTATATCGGCGCCACGGGCATCTACACCGGGACGGTCAAGGCGTCGCAGGTGGTGGTCGACTCTACGCTCGTGGTGGGCGGCAGCACCTATGCCGGCAGCATCTCGGTGCGCGATGCGGGCAATGCGGTCAAGGTCACGCTCGACCGCACGGGCATCACGGCCGTAGGCGGCAAGATCGGGGGCTGGAACCTTACCTCCTCGTCGCTCTATGCGGGCTCCGTGTACCTGAACTCTGCGGGCAACATCTACAACGGCAGCTACTGGCGTCTCTCGTCGGACGGCTCGGGGTTCCTGGCCAAGAACAACATCTCGTGGACGGCGGCCGGGGTGCTGACGATGAAGGGCGCGACGATCCAGGATGCGGTGATCAAGGGCACGCTGCGCAGCCCCTTCGTGATGGTGGACGGCTCGATATGGGTCGACGTGGGCTCGGGCTCCTCCTCGACCAACAAGCCCGAGGCGGACAAGTACGACAATATCTGCGTGCAGGCCGGCACGGACTCGGGCGGGTGGATCCTTCAGCAGCCCGAGCTGCCGTGGGACGTGAGCCAGTCGGGCCGCCGCCTCTGCCTTACGCACTACCGCTACGGCAGTACATATGTCTACGGCACGAGCACCTTCACAGCGCCCTCGGGCAAGTATTTCTACGAGAACGGACGGCTGGCCACCAAGCTCAACATGTCGCGCCAGGTGGTCGAGCTGATAGGCTTCGGGACCTCCTCGACCTTCTACGGGTGGATCGTGCTGAACCGCCGCGACCTGGGCACTACGTCCAAATACGGCGACTACCTGCAGTACCTGGCCATGGGGAGCGTGACGCTCAATTCGGGATACGGCATCACGCTCAAGCAGAAGACCTATGACGGCACCAAGGTGTCGGTCAGCAGAACGGGCACGGGTATCTTCAACGTCTACCTGCCCTGGAGCCTCGGCGTGGACAAATACATGGTCATCCTCTCGGGCAAGATGAGTCCGGTGTTCAATACTTCGATTTACGCTACGGTCCGATACCAATACGACAGCTACTTCGTCGTCCATACCCAGGACGACGCCTCGCAGAACGACGGCTCGTTCAACTTTCTCGTCGTCAGCACGGCCGATTTCGAGTAAAAAAAGCGCCTGGGCGGCAAACCATCCGCCCGCCCGGCCTCTAACCTTACAGTAAACCGCAAATCAGCTATGGAGATTACCAGTACCGTCATTACGCGCACGGCCCGTCACCAGACGGACAGCGTCCTGTTCACCATCGAATATACGGTGGTCGACGAGCGGCTCGACCGCATTCACCTCAATCTGTTCGCCCCGGCGCCGCAGCCGCTGTCCGATGCCGCAGAGCCGGAGCAGGCGGCGACACCAACGCAGGGCGAATACATTGGCTCGATCTATTTCGAGGGCCGCAACCTCTCGTGCAACATTCCCTGGCGGGAGGATGCCGCCGAGCTATTCTCGATAGGCGTCGGGGTTATCGCCCGGATTCGCGAAGAGCTGCCCGCACCCGCCGAGGATGCGCAGGAGCCCGCAACGCAGGATAATTCACGCTAACGCATAAGAAAACATGGAACTGACAATCAAAGACCGGCTCTACCTGCCGGCACTGCTGCCGCCCAAGGGCAGCTTTCGGGAGTTCAACCTCAAGAAGGGCATCCTGGAGAAGGTCGCCATCTCCGACGAGGAGCGCAGCGCCGTCAACCTGCGCCGCATCGAGGAGAGCGACCGCATCGAGTGGGACACGGACAAGGACACGCCTTTGCATGTGGAGTTCTCGCGCGAGGAGCTGGACTACCTCAAGGCCTCGTGCGAGAAGATCGCCGAGGAGACCCTGGTGGACGACATGTGGCTCACGGTCACCAAGGTCTACGATGCGATCCAGGCGGCGGAGTAACCCTCCGGGCCGCTGCGAAAACAAGAGGCGGGAGTGTCCATGTACTTCGGACACTCCCGCTTTTTGCGTCTGTGCCGGGACGCTCCGGGCAGGTAAACCATCCCCTTTTCGGGGCTCTATCCTTTACCGAAGAAAGCATGGATAACCTATGGCCCGAGAGGACATACTCATAGACGCCCGGTACGGCGAGATGGAGACCGCGGACGATATCACGGGGCGCGTCTACTGCGATTTCCGACTGCTGGAGCGCGCCGATGGCATGGATAACGAACGCTATGCCTACGGGGAGCTCTCCGTGCCGCAGGCCGCGGCCGCCCGCTGGGGCGAGGGCTCCGCGCTGCATGTACGGATTCCCTATACGGCCTCGTACCGGGAGCTACGCCTGCGCCTCTGCGTGACGGCTCCCGGCGGCGGCACGGAATACCTCGTCAATCCTGCGGATAACCGGCCCTGGTACACGGTGCAGCTCCCCGGGTCCGTGCCGGTCCGGTTCTCGGAGTTCGGAGCCCTGAATGCCGAGGGCAGCTACTGCTTAGTGCGGCGCGGGGGTGTGCTGGAGCTGTACAGCGGCGCCTCGACGGATCTGCGTATCGGCGCGGCGCTGCGCCAGAACGAGGTCTTCCTGCTCAAGGCGGCCCCGGGGACGCTCTACCAGTATCCGACCTCGGGCGTCGGGCTCATCGACTTCCTGCACGGCAACTTCGAGACGACGGGCCTTGCCACGCGCCTGCAGCGGGAGTTCGAGAGCGACCGCATGACGATCAACAATGCATACATGGATTCCGCGACGGGCGAGCTGCTGCTCGACGTCACCGAAAAGACGAATTAAGGCATGGGACGCTATACGGTAATCACGGGACAGAACCTCTACGACGTCGCCCTGGATATCTACGGCTCGATCGAAGGCATCACGGACCTGCTGCTCTCGAACCCCGCGCTGTCGATGATGAGCGAGCTGCGGGCCGGACAGGTGCTCGACTATTCGGACGGGGTGCTGATCGATGCCGAGACGGTGGCTTACCTCCGGCGCGAGGGCATCGTTCCCGCCAGCGGCGAGCGGCACGTCTACTTCAAGGAGGCGCACTTCCCGCGTCTCGGGGAGTTCCGCCTGCCGCCCGCCGCAACAGGCGGCGGATTCTCGCTCGCAGGAGAGGGCGCCGTGGAGATCGACTGGGGCGACAACACGCCCCTGCAGACCGTCGCACTCTCGACTGCCGGCGTCACATTGCATCATACCTTCGACAACGCCATTTCCACGCCTCGAATCCTTCGCATATATGGGGACGCACGGCTGCAGCGGCTGGACCTCACGGAATTGCACCCGTCCGCGGCTCATCTGCTGCGTCCCGTATATGTCGAATCCCTGACCCTGGGGCCGTGGCAGGCGCCGCTGGCGCTCCTGCCGCTGTGCGAGGGGCTCTACGAGCTCGACCTGCGGGGCGCCGCGTGCCGCGACCTGGGCCCTCTGGTGCCGTGCCGGGGCCTTATGCGCCTGGACCTGTCCCACGCCGATATGCAGCGCCCCACGCTGGACGGCTACCTCATCGCCTTAGTGCGGGAGCACTACGGACGCCGGGCGTGCAGTGTCACGCTCACCGAGCGCCCCTCGGGCGAGTACCGAGAACCCATGAGGGACGAGGATCGGAACTACATCCTCGCGAGCGGCATGGAGGCCGTGTGGCTCCTGACGCACGAGCCTTCGTGGAACGAGGGCGGGCCGTGGCACTTCGATATCTGCGGCGAGGAGTACATATACGAACCTTATCCGGACCCGGAACCCGAGACGGACTCCGAATCGTCCCGGCACTCCGGCGGCGCCGTAGACTGATATTCCGATACGATATGAGCAGAACCCTGAAACAGATATACGCGGAGGCCATCTCCGAGCGCAACCGGCGCCTGGAGCTCTCCGAGCACAGCAACGACTCGAAAATGTCCGTGATGAACGGCATCGCGTGGATGGTCGCGGCGATGATCTACACCTTCGAGTCGATCCTCGACGTCTTCGCCGTGGATGTTTCCGAGACGCTTTCGAGCCGCATCAACGGCACGCCGCGCTACTACGCCAACGCCCTGCTGGGCTACCAGCAGGGCGACGAGCTGGTCATCCGCGAGGACGGCCTGGCCTTCGGCTACGCCAGCGAGGACCCCTCGAAGCGGATCGTCACCCAGGTCTCCTATACCGAGAGTACGGACGACACAAATGTGGACAGCAAGCTGATCCTGAAGGTGGCCACGGGCAGCAAGGGCGCCCTGCGGCAGATCGGGGCCGCGGAGCTGGCACAGATCACGGCCTACGTGAACCGCATCAAGTTCGCCGGCACGCGCATCGAGGTCATCAGCCGCCCGGGGGATGTGCTGATCCCGCGCCTGACGGTCTACTGGGACGGCGCCGTTCCCGAGTCGGAGCTCTACGACGCCCTCGAAGAGCGGCTCAATGAATATGTGATGGGCATAGACTTCGACGCCGGGGTTTACGTGAGCCAGGTGTGGGAGGCGCTGCGCAGCGTGGAGCATGTGAGGGACGTTTGGGCCGACACCTCGGCCGAGCCCCGGCAAGGCGTCTTTCTGGCCTCGTACGACAACGACGGGCACCTGCAGCCGGCGCAGTACGTCGAGCGCATGATCCACACCTCGTCGGGCTACGTGCGCCAGAGCACGGGAGAGGGCGACGAGGCGGAGCTTCCGACGTTCCGCCAGGCCCTGAAACTTGTAATCGACACAGGATGCGCTACCGACTCTCGATAGATAGGCTCGTGAACCGGCTCGTGCCGCACTACCTCGCGGGCCGCCGCTTCGTGCTCTTCGTGCAGAGCCTCGCCTGGCCACTGCAGACACTCAACGACCGCTTCTGCGCGTGGGCCCGCGAGCGGCGCATCGAGGCGGCGATGACCTCGCAGGTCTTCTACTTCGAGTGGTTCCTGAACCGCCGCTTCGGCGGCTACCTGCAGGACCCCGACCAGAGAATCACCCTCACCGAGGGGGCCTCCGTAGGCGCGGAGCTCTATTTCGAGGAGGCCCGCTACGGCCGTCCCTTCACCCTCTGGTTCGAGGGCGAGCGGATCGAGGGCGTCGCGGAGGAGGAAGAGCCCCGCCGCATGTACCTGGAGGCCGAGGAGAAGCAGGTTCTGCGCGCGAGCTTCATCGTCTGCGTCCCCGCCGTCACGACGTCGGAGCGGGAGATGGCCTACATGCTCACGCACCTGATCGAGAGATACCGCCTGGCGGGCAGGACCTACCTGATCCGCATCGACGGAAAAGAACAACCAAACACCACCACGCCGTGAAAGAATACATCGCACAAACGGGCGGACGCTACACCTACAACGACGACCTGCTGAACCTGCAGGAGCTGGCCCGGAGCATGAGCATGCTCTTCGAGGGATGCCCGAACTTCATCCTCTCGGGCTGCGAAGTCTCCGAGGGGCGCATCACGCCGGGCTATGTGTGGATCGGCGGCCGCATACGTCCCTTCGAGGGGGCCGCCGAGGTCTCCTTCCCGTACTACATCTACGAGAAGAACCGCTACGAGACGATCGCCTATGCCGGGGATGTGAACAAGCACGGGCGCTGCTGCTACCTCTGCTCCGGGGGCCGTGAAGTGCCCCGGAGCGAGGACGAGGTGACGGGCGCCCTGCCGGGCTATATCGAGATCCGCGAGGACTATGCCCCGCGTATGCCGGAGAAGTTCCTCGGCCGCTACGCCCTGCTGCTGGAGGGTCCCTTCGCGCGCCAGAGTGTGCGTGGGGACATCGCGCTCTCGGGGGGCCTCACGGCCGGCAAGGAGCTGCAGAGCCGCAGCGCCGTCTCGGTGGCGAACGCCGCGGGATGCTATGCCCTGCGCGCGCTCTTCAGCGCCGAGGGCAGCGCCTCGATAGGTTTGTACAGCGAGGGGACGCTCCTCGGAGAGCTGCTCTTCGCTACCGACGGCTCCTTCGCTCTGCAGCGTGCCGGGGTGTCGCTCCTGCATGCGGGAGCGGAGGGGCTCCAGGCGGATCATATCCGCACGGGGGAGCTGCGGGCCGGGAGCCTGACGCTGCGCGGCGGCGAGATCTTCAACCGTGGGGACGATACGGACGAGGGCGCGGTCGCCGTGAACCGCAGCGGCTACGACGGCGCGAAGAACCGCTACCGCAGCTTCGCGGTCTACGACGGCCGCAGCGACGCGCCCCTCTTTGTGGTCGAGGGCAAGAGCACCACGGTCACGGCCGCGGGCGAGCTGCGGGTGCAGGGCTCCGGCTGCGGCATTACGATACGCAATGCGGCCTGCGCCAAGGACGACAAGGCCCTGCAGGGGCTCGTGCAGTGGCAGGATAAGGACGGAGCCCGCATCGCCTGGGCCGGCTATGCCGATGCGGCGTCGCAGGACTTCACGCTGCGCAACGATCTGGGTAACCTCACCCTTGGCGCACGGGGCTGGGTCGACGTGGCGGGCGAGCTGCGCATCGGCGGCCGCCCGACCTCGGAGCTGTACGTCTCGCCCGAAGCCTTCACGGAGGCCCTGGCGGGGAAAGTAGACAAGGTCGCGGGCAAGGGCCTCAGCACGGAGGACTTCACCACCGCGCTGCGCCGGAAGCTCGACGGCATCGCCGAGGGCAGCCTGACGGACGGCGCCGCGGGGTTCGTGACCACGGACGACGTCGCGCAGGCCCTGGGCGGCAAGCTCAACTGCACGGATAACCTCGCGGACCTTGCCGACAAGGCTGCGGCACGGGCGACGCTCGACCTCTACTCCGCCGCGGAGTGCGACGAGCGCTTCCTGCATGCGGCGAGCTACCTGGCGGAGTTCACGGCCCTGACCTCCGCCGAGATCGAGGGCAAGAGCCCCGAGGAGATCATCGCCCTCAGGCAGGAGCGCCAGCAGCGCGCCCGGGAGCATATCGACGCCGAGAGGCGGGGCACCGGGGAGCTGAAGCTCGCCAAGGAGGCCAACCTCGCAGACCTTCAGGATAAGGCCCGGGCCCGGCAGAATATCGACGTGTACTCCATCGAGCAGGTGGACAAGCTGCTGGCGGGCAAGCTCGGCAATGACGCCGCCTACACAGGCGCGGTCTTTACCGCGGAGCACAGGACGAAGCTCGAAGCCATCCGAACGGGCGCGTTCGCAGGAAAGAGTGAGGACGGGGCCTCCATACCGCAGAGCGAGGGCTATGTCATGACCTCGGCCGTGGTGCGGGAGCTCTCGAAATATGCGCCCCGGCTGCTGGAGGGATACAGCGCCGCGGACCGGGAGTCCGTGGCCGCGAACATAGGTCTTTACACCAAGGCCGAGGCCGACGGCCGCTTTGCGGCGTTGAGCCAGTCCCTGCAGGACTACGTGAATCACCTGGTTCGTCAGGGCAAAAGCACTGCCGAGGCCCGCCAGGCCCTGCGCGAGAAGCTCGACGCCGCGGGCACGGGCGACCTGACGGCTTTCGTGCGCCGGGACCGGAACCTCGCGGATCTTACGCTCAAGGACGACAACGCCCGGCGCCTGGCCTGTGAAGCCCTCGGCGCGGCCTACGGCCCGGAGTACCAGAAGAAGATCGACGACACGGGGTGGCTGCCGTGCGGCGGCGAGAATGCCGGGACGCTCTGGGCCCGGCAGATCGGCAATGTGGTCTGCGTGCAGGGGACGATCAACACGGCACGCACCACCTCGAACACCTGGGGTACCGTCGCCACGATCCCCAACGCCATCGGCGTCCCGCGCTTCGGATGCCGCCAGACGATGGCCGACTTTAACGACGACCACAAATACAACCGGGGATGTTCGTTCGTCATCAAGGCCGGCTCGCGCGCGATACTCATGCACGAACGCGGCACATACAACGTCACCACCGAACTAAGTTTTTCCTATATGACCTAAGCCATGAAAAAGAGAGTCAACATCAGCCGCGATGTGGAGAGCCGCCGCCGCATCGCCCAACGAAGGCGCCCTGCGGGCGTCGTGCGGCCGCAACCCAAAACCGAGGAACATGAAACGCAGAGCGAAAAGCCGGTGCCGGAAAGTACGGCGCCCGCAGCCGCCCCCAGGGACAAAAGATCTCGGGGGACGACCCCGGGGAAGCCTTAAACGCTTCCCCTTCCACGAAACCCCGCTGGGGTTCCTGCTGCGCTACGAGACCCCCGTCGTCTATGATGTCCTGATGATGGTGTGCCCGGCGCGTCAGCGTGAGGAGCCCCCGCCCCAGATCGTGGAGATCGTCTGCGCGGCCTCCGGCGAGGCGGCCTTCCGCAAGCCCAAGTTCCTTCGCTACCTGGAGCTCTACCGCCGCGAGGGCGTCTGCTGCCGCCGCGGCAAGCGCATGACCCCCGAGCGGGAGCGCTACTACGAGGCCCTGCGGCGCACGCGCCTGGACAACTACATCTTCCGCCATTGGGAGGAGATCGAACGGCTCTGCGGTGCGGAGCCCGAGCCGGAGGAGGCATAAATCCGCGATTGGAAACACGACCCTATGTGAACCTATGCCAGCAGGTTGAAATATTCGTTAGAAAACTAATTGTCAGATATTTGGATTTGCGGGAAAGGCCGTGTAATTTTGTGGGACGACTTTGGGATAAAAGTCGCCGATCAATTTGACGGTTCCCCCGTTCTCTTGGGGGAAGTGATAGTTAAGCCGGGGGCAGCACGCACCGGTTTTTTTCACCGCATATCGAGTAAATCAGATGGTTCCCGGAGGTATCCGAACCCGGAGCAAGAACCCAGATCCTCGGCAGTATCAACTATCATCACACAACCGTTATGCAGGACTATCCGGATCAGAGAAGCGCAGAGGCCGCTTCCGTAGAGGAGCTTTTTCTGGGGCTCCAGGAGTCATTCGCCGAGGCGCAGGCCCGCGCCATCGAGGAGAACAGATCCTTCACCAAAACCGAGTTTTTCCGTTTCGACAAGCTCGGAACCTACCGCCTTCGGGTGCTGCCCATCGCCCCCAGCCGTGAGGACGCCGTGGAGCGCCGCGGGTACGAATACCCCGTGCGGCAGCTTCTGATGGAACTTCAGCGCCCCTCAAACAGCGAGAAGACCTCCAGCATGTACGTCACCACGCCCCGCGCCACCGAGGCCGGCTACTCGCTCGACCTTATCGACACCTACCGGCGCCTGGCCGCCGAGGCGGCGCGCGAAGCCGGGGACGAGAAGCTCGCGGAGAAGATCTCCGGGGGCAGCTACGGCGGCGGCCTGAAGTTCAGCTATGGGCACGCGATGTATGTCATCGATCTGAAGGAGCGCGCCAAGGGACTGCAGCTGCTCACCCTGAGCCACGCCCAGTTCAAGGAGCTCGACGAGCGCCGCTTCCGTCTCTGGGAGAAGAAGCTCCAGAAGAACCCCCAGCACCCGTGCCCCGTATCGTCGGTCTACAACGCCTATCCCGTCGAGGTCGAGAAGCGCAAGAACGGAGGCAAGACCGAATACTGCTTCTCGATCGACAACGAGTCCGACCACGAGGGGCTCTCGCGCGAGGAGCTGACGATGCTCATGAACAGCCCCCGCATCCCGGAGGTCGTCTACCGCTATACGCGCTACCACTTCGAGGCGACGCTCGAATTCCTGCGCCAGTGCGACGTGCGCTACGAGCTGCACGTCATGGAGAGTAGCGATATGGCCGAGGCCATCGAGACCTTCCGCGCGGAGATCCCGCAGGAGGACACCTCGTCGTTCAGCTTCGACCGCCGCACGAAAGACGTGCGCGACAACGCGCCGGGCGGGGCCCTGACCCTCGACGCCCTCTGCAGCCGCTTCGAGTCTCTCAAGGCCGCGGGACTGGGCGACAAGACCGAGGAGGGACAGGAGCTGAGGGCCATGATCCGCAGCTTCATCGAGCAGGAGAAGCTCTCGGTGCGCGTCACGCGCTCGGTGAGCAACGACGACCTGCTGGACATGATCGAGGACGCCCTCGCCGACAGAGCCGCCGAGGCCGAAGAGCCCGCTGAGGCCGGGGATGCGGACAGCACGGAAGAGGCCCCACGACGCAGGCGTTAAAACCCGCATCGCAAGCATTGTTACATGACGAATCCGGGAGCGCTTTGCGCGCTCCCTTTTTTCAGCGCTGTATTTTACGATGAATAGCCGGAAAATAGCGTGTATGCTTCTGATGAACGACATACACATCTCCAAAGACAATATCGCGGAGTTCGACCGCAACTGGAACGAGGCCCTGGAGCTGTGCCGCAAGAGAGGCATCCGCGAGATCGCCCTGGGCGGCGACCTGTTCCTGAGCCGCGCCTCGCAGACGCTCGACGTGCTGCTGGCCGTACACGACGCCCTGCTGCGTACGGCCGACGAGGGCATCCGCATCACCCTGGCCGAAGGCAACCACTGTAAAGTAGACCAGGAATCCCTGCGCGGCTACTGCCACGTCTTCGACCGTATGCCTGCGGTCACGGTCGTGGACGACTTCCTCACCCTCGACGATCCCGCCTGGGAGTTCGCCCTGCACATGATGAGCTACTTCCCCGAAGGGGGCAGCTTCACTTCGCGCCTGCAGGCCCTGCGCATGGGAGGGCTGGTCGAGGGTAAGCTCAACTACCTCTACATCCACGAGGGGGTGAACGGGGCCCTGGCGACCCCGGCCCCGGACGAGCTGCCGGCCCGCATCTTCGAGGGCTTCGACCGCGTCTTCGCGGGGCACTACCACAACCGGGCCGTGGTCGCGGGAACCCGCATCGAGTATATCGGCTCCTCGCGGCAGTTCAACTTCGGCGAGGACGAAGAGAAGGGCTACACGATCCTCTACACGGACGGCTCGCAGGAGTTCGTGCGCAACGAGGCGAACCTACGCTACCGCACCCTTGACACCACGGCCGACAAGGTCGACGTCCACCTGCTGGACCGCATCGACGAGCTGCGCGCCGACCCCCGCTGCCGCCTGAAGGTCCGCGTGCGGGCCTCCGAGGCCCAGACCGTAGACCGGCAGCGCCTCATGGCGGCCGGGGCCAGCAAGGTCGAAGTGGTGGCCGAAGGCGCGACTCTCATCGAAGTGCCGGAAGAGGAGGTGCTCGACAAGTTCGACGGAGCACGCCTGCGCCGCGCCTACGAGGAGTTCTGCGCGGGCCGCAGCATTGACAACGTAGCCCTCGGCATCGCTTATCTCACCAAAATCGAAACGACACCATGTGGTATTTAGCACATATCTCAGCCTCGGACATCTGCTCCTTCCGCGCGTTGGAGTACACGCCCGCGCAGGGCACCACGACGCTCATCTTCGGGCACAACGCCGACAACGAGTCGCAGCGCAGCAACGGCTCGGGCAAGTCCACGCTCATCGAGGCCATCACGCTCGGCCTGACGGGCGCCCCGCTGCGCAAGGTCCGCGCCGAGGAGGTCATCAACGACGCGGCCGAGGAGTGCCGCGTGGCCCTCACGCTCGTAAACCGCACTACGGCCGAAGAGCTGCTCGTGGAGCGCACGATACCGCGCCGGGGTACGGCCTCGGTGCGCTGCTTCCGCACGCTCGACGGGCGCCGCGAGGAGGTGGCCCAGCCCAGCGTCGAGGCCGCCAACCGCTACATCCTCGAACGGCTGGGCGTCACGCGCGAGGAGCTCTTCTTCGCCTTCATCCTCTCGCGCCACCGCTACGAGGACTTCCTCTCGGCGTCGGACCGCGAGAAGAAGGAGATCATCAACCGCTTCAGCGGCGGCGACCGCGTGGACCAGGCCATCGCGCAGGTCGCGGCGGACCTCGCGCCGCTGCGGGACGAACTGCGGGCGGTGGATCTGGAGCTGGCCGGCATCGACGGACGCATCGGGATGCTCGCCGAGCAGATCGCCCGCGAAGAGGAGAGTCGCACGGAGAAGGAGCTCTCCCGGCGCGAGAAGGTCGCCGGGATACAGGCCGCGGTCGCCGCCAAGCGCAACGCGATCCGTGCGTGCGGCGATAAGATCGCCCGGCACAGACAACACCTGGAGCGCATCGAGGAGGCGGAGGAGCGGCTGCAGCAGTTCGAGAACTCCGCAGAGCCACTCGCCGCGAGCATGACCCGGGTGCGGGAGCTGCTCGCACCCCTGAGCGACGCGGAGTTAAGCGACTGGACGGGGATCGTGGCGGCCAAAAACCGCGAGATCGCCGAGATCCGCACCGAGATCGACAAGTGGACGCAGATCATCGCATCCATCGGCCAGAAGCTTGCAGTGGCCCAGGCGGAGCTTATCGCCCGCAGCAAGGAGTACGACTACTTCCGGCAGGAGGCCTCGGACAAGGGCGCGGCGCTCGACGGGGAGATGCAGTCACTCACGGAACGGCTCTCTGCCGCCAACACGCAGATCGAGGCCCTGCAGCGCCGCAAGCGCGCGGTATCGACCGCCGTGGAGACGCTCCACGCCCGCCTGGCCGGGACGGTGGAGTGCCCCGCCTGCGCGCATCGCTTCCTGGTCTCGGACCGGGACTTCGACGTGGCGGCGGCAACCCGGGAGCTCGAAGGCCGCAAGGCGGAGTTCGCGCAGGTCGAAGAGCAGCTGCTCGACAGCGGGCTTGAAGCCGAGAAGGTCGAGCAGATGATAACGGCCGTGCGGGGAGAGATTCGCGACCTTCACGCCCTGCGCCACGACTGGGACGAGCGCATGGCAGGGACCCGACGCTCCGTCGAGGCCGCCGAGTACGAGATGGAGGGCGCCAGGTTCAACATCCAGCGCTGCCGGGATTACGTCGCGGCCCGCACCCGCGAGGTCGAGGAGATTCGACGCAACCTCTTCGACGAGGCCTTCGACCGACTGGGCGCGGTGCGTAAGGCTGCCGAGCGCGCCATCGAGCAATGCCGCGCCGAGACGGCGGCGGCCGAGAGTTCGATCGACACCCTGCAGCAGACCCTCGCGGAGATAGAGCGGGCCACGGCCTCGGAGCTGATCGCATCGCTCAAAGCCTCGCTCAAGGGCTATCGAACCCAGTCCGCCGAGGTGGCGGCGCGCCGCACGGGGATCGACGGGCGCATCGCGGCCCTCGAAGCACAGCAGCAGTATTTCGTGCAGTTCCGCACCTACCTGGCCAACACGAAGATCGAGGCCCTGGCCGGGATGATAAACCGGGTGCTCGACGACATCGGCTCCGACCTGCGCGTAAGCCTCTCGGGATATACGACCCTCAAGAGCGGCGCCGTGCGGGAGAAGATCTCCGTGTCGATCATCCGCGACGGGCTGGACGCCGGGACTTTCGGGAAGTTCTCCGAGGGCGAGCGGGCACGGGTGAACACCGCCTCGGTGATCGCCATGCAGCGCCTGGTGAACGGCAACTGCCCGCCGGGCGGAGGGCTGGACCTGCTGTGCATGGACGAGATCCTCGACGCGGTGGACGCCGACGGACTGGCGGGCGTCTTCGCGACGCTTGGCAAGCAGGCCCTCACAGCCCTTGTCGTGTCGCACGGACTCGTGCAGGAGGGCTATCCGCACCGCATAACCATCGTCAAGGAGCATGGAGAATCGCGCATCGAACGGCGGTAGCCTCCGCCGGGAGCAGCTGCTGGCCCTCGACATCGCAACACGCACGGGATACTACTGCCTGCACGGCTCCGGCGTGTGGGACTTCCACGCCACGCGCTCGCGCCGCACCTACCTCTCGTTCTACACCATGCTGCGGGAGTTCGTCCTGCACCACGGCATACGGCGCATCGTGGCCGAGGACGTGAGCTTCAACGCCCACAACCGCGACCTGCGCAAGCTCTCTGAACTGCGGGGCATCATGCTCCTAGTCTCCGAAGAGCTGGAGCTGCTGCCCGTGGAGTTCGTGAACGTCTCGACGCTCAAGAAATGGGCCACGGGAGACGGCCGCGCCGACAAGAGCCGCATGATCGCCGCATGCCGCAACGACTACCGCTTCGAGCCCGCCTCGCACGACGAGGCCGACGCCTTCCTGCTCTTCCACTACTTCGTACGCAAATACCGCGTGCGGTAAGATTCCTTAACCCGCGCACCGGGGCGGCACGCCGCGCCGGCATCGATTCCAAGTTGACGCTAACCATAAGCTGACAGATCCCACAAGATGAATTATCCACCGACAAGTCAGCAAGAGAGTGAAAGCGCAACCATCCCCGTCGTCCTATATCGACACCGAAGAGTCCGTCCGGGAGCGGACTCTTCTTTTCGAGCAACTGATCATGCCCAACCGCAACCTCGTCTACAAGATGTCCCTACGGTTTACCAACCGCTGGGAGCATGTCGAGGAGAACTACAACGAGTGTCTGGCCAACCTGTTCCGGTACATCCATACCTACAACCCGGAGAAGTCCCTTCAGAATTGGATCTTCATCTGCTGTAAACGCCTGATCCACGACCTGGACCAGCGGCGTGCCGCCTTCCGCACCACGGACGACCTGCCCCCGGAGCGTATCGCCAGCCACTACGCCGAGGATACGACGCAGCTCAGCGGCAACTGCATGGGGCTCGATAACTACACCGAGCTCTACAACGACGACATCCTGCGGGCGCTCACACGGCTGAACCCCATCTACCGCGAGGCGCTGCTGCTGCAGCAGGCCGGCTATAAGCTCGAAGAGATCATGGAGATAACGTTCCGCAACGGCACGCTCAAGACCCCCAATATCGAGACGGTCAAGAGCCGGCTGTTCCTGGCCAAGTTGAAGATGCGACAAATGATCGACCGCGATGGAAACAGCCGTAAAAAGTAAGTGGGCCATACGGCTCTTCTCCCACCTGGTACGCCGGACCCTCGACGCGGGGTTCCGCTTTCCGGGCGGCGCCGCAGCGCGGCGGGCCGTCGAGGGGTGCATCGTGGCCCTCGAAGAGCGCATCGGGCCACTCGACCGCGAGCGGGTCGCGGACTTCTGCATCTGCCAGGTATACACGCTCTCATCCGCAGGCTCCGGGCCGCTGCGCAGGCGCTGGCAAGTGACACGTTCCTTCAGCACGGCAGCCATAGAGCGCTTCATGGCCGACGGGAAGGGGGCGCGACGAAGGGAGGATCGCTGGCTCGCGGAGCACGGGCTCGCGCGCGGCGTGTTGGCAGACCTTATCCGTGATCGCTCGCAGCACCCGCTCGCGAAGTTCATATATCCCGAATATGAAGACCGCACCAAGGCCCGGCAGGCGGGAACGGAGGCCGGGCTTTATGTCTGCTCGCTCTCGACGCTGCTGTGGACGCCCTTTTCGCCCGTATGCCGTGCCTGCGCCATGGCCGGGGCGTGCCGCCGGATGACGGGCAGCCGCTATCCCGAGCTGCTGCGCATCCGTGAAGAGGAGTATGCGAAAGGAGGCGTGCGATGAGTGCCGCGCGCAATGCCCTTACGGCCGAGTACCTCTACGAGCTCTACTCGACGGCGATACGCAACGACGCGGTGTGCGGCGTGCTGGTGACGCACATGCGGCGGGAGTACCTCCCGGACCGCACGTTCCAGCATGTTCAGGAGCTCTTCGCCAGCCACTACCGCACCTACAAGGCCCCGCCCTCGTATGCCGTGCTCGCGCAGACATTCGCCTCCGATTTCGACGCCCTGGAGCTGGTGAACACCTTCCGCGAGTACGACGGAGAGAACAACCCCGAGGTGGTGGTGGACCTGCTCGAAACATACATCAAGGGCGTGCGCCTGCAGGCCGTATATGCCGAGGTAGGAAAGCTCTACAACCAGAGCCGCCAGGCCGAGGCCGAGGAGAAGCTCAAGGAGTACGCCGAGTGGCTCGCGGGATTCACGCTCAAGAGCTCGGCGTTCGTGGATGTGGTGAAGACCTTCTCCGTGCGCTTCAGCCGCAACCGCCGCCGCGAAGAGGAGCTGCAGGCGTCCGGCCTGAAGCCCGTCACGCGCTTCTATATCGCGGACCTGGATACGCTCAATGCCGGGCGCAACCTGCGCGGGCAGCTATCGTGTCTGCTGGCGTCGACGGGCGTGGGCAAAAGCCACATGGCAAAGCATATCGGACTGCGGGCCGACATCGACGACGGACTGCATGTGCTGCACTTCCAGCTCGAAGGGTCGGAAGAGGAGGCTCTGAATGCCTACAGCGGAGGACTCATCGCCCGTAACGCCTTCTACTTCGAGCGGGGGCATATCTCCGAGCTGGAGATGCGCCGCTTCGAGAAGCAGATCGAGCAATATGCCGGGAGCATCACCGTGCGCTCGTTCCCGCGCTTCGCGGCCCGCATCTCGACCATCGACATCCGCAACGGCATCGCCGAGTACCGCAAGATCAACGCCCGAACGCCCGACATAGTCATCATCGACTCGATGGACCTTTTGACCGACGCCTCACGACGACAGTGGGGAGCCGAGCACGAACGCAGCAAGCGCATCGCCGTGGCGAACGACCTGAAGGACCTGGCATCGGACGAGAACGTATGGATGGTGGCAACCTACCAGGCGACCATCGAGAACCGCGACTGGCTCAACGACGAGAACAACGTGCTCACCGAGTACAACTGCTCCGAGGCGAAGGGGCTGGCGCGGCCATGCACACACCTCATATCGCTCAACCAGTCCTCGGCCGAGCGCGAGGCAAACCTTATGCGGCTGCATGTGGCCAAGAGCCGTTTCTTCCGAAAGGGAGACACGTTCCGCATAGCCACAGACTACGACAACGAAACATTCTACGATGCGGCACGGACGATGAGTATGAGAAGATAAAAAGATTAAAGAACTTTATTTCCCATTCACAATACCCCCCCCCTGTCAAAAGTATTTGACAGGGGATATAATATGTGAAACTCATTCAATACCTTGATCTGGATCTGGGTATGTCGGAGGTATTCCCATTTTTATTTGTAGTTCATAAAGAGCACGCTTGGTATATCTCAACGGATGTTCTACTTGAGTTAGACTAAGTAATTTCGACAAGGCGGGTTCTATTTTTCGATTCACGTAATATTCGTATTCTGCCTCCATTGTTTGAGCAATTAAACCATGATTATCATTATAACTGGTTTTCATAGCATTGATCAACTCACGCAATATCTTCCGATCATCATATCCTAAATTATTCTTACGCACCAAACATCTGTAATATGCCTCAATATGATAGGGATTCATTTTGTTCTTCTCGTAATTATTCTTTGCCAGAGATAGAGCTTCCGGATAATTATGAAGTTTCACCAAAACAGTTACTAATTCTCTAGCAGCTTTAGTATATGAAGCGTTTTGCTCCAATATATTGCGGAATAGTCGCTCTGCATTGGGCAAATCGTCGGATAGTCTGTACATGAATCCCTTTAGAAATAACTTGTCTTGGCCGTGCATCTCCTCCACTGCAATATCGAATTTTGTTTTGTTCTGTTTTCGAGCTAAAGAAAGGCAATACCAATAGTTGATTTCTCGCTTTGCACCTTGATAAATACGGTGACCTTCTTTGAGAAATCCTTCACAGAGGCCAATAACGGCATCATAATGCTCTTTGTTATATAGTTCGATAATGGATTTGATTGCTACAGATGGTATAAGATATTTGCTATCATATTGTCCGTTCTTTATTGCAATTTGAATCCTATATAAATAATCGGAGAGATCTTCAGTTTCAAACGATGGTGTTAATGGTTCTGATAAATATTCTTTGGCCCTTTGCTCCATTCGCTCAGAGAAGCGAGCCAACGGTTTATAACCGGCACGATCGATATAATCGGCAACTCCAGCATCAAGTTGGATATATTCGTGATTAGGCCCAAAAAATTCAATTAAAGATAAATAATGGAGATCATCAATAATTTGATAGCAATTTTCCCTGAATTCATCTCCAACGATTTTCAGTAACATATGATCGCTAACAGAACCTAATGATGCCAATAAAACCATGATATCTATTAGCTTCAAATCACCGACACCTGTTGCTGTACAGTAGTCAATAATTTCTTTTATCGCTTTATCTCCAAATGCGATAATATGTTCTGCGTTTTTTCTTGCAAGCATTCGGCCATCTCTGTTAATGGTATCGATGGCCATAAAAATTTGCTCTGGAGAGTTATGAAGCTTAGTAGTCCAAAACACTATATCATCTTTATCAATCATTTGTAACCCAACATTCCGGGCGTAAGCATAAAAAAGAGTTTTTCGATCAGCTTCACTGAGAGGGTGCAACTCAACAAATAAACAATCTTTACGCTCGCGTACAAGATAGCTCTTAGGGGTTTGCACACTCGTGATAAAGAGACCTATAAATTTTTGAAGAGATGGGTTTGTGAGAATATCGATAAACCAATCTGCAATGTTTCCACTAGGAGAAATACATGCGCCATTATCTATAATCAGAATATGTTGTTTGGTTTTATATGCCTGATTCAGAAGATCAACTGCGACATTGACTTTTTTGTCTTTGTCCCAAATATCCCACGAAAAATCAGTTAGATTATATGATAACAAATAGTAATTCAACTGAAGAATAAAATTCTCAATGGAATCACCTCGAGACAATGAAATATCGAAAGGATCTTTTGCATACCCTAGTTTGGATTGAGTGAATTTTTTCAGGAATTTTCGGCGCCCAATATCTTTACGCCCACTAACAACAATCGCTTTGATGTCTTTATAGTTAGTTGAAGAGTATAATTTGCTCTCAAGATATTCCATCTCATTATTGCGCCCAACAAATAACTCGTCGCGCATTTTAATTTCAGGTCTCTTTCGATAGATAATCTCCCGTTGTTTCTGAATAATATCACGGGACAATAATCGAGTATTCAAGAAAGTTTTGAGATTCATCACCTCTTCTTTCGTGATCCATGTCGGAATATTACCACTCGTAAATTTGATAGTAGGATCGATTATATAAGGGAAAAATTCGAGTTTACCTTTCTCCATTCTATCCCGAGCCTTTTCAATCTCAATTTTAACCCACTCTGAATCTAAAGCGCTTTGTGATATCAAGAGAATAAAAATATCGGCACTTCTAATCTTCCTGAAAATTTCGTCTTTACTTTTTTTTGCGGGTTCAAAATCGTAGGCATCTACAATACATACTGTCCGACCTAAACTCTCGACTAGTGATTCAACGAAGGGTTTTTGAATACTACTATGGGATATAAATGCTCTAATCATAATGTATATGTAATTTAATCCATGATAAAAATACGATTTTTAGCTGTATATAAAAACAAAACTCACGATTCTTTAATTCTGAATCTTGTTCCCGGCCTACTCTTAAAGGCCATGAACAAGGAACATACATACCTTACCGAAGAGATCGCGCGTGAACTCGGTGCTCGGCGCGACGGCTCGGGTCGCAACCTCATCGCCCGTTGTCCGTACTGCGGGAAGGATGGCAAGTACGGCGTCTACATAGGCCCCGCCACGTCCCGCAAGCAGCCCTTCATGGCGCACTGCTTCTCTTGCGGGGCGTCCACGCACTCCTTGGAGCGGACGCTCGAAGCCATCGGCCGTCCCGACCTGATGGTGACGCCCACCGCAGACCCCTCAGCCAAGCTCGACTGCACCCTGCTGTTCCCGCTCGCCGCGCAGGAGGAGATCGACGACGAACTGGGCATCGTGCAGATGCCGGAATTCTGGCGCCGCACCTTCCTGCACCCGTACCTCAAGGGCCGAGGCTTCACCTTCGACGACTACGAGTTCTTTCCGGTAGGTACGACGCGGGGCGTGAACTTCCGCTACGACGACTACGTGATCTTCCCGGTCATCGACTCCGGGGATACGGTGGGATACGTCGCCCGCCACCTCTGGCCCAAGGGCGAGATCGACGCCTATAACCGCCGTGCGAAATTTACGGGCGACTATCCGATCCGGCGCTTCAGGAACTCTACCGAAAACGACTTCGTCAAGCTGCTCTACAACTACGATGCGGTGGTGGAAGGCAGCACCGAGACGGTGATCCTCTGCGAAGGTATTTTTGATGTTGTGGCCCTCACACGCAAGCTCGACCTCTACGAATCCTCCCGCGTGGCCGTGGTGGCGACCTTCGGCAAGAAGGTCTCGCAGGCCCAGATCTACAAGCTCCAGACTAAGGGCGTACGCAACGTCGTGGTAGGCTACGACGGCGACGCGGTGGACGCCACGAAGAAAACCGCCGGGGAGCTCAGCCGCTACTTCGAGGTACTCGTGGCCGATATTCCCGACCCGGAAAAGGATTGGGAAGACCTCTCGCCGCAGGAGATCTACGACCTCTTCGCATACCGCCTGCACACGCCCGTGGAGTATAAAATCAACAAGATACAGCAACTATGAACGACCTTATCCGATGGCTCGACAGCCAAAACATAGACTACCGTGTCGTGGACGGCGAGGTGGTCGATATACCAGACTTCGGACGCCTGTTCCGCGCCGACCTGTCCGGTGTGAAAAGCATCTTCCGCCAGCGGGGCGACGAGCAGGTTTTCAACCTGATGGAAGACCCGCAGACGCTCATCGACGAGGGCATCTTCCACGTCGCCTTTCCCTTCGGCGACAACTGGTACTACTACGACCTGCGCGAAGAGTTTTCGATGAATATCTTAAAGCATATCGGCCGTCCCAGGCCCGACGGCTGCGACATCCCGTTCGTCAATCTGGGCGTACATACTCCCTACGAGCTTCTGAACGGCTCGGGCGATATCGCAAGCTGGGTCGCCAAAGCGAAATGGCTGGGCCAGACGGCCCTCGGCCTCTGCGATCGCAATACGATGGCCGGGACGCTGGCATTCCAGAAAGAGTGCGCCAAGGCCGGCCTGAAACACGTCTTCGGATACTCCCTGACGCTCGACCACGAGGAGGGCGAAGTTCCGCTGAAGGTCTACTGCCAGACGCAGCGGGGATTACAGAGCCTGCTGCGCATCCAGAAGGCCGTGATGGTGGACCGCGAGGACGGCAGGATCGACATCGAGGCCCTGGCGGCCTGCGGGCGCGGCAATGTCCTCGTGCTGGGTACGCTCGCGGCTTCGTGGATGACGGAGAACCGCCCGATCATCGTGCGGCTGCGCGAGGCGTTCGATGCGCTCTATTACCAGATAGACCCTACGGAGTTCAAGGCCGACCGCATCGACGTGCGGCGGCTGGAGAGTATGCGGCGCTATTTCCGCACGTTCTGCCGAGGCGGCGCGTTCGAGGTGGAGCCGGTGCTGATCCCGGACAGCTACTACATCGACCGGGACGACGCCCGCAGCAAGGTCGTCCTGAACAAGATCGCGACGGGGGCCGCGCACGAGCAGAGCGACGAGCAGTACCTGCGCTCGGCCGGAGAGCTGCTCGACAAGCTGCGGCCGCTGTTCGACCCTGCACACTGGGACGCAGACGAACTGTTCCGGCGGATGTGCCGCAATGCGGTGCGGATCGCCGAGGGCGCCGAGGCCCGCTTTGAGACGGGCCGGATGTATATGCCGCGCTACGACATGACTCCCGACGAAAAACTCCGCTACGGCGACCGGCGCCGCATGTTCCTCGCCCTGCTGGACGAGGGCCTGGAGCGGAAGATACCCCAAGAGGATCATGCCCGCTACCGGGAACGGCTGCGGGACGAAGTGTATATCATCGAATCCACCAACAACGTGGATTATTTTCTGATACAGTGGGATATCATGCAGGAGGCGCACCGCAGGGGCATCGTAACCGGTATCGGTCGCGGTTCGGCCGGAGGGTCGCTCGTGTCGTACATGCTGGAGATCATCTCCATCGATCCGCTGGAGTACGACCTGCTCTTCTCGCGTTTTCTCGTCCCGGAGCGCTGCGGACTCTACTGGCAAGAGGAGGTTACGAAATTCTGCGGCCGCATAGACCTTCCCCCGGGCAGCAAATATGTAGAGCTACGGCTCGATGGGCATACGCTCCTTTTCGAGCGTGATGCGCGACTGCGTATCCTGCGCGGCGCCGAGGAGCTGACCGTCTATGCCGACGAGCTGCGCTGCGACGATGAGCTGATCCTCGACAATAAGGACCTGCTCTGGAATATGGACTACCACCGCTAACAGATCGATACTATGCTGAAAATACGACAAGTGAGCATCGAACGCACGGACCGGACGCTTTCGGTCCTCGACAGCGAAGTGGGGCGCGGTCTTAGGCAGGGCGGCCACTTTACGCTCCCGGATATCGACTCGGACATACAATCCGACCGCCGCCAGGAGATCCGGGAATATCTGGAGCGGAGGTATAATACCGATGGGCGGCAGCGGGTCTTCTCGGCCGGGACGTTCTCGACCCTGAAACTCAAGGCTGCGATCAAGGACGTGGCGCGCGTCCACCGCGTGCCGCACGGGCTTGTGAATTACATCACGGCGATTTTCGAGGACGACAACATGACCTGGACCGACCTGTTCCGCTTGGCGGCGCGCAACGCGAAAGTGCGGCGTTTCGTGAATGACTATCCCCAGGTGGTGGAAGATATACGGGGGATCATGGGCCAGCCGCGCGCAGCCTCGATCCACGCTTCGGCCGTCATCGTCACTCCGGCGGAAAAAGACGGGCGCCCGGCCGAATGTTTCGACTTCCTGCCGGTCCGCAAGATGGACGGCCTGCTGGTCTCGGAGCTGGACGGATACTCCGTGGAGGAGATCGGCCTGCTCAAAGAGGATATCCTGGCGACCAAGGAGCTCTCGAAGCTCGGGGCCGTTCTCGGCGATGTCAATCGCGAATACGGCACGCACTACACGCTGGAAGATATTGCGCGTCACGAATTGCGCGATGAGAAAACCTACCGCCTGCTTGCCGACGGATATACCCAGAACGTCTTCCAGTTCTCCTCGCGCGGCATCACCAAGTTCATCATGGACGTGCAGCCGGACAATATCGAGGACCTGATTATCATCAACGCCCTTTACCGTCCGGCAACGCTCGACGTAGGCGCTACGGAGGAGTACGTGCGTTATAAGCGCGGCGAGGTCGTTCCGGTCTATAACTTCGGGACGTATGAGGCGACGAAGAACACCTATGGCCTGATGACCTACCAGGAGCAGTTCATGTCCATCGCGCATACGCTCGGAGGCTTCGACCTGGGTAAGACGGACGTGCTGCGCAAGGCGATCGGCAAGAAGAATCCGGAGCTGATGGCCTCGCTCAAAGACGACTTCATCGCAGGCGCCGTCGCCAACGGATGCCCCGACGAGGAGGCCAGCGAGATCTGGCACAAGATCGAGACGGCCGGCGGGTATTCGTTCAACCGCTGTATCAGCGGCCGGGAGCGTATTTACCGTCCCCAATGCGGCCGCTGGCAGCCTACCATCGCCCAGATGTACCGTCTGATGCACGAGGCCGAATATGCCCGGCAAACAGGGCATCTGCCGTTGCGGCATAAATATCTAAACTATGGCTACGGCGTCGCTTTCTCGTTGAATGAAAAGCAGCGTCTGGTAAAGAACCGCATCAGGGATATCCGCTTTGCGGGATACAAGGCCGTCTACCGTATTACGCTGGAAGACGGCAAAACATTGGACGTGACGGCCAACCACAGGCATCCGACCCAGCGCGGCATGCTGCGCACGGACCAACTCGTAGCCGGCAAAGACCGTATGTTCGTCAATGCCGGCCGCATCAAGATCGACAGTGAGTTCCGCTTTACGGACAAAGGCCGTGGGAACGACCCCGAGTACCACGATCCGGGCCGCCGTAAATGGGGAGAGAAAGGGTTAGGCGCCGCTCCCGTTACCGTCGCATCCGTCGCGTATCTCGGAGAGGAGGAAGTTTACGATGTGGAGATGGAGGCCCCGTACCACACCTTCCTGACGGGCGGAGGCGTTGTGACCTGCAACAGCCACGCTGCGGCCTATGCCCTTACGGCCTATGTGGGCGCCTGGCTCAAGGCCAACTACGCCACGGCCTTCTACACCGTAGCCCTGCAGTGGGCCGACGATACGCAGATCGCGACGCTGATGTCCGAGATGGAGCAGTGCTCCACGGCCCGCATCGTTCCGCCCGAGATCAACCGCTCGGCCGTGCAGTTCTACACCGACTACCGCAGCGACAGCATCTACTGGTCGCTGAGCCGTATCCGCATGGTCGGGGTCAAGACTGCGGAGTACATCGTCCGGGAGCGGGAGCGCTTCGGGGACTTTACGAGCGTCGAGGAGTTCATCCGCCGTATCTTCCGCCACCGCTTCCGCAAGCTGCGGACGTGGGAGGACGAGGAGGCCATGGCCCCGGAAGGCCGCGTGCCGGTGAACGCCCGCCACGTCAAGCACCTGATCCTTGCCGGGTGCTTCGACGCCCTGGAGCGTATCGACGCCGTGGACGGACGCTACGGCATTCTGCAGCGGGCCGCCGCGGAGCTCGGCTTCGCCCTCGACGAGCGGGAGTTCGACCCGCAGCACATCGGCAAGCACTACTTCTGGACACGCCTGCAGATCGCCGTGTCGGGCATCGGCTCGATCGACTACCGCCGCATCTTCGACAACTCGCCGGTACGGCAGCAGGTCAAGGGCCGCGCCTCGTATATGAGTCTGCGCGAGGCCGCAGTATTGGAAAACGAAGGGAAAAGAATCGCCGTATGCGCAACCGTAACGCAGGTCGAGGAGCTATCCTATAAGGACAAGGCCACCGGGGATCGGGTGTCGTTTTGCAAGGTCGTCCTGCAGCAGAACACCGACACGATGGAGCTGGTCTGCTGGAACGACTTTTACAGCGCGCACCGCAGCCAGGTCGCCGCTCTCAAGGACCGCATCGTGATCGTCTCGGCGGTCATCAAGTACAGCGACTACGCCGGAGTCAACACGTTGAACACCTATAAAACATCCATACTATCGCAAACAGAATGAAACCCACGATTATTGCCATCGTCGGAGCGTCGGGCTCCGGCAAAACCACGCTGTCGAAGTACCTGCGGCAGCGTTTCGAGATACCGGTCATCGTCTCGACGACCACCCGGCCCCGGCGCGAGTCGGAGGCCGAAGGCGAGGATTACTTCTTCGTGAGCAGCACCAAGGCGTACCGCCGCGAGGATATGCTGACCTACACCCGCTTCGGCAAGTACGAATACTTCTCGCTGCGCAGCCAGCTCCCGGCGTCGGGCTACTGCACCTACGTGGTGGACGAGAACGGCGTGAAAGCCCTCAAACGCTCCGCAGGCGAACAGTATCATGTCTTCGCAGTCTATGTCGCCTGCCGCCGGGAAACGCTCCTGGCGCGCGGCATAGAGGCCGAGCGCATCGCCCGCGACAGCCACCGTCCGCAGGTGGACTATTCGCAGATCGACGTGGTGCTGGGCAACAACGGCTCCGAGGAGGAGTTCCAGGAGGCGGCAGAACAACTCATGCAGATTCTCGAACAATGGCGGCACCTGCAGTAACCCCCAAGATCTATACGGCCATCGGTCTGGACTTCGAGACGGGAGGTCTCGATCCGGCGCGTTGCGCCTGCACCCAGATCGCCCTGCAGGCCCTGCGCCTCGACACGCTGGAGGTGTTCGACCGCTACGAGAGCTACATCGCCCCGTACTGCAAGCAGGAGCTGGGCGCCGCACGCCGCAAGGTGCTGCGCGCCAAGAACGTTCCGGCCGACAGCGCCGAGCGCATGGACTACGAACAGGTGGCGCTCGACTATTCGGGCATTACGATGGAGATGCTCACGGCGCAGGGCGTCGATTTGAAGGAGGTGGCGGCGTCGGTCATCGACTTTGCGCGGCGCGCGACGCTCTCCAAGGGCGTGCAGTGCAAACCCGTGCTTATAGGCCAGAACATCACCTTCGACGTCGGGTTCCTCACGCAGCTGATGAACTACGCCGGCCTTACGGCCGAGTTCGAGAAGACCTTTGCCGGGAGCAAGGATTTTTACGGCAACTTCCAGCCCTTATACCTGGATACGATCCTGCTGGCAAGGCTCACGCTGGCAGGCGATCCGTCCGTAGCCTCGTACAAGCTGGAGCTGGTCGCCGAGCGGCTCGGCATCGAACTCGATGACGCCCACGACGCGGCGGCCGACACGGCCGCGACGCTCGACATCGTACGGGTATGCGCCGCACGCCTGCGCAACGTCGACGGTGCGCTCCCGGCCGCCACGCCCCGGCAGAAAACAAGAGACCATTTTCAGATATAACGACGATACGCCATGGAACAGAACGATCATATAACGCTCGGCCGCAACGAGCAGGGCGAAGAGACCATCACCTTCCGCGTGGAAGACCTGACGACCTACGGCGTGCTGGGCAGCGACGGCGTGGAGTTCATGGCCGCGATCTCGGGCTACGGGCTCAACATCGCCTTCAACATGAAGCTCATCAACTCCCTGGCCGATGCCGAGGCGATGGCCGACGGCATGGCCGATGTCTTCTATGAAGCCCTGATGGCACAGCTGATCGCCCAAAAGCGGGACTTCGCAAAACCTCCCGAGCCGTAGCGCTCTATTCTTGAGTGAAGGAAAGGAACCATGAAAAAGAATGAAATAGAGGTCGTACAGGCCGAAGAGGTCGAGGTGCTGGATGTGGAGCGCCCCCTGCCGCTGACAGAGGCGCAGGAGCGCTTCTGCCAGCTATACGTCTGCGGCGGAGTGTGCTATGCCGGGCAACTGGACAAATGCTACAAGGAGGTCTTCGGCGCAGACCGGAGCGCGGAGACCGGAGCCCGCAAGCTCACGCGCAATCCGGCCGTCATGGCCCGCATCCGCGAGCTCGGGGCCGAGATGATCTCCGAAACGGAAAGTATCGCCATCAAGATGCAGATCAGCCAGACACTGCGCACCATCCTCCGGGAGACCTCGACGGATATCTACCGCGACCGCTACGGAAACCCGCTCTCCCCGGCGCCCATGCGTGCCGTAGCGGTGAATGCCGCCAAGGCGCTCATGGAGATGTATCCCGTGAAGAACGGCGGCGATGCGAAGTTCAAGATCGAAGGCAACGACAACAACATCGTCTTCAACGTCATCGTCCCGCGGATCGAGAACCCTGACGCCCATGACCGGGAAGAGTAAGCGCCCCGAGGGCGGCAAGACATCCCGGGGCAGTATCGAGCGGGCCGTATACCTGATCCTGATAATCCTCCTGACACTATACGGGATATGGAACAGCGAAGCGGCCGTCAGCCTGCTGGGAGCACTCAAGGATGCCTTTTCACTATTGATAAACAATACGCCATGACAAACACCACCGGAAAATTCCAGAAATTCGTGGAAGACAACCTCAAGATCATCGTTACCGTACTTGCGTTCTTCGTAACGATGTACGTGCAGCACACCAACAATACGGCCCGCATCGCCGAGTTGCAGAGCAAGTGCGTGGATCTGGAAACCCGCATCGCCAACCAGTACGACCGCATCAACACCATCAAGCTCGACAAGGCCGTATTCGAGGCCACCATGGCCCAATTCTCTTCCATCCAGTACGACCTGCGGGAGATGCGGGACGACATCAAGGAACTGCTTAAAAACTACCGATAAGATGAAGAAGACAACAGCGAGAGTAAGAATAGTGCCCACCGATGAACTCAACACCATGCACCTGGCAGGACTGTGCGGCCGGTGCGGCACGGTCACCGAACAGGTGTTCAGTACCGCCGAGAAGCTGACCGGCTACATGGTGCTGCTCGACAAATCCTTCCAGGGCGAATACCTCTGGTTTATCCCCGAAGACGCCGTAGAGGATGCGCAGGACAATTAACCGCCTGCTGCTTGCAGCCCTGGCAGTGCTCCTCATCGCTACGGGCCTGCTGTGGCGACGGGCCGCAAGGCTCGAACGCGAACGCGACCGCTACCGCAGCAACACCGAGACGCTGCTCTCGGACGTGCAGCGCCGCCAGATAGACTCCACGACGATGGCCCTCGACGTGCGGGCACTGCGCCTCACGGTGGCCGAGTACGAGGAGTACCGGGCACGCGACGCCGAACAGATACGCCGCCTCGGGACCCGGATCAGGGACCTCGAAGCGGCGGCGCGGCATCAGTTGGAGGTGCAGGCCCGGGTTACGGCGCCCGTGCGGGATTCGGTGATCGTGCGCGACACGGTATTCGTGCCCGTGAAGACCGTGGAGATGATAAACCCCCATATCGAATTCCGGGGCGTCATCGCGGACAGCGTACTCAAGGCCGACATCCGCCTGCCCGTTACGCTCCGTCAGGCCATATCCGTAGAGTACAAGCACAAGTTCCTATGGTGGCGGTGGAAGGTCAAGGGCATCCGGCAGGTCATAAGCAGCGACAACCCCTACGTCGAGGTCAAATACTCGGAGTACATCAAGATTGAGAAGCGGTAGATGGTGTACTTTCCTTTGGCGTGAGCAGTGTGTCTTCCATATACTCGTATCCAAGTGCAAATGAAACAGGTTCATTTCGTGTTTTTTCTGTCGAGGCAAAGTCAAGACGATATCTTTGTGGCCTTGCGTTTTCGTCCTGATCGAGAGGGTTCGGCATATAAATCATCGTAAAGTCCTTGCTCTTATCAGCCAGGTCTTTCTCGCACAAGGGAATGAATGTTTGGAACACAAAATTACTGTATGCAAGCAGAAACAAGCAATACGGCACTTTTTCCGAGGCATTCTCCTTACGCATAAATAGGGCTACTGTTGGGAACTGCAATGGACGGGGGCCAGGATATATCGAAAAGAACACCGGTAACTCATTCATCTTATATTTTGGCTTGTCAATATCCTCATTGAGCCAATCTATGGTTTTCTGAAAGTATGGCATTTCTGTTTCCGGCATAATACTCAGAGCCATTTTGGTCAGACATTTATGCACCATAACCGGAGTGTATGACCGCTTCCCTTTGAATCGGATGATGTTGGAGTCTTGGTCTAACTCGAATAGTTCATGCTCTCCTTCATAATATTCGATCTGGAGACCAGTGTTACCCATAGCAATATGCGAGCGTTCTTGTGATGACGGTTTGTAAGTTGGTACGCCTCGTTTACCCCAAACCTGAGCCAATGAATGAAACAATGCCATATACGCAGCCAAATCGGTTTCCATCTTTGAGAAATGAGCATTGCAGGTATCGCACTCATACATGGAAATAAGCGTTTTGTTCCCAATCAATTCTGGAATAGCGTGTTTGGTTTGTTTGAATTTGACTTCCGGTTTTTGTTTGCCGCAAAAGCGGCATTGGCGATTCGTTTTATCTCCGAGTTCAATTCTTTTGTCTGTATTCAGATGATATATTACCCCATTAGTGTAGCTTGCCGACAGGCGTGCCATGTGTTGATCGAACAATTCTTTTGTCATAGAACTTTTTTTATATAATATAAACAAAACGGCCTCTAAAGTCAAGAGGAGAAGCTATTTTTTTTGTAATATTTTTTTAGCTCTATGAGTCACTGCGAATGCTCCGCCGTATCTAAGCAGTAAAAAATACTGAGATCGGCATTAGATAAAGCAAGGCCGGAACGTAATTGACGCTCCGGCCTTGTTCTGTTGAAGGCTACTGCTTTCGGCGATGGGTCTTATTCTTTCTTGTCTTTGATTACATGTTTGGGGAATTTCGTGTATTCACGGACGGCATCTTCGTAGCGGTCTTTAATCATAGCGTATTTCGGAGATTGGCGTATCGCAACGTCAGATTTAACGATTAGGTCGTTATCGCTCTCGTGGCAGAAAAGATCGTGGGTGCCGGTCGCATTCGCTTTGAGGTTGTGAAGCAGTATGTCGAGATCCTCGTACTCGTCTATTTGCAGGCAGTGCTCGATAGCCTCCAACGTGCTTGCAAAAGCCTTGATATATTCACCAATCTTGTGTAGCGTGTAGCTTCGGTTCATAGCCGTATCGTAAGCACTTCGGGCGGCGATTTTCTCAATTCTCGTATGCTGCTCGTTGATCTCGGTCTTCAACCTTTCGATTTCGGCCAACTTGCTTTTGATCTCCAAAGCGTTGATGATCTGCCAGCCGACGGCAAAAGTTACGAGGATGCCGATCATACCGACCATTACTCCGATGAAAGTATCGAGCGACACTCCCGTCAGCGAACTTGAGCGACATAACCATAATACGGCTAAAATCACGACGCCGACAAGCGCCATGAGCGATAGAATCACGCTGAGGTTCTTTTTCATTTTCATTTTTCTTTCAGGTATTTTTGCCTCACTAATATACGAAAAATTCCAATCCCTTTGCGCTTTTGAGCCCTATTCTTCGGTAAACACCACCGAAGATGAAACTTACAGTCACACGTATTTTCAAGGGGCCGGACTACACCATCGGCCGCCTCCACATCGACGGGACCTATTTCTGCGATACGCTCGAAGATCCGGTGCGCACGCTGCCGGCCTCGTGTCCCGATACCCCTAAAGGCGCGGCCTGCCGCTGCGGGGAGAAAGTCTATGCCCGCACGGCCATTCCTGCCGGGTGCTACAAGCTGACGATGGAACACAGCCCGCGTTTTGGGCGGCGGTTGCCGTATCTGCACGACGTACCTCATTTCCTGGGTATCCTCATCCATTCCGGAAATACGGCCGACGACTCGGCCGGCTGCCTGATCGTAGGCAGGAACAAGGTCAAAGGCAAGGTGCTCGATTCGCGCGTGACGCTGGATGCGCTTATCGCCAGGATCGAGGGAGCGGCCTCCGTAACTATCGAGATACGCTGATGGCTACACGAAAGCTCATACCGCCAGAAGGACTGCATATCGACTTCCAGCCTTCGCCCAAGCAATACGAGCTGTGGAAACTCCTGCAGCCGGAGTGTCATCTGTGCGGCGGCAAAATCGAGCAGCAGCTCGTGGGAGTCGACGCTTATGGAAATCCACGCTACAAACCGATTTGTTTCCACTGTCATAATTCGAATATCCCGCAGCTCATCCTGGGCGGCGGTGCCGCTGGTAAACTCAACCTCTGCCAGCCTATACGGTAACGTATAGAAAACAACCTCTTTAATTGCTGGGAACTCTGACCGTGTGGTGACGCAGACAATCAGCAGCCAAGACGCCTTCAGCGCGTAAGGTTCATCGACTATCCCGTAAGGGAGTACGGCCGAGCGGCCGGAAAAGGGAGGCTCCTACTCAAGCATAGGATGAAGATATAGTCAGGCCTGCATAGAAATATGCAGCAGCGATAAGCGGTTACCGATTAGCGACCGGTAGCGAACAGAAAAATCCGGGAGGAAAAAGTTATGTGATGTCCGTATGGATTCTGAGCACATGTATCCGCTTTGCGGATGTACGTGCCGCTATCGTGCGCAAGACCTTGAAGAGCCTCAAAGAGAGTACGTGGAGAACTTTGTTGAGGGTCTGCAAGGAGTGGGGGCTGGTTGAAGACGTCCATTATCAAATCAACAACCTCTCCGGCACTCTTCGCTTATGGAACGGCTCGATCATCATGATGCTGGAGGCCAACTCCATTCCCAGCGATCCGAACTTCGAGCGCTTCGGCTCCTGCGAGTTTACCTTGGTGGGCGCCGACGAGGTCTCCGAGTTGGAAGAACGCGCTTTGGAAGTTTTGTTCTCCCGTATCCGCTGGAAGGTGCACGAAACCTTGGGCGTTGCGAAGCTGCTGATGACCACGAACCCCACGACCAACTGGATTCGCGGCCGCTTCGTGCAGGACGACGACGGCAACAAGGTCGTCCCGCGCGAAGGGGAATACTACGTCCCGTTCTCTGTTTTCGATAATCCCGACATCGCCTTCCGCCAGACCTACGAAGCGGCCCTGAACAAGATCAGCGACCAGGCGACCAAGGAGCGTCTGCTTTACGGAAACTGGGATTATATCGAGTCGAATGCCATGTCGATCTACAACAAGTTCGACGGCGCCCGCCACCTGATAGTGGGGCTCAAGGAGCAGGTGTACGACCCCTCGAAACCCATCGTTACGACCTGGGACTTCAATATCTTCCCGCAGATGTCCGTGCTGCTCGCGCAGATCGACTACGAAAAGAAACGGGTCTACATCCTCGAAGAGATACTGGGCAAGCCGGAGTCCAAGGAGAACAACACGCCGGCCCTGAGCCGCAAGCTCCGGGGCAAGCTCTACCGGGATAAGCACGTCGGGGGCGTCGATGTTACGGGCGACCCCTCGGGCCTGCACCGCTCGACGACGAACGAGGAAGGGATCAACAACTACACGCTGATTCTCGACACGCTGGGCGGCGGCGTGCTGCGTCCCAAATTGAAGCTGCTCAAAAAGCAACCGCCGCAGGTCACGCGATGCGACTTCGTGAACGAGGTGTTCGAGGGCTATAACGGCTGGGAGATACGGATCGACATGCGCTGCCGCAAGCTCACCGAGGACCTGCTCTACCAACTGCGCAATGACGACGGCACCAAAGCCAAGAAGAAGGTCGTGGACAGCAAGACGGGCGTAAAGTTCGAGAAGTACGGACACCTCTCGGACTGCCTCGACTATCTGTTATGTTACTACCTGCGCGACAACTGGTATCGCTTCAAGAATGGCGAGGACAGCAATGTGGGAGTGCTCTCGACCGCCGTGCTGCACGAGGGATTTTGTTACTGACGAATTTACCGGAAACCATGTATCGGAGATTTTTGAACGACAACGACTATCTGAGCGTCATCACGCCCGAAGCGCTTGCCCAGATCACGCGCGGCGATACGGGGCGTATGGTGCAGGCCGAGGAGTCGGCCGAAATGAGCATCATCGAATACCTGAGTGAGAACTACGAGATCGAGCGGGAACTCTACAAGGGAAAGTATATTGCGGATTACGACCGCCGCATCTCGTTCCCTGTCGGCGCGCATTTTTATTTCGAGGGGCAGATCCACGAAGTGATCCGCTCGATCAGCGGTTACAAGGCCCCGGCGGCCGTGGTGTACTGGGAGGAGTCTTCGGATCCGAACGTCTTTGTGGAAAACGTCCCGTTCTACTCCCAGTTCAAAACGTATCGTCCGGGAGAGCTGGTGGCGTATAACGGCATCTGCTACCAGTGCATGGCCGAGAACGGCTACGACTTCGACAACATCCGTCTGCCGATGGCTACGGGATGGATCGAGTACGTTCCGCAACCGTGGGTGCCGCGCGAGTATGCCCTGTGGGACGTGGCGGAGTTCGGCGGGACGTTTTATGCCGTGACGTCGCTCGAAGACTTCGACACGAACCTCACGCCGGCCGACTCGCCCAACTGGGGCGAGATCGCCGAGTACGATCCGCAGTACAATGCCTATGAACTCTCGGACCACGAATACGTGGTCTATGACGGGCGGGTGTGGTATCCCGAGATCGACGTCAATGCCGACGAGCCGCAGGTGGGAGTCAATATCCTCGTGCGCGACCCTCGCAACTACAACCTCAAGAAGCACATGGTGCGGCTGGCGGTCTACGAGCTCACGAAGCTCATCGCGCCGAACAACGTCAGCGCCACTCGGGTCAAGGACCACGAGGATTCGATGAAGTGGCTCTACGACGCCTCGAAGCTGCGCATCAATCCGCAGATACCGCGCAAGATCGCCGAGGACAAGAAAGAGGTCATGGACTGGCAACTGGCGACATTCCAGGCCGACTACGACCCGTGGAAGAATCCGTGGTTGACCTGATATGCAGCCAATAATGATGCAGAAAGACCCGATAAATTTTATCGGGTCTTTGTTTTATTATTATTTTTGTATTCAAATAGTTGTAATTGCATGAAGAAAAGTATCAAATGGATCGTGTCGGTCGGATTATCGGGAGCGCTGGTTCCTGTTTTACAGAAGGGATTTAACTTAATTCCTTGGGGTAAATTTGTCGAAGTAGATAATTGGAGATGGTTAGTTGAGCCCAAAGTTAGCATATTATCAATCATTATTTTTGTATCGGTACTTATTTTGGTGGTACGTGGTACTAAAAGATTCTATCGCGGAGGCCAAGAAAATTATTTGAAGAAACTCAATTCTCATATAGATGCCGAACATGGGATAAAGATCACATGGGATGTGGGAATTGGAACGATTTACAATAATGATCCGTTTGCTTATAACATCAAAATGTTCTGTATAAAGCATGGAGAAGTGCCACTCAGAATGATTCATGGATGTTGCCCGGACTCTTCGTGTCTGAATCATAGAGCTTCGCTGAACGAATACCTGATCAAAAATAAGATTGAGTCTATGCTATTACATGAGCGCGATAAATTGAAATAACTGGTATTCGAAGAACACCTTTCCTTTTTAGATATCATTTAACCATACAATAGTTTATGTCCATACAACCGTTATTCGATCTTACAGGTAAGGTAGTCATCGTTACCGGCGGCGGCAACGGCATCGGCCGTGCCTGCTGCGAAACGCTCGCAGAGGCAGGGGCCACCGTCGTGGTAAGCAACCGCACACCCGAAACCGGCGAGGCCGTGGCACAAGCCATCCGCGACAAGGGCGGCAAGGCTCTGGCTATCGCATGCGATGTGCTCGACGACCGGGCGCTGGAACATCTGGTCGAGCGCACCGTCGAGGAGTTCGGAGCGATCCATATTCTCGTGAACAATGCCGGCGGAGGCCGGGGCGGTCACGAGAATCCGTTCGAGCTCAGTGCCGAGGAGTTCGAGGCCATCTTCCGCTTGAACATCTTCAGTGCATGGAAACTCTGCAAACTCGTGGTGCCTCACATGGCCAAATCGGGTTACGGCAGCATCATCAACATCACCTCGATGGCCAGCATCAACAAGAGCCCGAACATGAGTGCCTACGCCTCCTCGAAAGCGGCGCTCAACCATATGACGGCCAACCTGGCATTCGACTTCGGCCCCATGAACGTGCGCATCAACTGTGTCGGTCCGGGAGCCACGCGTACCCGTGCGCTCTCGACGGTGCTGACGCCCGAGATCGAGAGCCGGATGCTGGCCCATACGCCGATTCACCGGCTCGGCGAGCCCTCCGACATCGCGGGCGCCGTGCTCTACTTCGCCGCTCCGGTCTCCGAATGGGTGAGCGGGCAGGTGCTCTTCGTCAACGGCGGCGGCGTGCAGACGCTCGATTGACGTACTGCACACAAAACTATAATTAAATCGTTCAGTAATTGCTTGATATAGGCTGATATGCTATTGGCCTATTTTAATTGTAACCGATTTAATTTTAGTTCTAATGATTTAAGTGTCAAATCTTTATTATTTTTGTCGAAACACATCAAGCATTTGCAACAATGACACAGAAACAACCGAACATGACCAGGGCCGATATGGTCGCCGAGATCGCCAAACGTACCGGTGTGAGCAAGGCCGACATCAAGATCATCGTCGAGACTTTCCTTCAGCTCATCAAAGAGTCCATTCAGGAGGGGATGTCGATCCAGCTGCGAGGTTTCGGCACATTCTTCCGCAAGAGAAAAGCGCCCAAGAAAGCCCGCAACATCAGCAAAGGCATAACGATAGAAATTCCGGAGCACGAAGTGCCTGCCTATAAACCTTGTAAGGAGTTTGCTGATAGTATCAAGAATTACTGATTTCGATGGCCATACTCGAAGAGCATATCGTCCTACGCAAACGCAGGAGTTCGGGAGAACCTAAACCGCACCGGATCAGACTGGAAAAATTGCAGCCGGATGACGAATTGATCGTCGAGATAGTGATCGACTCCAAAAACGATATTCGGAGTTGGTTTCACTTCAAGCCGGAAGACCTTGCAGGCCGGCGGAGCATTCTTTTCCGCGTGTCGGGGGAACAGGTTTATTGGTTGGTCGGATCGGCTCCGAAGCAGATATTGGGTACGACGGCCAAAAGGTTGCTGCCGAACCCAGAGCCCAAACGAAGAGGGCGGAAACCCAAAGAGAAGCCGGTAAAAGTCATCGATCCCGATTGGCGTAAACAAAAGCGTGGCCCGAAGGTTCGGCAGGTGCTGGTATTCGATGAGGAAATGCAGCTCAAAGGTATCATCCCCTCGCTGAAGGATACGGCGAGGTTGCTCAATCTGCGGCCGGAGGCAATCGACAAGCTGTGTAAGACCAAGCGTCAGTCGTACGAAACGGGATTATCGTTCCGGTATTTGTGGAAGAGGCTCGACTTCGACATTACCGACTTCAAGCTGACCGCCCAGCAATATGATGCGCTTTGCAAGCGAAAACCTGCGGACGACAACCCCTCTTCGGAAGAGTAAATAAAAAAAAGGCGTGAATAACATCACGCCTTTTTTATTGTATCTCAATGCTTATTTTGTAGCCGCCAATGAGACCTTGCGGAACTCTTTGAGCAGCTTCTCAAGCGCGAGACTCGATTTACGGGCTCTCGTGCCGGCTGCTTTGTTGTTTTTTTCGAGCTGCGACCGTGCGTCAACCTTGAACGCCTCCATCAGCCCTTCGATATCCGTAATTAACTTTTCCATTTTTATAGTGCTTTTTAGTTTTACAAAAAACCTGAAGGATGATGCAAATTTAGTAAAATTTGTTTAATTGCCGAATTCTTCGCAGAGTTCCGCGATAATGTCGCCTTCGTTCTGGTTCTTCCAGTAGAACTTGTAGATCGTGATTACGCTGTTGCCGGAGTGCTCGGCCACCACGCCCGGAGGGTACTTTTTATCGACCATCATAGTGATATAAGTACCGCGTGCCGAATACCAGGTAATCTCCTCATCATAACCGAGCAGGCCCACGATACGGCGCAGCGTGGCATTCACCAGGCCGCAGACATGGCTCATGCGTGTCTTTTTCTTGGGATGCGTGTCGTGTTTGGCCGAGAAAATCGGCAGCACGAAATCCGAGTAGCACTCACTTCGGTATTTCTGCGCGATAGCCTCCGCACGCGGCACGAAAGGAGGGCGCGCTTTTTTGGGTGTTTTGATACGTTCGTAGGTAATTTTCCGTTTCTTCAAGTCGATGCAGGGCCATGTGAGATAGGCCGCATCGATCGGCGCCATGCCACCGCAGTAGAAGCAGAAGAGGAACAGATCGAGGTGATAGCTTTCGGCCTTCGAGAGAAGACTGCGGTCCATCGACTCCATAGCTCGTAGCAGCCCCATGGAAATCGTACTCGGTGTCGTTTCCACCTCACGGAACTTCTCGTTCGTACAGATGAACACATCCAGATCGGCGCCCGGAACATTCTTTTTCGAGGCTTTCTTGACCACCTGATAGAGCGAGTGGAGCTTGCCCCTCAATCCACCACGCGACTTCGTCTTGGCCCCTTCAGATTCGATGAAAAAGACATAGTCCTTCATGAACTGCTCGGTGATGTCCGTAAACTGTAAATTCGAGAACGAGCGGCCGTATTTTTCTTTGACGAAGCGGGAGAGAAATTCGAGGATACGTTCGTTGGTATGGGCATAAGATTCGCAAGGAACTTCGTGTCCGTTCTTCATCTTCTTCGTCTCACGAATTTCCTGAATCCACTTCCGGTAAACCTGCTCGACGGTAGGGACGACCGTTTCCCGAAGCATAAGCTCCCGGGGCTTGTCGTAATAGTGCGAAAGCTCCTTGGGCGTCCATACGACCTTCTGCTCATCCCACGTATTGGCGACCTGACTGTACTTATTGACGGTGGACGATAGCAGCGCATTGTTCGCTGTCGCATTTTCTGTACGAGGTTTGAAACGCTGCTGGCTCTGGTCCCAGTTCTTATAAGGGCCGGTGACTGGTAAAACCTTGGGGACCCGGTTGAAGCCCGGGCGATAGATGATCATTGTGATCTTGACGAACTCCGGACGGTTCTTATCCGGAGCGCCTTTGAGTGTAATGGTAAACATAACGCACTGTTTGTTAGATTATTAGTAATCCCTGATTGAAACCTACAACCAAGGTTACATAAGAATAGACTGTGCGTCAATGCGTAGGGCACGAAATAGTGAAGATTTTTCGATGTGCAAATCCTTGTAAAAATGTGACAGCCAATCAAGTGGTCTTAATACTACTTAATACCACTTAATATTCTCACGGTATTTCAAGGTTTTGCGTATCTATACTGATTATCACTAATTTATCGAACCTCTGTATATCAACTTTCCTAAACGGCTATCGTATCAATAAAAGTGGGTTATTGTTTTGAATTAATTCCACTTTTTATTATATTTATATCAACAAACTTAAATGTCATGGATTCCGAAATTTTAAAAGCAGTATCAAATATTGTTCAGCGAGCTGAACGTATGATTGATGATGCTAAAATACAATCTACCTATGAAGAAATAGGGGTTATTCCTCTTTTAAATAATCGTAATAATCAAATTATTTATGGTCGAAGAGGAACTGGGAAAACCCATGTCTTCAAATATCTAGCATCTGAATTAAAGGTGGGTAATGATATCGTTGTATATGTTGATTGTCGGACATTGAGTTCTGCATCCAGTTTTGAAGATTCTTGTCCATCGCGAAAATATCGTAGTCATGCTATTTTTAGGGATATAATAGGTGAAATAGAAGATACTGTAAAGCAGTATATTGCTTTGAATGCGCCGAATGACTCGGCGCTGGCATTGGACGCTTTGGAGCAGATGATTAAAGCGACTTCGATCAAGGAATCAAAAAAGAGAGATGCGCGCAAAACTGAAGTAAGAGGACGAACTACTACGGATAATGTGGGAATGAAATTTTCAATACCTCAGTTGACACTAGATTTTGATTCTAAAGTAGAAGAGGAAAGTGCTGCTCAAACGACTACGTCATATCGTATGGAAGAGCATGAAAAATTAGTTTTTCCAGATATAAATTATAAAGCGCGCGAGCTTGTTCAACATCTTAAGGTGAATATCTATGTTTTGTTAGACGAATGGTCTTCTATTCCTTTAGATGTGCAGCCTTTTCTTGCAGATTGCATTAATAAGAGTTTTTTTGCGATACCTCATTTTGTATTTAAAATCGCTGCATTAGAATATCGTTCCAATTTTACTATTGTGATGCAAAACAATCTGCATATTGGATTTGAGTTAGGGAGTGATATTTCGTCTAATTTAGATTTGGATGATTATTTTGTATTTGACAAAAATCCTGATAGCATCACTGCTATTTTTGCAGGTATTTTATCTAAACATATCAAAAGTGAATTACCAGAGGGGTATTTAGATAAGATTAAGGTTACATCAACACAGCAAGTAATAAATTATCTATTTTCTAATAGGGCTGTGTTTAAAGAATTGGTGCGGGCTTCTGAGGGTGTGCCTCGAGATATGATTAATATTTTTAATTTAGCATATTTTGATGCTCAAAAGCAAAATAAAAGTAAGATTGATAAGCCAATTATTTTATCTGCAGCAAGAGATTGGTTTGAAAAAGATAAATTTACAAATATTGATGATTCTCTAAATTATGTTTTACAGAGGATTGTGACAGAGGTTATTGGTAATCGTAAGGCTCGGTCATTTTTAATTCGTCGAGAACTTGAGAGGAATGATGTGATTCAGCGATTATTTGATGCTCGCGTTATACATTTTGTAAAAAGGGGGTATGCAGACAAAGATAACCCGGGCGTGCGTTATAATATCTATACGTTAGATTATGGGACGTATGTAGATTTACTGAAAACAGCTAAAAAACCCGATGGTTATTTGCCTTTGGATGAGAATATGTCTTCTAGGGATATTGTTGTGCCATTTGATGACAAACGAAGTATTAGAAGGATTATTCTAACAGAAGAAATGCTAAAACTGAATTAATAAGATTAAGAGTTGGAATACTTACTGTGATATTTTATTTGAATTGTTGATATGCATTATATTGCGATGTAATTTCGAGTCCTCCTCCCGCTACCAAAGGGGTCGGATTGAAAAATCCGGCCCCTGTTTTTATGTCCGGAGTTGGGCGTTGTTGACTGATAAACATGATTGTGCGGATTTACCATGGGTCAGTACCGAATTTTTTGTTTATCAATACGCTTGCACGTGCAAGGGCATGGAGATTTCGCAAGCGAAAAGCGTATTTTTGCAACCACGTTCTGTAAATTACTTGCTTCGGGATTTCCTTCGATGCTTAATAACCCCCCGTATTCGATCGTATACAGCACATCGAATAGCGTATTTGCGAACTCCCCGCGACCTTCGTAAACCCGGCCGTCCCTGACGGTGTAGGCTATGTCGAGGATGAACGAACTGTCCCCTTTGTAAAACTGTCCGTCCCTTACCGTAAACAATACGTCGAACCACGAGGCGAACGTGGCGTTGCCCCGGTATATCCGCTCGCCGACGATGGAGTATGCGGCATCGTAGGGCCAGGTGTTGTTGCCCTCGAAAATCCTCCCGTCTCTTATCGTATACAGGGCGTCGAGCGACAGGGTGAACCTGCCGTCGCCTTTGTAGATTCTGCCGTTTTTGAACGTATATACCGCATTCAGCGGGTTGGTGCCGTATCCGCGGTAGATCGTCCCGTTCCCGTCGCCGATATATGTGGCGGCGATCAGCAGCGCATCCGTATCGTCGCCTGCGTTATTTCCGAGGGCGGCCGGCGACAGGAATAGCAGTATTCCGAGTAATATGGCATTCGGTTTCATGGCCGGCGGTGTTTACGGGTAACGCGGGAATAACTCCGTGTCAGAATCCGCGTTCGCGCATCATCTGTTTGAAAAGGTTTTTCACGACGAGGACGTGGAACGGACGGATGAGGTTGAAATAGACCACTCCCAATTTGTTGTGGTATCTCACGACCGTGCTCGCGAAGACTTGGCCGCCTTCGATGTAGATGGACATGTAGGCCACCAGGTGTTTGTCGTCCAGGGCGACGATCGTTTCGTCGGCCGTCCTTTCGGCGAGGGTCATGAAACCGTAGCTCTCGCCGTTATCGAGGGCTTCTTCCAGTTTTTCCCGGCTGGGCCCCTCCCCGGTTTTCAGCCCGAAGGGCCTGACCAGCAGGTCGCGCAGCTGGAAGAGAAACTTCAGCCATGCCGGGTTGGTCGTCCAGAATGCCGCCATCACCTGATTCGGGGATACTTTTCCCGGATTTTGCAGGCGGCAGCGGAAGCAGTCGCGATAATTGGCGTCGGGGTAGCGGATGATCCGCGAATTTTCAGGGAGAGGCGATTTGTATACTTTCATGATTGTGCGGACGACGTCGGTTAGCGACGGCTCCCATGTCGTAAAGCTAACGAAAATTTGCGGGAATACCGCATTCCCGGAACGGTTTTAAACACCGGCGGCCCGTCCCGATCCCGGGGCAGGCCGCCGGCTGGTGAAACCGTTGCGTCGTTATTTGAATTTCAGCGAGATCTTTCCGTTTGAAGGATGCAGGACGAATATGCTTTCCGCGGAGGTGCCGTCGGTCGCAATGGTGCCCTTCGTGCAATCGAATGCGTAGGCGAACCCTTTTTGGACTGCGGCGATCCGCCTTGCCCCGAACGCCGTGAACGGCAACGCTGCACCGGGTGCTGCGGTCAGCTCCAGCATCCAGTCGGGGCCTTTGCCGGGGACGGCGATCTCCATCCCTTCTTCCGAAAGCAGTATCGTGAGCTGCCGTCCGTCGTCCATCGGCCACTCCACGAGTAATTTGTCCCTGCCCTTCTCCGTTACGGCCGGAGTGCCGCCCTGTGCCTCGGTCAGGCTGCCGTCGGCGTTGTGCAGCATGACCCGCAGCCCGGCCAGCTTCTCCCGGGTGCTCCACATGCAGCCGTCCACGACGGGCAGTGTCGTGTATACGCACTGGTTGGTAGTGCCGGCTTTGCGGTAGTAGTCCGACTCCATCCGCTGATCGAACATGTGGATGTCGCGGATGCACAATGCGCCGCCCTCCCATAGTAGGTTGGTGCGGTAGTAACGGCTGTTGTACCATACGGTTTTACGATCCTTTTCACGGTAGTCGGTCAGTGCCGTGACGGCCGTCGGGGGCGTTACCGGGAAATTCTCGCGGAACCATTCGCCCGACCGGGTGAGCGTCTCCACACGGATTTCGCCCTTGCGGAAACGGTTTGCCAGCAGCGGGATCTGGATGTCGAGCCCCTTCTCCATGCTGCCCCAGGTGAAGGAGTTTTCCTGCCCGGCCTGCGTGTAGGCGAATGCGAGGCAGGGTTCTTCGAACATCGACCGGAAGAACCACTCGACCCACTGGCGGCTGCCGCCGCTGTCGCCGTAGACGGGTTCCAGCGAAATCACCCCCTGCAAGGCTCCGCCCACGCAGTTGTCGTACTGGTAGATCGGGTCGCTGCCCAGCATGCGGAATACGGGGACGGGGATCTGTCCCTCGCGGGTCTGAGCAGGCATGTAGGCATTGACCCGGCTGGGATAATAAGCCTGGTTCCAGTAGCCGCCCCACAGCGTGTAGCCGTCGGTACCTATCTGGTCTTTGCAGTTGCACGAAGCGACGATGCCGTATTTGTCGTACATGTACCCGAGCGTATAGGCGTCGATGAACCATGACCCGATGGCCGTCGGGTATTTGCCGAATACCTCTTTGAATTTTTCCATGTAGACGTCCACCAGTTTGCGGCGTTCTTCGGGTGTGTACCCCGTTGCGAAGCCCACGTCGGCATGCCAGTCCCACGGGTAGCGGCCGCGCCACTTGAGCCCTGCGGCTTCCACGTGGGGCTGCGTGATCTCCCACCAGCCGCCCACCTCGGTGCCGGGATAGACGTCCTGTGTCAGCAGTTGCCGGTAGCGGGGATTGATCAGCGCGTCGTATTGCAGCAGGAACGTGGCCGGGAGCCCGTATTCGGCGAGCTGTGCCGCCTGCCGTGCGACGGTTTCGTAGAGTACCGCTTCGGTGATCTCTTCGCTGCGCGGTTCGATATTGCGGATGAAGTTGACGATGTTGACGATGCGGGGTGCCTCAGAGCCGGCCTTGCCGGCTGCGGATGCGGAGACGCATCCGCAGCAAAGTGCGAGCAGGAGTAGTTTGCAGGTTTTCATGATTATTTTGTTTCGGGTATACAAATATAATCGGCAGATGCGAACCGAGGCAACTTCGGTGTGCATTTTGCAGGGAAACGTACGTAATATGCCAAAATTCGTACCTATGGAAAACAAAGAGACGACCTGCACGCCCTGCGAGCAGAATTTCGAACGTAAAGTGAATGAGCTGGTCAAGGAGGGCGAAGCCCCCGATACCAAGCAGCGTGCAAAGAAGGAGGCCGAGGTCAAGGCCGCTTTCGACGAACACGGGAAGCCGGAAAAATAACCGTTCCCGATGAGGACTGGGGTGCCTGCACAACGATTGTGCGGGCACCTCTGCGTTCTGGGGCGACCGTACGGCGCGGAATCGAGCGGGCGGATTGCCGCTATTCCGGGGAAATGATTATCTTTACGCGGTTAATTAGGTCGATTTATGGTAAAAAAGAATATTTTGGGTACTATCGGGGGAACCCCGATGGTGCGGATCAACCGGCTTTGTCCCAACCCGAACGTCAATATCTATGCGAAACTCGAAGGTTTCAACCCCACGGGCAGCATCAAAGACCGCATTGCGCTCCGGATGATCGAGGAGGCCGAACAGGACGGGCGCCTCACGCCCGGCAAGACGATCATCGAACCGACGTCGGGCAATACGGGCATCGGCCTGGCCATCGTTGGCATCGTCAAGGGATATCCCGTGGAGATCGTGATGAGCAGCGCCGTGTCGGTCGAGCGGCGTAAAATAATTCGTTCCTATGGTGCGAAGGTGATCCTTACGCCCGCCGAGGAGGGAACCGACGGGGCGATCCGCCTGGCCCGCAGCAAGGTGGCCGGCGACCCCGACAAATATTTCATGCCCGACCAGTTTGCCAATGCGGGCAATTACCTGGCGCATTACCAGTCTACGGCACTGGAAATATGGCAGCAGACAGGCGGCAGGATCGACTACCTGGTCTGTGCGATCGGTACGTCGGGGACGCTGATGGGGCTTTCGCGGTTCCTGAAGGTGATGAAGCCCGACATCAGGGTCGTTTGCGCGCAACCGATCCGGGGCCATTATATCCAGGGATTGAAGAATATGGAGGAGGCTATCGTCCCGGACATTTACGATCCTTCGCAGATCGACATGCAGGAGATGGTCGAGAGCGAAGAGGCGATCGCCATGGCGCGGGAGATCATCGCCAGGGAGGCGATCTTCGCCGGCATGAGCAGCGGCGCCGCGATGCTGGCGGCCGTGCGCACCGCGCAGCGCATCGAACGGGGCAATATCGTGGTGGTTTTCCCCGACCGTGCCGAGAAATACCTGAGTACGACGATGTTCGACGAGTTCGCGGACTGATGTGCGGACGATGGATGTGAAAAAGCCTGCGACCGGAAAGTCGCAGGCTTTTTTGCTGTCGCAGTGCTTGATTTTTTGCCGTCGCAGCCCTTATTTTTGGGCGTTGTAGGCTTCGACGCCGCTCTTGAGGAATCCCACGAAATTGTCGACGTTGAGGTCGTATCCGCGGGGCGGCACGAGTTGTTTCCCGTTCCGTCCCTGGAGCACGTAGTAAGGCTGGGCATTTACCCCGTAGGTTTTCAGGGCGTAATACGAGTTTATCTTGCCGAGGCTTTTAAGCACCTTTCCCGCGTCGGTCGTTACCCAGTCGCTCTCGGGAAGCACTTTTTTGTCGTCGGAGTAGAGCGCCACGATCACGTAGTCGTTGCGCAGGATGTCGAGCACTTGCGGGTCTGCCCATACGCGGGCTTCCATTTCGCGGCAGTTGACGCACCCGTGCCCCGTGAAGTCGATGAAGAGCGGTTTGCCGATCTTAGCGGCATAGGCCTCGGCTTCTTTCAGGTCGAAGAATCCTTCGAGGCCGTGGGGCAGGTGCAGGAAATCGCTGTGCTTGGGTTTCTGTCCCTCGACGGTCAGCAGCATGCGCGCTTCTGTGCCCGAAGGGGCCTGCGCTTCCTTCCCGATCACGAAATCCTGCGTATGCATCGGCGGCAGGTAGCCCGAGAGGCCTTTGAGCGGGGCGCCCCACATGCCGGGGATCAGGTATACGACGAACGAGAAGGTGACGATGGCCAGTGCCAGGCGGCCTACGCCCAGATAGGGCGTATCGCTGTCATGCGCGAATTTGATTTTTCCCAGCAGATAGAGCCCCAGAAGCGAGAAGGTCACGATCCATACGGCGAGGTATATCTCGCGGTCGAGCAGCCCCCAGTGGTAGGTCTGGTCGGCGACAGAGAGGAACTTCATGCCGAGCGCAACCTCGATGAATCCCAGTACGACCTTCACCGAGTTGAGCCATCCGCCGCTTTTGGGCAGCTTCTTGAGCATCGACGGGAAGAAGGCGAAGACGGTGAAGGGAAGCGCGAAGGCGACGGAAAACGCCAGCATGGTGACGATCGGGCTCCAGAATTCGCCCGACGTCGATTTGATAAGCACCGAACCTACGATCGGGCCCGTGCAGGAGAAGGATACCAGCACGAGGGTCAGAGCCATGAAGAAGATGCCGGCCAGACCTTTCGAGTCGGCTTTGCTGTCGGTTTTGTTGACCATCCAGGAGGGCATGGTAATTTCGAACGCCCCGAAGAACGATGCGGCGAATACCATGAATACGAGGAAGAAAAGGATATTGGGCAGCCAGTGCGTCGCCAGCCAGTTGAAGATATCGGCCGTCACGGCATCGCCCCCGACGATGCGTGTGATGACGATGATCGCGGCTATCGGCAGCGTGTAGAGCGCGACGATGAAGAACCCGTACATGCCGGCGCGTAAACGTCCCATCGCAGGGCTGCCGGAGCTTTTCATGAAGAACGATACGGTCATCGGCACCATGGGGAATACGCAGGGGGTCAGCAAGGCTGCGAAACCCCACAGGATCGCCTCGATGATCAACGCCCACAGCGAGCCTCCGCCTGCGGCGTCTTTCTGCGCAGGTTCCGCTGCGGCCTGTGCCGAGCCTCCGCCGGCATTGTCCGGGGCTTCCGCAACGGCGGCCTTGTCCGCAGTCCCGGCTGGGGCCGTATCCTGCGGCGTGGCGGCCGATGCCGTCGCTGCGCCGGCCTGTGCCGTCAGGTCGATCGTCATTTCCGTATCCTCGGGCGGCATGCAGCTCGTGTCGTCGCAGATCATCCACTCCAGCTGGGCCGTGACGGCGGCCTTTTCGGCCGCGAGCTTCACCCGCTGGGCGAAGAGCGCCTTGCCGGCAAAGGTGCCGATCTCCATCTCGAAGGTCTTGTCGTAGTGGCGCTCGGGAGTGGAGAGTTGCTCTATGCCGCCCTCAAGCGTAGCCCCGGCACCCGCGGTGAAGGTGATCGTCGTGGCATTGGGCCCGCCTTCATAGGGCCCCATGTCATACATATGGTAAGGCGCGGGGATCGAGGCTTCGAGTACGATCCGGTACATGTCGCCGTCGAGGTGCTCCACGGTGCTTTTCCAGCTTACGTTTTGCGCCGAGACAGCCGTCACGGCAAACAGGGCCGCTATGGGCAGTAAAAGGGTACGAAACAGATTGTGCATAGTCGTATCGCTTATAATTTGTGCAAATATAACGGTTTTTTACGGATAAATTGCTACATTCGCACGATGATCCGCCTCTCGCTCATAATCCCGACGCATAATCGTGCCGGGCAGCTTCTCGCGGCGCTCGAATCCGTCGTGCGGCAGGACATGCCCGCCGGGGAGTGGGAGTGCGTGGTGGTGAACAACAATTCGACGGACGATACGCCCGCCCGGTTCGCGGCCTTCGCGGCACGGTATCCGGCGCTCAACCTGCGCATGGTGACCGAGACCGGCCCGGGGGTTTCCTATGCCCGCAACCGGGGGATCGCGGAAACTTCGGCGCCCTACATGGCCTTCATCGACGACGACGAACGTATCAATGCGGGGTTTATCCGGGCGTATGTCGAATTCTTCGACGCACATCCCGATGCCGTCGTGGCCGGGGGGCGCATCATTGCCGAGTATGTCTCGGGACGTCCGGCGTGGATGTCGAAATATACCGAACTGCCTGTCGCCAACCCGATGGACTTCGGCCATGCCGTACGGCCTTTTCCTGCCGGACGTGTTCCCGGGGGAGGCAACATGGCTTTCCGCCGCTCCGCAACCGCCCGATACGGCGGGTTCGACACCTCGCTGGGGCGTGTGGGACGGATGCTGATCGGTGGCGAGGAAAACGATTTCTTCGAACGCATGATGCGCGGCGGCGAGACATGCTGGTATGTCCCCGATGCTGTCATGTGGCATATTATCCCGCCCGGGAAACTCACCGAGGACTATTTCCGCCGCCTTTGCTACAACGTCGGCGTGAGCCAGCGCCTGCGGGCGGGCATCTACCGCCGTTATCCGAAAGCCGTTGTGCTGGAATGTATGAAATGGGTGGCTACGTTGTTGCTTTCGCTGACGATGTCCCCCCGTAAATCATTGTGGCTGATTCGTATGCGTTACGAGATCAGCCGGGGGCTTTTCTCCCGTACCGGCCATTGAACTGTGCTTTAATTGCGTACGGGGATTTCCTTGCCGAAATAGCGGCAAAGCATGATGTAGCACATGTAGAGCGCCAATGAGGGGTGCTCTTCTTCGCATCCGGGCGAGAGGTTGAGCGCCATGTCCGAAAACCGCCCGAAATCTTTTCCGTCCAATGCTCCCGTTTCCCCCAGTATCTGGTAGGTTTCGAAATCGTCCCGCTGTTCCTCGCAGCTGGGTTCCAGCTCGGCTATTTCGAACGAGCTGGCATTTAGCCGGGTCAGGCAGCAGAATTCGGGTTTCCCGCCGCGCCCCAGGTCGCGGTAAAAGCCGATGACCTCCGTGTGTCCGATCTGGCCTGCCGGGAGGTTGGTTTCTTCGCGCAGCTCCCTCTCGGCTGCGGCTTTCAACGTCTCCCTGAAATCGGAGTCCGGACGCAAATCGCTGAAGTCGACCGATCCCGATCCCGAAGGTGTCAGGCGGTCTGTCGAAGTGAGGGCCTTGTCGTTCTGGTGGAGGATAATGACATATCCGTCGGTTGTGACGGCCAGTGTCGAAATGCCGATGTGGTCGCTCATGACCGATTTTTCGAGCCGGCGTACCGGGTAGTTGGCAATGTTTGCGGGAGGGGTCATGCCCCAACCGCTTTGGTGGGAGAGTTTTTTCGCATAGATTACGTTCGTCAGGTAGGAGTTGTAGTAACAGCCTTTGCATACCCGGACGTACCATTGGCCGCCGCTTTCCCCGAATTCGGATGCCATGCACAGTTTGCGCTCGTTGTAAAAACTGCCATTCCTGTTTTTCATTTCGTGCCATTTGCCATTGAGGAACGGCAGCAGGATGTCCCGGTAATTCTTTATGTATTTCAACACCCGCTTTTCCTTGTCGGTGCATAGTATCGCATGGATGGGACGGTCTCCCTGCAATAAGCGGTCTATGTTGTCGCCGTGCCGCAATACGGTGCCCGGAAAGGCGATCGGGGCGGCGGTATAAATCTCGTCCAACTCGTCGGCTGCCTCCGGAGTCTTGTGCCGGTAGATGTCTTGGAGGTTGTAGTACGCCGTCTTATGCGTGTAGGCGTAGAAATCCTTTACGAAACAGACCGTCTGCCAGATAAGGGTCGTAAAGACCAGGAACAGGAAAAGGAACAGGTTGCCGGTTTGCATCAGCGTTTGGTAGTCGATGGCCGAATAGAGCAGAATGGCGAGGTCTATGACGATCGCGACGATATTGATGTAGCCGATTCGCTGGCCGTAACGGATAAAGTCCAGCCGGTTCCTGATTTTGACTTTGGCCGAAGTCCATATTTTGTCCATGCCGCCGGTGTTTTGTGTCGTAAAAATAACAATAAATTCCGATTTTATGGGTGTTGCAGGTTCGGTTCCTGCCTTTGGAATGAAGAAAGCGGCCTTATGGGCCGCTTTCTTCATTCCGGTTTTACGGATCAGAACAGGTATTTCTCGTTCCTGACCTTGTTCACCAGGCGCGAGATGTCCTCCCATGCCTCTTCGCCGAAGGTAGTCCCGACGACTTCGATGACTTTGCCCGCCGTGATGGCGCCGATCGTGCCGCACTGGCGCAGCGAGAGGTTCTCGCAAAGCCCTGCGAGGAACCCCGCGGCGTAGAAATCCCCGGCGCCCGTCGTGTCGACGCGTTTTGCCGCAGCCAGGATGCCGACATGCACCACCTCGTCGCCGTGCTTGATCATGGCCCCCTTGATGCCGATTTTCACCACGGCCAGTTCGCACATTTCCGAGATGCATTGCAGGGCGTTCAGCGGCTCCGCCTCGCAGGCGAAAGTCTTGGCTTCGTCCTCATTGGCGAAAACGATGTCGACATAGTCCCTGACAAGGTTACGCAGGAATTCGAGGTTTTCGGCCACGATGTTGAAGCTGGCCAGGTCGATGGCGACCTTCAGCCCGCACTCCTTGGCCGTGCGGGCAGCCATGCGGATCAGGTCGTGGTCTTGGACGATGTAACCTTCGATATAGAGGCAGTCGTACCCGTCGAAGATCGCCGGGTCGATCTCCGCGGCGGTCAGTTCGAGCGCCGCGCCGAGGTAGGTGACCATCGTCCGCTCGCCGTCGGGCGAGATGAGCGATACGCACTTCCCCGAACGTTTCGAACCACGGAAGATTACGGGCTCCACGCCCAGGTTTTCGAGTGCCTGTACGAAGAAGTCGCCCGTCGTATCCTGTCCGACCTTGCCGATGAACCCGACCTGGCAGCCCAGTTTGGCCATGGCGCGGATGGTGTTGCCGGCCGAACCGCCGAGCGAGAGCGAGTAGGGCAGTCCTGCCACGGATTTCGAGATTTCGGTCTGCAGTTTGGTATCCACGAGGCTCATCGAGCCTTTGGCGAGTTTGAAGCGACCCAGCACGGAGTCTGATTCCAGGTTGACCAGCATGTCCGTCAGGGCATTGCCGATGCCGATAACACGTTTCATTCGGTAAGTTCGGGGTTGTCTGTTGTGAAATTATATGGAGAGTATCTTTACCAGGTCGAGCGAATTGCGGTCGATGCCCTTGTTGTGCATGGTCGCCTTGGCGAAGGGGACGTAGACGATCTTGCCGTTCTGAATGCCGATCATCACGTTGCGCTGTTCGTCGAGGAACGCCTCGATGGCGGCTTCGCCCATCCGCGAGGCGAGGATGCGGTCTACGGCCGTCGGCGACCCGCCGCGCTGGATATGCCCCAGGATCGTGACGCGGGCGTCGTACTGCGGGAACTCCTTCTTGACACGTTCGGCCAGTGCCGTGGCGCCGCCCGTCTTGGGGTTTTCGGCCACGATGACGATCGCCGAGTTCTTGCTCTTGCGGAAGCCGTGGTTGATGAGTTCGGCCAGCTGGTCGACCTCGGTGTCCATTTCGGGGATGATAGCCGCTTCGGAACCCGTGGCGATGGCGCTGTTCAGCGCCAGGTAACCCGCCGTATGTCCCATCACCTCGACGAAGAAGAGGCGCTCGTGGCTCGATGCCGTATCGCGCAGTTTGTCGACCGCCTCCACGATCGTGTTCAGCGCCGTGTCGTAGCCGATCGTCGAGTCCGTACCCCCGAGGTCGTTGTCGATCGTCCCGGGAAGCCCTACGATGGGCACGTTGTACTCCTGCGCGAAAATCCCTGCGCCTGTCAGCGAGCCGTCGCCGCCGATGACCACCAGCGCGTTGATGCCGGCTGCGACCATGTTGTCGTAAGCCGCCTTACGTCCTTCGGCCGTGGTGAATTCCTGGCTGCGCGCCGTTTTGAGAATCGTGCCGCCCAGTTGGATGATATTGCTTACGCTCTGGGATTTGAACTCTACGATCTCGTTGTATACGAGACCTTTGTATCCGCGCATGATTCCCTTTACCGTAAAGCCGTTATAGATTGCGCTGCGGGTTACCGCACGTATTGCCGCATTCATGCCGGGGGCGTCGCCTCCCGATGTGAGAATGCCGATGCATTTGCTGCCAGCCATAGTTTTTCGTTTAAACACAAAATCCCTCAAAGGTAGTAATTATTTTAAATTTTTCAAAAAAACGAGGGCGCTACCCGTGGGTGCGCCCTGCGTTCCGAAAAAACTTTTTATTTTACCTAACGCCTGTGGCCTTATTCGGTCTGCTGCTCCTGCGCAGCAGTGTCTGCGTCCGCCTCTGCGGCTGCCTGCGTGCTCTGGCCGGCCTTTTCTGAGGAAGCCTTGCGGCTTTTCCCCACCTTCACCCGATTGCCGTCGGCCTTCACTTCCAGCCCGGCCTTGTCTTTGTCGATCGTAATGTCGATCGATTTGTTCGGGATACTGATGTGCAGTGTCTTCTGGCCGTCTTCGATGACGTTCTGGCTTTCGTACTCCTTGAGCAGCTTTTGTACCGTCGTCGTGTCGTTGTCGATCACCACTTCGGTGTTGAGCACCTGTTCGATCACGTTACGCTTGGCGCGGAACCGGTCGCCCACATCCTCGCGGATGGCGATGCAGGCGCATGCGATGAAGCTCGCGAGCCACAGCAGGAAGATGATCAGCACGGCCGTGCCTCCGGGCTTGCGCGAAGCGATGAGGCACATCAGTACATAAATGAGCAGTATGACGGGAATCAGTACAATAAATATGCCGAGAATAGGTACCCACAGCGTCATGCCCAGCGGGAAGAAAGGCGAGAGGATGCCTCCGCCGCCCACGACCAGGGCGAACAGCCCGATAATCAGGGCGCAGGCTCCCATGATAAGCCCGAATACGAGCAGCCCGGCGAAAAGCTTGAGCAGGATCAGCACCACCTTGCCGAAGACCGAGACGGCCTCCGCCACGATCGGCTTGGCCCTGACGTCAGGATCGCAGCCTGCGGTGGCTTCGGTGGTCTCGCGGATCGACTGTGCGGTGATTTTTTCGCCGTTCATTTCGAGCTTCTGGCGTGCCGTGCGTGCCGCCGGTACGGCGAACCACATGATGACGTAGCAGATGACGAAGATACCGAACAGGTTGCCCATCATCGACCCCGTCCAGTCCATGAACGGAATCCAGTGCAGGAAGCTCAGCAGGATCGGCAGGAACATGCCCAGCCGGATCCATACGGGATCGACGTCGAAGTACTTGCCGATGCCGGCGCATACGCCGCCCAGCTTGGCATTCTCCGTGTCGCGGTACAGACGGCGCGGGATGCGCGGCTCTTCGGGGGCTTTTTTGTCCGAACTCTCCTCGGAGATGTCCTCGACCGAGCCCATCTGGTGTATGATATTCAGGATCAGGGGTTTCTCGACCACGCGGGTGTTGTCCTGCGTGGTGAGGATCAGTTCGGCGATGCGGGCTTCGATGTCAGCGACGATCTCGGCCCCGTCGGGCGTATCCTTGTAGGTCTTTTTCAGGCTGTCGAGATATTTCTCCAGCTCCTGGTAGGCATCGGCGTCCATGGTGAACGCTACGCCCGATATGCTGCATTTTTTAACCTCTTTCATAGTTGTGCCGTTGGGGAATTATTTCCTGCTTACGCTGCCTCCGCTCGATTTGCTGATGCTGGTCTTGCAGTCGCCCGTGTAACGGATCGAACTGCCGCTCGAAGCGGCGGCGCGGAGTGTGCCCGTGCAGTTGACCGTAGCCTTGGCGGCGCTCGACGTGTCGACGCTGCAATCGGTGACCGTGAATTCGGCGGCCGAGAGTTTCGAGGCCGAGCTCATGTCGATGCTGCATTCGGCGGCGGAGCCCTTCAGGGTGATCTTCGATGCGCTCGATGCCTCTACCGTGCAGGTGCCGGTTTCGATGGCGGCGTCGATGTCCGAGGCACTCGATGCGGCCACTGCGCAGGTGGTCGATTTCACGGCCGCGTCGATCCTGGCGGCACTCGATGCGTCGATCGAGAATTTGTCGGCCGTCAGCGTGACGTCGCTCGTGATCCGTGCGGCGCTCGATGCGTCGAGTGCGCGGATGCGCCCGTTGGCCGGGACGGTGACGGTCACGTCGGCGTTCGATACGTTGTTGACCGACTTGTCGATGGTCGCCGTCAGGCGTCCGCCCTTGGCCTCCACCACTACGTATTCCATAATGTTGTCGTCGGCTTGGATCGTGATTTTATCGGTCGCCTTGTCGGTGATGACGACCTTCACGGCGCGTGCCGCATCCACACGGTCGAAATCCGGGGCGTCGATGGTGCGCGTGACGATGTTGCCGCTGCCTTTGATGCCCTTGCCGAAGAGTACCGACGGGGCTGCGATGCAGACGAAATATGTGGTTGCGGTGATCATGGTGCCCAGCAGGACTGCGATCAAAAGTATTCTTTTCATGGTTGCAATTATTTAAGGGTTGATTTTTTATTTTCCGTGGCGAATGACCTGTATCTGCCCTACGAGTTCGTCCCATGCCTCGTCGAGCGTTTTGAGATAATCACGCCCCTTGTCGGTCAGCGTGTAGTATTTGCGGGGCGGCCCCTGCGGGGATTCTTCCCACCGGTAGGTCAGGAGCCCCGAATTTTTCTGCCGCGTGAGGATCGGGTACAGCGTACCCTCGACCACGATCATCTCGGCCTCTTTGAGTTCGGCGATGATCTTCGGAGCATACGAATCTTCGCGGGAAAGGATGGCGAGGATGCAATACTCCAGGATTCCCTTGCGCATCTGCGCTTTTACGTTGTCTTCAGCCATAATGCTTTATTCGGTTAATCGCTTCGGAGCCTTCGGTACGATCAGCCAGAGGATGATATATACCCAGAGCGAAAGCCCGCCGAAGAGTATGAGGATTAGAGTTGCGATACGTATGAGCGACGGGTCGAGCCCGAAGAAATCAGCCAGTCCGCCGCAGACGCCTGCGATGATGCCGTCGCGTACCCGGTACAGTTTTTTTGTTTTGTCCGTTGCCATGGTTTTATCGGTTTTTACGGTTAATATTGAATTTTCGGGCGGGTTCTTCGGGGATGATGATCCAGAGGATGATGTAGGCCCAGATCGAAAGCCCGCCGAAGATTATCAGAAACAGCATGATGAGCCGCATGACCGTCGCGTCGATGTGAAAAAAGTCTGCCAGCCCTCCGCAGATACCGGCGATCGAGCGGTCGGTGCGCGAGCGGTAGAGCTTGCGGGTTTCCGGCTCGGCCTCCTCTTCCTCCTGCGGGGCGGCGTTGCCGCGGCGCTCGCCGAAGTCCGAGGGTGCCCCCATTTGGTGCATCGCCGCGCGCACCGTGTCGAGGGTGATGACGCGCATGGGAGAGGAGACGATCTCGCGGAATATCTCGGCGATGCGTACCTCGATGTCGCCCATGGTTTCGGTGTCGTATTCGGGCAGGCGGCTGCGTATGTCGTCAAGATAACTCCTGAGTACACGGTAAGCATCTTCGTCGAGGGTGAAAGCCTGCGAGCCGATATTTACGTTTACTGTCTCTTTCATAGTCGTAGAGGTATTTTAGGGTTAATATTTCCGGTTTACTACTACTTTGGTATTGCAAATATAATACGTATTTTAGTATTATGCAATACAAAGTACTAAATTTTTTCAAAAAATATGCATTTTTTTTGCCATACCTATATTATAAGAACTCCGGAACGGTGCCGGAACGGCCGCCTTTGCCGGAAAAATTACGATCATTGCCGATCCGGTGTTGCGTTTTGCCCGCCTGCTTCGTCTTACAAATACAATGAAGGAATTCGAATTCATCGGTTAGGTTGTGCCGTTCCGCAACCGTATGTTCCGCGATGCACAAAGCCTGCTGCTTTGCGCCGACGAGGCCGAGGGTGTGACGCACGACCTGCTGGAGCGGTTGTGGACGAGGGGGGGGGCCGGATTGGCATGGCTTTCCCGGGCGGCCGTGCAGTCTGCGGGGGCGTATAGACAAATTTATATAATGAATTGACAATCTTATATATTTTTTTGTGAGGGCGATTGCGATGAAAAGGATGAAAAAGAGTAGCTTTGTCCCATTTCAGAAGCGTATTTTGCAGTAACTTTAACCCTTTTTATCTAATTATGAACAAACTCTATGCTATTTTAGGAGTCCTGCTCCTGACTGTTTCCTCCGTGTCGGCGCAAAAATCCGGGACTGATAGCCGTCGCACTTCGTCCGGGGAGAGCGTGGCTATCGAAACAATTACGCGCGACTCGCTGGGCATCGACACGCTGCGGCGTATCGACGCGGTCGACAACGGCCTGCTGACCCTGCGCAGCGGCGGTCGTGACGGTAGTATGATGCTTGAAGTGGCCGGATTCGGGCTCAGGCTGGGGCAGACCCCGATGCAGAAAATGGAAACGAAATTAGCTCCGTTCCAATTCAAGGCGATCACCGACATGGAATTGGGTTTCACGCAGTTGACCGGAGTCGATTATGCCGGTTATACCCCTCAGGAAGAGGGGTTCCTCGACCAGAAACTCGGATCGTCGTTCCATTTCAGCTTCTCGGTCGTGCAGATGCGTTTGCTGCTGAACCGTAGCCGTACGCTCAGCCTCGGCCTCGGACTGCAATATACGCTCGACAACATCCGCTTTGCCGATTCGGGCATCACGCTCGACAATGTTGGCAGGCGCCTTATGCCGGTGGTGCTGGATGAACCTGCCGACAAGTCGAAGGTCGTCACTTCGTCGCTCGGTATTCCCGTGCGGCTGATATACGAGCCTGTAAGGCACTTCCGTATTTCGGCTGTCGCCTATTCCGATTTCATGTTGGGGGCGGATGCCATCTATAAGAAGCCTAAGGAGAAGCACAGCCTGTCTGGATTTCGTACGTACCAGTTCGGCGTCGGCGTTTCGGTTTCTTACTATGGATTGGGTTTTTATACGCGCTACGGCATCACGCCGCTGTTTAAGAGCGGTGCTGGCCCCGATTGCCATGCTGTTTCGTTTGGAATCGTATGTTTATTATAAGAGTGTAACCAGAAAACCAAATAGTCATGAAACGAATATTGCTGATAATGACCCTCAGTCTGTTCCTGCCGAACCTCGTGTCGGCACAAAGCAGCTTTATGAACGATTTTTTCAAACGCTATGAGACTGCCGAAGGGTTTAGCAGCGTGTCGCTGGGGGCGAAGATGATGCAGACGATGAGCCGCCAGGCCGCAGAGCACGGGGATAAGGGGCTTGCCGTATTGCTGGAGGACATCCAGTATATCCGTATCGTCGCCCTCGCGGGCGGGGACGGCGAACAGCTGGTGCGCGATGCCGAAGCCGCAGTCGCTTCCGAGCGGAAATTCCGGGAAGCAGCCTCCACTACGGAGGACGGGCAGACCACGAAGTTCTATATCCGGGAAACTGCCTTGGCGGTCAAGTCCGAGCTGGTGATGATTACCTATGGTGCGAAGGAAACCGTCGTGGTGAACATCTATGGCGTGTTCGACCTCAAGCAGATAGCGCGGCTTTCGTCGATCCGCCCGCAATAAGGGCTGCCGGTTCTCAGGCTCCGCTTTATTCCCCGCCCGGATCGTTCCGGTACCCTTCTTCGTCATAGATCGGTCTGTCGCCCTCTTCGGTCTCCCGGACGGCACCCGGGATCCTGTCCGCCAGCGGGATCTCGGTTTCCACGAGGTTTTCGTCGATCAGGGTTTCGTCGCGTTCGTCGCCTGCGAACCCGTTGTTTTCGGTGGAGATGACGGTGCGGTCGGTCGGAAATTCTACAATTCTTTCCATGGCATTGCGGTTTTGTTTTTCATCCGTCGCCGCAAAAATGATACCGCCTGTTTCCCCGCGCCCTGCATTGGTGCCAGACGACGGCCGGGGATGGCCGGGGCGCATATTGAGAACCGGAAGCGGAGTTTGCATAACGATACAATAAAAAAGGGGAGGGACTGCATTGTCCCTCCCCTTTGTCTGCCCGGCATTTCCGCATAGCGGGGAAAGCCGGGTGCATATGATCGCTTAGTCCTCGAATTTTGCCGAGAGGAATTCGCGGTTCAGACGTGCGATGTGCGCGATGGAGATCGACTTGGGGCACTCGGCCTGGCAGGCACCCGTGTTGGTACAGTTGCCGAAGCCCAGTTCGTCCATCTTGGCGACCATCGCCTTGGCGCGGCGTGCACCCTCCACGCGGCCCTGCGGCAGCTTGGCGAGCGACGATACGCGGGCAGCGACGAAGAGCATGGCCGAACCGTTCTTGCAGGTCGCGGCGCAGGCTCCGCAACCTACGCATGCTGCGGCGTCCATCGATTCGTCGGCATCGGGCTTCGGAATCGGAATGGCGTTGCCGTCGGGCACCGAGTTGGTGCGTACCGAAATGAAACCTCCCGCCTGCAGGATCTGGTCGTACGACGAACGGTTCACCACAAGGTCTTTGATGACGGGGAACGCCGCCGAGCGCCAGGGCTCGATGGTGATGGTCGCACCGTCCTTGAACTTGCGCATGTAGATCTGGCAGGTCGTGACCGCCTGGCTCGGGCCGTGGGCATGGCCGTCGATGTGCAGCGAGCACATGCCGCAGATACCTTCGCGGCAGTCGTGGTCGAATGCCACGGGCTCCTTGCCCTCGTGGATCAGGTTGTTATTCAGGATGTCGAGCATCTCGAGGAACGAGGTGTCGGCCGAGATGTTTTCGACTTTGTAAGTTTCGAAACCACCCTTTGCTTTAGCGTCCTTTTGACGCCATATCTTTAATGTAAAATTCATAATTTCAATTTGTTATTAAAGTGTTACAACGTCAAACGGTTAGTCTTTGTAGTTGCGCTGTGCGGGGTGTACGAACTCGAAGTTCAGCGGTTCTTTCGTCAGCTCGGGGGCTGCGTCCTCGCCCTTGTACTCCCATACGGCGGCATATACGAAGTGCTCGTCGTCGCGCTTGGCCTCGCCTTCCTCGGTCTGGTGCTCCGTGCGGAAGTGACCGCCGCACGACTCCTCACGGTTGAGTGCGTCGCGGGCCATCAGCTCGCCCAGTTCCAGGAAATCGGCCAGGCGGAGCGCCTTTTCCAACTCGACGTTGAAGTCGTTTTCCTTGCCTACGACCTTCACGTCCTTCCAGAACTCCTTGCGCAGTGCCTGGATCTCGGTGATCGCCTTTTCGAGCGACTCCTTGGTGCGGGCCATGCCGACGTTCTCCCACATGATGTGGCCGAGTTTCTTGTGAATATCGTCCACCGATTGCTTGCCGCCTATCGAGAGCAGTTTGGCGATCTTCTCCTTGACTTCTTTCTCAGCCTGGTCGAAGGCCTTGGTGTCGGTCTTCACCTTCGGAGCCTGGATCTTGTGCGAGAGGTAGTCGCCGATGGTGTAGGGCAGTACGAAATAACCGTCGGCCAGACCCTGCATCAGCGCCGAGGCGCCGAGGCGGTTGGCACCATGGTCGGAGAAGTTGGCCTCGCCGATGGCATACAGGCCGGGGATGGTGGTCATCAGGTTGTAGTCGACCCAGATGCCGCCCATGGTATAGTGCACGGCAGGGAAGATCTGCATCGGCTGCTCGTAGGGGCTCACGTCGGTGATCTCCTCGTACATGTCGAACAGGTTGCCGTAGCGCTGCTTGATGATGTCCTTGCCCAGACGCTCGATGGCGGTCTTGAAGTCGAGGAATACGGCCAGCCCCGTTTCGTTCACGCCGAAGCCTGCGTCGCAGCGCTCCTTGGCGGCACGCGAAGCCACGTCGCGCGGCACGAGGTTACCGAAGGCCGGGTAACGGCGCTCCAGGTAGTAGTCGCGGTCTTCTTCGGCGATGTCCGACGGTTTCTTGGCCCCCGAGCGGATGGCCTTCACGTCTTCGAGTTTCTTGGGAACCCAGATACGGCCGTCGTTACGCAGCGACTCCGACATGAGCGTCAGCTTCGACTGCTGATCGCCGTGTACGGGGATGCAGGTCGGGTGGATTTGCGTGAAGCAGGGGTTGGCGAAGCCGGCGCCCTTGCGGTAGCACTGGAATGCGGCCGAACCGTTCGATGCCATGGCGTTGGTCGAAAGGAAGAATACGTTGCCGTATCCGCCCGTGGCGATCACCACGGCGTGTGCACCGTGGCGCTCGATCTCACCGGTGACGAGGTTGCGGGCGATGATACCCTTTGCCTCGCCGTCCTCGATGACGATGTCGAGCATTTCATGGCGCGGATAGCTTTTCACCGTGCCGGCTGCGATCTCCTTGTTGAGTACCGAATAAGCGCCCAGCAGGAGCTGCTGGCCCGTCTGGCCGCGGGCATAGAACGTACGCGATACCTGTGCGCCGCCGAACGAGCGGTTGGCCAGCAGGCCGCCGTATTCGCGTGCGAAAGGTACGCCCTGGGCCACGCACTGGTCGATGATGAGGTTGGAAACCTCGGCCAGGCGGTATACGTTGGCTTCGCGTGCACGGTAGTCGCCGCCCTTGATCGTATCGTAGAACAGGCGGTATACCGAGTCGTTGTCGTTCTGGTAGTTCTTCGCAGCGTTGATACCGCCCTGTGCGGCGATCGAGTGCGCGCGGCGGGGCGAATCCTGGATGCAGAATACCTTTACGTTATATCCGAGTTCACCGAGCGAAGCGGCGGCGGAAGCACCGCCCAGACCGGTTCCGACGATGATGATGTCGAGCTTGCGCTTGTTTGCGGGGCTTACGACCTTGATAGCTGCCTTGTGGTTGCTCCATTTTTCTTCGAGGGCGCCGGCAGGGATTTTAGCATCTAATTTTAAAGCCATATCTGTTGTGTGTTTATTGTTCTGGATAATCGGTTAGCAGGCGCCTGCGCAGCAGGGGCAGATGCTCTTGATGAAGTAAACCACCACGACGGCGGCAAAGCCGAGGAAGATGATTGTCGCTACGATATTGGCGATGCATTTCAGGCGGGGATACCACGTGTCGTTGGCCCAGCCCACGGTCTGGAACATCGACCATACGCCGTGCGTGAGGTGGAACCAGAGGGCGAAGAACCACACGAGGTAGATCACCACGTAATACCACTGCGAGAAGGTGTAGGCGATCAGCGAAGCGCCGTCGGCAGCGCCGAAGCCCAGCGAGTTCTCGTGGCCGCCCATGATTTCGACGAGCTGCATTTTAGCCCAGAAGTTGAACAGGTGGAGGGCCAGGCCGCCCAGGATGATGAAGCCCAGCACGAGCATGTTTTTCGAAGCCCATTTCACACCCGGCTCCACGACCGTTACGGCGTAACGCTGCGAGCCGCGGGCCTTGCGGTTTTCGAGCGTCAGGATGACGGCGTAGATGAAGTGGATGACCACGCCTGCCGCCAGCACCAGGGTGCCTGCCAACGCATACCAGTTGGCACCCAGCAGCGCGCAGATCATGTTGTAAGCCTCGGGCGAGATGATCGCCACGATGTTCATGGACATGTGGAAGAGGATAAAGAGCACGAGGAAGCACCCCGTCACGCTCATCACCAACTTCTTGCCGAGCGAGGAATTAGATAAAAAACAGCTCATAATGATTTAAATTTGTTTATATTTGTTAAGAATTTGTGTTCCGGACGCAAAGATAGCTATTGTTTGCGGAATAACAATGCAAACGGGCGGGAATTTTATGCCGAAAAGGAGGGTTTTATGACTAAAAAAGAGCTGCGTGCAGCGATGAAAAAAAAGAACTTGTCCCTCTCCCCCGAAGAACGTGCGGCGGCTTCCGGGCGGATCTTCCGCCGGGTGGCGGAATCGGGGCCTTTCGGGACGGCGCGGTGCGTGGCGTTTTTCTGCGCCCTGCCCGACGAACCCGCGACGGAGGAGGCGCTCGTCCGGTGGGGTTCGGCCAAGCGGATCGTCGTCCCCCGGGTCGGGGGCGACGCGATGCGGTTCTTCGATTACGCACCCGGGGCACTCCGTGCGGGGGCATTCGGGATCGCCGAACCGGACGTGGACGCTGAGCCGTGCGAACCGTCCGAAATAGATTTGATCGTCGTCCCGGGGACGGCTTTTACGCAAGCCGGCGCCCGCATGGGCCGCGGCCGCGGGTATTACGACAAATACCTCTCGCTGCCCGGGTTCCGGGGCGTGAAAGTCGGGGTTTGCTATGCCCACCAGCTGGTCGGGGAACTGCCCGTCGAGCCGCACGACGTATTTATGGATTATGTAATTACAGACGGATGAATGCTATGCAGACAGGAGAATTTATCGCCGCTTTCCGCGAGGCTTTCGGCCCGGTGCCGGAGCTGCCCTTGCTGTTCCGCTATACGGACGAACCGCTGCGCCCCGTCGAAAAGGTCGGCGGGTGTTTTTTCAAGGTGTTGGCCCAGGCGCGGGGCGGGCAGCCCGTGGGGCTCAACGCCTCGAATATCGGTTGCGGGGGCGGCAAGTTCTATACGGGTTTCAGCCCCATGCCGGAATTCGTTCCGCAGTTCGTCTCGCTCAGGGAGCGCTATAAGCAGACGCCTGAAATGGTGCTGGAATTTATCGCTGCGCTCGACCTGCGGCCGGCGCCGAAGGCGTGGATCGAGTTCGTACGTGTGGATGCGGCGGGGACGTTCGAAGGGGCGGAAGGCGTGCTATTCTTCGCTACGCCCGACGTGTTGGCGGGGCTCGTGACATGGGCCGGGTTCGACAACGACGCCCCGGATGCCGTTGCGGCGCCGTTCGGCTCGGGATGCAGTACCGTGGTGTCGCAGGCCGTGCGGGAAAACCGCAACGGCGGCCACAGATGTTTCCTGGGGCTGTTCGACCCTTCGGTGCGCCCGTGGGTCGGTGCGGACGAATTGTGTTTCGTCATCCCGATGTCGCGTTTTGCCGGGATGTGCGGCACGATGCGTGCAAGCTGCCTGTTCGGAACCCATGCGTGGGATAAAGTCCGCGAGCGGATTAACAACGTGAATTTATGAAAAAAAGAAGGGCTGCGCTGGTGCTTGCGGGCGGCGGCGCGCGTGGGGTTGCCCATATCGGGGCGATCGAGGAGCTGGAGAGTCAGGGATTCGAGGTGCATGCAGTGGCCGGCACTTCGATGGGTGCGTTGGTCGGGGGCATGTATGCTTCCGGGCATCTCGAAGCGTTCAAGGAGTGGATGTATACGCTCGACAAGTATAAGGTTTTCGGGCTGGTCGATTTTGCGCTGAGCACCGAGGGGCTCGTCAAGGGCGACCGCGTGATGCGGGCCATGAAGGAGCTGGTGCCCGACGTGAAGATCGAGAAGATGCTGCTGCCGTTCGCCGCGGTTGCCGCCGACCTGCTGACGGGGCGCGAAGTCGTGCTCGACAGGGGAGGCTTGTACGATGCCATCCGGGCATCTATTTCCATCCCGTCGGTCTTCCGTCCCGTACGCCGGGGAAACCAGGTGCTGGTCGACGGCGGTACGGTCAATCCGCTGCCGCTGAACCGGGTGCGCCGTGAACCGGGCGACGTCCTGGTCGCCGTGGATGTGAGCGCACCGTTCTCGGAGGAGATGGCCGTCCGCAGCAAGGCTTCGCTGAATTATTATAAGGTGATTACCGCCTCGTCGGAGATCATGCAGCAGCATATCGCGCGCCTGATGTGTAAGATTTACAAGCCTGACCTGCTGATAGAAATGCCTGCCGACCGTTTCGGGATTTTTGAATTCTACCGTGCCCGGGAAATTGTCGAGGCCGGGCGTTTGGCGACGCGTGCCGCACTGGAGCAAAGTCTCGTCGAAGCGGGATAGACCTTATCCGGCGAAAATCGGATGGGTTGTGGTATGGTTTTTGTCTGGTGATAAGATAAAAAGATTGCGACGGCCCGTGATTTTTGAAGAATTCAAAAGTAGTGACGCAACTTCACACAGATTTGAGGGGCCGTCGCAATATTTAAACGCAAAAACATCCGGGGCGGGAAATGATTTCGTCCCCTGTGAATGTTTTTTATTCTCTACATTGCAAAGATAAATAAAGTTTCCGATAAACCAACGCTGTTGCCCGATTATGGTATGGGTGCGCCCAAAATATAGAAAGGGCGGATGCGTTTGTAGTCGAGGGCTGTCTTTTTTGCGTACTGCAAGTGTCTTTATGCCCGGTTCGGCAGAATTTTCGGGCATCCTGACAAGAAAAACCCGGCCTTTTCAGGCCGGGTTTTTCCGTTCGTTCGTTTACCGCCGATCCTTGTCGTACACATAGGCCGCGATACGGTGGCTGCGCCTGCCGATCGGTACGCCGATGCCCAGTGTGACGTTCATGATGCTCTGCTTGATGGGGATGAACTGGGGCGTATGCTTGGCCGTGACGATGTCCGTGGCAAGGTAGAAATTGATCCAGCTGGGGTTCAGGTTCAGCGCCAGCCCCACGGCGCCGCCGCGGTTGTCGATCACCGAATAGCTACCCGTGACGGTGAACCAGCGGATCGGGTGGAAATTGACCGACCCGGTGATGTTGTGCAGGGTCTTGTACTCCCACACGCGGGCCGTATACAACAGGCCGATGCCGATCTTATGGCGCCATACTTCGTATTCGAGGCCTGCGTTGATCGAGGCGCGCAGCATACGCGATACGCTCTTGGCCGCGCCCTTGTGGAACTCCAGTACGTCGATGTCGAAGTCGGGCGACTCGGTGCCGTCCTCGGTGACCGTCACGCCCGTGAAGGAGAGCTCCTTCGCCGAATAACCCGTTACGTTCTTGTTCTTGCTCCAGCTGATGAAGCCCAGGTCGTTCACCGCCAGCGATGCCTGCAGGTTGGGCAGGATGTCGTACGTAGCCCCGAGGTCGACCGCGAAGCCGTAACCGGCGGGCGAGGTGGGCTTGAGGTTGATGTCGTCCATCTTGTAGACCTCTTCGCCGTGCTCGTTGAGTTCGGTCGTCACGTCGAGTCCTGCGGCCGTGATGTCCAGCCCGCCGGCTGCGTTGATCAGCCAGCGTTCTTCGTTGTGCGACACGTTGAATTGCGAGAAGTACATCCGTGCACGTGCCACGCCCATCAGGAATTTTGCCCGCACACCGATGTATAATTTGTCGTCGAGCAGCGGGAAAGAGTAGTTGAACCCTGCTTCGAGATAGCTGTCGGCCGTGATGCCGATGTCGCTGATGTCACCGCTGTTGCCGCGCTTCAGGAAGTCGAAGAGCGAGTAGGGCAGGGTGGCGTCGGTCGTGACGCGGGCGTTGAGGTCGAACGACCAGAAATTTTTGTGGTTGCGGGTGAAGGCGCCGAACCCGATGAGGTTCACGCGCGTGTCGAAACCCAGGAGGTTGTCGGCTTTGAGTCCCGAAAGGGCGTCGGCCGTCGATACGGAGCTGTCGAGCAGCGTGACGAGTTTTCCGTTGCGCGGATAGAGTATTTTGTCGATCGAGAGGTTGCCGCTCACGTTGATGTCCAGTCCGCCCAGCCCGGGGATGTTGACATAGCCGCGTAAGGGGGCGAAGGCCGGGTTGAGCTGGCTGCGGAGGGTCGACCCCTCCATGAAATATGCCGTCGGGTTCTGTGCCGCGGCGCCTGATGCCAGCAGCAGCGTGAAGAGGAATGCGTATATTTTTTTCATGTTCTGTGCCGGATTAGAGGTTGAGCTTCAGGCCGCCGCGCTTGATCAGGCGCAGGGTGATGACGATTTGCTGGCCGGACGAGAAATCATAGCCCGGATAGTATTTCTCCAGCGAGACGGGGAGGATGATCTCGGCACCCTCGATGATCTGCCGCAGGTCGCTTTCGAAAAGTTGCGTCTCCCTGATCTCGTTCGTCCTGCCGGGGTCGACCGTTACGTCGAACCGGACGTTCGTAGGCGAGAAATAGGGCACTATCCGCAGGCTCACGGGCAGGGCGCTCGTGATGCTGCCGTAGAGGTGCAGCGTGTTCCTGGGGTTGGGGGTGCCTTCGCTGTCGAGGTTCTCGCAAAGCATGTCCACCACGTCGCTGCCGATGTCGATCTTACCGATGTCGTAGGTTACATCCTGGACTTTGAGGTCTGTCAGGTAGTTGCCGGCCAGGGATTTGATTTCGTTCGAAAGCCGGTCGTGCAGCATCGGCATATTGCGGAACGCCTCGATGAAGACCGGTTTGAAATTTGCCGGATCCGTGTTCGGGGGGAGCAGGGGCAGGAAGGTCGAGAGGTATTTTTCCGCCAGCAGGTCGGCGACGGCGGCGATCTTGGCATCGTCGTCCATCATCTGGTCGATCAGTGCTTGGAGCAGCGGTGTGATTGTGTCCGGGATGTTTTGGAGTTCCCGGAGGTCGACGTATGCGGCGTTTCCGGGCAGGGGCGAGGGAAGCCAGATGTCCGCTTCGTCGAAGAGCGTTTTGATGTCCGCGCCTCCTTCCTTCAGTTCACTCATGCTTACGTATACCGTGGCCAGCGGCAACCGGTATTCCGAGTCCTCGTCGCCGATGGTGACATCGTCCGTGTTCACGTTCGACAGGTCGTAAGCGTTGTCGATACAGGACGATGCGAGTGCTGCGGCGAAGAGAAAAGGTAAAAATTTTCTCATAGGGTTTGGGTTTGTTTTCAATGCGTCGCAAATATATGCCGTTCCGACGAATAAAACAAAAAATCGGACGTTTTAGTTTATGCGTATGTCAAATGCGGCCATCTCTGCGTGCGCCGGAGGCATGCCGCAGGGGATGGCGCGTTTTGTGAAATAATTGCTACATTTGCATTGCGATTAACGCTATGGCGGGGACCGAAAAAAACAACCTCAGGGAGCAGGTGGCGATGCTGCCGCTGTCACCGGGCGTCTACCAGTTCGTAGACCGCTCGGGAACGATCATCTACGTAGGTAAGGCCAAGAGCCTGCGCAAGCGGGTTTTGTCCTATTTCGTGCAGAGCAAGGAGCACAGCCCCAAGGTGCGCGTGCTGGTGAAGCAGATCGCCGAGATCCGCCATATCGTCGTGGACAGCGAAACCGACGCCCTGTTGCTGGAAAACTCGCTCATCAAGACCCTCCAGCCGCGGTACAATATCCTGCTCAAAGACGATAAGACCTATCCGTGGATCGTGGTGCGCCGCGAGCATTTTCCGCGCGTGCAGTCGACGCGGCAACTGAACCGCGACGGGTCGCAGTACTTCGGCCCCTACGGATCGGTGATGATGCAGCACAGCGTGCTGGATTTCATCCGCGAGGTGGTTCCCTTGCGTACCTGCAAACTCAATCTCGCTCCCGAGCAGATCGCCAAGGGAAAATATACGGTCTGCCTGCAATACCACCTGGGCAACTGCAAAGGCCCCTGCATCGGGGCGCAGGGCGAAGAGGAATACGGCCGGCTCGTCGACATGGTCGTCGCGGTGCTCAAGGGCGACCTGCGCCCCGTGCGTAACTACCTCGAACAGGAGATGCAACGTGCTGCCGGGGGATTGAAATTCGAATTGGCGCAACGCTACAAGCAGCGCCTCGATGCGCTGGACAACTATGCGGGCAAGTCGGTGATCGTCAGTGCGAAGATTGTCGACGTGGATGTTTTTTCGCTGCTTCCGGACGACGATGTGGCCTATTGCAATTTCGTGCGTATCCGCCACGGGTCGGTCGTGGGTGTTTATACCGTGAAGCTCAAGACGGGTGTCGGGGGCGACGAACGCGACATGCTGACGCTGGCCATCCAGCATGTCGTCGAGCATATTGCCGGGACGCTGGCTCGAGAGGTCGTCGTGCCGTTCCTGCCCTCGACGACGCTGCTGTTCGACGGTGTGACCTTCACGGTGCCCAAGCGCGGCGAAAAACTCGAACTGCTCGAATTCTCACAGAAGAGCGCCCGTATCTACCGCGCCGAGCAGCTCAAGAACTTGGAAATCAAGAATCCCGAACGATATACCGAGCGGTTGATGAATGCCCTGCAGAAGGAACTGCGCCTCGACCGCCAGCCGCGGCACATCGAATGCTTCGACAACTCCAATCTGCAGGGGGCCCATCCGGTAGCCTCGTGCGTGGTGTTCCGCGACGGAAAACCCGCACGCAAGGAGTATCGTCATTTCAACATCAAGACCGTGGAGGGCCCCGACGATTACGCTTCGATGCGCGAGGTCGTCTTCCGGCGTTACAGCCGCCTGCAGGAGGAGGGGGCCGAGCTGCCCGATCTCATCATTGCCGACGGCGGAAAGGGGCAGATGGGTGTCATTCACGAGGTGCTGGAGTATCTCGGGCTGGACATACCTGTCGCCGGGCTGGCCAAGAATGACCGCCATCGCACCTCCGAGTTGCTCTGCGGATTCCCGCCTGTCCTGGTCGGCATCCGTCCCACTTCGCCCCTTTTCCACTTTCTGGCGCACATCCAGGAAGAGGTGCACCGTTTCGCCGTCTCATTCCACCGCCAGAAACGCAGCAAGGCCTTTATCCATAGCGAACTGGAACGGATCGAAGGCGTCGGGGACAAGACCGTCCGTACGCTGCTGCAACATTTCCGCACCGTGGCCAAGGTCAAGGCGGCACCGTTCGAGGAATTGACGGCGCTGGTCGGCCCCGCCAAGGCGAAAAAAATCAAGGCTTTCTTTGAAAAATAACCGGATTTTTTGAAAATTGCGAAGAATCGACTATCTTTGCCCTCCCGATTCTACGGAAGAGGCTTGCCCGGATGGCGGAATCGGTAGACGCGTTGGTCTCAAACACCAATGACAGCAATGTCGTGCCGGTTCGACCCCGGCTCCGGGTACGCTTATAAAGCCCCGCTGGTTTGATTGTCAAGCCAGTGGGGCTTTTGTTTCTTCTGGGGTGGCAGATACGGGGCACTTTCTGTCATGCCTTAAAATATATGCACCGATTTTTTTTGCGCCAGAAAATACCATATTGAATTTTATTTGTATATTTGCCGTCGCATAGGTTTCCAAATCACACCCGCCGGGCCGTGATGCGGAATGAAAAGGGAATGCAGTGAAAATCTGCGACAATACCCGTTGCTGTGAGTTCCTGCCCCGACGAGGGGCGCAAGACGTTTCACAATCTTTGCCACTGGCCGTAAGGCTGGGAAGGCGTGAAACCGGAACAAGTCAGAAGACCTGCCGATGCTTTTATTGGATTTGCTGCCTGCGGGATTACGGGTGAAAATCAAAACTGCGATTTCCCTGTTGCCGGCATTCCGGTACGAAAAAAGGCATTGGATGTTTTCGAAGGTGTAAATCCGTTTTGAATTTCTGTTGCGCCGTATCCCGAAAGGATACGGTTGATTTTTTATTGTCCAATCAAAATAAAGCAGAATGAAGAAACTATTTACCCTTTTGACAGTAATGCTGCTCGGCGTTTCGACGTGGAGCTGCTCGTATGACGACGATGACTTGTGGAATGAGATCGGGAATATCAAAACCGAACTGGCCCGGATCAACAAAGAGGTCGGAACGTTACAAACCCTTGTCGATGCGCTGAATCAGAAAAAAACGATCACCTCTGTCGAAGAAACGGCGACGGGGTACACGATTACCTTCAACGATGGCAAAACCGTCGAAATTAAAAACGGCACGAATGCACCGGAGGTCGGTATCGACCTGTTCGAAGGCGTCTACTACTGGACGATCGGCGGCAAAGGCAACTGGCTGACCGATGCGGACGGGAACAAAATCCCTGTCGCCGGCAAGGACGGCTCGAAACCCCAAATGGCCGTCGATGCCGACGGCTACTGGACTGTGGACGGGGTGCGTATTAAAGATGCCGCAGGCAACGATGTAAAAGCTGCGGGGAGCAACGGAAAAGACGGGGACTCGTTCTTCGAATCGGTGACGGACGGCGACGATGAGGTGACCTTCACGCTGACCGACGGCACGACGATCATCATTCCTAAAGCCTCGGCTGCCGGCTTCGCATTCGTATTTCCCACGCAGCTCCCTAAGGGTGGAACCGACGTGGACAACTACTACCTGTTTGCTTTCGGCGAAGAAAAGATACTCGCGTATACCGGAGATATAACGACCGCCGACTTGATGAGCATCCCGCAGGGATGGGCGGCACGGATCGACCCGGACAAGAAGACCGTCACCGTGACGGCCCCGGCGTTCGCGGGTTCATACTATACGGAGGGTATCCTTTCGCTCGTCGGCATCGACGGCAAAGGGAAAACCCAACTTGCATCCGCACGCATCTGCGCTGTGGATTATTCCGATCCCGAAGGCACGTTCGTACTCAACGAGGGCAACATGTCGTCGGATAACGGGTCGGTCATCTATATCACAGCCAACGGCCGTTTAATCAACTATGCCTACTGGCGGATGAACGGTTCCGAGTTGGGCAATGTGGGGCAGGATATGTTCATTGCCGACGGTAAGGCTTACATCATCAGCCAGAACGGCGGAAACGACGGCATCCTCGTCGAGGCCGATGCCAGGACACTCAAGCGCACGGGCAAGTTCGGCAAAAGCGACCTGCCCGGACTTTCCATGCCGTCGCATGTGGCCGTAATAGGCCGGACGGCTTATATCCGCGACAATGCAGGCGTATACAAACTCGATCTCGATACGAAAGCGCTCAGCTTCATCGAAGGTTCGAAAGGTGCATTGAAAAACCGCATGGCGGTCGTCGGCAACAAAGTGTTTGTTCCTGCGGGCAAATCTATCCTGGTCTTGGAAAACGGGGCCGTGGCCGAAACGATCGCGATGGATGGCACGGTGACCGGTGTCGTCAAATCCGATGAAGCCGGTTACCTGTGGATATCCTGTTCCGCCAGCCCCGCCCAAATCATCAAGTTGGCTGCCGGCGATTATACGCAGGAAAAACATACGCTGACCGCCGGCGGTGTCGCCTCCGGCTGGGGTGCGACGCCGGGTATCACGGCCAAGGGCGATGAAATTTATTTCTGCAACAATTCCTCCACGATTTACCGCCATACTTTCTCCTCGAATACGACGGAAACGCTGGGCGATGTAAAGTCGAATATCGCCAATTGGGGAATGATCTACAACATGCCGGCCGTTCATCCTGTAACCGGCGAATACTACTACAATACGATTCTGGGATACGGATGGAGTTTCCTCACCAACGATATTTCGGTTTATGACCTGGGTTCGGGTACCCCCAAGATGGTTGCCGACTACCGGAATTATACGCATTTCCCGGCCGGGATATTCTTCACTGCCGGATTCTGAGGACACAGGAAGGGGATCGGGATTCCCGGTCTTCTTCCTGATCTTTAGTTGAATACCATAAAAACAAATACTTATGAAAAAGCTGTTTACCCTTTTGGCGATTGCGCTGCTCGGCGTTTCTGCGTGGAGTTGTTCGTATGACGACGATGATTTGTGGAAGGCGGTCGATGACCTCGATTCGCGCATGGAAGCCATGGAGCAGGCCATGAAGAGTGCCAACACCGATATCGACGCACTCCGGAAACTGGTCGATGCATTACAAAAGAATGTAACCGTGACCTCCGTCGTCAAAAATAATGACGGATATACGATTACATTCTCCAATGGTGAAACCGCCACGATCACCGACGGAAAAAACGGAATCGACGCTCCCGCTGTCTCGGTGAAAAAAGATGACGACGGACTTTATTACTGGACGCTCGGCGGCGAATTCATACTGGTCGACGGCGAAAAGATCAAGGCGCAGGGTGAGGACGGCGCCCCCGGGGCGAGTGCCGTGGCTCCGAAGCTGCGCATCGATACCCAAACCAAGGAGTGGGAAATGTCGGTCGACGGCGGTAAAACGTGGACTAAGATGGGGGTCAAGGCCGAAGGCAAGGATGGCGATTCGATGTTCGAGTCGGTGGATACGGCCTCGAACCCCGGTTTTGCGGTCTTTACGCTTGCCGACGGCGGAAAAATCGAAATTCCCATGCAGGGTGCGTTGAGCATCGCGATTTCCGCAAAGAACGGCATATTCGTCTACGATGAGAAGCAGACATTTACGATCGAGAGCAAGGGTGTCGAACGGATGACCTGGACTAAACCCGACGGATGGAAAGTTTCGGTCGAAGGCAATGCACTGACGGTCGTGGCACCTGCCAAAGCGAACAGCTATGCAGAAACGGAGGGTGTGATCGCCCTGATCGGAATGGCCGGAAATTTCTCGTGCATGGCGGAATTCCAAGTAAGTGTGGCGGATACGCATAGCTATACGGTTACCTTCGAGGGTAGCGACTGGGCCGAATGGGTCGCCTGCAACTATGCTCCCGAAAAATATTCGACGACCCAATTGGGGAGTCCCGACGATTATGTCTGGGTCGATGAAACCACGCAGCTCACTACCGGCCGTCCTACGGGCTTCATCAACGGATGGGGATACCCTTGGTTCGTATGTTCCTATAATTCCAATTCGCTGGATCAGGGTAAATACGGCGGATATTTATACGATTTGTACGTGTATAATCCCGATGGAACGGAGGACAGCATGACAGGCGGAGGCTGCAATGGCTCGGATAATTTCCTGACGACATTCGGCTATCTGGATTTAGATTTTCCGTACGGTGACGGTCGCCCGATTCTCAAATTCGCCGATGGCAAGGCACGTACGGTCAAGAGCATCCATGTCAACTCGACCTGCTATTTTTACTCGGTCGCGATGTCCGGCAACGGCCTTTCGCCGGCATTGACCAAGGATGTAACCTACTACGCCACGGGTTACGATGCCGACGACAAAGAGATCAAGACTATTACGATGACCTTTGCTACTCCCGAAGCCGTCACCAAAGAGTGGACGAAGTGGGATCTTTCCGAACTCGGTGAGATCGTATCCCTGCGCCTGAATCAGGCTGGCGGCGCCGATAACGGTTACGGTTATTCGCTGCCTGCGTATTATGCGGTGGACGACATTACCGTCGAGTGGTAGCGCCGCTGCCGCAGTTATCCATTCGAAGCCTATCAGCATATTATCCTATTTTATATGAAACGACTTTATCAAATTGCAATAGCAGTCGCCTTCCTTTCGACGGCGTGTTCGAAAGGGGAGAACCCCGATCCTCTTCCCGACCCGCCGGTCATCACGCTCGACAGCCCGACGGCCATCTATCCGGCCAAAGCCGGCCGCGAGATCGAAATCCGTCCGTCGTATGAACATGCCGAGGATGCGACGTTCGTTTGGACACTCGACGGCGAACGGATCGGCAGCGAGCCCGCACTGCGGTTTTCGTCCGAGAAGCCCGGGCAGTATTTTATTACGCTGACCGTTACCAACAAAGGCGGTATGGATGAGGAGGAGTTGCGTGTCGATGTATTTGAGCTGACTCCGCCGACCATTTCGCTGCCGGGGGCGGACAAAGGCTTTACCCTGTTGTTGGGCTCGGAGCTCGAACTGAAACCGGTCGTCGCTTCGTCGCTCGAAACCACTTACAGTTGGATGATCGACGGCAAAGAGGTGTCGAACGAACCTGCCTATACTTTCCGGGGCGATGCGCGCGGCGACTTCGCATTCGCCCTTACGACCCGTAACGAGGACGGTGAGGATGCCGTTTCGTTTATGGTCGGCGTCCGTTTGCCGGAGGAGGTGGATTTCTCATGGACGATCGAGCAGAGCACCTGCAATGTATCGCTGGGGCGCACGATCCTGCTGCGGGCCGTTGAGATTGAAAATGCGTTCGACGCCGTCTACACCTGGTCGGTCGACGGGCAGGAGGTGCAGCGGGGCGATAAGGCCGAATATGCGTTCACGGCATCGGAAGAGGGGGCGCACACCGTGAAACTCGAAATGCAGAACGAGTATATCCTGGTCTCCCACGACTTCACGGTAAACGTATGCCCGAAAGAGGGGACTTATTATCGGGCCAGGACGGCGGCGAGCAATGCGGCCTGCAATAAAGTTTACGAATTCCTGCCCGCGCCGGGACAGTTTGTCAACGAAAATTATACGGCCGTTACGATGGCCGAAGCGTGTGCTTATGCGGAAAACCGAATGGCGCAGACGGCCTATGTTTCGTTGGGCGGATTCGGGGGCTGCCTGGTCGTGGGGTTCGACCACAGCATCGACAACGACGGCGACTACAACATCGCTGTCACGGGCAATCCGTTCGACGGTTCGTCGGAACCGGGTATCGTCTGGGTGATGCAGGATGAGAACGGCGACGGGCTTCCCAACGACACGTGGTACGAACTCAAAGGATCGGAGTACGGCAAAGAGGAGACCATCCGGGATTACGCCGTGACTTATTACCGTCCTTCGGCACCGAAGATGAATGTCGCATGGACGGACAACCGTGGCGGCAGCGGCGTCATCGAATATCTCGAAGCATTCCATCAGCAGGACTATTACTATCCGGCGTGGGTCGAAGCGGACAGCTACACGCTACGGGGCCCCTGCCTCAAATCGCGCAGCTACGACGCTTCGGGCAACGGTACTTACTGGGTGAATCCTGCATTCGACTGGGGATATGCCGATAATTTCAGTCCGATAGACCGCCTGACGGACGACGACAACTACAATGCGGCACCGGCCGACAACCACTTCAAAATCTCGAATGCTGTGACCTTCGACGGCAAGGATGCGAATCTCAAGTATGTGGATTTCGTTAAAATACAGGTGGCGCTCAACACTCAGTGCGGCTGGATCGGCGAGGTTTCGACCGAAGTATTCGGCGTGAAGGATTTTAACATGACAAAATAGTACAGTGGATACGGGTAAAAAACGAATTCGGAGATTGGTATTTACCGTAGTGTTGTGTCCGGCCCTCTGCCTGGGGCCAGGCGCAACCGCTGTCTCTGCGCAAAAGGATTCCTCCCGGCTCTCCCAAATACAGCGGATTGATTCGGTGGTCGTCCTCGGCAGCCGCCGTCCCGAAAAAATCATCCCGGCGCAGGTGCTCGACGGCGCGGAGTTGCAACGGTTGAGCGTCCATTCCGTAGCCGATGCCATTCGTTATTTTTCCGGTGTGCAGATCAAGGATTACGGCGGTATCGGGGGACTGAAGACGATCAATGTGCGTAGTATGGGCACACAGCATGTAGGCGTGTTCTACGACGGGGTGCAGCTGGGCAATGCCCAGAACGGACAAGTCGATCTGGGTAAGTATTCGCTCGACAACATGGCTGCCGTGACGCTTTACAACGGGCAGAAGAGTTCCGGAGTGCAGTCGGCGAAAGACTACGCTTCGGCGAGCGCCGTCTACCTGCAAACCCGTACCCCGGAGTTCCGGGCGGGCAGGCGGCATAACCTCAAACTCACGCTCAAGGGCGGTTCGTTCGGCACCGTGAATCCGTCGGTTCTCTACGAACAGCGGCTCGGCGAACGGATATCCAACTCCCTGAACGCGGAATTCCTCTATACGACGGGCCGTTACAAGTTTTCTTACGTCAAGGCGGACGGTTATGATACCACTGCCGTGCGGCGTAACGGCGATGTGCGGGCCTTGCGTATCGAGAACGGACTTTTCGGCCGGATCAAGGATGGGAGCTGGCGGGCGAAAGTCTATTTCTACAACTCCGAACGGGGCTACCCGGGGGCTTTCGTGCGCGAGGAACCCGGTAAGTTCAAACACGAAGACCGCCAATGGGATACGAATTTTTTCCTGCAGGGCGCGTTCAGCAAGGCGTTCGCGCCGTGGTATCGCCTCTCGGTTCATGCAAAATACGCCTACGACTACCTGCATTACCTTTCCGATCCCCGTCTGGACGTGACCACGATGTATGTCGACAACCATTATTACCAGCAGGAGGCATATGTTTCGGCGGCACAGGAATTCACGCTGTTCAGTTGGTGGGATGTCAACCTGGCGGCCGATTTCCAGTATAACACGCTCGAAGCCGACCTGGTGAATTTCGTCTATCCGTCGCGGTTCACTTCGCTCACGGCATTGGCCACATCGTTGCGTTTCGGCAAGATCGACGTACAGGGCAGCTTGCTCTACACGTTCGTCGATGATTTCGCACGGGAAGCGGGTGCGGCCGCCGAAAGCAAGCATGTCCTTACGCCGACCGTTGTGGCGCAGTACACCCCGTTCAACGACATCGACCTCTCGCTCCGGGCATTTTACAAGCGGGTTTTCCGCATGCCCACGCTCAATGACCTCTATTACACGTTTATCGGCAACAAATACCTCAAACCGGAATACACGACCCAGTACAACGTCGGCCTGGCTTACTCCAAGGAGTGGCCGTCGTCGCATTTCCGCCGTCTCGATGCGAGTGTGGACGCCTATTACAACCAGGTCGAAGACAAGATTATCGCCATGCCCACCTCCAATCAGTTCCAGTGGACGATGGTCAATCTGGGGTATGTCGAAATCCGCGGAGTGGATGCGACCGTGAGCGGTGCAATGCGTTTCGGAAAGTTCGGGGCCGATTGCCGCGTGACTTACACTTACCAGAAAGCCCAGGATTTTACCGATCCCGCGAACAAGTATTACGGCGACCAGATACCTTATATTCCCTGGCACAGCGGCTCGGCGATCATCGGATTGAATTACGGGACTTGGAGCCTCAATTACAGCTTCATCTATACCGGCGAACGCTACGAAGCGGGGGCCAACATTGCTGAAAATTACGCGCTGTCGTGGTACACGAGCGATCTGTCGCTGTCCAAAATTTTCAATTTGAAGCGCTCGCAATTACGGGCGGCCGTGGAAGTGAACAACCTTTTGAATCAGCAGTACGAAGTGGTGCAGTGTTACCCGATGCCCGGGACAAATGTAAAAATAATTTTCAGTTGGACGCTATGATACGATTACCGAACATACGCTTATGCGCCGTCGTTATTACGATGGTGGTGCTGCTCTTCTCCTGCCGCAAGGAGGAACAGATCGTGCCGTCGACCTCGACGACCGTTACGGGAGGGGAAAGCGGTGAGATCTGCGGCTTTTTCCTGCTGAACGAAGGGAATATGGGCAGCAACAAGTCCACGCTCGACTATTTCGACTACCAAACGGGGATCTATACGAAAAATATCTATGCCGAACGTAATCCGGGCGTCGTGAAGGAGCTGGGCGATGTGGGAAACGACATACAGATTTACGGCAACAAGCTCTACGCAGTGGTCAACTGTTCGCATTTCGTCGAGGTGATGGATGTGCGGACGGCAAGGCATATCACCCAGATCTCGATTCCCAACTGCCGCTACATCGTTTTCAAGGGACGCTATGCATACGTCAGTTCCTATGCCGGGCCGGTTCAGATCGATCCCAACGCCCGGTTGGGCTATGTGGCCAAAGTCGATACGGTTACCATGTCGGTCGTCGGAACCTGTACGGTCGGCTACCAACCCGAAGAAATGGTTATCTCGGGCAACAAACTCTACGTCGCTAATTCGGGCGGCTACCGCGTGCCGAACTACGACCGTACGGTGTCGGTCATCGATCTGGATACGTTCCGTGAGGTTAAGAAGATCGACGTTGCGATCAACCTGCACCGGCTCGAACTGGACAAGTACGGCCAGATATGGGTCTCCTCGCGCGGCGACTACTACGATACGCCGTCCAAAACATTTGTGATCGACAGCAGGACGGACGAGGTAATCGACGAACTGAAATTGTTGCCCAACAGCGAAATGGCTGTTTGCGGAGATTCGCTCTATGTGTACAGTACCGAGTGGAGCTACCACACGCATCGCAATACGATCAGCTATGCGATCGTCAATGTCCGCACCAGGAAGGTCGTCACGCGGAATTTCATTACCGACGGAACGAACCAACAGATTGCCATACCCTATGGTATTGCAATAAACCCCAATACGCGCGAATTTTTCGTGACGGACGCCAAGGATTATGTGACCCCCGGTACGCTCTACTGTTTCAATCCCGACGGTACGAAAAAGTGGTCGGTCGAAACGGGTGACATTCCGGCGCATATCGTCTTTACGCGCCGGAGGCTGCAGCCGTTGGAATAACCTGCGGCGGCGGTGCTCTCAATCGCAGTGACCCATTGCAAACATTTCTGTAATCAGCGTTGCCGCCGCAATTTCGATGGCCGTCGGCGGGATCCGGAGCATTTAGAGATTAGTTTAGCGTTGTCTGCCATACAACGATTTACTCCGGTTCCTGCCAGACGGCCATTCTTTTTCCCTGCCGCCCCTTTAGCTGCCTGCGTGTAGGGCGTAACGGGCAGAATCCTTTTCTTTGGTGCCGGATGCACCGGTATCCTCCGGTTACTCCTCGCGCCTGGGACTGCCGGGAATTGCCGGGGTGTTTCGCCGCGTGCCCGGGGTTTACAATGTCGCGAGCAGCCCGAGCAGCCGCTGCGCATGTTCCACGGACTTCGCTTTCTGCGCTTCGACCTGTTCTGGCGTCGTCCGCGCACCATAGCTCACCCCGCCGGTGAAGACATATCCGGCAAACTCCATCCCGCACAGTTTGCAGGTGGCCTTGTAGCAGGGTAGGAATTCGTCGATCGTGTAGCCCATTGGCCCTTCGTGGGAATACATTTCCGCCGGGGCGCCCGTCGTGAACGAGAGCACCAGTTTCTTGCCTTTCAGTTTGTCGCCCGTGCTTCCGTGCGAGAACCCGTGCCGGAAGGTCTCTTCCATCCAGCGCTCCAGCAGCGACGGGGCGCTGTACCAGAATACCGGGAACTGCAATACGATGACGTCGGCTTTCAGCAGCCGCTGCTGTTCGGCCTGCGCGTTGATTTTGAAATCCGGGTAGAGGCTGTCGAGCCGTACGATCTCCGCCTGGGGCAGTCGTTGCGCAATCGTTTCGAGGATCGTTTTGTTGGCCACCGATGCCGAAAGATCGGTATGGCCGGATATTACGAGTGTGTTTTTCATCTCCGTTTAGTTTTTAAGAGTTTTTTGTCATAAAGGCACCGGATTCCCGGCCGGGGTTGTGCCGAAGTTCGGGCCGCGCGGTGTTTTTTGTCTGTCCGGGCAATCGGACGCAATGAAATTGCGTCGCTGCATCGCAGGCAGCTTAATCCTCTATGCCGAGGATCTCCTTCATCTTCGGACGGAAGGCGTCGCCCCAGGTTTCGAGCTGCTTGATTACAGGGATCAGCGACCTGCCGGTGTCGGTGATGGAATATTCCGAATGGGGCGGAAGTTCCGCGTAGATCTTTTTCCGGATGGCCCCGTGTTTTTCGAGCTCTTTCAGTTGTTGGTCGATTACGCGCGCATTGGCATCCGCAAACAGCCTGTGTAACTCGCTGGGGCGTTTGGGCCCGTTGTCCAGTTCGAGGATGATGCAGCTTTTCCACTTGCCCCCGATGACCTCCATGGCGATCTTTATTCCGCAATCGATGTCGAAAGGTATTTTCTTTTCGTACATATGGATATCCGGTTTGTGCAAAAATAATCATTTTTCAAAGACTTTGCATCATATCCCCGTAATTTGTCTGTACCGATAAATTTATCGGTATATGAATAATTTGCGGGTACTTGCAATATCCGGGGCCACTCCGTATTTTTGCATATCCGACGAAAAAGGTGAATCCGGACATGAAAGGAATTTTATTGGCTGCCGTTTTGGCCGGCGGAATGATTTCTGCCGGTGCGCAGGAAAAACTATCGACAAACCGTAAAACTATGAAAACACACACATCTACGATCCGCCTGATCTACCCGCAATGGCAGGGCGGCAATGTCGCGGCGATGGTGCCCGAGGTAAAGGATCCCGACGATGCCGCACGGGGATATTACCTCGGGGCGCAGCTGCTCGACTTCCTGGCTCCCTGCGGCGGGCAGGAAACGCTCACCGTTCCCGTCTCCACCCAGATCGGGGAACGCAGGGTGACGGACGGTGTACTCGACCGCGACGTCATTCTCCGGCAGACGAAAGCCGCGCTGGAGATGCTGCGGGCGAGCGATCCCGGCAGGATCGTGACCCTGGGCGGGGATTGCTCCGTGAGCGTGGTGCCGTTCACCTACCTTGCCGCGAAATACGGCGGCGACGTGGCGATGGTATGGATCGACGCCCATCCCGACATCACGCTTCCGGGCGATCCCTATCCCGGCTACCATGCCATGGCCGTGACGGCCTGCATGGGGCACGGCGATGCGAAGATCGTGGCGGAACTGCCCGCCGCATTCGACCCGTCGAAAATCCTGTTCGTAGGGTTGCGCAACTGGGAGCGGGGCGAGATCAAGGCCCGCCAGCATCAGTACGGGATAAAGCATCTTACCCCCGAAGAGGTGGCTGCGGACAGCGATGCGCTCCGGGCCTGGCTAAAATCGTGCGGGGCGTCGAAGGTGGTGGTTCATTTCGATATGGACGTGCTCGACCCGGCGGAGATCGTTGCGGCGGTCGGCACCGATCCCGACGGGATGAAAATAGAGGCGGTCATCCGCGTGATAAACGATATTGCGGCTGAAAAGGAGCTGGTGGGCCTTACGGTCGCCGAGCCGATGCCCCGTACGGCGATCCGGCTCAGGGATATGCTGGGCAGGTTGCCGTTGCTGGAATAGCCGCCTTATGCGATACGCCGTCGAATCCCCGGGAGTTCCCTTCCCGGGGATTTTTCAAATCTTCGTCCTGCTGCACATCGCGCCTTTCCCCGGTTTACAGCCCCGTCCCGTTCGCAACGAGGATATAGGCGTTGAGGTAGGTGGCGAAGAGGAGCCAGCAGAGGTAAGGGACGAAGAGCCATGCGGCAGCGGCGCGTACGTTTGCACTGCGGACGAGATAGAGGATCACCAGGACATCGAGCACCACGATGTCCGCCATGCCCAGCAGCGGGCTGCGGCAGACGAAGAAGAGTATGCTCCACAGGAAATTGCACCCTAACTGGAAAAACCACAGCCTCACCGCACTTTTACGGGCGGGGGCTTCGGAGGTTAGTACCAGCCCGCCCGAGATGCCCATGCAGAGGTAGATGATGCTCCATGCGATCGGGAAAACCGCATTGGGCGGTGTCAGCGCCGGTTTGTCGAGCAGCGGATACCATTCGTTGATCGCGTCGTGCTGCAACCATCCGGCAAGTCCCCCCAGAACGAAACACAGCACCGTCGGGAGGATATAGGCCCATATTTTTTTCATGACGATATTGTTTTATTCCGAATTTACAAAAAAAATGCCTAAGGCTCCGTTCCCCGGAAGAGGAAGTTGTCCGGTATCGGGTCTTTCGCTATACGATTCCGGATTCAGCAAGCCGGGGTGGCGGCACCCAGCCATTTGCCCCGCAGCAGCCGGACGAGGAAAATCGCGCCGCGGAAACAGAGTTCGATGCACATGGCGATCCATACACCCTGCAATCCCATCGTCGGGGCGAGCAGCGCGGCCAGCGTGAGCCGTACGGCCCAGATGCTGAAGAAATTCATGCAGCTCGGGACTACGGTGTCCCCGGCACCGATGAAAGCCCCGTAGGCTACGATCGAAGCGGCGAACATCGGCTCGGCGAAAGCCTCGATGCGCAGTGCCATGATGCCGAGCTCCCGGATCTCCGGATCCGGAGTCATGATGCCCATCATCAGCGGGGCGGCGACGTACATCACCAAACCCATGAATGCCATGACGACCATGCCGAGCGACACGGTCATGCGGGCGAAACGCTGCATGAGCATCCGCCGCCCGGCGCCCTTGCTCTGCCCGACCAATGTCGTGGCGGCGTCGGCGATTCCGTAGCCGGGCATGTAACAAAGGCTTTCGGCCGTGATGGCGAAGGCGTTGGCCGCGATGGCGGCGGTGCCGAGCGGCGCGACGATCACCGTAGTCAGGATTTGCGCCCCGCAGAGGATGACATGCTCACAACCGATCGGAAGGCCGATGCGGACGGCTTTGCGCAGGCATTCGGCCGTAGGCCGGAAACTTCCGCGTTCCTTTCCCAACGCCAGTTCCGGCGAGCGGAACCACAGGTAGCAGGTCATCAGCCCGGCCGTCGCTATGACTGCCAGCGCCGTTCCCAGTGCGGCTCCGGCCACGCCCATGCCCGCTCCCGGGAGCACCAGTTCCGTCCCGCCCCAATGCACCGTCCGCGTCGGGAAGATCAGCAGGGTGTTGAAGATCACGTCCAGCACACACATCAGGACGCTCAGCATACTTGGGACACGCATGTTACCGCTGCACCGCAGCATGCTGTCCGACAGGTAGTTGACCTGCAGGAACGGGAGTGACAGCGCATAGATCAGGAAATAACGCGAAGCATCCGGGGCGATGGCGTCGTTCCCGCCGAGCCATCCGGGCAGCGACCCGCTGACGGCGCATCCGACGGCCGAGGCGAAAAGCCCGAAGAGCAGCGTCGCGGAGAATGCCTGCCGCAGGACGTTCCTCGCGCCCGCCGGGTCGTTGGCGCCGATCAGGTGGGCGACCTGTACCGAGAATCCCGTGGCCGCCGCCGTGCATACCCCGCTGAAGAGCCATGTGGTCGTCGACACCAGCCCGATGGATGCCGAGGCGTTTGCCCCGAGGCTTCCGACCATCGAGGCGTCGATGTAGAGCATCACGATGACGGACAGCTGTGCCAGAATGGAGGGAATGCTCAACCGGACGATCAGGTCGAGCCGCTCGCTCCAGGTCATCGGCTTGCCGGTGCGGATCAGCTCCAGCAATTCGTATTCTCGCTTTTTTCCTGCATCCATAGACGGTCGGCGGTGAAGATGGCTGCAAAAATAGTGTTTTTTATCGGGCCAGCACTTTTCGCAGCCGTTCCAGCCCCTCGCCAAGCGTCCTTTGCGGACAGGCGATGTTCAGGCGGATGAAGCCTTCGCCGCCGGGCCCGTAGAGGGTGCCGGGGCTGACCATCAGCCGTCCCTGATCGAGCAGCCGTTCCGCGAGCCGTTCCGAACCCGTACCGGCGGCCCGGCAGTCGATCCATGCCAGATAGGTGCCTTCGAGCGGCAGGATGGCGTATTGCGGCAGGTGTTCCTGGAAATACCCCCGCAGGAAGCGGTAGTTTTCCCGGAGGTATGCCCGCAAGGCGTCGAGCCACTCCGCTCCCTCGTTGTAGGCGGCCGTCAGTGCCGCTACGCCCAGCGGGTTGACGTCGCAGACTTCGTTGTCATTGACCGCCCGGTCGATGCGGCGTCGCACCCCTTCATCGGCGGCGACGATGTTGGCGATCTGCATCCCGGCCAGGTTGAATGCCTTGCTGGGCGAATTGCAGGTGACCGAATGCCGCAGGAACTCTTCGGACAACGATGCGAAAGGCGTATAGTCGTGTCCGTCATAGGTCAGTTCGCAGTGGATCTCGTCCGCCACGACCAGCACGCCGTGGCGCAGGCAGATTTCGCCCATGCGTCGCAACTCTTCCGGTGTCCAGACCCGTCCGACGGGGTTGTGCGGGTTGCATAACAGCAGGAGTTTCGCTTTGGGGTCGGCGGCTTTCGCTTCCAGGTCTTCGAAATCGACGGTGTACCGGTCACCGCGGTACGACAGGCCGTTGGAAGACAATTCGCACCCGTTGTTGCGGATCGACGAGAAGAAGCAGTTGTAGGCGGGTGTTTGTACGATCACCCGGTCGCCGGGCTTCGTCAGCGCCTTGATTACGGCCGACAGTGCCGGGACGACGCCTGTCGTGCAGACGATCCATCGCCGGTCGATCCGCCATCCGTGGCGTCGTGCGAACCAGCCTTCTACCGCGTTGTAATAGGCATCGGGCACCTTCGTGTAACCGAAGATGCCGTGTGCCACGCGCCGCTGCAACGCCTCGATGACGGCCGGGGCCGTGCGGAAATCCATGTCCGCCACCCACATCGGCAGCACGTCTTCCTGCGCGGGGGTATCCCACTTGCAGGAGTCCGTGCCCCGGCGGGGAATGACGGTGTCGAAATCGTATTCCATCTATGCGCAGCTGCTTTGGTCGTTCCACGTTTCGATACGGCAGTCGCCCGGTGCCTTGATATTCCTGTCGAGGATGATCTCCCCGTAGCTTTCGGCCGTAACCGAACCGCTGCGGGGGTTCTTCACGCTGCGGACGGGGCCGTCTATGGCGGCCTGCAATGTCGAGTATTCGAACGCCAGGTCGCAGTCGTCGGCCATCGTACAGTTTTCCAGTACGAGATCCGTGGCGTAACACAGGGGCTGGGTGCCCGATATTTTGCAGTTAACCAGCCGCAGCCGCTTCGAGTGCCAGCCCAGGTACTCGCCGTTGATCTCGGAGTCGTAGACCGTCACGTCCTCGGTGTTCCAGAAAGCGTCCTTCGAGTTGATGACGGCGTTGCGGATCACCACGTTGCGGCAGTATTGGAACGAATAGTTGCCTCTTTGCGCGTAATCCTCTATGCGGATGTTTTCGCCGTGCATGAAGATATAATCGCCCTTGTCGACCTGTACGTTGCGCAGCTGCACGTTGCGGCAGTGCCAGAGCGTTTCCTGTGCAAAAGGCAACTGTACGTTTTCCAGCCGGATGCCGTCCATCTCGCGGAACATCTTGGGGGCTTCGACCCGCGTGTCGCTCATCGTAAGGTTGCGCGAATACCACAGCGCCGCGCGTGCGCCCTCGGTGAAGAGGCAATTCCGGACGACGAACCCGTCGACGTGCCAGAAAGGGTATTTGCCTTCGAAACGGCAATCGACGGCTTCGATATCCGAGCACTCCTTGAGTGCCGATTCGCCTGCCTGGATGGTTACGTGCTCCATGCGCAGGCCGTGCGAGGCGAACAGCGGGCGTTCGCCTCCGTAGGTGGTGTTTTTTATCTGCATCGTTCTTGTTTTTTAGTTTGAATTTACATGGCCGTATATCCGCCGTCGACGGCTATTGCCTGTCCCGTAATGTAGCTCGCTCCGGGGCTGCAAAGCCATACGACGGCTGCTGCGACCTCTTCCGCCCGGCCGAAACGTCCTGCCGGGGCGAATTGCAACGCTTCGGACACGACCAGGTTCCCCGTGCGGATCATGTCGTCGACCATCGGCGTTTCGATTGTCCCGGGACATACGGCATTGACCCGGATGCCCTTGCCGGCATACTCCAGCGCTGCGCATTTGGTCAGCCCCAGCACCCCGTGTTTGGCTGCGTGGTATCCGGCGCGGCCGGGTGAACCGACCAGCCCGCCTATCGACGAGGTGTTGACGATGGCCCCGTGGCCCTGTCTGCGCATTTGCAGTAATTCGTACTTCATACAGAGCCAGACCCCTTTCAGGTTGACGGCTATCACATGGTCGAATGCCTCTGTTTCCGTATCGGCCGTCTCTACCCGCGCAGGCATGATCCCTGCGTTGTTGTAGGCGGCATCGAGCTTGCCGAACCTTGCCACCGTCTTTTCGACCATCGCTTTGACCTGGGCTTCGTCGGTCACGTCGCATACCGTGTAGTCGGCCTCATATCCCGATGCTGCGAGTCCTTGCACGGCCGCTTCCACCGCCGTCCCGTTCATGTCGGCCAGCATGACCGAATAGCCCGCTTGGGCGAACATCCGGGCGGCAGCTGCTCCCATGCCGCTCGCAGCCCCGGTGACCAATGCCGTTTTATCTTTCGTTTCCATCATGTCGGATTTTGTGTGCTATTGTTTTCCGGTGTTTCCTGTCGTTGCCTTTCGAACCGGACGCTAAGCGAGCCGGGGATGCTGAGGGCTTCGATTCCGTTGCCGTCGATGCGCCCGATCCGGATCAGGTCGTTGCTCCTCGACCCGTTTTTGTAGAATATGGCCACATTGCCCCACGGGACATAGATCGTGATGTCGCCCGGTGCAGGGGTGCAGCCGCGTGCGACCTTGGAGGTCGTCAGCGCCGGTGAGGGATAAAATATTTTCTCGGCGTTGCTGTAATCCGACAACGTCACCTCCAGCGGCAGGCGCGAAAGGAAATCCCGTGCGGCGGCATTGTCCTCCATCGTGGCGGTAATCGTGCGGCTGCCGACCGTGATGCCGATTTTCAGCGATGTTTCGCCCGGGTCGCCGCCCTCATTTCCGCCGGGCGTCTCCGGTTGACCGGGGTGCCCTCCGGAAGGGGCGGGGTCGTCGCCCGATTCCCCGCATGCCGCCGGCAGTACCAGCGATAGCAGCATGAACGGCAGTAACAATAATTTTTTCATAGTCGTTCTTTATTGGTTTTACAGGTTGGTCGATCCCGGGTACGCGGGCGCCGGACAGGTGCGGCATCCCGGTGTGCTTTTGGGACTGTTGCCCGCGCAGCGGGATTATTTCAGCGCAGCCCTGAAGAATGTTTCCAGTTTCCCGAACGGGATCAGGCCTGTCCGGTCGTAGAGGTCGACATGCCCTGCATCCGGCACGAGGTAAAGCTCTTTCGGCTCGGCAGCCAGGCGGTAGGCGTCCTCGCTGAACTCCCGCGAATGGGCATTCTCACCTGCGATGAAGAGCATCGGCCGCGGCGAGATGGTCTCGATGTCGGCGAAGGGGTAGAAGTTCATGAATTTCACGTTGCTGGTCAGTGTGGGGTGCGTAGTCGTGCGCGGCGTGGCCCCGTCGGGGGTGAACTCCCCGCGCGGCGTACGGTAAAATTCGTAGAATTCGCGCTCGATCGGCGTGGATTCGGCCGTCAGTTCGTGTACTGTGTCGCCGGTGTAAAGGGGTTCCCCGCCCAGGAATTCGGCATAACGCTGTTCGGCAGCCTGGGCGATGATCCGTTGGCGCTGTTCGGGCGACAGGGCGTGCTTCAGCCCGTTGCGGCTGGCTGCCCCCATGTCGTACATGCTGACCGTTGCGATGGCTTTCAGGCGGGGGTCGATCTTCGCAGCGCTGATGGCGAAGCTGCCGCTGCCGCAGATCCCGACAACGCCGATACGTTCCCGGTCGACAAAGGGGCGGGTGCCGAGGAAATCCACCGCCGCGCTGAAGTCCTCCGAATAGACATCCGGCAGGACGGCATTGCGCGGTTCTCCGTCGCTTTCACCCCAGAAGGAGAGGTCGAGTGCCAGCGTGACGAACCCGCATTCGGCCAGTTTCGTGGCGTACAGACCGGCGCTCTGTTCCTTGACTGCGCCCATCGGGTGCCCGACGATGACGGCGGGGTATTTTCGCCCTTCCTCCAGCTCCTTGGGCAGGAAGAGCCGTGCGCCTACTTTCATTTTGTATTGGTTGGAAAAGGATACTTTCTCGGTGTTTACCGAATTGCTTTTGTAGAAATTGTCTGCATCGCCCTGTGCGACGGATGTATTCGTGCCGAGTATCATAAGTATGGCTGTTGTCAGAATTAATGGTCGTTTCATGATCGTGTCGTTTTTTCGGGTTATTTATAGGCGGCCCGGTAGATGGCTGTGCATTCGTCGATGCTCAGCCTGTGGCGGTCTGATTCGAACAGTCCGGGCATTGTGTCGAATGCGTTGAACGTCATTTGCTGCAACTCTCCGGGGGTGATGCCGTAGTCGGACATCCTCAGGTCGGCGACGCCGCATGCCTGTTGCAAGCGGGTGAGCGCCGTGATGAAATCCCCGGGCTGTGCGGCCTGCTCCATCCCCATTGCACGGGCCATCCGTACGAAACGCTCGTCGCAGACGTGCCGGTCGATGAAGAACGAGAAGTAAGCCCTGCTGAGCATGATCAGCCCGGCGCCGTGGGGCAGATCCTGGTGGTAGGCCGACATGGCGTGTTCCATCGAGTGCTGGCTGGTCGTGGCGCTCAGGCACATCACCACGCCGGAAAGGGTGTTGCCGAAGGCCACGCGGGTGCGAGCTTCGAGATCGTCGCCATTGGCCACGGCGCGCGGCAGGTTGTGGGCGATATGCTCGATGGCGGTCAGTGCGTACATGTCGCTTGCGAGGTTGGCGAATTTCGAAATGTAACTCTCCACGCTGTGGAACAATGCGTCGAACCCCTGGTATGCCGTGAATTTCGGCGGCACGGTGAGCATCAGCTTCGGATCGACTACGGCCAGTACGGGGAATGCGGCTTCGACGCCGATCTTTTCATGGGTTTGTTCGTTGGTTACGACGCCCCACGGATCGACTTCCGACCCGGTTCCTGCCGTCGTGGTTATTGCGATGACCGGCAGCGGTGCGTGTTCGGCCTGCTGTTCTTTGCCCGTCCCGCCGAATACATAGTCCCACAGGTCGCCGTCGTTGGATGCCATCAGGGCTATGGCCTTTGCGGCGTCCATGACGCTGCCGCCTCCCAATGCGACGATCATGTCGCACCCGTGCTCCCGTGCCGCTGCCGCTCCGGCCATGACGGTGGATTTCAAGGGGTTCGCTTCGATCCGGTCGAATACCACGCTTTCGATCCCTGCCAGCCGGAGCTGTTCCTCCGTGGCGGCCAGATAGCCGTTTTCCCGGGTCGACTTGCCGTTCGAAATTGCCAGCAGCGCCTTTTTCCCGGGCATCTCCTGCCTGTGCAGGTTTTTCAGTTCGTCCGCCCCGAAAAGGATGCGGGTCGGGATCCACATGTTGAAATTCAGTTTTGTTTTCATGGCTCTATTGTGTTTGATGTTTTTTCCTCACTGCAAAACTACATCCCGCGGGGCATTCGTTTTGTATACGTATTACGGATATATTTACCCTGATTACTGGTTTGGTTGACTGTGAAATATACTGATGTACAGTAATATACCCCTATTACGGATAATATTACCCCAATTACTGTTTCGGCGGCCCGGCATGTGGGCCGAATCTGCAAAAACACTATCTTTGCAAAAGGTAAAGAAAAAAACATGGAAGAAATCCTGAAAATCGACACTGTCGACCAGTATAACAAACTCTTCGGGTTCGAGACCCGCCACCCGCAGGTCGGCGTCGTTTCGTTCGATACGGCCGAGAGCCAGGGAAACTACCGGATGACGATGGGGTTCTATTCGGTATTCCTCAAGGAGACGGCGGGATGCCGGATCAACTACGGCAAGACGAGTTATGATTTTGACGACCAGACGGTCATCTGCATCGCTCCGGGGCAGACGGTGGGGTATACCGACGTGGAGGGTGTTCCCAAGAAATCGGTCGGGCTGCTGTTTCATCCCGATTTTATCCGCGGTACGTCGCTGGGGCAGAAGATTAAGAAATATACGTTTTTTTCCTATGAGTCCAACGAAGCCTTGCACCTGTCGGAGGAAGAACGTATGATTGTCCTCGACTGCCTGGAAAAAATCCGCATGGAACTGCTCCACGCCATCGACAAGCATACCAAAGGGCTTATTGCGACCAATATAGAACTGCTGCTCGACTATTGTATGCGTTTTTACGAGCGCCAGTTCGTCACGCGCGGGGACATGAATCTCGATGTCCTGGCACGTTTCGAGCGGTTGCTCGACGATTACCTTACCCAAGGCGCCGCTGCAAAGGAAGGGTTGCCTTCGGTACGCTATTTTGCAAGCAAAATATGCCTGTCGCCCAATTATTTCGGCGATCTGGTGAAAAAGGAGACCGGGAAATCGGCCCAGGAGTATATCCAGCTGAAGATGATCGACGCGGCCAAGGAGGGGCTTCTCGACCCGAATAAAACCATCGGGCAGGTGGCCTATGAACTGGGATTCCAGTATCCGCAGCATTTCGTACGTTTCTTTAAACGCCATGTCGGCTACACCCCCAGGGAGTATCGGTTGCAGAGCTGATCGGAACTGAAAGCGGAGGCGCCTGCAAAATTCTCCCCTGTTTTCTCCGATTTTTCGGAACATTGTCTTATATTCGCAAAATTGATTGCAGAAGACCGATGGGGACTGTTACATGCGGACAAATATTCAAGGGAGCCTCCCGCTCTTTCACTTACCGCCATGAAAGGCTGTGGTACCGGGATGAATTCCCGTACCACCAACATCCCGAATACGAGATTACGGTAGTGCTGAGCGGCGGCGGGCGGCGGGTGACCAACGACTTTACGGAACCCTTCCGCGAGGGGGAGATCGTCGTATTGCCGCCCTATTTCCCGCATGGCTGGGTCTATGACAAGGCATTGTGCGCCCCCGACGGGATGATCGAAAACGGTTCGCTGCAATTCGGCGAGGAGTTTCTGGTGCAGCTGTCGCAGCTCTCGCCCGAGTTCCAGCCCGTCGTAGGGTTCTATAAGGAGTTGCGCCAGGCGATCGGGATTACCGGCGAAACGGCGGCCAGGGTGCGTAAATTGCTGGCGGGCCTCGAACGCAGCTCCGACCCCGAACAGTTCGTGACGTTGCTGCAATTGCTTTTCCTGATCGCTCAGGACGGGCATTACCGCCCCATCGGGCCTGGGAAATTCCGCGGAGCCAGGATCCATAAGAACAAGCAGCGCCTGCAGGCCGTTTACAAGTACATCGTCGAGAATTACCACCGTAAGATAACCCTCGAGGAGATCGCCTCCTATGCCTCGATGAACAAGACGGCCTTCTGTCTGTTTTTCAAGAAGGCGACCAATGAGTCGTTTGTCGCCTATCTGAATGTCTTTCGGTTGCAGATGGCCTGTACGATGCTGACCCGCTCTTCCAAGAACATTTCCGAAATCTGCTATGCAGTGGGTTTTACGGACATTCCCTATTTCAACCGGGCATTCAAGCAGCGTTACGGCGTTTCACCGACGCAGTACCGGGCTTCGATGCGGAATGCACCTCAGGCGGAGGGGCAGGGCATCTGACCCGGCAGGCCCCTCCCCATAATGACTACGGCCGGGAATTACCCGGCCGTAGTAGTTCGTATGTCGGCAAAAGCCGGCAAATCGTGTGTCGCAGTCCGTTATGCCCGGACAATCTTTATACTCAGCTCATAGAGCAGGTAAAGCGGCAGGAAGACAATCATCAGCGTGAACGGGTCGCCCGTCGGGGTGATGACCGCGGAGAGCACCAGCAGGACGACTACGGCATGTTTCCGGTATTGCCGGAAGAATGTTTTTGTCACGAGCCCCAGTTTCGAAAGCAGCCATGCCAGCAGCGGCAGCTCGAAGACGATACCCATTACGAAAATGAGCATCAGGAAATTACCCATGTAGGAAGTCAGCGAGATCTGGTTCGTGATCAGCGGGCTCAGCTGGTATTCGGTCAGGAACCGGAACGTGAAGGGGAAGACCAGGAAGTAACCGACCGCACATCCGAGGAAGAACATGAATGTCCCGAATGCGAATGCCATCCCGACGCTCTTCTTTTCGTTGTCGAACAGGGCCGGTTGTACGAACCGCCATATTTCGAACGTCAGGTAGGGGAATATCAGCACCAGTGCAAACCAGAACGAGGTGCTGATGTGCGTCAGGAACTGCGAGGCAACGTTGATGTTGATGAGTTCTACCGAGAAGTGGTCGTTGCTGAAATCGGGGAGCAGCGGATTGCCGCCTCCCAGTTTCGACAGCCATCTGTAAAGCGGGAAATCGGACGTGGTGGGAGCCAGTACGAAATTGTCGAACAGATAGGGCATGAGGCAGAAACAGACGACAACGAACACGAATAAGACGGCGACCACGCGTACCAGCGTCCAACGCAGGTCTTCGAGGTGTGCCCAGAACGTCATTTCCTTTTCTTCCATGGGATAGTAGGGTTTATTGCTTGTTTTCCGGAAGGTATCTTTCAGCGAAGAAATATCCGGCCATCCGTCAGACAGCCGGATATCGTCTTCATGCTTCCGGAGGGATTATTTGCTGTACGAAGCCTTTACGAAAGGTGCCTTGAGCAGGTAGTCCAGGCTCAGTTTGACACTCTTCTCGACATCGTAGCTGTATTGCTCGACCTCGACGATGATGTTTTCCACACCGGCGGTCTTGGCATTCTCGAAGATGGCGTCGAATCCGACCATGCCGCTCTGGCCGATTTCGCGGCGATCCTTGATATGGAGCATCTTGAAACGGCCGGGGTATTTGTGGAAGTAATCGACGGGGCTTGCCTCGCCCATCACGGCCCAGTATACGTCCAGTTCGATGAACAGGTTTTCAGGGTCGGTGTTTTCGATCATGTAGTCCAGCATGACAGCCTTATCCTCGATCTTCTGGAATTCGTGGGCGTGGTTGTGGTAGCCGTATTTGATTCCGGCTTCCCGGCATTTCTTCCCGATCGCGTTGAGGTAGTTGCAGTAGGTCTGCATGTCCTTCAGCGTCTTGGGGACGGGAAGGTACGGGGTCACGATGTACTCCATGCCCGCGGCCTTGTGGGCTGCGATGCACTGATCCCACCATTTCATCGACTCGGAGAAGTCGCCCGAAGCCAGTTCCTCGTCGGAGAGGCCTTTGCCGCAGTGCGAAGAGAGCACCTTCATGCCTACGGCCTCCACGTCGCGCCTGAACTCCTCGGGGGTGTTGCCGTAGAATTTACCGTCGTTGTAACTGGCGGCCTCGATGCTGGTGTAACCCATGTCGGCGAGTGCCTTCAGGACGGGTTTGTAGTCGTGCTGGTTTCTTCCGAAACTCCCAATCAGATCCCTGACCGAGTAGAGCTGGATACCGATATCCTTCTTTGCGTCCTTCTTCGCTTTGGCAAATGCCCCGCAGGGGAGCATTGCCGAAGCGAGCAGGATACAAGCCGCTGTAAACAGTTTACGTTTCATACGTTACCGTTGTTAACGGAATTAGTCGAGCACCTTGATGCGGATGTTGCGGAACCATACATCGTCGCCGTGATCCTGGAAGCCGATGTAACCTTCGCGCTGTGCACCGCCGCAGTTGTTCAGCAGTTCGAATGCCAGCGGCCACTTCTCGGGGCTGAACTTGCTCTTTTCGAGCATCTCCGTCCACTGGGGAGTCCAAAGATGGTACTCGAGCACGTTCTGGTCGTTCTGGCCGTGTACCACAGTGCCTTTGTAAACCATGATCTTCGCCTTGTTCCACTCGCCATAGGGCTTGGCGTTCTGCGGAACGGCCGGGATCATGTCATAAAGCGAAGCCGACTTGCGGTTGCCGTCGACGCCCAGTTTGGCATCGGGATGGTTCTCGTTGTCGAGTACCTGGTACTCGGGGCAGGAGATGTAGATGGGCTCCATCCGCTGCTTGCCGTCCTTGGTCGTGGCTACCTCCTGGCCGAGGTAGAAGATACCCGAGTTGCTGCCTTTGGCAACTTTCCACTCCACTTCGAGCTCGAAGTTCTTGAACTTGTGCGTGAAGATCAGGTCGCCGCCGTCGCCGTCCTGGGCTTCACCGCCGCCCGAACCGTTGAATTTGATCGCACCGTTGTCGATCGTCCATTTCGAGGGCACGTGGTCTTTGCCGTAGCCGCGCCAGCCGTTGAACGTCTTGCCGTCGAAGATCACGTAGTAGCCGTCCTTGTCCTGCGGGAAACCTGCGAGGTCTACCGTCGCATTGTTGATGACCGTGTATTCGGGTACGGCTTTGGTTTCTGCCGCTGCCGTGTCGGCTGCCGCTTTGCCTTTGGCCCCCGGGCCGCCGCATGCCGCCATCGTTGCGGCTGCTGCGATGCATGTCGAGAATAAAATGACTTTTTTCATATTCTTTCCGTTGTTTTAATTTGAGTTGATAATCTTGTCCGTAGATTAACGCGGCATGTCGGGCAGTTTCCAACCGTCGCGGTAGGTGTGCTTGATGAGCTCCTGTGCGAATTGCTGTGCGTTGACCGGATCCGTCCAGGTCTTGTCGAAGGTCGGGTGGCCGTCCTTGATGTGGAACCCGTCCTTGATGACGGCACTGATTGTGGCGTCATCGGGGATGTTCGTGAAACGCATGTTGGGGCCGTCCCAGAGCAACTCGCGGTTCAGGTTCTGCAGGCGGACTGCCAGCACACCCATAACCACCATTTCATTGAACGGGCCGGCTTCGCTGAAGTCCGATGCGCTCGGCACACGGTCGTCGGCATCCTCCTTGCAGGCGCGTACCCAGTCCATCTGGTGCGACTCCTTGATCTCGCGCAGTACCTTCGGTGCGTTGGGCACGCGACCCGAAACCAGGTAGGGGTTCACGCCGTAGCAGCCGCAGATCAGCGTATCCTTCGTACCGTAGAAAATAACGCCGCCGCCGGCCATGTTCAGGTCTTTGCCTGCGGGCAGTCCCTCGGGACGCGCCGGTTTCAGACCGCCGTCGTACCAGTATACTTCTACCTCGGGCATGGCTACCTTCGGCATGTTGTCGCGTGCCGGGAAGACGAACTTCACCGTCTGCGCCATCGGTGCGGATTCGTTGAGCAGCAGCGTCGAGCTACCCTGAACCTTGGTCGGGTACCCGAGCTTCAGGCCCTTGAATACCGGGTGGAGGATGTGGCAGGCCATATCGCCCAGTGCGCCGGTACCGAAATCCCACCAGCCGCGGAAGTTCCACGGGGTGTAGATCGCGTTGTAGGGACGGTAGGGAGCCGGGCCGATGAAAGCGTCCCAGTTCAACGTCTTGGGGATACGCTGGTCGTCTTCGGGACGGCTCAGGCCCTGCGGCCAGATAGGACGGTCGGTGAAGGTCTCCACTTTGCGGACTTCGCCGATCTCACCGTTCCAGATCCATTCGCAGACCTTGCGGACACCCTCGTCCGACGCACCCTGGTTACCCATCTGGGTGGCTACTTTATATTTGTCGGCGAGCTTGGTCAGCAGACGCGATTCGTATACGGTATGCGTCAGGGGCTTCTCGACATAGACGTGCTTGCCGGCCGTCATCGCATCGGCTGCGATGATCGCGTGCGTGTGGTCGGCCGTGGCCACCATCACGGCGTCTGCCGACTTGAGCATTTCGTCGAACATCTTGCGGTAGTCGTTGTACTTCTTGGCAGCCGGGTAGCGCTTGAACACGTGGTCGGCATATTTCCAGTCGACGTCGCACAGGCCGATGATGTTCTGGCTTTCGAGGCCGCGGAGCACCGACGAGCCGCGGCCGCCGATACCGACACCCAAGATGTTGAGTTTGTCGCTCGGCGCTGTGTGCCCGAACTTCTTACCTAAAACTGTACCCGGAACGACCGCTAAGCCGATCGCGGCAGCTGCTCCTTTTTTCAGGAACTTTCTCCTTGACATTTCGCTTGACATGGTTTCTTGAATTAAGTTAGTTGTTTTTGAGGGACTATTTATTTTCGTTGTTGGATTTTTCCGTACCCGAGTTTTCAATGTCGTTCTCGATGTTGTTCATGCCTTCCTTGAAGCTGCGCACACCCTTGCCGAGACCCTTCATCAGTTCCGGGATTTTTTTGCCGCCGAAGAGCAGCAGTACGACCAGGGCTATGACGATGATTTCGCCTGCACCCAGGTTGCCGATAAACAGTAAGTGGTTCATACCGATTGTTTTTTAAGGTTTATAAAGTTTGTTTTAGTCTCAAATTACGGCTCATGCGAGTTTTCTCAGCAATCCGTAGCCGTTCGACATCGTGCGGCGGCGTTCGCGGATCTCCTGCAGCGTTTCCAGGTTCCCGATCGCCGGCAGGTCGTGCTGCCGCGAATCCTGGAGGAACCGCCAGGCATATTCCGAAGCCGTGGCGGCGTCGCGGAACGAGGGGAGTGAGGGGTTGCGTTTCCCGCTTTCGATCGACTCTGCGAACAGTTTGCACAGCACATCGATGTTCTTGCCTCCGTAGGGCTGTATGAGCCGGTGCGTCTGCGTCACCCCGTGCAGTTCGACGATCGCCGTCTTGAAATCGTGCGTCATGCGCGCGATGCCTTTCGTGCCGATGATGTCGATGTATGAATTATGGGTCTGTTTTTCGGCCAGTTGTCCGTATACATGTCCTTGGGTAATGTCGAATACGATGCCGTTCTCGAACGTGCCGTGGCACTGGAGCCACCACGGATCCTTGTAATCCCACATGCGGATGGCCTGTGCGTTCCAGGTCTTGAATTCCGATTCGGCATACCAGCGCGCGATGTCCACGTAATGCATGCCGCAGTCATGGAACGACGGGCCCTCGAATTCGTGCCCCTCGCCCGGTGCCAGCCCCGGTGTCATGTGGCATACGCGGATGATCGCCAGTTCGCCGATCTCGCCCTGTGCGATAAAATCCTTGATGGTGTTGTGGTACCACGAATTGCGCAGGTAAAGGTTCACCGTCGAGAAGATTTTGGCCTTCTCGGCCAGCGCGACCGTCTGCCACTCCTTTTCCACCGTGTCGGCGATCGGTTTCTCGGCGATGACGTGCTTCCCGCTCGCAATTGCTTTCTGAATCTGCTCCGGGCGGGAATCCGCCAGTGCGAACAGCCCGACCACCTGAATCTCGGGGTCGTTGAATATGATTTGTTCGTCGGATATTACTTTCGACCGGGGTGAGAGCCGCTGGGCCAGTTCCCGTGATGCGGGAGATACGTCACAGATGTAAACGATATCCCAGTTACCGCTTTTTTGCATCTCCTCGAGGTAAAAACCTCCCATTCTGCCAAAACCGATCAGACCGACTTTAATTGGATTCATTTCGTATAAAATAGGTTTAAGTAGGTGTTTACAATCCGATGCAATCCGGCTGCCCGCTGCGGGAGCGGGTGGCTGAACGCTGTGTTTACAAAATTAATCCTATTATATACCATATTTATAGGTTGGGGCGGAAATTGTAGAACCTGTAAAGTATTATATGTTTGTAAATAAATATTTTATCAAAAAAATATACAAAAAAAATGTAGTTGCCGTGGAATCGCTCAAGGCCTGTTTTCGGGCGGCACACCGATTCGCATGACCATTTTTTCGAAGTCCTCACGCGATATTGCGGCCTTGTTCCGGGCTTTGGTGCGGTAATTATATACGGTGCTCAGCGAGCATCGCAGGAACGAGGCGATTTTGACGCTGTCGGTGATGCCCAGCCGCAGCAGGGCGTAAATCCGGAGTTCCTTGTTCAGCAGGTCTTCCGATTTGAGCACGATCCGTTCGTCCTCGACCAGCAGGGCGTTGAAATCCGCGACGAACGACGGGTAGAGGTTCAGGAATATGGCGTCGAAATTCTTATACAGTTCATCCAGCTCGTTTTCCATCATCGACGTGGATTTCAGCTGTTTGTATAACTCGTCGATCTGCCGGTTCTGCGCCAGTTTGTTCAGCGATTTCCGGTAGTCCTCCAGTTTGTCGATATACATCGAACAGAGGTCGAAGAACCTCGCTATGTACTGTTCCTTGATGATGTTCGAATCGGTGAGCTGCGTGTTTTTCTCATGCAGTTCGTCGTTGAGCTGCATCAGGCGCCCGTTCGTCCGCGACAGCTCCTCCTTAATGCGGTACAGCTTGTGTATCTGCTGATAAACGTAGATGAACAGCAGCACGAGGAACAGCGACAGGACGCTGATCAGGATCAGGTAGTGCTGCAACTTGGATTTGGACTTGGCCTCCTTGGCTTGGTAGATCGAGTTGATGATCGAATAGAACTTCGACATCTGGGTCGTGCGGAACTGCACGTTGCTGAAGACCGCATCTTCGATGGCCGCCTGCGTGTACTTGAAAGCCCGCGAAAGATCGCCCTGGTCGTAGTACATCAGAGCCAGCGTGTGGAACGAGGCGTTCTCCTTCACCGCGCTCTTCGCATCGGCGATCGCCGAGAGCATGAAATATTTCTTTTCCGCCTCCGGGTCTTTGTTCAGCCGGTAGAAACAGCCGTAGGCATAGGCCGTCTCCGCGTAGAGCGGCGTGTCCTTGCCGACCTCTTCCAGCAACTCGTCGAGGATCGCCCTGGCTTCGTCCATCTTGCCGTTTCCCATGAGTTTGTAGCTCAGGTGTATCCTGTACCGGAACGATCCCGGGTCGGAAACCATCATCAGCGAGTCCCGGTAGATATTCATTTCGTGCAGGTGGCTGCGCTGGCTGCTCAGCGTGGCATAGTGCTGGAAATAACGGTTGTTGGCCTCGTAGTAGACGGGAAGCAGGTCGCGCGGGAGTTCGGACGATCGGATGGAGCGGAGTATCTGGTTCGCCTCGACGCACATGCCCGAAAAAGAGTAGAGCTGGGCGAGGTACATGTTCGACAGGTAGGTCAGCCTTTTGTTGTCCAGCTGCCTGGCGATTTCGAGGTTCCGTTCGACGTAGCGGATGGCCGAATCCAGCTTGTATTTCCTGAATTCTTCGTACAGCTTCGTATTGATCTCGTATTCCTGTTCCGGGGTCAGGTTGCTTACGCCCAGCAGGTTCCTCAGCCTGCTGATCCGCTCTTCCTTTTCGGCTTCGAAAATATGCTTGTTCTCGATTACATAGTCCAGGTATTCCGAGAGGGATTGCGTCTCGTTCTGCCGGCACGACGCTAATGCCAGCAGGCCGGACAGCAACAACAGTAACCTTATCGGACGTATGGAATTTCGTAGTTTCATGGCCTCTTCGTATGCAGCCTTTCGTAGCAAAAACGGCAGGTTGCGGGCTGCCGTAAAAAGTTGGTATTTTATGCTACGAAGTTAAGGCTATTTATAGGATAAATATTGTTTCTTTTTATGTATTTATTGTCTGATATTCGTATTTTATAAGGCGCCTTTGGCAATGCTCGCGCTTGGAAAGCCCGGGGTATTCCTCCGGATTCTTTGCCGGGGCGTGATGCCGGATTTGTGAGTCAGGCATCTGTAATCCGTTGTGTCATTGTCTGAAACCCTTTTTTATGGACTTCCAAATATGTAACATGCCGCAGGTGCTTTTCCCTTTTGCTTTCATTGCGGGCATGTGGCTGTGGGACACGGTATTGTCCAAGATTTTCGCCGAAGGCACCGCCCCGTACTTTTCCGGCATTTCCGTTTCCTCGTCCGCAATTCCTTTCGTCTGCCGCCGTTTGTCGGCCTCGGGTATTTTTGTCGGTTGCCGTATCCTGGGCATCGTCCCGGCAGTTGTCCGTCCCGCTGTCCGTGCCACTGCTCCGCCTGCTCATTCCTGCCGCAGTCCCGATTGCTATTCCGGGGATCGTCCCGGCAGTTGTCCGTCCCGCTGCTCCGCTTGGTCATTCCTGCCGCAACCCCGATTGCCATTCCGGGTATCGTCCCGCCCTGTCATTACCCTCGTTCCCATTTTCGTTCTCGTCCGGGCGCCGAACCGGCGGGACGCCGTTCCGTAACAGCGGCCCGATGTTACAGAAACGTTTTTTGCACCGGCAAAGTGTGTCCCTACGGGCTGATTTTCGCAAAAGCAGTTCCGCCAGCCCCTCTCTTTCGGCCGGGGATGGCGCAAAAACGATAAATTTTGCTACCTTTGTCGCTTGTATGAAGGCATCGCTCAAAAAGATTTATGCTTCGCTCGGCGCCGACGGCCTGGTGGTTTTGTGGCTCGGCGTATGGTGGGTGTGCAACCTCCTGCAGGCCGGTTTCTCCGAACTGGCCAACGACGAGGCGTACTACCATATGTTTGCCGAAAACCTCGCCTGGGGATATTTCGACCATCCGCCGATGACTGCCTTACTGGTCTGGCTCGGAGAGCACCTTTTCGGGGGCGAACTGGGCGTGCGGTTTTTCTTCACGGTGCTGCAACCGCTCTACCTTTATATTTTGTGGCGTATAATCCGTCCCGCGGATGCCGACCGGCGCGATGCGGCGCTCTTCGTCGTCCTCTCGGCCTCGACGCTGATGTTGCAGCTCTACGGCTTTATCGCCGTGCCCGACGGCCCGCTGATGATGACCACCGCGCTGTTCCTGCTGACATTCAAGCGGTTCTCCGAGAACCGCCGTTGGGCATGGCTCTGGATGGGGGTTGCCATGGCGCTGATGGCTTACAGCAAATATCATGGGGCGCTGGTCGTGCTCTTCACGCTTGCGGTGACCCCCCCCCGTGTGTTCCTGCGTCCGACCCTATATCTCAGCGGTGCGGTAGCGCTGTTGCTGCTCGTGCCGCATTTCATGTGGCAGGCCGGGCACGACTGGGCCTCGTTTGCCTACCATCTGGCGGGGCGTAATTCGGTCTTCCGGCTCAATTATGTCGCCGAATACCTGCTCAACCTGCTGGTGATTTTCAATCCCTTCTTCGTGCCGCTGTACGTGAAGGCTTGGATCACCGTGAAGCCGCAGAGCGCCGTCGCACGTGCGCTGAAGTTTATCCCCGTGGCGTTCATCGTCTTTTTCCTGCTCTCGACATTCCGCGGCTACGTGCAGCCCCAATGGGTGATCGTTGCCGTTTTCGGCCTGATCTATACGCTTTTTACCTATGCCCGCCGGCATCCCCGCACACGGCGTTACCTGATGTGTGCCGGGCTGGCGACCATCCTCCTTGCCGGTCTGGTGCGCCTCGAAATGATCTTCAATCCGCTGGGTCTGCGTTTCGAGGTCTTCGACAATCCTGCCAGCTACGGCCGGATCGCCGGGATCGCCGGCGGCCGCCCCGTCATTTTCCGCCATGGCTATGCCGTCGCGGCCAAATACGCCTTTTATACCGGGGAGGAGGCCTACTGCCAGCCCAATATCCGTTACCGTACGCACCAGTGGCAGTTCCGCGATGACGATACGCGCTTCGCGGGACACGAGGTGCTGGTCGAAACGCCTTACGACGGGGCGGATACCACGGGCCGCGTCCGGAGCGTCGTGTTGCCCAACGGCAAACGCTTCACGTGGTTTGTCGACCCGCATTTCCATCCGACGCGCCTTGTGGATATTGCCTTTACGGGGCTGCCCGAACAGGTCGCCGCGGGCGATACACTGCGTTTGACGCTGCGGATATCGAATCCTTACCCCTATGAGATCGGGGTCTGCGGGGACAGGGCGCTCGTGATGCTTTGGAAGCACGGCCGCTTCCGTGTCGAGGAATTCGATACGGGGGAGCACTTCGAGATCCCGGCCGGGGATACAATCACGCGCGAGGTGCGGTTCGTCGTCCCGGGGCAACTCTCCGGCGCCGATTTCGATGCCGGTTTCGCCCTGCGCCGCGAAGGGTACACGAATTGGTTTAACGGAAAACCCCTCCGCACGGAGGTCGTCGCACCATGATCCAGCAGTTCATCAAATTCTGTGTCGTCGGCGGTTCGGGGGTCTTCGTCGATTTCGGGGTCACTTACCTCTGCAAGGAGTGGCTGCGCCTGAACAAGTACCTGGCCAATTCGCTGGGGTTCCTCTGTGCATCGACCTCGAACTATGTCCTGAACCGCATCTGGACGTTCCATAATGAAAACCCCGACATTGCCGGGCAATACCTCCGTTTCCTCGGTATCGCGGCAGTCGGGCTTATGGTCAACAACCTCACGATCTATCTGCTGCATGAACGCTGGAAGCTGAATTTCTACCTGGCTAAATTGTTTGCCATCGGGGTCGTCACCTTCTGGAACTTCTTCATGAACTATTTCTTCACGTTCTGACTCCCGGGGCGTTGTGGCTCCGCTGTAACGCCAGTTCGCATGAAAGCCGGCCTCGCGGGGAGGCCGGCTTCCGTATTTTTGCCGGATGGCCGTCACTGGTTTTTCGCGTTCCTGATCGAACGAAACGGAAGTCCCAGCACGCCGAAGAACGCTTCGCGGAAAATGCCGCCGCTCATCTTCGAGGTGCCCTCGCGGCGTTCGACGAAAATGATCGACACCTCCTTGAGTTTCAGTCCCAGCCGCCACGCCGAGTATTTCATCTCGATCTGGAAGCCGTATCCTTTCATCTTCACGGCGTCGAGGTCGATCGTCTCCAGCGCATGGCGCGAGTAGCAGACGAACCCCGCCGTCGCATCGCGCAGGGGCATGCGGGTCACGATGCGTACGTACATCGAAGCGAAGTAGGACATCAGCAGACGCGACATCGGCCAGTTCACGACGTTCACGCCCTGCACGTAACGCGAACCGACCACCACGTCGTTCCCTTCGGCCGCAGCCTGGTACAGCCGTACCAGATCGTCGGGATTGTGCGAGAAGTCGCAGTCCATTTCGCAGATATAGTCGAACCCGTTGTCCAGTCCCCAGCGGAACCCCGTCAGATAGGCCGTGCCCAGCCCCTGCTTGCCGCTGCGTTCCAGCAGGTGCAGCGTCGCAGGGAATTCCTGCTGGCGCTTTTTGACGATCGCTGCGGTGCCGTCGGGCGAACCGTCGTCGATGACGAGCATTTCGAAAGCCTCGGGCAGCGAGAAGACCTTGTCGATCATCGCCGAAATATTCTCTTTCTCGTTGTATGTCGGGATAATTACCAGTTTGCGCATAGGGGCTCGTTTTGGAATTTCTTACACAAAGGTAACATTATTTTGCAAATCTGCGCCGCACGCCCCGTTTTTCTGCCTGCAGCGGCCACAGCGGTTTTACCCGGCAGGTGCGGCCGTTTTGCCGGTCGGGAGCTGCCTTCCGGTTATTTGCGCCGTTTCATGGCGCGGATCGCCTGTTTGTCCGTGTCGCTTACGCGCAACGATTCGATGATCTTTTGCAGCGATTTGTTAAATGTCCAGTCGTCGAGCGAGCAGCTGCCGAGCCACTCGTGTGTCCGCTGCGGAAATTTTACATAGCAGACCGACACCGCCCATGCCACGGCCATCCGGGCGTAGTAGGCTTCGTGGCGGACGCCGTCGAGCAGTTGCAGCAGTGCCTCGAGGTGCTCCCTGTCGACGAAATTCCCCAGCCCCGTCACCACGGCGAAACGCACGTCGTATTCGGCTTCGGATCGGAAATAGGGCTGTATGAATTCCCACATCGGCTGCCGTTCGGCTGCCTTCAGGCGCCAGCAGAAACAGTCGCAGACCGCCCAGTTGTCGATTTTGGGCACGAAGCGCGCCACATGCTCCAGCTTTTCGGCCGGCGTGCAGCGGGCGCAGCCGATCACCAGCCCCTGCAACATCCGCTCCTCGAAATAGAAATCCTCCGCTTCGGCCAGGTATGTGCGCCAGTCGCCTGCGGCGATCTGGCGGGCTATTTTGCGCAGTACCGGCAGGCGTATGCCCAATACGTTTTCCACGCCCGGCATCAGTGCCGCGGTGAATTTCATGTATTTTGGCTCCTGGAGTTCGAGCAGTTGATCGCGGAGGGTCATCGTTTCCGGGATTCGGGGCTATGCCGCCACGGGCAGGGCGGATCGCCGTGTGCGGTTATTGTTTTTTCGTGACGGTGCGGTAGCAGCCGATGCCGCTCACCTCGGTCGATACCTCGCCGATCAGGGGCGCTTTGGCATTCACCCCTGTCTGCACCATGATGAAGTCGACCTGTGAGAGGTTGGCCGGGGCGCCATCGGCCGTTACGGCGTCGCTGATCCGCAAGCGGTTGGTCATGCCGGTGCGGTCGGAGGCCGAGTAGTTGTCGGCGTATCCCCATGCAAAAGGCTCCATCGTCCATTTTCCCCCGGATTCCCCGATATTGTTCGGCAGCCGTGTTCCTGCGAATGTGATTTCATTCTCCACGATCCATTCGGGGTAGTAGGCCTGCGTATGTTCTTTCACACGGTCGATCGTGCCGTTGCCGTTCTGGTTGTCCTTCCATGTCACCTCATCACCCGCCTCGGCTGGGCGGATATAGGTGATTTTGTAATCGCGGATCGTTTCGGCGTTGTCGTATTCGCTGCCCCGCAGTTCGTACCATGTATCGTTGGGCGCTCCGTCTCCGTTGGCGTCCTGCGACACCCACACGATGCCCGGTTCGGACGACGTGTCGAACTGGTTGCCTTTGACGTAGAGGTCGTATCCGCCCGTGTTGGGCACGGGTTCCGCGAAGGCCGCCACGATGCGGCCTCCCCAGCCGCCGAGCGAAACCCAGTTATTCGAAGCGATGCGGTTCGCAGCATAGCTGCATGCGTCTGCCGCCGATGCCACATGGTCGAACCCGGCCATCGTGCCGTTGATGAACTGGCCCGGTGCCGGGGTGTATTCGAGGATCGTGGCGACGGGCTCCTGAATCTGTGTGGTCGTGGTCTCTTCGCCGGAATTGCAGGCGGCGAAAAGAAGCGCCGCGAGCGGGAATGCATATTTTTTCATGTTTTCCATAATTTTTTACGGTTTCGGCCGGGATTCGGCCCGGGTATTCCCCGGGCTTGCCGGCGCCCGAGCTCCTGCCCCTCCCCGGGCATTTTCTCCGCGTCGGAAGGAGGGGGCTGTCCGCAACTGCACCGGTCGCCCGGCGTACGATCCGCCGCAGGGTGGCACGGGGCCGCGTCGGGGTGTCGGTTTGCCTGCCTGTCCCGAACGGGACAAAAGTAATCTTTTTTCGGCATATGGCAGCCGGGATACGGGCAAAAAGCCGGGGTTTCGAAAAAAAGATTAACTTTGTGAAAAATATCCGGGAAACATGGCGGTCGAAATAGAGTGTGTGACAGAGGTATCCGACGAACTCGCCGAGGCGTTCGCAAGGCTCATGCCTCAGCTTTCGCCCCGGCTGGGGGCACTCTCCCGCCAGGCCATGGAACGTGTTGTGTGCAGCGATGGCGCGGCGCTGTTCGCCGCCCGGCTGGATGGCCGGATCGCCGGGGTGCTGACGCTGGTGTGGTACGACGTACCCTCGGGCCGGAAGGCATGGGTCGAGGATGTGGTGGTCGATGCCGCAGCCCGCGGCTGCGGTGCCGGCGAGGCACTCGTGAAGGCTGCCACTGAGCATGCCGCCCGCATCGGTGCTGCGAAGGTGATGCTCACCTCGAACCCTGCGCGCGAAGCTGCCCGGGCCCTTTACCGTAAAATCGGATTCGAAGAGGCGGGGACTACGGTTTTCGTCTTTAAAACAGATAGGAAATGAAAAAAATCGTGAAGATTGTGGCCATTGTCGTGGCCGTTGTGCTGGTGGCGGCTTTTGTCGCCCCGATGTTGCTGAGGGGGAAGATCGCCCAGATCGTGAAGCGCGAAGCCAATGAGATGCTCGACGCACGGGTCGATTTCGAAAAACTCGACATCAGCCTGCTGCGCCATTTCCCGCGCGCGTCGCTCGACCTGAAAGGACTGACCGTCGTGGGCGCGGGGCCGTTCGAAGGCGATACGATCGTTGCCGCGAACCGCATATCGGTCGTCGTGAACCCGATGTCGCTGTTCGGCGACGACGGGTTCGAAGTGACGAAGGTCATCCTCGCCGAACCGGCGCTGCACGCGCATAAACTCGCCGACGGCAAGGTCAACTGGGACATCGTGAAGGCTTCGGGGGAGGAACCCGCTGCCGGGGAAAGGGCTTCGGAGGAGGGTTCTTCGTCGTTCAGCCTCTCGATCCGCGATTTCAGGATCAGCGACGCGACGATCCGCTATGAAGACGATTCGACGGGCATGCGTTTTTCGACGGCACCCCTCTCCCTCCGCCTGCGGGGCGACATGTCGGCCGACCAGACCGACCTCGACCTGCGGCTTACGGCCGGTGCCGTGCGGCTGGTTTCGGGCGGGGTTCCGCTGCTGAGCGGCGCCGAGGCGGAGCTCGACGCCGTGATCGCGGCCGACCTGAAGAACAACCGTTTTACCTTCTCCCGGAACCGTCTGCGCCTCAATGCGATCGAGCTTACGCTCGACGGCTGGGCCGAAATGAAGGACGATGCCGTGGCTATGGATATTACGGCCGGATGCGACAAGGTGCAGTTCAAGGACGTGCTTTCGCTTGTCCCGGCATTCTATACCCGCGATTTCCGCAACCTGTCCGCCTCCGGCGAACTTTCGATGGCGCTGTGGGCCCGTGGCGAGATGCGCGGGGCGGCGCTCCCGGCCTTCGAACTCAAGACCGAGGTGCGCAACGGCAGTTTCCAGTATTCGTCTTTGCCCAAGGCGGTCGACGGAATCAATATCGCCGCACGGATAGCCAACCCCGGCGGCGTCATGGACAAGACCGAGGTAGACCTTTCGAAATTCACGCTCCGCATGGCGGGAAACACGCTTTCGGCATCGCTCTATGCGACGAACCTGGTCAGCGATCCGGTATTCCGTGCCGCGGCCGACGGACGGGTAGACCTGGGGGCGGTGAAAGAGGTTTACCCGCTCGGTGAGGATGTAGCCCTGAGCGGACTGATTAGCGCCGACGTGAAGGTTTCGGGGCGCATGTCCGATGTCGAGAAGGCCCGTTACGGACAGATCGGGGCCTCGGGGACATTCGTCGTCGAGAAACTCGGCCTCTCCATGCCCGGCCTGCCCGCGATGCATATCCGCCGTGCCGCAGCTACGATCACCCCGGCGTCGATGACGCTGGGCGAGTTCGGCGTGACCGTGGGTAAGAGCGACCTTGCGGCCAACGGCCAGCTTACGGGGTATATCGGCTACCTGTTGCGGGGCGACAAGCTCTCCGGGCGCCTTTACGTGAAATCCGACCTGCTCGACCTGAACGAGATCATGGATGCCATGCCGGCCGACGAAGAAACCGCCGGCGGGGAAGCTGCTGCCCAGGTGCCCGCCGAGTCCCCTGCTCCCGCGCAGGCGCTCGAAGTCCCGCGCAACCTCGACCTTTCGCTCAATACCGAGTTGCAGAAGGTGTTGTTCCAGAAGATGACCATCGACGGCATCACCGGCGAAATGCGCATGGCGGACGGAACTTTGTCGCTCAGCCGCCTGCGTATGCAGCTCTTCGGTGGTACGGCTACCGCATCGGGCAGCTACTCGACGGCCTCCGATCCGCAGCGCCCGGCGCTGAAACTCTCGCTGGGGCTTTCGGGGGCGTCGTTCTCCAAGACCTTCGACGAGTTGGAGATGGTGCAGAAACTCGTCCCGGTCTTTGCCAAAACGGGCGGCGACTATTCGCTTTCGCTCGATATGTCCGCGACGCTCGATGCGCAGATATCGCCCGACCTGCAGTCGGTCAACGCCACGGGCGAGATCAAGTCGGCCAATATCCGCATCCAGAACATTGAGGCGTTCGATGCACTGGCCAAGGCGCTCAATAACGACAACCTGCGTAAGATCGAGGCCAAGGACGTGGCTATCCGCTTCGCCATCCGCGACGGACGTATCGCTACGGAGCCTTTCGACCTGAAGATGGGCGACATCAGGATCAACATGTCGGGTTCGACGGGGCTCGACCAGACCATCGACTATACGGCCAGAGTAGCCCTCCCGGCCGGTTCGACGGGCGGTATCCTGCAATCGGTCAACGTCGGTATCGGCGGCACGTTCACCTCGCCCAAGATCACGCTCGGTGTGAAGGAGGCTGCCGAGCAGGCCGTGAAGAACGTCGTCGACCAGCAGATCCAGAAGCTCACGGGCAGCGAGTCGCTCGGCGAGGAGATCCGCAAACAGGCCGACAACCTCCGGGCCGAGGCCAGGAAGGCGGGTGAGAAACTCGTCGAGGCCGCCCAGGCGCAACGGACGAAGCTTATCGACGGTGCGAAGGAGAAAGGTGCGCTAGCCAAGCTGGCTGCCGAGAAGGCCGGGGACAAACTGGTCGAGGAAGCCCGCAAACAGGCCGACAAACTTGCGGCCGAGGCCGATAAACAGATCGAAAAACTCACGGCGAAGCAGGAATAAACGATGCTTGTCATTTTTGCCGTCATCATCGGAGGAATCATTACGGGGCGCCTGCTGTCGAGCTGGCGCCTCGTATTCGTCTCCCGTATGATCACCGTGATTATATGGCTCCTGCTGTTCCTGCTGGGACTGGAGGTCGGTTCCGACCCTGCCGTCGTGGGCGGTATGGCGACCCTCGGACGCACGGCCTTTGTCATCTTCGCATGCTCGGTCGCGGGCAGCATCTGTATGTCGTGGCTGTTGTGGCGCTGCGTCCGGCGCCGGGACGCTGTGCCCGACGGAGGCGGTGCGGAATCGCCGGGACTGCCTGCCGCGGCTGCGGATTTCCCGCGAGGGGCGGCAGGCGGCCAGGCCGCAGCTGGCGGGGACACCCGACCCCTTTCCGTATGGGGCGCCTTGCGGGGGAGCCTCGTGATCGTCGCCTTTTTCGTCGCAGGGTGTCTGGCGGGGTTGTTCTCCGCCTTGCCGTTCGACGTGGCGGGGTCGCGCCTCAGCACCTATGTGCTCTATGCCCTGATGTTTTGCGTAGGGATCACCCTCGGCAGCGATACGGCCCTTGCGGGGCGTGTGCGGCGGCTCGATCCGCGGCTGGCGCTGCTGCCCGTGATGACGGCCGTCGGTACGCTGGCCGGCGCTGCCTTGTCGACACTGCTCTTGCCGCCGCTTACGGCCGGGGACACGATGGCCGTCGGCGCTGGGTTCGGCTACTACTCGCTTTCGAGTATCTTCATCGCCGATTTCCGGGGCGCGGAGCTGGGAACGGTGGCATTGCTCTGCAATGTCATGCGCGAGCTGTTCACACTGTTGGCCGCACCCCTTGTCGCCCGGTGGTTCGGGCCGCTGGCCGCCGTCTCGATCGGCGGAGCCACGACTTTCGATACCACCCTGCCGATCATCACGCAGTCCGCAGGGAAACCCTATGCCGTGGTGTCGATCTTCCACGGCTGCGTGCTCGATTTCAGCGTCCCGTTCCTGGTGACGTTCTTCTGCACGATGTAAATTCGGATACGGATGCCCTTCCGGAGCGCTTTTGCCGCTGTCACGGCAAAAAGTCCCCGCCACAGCGGGGCAGAGATGGACGGCTACAACCACGGCGTTCCGCCGTGGACGTTTTGTGGTTATCTTTTTATGTAGGTCTGCAGTGCCGCGACGTATTCGGCGAAGGCATCGCGCCCGGTGTCCGTGATGCGGCAGACCGTGCAGGGCATCTTTCCGCGGAAGGTCTTTTCGATTTCGATGTAATCCGCCTTCGCCAGCTTGTCCAGCTGTACCGAAAGGTTGCCCGCCGTGGCTCCGGTCTGCTGCCGGATAAAGACAAAGTCGGCGCTCTCGACCCCGATGAGGATCGACATCACGGCCAGTCTCAGTTCCGAATGCAGCAGCGGATTCAGTTCTTTGAACATTGCTTGCGGGTTATGTGGCGGAGGATAAAACCGGGTAGCAGTACGAGTAGTATGCCATGGGCGGAGAGTTCGAGCATCCACGTCCCGCCTTGGGCGTCGAACGGCACACGGAACGTATAGTTGAAAGCCATGATGAGCTCGAAGATCGAGAGCATCAGCAGCGCTGCGAACGACCCCGATTGCTGGGAGCCTTTCCCCCGGTAGAATTCGGCGGTGATAGCCAGTGACGTGCCGAGCAGCAGCTGCATGACGCCTACGGGGTTTATCGTATTCCCGGGGATGGTTACGGCATAGACGATCGCGGCGGCCGAGATCATCGCCGGCATGCCCCATATCAGGATCAGCAGGTCGTCGAACCCCGTGCGGACGAGGGCCTTCCGCCGCGAATTGCGAACCGTCCAAATATAGCCGCAGACCAACGGTGCCAGCCAGCTCCACAGTACGCGCACGTCGCCTGTCCAGTGGTAAAGCCCGTATTCGGCCAGCGCCGTGAGGCTGAGCAGCGCTCCCCAGAAGATGAACAATTCGCCCCGCACGTAATTCATGCGGCGCATATTGCGGTCGAAGACGCGGGCGATGATGTCCAGCGCTTCCGTTTCGGATATTTTCTGTCCGTCCATTGCGTTATCCGTTCGTATGGTTCGACTTGTAGTTGAGGATATGCCCCGGGATAATCATCATCACGACGAATCCGACGGCGAAGAGGGTGGGCATCCAGTACCCGCTCACGATGAGCGAAACGGGAGCCAGGACGATCGCCGCCGCACCGCCGGCGGTCGCCGGGCGGAACCGGATGATCAGCCCCGTGATCGTGGTTCCCATGCCCATCGTCAGCAGGATGATGAACAGGATCGGCAGCCGTATCTGGCTGAATAGCGTGAGCATACTGACGAACCACGCCGTAAGGCCCGTCACCATCCATACGTTGTTGATGACGCGGTCGACAAACGTGCTGACTTTGCCCTCGGTATGCTTGTCGCGTGTCAGCCACATCAGCAATGCGCCCAAAACGGGGAGCACCATCCACAGGATATTCCATTTCGGATCCTGGAAATAGTATACCGCACCCATGACCAGGAGCGTCGTGAAGACGGTCACGTAACCCCAGACCAGGAACGGCCGTCCCGAGTTGCGCACCATGCGGTTGCGGGTATTGTCGATCATGCGGCTGATGAGCGCGATGCTCTCGGCGGCATTCAGTTGCTTGTCTTCCATAGCGATGTGTTTTTGCGTCCGTTTCATGTCGTTTCAGTTGTCTCCGTTTGTTATCCGCCCTTCGTCCGCATCGCGCCTTACCTGCCGCCTGAGCGCATAGCCGGCACCCGTGAGCCCGATGAGGATTGCCGCGGCGAATTGCAGCAGGTTGTAGTCGGGGTCGGCATTGAGCCACGAGTCGCGGGTAATGCCGAAGCCGATCGGCACGACGATGCATGACGCGTAGTACATGTATCTGTTGCGGATCACCTGCCCCGAGATGAAGAGCCCGGCGCCGATCAGCAGCAACGCGGGAAAGAGCGGGTCGACTGTCCGGGTGTCGTACCCTAAGACCAGGATCGTCGACAGGATGACCAGTGCCGCTATGCAGCCCCATATCTGTTCCAGCAGCCGGTCGGTGTAGCTTTTGACCTGCGGGGCGCGGGACTTGTTGTGCCACCGGGTCACTATGCCCCCGGCTGCTGCGGCTGCCAGCCACAGCCACTGCCAGGCGCGGCAGTCGGTGGTTTTCAGCAGGACGAAGATTCCGATGGCGGTTGCGGCCAGCAGGTATCCCCACAGGAGGAACAGGTTGCTGCTGCCGAATGAGAGCCGGCGGCGGGTGCCGCGGATCATTTGCTGGATGAGTTCGATGCTCTGGTTTGCGTTGAGGTTTTTGTCTTCCATGGCGGACGGTCGGTTACGGGGGATAAAGTTACGAATTAATTTTTATTGTTCCGTGCTTTTCACGAGGCGCTTGCGCTGGGTTTCCGCTGCGCTTTCGACGGTGCGGGCGCGGAACTTTTTGCCGGCGCGGAAATTCCAGGCCGCACCGGCTTTCCACAAACGCCCCGACCAGGCCTGCCGTGCGTCGATCGTGCGGCGCATGCCGTCGGTCAGGGATACGAACTCCCAGTCGCAGCCGGTGATGTTCGACAGGGTGCAGAAAAGCGTCAGGCGTTTGCCGAAGAGCTGTTTTTTGACGGTCGCCGAGAGCGTGTGGCGCGGCCCGACCTCGCTGTTGCCCGAGTAAAGGCGGCTCTGGGCACGGTAGGCGGCTTCGGCGAAGAATCCGGCCGGCAGCGTGAACGAGCAGGTGGCGTCGGCGAACATCAGGTAGTGCGTCGCCGGGCTGTCGGTACTGTTGAGCCGGATGCGCTGCATCACCCCGACGGCATTGACCGAGAGGTTCCACCAGCGGGTGATTTTCGCCGGGATGCTCGCCGCCACGAACCAGTGGTTCTCAGTGTAATGGTTTTCGGGACGGATATATACGGCGTCCGGGTCGGTTGCGTCCCTGTGTGCGATTTCGCGAATCAGGTCGTGGTGCAGGTTGCCGCCCACGGTGAGCGTGTAACGGTATTTCCATACGGCCGTGAGCGAAAAACGGTGTATGTAGGTCGGCCGCAGCGAGGAGTTGCCCGACTGCCAGCTGTAATCCGATATGCGGATCCGTGCGGGGTTCAGCGCCGGGAATGCCGGGCGTTCGATGTTGCGGCTCCACTGCGCCACGAGCAGCCATGTGCGCAGGGCGTTGAGCGCGCGGCTGACCGAAACGTTTGGGAACAACCCGAAATAGGAGCGGCCGAAGGCCTGCGATGCGACGGAGGTGTATTCACCGCGCAGCCCGGCCGAAAGCTCCCACCGCCCGGCGCTGTACTCCAGCGAGGCATAGGCCGCGCCGATCTGCTCGGTGTAATGCTGGTCGTAGCCGTATTCGGGCAGTGCCTGCCATGTACCCTGCATCTGTGCCGCGTAGCGGCTGTCGTCCGCCATGCCGTTGCGGGTGTAGCGCAGTCCCGCGCGCAGTGTCAGGCCGTGCGGCAGTTTGCGCGTAAGCCCGGCGTCGGCCGTCAGGATGTCGTACACGGAACCCGTGGCGGATTCGTAGAGCGAGTCGCGCAGGGTTCCGGGTGCGCAGGTCGTCGTATGGTAGCTGTTGTCGCCGTGGGCGGTGTAACGCGTGTAGTCGGCGATCAGTTTGAACTGCGATCCCAGCGTGTCGATCTTCCAGATGTAATTGGCGGTTGCGGTCAGGGTATTCCCGCCCATGTGCTGGCGGTAGCGGCTGTCGCTCTGGGTTTGTCCGAGTGTGGTGCGCGATAGTGTCGGCATGTGGGTACTGCGTTCCGTGTATTCGATGTCGAAACCTGCGGTGTGTTTCGGCGTCGGGTCGAAGACCGCGGAGAAATGCCCGCGCCCGTAGTTTGTGCGGCTCTTCGAATCGCTCCTGCCGGCGAAGGGCAGCGGCTGCCCGGCCTGCCCGCGGGTCTCCGTGAAGCGGCTTTGGGCAGCCGGGGTGAAGCTTCCCGACCCCGAGGCGGTGAGTGTCCAGCGCCCCGTGCGGATGCCGATGCGCCCCGTGGGGGTATAGCCCGCTATCCGGTTGCTTTGCACCGTGGAGAATTGCAGGTTGCCGTCCATGCCGCCGTCGCGTCTGCGCCGCAGTGTGATGAGGATCACGCCGCCCCGGCTGTCGGCGGTGAACTCGGCGCCCGCCAGCGGTACCACCTCGATGCGGGCGATGTCGGCTGCGGTCAGGCTGCGCAGGTAGGAGGTGGTTTCCTCCGCCGAACCTTTCAGCTCGCGGCCGTCCACGTAGACTTTCGTACCGCCGGCGCCGTTGATCGAGATGCCGTCCTCACCCAGCCATACGCCCGGCGCCCGTGCCAGCAGTTCGGTGCCGTCCTGTCCCGCGAGTGCGGGCGTATTCCCGATGCTGACCACGAACCTGTCGGCCTGCCGCGTCACCGTCTCGGCGGTCACCGTCACCTCGCTGATTCCGAGGGGCGCAAGGGGTAAATCACCGAGGTCGGTATCCGCTGCGGCGACGCATACCTCCTGTTCGAAGGGGCGGTAGGCGACGTGCCGCAGTACGAGCGTGTAACGGCCCGTATCCGCCGTGAGCACGAAGCCCCCTGCGTCGTCGGTCGTCGTACCCGCTGCCTGGCGTCCGTCGCGCAGCAGTACGGCCGTGGCGTAGCCGACCGGGCTGCCGCCCTCCAGAGCGCGCCCCCGGAGGGTATGTTGAGCCGCGGCCGGGATCGTCGCGGCCGGGATCGTCGCGGCGAGCAGCAGTGCGGTGAGCAGCGGGCGGTACATGCGCCTATTCGTTTTCGGTGGCAGGATAGTAGAGCTTCAGCGTGGCCGTGTTGTGTTCGGCGGGAAGCTTGCATTTTCGGGTGGCGTAGCCTTCGGCAGGGCCGCGGTCGCCCATCTTCAGCTTGTAGTCGCCGTCTTCGTCGTGGAAGAGCGAAATCTCGGCCGCATCGGCTTCGATGCCTTCGAGCGTCACGACGACTTTGCCGGCCTTTGCGGCCGCCATGCCGTAGACGGGCTGTTCCTGCCCGGCGACCTTGGCCATGACGAGGATGTTGCCCTTGTCGTTGCGAATGTCCGATACGGTGACTTCGAGCGTTTTGGCCGAGACGGCCGTGGAGGCCAGCATGAAGCTGGCGGCCAGTAACAGGTGTAAGGTTTTCATAACCGGGATTTTTATGGGTTTAACGGTAATCTTTGTCCTCGTCGCAGCCCGTCAGGTACCAGACCAGCGAGAGGATCAGGTTCAGCCCCCAGCCGGCCATGACCCATACCACCCACCAGTAGTGGGGCGAGGTGTACCAGTTGACGAAGGTGAGGAACGCGCATACCGCGACGTAGGTGGTGATGCGGCGGGCGAACCAGCGGCCGAAAAGGCGGCGTTTGTCGGTGGTGTTTTCCAGAAGTTCCATAGGTTTGCGGTGTGAAATGACTCTCTTGGTTTATAAATCTATTGCAAATATAAAGTAGTTTATATAATAAACCAAATTTCCGGACAGGAATTTTCGAAAAAATTCGATACCTATATTAACAGCCGGGTCGTTTTTATGCGCGCGGGGTATTCCCGGTTGCCGGAAAAAATGTAAATTTGCGGGAAATTGATACCTGCCCGATATGAAGAAACTCATTTTGTCCCTTATTTGCCTTGCCGCCGCATGGGGTGCCGCGGCCAAGGTCGAACTGCCCGAGATCATCGGCAGCGACATGGTGCTCCAGCAAAATGCCCAATGCCGCCTCTGGGGCTGGGCCGATCCCCGGGCCACGGTGCGGATCGAGACCTCGTGGGGTGCCGAATGCACCGTGCGAAGCGATGCCGACGGCCGTTGGTCTGCGCTGGTGAACACCCCGGCCGGCAGTTACGAGCCGCAGCAGGTGATGATCGTAAGCGGCGATAGGGTCGTGCTCGACAACGTACTGATCGGCGAAGTCTGGTTCGCCGGCGGGCAGAGCAATATGGAGATGCCGCTCCGCGGGTTCAATAACTGTCCCATCGCCGGGGCCAACGAGATCATAGCCCGTGCGGGGAATATGCGCGACAGGCTCCGCTACGTGAAAATACCCCTCACGGCGGCCTATACGCCCCAGGAGCGGGTTCCGGGGAAATGGAGGCCATGTACGGTGGAGACCGCGCCCGATTTCACCGCCACGGGTTATTTCTTTGCCGAACTGCTCAGCGACGTGCTGGACGTGCCTGTCGGCATTGTCGACTGCACGTGGGGCGGAACCCGCGTCGAGGGCTGGACGAACCGCGAGATACTGGAAACCTATCCCGATATCGACCTGACGGAAAAAGGCATCGAGGCCACGACCCACTGGCTGCGCCCGATGGTGATGTACAATGCCATGCTGCACCCGGTGGCGGGGTATACCGTCCGCGGCTTCCTGTGGTATCAGGGCGAATCGAACGTAAACCAGTATAAGGACTATGCTGTCCGCCTTTCCAACATGGTAGGGCTGTGGCGTTCGCTCTGGAAGCAGGGCGATATCCCGTTCTATTACGTCGAGGTCGCCCCCTTCGCCTATGGCAGCGGAAACGGCCCCTATCTGCGCGAAGCGCAGTGGGAGGCACGGGAACTCATCCCCAACAGCGGCGTGATTTGCACGAACGACCTGGTGGAACCCTACGAGGCAACCAATGTCCACCCCAAGAATAAACGCGACGTAGGGCACAGACTGGCCTTCATGGCACTCAACAAGACCTACGGTTTCTCCGATATCGCCTGCGAAAGCCCGCAGTTCAGGTCGATCGAGATCCGCGACGGCAAGGCTTACGTTGCCTTGTCTCATACCGAAGAGGGGTTCAGCCGCATGGAGGATATCCGCGGGTTCGAAGTGTGCGGCCCTGACCGGGTATTCCATCCTGCCGATGTGGCGGTGGACAGGCGGAAACTGCTGCTGGTCATCTCGTCGAAGGAGGTTGTCCGCCCGGTTGCCGTGCGGTACGGGTTCCGCGATTTCATGCCCGGCAACCTGGCCAACATCCGGGGTCTACCGGTCGTGCCGTTCCGCACGGACGATTTCTGAATGCTTGTGATACCGTAACAGGAAACCCGCCGGGAGGCGGGTTTCCTGTTTATTTGGCGGGTATTTCTTTCAGTACCACGTCCACCCATTCGGGATGGCGGCGGATATATTGGGCGACGAAGGGGCACTGGGGGATCATTTGTATTTTCTTGGCGCGCAGATCCTCCAGTACGTCGTGCACCAGCTCGGCGCCGATGCCCTGCCCTTCGTATTTTTCAGGGACTTCGGTGTGTGTCAGGATAATGAATCCCTGGGTTTTGATGTATTCGATGATGGCGATGTCGTCGCCCAGGTCGAATTCGTAGCGCTTTTCGTCGGCATTCTCGACCAGCGTGTGTTTCCTTTTTTCCATAACCTTGTGCTTTAGATAGTGGCTTTGCTTCTTCAAATATAGTTCCTAATCGGGAAAAATGTTACTTTTGCATCCGAAAGATGGAGAACATTTCCGACATATTGCTATCCTGGTTCGCCCGCGAAGGCCGTGACCTGCCCTGGCGTCGCACGCGCGACCCTTACCGGATATGGCTTTCGGAGGTTATCCTGCAACAGACGCGCGTGGCGCAGGGATTGGAGTACTACCTGCGCTTTACGGAGCGGTTCCCCGACATCGCCGCACTGGCAGCCGCGCCCGAGGACGAGGTGCTCAAACTGTGGCAGGGGTTGGGCTATTACAGCCGTGCCCGCAACCTCCATGCTGCCGCGAGGCAGGTTGTGTTTCGGTTCGGCGGGGTGTTCCCTGCCACGTACGGGGAGGTGCGCGCGCTGCCCGGCGTGGGCGACTATACTGCGGCGGCCGTCTGCTCGATCGTTTACGACGCCCCGTGCGCGGTGGTCGACGGGAATGTATACCGGGTGCTGGCACGGCTTTTCGATATCGGGATCCCGATAGATACGACGGCAGGGAAGAGGGCGTTCGCCGAGTTGGCGCAGTCGCAGCTGGATACTTCCCGCCCGGGACTTTACAATCAGGCGATCATGGATTTCGGGGCCCTGCAATGTACCCCCGCGCAGCCCCGGTGCGGGGATTGCCCCCTGGCTGGACGGTGCCTCGCCCTGGCTGCGGGCACGGTGGGCGTGCGTCCCGTAAAACAGGGGCGCGGGAAGATGCGCGACCGTTGGTTCAACTACCTGCACGTGACCTGCGGCGGGCAGACGCTGCTGCACCGTCGCGGCGGAGGCGATATCTGGCAGGGGTTGTATGAATTTCCGCTTATCGAAACGGACAAGGCTGCGGATTTCGCGGAGCTGGCTGCAACGGCGGCGTTCCGCGAATTGCTCGGCAACGGCAGGTGGCACCTGCGGCGCAGTGTCACGATGCCCGGACACCAGCTTTCGCACCAGCTTTTGCATGCGGTTTTCCACCGCATCGAATGCGACGCCATGCCCGCTTTCCCGTCCGTGGAAACCGCCGCGCTGGGCGGCTATGCCCTGCCGCGGCTGGTCGACCGTTACCTGACCAAATACCAGATGTAAGCGATGTAAATCGCCAGGAAGATAGCGCTTTCCCACCGGTCGAGCTTTTTGCTGCGGAACGTGAAGGCTGCCATGAACAGCAGCAGCGAACTCAGCACGACCACGAGGATGTCCGTCAGCGTGATCCCGCCCATCGTCAGGGGGTGGATCGTGGCGCTGATGCCCAGGATCAGCAGGATATTGGCGATGTTCGATCCGATGACATTCCCGAGCGCCATTTCGGCCTTGCCTTTGAGCAGCGATACCACCGACGAAGCCAGTTCCGGCAGCGACGTGCCGCCCGCCACGAGCGTGATGGCGATGACCGATTCGCTGATTCCGAGCGTGCGGGCGATCGCCGTAGCGCTTTTCAGGAACATCTCGCCGCCGAAGATCAGTCCCGCGAGCCCTCCTGCGATCATCACCCCCGCCAGCCACAACGCCATCGGTTTCTTAGTCCCTTCGGCTTGCTTCACCCCGTTTTTTACGATGGCTCCGGCTTCAGATGCCGGGATTATCATCCCGCCCGCTGCACCGGGCATGCCGCGCTGGCGTTTGGTTGTGCGGATCATGTACCACATCAGCCCGATGTAGAGCGCGAGCATGACGATGCCGTCCGGGCGGCCGATTCTGTCCGTTGCCCCGGCGCATACCAGGCGGTCGGAAGTGACCGCCAGCAGCACGAGCGACGCGGCCATGCCGAACGGGATGTCGCGCCGGATGTTCTCCTTCGTAAGCACGAGCGGCCGGATCAGCGCGCAGATTCCCAGGATTACGAAGACGTTGAAGATGTTCGAGCCGACGACGTTGCCGATCGCCACGTCGCTGTTGCCCGCCGCAGCCGAGAGCACCGAGACCACCAGTTCGGGCATCGAGGTGCCGACGGCGACGATCGTCAGGCCGATGATGAATTCCGGGACGCGGAAACGCAGGGCTACCGCCGCAGAGCCGTCCGTCAGGAAATTTGCGCCGCCGAGGATCAGCCCCAGGCCGACGAGTAGTAACAGGATGTCCATTGTTTTATCCGAGCATTATGAGACTTACGGCCATCAGTGCCATGCCGGCCACCACGCCGTAGATCGAGATGTGCGCTTCGCCGTATTCACGGGCCGCTGGCAGCAGTTCGTCGATCGAAATGAATACCATGATTCCCGCCACGCCCGCGAGGATGCAGCCCATCAGTGTCGGCGTCATGAAGGGCATCAGCACAAGGTAGGCCAGCACCGCCCCGACAGGTTCCGCGAGCCCCGACAACAACGAGAGTTTGAAGGCTTTTTTGCGGTCGCCCGTGGCGTAGTAAACCGGGATCGAGACGGCAATGCCTTCGGGGATGTTATGGATGGCGATCGCCGCGGCGATGGCAACGCCCAGGGCCATGTTGTCCACGGCCGAGGTAAACGTGGCGATACCTTCCGGAAAATTGTGTATGCCGATTGCCAGTGCGGTCATTACGCCCATGCGCATGAGTTTCGGGTTGCGGGGCTGCTTGTCCATCTCCTCGACCATGTGTGCCTCGTGGGGGTTTTCGAACGAGGGGACGAGCCGGTCGATGATGCCGATGAGCAGTATCCCGGCGAAGAAGCTGGCGACGGTGACGATGATCCCCGTCTGTGCGCCCCATTCGTCCGAGAGGGTGGTGTGCGCCTGCTGGAACAGTTCGACGAACGATACGTAGATCATCACGCCGCCCGACAGGCCCAGCGAGAACGACAGCAGCCGCTTGTTGGTGCGGCGGGCAAAGAAAGCGATGGCGCTGCCGATGCCGGTGGCCAGTCCGGCGCCCAGCGTCAGCAGCAGGGGTATGAGGATATTGTGTTCCATAGGGTTTACCGTTCGTTTATCTGGCTCTATCGCCGCGATGATGGTGCAAACGGGCGGCAAGGGAGCTTGCTCCCAATTGCCCGGGTGCAACTTATCTTCTGCAAAGATAGTGCTTTTCCGGTGAACACCGTAAAAAACCGGGCCCTTGCGAGCCCGGTTTTTCTGATAGGAGTATAACCTCCGCCTATTCGGAGTGCTGTTTCCGACAGGCATTTGTGCGCCCAAGCGCTGATATGCCGGTGCGGCGGTGCGGTGCTGCCGGTCAGCCGGACGGCATGCTGCGTCCAGTTATTTGCCGTGCGCTTCGCGGATCAGCGCGCCCAGCACTTCGATGCTGTCGGCCGTGATGTGCGGCTGCGGGTCGGCCTTGTCCGCCACGTCGAGCGTCGTTTCGCCCGAGAGCACCAGCACGCCCATGGCCTTGGCATTGTGCGCCATCGCCACGTCGGTGTAGATGCGGTCGCCGACCATCGCGATCTGGTCGGGTTGCAGGCCGTGGCGCGAGAGTATGCCCGAGAGCATGTTGGGATCGGGTTTGCCGAGCGTGATGTCCGGCTGCCGTCCCGTGGCATGTTCGATGCAGGCGCAAATGGAACCGCAGTCGACCAGTACCGTCGGCTGGTCGGTGGGGCATACCCGGTCGGGGTTGGTGGCGATGTAGGGCACGCCCTGCGACACCCACCATGCGGCGCGGCACAGGCGGTCATACTGCAGCGTCATGTCGAACGCCGCGACCACCACGTCCGGCACGTCGTCCGCCGAATCTGCGGCCGATTTGAAACCTGCGGCCTCGAATTCCGAGATCATGCTCGGCGTGCCGAGCAGGAAAAGCCGTTTGGCCGCAGGGTAATGCTCCCTGATGTAGTCGATCGTCGCCAGTGCGGTGGTGTACATCTCGTCGCGTGTCGCCCGTATGCCCAGCACGTCGAGTTTGTGCAGGTAGTCGGCGATCGACTTCGACGGGTTGTTGGTCAGGAACGAATAGCCGATGCCCATCTCCTTGAGCCCCGCGAGGAACGGCTTGGTGTAGGGAAAGAGCGACATGCCCATGTAGATCGTGCCGTCCATGTCGAGCGCCACGTGCCGGATGCGGCGCAGGTGTTCCATCAGTTCGTCGTGCGTGTAGACCGAGCGATATTTTTCGAATGCAGCCATTTGTTTACTTGCGGTTGAGATTAAGGTTCTGGAATAAGCAGGGGTAGTCGGTTTCGATGACGTCGCAACCCGTCGGGATTTCGAGTTCATAGCCCTGTATCTTCTGCGCGTCGGTGGCCCTGCGGTCGTGCGTCGGGGCGAGCGAGATCATGCACATCACGCCGTTGCGGTGCAGGTTGTCGTAAAGCTCCTGCTGGTCGGGCAGCATCATCGTGCCGACGTAGGCCATCACCTGCGACCAGGGAATCCGCTCCCCGACGTATTCGTTGAACTCCTTCATGTTCTTGCACCAGCACGAGAACATCGCCTGCGGGTCGCGGTCGAGATACGTGCGCGCCTGTTTGGCGTTGCGCACGGTATACATCACGTTGGCCGGTGCCAGGCGGTTGATGAATTGCGACATCACTTCGAGCGGGACGTCCTTGATGTCGAGGTTGAGGATCGTCTTGCCCTGGCTCCAGGCGATGCACTCCTCGAGGGTGGGGATCTTGTAGGTCGTGACGTTGCCTTCGCGATCCTTGAGGAAGAACTGCTGCAACTCCGCGTAGGTGTAGTCCGAAACCTTGCCCGTGCCGGTCGTGGTACGGTCGATCGTGGCGTCGTGCATCAGCACGATCACGCTGTCTTTGGCCATGCGCGGGTCGATCTCGAAGAACGAGGGCATCATCGTGAGCGTCTTCTCGAACGATTCGATGCAGTTTTCGGGGAATCCCGTCACCATGCCGCCGCGGTGGCCGCTGATGACGACCGGCCGCTCGGGCGAATAGCGGAACCACTCGTGCAGCTGTGCGCGGTCTTTGATGTCGATGTAGTAGGGCCCTTCGGCCTTTTGCCCGCCCGGGGCGCATCCGAGCAGCAGGGCGGCGGTGGCGAAGGCGGTCAGTAGTCTGGATGTTTTCATATTGCGTTTTGTTGGTTCTCTGCGGTTTGTTCCAAGAGCAAAGGCGCCCGGAAGCGCCTTTGTCCCTGTTTTGTTTCCTTTCAGGCGGTTACTTGTCGATCCGGTGGCGTTTGATGACCTCGCCGCCCGTGTTCACGACGTCGATGTCGATTCCCCTGCGGTCGGCCTTCACCACGAGCTTGTCCCGGTTCGAATTTACGAGGATCGGGAAGTTCGTGCCCCGGCTCCCGTCGTCGATCCACTGGTAGCGGTGGTAGTGCCCGCATAGCATGATGTCGACCGAAGCTTCGTTGAGGATCGGTACGAGCAGCCTGCGGAGTTCCTGTTCGCCGTGCCAGCTGCTTTTCCCGCCCGGGATCATGTGCAGCACGACGATGTGCAGGGGTGCCGAGCGGTATTCCTCGCTTTCGACCACGCCCTTCAGCCAGCGGGCTTCCTGTTCGCGGTAGGCGTCGGTAGTCGACAACCCGTAGTAGCGGATGTCGCTGTCGGGTTTGTCCTCGCCGCAGTCCAGTACGACGAAATAGGCCGGGCCCTGCCGGAACGTGTAGTATACCTCGCCCGTGGAGGTCGGGAAGTAGTCGAGGAATCTCGGGGAGAAGGAGCCGCGGTTCTCGTGGTTGCCGCGCGTGGCGAAGATCGGGATTCCCGCGGGTGTCAGCAATTCGGCCGCCGAATTGAGATAACCCTCGAAAAGCTGTTTCTCGGACTCCATCGAACTGAGCATGTCGCCGTTCAGGCAGACGAAATCGGGTTTGGCCTTCCCGACGCCTTCCAGCAGCAACCGGAAGATCGAATCCTGGGCGTGAATGTCGTTCACGACCCAGAATTCTGTTTTTTCTTTCCGCCCGTCGAGCGTAGTGGCCGTATAGGGCTTGTGTTTGAGGATGTCGCTCCCGTAACCTTCGCCCAGGACTACCCGCTTGTTGCCTTGGTCGCAGAGCACGCCCTGCTGCATGATGCGGTAACGGTAGGTCGTCCCCGGAGCCAGCCCCTCCACGCGTACGCGGTGCAGGCGTCCTATGCGGCGTTTGCCGATGTGCGAATCGTAATATTTCGGCCGCTCGGCGGCATAGAAATGCGATCCGTCGTCAGGGGCTACTTCGACCCACGACGCGGCGTCCATGGTCGTCGTCCATACCACGGTGAAGCCGTCGTCGGTGACCTGTTGCAGGTAGGGCCCGTGGGCAATGCGTACCGAGGGCTGTGCGCAGGCAATGCCCCAGACCGACAGGGCGACGAGTATCGAGATCAGTCGTTTCATTTCGTTTCTGCTTTTGAATCGCAATTCACAAAGTTACGAATTTTTCCGTAATAATCTACTCGCCGACCGGGAAATCCTCGGCAAGGCCCGTAGTGAATTTCGACTGGCTGTAAGTCTGGCCGAATTTATCCGTGGCGCGGACTTCGACCGAAGCCGTGGACGATTGGAGCGTGTAGTAGTACAGGTGGCTCGTGTTGGTACGGTCGTAGTTGCTCGGGGCGCGTCCCTGTACGCCGCAGTGGTAGCCTGATGCCCATGCGTCGCGTTTGGTCGCATTGCTCTCGTAGGGCTTCATTTCCCCGGTCTTGGTTCCGTTTTCATAGACTTCGATCTTCCAGTCCTTGTCGGCGTTCCAGATGTTGGCCACGATCTGGTCGTCGCCCTTGTAATAGAACTGGTACGAAGGCGTATACCCTTCCATGAAGATGTCGCTGCCGCGGTAGAGGCGTATCTGGAAATCGGGGTCGAAGCCCGTGGCCTTATAAACCCAGTTGTCGATCGTCGCGCCCTTGACCTTGTAGATCGCATAGCCGTTGGGCGTTCCGTCGGTATTGATCGTCGAATGCCACCATGCACCGCAGGCTGCGCCGTGCACGTGTTCGTAGTGGCTGTCGTAGGTGTTGTTCTCGGCATAGTGCGTGTGTCCCGACATGATATGCACCTCGGCGAACGGCTTGAGCAGTTCGAGTACCGCCTGTACGTTCTGGTTGTTGCTGGCGCGCATGGGGATGTGTACGCAGAAGATCACCATTTTGTCTTTCGGAACATAACTCAGATCCTGGCGGAGCCACTCGACCTGGTCGTCGCGGAATCCGAGCGAATAATCCTTGTGGCTCGGGAAAATGATATTGTCCATGGCGACGATGTGCACGTTGCCGCGGTCGAACGAATAGTTTACGGGGCCGAAGATGTATTCGAAATTCCGCTGTGCGGCGATGTCGTGTGCCACGGTATAGTCGTTCTTGCTGACGGCGATCACCTTGTTGTCGTGGTTGCCCATCAGCTGGAAGAGCGGCAGCCCGACCTTGTCCATCTGCATGGCCTTTTTCATCAGCGGGAATACGTCGTTCGTGTAGTCCGTATTCTCGGTGTTCCAGCCTATGTCGCCCAACGTGATGCCGTAACACGGCAGCGTCGAGGCTGCGACCTGCGCGGCGATGTCGGGTACCGTTTCGTTGTTGAAACGTGCGATGTTGGTCGTGTTCTGGCACTGGGGGTCGGCCACGCAGAAGAGGTTGAACTCGTTCTCGGCACCTCCGGCCAGCGGGGTCAGCGTGAAGTCGTAGCGCTTGCGCCCTTCGGTCAGTTTCTGCCAGAAGCAGGGCAGCCCTTCGGACATGGGGACTTCGTATGCCGCGGGGATCGAAAGGTACACCTGATAGGAGAATTCCCCGGCCGTAAGCTGGTAGACGCCGTTCTCGTCGGTGGCTGTGCAGGTATATCCGTCGCTTACGACGATTCCCTGCAGTCTGTTCCCCTGGTTGTCGGTCACCACTCCGTAGATGTCGGTCAGCGGATCTATGGGGGTCTTTACCGGGCGGTCGTCGTCATTCGAGCACCCGGTAAAGATCAGGGCGGTGAGTGCGGCGATGATAAATATGTATCGTTTCATTGTATGCTGAATTAAGGTTTATATCGGGATGCGCGCCCCGGGAAAATCCCGCCCGGGGCGCGTTTCCTCCTTGTTTATCTCCAGTAGTAGTTTTGTCCCAGGTCGGGGTTGATGTTCAGCGCCGTCTTGGGGATGGGGCGCAGGTAGCGCTTCTCCTCGAAGTTGCGGCCCACGGTATAGAGCAGACGTCCGGTCGTGCCGTTCTCCAGCGAATATTTGCTGTCGTCGAGTACGATGTACGTTACGCCGGGTTCGTTGCCGGCTTCGCCCGAAATCACGCAGACGTCGTTGATGCCGTCGCCGTTGAGGTCGTAGGAGGTATCCATGGCCGGGATGTAGATGCCGTACCACTGCTTGTTCAGCAGCTCGCCCGCATGCCAGCGCATCAGGTCATTGTAACGGAACCCTTCCAGCAGCAACTCGATGGCGCGCTCGCGGCGGATCTCCAGCAGGTCGCTGTCGCTCAGCCCGTAGTACTGTTGCAGATAGGGGTCTGCCGACGTCGGGCGCTTACCGTCGACGCCTGCGCGCTCACGCAGCGGTTTGATGGTCTTGTTCCAGATGTCGTCGCTGAATTCGCCCAGCTCGGCCTTTGCCTCGGCGTAGTTGAGCAGTACCTCGGCGTAACGCATGATGGGCAGCGAGTTGTAGGAAACCGATGCCGACTCGTATGCCTTGTCGTCGATGTTGAACTTGATGACCTGGTAGCCGGTCAGCGTCACCGTGAAATCGGGGGGTGTCGCGGTCGAAACGCCGCCCACCAGCTTCGTGTAGCCCGGCGTGATGATGCTCTGCGAGAGACGGTAGTCGCGGTTTTCGACTTCGGTCGTGAACTCCTCGCCGGTCGCCATGTGGCGCGAACCGTCAAGGTTGAGGTAGGTCTTCACGAAATCCTGGTCGAGCGACCAGCGCTGTCCGTAGCTGCCCGACGTGTAACGCCACGTCAGGTCGTGGAACGTGGTCATGCCGACGCTCATCTGGCGTGCCCAGATCACCTCGGTCGTGTTGACGGCCTCCTGCGTGAAGAGCTCCCGGTACTGGGTCTTGACGTTGGCGGGGTTGTTCACGATGCTGTATACGCCGGCCGCCATCAATTCCTCACATGCCTCGGCGCATTCGCGCAGGAATTTCTCCGAAGCCTGCTTGTCTTCCCACGCCTTGCCCGTCGACGGGTCTACCGAATGGTATTTGCGGTAGGTGCCTTCGAACAGGCAGACGCGGGCCTTGTAGGCCAGGGCGATATACCGGTTGATGCGGGCGCAGTTGATCCACTCCGACGACGTGTAGCAATGTTTGCAGGCGAAGTCCAGGTCTTCGAGCACGCGCTCCATGACGTATTCGCGGCTGTCGCGCGGTTTGTAGAGTGCCACCATGTCCTCGGGGTCGATCGGCTCGTCGTACCAGGGTACGGCGCCGAAGGTCTTGACCTTCTCGAAGTATTGCCAGGCGCGCCAGAAACGGGCTGTGCCTTCGTAGTGGTTGTAGGTAGCTTCGGAGAGCCCCTTCGCCTCGCGCATGTGCACCAGGAAATAGTTGATGTTGTAGATCGGCGTCCAGTTGCTGATCGACCAGCCGCTCTGCAGGTCGGGTGTCCACGAGGCGTTGGTCAGGAACGTGAACGACTTTTCGGTGGCCATGATGTCCGAGTACCCGTCGCCGTAGCCCAGGTCTGCTGCGCCGGGGGTGTATTTCTGGATGAACCCGTTGGTATAGGTCAGCAGGGAGCCTTCGTCCGTGAAATAATCCCCGGATCCGACCTTGGCGTCGGGATCCCTGTTAAGGAAATCCTCGCAGGACGTGAGCAGGAAACAGGCCGAAAGCAAAATATATGTTATCTTTTTCATTGTCGTCCGTAATTTAGAAAGTTATGCTCAAACCGATCGTGTACGATTTCATGACGGGATAACCGTCGCCGTCGCCGAAGTTGTCGCTACCGAACTTGTTGGTTCCGTAGTCCGCATCGCCGGCGTAGATACCTTCCGGGTCGTAGTTTTTCGCGTACTTCTTGAGCGGTGAGAAGGTCAGGAGGTTCTCGCCCGACACATAGATCTTGAGTGCCTGGAGGCCGATCTTGTTGACCAGCTCCTTGGGGAAGTTGTAGTCGATGGTGAGGTTCTTCAGGCGGATGTACGAAGCGTCCTGCACGTAGCGCGTGTTGGGCTGCGCGAGGATCAGGCCCGAGTCGCTGGCCGAGTAGCCGACCAGGCGCGGCCAGTAGGCGCCGCGGTTGGTGGGCGACCAGCGGTCGTTGTTATGCCACGGGAGTGCCATGCTGTACGGGCGGCCGTACTGGCCCCAGAAATAACCCGATTCCTTGGCCGGATACCAGTCGCGTTTGCCGACGCCCTGCCACATCATGCTGATGCCGATGCCGTTCCAGCGCACGCCGCCCTGGATGCTGTAACTGTAGCGGGGCGTGGTGTTGCCGATCTTCACCAGGTCGCCGTGGTCGTAGATCGTGTTGTTGCCGTTGTTGACGTATCCGTCGCCGTTCAGGTCGAGGTAGCGCGGGTCGCCGGCCTGCCAGGTCGCCGAACGGTTGGTGAACTTCGAATAGTTGGCCCATGTCTGCGCCTCTTCGTCGCTCTGGAACAGCCCGTCGCACTTGTAGCCCCACATTTCGCCGAGGGTCATCCCCTCGTAATAGTTGATCGAGTAGTTGGTCGGGAGCGTGCCTGTTTTGGCCGTATAGCGGGTGATCTTGCTGGTGTTGTCCCATACGGCGACTTTAATATTGTAGCTCAGGGTCTTGCCCGCAACCTTGTGGCTGTCGCGCCACGAGAGGCTGGCCTCCCAGCCATCGGTGCGCATGTCGGCGTAGTTGCCCTTGGGGGCGCTGTTGCCGAATACGGCAGGCAGCTCTTCGCCCACCACATACATGTCGGTGGTCTTCTTGCGGTAGATGTCGGCCGAGAAGTTCAGGCGGCCGTTGAATGCCTCGAAATCCAGGCCGAGGTCATAGGTCGTGGCCTTTTCCCATGTCAGGCTCTTGGGAATCGGGGAGGGTGCTTGCGTGTAGTTGAACACCGAACCGTTGTTCAGCAGGCTCGACTGTGCGATCGACATCGTGGAGAGGTAGGCGTAGGCATCGCTGATGAGGCCGTTGCCCGCCGAACCGACCGATGCGCGGATCTTCAGGTTGTCGAGCCAGTTGGCGTTTTTCATGAAGTTCTCTTCCGAGATGCGCCATCCCACCGAACCCGAGGGGAAGAATCCCCAACGCTGGTTGGACGGGAACTTGGAGTTACCGTCGTAACGGCCGCTGGCTTCGAGCAGGTATTTTCCTTTGTACGAGTAGCTTACGCGGTAGAATGCGCCGACCAGTCCCCAGTCGTAGCTGCCGTTGTCCTTCAGGGTCATCGCTTCGCCTTCCAGCAGGCTGAAGTTGGGCTTGCCGGGGATGATGATGCCTTCGCGGCTCATCAGGTTGCTCTTGTAGGTGTAATCTTCGATGTTCCAACCGCCCATGATGCTCAGCGAGTGGTTGTCGCCCAGGCGGGGCGTGTAGGTCAGCGTGGCGCTCGAAGCGACCTTCTGACGGTTGTAGGAGCGTTCTTCGTAGAGCGAGCCCGAGGGACGTTCGCCCGAGCTGTCGGGCCCCGTGTAGTAGGTGTAGCTGTTCACGGCCTGCCGGCGGTCGGTCTGGTTGAAATAGAAGCTCACGTCGGCTGCGGCGACGAGCACGTCCTTCAGCAGGTCGATCGTAACCGCCGTGCGGTTGTTCATGTCGAACTTGCGGTCTTTACGCCACGAGTTACCCTCGACGAAGCCTGCCCAGCCCGTATATACGGCCGCTTCGGTCCACGTGCCGTCGGGATTGGTGACCAGGGCTACGGGGTAAGCCTGGTGGTTGAGCATGCGCGATACCGTCATCGGCGTCGTGGAGATGCCGGTGTGGCCCGTCGGCTGGTGCGAATAACGGTACATGAAATCGGTGGTGTTCTCCACGCGCAGCCACGGCTTCACGTTGACGATGCCTTTGGCTTTGACGTTGAACTGCTGGTATTTCTCGTCACCGGCGTTGTAGATGCCGTCTTGCTCGAACATACGGCCCGAAACGTAGTACGATGCCACGTCGCCGCCGCCCGTTACGCTTATGTTATGCTGGTGTCCGGTCGTATAGTCCTTGTAGAATACGTCGTACCAGTTGGTGTTGCCGAAGTATTCGTAGGCATTGCGGTTGTTGACGCGCCATTTCTCATACGACGGGTCGTTGTTGCGGCGTGCCAGTTCGTCGTACCAGGTGCGTGAGAATTTGAATACGTTGTTGATGTTCGAGGGATCCTTGCCGAATGCGTTGACATAGGATTCCAGGAACGAGGTGGTATAATCGTAGCCGTTGGTGACCATCTGGGGCTTGGTGGCGCGCTTGTAGAAGGTGAAGGTACCGTTGTAAGTCACCTTGGCACTGCCTTTCTGCGGCTTCTTGGTGGTAAGGAGGATCACGCCGAAGGTACCGCGGGCACCGTATACGGCGGTCGACGAGGCGTCTTTGAGCACCGTGATCGACTCGATGTCGTCCGGGTTCACGGTCGACATGTCGGTTTCGACGCCGTCGACCATCACCAGGGCCGAACCGCCCGAACCGATCGAGTTCTCCGCGCCGCGGATGCGCACCGTCGCGCCGCGGTTGGGCTTACCGTCGGAAAAGGTCATCGTAAGGCCGGGGATGGCGCCCTGCAACGAGCGCGAAATGCTCATCGACGAACCCATACGCTCTTCGAGGCCCTTTGTCGAAAGGGTTTCGACGGCGCCTACGATGTCGCGGCGCTTCTGTACGCCGTAACCGACGACGACAACCTCTTCGAGGCTGGTGTTGTCTTCGCTCATGGTGACGTCGATGGTGGATTGGTTGTTGACGTGGATTGTCTGGGTTTTGTAGCCCACATAGCTGAAATTCAGGCTTTCGGAATTGTCAGCATTGATCGTGTACGTACCGTTGGCATCGGTAGTCGTGCCTTTCGTGGTACCGGGGACGGTGACGGTGACACCTATGAGGGGATTTCCCGTGTCGTCTTTAACGATACCCGAGACGGCCTTCCCCCCCCCCTTGTGCCGAGGCCGGGAGCGCAAATGTCACATATAAAAGAGTAACCGTCAGGAGCCTGATGTACGAGCGTATTTTGCCCAGTACGTCAAGTCCGGTCAGCGTGTAACATTGTTTCATTTTACATCAGTTTAAGTTATCAATCGGTTCGTTGCCGGATCCCATACCTATTATTATATAAGAGGCCGGGTTTTTCCGGGGATTTCGGCTGGTTGCAAGTCATTCCCGATATAACTTCTGCTGGAGAGTGTAAAAAGTAGTTAGGTTTTCGTGTGTGTCAGGTTTGTGTGTTTTTAATTATTTAATAAATAAGGTTCTTCTGATTTTGCTTTCAAATATATGTTTTTATTTTCTTTCGTGCAACTATTTAGTTTAAAAACTTTGCAAAAAGAATAGCTAAAATTGTGTAATTCCGGAGTATTTTTATATTTATTTATTGTAACTATTTGTTAATCAATTGCTATTGTTCGTATTTTATCGGTTTTGGTTTGTTGTGTCTTATTCTTGTCTTTCGTGTGGTAAAGTTCGCTTGTTAGTGTTTCATGAGTGTTAAAAACTATTTAAATAATTACTAAAGGAAATAATTTGCATTATAATACTATTTTTTGATTGTGAAAATTTGCAAAAAAGAAAAAATGTGCTTATGTTTGTCCTGCAAGTTGTTCCGACATATCTCTTGAGAGTAAGGACGTGCCTCCGAGGCGCATCCGTTTTGCTATTTCCAGTAATAGTTATTACTCTAATCAAAATGTTATGAAACTTATGAAAAATTGGATAAAGACGATGCTCTTCGTATCGGTTCTCTGTCTGGCGGCTTGCTCCGACGATCCGGATGTGGCTCCGCTCAAACGGGATACCGATGCCGTCGAGCTGGCGTACAATTCTGGCGCTACGACCCAGATCTCGGTACGCTATGCCGGTTCGTGGTCGGCACGTGTCGAGTGTACGGACGGAAGCGGGACTCCGGTGAACAACTGGTTCTCCATCTCCCCGGACAATGGTGCCGGCAATGGCCGCGATTACCAGTGGGTGACCGTTACGGCCGAGCGTAATGCCGGCGACAAACGCACGGGATACATTTATCTGAAACCGGCCAACGGCGAAGAGATCAAGATCGAGGTTGCACAGGCCGACGGCCATTTCTCGGTGAAAGACCCCGTGATTTCAGGGTCGCTCAAGTCTAATACGGAATCCGCTGCGACGCTCGAAATCGCCTATGACAAGGCTTTCGGCGAAGAAATCGTGGAGATCGAAGCTACGCTCGACGGCCCTGCCGCCGAGGGGCTCAGCATTAGCAGTCCGTATCAGTCCGTGATCGAACGCGAAGGCAGCGGTACGATTTCGGTGCCTATCACCGGTGTCCCCGTGGCGCTGGGCGAGATGGTTTGCCATGTGACTTTCAAGCTCGACGGGGTCGTGAAGTTCCAGGGCGATGTCTCGGGGAACGTAAGCTCGTCGAACGAGGTGTTCAGCATGGGCTTCGACTTGTTCAAGTGGGGCGGCGATTACCCGAACAACAAGAAGGGCCCCGGCCCGAACGGAAGTTCCGGTGCCGGCAAGGATTTCGATGGTTCGGAGCCTGCGGAGCCCGATATGATTACGGCGGGAACCGACGGTACGAGCGACGTCTTCAATACGATGGGCGATACTTACCGCCTCAACCGCGGCGTTGAAAAATGGTCGGGTCTGCGTGTATACGAGCATCCGGGCTATGTAAAGCTGGGTGTAACGGCCAATGGCGGCTGGATCATGACGCCGGAGCTCGAAGGCCTTTCGGCGGCACCCGAAACCGTATCGGTTTCGATCGACTTCCTGCGTTTCGATAACGAAACGGGTACCTACATCGTTTCGGCCGAAGGCGCCGGGGTCGTAACCAACGGCGAAGTGAACAATACCGTGCTCCCGGCGCAGACTTCGGCTGCCGGCCGCAAGTGGAAGACGCTGACTTTCACCGTCCAGGACGCTACCAACAAGACGCGCATCAAGATCGAGGCGCAGACCTACAACCAGACGGGGTACCGTATCAATATCGACAATATCGTCGTCATGGCCGCCGACAAGGTGGAGGTGACCGAGAAGCTGCCGGCACCCGAACTTGAAAAGATTGCCTACACCCCAGCCGAGACCTCCATCGCATTTGCGTGGGAAGGCGTGAAGGGGGCTACTTCCTATGAGGCTTCCGTGGCGCAGCAAACGCGTCCCGACTTCAAGAAAACCGTCGAGACGACGGATTCGAACTGTGAGTTCGCCGATCTGGAGCCCGGACTCTATATCTTTACCGTCAGGGCGCTTTATGCCGGGAATGCGGAATTCAATTCCGACCCGACGCAGAAGGTCGTGGGGACATTGGGCTTCGCGGCTGAAAAATTAGCGACGCCAACGGAATTGGTGTCTGCCGACGTGACCTCCTCGGGGGCCAAGATCAGCTGGGCCGAAGTGAGCGGCGCCGCCAATTACCGGGTCGTGGTCAAAACGACGTCCGACGGGAACGAGGTTTCCTCGGCAGTCGTCAGCGCCACCAGCTATACGGCTTCCGGGCTCAAGGCCGGTACGGATTATACGGTTTCGGTTCAGGCGCTCGTCGGCGACGGCTCCGTGGCGAATGAATTCGATTCGGACGAGGCGACGATTCAGTTCGTGACTACCGATCCAGTGCCGATGATTGCTCCGACGGCGACGCTTTATGCTAAAACGCATGGATATGCCGTCATTGAGTGGACGCTATCTGCTGAGGCGCTTGCAGAGCGTCCGGTATCCGGCACGGATACGTACGATTTCCGACTGAAAGATGCCGGAGGAAATGTGCTCGATAGCTGGACGACGGAGAATTACAATGCTTTTGCCTTTGCACGCTATAAGTTTTATCGTTTTGCATTCGGTGGTTTGAATCCCGGGACTAATTATACCATGGAGATGCGCCGGAAGGCGGATAAGAAATCTTCGGAGTATCTGGATTCGGAGTGGGTCGCTGTGCCTGTGACGACCGAAGCGGCGCCGGCCACAGATGGCTATTTGCTGTATGTGGATTTTGAAAATCATCCGTACGGTGCGGAACCATTGCTTTGTGCTTATGGCCGTGCTGTCGGATCCGGAATAAAAGATTACACCAAGGAGGTTAAATTCTCTATTCCGGGCAGTAAAAATACCGTATATAATCCGACGGCAAAATGGGCGGATGCTACGTTTTGTGCCGCATATGCACCGATGTGGGATAAGGCAGAGCTGAGCAATAGCGTGTTGAATTCCAATGTCAATCTTGCGATGGGGGTTATGAAATTCGGCGGAGGGTCGAATCCTGCGTGGATGACGTTGCCTAAATTGTCGGCTCTTGCTGAGCCTACGGATGTTATTCTGGAATTCGACGCTTCTCCCTATTATGAACCGAGCAGTCCGGGCGGATCGATGGAAGTGTCTCCGGTTGCAGAGGAGGGGCTTGAATTCTACGTCCGTGTGACGGGGGCTACTGTGGTGGAGGCCGACGGGAAAACCGCCGGGTCTGGCGATGTGGCGCTGGTCAATGCGAAATCTTCCGAAATGGGGGGTGTCGGAGCCGAGGCATTGAAGAAATATGTCCATACTGGGCATACCGTGAAGATATCGGGAGCGACGGCTGAAACCCGCATTATGATTTATACAGCCTTGAAAGGAGATGGGAAGCAGCATCGTATGTGGCTGGATAATCTGAAGGTTAAGAAGGTTAATTAGTTTTGATGGTTATGGTGAACCGGGGGCTGCGGGTGTCTGCAGTCCCTGGTTTTTATCGACATTGTGGATTGAAAAAGGAAATAAAAGGTAACTATTTGTCGGTATTTTGTTTTCTTATATTGCATAATAAAGTAAAATATGTTAACTTTGGACTGTGAAGAGAAAAATATTTGCGTCTTTACTTTGCTTTGGGATAGTTTATCCCCTTTCCCGGATGGTAATAAATTAATATCGTACTATGAATAAAGTAGAAAGTGCCCTGTCGCGCACGACCGACACCAAGGCATTGGTGATCGGAACCGAAACCCTTCCGCAGGTTGCGGATATGTTCAGAAAACTTTTCCCGGATAAGCGGGCGCTTGTCGTGGCCGATGCCAATACATGGCGCGTGGCCGGCGATGACGTGCATAAGATACTGGCCGGGGCGGGTGTTGCACAGGATGAACCATATGTCTTCACCGACCCGAAACTCTATGCCGAATGGGCATATGTCGGGGAGCTGGATACCGTGCTCTCCGAGACCGATGCCGTGCCCGTAGCCGTCGGCTCGGGCGTGATCAATGACCTGACGAAACTCTGTTCCAGCCATAACGGACGCCGTTACATGGTCGTGGGTACGGCCGCTTCGATGGACGGTTATACGGCTTACGGGGCTTCGATCACCAAGGACGGCAACAAGCAGACTTTCGATTGCCCGGCGCCGCTGGGGATGGTGCTCGACCCGAACATCGCCGCGGCTGCGCCTGCGAAGCTCTCCGCCTCGGGCTATGCCGACCTGATCGCCAAGATCCCGGCCGGTGCCGACTGGATGCTGGCCGACGCCGTAGGGTCGGAGTTGATGGACGACTTCGCATTCTCGGTGGTGCAGGACGGCCTGAAAGAGGCGCTCTGTGATCCGGCGGGCGTACACGCGGGGAATGTCGCCAAAGTCGAACAACTGGCCGAAGGGCTGCTGCTGAGCGGTTTTGCGATGCAGGCCACTCAGTCGAGCCGTCCCGCGTCGGGGGCCGAACACCAGTTCAGCCACCTGTGGGACATGGAACACCTCAAATACAACGGGGCATCCGTTTCGCACGGGTTCAAGGTGGGTATAGGTACGCTTGCGTCGACGGCATTCCTCGAAATGCTGCTTGAAACCCCGGTCGAGGAACTCGACGTCGAAAAGTGTGTCGCAGCCTGGAAATCATGGGAAGAGACCGAGGCGGACATTCGCCGGATTTTCGATAACGATCCCGAATTCGTGGCCCGCGGACTGGTGGAGACCAGGGGCAAATATGTCGATAAGGAGGGGCTGCGCAGGCAGTTGCAGCGTTTGAAGAAGTCATGGCCTGAGCTGAGCCTGCGTATCCGCCGGCAGATCATCCCGTTCGGGGAAGTCCGCCGCCGCCTTGAGCTGGTCGGTGCGCCCTACGAACCCGAGCAGATCGGCGTATCGCGTGCCAGGTTCCGGGCAAGTTTCGAAAAAATACCTTACATGCGCAGTCGTTTCACGGTCATCGACATCGCTTTTCGTTGCGGTTGGATGGAACAATGGCTCGATAAACTTTTCGGGAAAGGCGGAATTTGGGAAATAAAGTAGTATATTTGCAAACTGAAACTACTAAACTTTCATTCCGAAATGACTCCTGAACAAACCAAACGCTTCAAGTATTGGCAGACGCGTACCATCATCGCCACGATGGTGGGCTATGCGCTCTTTTACTTCGTGCGTAAAAACTTCTCGCTGGCGATGCCCGGCCTGGAGGCCGACCTGGGGATATCGAAAACCAGCCTGGGTATTTTTCTGACCCTGAACGGTGTGGTCTACGGGCTTTCGCGTTTCGTGAACGGTATCCTGGCCGACCGCATGAACGCCCGCTGGTACATGGCCATCGGGCTTGCGCTCTGTGCGCTGGCCAACTTCGCCTTCGGATTCGGCGAGGATGTCTCCTACTGGATCACGGGGCAGCACGACGGTTCGCAGTTCACCAATACGATGATCCTCTTCATGGGGATCATGTGGGTGATAAACGGCATGTTGCAGGGGACGGGATTCCCTCCCTGCGCGCGTCTGCTGACCCACTGGATTCCGCCTACGGAACTGGCGACCAAGATGTCTGTGTGGAATACCTCGCATTCGATCGGTGCGGGCCTCGTAGTGATTCTCTGCGGTTATATCATGGGTACCGTGGGCATGAACATGACGGCCGACCCCGATGCCGTGGCGACGATCGCCGCCAATCTGGGCGTTGCCCCCGACGATGCCGCCGGGATGGAACGCGTCATGGCTTCGGCTGCGCATGTCGGGGCGTGGAAATGGTGTTTCTGGGTGCCTTCGGCCATCGCATTCGCCGGGGCGATCGGATTGGTTGCCTTCCTGCGCGATACGCCCTCTTCGGTCGGGCTTCCCGAACTGGAAGGCACCGAGGTGAAGGAGGTGAAGAAGGAGACGAAGAGTGCCGAGCACCGCGCATTCCTGATGAAGCACGTGTTCAGGAACCCGCTGATCTGGATCCTGGGCTTCGCCAATTTCTTCGTATATATCGTCCGTTTTTCGGTGCTCGACTGGGGGCCTTCGCTGCTGAGCCAGTCGAAGGGCGTCAGCATGTCGCATGCCGGGTGGCTCGTGGCGATGTTCGAAATCGCCGGTATCGTCGGCATGTTGTTTGCCGGCTGGGCTACGGACAAATGGCTCAGGGGCCGTGCGCACCGCACCTGCGTGTTCTGCATGGCGGGTGCTGCGCTGTTCGTGTTCCTGTTCTGGCAGCTGCCTGCCGATGCTCCCGTGTGGTTGCTCTTCCTCACGCTGTGTGCCGCCGGGTTCTGCATCTACGGCCCGCAGGCGCTGATCGGCATTGCAGCCGCGAACCAGGCTACGAAAAAGGCAGCCGCGACGGCCAACGGGCTTACCGGCCTGTTCGGTTATGCCAGCACGGTCGTTTCGGGCGTGGGGCTGGGCTTCGTGGCGCAGCATTACGGTTGGAACTGGGCTTATGTAGGGATTATCGGCGTAGCCGTCGTCGGTATGCTGGTATTCCTGATGATGTGGGGGGCGCGTGCCGACGGTTACGATGCCGAGCCGGAGCGGAATTAAACCGGATGTTCCTATTTTAGATGATGATACGGGTCTTGCGGCCCGGGAGTATCCGAGCCGGAGTGCGGTTTCGGATACTTTTTTTTTGATAAAAGCGAAAAAAATAATTATATTTGCTCCAATAACTGCTAAAAAGACAGAGAGATATGCTGAGCATTGCCGAACGACACAAATATATCCTCGACAAACTGAACAAGTACGGTTTCGTGCGCATCACCGACGTGGCGAACGAACTGGGGGTTACGAAGGTAACGATCCGCAAGGATGTGAAAATCCTGGAGAGCAAAGGGCTGCTTTACAAGGTGCATGGCAGCGCCCGCCCCGCCAATCCCCACGTCGCCGACCTCGACGTGCATGTCAAGGACAATATCAACCGCGATGCAAAGCGTCTCATCGCGCAGCGCGCCGTCGAGTTGTTGGACGATAACGATTCGATCATCATCGCATCGGGATCCACGATCTACGCCTTCGCCGAAGAGATCAAGATGCGCCAGTGGCACCACCTGAACATCGTCACGCCGTTCCTGCGGCTGGGCGTGCTGCTCAACGAGGCGGAGAACGTCAATGTCGTGCAGCTGGGCGGTACGGTGCATAAGAAGTCGCTTTCGGTGCTGGGCGAGGAGGCCTCGCGGTCGCTGGACGACTGCATTTGCTCGAAACTCTTTTTCGGGGTGGACGGCATCGACCTCGAACACGGCATCACCACCTCGACGCTCGACGAGGCGAAACTCACGCGCAAGATGATGAAGGCCTCGTCGCAGAATATAGTGCTGGCCGACTCGTCGAAATTCGGGCAGCGTGGTTTCGGGCGCATCTGTGCGTTGGAGGATATCGACGTGATCATCACGGACGACGGGATTCCCGAACAGATGGTTACCATCGTCGAAGAGGCGGGTGTCGACCTGTTCATCGTCAAATAACGCTGCCGGGGGGCATTCCGGGCTGTAAAGCCGTTGCGGGGCGGTTGGCGTTTCCGGCGGCGGGGGTCGGTGTGGATTATTTGTTGAAAATTTTCCGGCTAAATTTTGCATGCCCGGCAAAAAAGCCCTACCTTTGTGCACAATTATAGTGATCCCGAGAACCTATGAATTGTAAACCCAGCATATTGTCGGCGCAGGCTTCCTGGCAGCAAGACTATTGGTCGGGCGACGTATTTCCTCCGGTTTTCGGCGATTTTGTTTTATTAGGGTAACTGTTTCAGTTGCCCTATTTTTTTACGCTTACGCAGATGAAGACGCTTTATACCAATGCCGTAATTTATGACGGCGGCCGTTTTGCGGCCGGGGAGTTCGCCGTCGACGGGGGGCGTGTCGTGCCCGCCGGGGGCGTTGCCGACCGGGTCGTAGACCTCGGGGGGCGCCACGTGGTGCCGGGGCTTGTCGACGTGCATGTCCACTTGCGCGAACCGGGGTTTTCGCAGAAGGAGACCATTGCGACGGGTACGGCGGCCGCGGCCCGCGGAGGCTATACGACGGTATGTTCGATGCCGAACCTGAACCCTGCGCCCGACACTCCGCAGACGCTCCGTGCGCAGACCGACATCATCCGCCGCGATGCCGTCGTGCGCGTAGTTCCCTACGGCTGCATCACGATGGGGCAGCGCGGCTGCGGCCGGCTGGTCGATTTTGCGGCGCTGGCGCCCGAGGTCGTCGGCTTTTCGGACGATGGCCGCGGCGTGCAGTCGGACGGCCTGATGGAAGAGGCGATGCGCCGCGCTGCACAGGTGGGGAAGCCGGTCGTGGCGCACTGCGAGGTCGACGACCTGCTGCGGGGCGGCTATATCCATGACGGGGAGTACTGCCGTGCGCACGGGCATAAGGGCATCTGTTCGGAAAGCGAGTGGCGGCAGGTGGAACGCGATATCGCGCTTGCGGAAAAGACCGGCTGCCAGTACCATGTCTGCCATGTGTCGACCCGTGAGAGCGTCGAACTGGTACGCCGCGCCAAGGCCAGGGGCCTGCGCGTGAGTTGCGAGACGGCCCCGCACTACCTGCTGCTCTGTGACGAGGATCTGCAGGAGGACGGGCGCTTCAAGATGAACCCGCCGCTGCGCAGCCGCGCTGACCGCGATGCCCTGCTTGCGGGGATCACGGACGGCACGATCGAGGTGATCGCCACGGATCATGCGCCCCATACCGCCGCGGAGAAGTCGCGCGGCTTGGCCGCAAGCGCCATGGGGATCGTGGGGTTGGAGTGTGCTTTCCCGCTGTTATATAAATATATGGTGTTGCCGGGCATCATCACGCTCGAAAAGCTGATCGCGCTGATGGCTGTCAATCCCCGCCGGATATTCGGCCTGGGCGGCGGGCTGCATGTCGGCGACCAGGCCGACTTTACGGTGCTGGATCTCGATGCACGGTACAGGGTCGACCCTGCGACGTTCCTTTCGATGGGCCGGGCGACTCCGTTTGCGGGCTGGGAAGTACAGGGCCGTGCGGCGATGACCGTCGTGGGCGGCAGGGAAGTGTTTACGGACGAAGTGATGAAAACCAATAGATAAGAATGAAACCATTTACGAAGAAAATTGTTCTGGAAAACGGCCGGGAGTTCTACGGTTACGGCTTCGGTGCCGACCGAGAGGCTATCAACGAGATCGTCTTCAATACCTCGATGGTGGGGTATCAGGAGATCATGTCAGACCCCTCCTACACGGATCAGATGGTCGTGATGACCTATCCGCTCATCGGAAACTACGGTATGACCGACGAGGATTACGAAACGAAGAACCCGACCATCGGCGGTATGATCGTGCGCGAGTATAACGACTCGCCGTCGAATTTCCGGTATACGAAAACCCTGAACGAGGTGTTCGAGGAGTACGGCATCCCGGCGATCTGGGGCGTAGATACCCGCACGCTGACGCGCATTATCCGCAACGAGGGCAGCCAGAAGGTCATCGTCACCGATGCCGCCACGTCCCGTGAGGAAGCGATGCGCAAGCTCGCCGAGTATCGCCTGCCGCACGATATGGTTTCACGTGTGAGCTGCAAGAAACGCTGGATGTCGCGCGTTCCCAACCACAAGTACGACGTGGTGGCCGTCGACTGCGGCATCAAGCACAATATCATCCGCCAGCTCAATCGCGTGGGCTGCAACGTGACCATCGTGCCCTACGACTCGACGGTCGAGGAGATCATGGCCTTCCATCCCGACGGCATCGTGCTGTCGAACGGCCCCGGCAACCCCGAGGATGTGACGCCGGTGATCGGGCTGGTCAGGCAACTGCGCGGCAAACTGCCGATTTTCGGCATCTGCATGGGGCACCAGCTCATATCGCTGGCCTATGGCGCCAAGACCGTGAAGATGAAGTTCGGCCACCGCGGCGGGAACCACCCCGTGAAAAACCTGGAGACGGGACGGATCGAGATCACGAGCCAGAACCACAGCTATGCCGTGGACATCGACTCGCTGGCCGCCACCGACCTCAGGCTGACGCACGTAAACCTGCTCGACGGCACGGCCGAAGGCGTGGAGTGCGCCAGGGACGGTGTCTTTTCGATGCAGTACCACCCCGAGAGTGCCTCGGGCCCGCAGGATAGCGGCTATTTGTTCAAGAAGTTTACCAAAATAATGGAGGAGCGTAAAAATGCCTAAGAGAAAAGATATAAACAAGGTAATGGTCATCGGTTCCGGCCCGATTGTCATCGGCCAGGCCGCGGAATTCGATTATGCGGGTACGCAGGCGTGCCTCGCACTCAAGGAGGAGGGATACGAGGTAATTCTGGTGAATTCCAACCCTGCGACGATTATGACCGATACGCATATCGCCGACAAGGTTTATATGGAGCCGCTGACGCTCGAATACGTGGCCAAGATCATCCGTTTCGAGCGTCCCGACGCCATCGTGCCGGGACTGGGCGGCCAGACGGGTCTGAACCTGGCCGTGCAGCTGGCCCGCAAAGGCATCCTGAAGGAGTGCCAGGTCGAGATCCTGGGTACCTCGTTCGAGTCGATCGAACGCGCCGAAGACCGCGAACTTTTCAAGGAGCTGTGCGAGTCGCTGGGCGAACCGGTGATCGAATCGAAGATCGCCATGTCGATCGAGGAGGCCGTGGAGGTCGCCGCCCAGATCGGTTATCCCGTCGTGCTGCGTCCCGCCTATACGCTGGGCGGTACGGGCGGCGGGTTCGTCGACAACGAGGAGCAGCTGCGCGAAATGATGCGCCACGCCCTGTTCCTCTCGCCCGTGCACCAGGTGCTCGTCGAGAAGAGCATCAAGGGCTACAAGGAGATCGAGTTCGAGGTGATGCGCGACCACAACGACACGGCCATCAGCATCTGCTGCATGGAGAATATCGACCCCGTGGGCGTGCATACGGGCGACTCGATCGTCGTGGCGCCGTGCCAGACGCTTACCAACAAGGAGTTCCAGATGCTGCGCGACTCGGCGCTGAAGATTATCCGCGAGCTGAAGATCGAGGGCGGTTGCAACGTGCAGTTCGCACTCGACCCCCTGTCGTTCAAATACTACCTGATCGAGGTGAACCCCCGCGTGTCGCGCTCGTCGGCCCTGGCGTCGAAGGCCAGCGGCTATCCGATCGCGCGTGTGACGGCCAAGGTCGCCGTAGGGCTTACGCTCGACGAGATCATGCTGGCCAATACGCCCGCCAGCTTCGAGCCGACGCTCGATTACGTGGTCACCAAAGTCGCCCGCTTCCCGTTCGACAAGTTCAGCGATGCGTCGAACAAACTGGGTACGCAGATGAAGGCCACGGGCGAGGTGATGTCCATCGGCCGCACGATGGAGGAAAGCCTCCTGAAGGCGATGCGCTCGCTCGAAACGGGCGTCTGCCATATCTACCACAAGAAATTCGACGACTGGTCGGACGCGCAGCTGCTGGAATACATCAAGGACGCTACGGACGACCGCCTCTATGCCATCGCGCAGCTGATCCGCAACGGCATCGACCTGGTGCTGATCTACGACAATACGAAGATCGATATGTTTTTCCTCGAAAAGTTCAAGAACATCGTCGAATTCGAACGCGAGGTGAAAGCGCACCCGATGGATGTCGAAACCCTGCGCGACGCCAAGCGCATGGGATTCAGCGACAAGTTCATCGGCCAGTTGTGGGGCATCTCGCAGTATGACGTTTACCGGCTGCGCGAGAAGAACGGCGTCTTCCCCGTATACAAGATGATCGACACCTGCGCCAGCGAATTCAGCTCCTACGTGCCCTATTTCTACTCGACCTACGAGGACGAGAACGAATCGGTCGTGAGCGACAAGGAGAAGATCGTGGTGCTCGGCTCGGGCCCGATCCGTATCGGCCAGGGCGTTGAGTTCGACTACTCGACCGTGCATGCCATCTGGTCGATCCGCGAGGCCGGTTACGAGGCCATCATCATCAACAACAACCCCGAAACCGTGTCGACGGACTACACTACCAGCGACAAGCTCTATTTCGAACCGCTGATGGTCGAGGACGTGATGAACGTCATCCACCTCGAAAAACCGAAGGCGATCGTCGTGTCGCTCGGCGGACAGACGGCCATCAACCTGGCCGAGCCGCTGGCGCAGCTGGGCGTGCCCATTATCGGTACCGATACGCAGGCGATCAAGAACGCCGAAGATCGCGGTTGCTTCGAGAAGATCATGGAAGAGCTGCGCATCCCGCAGCCCGAGGCCGAGGCCGTCACCGACATCGAGACCGGCGTGAAGGCCGCCGCCCGCATCGGCTACCCGGTGCTGGTGCGCCCGAGCTATGTGCTCGGAGGCCGTGCCATGCAGATCGTTTCGAACGAGGAGCGCCTGCGCCACTACCTGCAGACGGCCGTCGAGGTCAACGAAGATTCGCCGGTGCTGGTCGACCGCTATATCATGGGCAAGGAGCTGGAGGTGGACGCCATCTGCGACGGCAAGGACGTCTTCATCCCCGGCATCATGGAACATGTGGAGCGTACGGGTATCCATTCGGGCGACTCGATCAGCGTCTATCCGACCTTCAGCGTCAGCCAGAAGGCCAAGGACAAGATCATCGGCTATACGGTCAAACTCGGCCTGAGGATCGGCATCGTCGGCCTCTATAACATCCAGTTCATCCTCGACGAAAACGACGAGGTCTATGTCATCGAGGTCAACCCGCGTTCGTCGCGTACCGTGCCGTTCCTTTCCAAGTCGACGGGCGTGCCCATGGCGCACATCGCCACGCAGGTCATCCTGGGCAAGACGCTCCGCGAGCTGGGCATCACCGAAGTCTACGGCAAGGAGAAGAAGCGCTGGTACGTCAAGGCCCCGGCTTTCTCGTTCGCCAAGATCCGCGGTATGGATTCGTACCTGTCGCCCGAGATGAAGTCCACGGGCGAGGCGATCGGCTACGACGACAAACTCACCCGCGCGCTTTACAAGGCGTTGCAGGCCACGGGCATGAACGTCTCCAACTACGGTACGATCTTCGTCACGATCGCCGACCACGACAAGGAGCAGGCGCTGCCCCTCGTGCGGCGTTTCTACGACCTGGGCTTCAACATCGAGGCCACGACCGGGACGGCCGAGTTCCTGCGCAACCACGGCATCCGTACCCGTACGCGCCGCAAGCTGAGCGAAGGCAGTTCGGAGATTATCGACTCGCTGCGCCAGGGACATGTGAGCTACGTCATCAACACCATCGACGTCAACCAGCATAACACGCGCCTCGACGGATACGAGATCCGCCGCACGGCCGTCGAGAACAACGTGACGGTATTTACGGCGCTCGAAACGGTGAAGGTGCTGTTGGACGTGCTGGAAGAGATTACGTTCGGGGTTTCGACCATCGACGCGAAGTGATTTCGGGTTTTATGCCGCACCTGCGGCACATCGGGACAGAAAAGCATGTATAAAAAAGGCATCTATAAAATCCTTGCCAACGAACCGCTGACGGCGACCGTATGGCGCATGGTGCTCGGGGGGGATACGCAGTGGATCACTGCCCCCGGGCAGTTCGTCGACATCGCCCTCGAAGGCCGTTACCTGCGCCGTCCGATCTCGGTCTGCGACTACGACGCCACGACGCTCACGCTCATCTACAAGGTGGTGGGCGAGGGAACCGCACAGATGAGCCGTATGGCTGCGGGCGGGGAGCTCGACCTGCTGACGGGGCTCGGCAACGGGTTCGACGTGCACAATGCCGCACAGCGTCCCCTGCTGGTGGGCGGCGGCGTAGGCGTGCCCCCGCTCTACAACCTGGCCAAAGTGCTGCTTGCGGCAGGCAAACGGGTCGGCGTGGTGCTCGGGTTCAATACGGCGGACGAGGTTTTCTATGCCGACGAATTCCGGGCGCTGGGCTGCGACGTCGATCTGGCTACGGCCGACGGTTCGGCGGGTGTCAGGGGGTTCGTCACGACGGCCATCGCCGAGTGCCGCCCCGTGTTCGACTATTTCTATGCCTGCGGGCCGCTGCCGATGCTGCGGGCATTGTGCGACGCCGTGCAGCAGGACGGGCAGCTCTCGTTCGAAGAGCGCATGGGCTGCGGTTTCGGGGCCTGCATGGGCTGTTCGTGCAAAACCAAATACGGCAACAAGCGCATCTGCAAGGAGGGGCCCGTATTAACGAAAGGGGAGGTCATATGGTAAACAAGCAGTTCATCGCACAAAACCGGCCCGCGGAAAAACCCGCCGCGGATATGTCCGTCAGCCTGAGCGGCCTGAGACTGGATAACCCGGTCGTGCCAGCCAGCGGTACGTTCGGGTACGGCAACGAGTTCCGGGATTTTTACGACATCAACATCCTCGGGTCGTTTTCGTTCAAGGGCACCACGCGCGATGCGCGCTTCGGGAACCCCACGCCCCGCATCGCCGAATGTACGGCGGGCATGATCAACGCCGTGGGGTTGCAGAACCCGGGCATCGACGCCGTGATCGCCGAGGAGCTGCCGCGCCTGAAGACTTTTTTCCATAAACCCGTGATCGCCAATATCAGCGGCTTTTCGATCGAGGAGTACGCCTATTGCTGCGAGCGGATCGACCGCGAGCCGCAGGTCGGCATCATCGAGGTCAACGTCTCGTGCCCCAACGTGCGGCACGGCGGCATGTCGTTCGGCACGTCGCCCGAGTGTGCCGCCGAGGTGACGCGCGCCGTGAAGGCCGTGACGACCAAACCCGTCTACATCAAGCTGTCGCCCAACGTCACGGACATCGTTTCGATCGCCCGGGCGTGCGAGCAGGCGGGTGCCGACGGCATCTGCCTGATAAATACCCTGCTGGGGATGCGGATCGACGTCAGGTGCCGCAAGGCGGTCATCGCCAATACGATGGGCGGATTCTCGGGCGCTGCGGTCTTCCCCGTGGCCGTGCGGATGGTCTACCAGGTTGCCAAGGCCTGCAAAATACCCGTCATGGGGTGCGGCGGCGTGACGACGGCCCGCGACGTGATCGAGATGATGATGGCCGGCGCTACGGCCGTACAGGTCGGCGCCGCGAACCTGGCGAACCCCTATGCCTCGAAGGAGATCGTCGAGGCGCTGCCTGCCGAGATGCAACGGCTCGGGATTGGGCGGCTGAGCGACATAATCGGAATTGTAGAATGAATGTAAAATCGTACGATATGCAACATGACGTAATTATCGCCTGCGACTTCAAGTCTGCGGAAGATACCTTCAAATTCCTCGACCTGTTCAGGGGCGAGGCACGCAAACCTTTCCTCAAGATCGGCATGGAGCTGTTCTATGCCGAAGGGCCCGAAATCGTGCGCGAAATCAAGCGCCGGGGGCACAAGATTTTCCTCGACCTCAAGCTGCACGACATTCCCAACACGGTGAAGAAGGCGATGGCCGTGCTGTCGCGGCTGGACGTGGATATGTGCAACGTCCATGCGGCGGGAACCATCGAGATGATGAAATATGCCCTCGAGGGGCTTACGCGCGAGGACGGTACGCGCCCCCTGCTGATCGCCGTGACGCAGCTCACCTCGACCAGCGAGGAGCGTATGCAGCAGGAGCTGCTGATCGCATCTTCGATCGGCGACACGATCGTGAAATATGCGCAGAATACCAAGGCCGCAGGGCTCGACGGCGTGGTCTGCTCGCCGCTCGAAGCGGGCATGGTGCACGGGGCCTGCGGAAAAGAGTTCCTCACAATCACGCCCGGCGTGCGTTTTGCAGACGGTGACGTGGCGGATCAGGTGCGTGTCACCACGCCCGCCCGTGCGCGGGAGATCGGCTCCGACTTCATCGTCGTGGGACGCCCGATCACCGCCGCGGCCGACCCCGTGGCAGCCTACCGCCGCTGTGTGGACGAATTCTGCGGATAATCCGCGAAGTTACTTTTTAAACAGTATAGTTATGAAACCGGTAAAACTTTTCTACCTGAAAAACTGCCCCTTCTGCAAGAAGGCGCTGCGTTACATCGAAGAGGCCAGGGCAGCGCACCCCGAGCTGGCTGCCGTCGGGATCGAGATGATCGAGGAGTCGGAGCAGCCTGCGCTGGCCGACACGTTCGACTATTACTACGTGCCGACATTCTATGTCGACGGCGTGAAGGTGCACGAAGGCGGGGTTTATCCCGAGGAGGTGGAGAAGATTTTACGCTCGGCACTGGAATAACCCTCCGGTCGGGAAGAACCGATCCGGGGAGCCGATTCATACGAACCTGTCCGATGAAGACCTTGCTGCGAATGTCGCTGGCGGCTGCGGCCGTGCTTTGCCTGCTGCCCGCCGGGGCACAAACCCCGGCAGGGGACGCTGTGTCCGATTTCGACTATGCCGTCGATGTCGTGGAACGCGCCTATGCCGGCTATCCGGACAAGACCGCGGGCCGCGAAGCGGAGTACGCCGCACTGAAAGGGCGGCTGCAAAGCGAGATTTCCGGCGACCGTGACGTCTATGATGCCATTGCCGAATACCTCGGCTGGTTCGACGATTCGCACCTCCAAACACCCGGTGTCGAAGCCTACCGGGCTAAGTCGCTGCGCCGCGATACGGACTATGCCGGGCGGATGAAGCGTTACGATCCGCAGTTCATGCACTGTCGCGTGGACGAAGATACGTATTTGATCCGATTCCCGTCGTGCGACCTGACCGATGCCGAAATCGCCGGAGTGCGGGCCGCTGTCGCGGCTTACCGCGCCTCGGGCTGTGAGAACCTTGTCGTCGACATCCGCGGCAATATGGGCGGGAGCGACAATGCCTATGAACCCCTGCTCAAACTGCTCTACGACCAGGAAGGTGCGGAGGATGCCATGGGGTACCGCGTATCGGATATAGCCATCGCCCACGTCCGGAAGTTTGCCGGGAATACGGAGCGGGGACGCAGGAAGGTTGCGCGTATGGAGCGAACCCCGGCCGGGAAATTTCTCGAAGAGGGCAAAACCTACCGTATCCGTTACGATTCGGTGTCGCCCGTGCCCCGGCGCGCCGCGCTGATCGTCGACGGCCGGGTGGCTTCGTCGGGTGAGCAGCTGGTGCTCGAAATCAAGGCGTGCAGCCGTCGTACGACCGTCTACGGACAGGACAACACGCTGGGGTGCCTCGACTATTCGAACTGCGAGATACTTTATTTCCCTCGGGACACGGCGCGTTGGATGATCGTGCCCGTCACCCGTTCCAAACGGATTCCCGCAGGGCGCGGCATCGACCGGGAGGGGATCGCCCCCGACGTGCGCATCCCGTTGCCGCTGCCCGCGACGCTCGCCGACAACGTCGACCCGTGGGTCGAGTGGGTGGCCGGGGAACTGAAAAAATAACCGAAAAACGAAAATTACCATGGAGAAATCAATTGCGAAAGACCTGCTCTCGATCGGCGCGGTATTCCTGCGCCCCGAGCAGCCGTTTACCTGGGCCAGCGGTATCAAGAGCCCGATCTATTGCGACAACCGCCTGACGCTGACGGCACCTGTCGTGCGCGGACATGTCGAGGCCGGGCTTGCCGGGATCGTCCGCACCAAATTCCCCGGTGCCGAGGTGCTGATGGGCACTTCGACCGCCGGCATCGCCCATGCGGCCATCACTGCGACGATCCTCGACTTACCGATGGGTTATGTGCGCAGCGGTTCGAAAGACCACGGCCGCGGCAACCGGATCGAAGGCAAACTGGAGCAGGGGCAGAAGGTCGTCGTGATCGAAGACCTGATCTCGACCGGCGGTTCCTGCATCGAGGTGGTGAACGCCCTGCGCGAGGCAGGTGCCGAGGTGCTGGGTGTGGCTTCGATCTTCACCTACGGCATGAAAAAGGGGCTTGAGCGCCTGAAAGAGGCCGGCGTCGTCAATTACAGCCTTTCGAACCTCGATGCGCTGGTGGAGGTCGCCGCCGAAGAGGGGTATATCGAGCCCGGGGATAAGGCCCGGCTGCTGAAGTTCCGCGACAACCCCTCGGACGAAAGCTGGATGGATAAATAGTTCGCTGCGGCCGCGCATTCCCGGCCGGGCCTTACCTGCCGTGCGGGGATATGCCCGTCCGCAGTGGTGCGAAGCCGCGGACATGCCGGAGCCGATACGGACTACGTAACCCGAAACTGAAACAGAGAAGAAAAATATGCGACATTTAATCGATCCGACCGACCTGACGGTTGCCGAAACCGAACAGATCGTTGCGCTGGCGGAGGACATCATCGCCAACCGTGCCAAATACAGCGAGGCATGCAAGGGAAAGAAGCTGGCGACGCTCTTCTACGAACCGTCGACCCGTACGCGCCTGAGTTTCACCTCGGCCATGATGGAGCTGGGCGGCAGCGTCATCGGTTTCTCGGACGCCAACTCGTCGTCCGTGTCGAAGGGCGAGACCGTGGCTGATACCGTACGTGTGATCCGCTGCTTCGCGGACATCATCGCCATGCGCCACTTCAAGGAGGGGGCGCCGCTCGTGGCCTCGCAGTATGCCGGGGTGCCGGTTATCAATGCCGGCGACGGCAGCCACAGCCACCCGACGCAGACGCTGACCGACCTGCTGACGATCAAGCGCGAAAAGGGGCGTTTCGACAACATGACGATCGGCTTCTGCGGCGACCTCAAGTTCGGCCGCACCGTCCATTCGCTCATCAAGGCGCTGTCGCGCTACTCGGGCATCAAGGTCATCCTGATCGCCCCGCAGGAGCTGCGCCTTCCCGACTACATGCTGGCCGAGATGAGCGAGAACTCGAAGCTGGAGTTCCGCGAGGTGGAGACCATGGAGGAGGTGATGCCCGAACTGGACGTTCTCTACATGACGCGCGTACAGAAGGAGCGCTTCCTCGACGAGGAGGAGTTCGACCGCGTGAAGAACAGCTTCGTGCTCAACCCCGAGAAACTCGGGACAGCCAAGGAGGATATGATCATCCTGCATCCGCTGCCGCGCGTGAACGAGATCACGCGTGCCGTGGACAACGACCCGCGCGCGGCCTATTTCCGGCAGGTCGAGAACGGTAAGTTCGTGCGTATGGCACTGATTCTGACCCTGCTCCGCTGGGCCGACCGGAACAAACCGTTCGAACGGACTCCGGTTTTCAACGGCGAGTATGTGGTCAACGAGATGGAGTGTTCCAACCGCCGTTGCATCTCCGCCACGGAGGATGTCGACCAATTGTTCTACCGCACGGCCGACGGCACCTGCCGCTGCGCCTACTGCGAGGCCAAAGCCAGGTAACGGGCTGGCAATTCGGGCTGAAAGCTCCCTTCGGGGAGCTTTTTTTATGTCTGGTGCGGAAAAAACGGTTTTTTGTCAGGGATTTCCCGCGCTGGAGTGTTATTATATAAATGGCAGGGATTTATGGAATAAATTCTGTTGCGTTGCCCTACCCGGAGTTTGGCGCTGGCGGGTATGGCCGTTTATTTTTTGCGTTTTTAGGGCGCGGATATTGCAACACTTTCCTTATATTTGTTTATCAATGAATGAGTGTATGGAGTTGCAATCCGAGACGATTCTGGATCTGAAGGCGTTCAACCGCCTGTTCGGGGAGTACCAACAACGGTTTATCCGTTTCGCGGGCACTTATGTCTCCGATGCAGCCACGGCCGAGGATATCGTCATGGAGAGCTTTATGGCCGCCTGGGAAAAACGCGACATGCTTTCCGCCTCCGCCTTCCCTCCCTACGCGCTCACGATCGTCAAGAACAAATGCCTGAACCATCTGCGTTCGCAGGGCGTCCGCCTGCGTGCCGCCGAGGATATCCACTCCCACGGTGCGCGCATGCTCCGAACCCGCATCTCGACCCTCGAAGCCTGCAACCCCGAGGAACTGTTCAGCGAGGAGGCGCGGCGGTTGGTGAACGAGACGCTGGACAGACTTCCGGAAAAGACCCGCGCGATTTTTATCCGCAGCCGCTTCGACGGCAAAAGCTATAAGGAGATCGCCGCCGAAATGGACGTTACGGTCAAGAGCGTCGAATTCGAAGTCTCGAAGGCGATGAAAATCCTGCGCGTGGCACTCAAAGATTACCTGGCTTTTTTTATTTTCTGGTTTTATATCAATTGATAATCATTCGTTTAACTTGCTTCACCCGGACTTTCCCTGAAAAAAGTGCGATTTTTTTCAGGGATTTCCCCGGCTGGGGTGTTATCTCTATGTCATGGAAAAAGAATTACTACACCGGTTTTTTGACGGGCGCGCGTCCGTAGAAGAGGAAAAACAAGTCCTCGAGTGGATCGACCGTGATCCGGCCAACCGCAGGGAACTGCTTGCCGAGCGCCGTTTGTTCGATTCGATGCTGATGCTGGCCGACCCCGGACGCACGACACGCAAGCCGAAGGTTTTGACCCTGCCGCGCTGGACACGCGAAGTCCTCAAATACGCTGCGGTCATCCTGGTCATTGCGGGAGCAGGGGGGATCTATGTCTCGCGGATGTATGACAAGTTCCTGTTGACGGGCAATACGATCACCGTCCCGGCAGGCCAGCATATCGACGTGCAGCTGCCCGACGGCACGAAGGTCTGCATGAATGCGCTTTCCGAACTGCATTACCCGACTTTCTTCGTCGGGCGCGAGCGGAAGGTGCGGCTCAAGGGCGAGGCATTCTTCGACGTGTCGCATGACCGGAAGCATCCTTTCGTCGTCGAGACCTATGCCTGCGACGTGGAGGTGCTGGGTACGAAATTCAACGTCAAGGCCCGTTCGGAAGACGGGGAATTCGTCGCCTCGCTCGTCGAGGGTAAGGTGCGCGTGACGGATCGCTTCAATACGAACAACCATGTCGAGCTGCGCCCGCGCGAACAGGTGACACACCTCAACGGACGGCTGATCCTGGGGCGGATACCCGAGCACGAAGGATTCCTGTGGCGCGAGGGGCTGATTGCCTTCCGCGACGCTTCGTTCGGGGATTTGCTCGATGAGTTCGAGAAATATTACGGCGTGAAGATCGAGGTGCGGCGCCAGGATATACCGACCAACCTTTTCACCGGGAAGATCCGTATCTCCGAGGGTATCGACCATGCCCTGTGGGTTTTGCAGCAGAGCGCCGATTTCCAGTATACGCGCAACGAACTGAAAGACATGATTTATATACACTGACCAACCTAACCTGATTGTAGTACCTAAGCCCAGATTTATGTGAAAAATTGCCCCAGACCTTAGACGAATGATGAGGCGTGCTCCGGACAGCGCCTTTAACAACCCCTCCCCCGACCAGGGCAGGGGATCCGGAAAAACCAATAACCTAATTAACTGACCAACGTATGAAAATGAAAAACCAAGCGAGAGTTAGGTTTCTCTTGCCTGTTTTGACACTTGTATGCTGCCTTTTCGCGGGCACGGCAAGTGCGCAGTCCGTACCGGTAACCCTCCGGGTTTCGGACGCTCCCCTTGAGCAGGTGCTCAGTGCAATCGAAAAGCAAACCACCTACCTGTTCGTGTACGACAAGAATGTGGACGTGGCGCGCCGCGTGTCGATCGATGTGAAGGATACGCCGCTGAACAATGTGCTCAATACGCTTTTCCAATCCTCCGATATCGCTTATGCCGTCGAGAATACGTCGATCGTACTCTCGCAGAAAGCTCCGGCCGCACAGCCCGGCCAGCCTGTCACCGTGACGGGCAAGGTCGTCGATGCTTCCGGTATGCCGGTGATCGGCGCTGCGGTCATTATCAAAGGGACTACGATCGGTACGAGTACTGGCGTGGACGGCGATTTCTCGCTGCAAGTTCCCCCCCCCTCGGCTGATGCTGTATTAGAAATCAATTATTTAGGCTACGAACCGATCGCACAGGCCGTAGGCAGCCGCACCAACATCACCTTTACGCTCCGGGAGTCGGCGGTGGATGTGGACGCGGTCGTGGTTACGGCCCTCGGTATCAAACGCTCGGAAAAGGCGCTGTCGTACAACGTGCAGCAGGTCAATTCCGAGGACATCGTAGCCAACAAGGACGTCAACTTCATCAATTCGCTCAGCGGCAAGGTCGCCGGTGTGACGATCAACTCGTCGTCGGGCGGCGTCGGCAGTGCCTCGAAGGTCGTCATGCGCGGTCAGAAATCGATCTCGCAGTCTTCGAACGCCCTCTACGTGATCGACGGCGTGCCGATGTTCACGACGGCCCGCGACGGCGGCACGGAGTTCGCCTCGCAGGGTACGACCGATCCCATCGCCGACATCAACCCCGAGGACATCGAGTCGATGTCGGTGCTGAACGGTGCGGCCGCTGCGGCACTCTACGGTTCGGATGCCGCCAACGGTGCCATCGTCGTCACGACCAAGCGCGGCAAGGCGGGCTACACTTCGGTGACCGTTTCGAGCAGCACGGAGGTGATGTCCCCGTTCATCCTTCCCGATTTCCAGAACCGTTACGGTACGGGCGACCTCAATTCGACCGAGAGTTCTTTCGTCCGCAGTTGGGGCAACCGCCTGAACAGTTCCAACTACATGGGCTACAATCCCCGCGACGACTATTTCCAGACCGGCGTAACGGGTACCGAGAGCGTGTCGCTCTCGACGGGTACCGAAAAGAACCAGACCTATTTCTCGGCCGCGGCGGTCAATTCGCGCGGTATCGTCCCCAACAACGGTTACGACCGATACAACTTCACGTTCCGCAATACCACCTCGTTCCTCAACGACAAACTGAAACTCGACGTGGGTGCCAGCTATGTGATGCAGAAAGACCGCAACATGACCAACCAGGGTACCTACAACAACCCGCTGGTCGGCGCTTATATCTTTCCGCGCGGCAATGACTGGGGCGATATCGAGATGTACGAGCGTTACGATCCCGCCCGCCGTCTCTATACGCAGTACTGGCCCGTGGGTGATGCCGGCATGACGATGCAGAACCCCTATTGGATCAACTATCGTAACCTGCGCGAGAACAACAAAGACCGTTACATGCTGAGCGCCGCGCTCTCGTACGACGTGCTCGACTGGCTCAATGTCTCCGGCCGTATCCGGGTCGACAACAGCAGCAACGACTATACGGAAAAGTTCTATGCTTCGACCTTCACGCAGCTGACCGAGGGCTCGAAAAACGGTCTTTACGGCATCACGAAGACCAAGGACAAGCAGGTCTACGGCGACGTGCTGGTGAATATCAACAAGACCTTCGGCGAGAACTGGTCGCTCCAGGCTAACGTCGGAGCCTCGATCTCGGACATGCGCTACGATGCCATGAAGGTGCGCGGCCCGATCCCCGACGGCGAGATCACCGACGAGAAGCCCTTGCTGGCCAACGTCTTCAACGTGCAGAACCTGAGCAACACCTCCAAGACCAAGCGGTTGCAGGAAGGGTGGCGCGAGCAGACCCAGTCGGTCTTCGCTTCGGTCGAGGTCGGCTTCAAGAACACCTATTTCCTCACGCTGACCGGCCGTAACGACTGGCCTTCGCAGCTGGCCGGCGAGCACTCGGTGAAGAGCTCGTTCTTCTATCCTTCGGTCGGGGCTTCGGTCGTGCTGTCGCAGCTCATCCCCGAGATGCCGAAGAACCTCTCCTACGTCAAACTCCGTGCGTCGTACGCATCGGTGGGTGTGGCCTTCGAGCGCTATCTTGCCAATCCGCGTTACAGCTGGAGCGAGAGCGGCCTGAACTGGAGCACCCAGACCCGCTTCCCGATCTACAACCTCAAGCCCGAGCGCACCAAGTCGTTCGAGGTCGGTCTGACGATGCGTTTCCTGCGCCACTTCAACCTCGACTTCACCTACTATAACACCAAGACGCAGGATCAGACCTTCGAGCCCAATATTTCCACCGGTTCGGGTTCGTCCAAGCTGACCATCCAGTCGGGCAATGTCCGCAACCGCGGTTTCGAGGTCGCCCTGGGTTACAGCAATACGTGGGGCAGGTTCTCGTGGGATTCGAACTACACGCTGTCGGCGAACAAGAACAAGATCCTTTCGCTGGCCGACGATGTGGTCAACCCCGAGACCGGCGAACATTTCTCGGTCGACCAGCTCGATATGGGCGGTCTGGGCGATGCCCGCTTCATCCTCCGCGAAGGCGGTACGCTCGGTGACTTCTATTCGCGCATCGACCTCAAGCGAGACAGCAACGGAGCCGTCTATATCAACGAGAAGGGCGAAATCGCAAAGGAGCCGGTGACCGATGTGGCGAACTACATTAAACTGGGCAGCGTGCTCCCCGATGCCAACATGGCATGGCGCAACGACTTCCGCTGGCGTAACTTCAACTTCGGGTTCATGGTGTCGGCCCGCCTGGGCGGCGTGGTGTTCTCGCGTACGCAGTCCATGCTCGACTACTACGGTGTTTCCGAAGCTACGGCTGCCGCCCGCGATGCCGGCGGTGTTATGATCAACGGCAACGACCTGGTGGATGCCAACAAGTGGTATACGGCTATCGGCGGCGGTAACTCCGTGCCCCAGTATTATACCTATTCGGCTACCAACGTGCGCCTGCAGGAAGCTTCGATCGGTTATACGATCCCCAAGAAGACGCTGGGCGACATCTGCGAGATCACGTTGTCGCTCGTCGGCCGCAACCTGTGGATGATCTACAACAAGGCTCCTTTCGATCCCGAGACCATCGCTACTACGGGTAACTACTACCAGGGGGTCGACTATTTCATGTCGCCCTCGATGCGCAATATCGGTTTCAACCTCAGAGTTAAATTCTAATCTGCACGATGACTATGAAATTCAATATATTAAAACCGGCTCTGGCTGCGTTGGTACTTGTCGGTACGGCCTGTACTGCCAACTACCTCGATATAAATACCAATCCCTACGAGCCGTCGGAGGACGACATGCAGACCGACGGTTATATCATCGGCTCGGCGCTGACCTCGCTCGCGAGCACGGTCGTTTCGACCGACGTCAATACGGCGCAGTTTACCGATGTGCTGCTGGGCGGCCCCATGGGCGGATATTACTCCACGACGGGCAAGTTCGACAATACGATCATGAACTACAACCCGACGGATGACTGGACGAACGTCTTTATGTACAGCGACAAGACGATCCCCGTGCTCTATTCGAACCTGCGCGAGCTGAAGAAGGTGACCGAAGATCCCATCGTGCTGGCGATCGCCGACATCATCAAGGTGGCCGCCATGCACCGTGTGACCGACGCCTACGGCCCGATCCCTTATTCGATGATCGGCGAGAACGGCCAGATTCAGGTGCCGTACGATTCGCAGGAGAAGGTTTACGACAAGTTCTTCGAAGAGCTGGATGCCGCGATCAAGGTACTTACCGAACACCGCACGGACGCCATCTCCGCCAAGGCCGACTATATCTACGGCGGCAGCGCCGAGAAATGGTGCAAACTGGCCAATTCGCTCAAACTGCGCTTGGCCATGCGTATTGTCTATGCGAACGAGGCTAAAGCCCGCGAGATGGCCGAATCGGCTGTGAACAGCGAGGTGGGCGTCATCACGTCGAATGCCGACAACGCCAGGCTGACGTCGTTCGGTGCCGACGGCAACCCGATTTACGTGGCTGTCAACTACAACAAGCCCGCAGATTGCCTGACGGGCGGCGATACACATGCCGCTGCCGACATTATCTGCTATATGAACGGTTACTCTGACCCGCGCCGCGAGAAATATTTTACGAAGTCGGAGTGGGAGGGCCATACCTATGTGGGTATCCGCCGCGGTATCGTGATACCCGATTTGAATTCTGTCGGACGCAAGTATTCGGGCGTCAACATCTCGGTTTCCTCGCCCGTCACGTGGATGAACGCAGCCGAGGTCGCCTTCCTGAAGGCTGAGGCGAAGGGGGTCTTCGGGTTCAATATGGGCTCCGGCGAGGCCGAGGATTTCTATAACGAAGGCATCCGCCTCTCGTTCGAGGAGTGGGGTGTGTCGGGCGCCGACAATTACCTGGCCAATGCCACGGGCAAACCGCAGCTCTATGCCGATCCTGCCAATTCGAATTCTTATTCGCAGGAGTTGTCCGACATTACCATTGCCTGGGATGCGGGTGCTTCGCCTGCCCAGATGCAGGAGCGCATCATCACGCAGAAGTGGATCGCCAACTGGCAGGTGGGCAATGAGGCTTGGGCCGATTACCGCCGCACGGGTTATCCCCGTCTGATGCCTGCCACCGAGAACGGCAACAAGAGCCTCGGGGTGGTCGATTCCGAGCTCGGGGCGCGCCGCATGCCTTATCCGGCAGACGAATACACGAACAACAACGTGAACGTCAACAATGCGGTTTCGTCGCTTTTGAAGGGCGCCGACAACATGGCGACCCGTATGTGGTGGGATTGCAACCCCGCAATCAAATAATAACCAACCCGAACGCTAAACGATTATGAAACGAAATATCAAGAAATTTCTGTTCCCGGCCGTAGCCGTTGCAGCCCTCTCTCTTGTGGCGTGCAGCGACTGGACCGAAACCGAAAGCCTCGACATCAACTATCCTTCGCTCGAGGAGCAGAACCCCGAGCTCTACAAGCAGTACCTCCAGGCGCTCCGGGATTACAAGGCGGGCGAGCACAAGGTCGTCTTCGTCTCGATGGACAATACCACCTCGGCTCCGGCCCAGCGCAATGAGCACCTGACGACCATGCCCGACAGCGTGGACATCATCTGCCTGATGAATCCCGACAATCTGCATCCGACCCTGGCGGGTGAATTCGCCAAGGTGCGCGAGAAGGGCACCCGGGTGATCTACAACATCGACTATAATGCGATCGAGAAACTCTGGGAGAAAGTCCTCGCAGATGAGGAGGCCAACAAACCCGAAGAACCTGCTGCGCCCGATACGCCCGAGGCAACTCAGGACGAGGGCGGCGAAGGCGGCGGCGAGGGCGAACCGACCCCCGAGGAGGAGCTGGAGCTCCGTTTCCTGGAGTTCTGCAGGCAGCAGACCGTCAGCCAGCTGAACCTGTGTGCCAAATATGGTTACGACGGTGTTCAGGTGAACTATACCGGCCGTGCCCCGCAGGCTATGCAGGACGAGGAAATAGCGCAGTATGCCGCACGCCAGGAGGCGTTCTTCTCGAACGTGAAGACCTGGAGCGGCGCCAACTCCGGCAAAGTGCTGGTCTTCCAGGGCAATCCGCAGAACCTCATCGACAAGTCCGTCCTGGGCGAATGCGATTATATCGTCATCCCGGCGCTGACCGCAACTTCGGCCGACAAGATGTCGTTCGCCGTGCTGATGGCCGCCGTGGAAGATGTCCCGACCGACCGGTTCGTCATCGGCGTGACGACCCCGTCGCTCACCGACCTGAGCGATGAGAGCGGCTATTTCTCCGGCTACGAGGCCGACGGCAAGACACGTGTGCGTGCCACCAAGGGCGCTGCCCAGTGGGTCGTAAGCCCGGCGTCGGGCTATGAGAAACTGGGTATCTCCATCGCCAACGCGCAGAACGACTATTTCAACCTGACTTTGGTTTATAAAAACATCCGGGAGGCGGTCGATATCCTGAATCCCGCACCTAAAAACTAATGCGACCTATGAAACTCAACAAGTTAAATATTGCTGTCGCGGCTCTTGCCGCCGTCGCTCTGGCAGGCTGCAAGAACGAGGATCTGTCCAGGCAGCATTACGACAATAAACTTTTCATCTCGGCGACGAATTTCACCGACGAGATGCTTATCAAGGCTGCGAATCCCTCCTATGAGCGCGAAATCACGGCCGGTATCGCCAAGCCCGTCGGGCAGGACATTTCGATCGAGTTCGCCGCGGCTCCCGAACTGTTCGACCACTACCGCCAGGCCTTCTACGACGAGGACGTGAAACTGCTCTCCGAGGAGTTCTACCAGTTCGATGAGACGAAGACCAGGATACAGGCCGGAAGCGTGGCGAGCGTTCCCGTGACGATCAGGTTCGTCGACGTGAACCTGCTGGACAAGAACGAGCGCTATGTGCTGCCCGTGACGATCCGTTCGGTGTCGGGTATCGACGTGCTGCCCAGTGCCCGCAGTGTTTACTATATCTTCAAGGGTGCCGCGCTTATCAACGTCGTGGCCGGTATCGCCGAGAACCGTGCATGGCCCGACTGGAAGGATGCCTCGCCCGTAACCAACATGCGTACCTTCACGCTCGAGGCGCTGATCAACGGCAATGCGTTCAAGAACCAGATCTCCACCATCATGGGTATCGAGGGCAAGTTCCTCGTCCGTATCGGCGATTCGGGCGTGGATCCCAACCAGATACAGGTGGCTTCGTCGAGGAACCTGACCAATTCGGATCTCAAACTCGATGCCGGCCGCTGGTACCATGTGGCCGTGACATTCGAGTCGGGAAACGTGAAAGTATACCTCGACGGTGCGGAGAAGTGCAGCGGCAACGTCGGTACTTCGTCCGTGAATTTCGGCGTAGCCCATTCCGACGAATCGGACGGCAAGCCCCGTTGCTTCTGGATCGGTTACTCGTATGCCAGCGACCGTTATTTCGACGGCCAGATCTCGGAAGTGCGTATCTGGAACAAGGCGCTGACCCCCGAGGAGATCAATGCCCCCGACCATTTCTACCAGGTGGCCGCAGCTTCCGACGGACTGGTGGCCTACTGGAAATTCGACGAGGGAGCCGGCAAGACCATCAAAGACCAGACCTCCTACGGGAACGACCTTACCGTCGAGAAGGAGTTGAAGTGGGTGAATGTATCGCTTCCCGAGCTGGGTAAATAATCTGCTAACCTTTAACCTGAAACGATTATGAACACCAAGAAATATCTGAAATACAGCATCCTTCCGCTTGCGCTGATGTTGGGTGGCCTGGCATTCACGGCCTGCACCGACGACATCGAGGGCGGCAAGCCTGTCGACGAGGGGGCATACGACGCCGTGAAGCGTGTCGACGGCATGTTGCTCGACGTGACGTCGAACAAGAACGAGTCGGTGATCGAACTGCGCTCGGACAAACACCAGACCGAGGTCTTCTTCCGCCTTACGAAAGCGCCGCAGAAGGGTGTCGACGTGAAGATTGAGATGGATCCCGCTTATCTGGAAACCTATAATGCCGAACACGGGACGGAGTTCGAACTCTTCCCCGCGGCCAATGTCGCCATCGACCGCGAGGGCAAGCTGCTGCTGGCCCCGGACGAGATCCGTTCGGTCGGGGTGGGCGTCACGCTCACTGCCGGCGACGAATTGCAGGCCGATGCCACCTATGTGCTCCCGCTCAAGGCAACCTCCTCGACCGAGGGTATCACGCTCTCGGAAAAGGCGCAGCATGCGGTCTATCTGGTGAAAGACCTGCGGGCTCAGAGCGACTCCTACAAAGGCCCCGACGCCGTGAAGAACGTGTGCTATTTCGAGGTCAACGACACCAACCCGCTCAATGCACTGGAATTCGTGCTCGAGGACAGCGGCAAGCTCTTCTTCGACGAGGTGGTGCTTTTCTCGGCCAATATCAATTACAATGCGGAAACCGGACGGGTCTATGTGCTGAACAACCCCAACGTGCAGTTCCTGCTGGACAACAACGAGCAGTTCCTGCAGCCCTTGCGCAAACGGGGTATCAAGGTGATCCTCGGTATCCTGGGCAATCACGACGCTGCCGGCGTGGCTCAGCTGTCCGATATGGGCTGCCGCGAGTTTGCCAAGGAGCTGGCCGCATACTGCTATGCCTATAACCTAGACGGCGTGGGTTTCGACGACGAATATTCCAATTCGCCCGACCTGAGCAATCCGTGGTTTACCTCGCCGTCGGGTGAAGCGGCTTCCCGCCTGCTCTATGAAACCAAGAAGGCGATGCCCGACAAAACCGTCATGGTCTATTATCTGGGCGCTATTTATAGTAATTCGATCGTTCCGGTCGACGGGGTGCTCCCCGGCGAGTATGTGGACTATGCCGTTGCCGATTACGGCCAGGTTACGGCGCCGATGCAGGGAATGACCCTCAAGCAGTGCGCAGGGATGTCGATCGAACTGAACCGTGGTTCGGGCGATTCGAGCGAGAGCCTGGCCCGCCAGCAGAAAGAAGCCGGCTATGGTTACTACATGTTCTTCGCATTGGGGCATACGACCTCTTTGGTGAGCGATTTCGCCGATTATAAGAGGCAGGTAGGCCGTTGTCAGACCGTCGCCAGGGGACTCTATGACGAGGAGCTGCTGATGCCCGAATATTATTATGCAAAAGACGACGCAACCCGTCGCCCGCTTCCCTAATCCGAACGATTGCCCGTTCTCCGGCGGTGCGAAACCGCCGGAGAACAGGGTTTATCGAAAGAACCTAAAACAAGGAATGAATATGAAAAAGATATTTATGATGTTCGTTGCCGCGGCTTGTTTTGCGTTCATCGGATGTTCCGATGACGATACGGCGGACGATCTTTCCAATGCCACGATTTCGATTACGCCCGATGCCATTCCGGCCGGTGCCGACGGCTCCACGACGCAGGTGACCGTGACCAGCTCGGGCGACTGGCGGCTCGCAGGTGTCTGCGACTGGGTGCATCCCTCGGCCGAATCCGGTAAGAGCGGCGATGTCGTAACCTTCACGGTGGATCCGAACCCGACCGAGGAGAGCCGTGAGGCCACCTTCAAATTTTTCACGGGGGCGGCAGTCGTTCCCCTGAAAATTTCTTCCGAAGCAGGGTATACCCTGACTCTACTTTCCGAGGACGATGTAACCGTCGAAGCCACGGATACCGATGTCAAGGTAAAGGTGCATACGAATATTTCCGAACTGAGCTATTCGTTCTCGGACGGCGGCGAAGAGTGGATATCGTTCAGTGACCGCAGCGAGGCTTTCGGCAATACGATTCTGAATTTCACGCTGGCCGAGAACCCGACTTACGACGACCGTGCGTCGACGATTACCATTGCGGGCGAGGGGCTCGAACTTCGGGTAGCTGTCGTCCAGCGGCAGATCGACGCTATCAATATCGGGGATACGTCGTTTGAGTTCGATCTTTCGGAGCGTACGTTCTCCGTCGATGTAAGCGCTAACGTGGACTACACGGTGACCATCGACAGCGATTGGATCACACAGGCGCCCGGAACCCGCGGGCTGGTTACCGAGGCCCTCTCGTTCCACCTCGATGCCGCGCCTACGAACCGCGGCGGCAAGATCACGATCGAGGGCGGCGGTATCACCCATGTACTGACCGTTATCCAGAAGGATCCCAATGCCGAGGTGGCTTATTTCGCCGATGAGAATTTCGTGAACTGGCTGAGCGAAAACGAATGGATCGTAGCGTTGGGGCCGACCTCCGGAATCGTTCTGGAAAAGGGTTTGAACGCTACCGAACTGTCGTTTAGCCCCGGTTGGCGCGATACGCAGTGGACATCAGTGGATGGTATCGAGAATTTCCCGAATCTGGGCATAATCAATGTCTCGGGCAACAATCTGACGAAAGTCGATATTTCGAAGCTGACCAAGGTGAAGTCGCTGGTGGTTGAGCGGATGTATTATCTGAGCGAAATCCATCTGGGAGACAACCCGATTGCATCCCTGAATCCGTTCGGATATTATGGATATGTTTCTGTCGGGAAATTTACCGTCAGCGGTACGCAACTGGCCGAGCTGGATCTTTCGTTGTATGACTGGTATTCGAGATACGACTCGATCACCGAGGTCGACGTTTCGGGTTGTCCCGCCTTGCAGACGCTCGACTGCAACCGTGGTGAGAACGTGAAGACGCTTTACCTCAAGACGGGGCAGGTGATTCCGAACCTAACGAAGAACGACGCGACGCAGGTTGTATATGTGGATTGACGTTCCCGTCGGAAAATGAAAGACCGTGCAGTCCGTGGGTCTTATGGCTCGCGACTGCACGGTCTTCGATCTTAACCGGACGGTACGCTTTCTGTGGTCGTGTATTGCGGATAGGGGCTGAAACCGGAAATTAAATATTTAATGATCAATGAAAAAGATATTTATATCTCTTATGGTGGCCGTGGGGTCGCTTTATGGATGTAGTGAAGATGTTGCCACCTCGGACGGCGATTTTGTGAATTTGTCCGTAGAGCGTATCGACGCCGGGCCCGAAGGCGGCACATTCGAAGTCACGGTTTCCAGTTCTGCCGACTGGCGTGTCGCCGGCGTGTGCGACTGGGCGGAACTTTCGGCCGTCAGGGGCGGCGACGGGGACTCTTTTACGGTCGAAGTCGATCCCAATAATGCGGAGTCGGCCCTCGAATCCGTCTTCAAAGTGTTCACTGGCAGTGCGATTGCCCGGTTGAAAGTGGTTTCGGTTCCTTTTCCTGCTGTCGATCTGCTTTCGCCGCAGGCTTTGTACGTCGGTGAGGACGGCGGCAACGTCGTAGTTCGTATGAAGCCGATCAATGCCGGCGATATGGAATACGAAATCGTTGATGCCGCATGGCTTGCGGAAGCAGGGGCCGCTGTTTCCGAAGATGTCTGCGAATTCCGTTTCAGTGCGTCTGCGAACGATACTTATACGGATCGGGAAGGGGAGATTCTGTTTTTCCCGGGCGAGGATTTCGAAACCCGAGTAACTGTCAGACAGGATAAAAATATCCTGTTCGAAGTAACGCCGACCCGGCTCGATAATTTTTCGAGCGAGGGAGGGGAGGTCGTTATAACCGTGAAAGAGAATACGGGACATACCGTTCAGTTCTATTCCGGGAATTTTGTAGAGCAAGTGGATAAGAAAGAAGTGAGGGACGGTGCGTGTGTGATTACGGAATACACTTTCCGCGTACCTCAGAATACGGGGACGGAACGGACTGCGACCCTCGTGATCGGAAATGACACTCAGTCGAAATATATACGATTCACACAAGCCGGAGGTACTGTCGTGAAAGCAACTATTCCCGATATGAATTTCCGCAATAAACTGATCTCTTCCGGATGGGCGGTTCAGGTGAGCGGTGATGAATGCGAGGTGACGGCTGCGGGACTTGCTGCTACGACCTTGAGTATCACGATCTATGATCAGATTAAATCGCTTGAGGGTATCGAGGCGTTTTCTTCGTTGACAAGCCTTGCGTTGATGCAGACGGCTATCGCGCGTCTCGATGTGAGCGGGTTGCCTGCTCTGACGAGCCTCATTTGTGACAACAATGCGCTGGAAGAGGTGATTTTGGGTGACGTGTCTGTATATTCGTTGCAGCTGGCTAATTTGTGGGGCATGGACATGGGAACCGGTTCGATGGTTATTTCCAAAAAATGCAAGATTTCCTCTTCGAAACTCACATCGCTGAATATGGGCGGATATGTTTCCATGGATGCGTTGGAAACATTGGACGTTTCTCAATGCCCTGCTTTGCAGACGCTCGACTGCAACCGTGGTTCCGCGACCCTCAAGACGCTTTACCTCAAGACGGGCCAGGTGATTCCGGATCTGACGAAGAACGATGCGACGCAAATCGTATATGTGGATTGATATTCCTGTCGGAAAATGAATAAGACCGTGCAGTCGCGAGCCGCAAGACCCGCCGGCTGCACGGTCTTCTTTCCCGGGGAATTAAATTGCCGGCCGCTTTAGTAATCCGGCGCCCGAAATTGTATTACTTTACGGATGCAAAGACGATAACCTTCCGGAATACCGATTGCGTGCGGAAAGATTTTATTATCTTTGTGCATCCCTAACCTAAAACCGGAGAAGACCCGATGATTTCGACAGGTAAAAAAACTTCGCCGCTGGCCTGGGTGCCTACGGTCTATTTTGCGATGGGGCTTCCGTTCGTCGTGCTGAACATGGTCTCTGCCGTGATGTTCAAGGATCTGGGCATCTCGGATGCTCAGATCGCGTTCTGGACGTCGCTGATCATGTGGCCGTGGACGATCAAATTCCTGTGGAGCCCCTTCCTGGAAATTTTCCGCACCAAAAAATTCTTCGTCGTCACGACGCAGCTCCTGAGCGGCGTATTGTTCGGCCTTGCTGCGCTGGCGCTGCATATGCCCCATTTCTTCGCCGTCACGGTGGGGGTCTTCGCGGTGGTGGCCTTCAGCGGCGCCACGCACGACATCGCGGCCGACGGCGTTTACATGTCGGAGCTCTCGACCGAGGATCAGGCGCGGTATATCGGCTGGCAGGGGGCGTTCTACAACCTTGCGAAACTGGTCGCCACGGGCGGCCTGGTCTGGTTCGCGGGCTGGCTCAGCAAGCGTTTCAGCGATTCCGGGGCGGCGACCTTCGATGCCTATGTGCAGTCGTGGACGGTGGTGCTGGCGATCCTTTGCGGCCTGCTCGTCCTGCTGGGTATTTACCACAGCCGCGAGTTGCCGTCGGGCGGAAGTGCGGCTGACGGACATTCGCTGCGGGAAGGGCTGCGCAGCCTGAAGGAGGTGATCGCGGCGTTCTTCACGAAAAAGCATATCTGGTATTACATCGCCTTCATCGTCTTCTACCGCCTGGGCGAGGGCTTCGTGATGAAGATCGTGCCGTTGTTCCTCAAGGCGGATACCGCTGCCGGAGGGCTGGGGCTTACCAACCAGCAGATCGGGTTGTACTACGGCACGTTCGGCGCCGGGGCATTCCTTTTGGGATCGCTGCTCGCGGGCTACTATATCGCCCACCGCGGACTGAGGCGCTCGCTCTTCACGCTGTGCTGCATTTTCAACCTTCCGTTCGCGGTCTATGCGCTGCTGGCATGGTTCCAGCCGCAGTCGATGTGGCTCGTGGGCGGCGGCATCGTCGTGGAGTATTTCGGCTACGGGTTCGGGTTCGTGGGGCTTACGCTCTTCATGATGCAGCAGGTGGCCCCGGGTCGGCACCAGATGGCGCACTACGCTTTCGCCTCGGGCATCATGAACCTTTCGGTGATGCTCACCGGCGCCGTTTCGGGTTACCTGAGCGACTGGAAGGGCTACGGCGTCTTCTTCATCGTGGTCATGCTGGCGACGATCCCCGCCTTTGTGATGACCTGGTTCGTACCGTTCACCTATGATGATAAACCAACAACCAAATAACATGAGCAACCTGAAAATAATGGGCCCGGCACTGCCGGATATGCCGTGGGAAGAGCGTCCCGCGGGGAGCAAGGAGGTTATGTGGCGCTATTCTGCCAACCCGATTATCGGGCGCGACGCCCTGTCGACTTCGAACTCGATTTTCAACTCGGCGGTCGTTCCGTTTAAAAAAGGCAAATATAATTATGCGGGTGTTTTCCGCTGCGACGATACGAACCGCCGTATGCGCATCCACGCGGGCTTCTCGGTGGACGGCATCGACTGGGACATCCGCGAGGAGGACTTCAACCTGGTGGGCGGCGACGCCGAGATCTCGGAGTGGGTCTACGGCTACGACCCGCGTGTGGCTCAGATCGGGGACAAATACTACGTGACGTGGTGCAACGGCTACCACGGCCCGACGATCGGCGTGGCGTGGACGGAGGATTTCGAGACGTTCCACCAGCTGGAAAACGCCTTCATCCCGTTCAACCGCAACGGCGTGCTGTTCCCCCGCAAGATCGGCGGGAAATTCGCGATGCTTTCGCGTCCGAGCGACAACGGGCATACGGCGTTCGGCGACATTTTCTATTCCGAGTCCCCCGACATGGAGTTCTGGGGACGCCACCGCCACGTGATGTCGCCGGCGGCGTTCGAGGTTTCGGCCTGGCAGTGCATGAAGATCGGCGCGGGGCCCGTGCCCATCGAGACCAGCGAAGGGTGGCTGTTGTTCTACCACGGAGTGCTCCGTTCGTGCAACGGCTACGTCTATGCGTTCGGCTCGGCATTGCTCGACTTGGATGAGCCGTGGAAAGTCACGGCGCGCAGCGGCCCGTACCTGATCTCCCCGCGTGAGACGTACGAGTGCACGGGTGACGTGCCGAACGTGACGTTCCCCTGCGCGGCGCTGCACGACCCCGCGACGGGGCGCGTTGCGGTCTACTACGGGTGTGCGGACACGGTTACGGGGCTTGCTTTCGGTTATATCCCGGAGATCATCGACTTCACCCGCAAAAACAATATACGCTGATGCCGCTGCGACGAACGCTTCCCGTTGCGGCGCTCGCCGCAGTCATCCTCTGCGCGCCGCTGCGTGCGCAGGAGCCTGCCGATTGGGTCGACCCGTTCATCGGGACGACCAATTTCGGGACGACCAACCCCGGCGCCGTATGCCCCAACGGGATGATGTCGGTCGTGCCGTTCAATGTGATGGGCTCCGACGAGAACCTCTACGATAAGGACGCCCGGTGGTGGTCGGCGCCCTATGAGTACCGCAACAAGTTCTTCACGGGCTTTGCACACGTCACCCTGAGCGGCGTGGGATGCCCCGAGCTGGGCTCGCTGCTGGTAATGCCGACGGCGGGTGCGCTGGACGTCGATTACCGCAACTACGGCAGCGCATATACCGGCCAGACGGCCTCGCCGGGCTACTATTCGAACCTGCTGACCAAGTACGGTATCCGCACCGAGGTGACGGCCACGCCGCGCACGTCGGCCGAGCGCTATACCTTTCCGGAGGGTACGGGACATATTCTGTTAAACCTGGGCGAGGGGCTTACCAACGAGTCGGGAGCCTGGGTGCGCCGCGTGAGCGACACCGAGGTCGAGGGCATGAAACTGCTGGGCACGTTCTGCTACAACCCGCAGGCGGTGTTCCCGGTCTATTTCGTGATGCGCGTCTCGAAACGCCCCGCGGCCACCGGGTTCTGGAAGAAACAACCCCCGAAACAGGGCGTCGAAGCCGAGTGGGACAAGGATGCCGGCAACTACAAGCTCTATACGCAATACGGCAAGGACATTGCCGGCGACGACGTCGGCGTGTGGTTCTCCTACGACATGCAGCCGGGCGAGCAGGTCGAGGTGCGCATGGGCGTTTCGTTCGTGTCGGCCGAGAACGCCCGCCTGAACCTCGAAGCCGAGCAGCAGGGGCGCTCGTTCGATGACATTCGCGCGGCCGCACGCCGCACGTGGAACGACGACTTGGGGCGCATCCGCGTCGAGGGCGGTACGGAGGCACAGCGAAAGGTCTTCTATACGGGGCTGTACCATGCGCTGATCCACCCCAACGTGCTGAGCGACGTCAACGGCGAATACCCCGCGATGGAGAGCGCCGAAATCCGCACGGCCGAAGGCAACCGCTATACGGTCTTTTCGCTGTGGGATACCTACCGCAACCTGCACCAGCTGCTGACGCTGGTCTACCCCGAACGCCAGCTGGAGATGGTGCGCTCGATGGTCGGCATGTACCGGGAGTGGGGCTGGCTCCCAAAGTGGGAACTCTACGGCCGTGAAACCTTCACCATGGAGGGCGACCCGTCGATCCCCGTGATCGTCGATACCTGGATGAAGGGGCTGCGCGATTTCGATATGGACGCCGCCTACGAGGCGATGCGCAAGTCGGCCACGACGCCGGGCGCGCGGAACAGGATGCGCCCCGACATCGACCCCTACATCGAAAAAGGCTATGTGCCGCTGGGCTTTTACGCCCGCGACCTTTCGGGCGACAACTCCGTGTCGCACGCCCTGGAATACTATATCGCCGACCACGCGCTGTCGCTGCTGGCCGACTCGCTCGGCAAAAAAGACGACGCGGCGCTGTTCCGCGCCCGCTCGCTCGGCTATAAGAACTACTACAGCACCGAGTCGGGCACGTTCCGTCCGATTACCAGGGAGGGTAAGTTCCTCACGCCCTTCGACCCGCGTCAGGGCGAGAATTTCGAACCCGTCCCCGGCTTCCACGAAGGTTCGGCCTGGAACTATACCTTCTACGTCCCGCACGACGTGGCCGGACTGGCCCGGCTGATGGGCGGCAGGCGCCGATTCATCGACAAGCTGCAGATGGTCTTCGACCAGGGGCTGTACGACCCGGCGAACGAACCCGACATCGCCTATCCTTACCTGTTCAGCTATTTCCGGGGCGAGGAGTGGCGTACGCAGCGCGAGGTGCGGCGTTTGCTGGACAGGTACTTTACGACAGCCCCCGACGGCATCCCCGGCAATGACGACACGGGCACCATGTCGGCGTGGGCGGTCTTCTCGATGATGGGCCTCTACCCGGACTGCCCGGGGGAGCCTTACTATACGCTTACATCGCCCGTTTTCGACAAGGTGACCGTTACGCTCGACCCGAAATACTATCCGGCCGGGGAGCTCGTTATAGAAACGGAACGCTCCGGAGCCGGCGACGTCTACATCGGCTCGATGACCCTCGGCGGCAGGCCGCTGAAGAAATACCGCATTTCGCACGGCGAACTGGTGGGCGGCGGCCGGCTGGTTTTCGGATTGCAACCCGAACGCAAATAAAAACAACATATGTCCCTATGAATTTAAAATCTCTCTCAGCTCTCGGCGCAGGCCTGCTTCTGGCGGCCTGCTCGCAGGCACCCCGTACGGATTCGCTGACGCAGTATGTCGACATGCGTATCGGCACGGGCGGCCACGGCCATGTATTCATGGGCGCCAACGTCCCGTTCGGCGCCGTACAGCTCGGCCCCACGAGCATCCCGCAGTCGTGGGACTGGACGTCGGGCTACCACATTTCCGACACGACGGTCGTCGGTTTCAGCCACACCCACCTGAACGGCACCGGTATCGGCGACCTGTTCGACGTCACGGTGATGCCCGTCGTGGGGCAGGTGACCTATGCCCGCGGCACGGAGGACGACCCCCAGTCGGGCATGTGGTCGTATTTCAGCCACGCCAATGAAAAGGCCCGCCCGGGCTATTACGCCACGCGGCTCGACCGCTACGGCATCGACGTGGAGCTGACCGCTACCAAGCGCGTCGGCCTGCACAAATACACCTTCCCGGCATCGGCCGATGCCGCCGTGGTCTTCGACCTCGAGAACGGCGGCTGCTGGGATGCCCCGACCGAAACCTTCATCGAGCGTGCCGACGACCATACGATCAGCGGCTACCGCTACTCGACGGGCTGGGCGAAAGACCAGCGGGTCTATTTCACGGCCGAATTCTCCAAACCCTTCAAGTCGCTGGCCATTTACGAGGGCGGCGAGGGCGGCGGCCTGCGCGAAGGCGACAGCTTCAGGGCGGAGCGCCTTTACGGCCGGGTCGGTTTCGACACTTCGGCCGGCGAGACGATCTATGTCAAGGTCGCCATTTCGCCCGTGAGCATCGAGAATGCATGTCTGAACATGCAGGCCGAGCTTCCCGGCTGGGATTTCGAAGCGACGGCCGCAGCCGCCGACCAGGCGTGGGACGCCGAGTTGCAGAAGGTGCGCATCGAGACTTCGGACGACGCCGCACGCCGCATTTTCTATACGGCGCTTTACCACACGATGGTCGCCCCGTCCGAATTCTGCGACGTGAACGGCGACTACCGCGGTTCCGACGGCAAGATCTACCGCGCCGCGCCGTTCGTGAACTATACGACTTTCTCGCTGTGGGACACCTACCGCGCCGCCCAGCCCCTCATGACGATCCTCCACCCCGAGAAGATGCCCGACATCGCCAATACGATGCTCCATATCTACCGGCAGCAGGGCAAGCTTCCCGTATGGCACCTGATGGGTAACGAAACCGACTGCATGGTCGGCAATCCCGGTATCCCGGCCCTGGCCGATGCCGTGCTCAAAGGCTACGGCGGCTTCGACAGGGAGCAGGCCTACGAGGCGCTCAAGCAGTCGGCGATGCTCGGCGAGCGGGGTATGGATCTGCGCATGAAATACGGCTATATCCCCTGCGACCTCTTCAACGAGGCGGTGGCTTACGACATGGAGTACGCCCTCGCCGACTGGGCCGTGGCACAGGTCGCCAAAGAGCTGGGCAAGACCGCGGATTACGACTATTTCCTCGAACGAAGCAAATCCTACCGCCATTTCTTCGATCCGCAGACCCGCTTCATGCGCGGCCTCGATTCGAAAGGCAGGTTCCGCACGCCGTTCAATCCCTTCGCCTCGACCCACCGCGAGGACGACTACTGCGAGGGCAACGCATGGCAGTACACATGGCTCGTGCCTCACGACGTCGAGGGGCTGATCGGCTGTTTCGGCGGCAAGGAAGCCTTTACCGGGAAACTCGACTCGCTGTTCGTCGTCAGCTCCGTGCTCGAGGGGGCCGCCTCGCCCGATATTTCGGGCCTGATCGGTCAGTACGCCCACGGCAACGAACCCAGCCACCACGTCGTCTACCTCTACACGATGATAGGCCAGCCGTGGAAGACCGCCGACAAGGTGCGCGAGATACTGACGACGCTCTACCACGACCAGCCCGACGGGCTTTCGGGCAACGAGGACGTGGGGCAGATGTCGGCATGGTACGTCCTCTCGTCGCTGGGTTTCTACCAGGTCGAACCCGCCGGGGGCCGCTATTTCTTCGGCTCGCCCTTGTTCGACCGGGCCGAGGTGCGTGTCCGCGACGGCGTGCTGACCGTCACGGCGCATAACAACTCCGCCGCGAACAAATACATCCAGGCGGTGAAGCTCAACGGCAAACCCTACACCAAGCCCTATATCGCCTTCGACGACATCGCCGCCGGCGGCAGGCTCGAATTCGAGATGGGTGCCCAACCCGCAGTGTGGTATGAACTCTAAACATCGAAAGACCATGAAAAAAGGATATATCGCTTTTGCCGCCCTCTGTGCCGCCGCACTCGCTTCGTGCACATGCCCTTCGGCCGGAGAGCAGCGCCTCCGTCCTTCGGAGTACGTTTCGACGCTGGTCGGTACGCAGTCGGATTTTTCGCTCTCGACGGGCAACACCTATCCGGCCATCGCCCTGCCGTGGGGCATGAATTTCTGGACGCCCCAGACCGGCAAGATGGGCGACGGCTGGGCATATACTTACGGGGCGCACCAGGTGCGGGGATTCAAGCAGACCCACCAGCCCTCGCCGTGGATCAACGATTACGGCCAGTTCTCGCTCATGCCCGTGCGCGGGGAGGACAAATTCGACGAGGAGTCGCGCGCCAGCTGGTTTTCGCACCAGTCCGAAGTGGCCAAACCCTATTATTATAAAACTTACCTCGCCGACCACGACATCCGCGTGGAGATCACGCCGACCGAACGCGCCGCAATGATGCGCTTCACCTTCCCCGACTCGAAGGAGTCGGGCGTGGTGATCGACGCCTTCGACCGCGGTTCGCAGGTCGGGATGGTCGACGACCGTACGATCGTCGGTTATACCACGCGCAACAGCGGCGGTGTGCCGGAGAATTTCCGCAACTGGTTCGTCGTGCGCTTCGATACGCCGTTCAGCGCCATCGAGCTGACCGATGCCCCCGGCGGATACAAACCCGGCAGCAACCTGCTCTATCCCGAAGGACAGAAGTCCGTCACGGGCGAACATGCCGTGGCCAAGGTGCATTTCGCAACCCGCCGTGGCCAGCAGATATGCGCCAGCGTGGCGTCGTCGTTCATTTCTCCCGAGCAGGCGCTGCAGAACCTCCGGGAGCTGGGCAGCGACGATTTCGAAACGGTGAAGTCCAAAGCGCAGGCGCGCTGGGACGACGTGCTGGGGCGCATCGAGGTCGAGGGCGGTACGGACGACCAATACCGTACGTTCTATTCGTGCCTCTACCGCTCGGTGCTCTTCCCGCGTAAGTTCTACGAGGTGACCGACCAGGGCGAGGTCGTGCATTACAGCCCCTACAACGGCGAGGTGCTCCCCGGCTACATGTATACCGACACCGGGTTCTGGGACACCTTCCGCAGCCTTTTCCCGCTGCTGAACCTCGTTTACCCCTCCGTGAACGCCGAAATCCAGCAGGGACTCGCTAACGCCGCTCGCGAGAGCGGTTTCCTGCCCGAATGGGCGTCGCCCGGGCACCGCGGCTGCATGGTGGGCAACAATTCCGCTTCGGTGGTTGCCGATGCCGTGGTGAAGGGCACGAACGACAAAGACCTCGGGGTGCTCTACGATGCGATGGTGTACGCCACGGAGCACGTGCACCCGACCGTTGCGTCGACCGGACGCTGGGGGCACGAGTACTACAACGAGCTGGGATATATCCCTTACGACGTGAACATTCCCGAGAACGTGGCCCGCACGCTCGAATATGCCTATGACGACTGGTGTATCCTCCAGGTCGCCAGGAAACTGAACCGTCCCCGGGCCGAACTGGACAAGTGGGCGGCGCGTGCCCGGAACTACCGCAATGTCTTCGACCCCGAGACCCGCCTGATGCGCGGCCGCCTCGAGGACGGCGCGTTCCAGGCGCTGTTCAGCCCCTACAAGTGGGGCGACGCCTTCACCGAGGGTAACTCGTGGCATTATACGTGGTCGGTATTCCACGACGTCGAGGGGCTCGTCGACCTGATGGGCGGCCGGGAACAGTTCGTCCAGATGCTCGATTCGGTATTCATCGTGCCGCCGATCTACGACGACAGCTACTACGGATTCCGCATCCACGAGATCACCGAGATGCAGGTGGCCGACATGGGCAACTACGCCCACGGCAACCAGCCTGCGCAGCACATGATCTACCTCTATAATTATGCGGGTGCCCCGTGGAAAGCCCAGTACTGGGCGCGCGAGGTGATGGATCGCCTCTACTCGGCCCGCCCCGACGGCTATTGCGGCGACGAGGACAACGGCCAAACTTCGGCCTGGTATGTCTTCTCCGCCCTGGGGTTCTATCCCGTCTGCCCGGCTTCGGACGAATACGTCGTCGGTTCGCCGCTGTTCCGCAAGGCCGTCGTGAACCTCGAAAACGGGAATAAGATCGTGCTCGAAGCGCCGGACAACAGCCCCGAGAACCGTTATATCGGAGCCGTGCAGTTCGACGGGAAGGCCTATACGCATAATTTCCTGCGCCATTCCGACCTCGTGAAGGGTGCCGGCGTCCGCTTCTCGATGCGCCCCGAACCCGATTACACGCGGGGTACGGAGCCCGGGGATGCCCCTTACTCGTTCAGCCGCGAATAGTACGGACGGGTCGAACCGATGTCAATCCGCCGCGGCCGGTTCCGGCTGAGGCGGATTTTTTGTTTTTGCCGGAATCCCGAAATGTCGATAATTTGTCAATAGAATATGCCCGGGGATTTTGTAAATCGGCTGAAAAGCGCTATTTTTGTAGCGTTGTTTTGACAATTGTTAGGTTAATCCGAACACCTCCCCATGACATCTATCGACAGAATCGACCAACGCGAACGTAAGAAACAGCAGGGCCAGGCCGCTGCGTTCTATTCGTCGTCGTGCCGACAGCAGGATCGGAGTACGCAGATGCAAGGGCAGCAGGTGTCCGGGAGCGGAATACGCAGATAGATACCAGACCGCCATGACATACGTGTCGTGGCGGTCTGTCTTTTTTTCAAACTTAAAACCAAAGGTATGAAGGTCGGTGTTATTATGGGCTCGGTGAGCGATTATGAGGTGATGGCCGATGCCGTCGCCATGCTCGGACAATTCGGTGTCGATTTCGAAAAGCGTGTGGTGAGCGCCCACCGTACCCCCGACCTGCTGTGCGAATATGCCAAGACGGCCAAAAGCCGCGGTATCGGAGTCATCATCGCCGGTGCGGGCGGTGCCGCGCACCTGCCGGGCATGGTGGCCTCGATGACCACGCTGCCGGTGGTGGGCGTACCGGTGAAGTCGCGTGCCCTGAACGGGCTGGACTCGCTGCTCTCGATCGTACAGATGCCTGCGGGCGTTCCGGTAGCGACGACGGCCATCAACGGGGCAAAGAACGCGGCGCTGATCGCCGTGTCGATCCTCGCCCTGCAGGATGCGGAACTGGCAGCACGGCTCGAGGCGTTCCGTGCGAAACAGACCGCCGACGTGCTGGCGGCAGAACTTTAATCCGGCAGGGGAAGGAGTATGGCAGAGAAAACGAAAACGATCGGTATCATCGGCGGCGGCCAGCTGGGGCTGATGATCGTCGAGCAGGCGCACCTGCTCGGGGCGCGCACGCTGTGCCTCGACCCTGCGCCCGACGCCCCCGCGTTCGCGCTGAGCGACGGGCACATCGTGGCGGCGTATGACGATGCCGCGGCGCTCGAAGAGCTTTGCCGCCGCAGCGATGTGGTGACCTACGAATTCGAAAACGTCCCGGGCAGCGTGCTGATCCCGCTGGAAAAGAAATACAACATCCCGCAGGGCTTCCGCCCGCTCTACGACTCGCAGGACCGCCTGCGCGAGAAGGACAATGCCCGTGCCAACGGGCTGCGGACGCCCCTGTACGCCGCCGTGGACGACGAGGCGTCGCTGCGTGCCGCCTTGGCCGAGATCGGATTCCCGGCGGTGCTCAAGACCCGTACGCTGGGATACGACGGCCACGGGCAATTGGTGTTGAAGGACGAGGCCGACGTGCCGCGTGCGCTGCCGATGCTCTCCGTACCCTGCATCCTGGAGGCGTTCGTGCCGTTCGATTTCGAAGCCAGCATCGTGATGGTCTCGGACGGGGAGCGCGTCATCCATTTCCCCATCGGGCGGAACGTCCACCGCGACGGTATCCTCGACCTGTGCTTCGTCCCCGCCGAGGGGATGGACGACGGCCTGCGCAGCCGCATGGCTGCGGCCGGCGAGCGGTTCATGAAATCCTGCCGCTACCGCGGGATCCTCGCCATCGAGTTCTTCATCCGCGACGGGGAGTTCTATTTCAACGAAATGGCGCCGCGGCCCCACAATTCGGGGCACTATACCATCGAGGGGTGCACGACCAACCAGTTCCGCGAACTGGTGCGCTTCCTGCTGGGCGAACCGTTGCAGGAGCCGCGGCTCGTGGCGCCGACCGTGATGAAGAACATTCTGGGGCAGGATCTCGAAGCGGCCGAGAGAGTCGCCGCCGAAAACCGCCCGGGTGTCCATGTCCACCTTTACGGCAAGACCGAGAGCCGTCCGAAGCGCAAGATGGGGCATATCACCTTCGTCGGGATGGACGCCGGGGAATACGGTGCCGCGTGGGCCGACAGATTCGTAAAATAAGTGCAAACGAAATAACATGGAAAACTACCGGATTTTTGTTGAGAAACATCCCCGTTTCCGGGTCGAGGCCGACAGCCTGCGCCGGGAGCTGAACACCAATCTGAACCTGGACATCCGCAGCCTGCGGTTGCTCAACGTCTACGACCTGTTCGGGTTCAGCCGAGAGCTGCTCGAAAAGAGCCGTTACAGCGTCTTCGGCGAAGTGGTAACCGACAGCGTGACCGATTCGTGCGACCTGGCGGGACGGAAATACATCGCCGTGGAGTACCTCCCCGGCCAGTTCGACCAACGTGCCGCGTCGGCCGTCGACTGCGTGCGGCTGATCGACCCGTCGGCCCAGGTGCGCATCCGCTCGTCGAAGCTGTTGCTGTTCGACGATGCCGTTTCCGACGAAGATCTGGCGCGCATCCGCCATTACTATATCAACGCGGTCGAGTCGCGCGAGAAGAATCTGGACGTGCTGACCGACATGGAACAGGCCGAGGTGAAGCCCGTAGCCGTGCTGGAAGGCTTCACCAAGATGACCGACGCCGAACTGGAACCCTGCTGCAAGCGGTACGGGCTGGCGATGAATGCCGACGACCTGCGCGAGGTGGTGAAATATTTCCGTGCCGAGGGGCGCGATCCCTATGAGACCGAGCTGCGCATCCTCGACACCTATTGGAGCGACCATTGCCGCCATACGACCTTCACCACCGAGCTGGAGGGCATCACGGTCGAGGAGTCGTTCGCAAAGGACGAGATCGAGGATTCGCTGGCCCTCTACCTGCGCATCCGCCGCGAACTGGGCCGCGAGCACAAGAGCATCTGCCTGATGGACATGGCGACCATCGGCGCCCGTTACCTGCGCAAGAAAGGGCTGCTGGACGACCTGGAAGTGAGCGACGAGAACAATGCCTGCTCGGTATACGTCGATGTCGATGTCGACGGGGCGACCGAGAAGTGGCTCCTGCAATTCAAGAACGAAACCCATAACCACCCGACCGAGATCGAGCCGTTCGGCGGCGCTTCGACCTGTCTGGGCGGCGCTATCCGCGACCCGTTGTCGGGGCGCAGCTACGTCTACCAGGCCATGCGCGTGACGGGTGCCGGCAATATCTACCAGAAGGTGTCCGATACGCTCGAAGGCAAGCTCCCGCAGAGCGTCATTTCGAAGAAGGCCGCCGCGGGCTACTCCAGTTACGGCAATCAGATCGGGCTGGCAACGACCCATGTGCGCGAGATTTACCACGACGACTATGTGGCCAAGCGCCTCGAAGTCGGTGCCGTGGTCGGTGCCGTGAAGGCTGAAAACGTCCGCCGCGAAAAGCCCGTCCCGGGCGACAAGATCGTCATGCTGGGCGGCCGCACGGGGCGTGACGGTATCGGCGGCGCCACGGGTTCGTCGAAAGAGCACAATACCAAGTCGCTCGAAACCTGCGGCAGCGAGGTGCAGAAGGGCAATGCCCCCGAGGAGCGCAAGCTCGAACGCCTGTTCCGCCGCCCGGAGGTGACGCGGCTCATCAAGAAATCGAACGACTTCGGTGCAGGCGGCGTCAGCGTCGCCATCGGCGAGCTGGCCGACGGGCTGGACATCTACCTCGACCGTGTGAAGACCAAGTACAGCGGCCTGAATTCCACGGAACTGGCGATCAGCGAGTCGCAGGAGCGTATGGCCGTGGTCGTCGAGGCGAAGGACGTCGCCGAATTCATGGGCTACTGCCGCGAGGAGAATATCGAGGCGGTCGAGGTGGCCGACGTGACGGATACGGCCCGTATGCGGATGTTCAACAAAGGGCGCAAAGTCGTAGACCTCGCCCGTGAATTCATCGACAGCGCCGGGGCGAAGCACTATGCCGAAGCCATGATCGGCGAGGTGGAGAACCGCGATCCCTTTGCCCGCGAGGTCGTGGGCGCGACGTTTGCCGAACGCTTCGAGGAGAACCTGCGAGACAACAATGTCGTCTCGCAGCGCGGTCTGATCGAGATGTTCGATTCGACGATCGGCCGTTCCACCGTGCTGATGCCGTTCGGCGGCCGCACGCAGGGCAGCGAAACGCAGGTGTCGGTGCAGAAACTCCCGACCGACAGTTACACCGACACGGCCAGCATCATGGCCTTCGGCTACAATCCCTACCTGGCCTCGTGGAGCCCTTACCACGGTGCTGCGTATGCCGTCGTCGAAGCTGCTGCCAAGGTCGTGGCTGCGGGCGCGCGTTATGACAGGATGCGTTACTCATACCAGGAATATTTCGAACGCATGACCCGCGATCCCCGCTCGTGGGGCAAGCCGCTGGGTGCCCTGCTCGGTGCGCTGAAGATGCAGGTCGAACTGGGCCTGCCCTCGATCGGCGGAAAAGACTCGATGTCGGGCACGTTCCAGCATATCAACGTCCCGCCCATGCTGATGGCCTTCGGCATCACGACGGTGAATGCCGGGACGGTCATTTCGACCGATTTCAAGAAGGCCGGCAACCGTATCTACCTGGTGCGCCATACGCCCAGGGAGAACCATATGCCCGACACGGCGCAGCTGAAGGACAACTTCGGCTTCGTCAGCGAAAATATCGAACGCGGCAATATCCTCGCCGCATGGTCGGTGGGCTTCGGAGGTGTCGCCGAAGGCCTTGCCAAGATGGCTTTCGGCAACCGCATCGGCGCCGAGGTGGAGATGGACGAGGCGGAACTCTTCGGATACGCCTATGGTTCGATCCTTGTCGAGAGCGCCGTTGAACTGACCCATCCTGCGGCCGGGCTGCTGGGTATGACCGCAGCCGAAGAGGCATTGACCGTCAACGGCGTGAAAATGCCGCTCGACGTCCTCTACAAGGCCAATACCGAGAAATTCGCGGCCGTTTACCCCGACAAGGGGGAGAACCATGCCGGGGTGATGACCTCGGAGCCCGCACCCCGGACTTTCGCCTATCGGGGCGAAGCCGTCGAACATCCGCTGGTCTATATCCCCGTGTTCCCGGGCACGAACTGCGACTACGACACGGCCAAGGCATTCCGCAAGGCCGGGGCCGAGGTGGAGATGAGCGTGTTGTGCAACCTCGGGGGCGACGACATCCTGCGTTCGATCCGCGAAATGAAGGAACATATCCGCCGCGCCCATATCTTCGTACTGAGCGGCGGCTTCTCGTCGGGTGACGAACCCGACGGCAGCGCCAAGTTTATCGTCAACGTACTCAACAATAAGGATATACGCGATGAAATCCATGCGTTGCTCGACCGCGGCGGGCTGATCCTCGGCATCTGCAACGGTTTCCAGGCGCTCGTCAAATCCGGCCTGCTGCCTTACGGTCGCCTGGGCATGGTGACCAAGGATTCGCCGACGCTGTTCCGCAACGACATCAACCGCCATATTTCGCAGATCGTCTCGACGCGCGTCTCGACGCTCAACTCCCCGTGGCTTGCGGGCTTTAGTCTGGGCGACATCCACTCGATCGCCGTCAGCCACGGCGAAGGCAAGTTCGTCGTGAGCGAAGAACTGGCCGGGGAACTGTTCGCCAACGGGCAGGTGGCCTTCCAGTATGTCGATGACGCGGGACATGCGACGGCCGAGGCGCCGTACAACCCCAACGGTTCGTCGTATGCCATCGAGGGCCTGGTGTCGCGTGACGGCCAGATCCTCGGCAAGATGGGGCATACGGAGCGTTACGAGAAAAACCTCTTCAAAAATATCGCAGGCGAGAAGGAACAGTCGCTGTTCCGCAATGCCGTCAACTATTTCCGCAAAAATTAATACAACATAAAACTTAAACTCACAAACACCATGAAACAGCTCGAAATGCTCTACGAAGGCAAGGCAAAACAGGTTTTCTGCACCGACGATCCCGACAAGATCATCATCCACTACAAGGATGCGGCAACGGCTTTCAACAACATCAAGAAAGCCACGATCGAAAACAAGGGCGTGCTGAACAACGCCATCTCGACCCTGATTTTCAAGGAGCTTCAGAAGGCGGGTGTCAAGACCCACTATATCGAGACGATCAACGACCGCGACCAGGTGTGCCGCCGGGTGACGATCATCCCGCTGGAGGTGATCGTGCGCAATGTCATCGCCGGATCGATGGCCCAGCGCCTCGGCATCGAGGAGGGTACGCAGCCGTCGAACGTCATCTACGACATCTGCTACAAGAAGGACGAGCTGGGCGACCCGCTGATCAACGACCACCACGCCGTGGCATTGGGTGCCGTGACCTACGAGGAACTCGAACTGATCTACGCCATGACCTCGCGTATCAACGAGATCCTGCGCAACCTTTTTGCCAAGATGAACATCAAACTCGTGGACTTCAAGATCGAGTTCGGCCGCACGTCGGACGGGGAGATCGTGCTCGCCGACGAAGTGTCGCCCGATACCTGCCGCCTGTGGGACATGACGACCAACGAGAAACTCGACAAAGACCGTTTCCGTCGTGACCTGGGCAAGGTGCGCGAGGCTTACGAGGAGATTTTGGCACGTTTGCAGAAAATCGTCGGGTAATGGTGATGGGGCAGATTAGCGACCGCGAGTTGCATGAGGAGTGCGGGGTGTTCGGCGTCTTCGGAGTCAAGGACGCTGCGTCGCTGACCTATTATGGCCTGCATGCCTTGCAGCACCGCGGTCAGGAGGGTGCCGGTATCGTGACCGTCGACCGGGACGCGACGTTCCGCCGCATCAAGGGCGGCGGCCTGGTCACCGAGGTGTTCGACGAGGAAAAGCTCTCGACGCTCAAGGGCGACATGGCCATCGGGCATGTGCGCTATACCACCGCCGGCGGTGGTGGCATCGAGAACGTGCAACCGTTCCTTTTCCGCCACAACACGGGCGATTTCGCGCTGGCGCACAACGGTAATATCGTCAATTCGGCGTTGTTGCGAATTTATCTCGAGAACAAGGGGAGCCTCTTCCAGTCGACCTCGGACAGCGAGATCCTGGCGCACCTGATCAAGAAGGAGACCAAATACCACGACCGTCCGCGCATCTATTCGATCATCGACGCACTGAATATGATCGAGGGGGCTTTTGCATTCCTGATCATGACCGCCAACCGCATCTATGCCTGCCGTGACAAATACGGCCTGCGGCCGCTGTCGATCGGCCGGCTGGGCGACGGTTATGTCGTGTCGAGCGAAACCTGTGCCTTCGACGTGCTGGGTGCGGAGTTCGTCCGCGACGTCGAGCCGGGCGAGATCGTCACGATCGACAGCGAGGGCATCCGGAGCCGCGATTTCTCGCAGTATAAGCGTTGCGAGATGTGCTCGATGGAGTATATCTACTTTGCACGTCCCGACAGCGACATCGAAGGGTGCAACGTCCATGCCTACCGCAAGGAGTCGGGGCGCCTGCTCTTCTGCGAGGCGCCTGCCGAGGCGGACATCGTGGTCGGGGTTCCCGACTCGAGCCTCAGCGCCGCGATGGGCTATGCCGAGGCGAGCGGCCTGCCGTATGAAATGGGGCTTATCAAGAACAAGTACATCGGCCGTACGTTCATCCAGCCTTCGCAGGAGCTGCGCGAGAAAGGGGTGCGCATGAAGCTCTCGGCCGTGCGGACGATCGTCAAGGGCAAGCGCGTGGTGCTGGTCGACGATTCGATCGTGCGCGGTACGACCTCGCGCCGCATCGTCACGATGCTCAAGGAGGCGGGGGCCACCGAGGTGCACGTGCGCATTGCCAGTCCCCCGATGACGCACCCCTGCTTCTACGGGGTGGATACCTCGACCCGCGACGAGCTGATCTCGGCGCGCAAGGAGGTGGACGGTGTCCGGGCGGAGATATGCGCCGATTCGCTGGCGTTCCTGTCGCCCGGGGCACTGCTCAGGGCGGGGAACCGCAAGGATTTGTGCATGGCCTGCTTCACGGGGCACTATCCCACGGCGTTGTACCAGTCGGTCGACGAGGTGAACAAAGACGTAAAATGTTAAGGACTGTTAAAGGAAGATTATAATGGCACAGAGTTATGAGAAGGCCGGTGTGAACCTCGAGGCCGGATACGAAGTGGTGCGGCGCATCAAGAAACACGTGGCATCGACCTCGCGCCTGGGCGTGATGGGCAATATCGGTGCATTCGGAGGCATGTTCGACCTCTCGGCACTGAACGTGAAGGAGCCGGTGCTGGTGAGCGGTACCGACGGCGTGGGCACGAAGCTCAAGCTGGCGTTCGAGATGGACAAGCACGACACGATCGGCGTCGATGCCGTGGCCATGTGCGTCAACGACGTGCTGGCGCAGGGTGCCGAGCCGCTGGTGTTCCTCGACTATGTCGCCGTAGGCCATAACGAACCCCAGAAGATCGAGGCCATCGTGAGCGGTGTTGCCGACGGCTGCCGTCAGGCGGGTTGTGCGCTGGTCGGCGGCGAGACGGCCGAAATGCCGGGCATGTACTCCGAGGGCGAGTACGACATCGCCGGTTTCACGGTCGGCGTGGTCGAGAAATCGAAGCTCATCGACGGATCGAAGGTCAGGGCCGGCGATGTGCTGGTGGGCATCGCCTCGAGCGGCGTGCACTCCAACGGCTTCAGCCTCGTGCGTAAGATCCTTGCGGATAACTGCCTGGATCTGCACAAGGTCTATCCCGAGTTGTCGAACAAACTGCTGGGCGAAGTGCTGCTCACCCCGACGAAGATCTACGTGAAGCAGGTGCTCGAAGTGATCCGCAGCTGCGACGTACACGGCATCAGCCATATCACGGGCGGAGGGTTCGACGAAAATATCCCCCGTATCCTGCACGAAGGGCAGGGGCTCGAAATCGAGGAGGGCACTTGGGAGATACTGCCCGTGTTCCGCTTCCTCGAGAAATACGGCAAGATCGCCCACCGCGAGATGTTCAACATCTTCAATATGGGCATCGGCATGGTCATCGCCCTCGATGCGCCGGAGGCGGGGAAGGCCATTGCGATCCTTGCGGAGCAGGGCGAGAGGGCGGCCGTCATCGGACGCGTCACGGACACCGGGGGTGTCGTAATCCGCTAAGGCCGTGCGACGCCTTGCGGTCTTCGCCAGCGGCAGCGGCACGAACTTCGAGGCCATCGCCACGGCCTGCGGACGGGGTGAGATCCCGGCCCGGGTGGTGCTGATGGTCTGCGACAAACCCGGCGCCGGGGTCGTGCAGCGGGCTGCGGGGCACGGGGTCGAGGCATTCGTATTCGCCCCGAAAGAGTATGCTTCGAAGGCCGACTACGAACGCGAGATCGTGCGGCGGCTCGACGAAGCCGGCGTGGAGCTGGTCTGCCTGGCGGGGTACATGCGCATCGTCGGCGACGTGCTGCTGGGGACTTACGGCGGGCGGATCATCAACATCCATCCTTCGCTGCTGCCGGCATTCCGCGGGGCGCATGCCATCGAACAGGCGCTGGAATACGGCGTCAAGGTCTTCGGTGTGACGATCCACTATGTCGATGCGACGCTCGACGGCGGGAAGATCATCTCCCAGCGGGCGTTCGGGTACGACGGCGACGACATCGCCGAGCTAGAAGCCCGGATTCATGCGGTGGAATATCCGCTTTATATAGAAACGATTAATAAATTATTAAAGGAATAATAACGATATGCGTGCATTAATCAGTGTCAGCGACAAAACGGGTGTCGTTGATTTCGCCAAGGGTCTGCGTGCCCTGGGCTGGGAGGTGATCGCCACGGGCGGCACGATGAAACTGCTGGCCGACAGCGGGGTGGAAGTAATCAACATCAGCGACGTGACGGGCTTTCCCGAGATCTGCGACGGCCGAGTCAAGACCCTGCACCCCAACGTGCACGGCGGCCTGCTGGCGCGACGCGACGATCCCGAACACCTGAAAGCCCTGAAAGATAACAATATCGAATTTATCGACATGGTCTGTGTGAACCTCTACCCGTTCCGCCAGACCATTGCCAAACCCGATGTGAAGATGGAGGACGCCATCGAGAACATCGACATCGGCGGCCCTTCGATGCTGCGTTCGGCCGCCAAGAACTGGGCCGACGTCACGGTGGTCTGCGACCCTGCGGACTATGACTTGATTTTGAACGAGATCCGCACTGCCGGCAATACCGAAAAGACTACGCGCCTGAAACTTTCCGCCAAGGCATACACCCATACGGCCGAGTACGATGCGATGATCGCGGCCTATATGCGTGCACAGGCCGGGCTTAACGAGAAGCTGTTCCTCGAATTCGACCTCGTGCAGTCGCTGCGCTACGGGGAGAATCCCCACCAGTCGGCCAAGTTCTACCGCGAGCAGACGAAGGTTCCCTATTCGCTGGCTTTCGCCCGTCAGCTCAACGGCAAGGAGTTGTCGTACAACAATATCCAGGATGCCAATGCCGCGCTGTGCATCGTCCGCGAGTTCGATGAGCCGTTCTGCGTGGGGCTCAAACACATGAATCCCTGCGGTGCTGCCGTCGGCAAGGATGTCGTGGATGCCTGGACGAAGGCTTACGAGGCCGACAAGGTGTCGATCTTCGGGGGTATCGTCGCCACGAACCGCACCGTAACGCGCGAGGCGGCCGAGTTGATGAAACCGATCTTCCTCGAGATCATCATGGCGCCGAAATTCGACGAAGGGGCGCTCGAAGTGCTCTGCACGAAGAAAAACCTGCGGCTGCTGGAGGTCGATATGCAGCAGGGGGCCGTCGACCCCAAGCAATATGTCAGCGTCAACGGCGGCCTGCTGGTGCAGGATCTCGACGTGGCGACGAAAACCGTCACGGCCGATATGTGCGTGACGAAGGCAAAACCCGCCGCGGCACAGATGGACGACCTGAATTTCGGCTGGCATATCGTCAAGCACGTCAAGTCGAACGCCATCGTCGCCGTCAGGGACGGCCGTACGCTGGGCGTGGGCGCCGGGCAGATGAACCGCATCGGCTCGGCCGAGATCGCACTCCGGCAGGCGCATGCCGCCGGCGTTACCGAAAGGCTGGTGCTGGCTTCGGACGGCTTCTTCCCCTTCGACGACTGCGTGACGCTGGCTGCCGAATACGGCGTGACGGCCATCGTGCAGCCGGGTGGTTCGGTACGTGACGAGGACTCGATCCGGAAGGCCGACGAGAAGGGCATCGCCATGGTATTCACGGGCGAGCGCCATTTCAAACATTGATTTTCGATTATCGCGGCACCTTTCGTCTCGCCGTGCCCGCTTCGGGCGGGAAACAGGATGCTGTGCCCCGCCCGAACCGGACTTCGCCAAGGTGAAATCCGCTTCCGTGGCGATCGGAAATCGGACGGTATAAATAAAAACTTTTGCCGCTGCGACAAGCCTCTCCCGAGGGAGGGGCTTGGGGAGAGTGCCGGACTTGTGAGCGGCAGCAGGCCGTGCATACATCGTCCGGCGGCATAACGGCGGTGGAAACTGTTAATTCGTATTCGTATGAAAGTTTTGGTTATTGGCGGCGGTGGCCGTGAACATGCAATTGTGGATGCGCTGTCGCGCTCGCCCCAGGTGGAGAAGATATTTTGCGCCCCCGGCAATGCGGGTATTGCGGCGCAGGCCGAGTGCGTGGCTATCCGCGAGACGGAGGTGGAGCGGCTGCGCGATTTTGCGGCGCAGAACGGGATCGGCCTTACGGTCGTCGGCCCCGAGGTGGCGTTGGCGGCGGGTGTCGTCGATGCGTTCAAGGCCGCCGGGCTGCGGGCTTTCGGCCCTACGAAGGCTGCCGCGCGTATTGAGTCGAGCAAGGAGTTCGCCAAAGACCTGATGGCCAAATACGCCATTCCGACGGCCGGTTACCGGGCCTTCACCGATTATGCCGCGGCGATGGACTATGTCGCTTCGCGTCCGCTGCCTGCCGTGCTGAAATACGACGGGCTGGCCGCGGGCAAGGGCGTGGTGATCGCCGAGACGATGGAGGAGGCCGACGCCGCCCTGAAGGACATGTTGCTCGACGACAAATTCGGCGCGGGCAAGGTCGTCGTCGAGGATTTCCTCACGGGGCCTGAATTTTCGTTCATGTGCTTCGTCTCCGGGCATAAGGTATGGCCGATGGTGCTGGCGCAGGATCACAAGCGGGCATTTGACGGCGACAAGGGGCCCAATACGGGCGGTATGGGCGCATATTCGCCCCTGCCGTTCATCTCGGCCGAGGACGAACGCTATGCGCTCGAGAAGGTGTTGCAACCGACCGCCGACGCGATGGTCGCCGAGGGCTGCCCGTTCGAAGGCGTGCTTTACGGCGGCCTGATGAAGACCCCGCAGGGGATCAAGGTCATCGAATTCAACGCCCGTTTCGGCGACCCCGAAACCGAGGTCGTGCTGCCGCGCCTGAAAAGCGACATCGTGGATATCTTCTGCGCTGTGGCCGACGGCGGCGATACGCAGCTCGTATGGCACGATTTCGCCACGCTCGGCATCGTGCTCGCATCGAAAGGCTATCCCGGAGACTATGAAAAGGGCTGCGAGATCAAGGGGCTCGACCGGGTGGAAGGCGCCCTTTACCACATGGGGACGAAGACCGACGGCAGCCGCATCCTCACCTCGGGCGGCCGCGTGCTGTTCGTCGTGGGCAAAGGGGCCACGCTGGCCGAGGCACGCGCCAATGCGCTGCGGGATGTCGCACGCATCGGATGCGACAACCTCTTCCACCGCACCGACATCGGACATTGGGCATTTGAAAAATAGTTATATATAAGGTATGGTTATCAGCGGAAAAGAACTCTCAGCAAAACTCAAGGCCGAAATGGCCGCCGAAGTGGCTACTTTCGGCGCGAAATACGGACGCGTGCCGCATCTGGTCGTAATCCTCGTGGGCGAAGACCCGGGCAGCGTCTCCTATGTGACGGGCAAGGCCAAGGCCTCGGCCGAAGTCGGCATCCGCAATACGACGATCCGCAAGCCGGAGTCGGTCTGCGAGGCCGAGTTGCTCGGCATCATCGCCGACCTGAATGCCGACGAAGGCGTCGACGGAATCCTGGTGCAGCTGCCCCTGCCCAAGCATATCGACGAGGACAAGGTGATCGCCGCGATCGACAAGGGGAAGGATGTCGACGGCTTCCATCCCCTCAATGTGGCGGCTTTGTGGCAGAAACAGCCCTGTACGCTGCCCTGTACGCCGAAAGGTATCCTCAAGATGCTGCGGGCTGCGGGCGTGGAGATCGCCGGCAAGGAGGCCGTGGTGATCGGCCGCAGCAATATCGTCGGGCTTCCCGTCTCGAAATTGCTGTTGGATGCCAATGCCACCGTGACCATGGCGCACAGCCGTACGCGTAACCTGGGCGAGGTGACGCGCCGCGCCGACATCCTGGTCGTGGCGATCGGCCGCCCGAAGTTCGTAACGGCGGATATGGTGCGTGACGGTGCCGTGGTGATCGACGTGGGGGTCAACCGCGATCCCGAAACCGGCAAGCTGTGCGGTGACGTCGATTTCGCCGCCATCGAGCCCAAGGCGTCGGTCATCACCCCTGTTCCAGGCGGCGTGGGGCCGATGACGATCTGTTGCCTGATGGAGAATACGATCGAGTGCTTCCTGCGGCGTATCGCACGGAAATAGCCCCGAATCGCCTGCCCCGGACGTTGTCCGCCTCCGGCCCCCCCCCCCCGCAAAACCCGAAGTGAAAACTTCGGGTTTTTTAGTGCCTTGCCTTTTTCCGGCCTTCGCCGTTGGGGGAGGGCGGCGGTTTTTCTGCGGCCTGCTTCGAGCAATGCATGTCCGGCATTTTGCCGGGTTCGGGCTCCTCTGATGTCGATTTTCAGGATGCTTGTATACAGATACGCCCATGGGCTATATATGAAAGCTCGAATAGGTATACAAAAATGCTTTTTGTGTAGGCTTATTCGGTTCATATGGTGCAATGATGCGGTTTTTATTTAACTTTGAATATCATTAATGAACGAAATTGTGTGATGAAGTGTGAACAATTCGGTGTAATGTGAATAATTACGTTCTGTAAGAGAGGATAATTGGGGCTGTCGGTTGAATTCGTTTGAGCGGGTTGCAGGCCGTCCAAAAAATGTATAACAATTTAATAAACTATCTAAATGAAACTTTTTTACTATGCGGCAGCTGCTGCAGCCATGGCTTCGGCCGTTTTCTGTTCTTGCGATAAACAGGACGAAGTTACCCCCCCCCTCCAGCCTGAAATCGCGCCTGTACAGTTCGTAGGTGTGACGGCACTCGATGTCGTTACGCGTGCCGAGGTGAAACCGTATGCAGCCGATTTCAATGTTTTTATTCCCGGCGTTACTGCTGCAACGAAACTGGTGAAATTTAGTGCCGATGCATGGACTGTCGATGGCGATCCCATCTTGGTGGATCGCACGGGCGGTACGCTGGTGGCATGGGCGCCTTCGGCTTTGGCCGTGACTACTTCTGCCAGTGGTGCCGAATATACGCTGACGGCGCAAAAGGATGCGGCCGCACAGGATTTGATCTACCAGCCCCAGCCTGTCAATGCTGCCAATGCGGGAGCTGTTGCCGTCGAGATGAAGCACGCCTATTCCAAACTCTCTTTCCTGGCAACGGCCGGCAATGGATACACGGGTGCTGCCAACCTTACTCAGGTGCAGATTACCGGTGGAATCTATGCGACCGGCACGCTCGATATGGTAGCCGGCACGGTGGATCCGGCCGGCACGGCGACGGGGACGCTTACCCTGGCCGCCGGCGAAAAGGCGCTTGTCGTGCCTATGGCCGCTAAGCCTACCCTTGCCGTGACCTGCACGATCGACGGCGAAGAATTCACAACAAGCATTACGGCCGATACCATGCCGTCGCTGCTGGCTGGCGTGGAATACGAAATTACGTTGACGGTCATCGGCCAGGAGGCTGTCATCTCTTCGGTGAAGGAGGTTCCCTGGACTACGACCGAAGTGAACGGCGGAACCATATACTGACGACTTTAAGTGACGATATGCAAAACGGAAAGCCGCAGACTGTACGGTCTGCGGCTTTCTTGTCGCGGGAACGATAGCGCACTTCCCGCTGTGGCGGAATATGCGGGGCTGCTACTTGTTCGCGTAGTTGCAATGCAGTGCCTCGGGCAGCGGAGCCCCGGGGGCTCGCCGCCAGACCATGGCCCTGTCTTTCGAGGCGTCGCCCGTCCCGAAATCGAAGCCGTCTTGCGATGAGAATGTCACCGGGACGGTGCCTTCGAAGCCGTATTTTGCATAGAACCCGTGCAGCCACTCCTCGCTCGGGATCAGGAAGGCCGCCTCGTCGCCCTGCTCGCCAATGAGCCGCATCGCTTCGCGCATCAGCTTGCCGGCCAGTCCCCTGCGGCGGAATTCGGGCGCTGTCGCTACGCCGTAGATGTAGGTCGACCGTCCCAGCTCGCTCTCGAACGGCAGCATGTGGAGCATGGCCGCCGTACGCCCTTCGCATTCGGCCGTCAGCATCCGGCGGCGGCTGTAATAGCGCATCAGGAACGAGTCGACGAATTGTTCGTCGTCGCCGAATGCCGCCGTCCAAAGTTCCTTGCAGGCGATTTCGTCCGGGTGCAGGTGGATGGCCGCATATTTGTGCTGGATGACGGCGGGGTGGTAGGAGAGCTTCGACTGGCGCAACCCGTCGATCCCGAGGTCTTCCTCGCGGTTTATCATCGTGAAACGCGCGGGAAGGTGCTGTGCGAAGAGTTTGTTGATGATCGTGAAGGCGCCGTCGTAGTCGGTGTCCGCCTTCTCGACATGCGTGTCGAACGTATGGTCGTTGACCGCCGAACCGTATGTGAACGCGATCAGTTTGTCGCCTACGTAGATACAGCCGCCGATCATTTCCAGTTCTTCGAAATGTTCGAAAGCCCGCTGCATGGCCCGCTGTTCGGCGCACAGTTCCGAGGTGTGCCCTTCGTGGGCCCGGCGCCATTCGCGTTCGAGCTGCATGCACTCTCCGAACCGCTCGCGCGTGAGTTGCTCGTACCGGAAATCGGGGTATTCCGCCATGAAACGGTTGATATGGTTGCGTTTGGGCTGGTACCTGCGTCCCGTGAGGTTGCGCAGGTCGTCGGCGTTGTAAACGTAATCTTCTATCCCGCGGTCGGATTCGAACGCGAACAGCCCGGCGTGCATGTTGCGAACCATCTCGCGCCCCTCGTCCGTAAGCCCGATGATGCGCAGCCGCTGTCCGTGCGCATGGGCATCTTCGCGCAGGGCGGGGATGATCCGGGCGAAATCCCCTTCGCCGACGGGTTGCATGTACCCGATCTTCTCCCCGCCCCCGATCTGGAAGCGGATCACCAGAAAGCCGTCGATCGCGGCCCAGGCACTGTGGTACATCGCCTGCCAGCAATACATGTTGGCGAATGCGAGGTCGCAGTTGTAGATGCCCGAAGGCATGGTATAGCGCTCGATGGTCTGTTTATCCTCGAGGCGCACGGGTTTGAATTCAATCATGGACGATGTAACTCTTTTTTTCTGCGTGGGAATAGTATTGCTGGACAAGGGCGCGGAAATCCTGCAGGAGGGAGTCCCCTGCGCCCGACGCTTCCGGTTTGTCCTGCGCGTCGTCGAAGCGGATCGTGCCGTCGTTCGTCACGGCCTGGAACGCCCCGTCCCAACTCACCGACCACTGCTGTCGCTGCGGTTCGTTCAGCACGTCGCGGCCGAATGCGAAATAGGACTCCGTATTGCCCAGCAGCCCCAGGAGCGTGGGCATGATGTCGAGCTGCTGCACGACCTCTCCGACCTGGCCCCGCAAGGCGCCGTCGGGGGTATACATGAAGCCGATGATATGGTAGTTGCCCGGATAGCTGCGGGTTTCGGCGGCGAATTTTTCGGAGGACACATGGTCGGCTACGAATACGAATATCGTGCGGCGGAACCATTCTTCGCTTCCGAAGCGCTCGAAGAAGAGCCGGAAGGCATTGTCGACATAGGCTACGCCCTTGTGCAGTTTCGTGTAACCCGCCGGGAGTTTGTCCTCGTATTGTGCCGGGACGACGAACGGGTGGTGCGACGAGAGGGTGAACAGCGCGGCGAAGAAAGGCTCCGGTGTCCGGGAGAGCTCCTCGCCGGTGAATTGCAGGAACGGTTCGTCCCAAATGCCCCAGTAACCGTCGAAATCACCCTTGCCGTGCCTGTCTTCGTAGTCTTCGCGGCTGACGAGCCGTTCGACGCCTGCCGAGCGGGCGTATGCCCCGAATCCCATCGAGCCGTGTTCCGACCCGCAGAAGAATGCCGTCGAATACCCCCTCCCGCGGAGTATGGCCGGTAACTGCCGGCTTTCACCGAGCGATTGCGGCATCAGTACGAACGGCGTCCGGAACGAAGGGATGCTTCCCAGCACCGAGGGCATGGCCTGTATCGAGCGCGTGCCGTTGGCATACATGCGTTTGAAACAGAGGCCGCCGCGCATCAGCGAGTCGAGGAACGGCGTGAAGCCCTTGGTTTCCCGGCCGGCATAAACCTCCGGCATCAGATAGGCCGAATGCTCGGCCGACATGCTCTCCATGATGAAGACCATGACGTTGCGCCCTGCCAGGTTCACCGCCGCACTGTCTGCGGGCTGGTGCACGGGCGTGAAATGCTGCGGCAGCTCTTCGGGGGTGAAATATTTTTTGTAATTGATGCTTCCCGCGTTGCCGATCGTCCGCAGGATGCAGAACGGGTTGCTCAGGATGAGGTTCGCCTTGCCGCTGTCGTCGGTGTAGAGGGTGGCGTTCGAAAGGGTGATCGGCCGTGTCATGCGGGTCATGCCGCCGCGCATGCCTGCGATCGAGAGCCCTGCTCCCACCGCGAAGACCACCGTGCTTCCGGCATAGTAGGCCCAGCCGCGGCTCAGCAGGCTCTCCTCGCGCACCTTGCGGCCGTAACCCCATGCCAGCAGCGCCACGAGGGCTGCGGCGACGAGTACCAGGTACCAGTTTTCGGTCATGAACTTACCGACGAGCTGTACCGAATTGCTGTTGTCGGCGAAGAATACCTCGTCGGCCGTGAAGCGTTTCTGCGTGTAACGGAAGTATACGCAGTCGGACATGTTGACCGCCACCACCAGCACGGCATTTACCACGACGTAGTACCAGTACATCAGTTTGCGGTACCAGCCGCGTTCGCGCACATGCAGGGGCAGCAACGCCAGCAGGATGAATACCCCGTTGGCGTAGACGACCGATACCGTGTCGAATTTGAGTGAGCCGGCGAGCAGCTGCCACAACTCACCCCGGCCGATCGTCCCCAGCAACTGCGCGTTGTAGAGATAAAAGACCACGCGGCAGAGCATCAGTACCGCATAGAGCAGTACGATGCGCCGCAGTAACAGGGCCAGCGGGGTATGGAGCAGGCGTTTCATGAATTAACCGTTGTCCGTATGATTCGGTGACGACAGGGCGTCTGGGTTATTCGCAGGCCTTGAGCGACATGTCGAGCGACTTGATCTGGTGCGTCAGGGCACCGACCGAGATGAAGTCGACGCCGCATTCGGCGTAGTCGCGCATCGTCGAGAGCGTGATGCCGCCGCTCGATTCGGTCTCGCAGCGGCCTGCGACCTTCTTCACGGCCTCGCGGGTCATCGCAGGCGTGAAATTGTCGAACATGATGCGGTCGACACCGCCTGCGGCGAATACTTCGTCGATGTCCTCCAGCGAGCGCACTTCGCACTCGATGGGAATATCCTTCCCCTTGGCCCGGAGGTATTCGCGGGCGCCGTGGATGGCTTTGCGGATGCCGCCCGCAAAGTCGATGTGGTTGTCTTTCAGCAGGATCATGTCGAAAAGCCCCATGCGGTGGTTCTCGCCGCCGCCGATCTTCACGGCCATCTTGTCCAGCACGCGCATGCCGGGTGTGGTCTTGCGCGTGTCGAGCACCCTGGTGTGCAGCCCTGCGAGGCGGTCGACGTAAACGGCGGTCTGCGTAGCCACGCCGCTCATGCGCTGCATGATGTTGAGGATGATGCGTTCGGCCTGCAGCAGCGAGCGCAGGCGTCCCGAAACGTAGAACGCCACGTCGCCGGGCTTTACGCGGTCGCCGTCGCGGAGTACCTGCTCGAATTCCATGTCGGGGTTGAGGCGATGGAAAACGACCTGCGCGATCTCAATGCCGGCGATGATTCCCTCCTGCTTGCACAGCAGGCGCATGCGGCCGTGTTCGTCGGAGGGGATGCACGAGAGCGACGTGTGGTCGCCGTCGCCGATGTCCTCTTTGATGCAAAGCTCGATAAGAGCGTCTACGAATGGTTTGTATTCTGCCTTCATATCGTTACGGTTTTCGATGCAAAGTTACAAAAGAATCGTTCCCTTGTACACGGCTTTGTGGTCGAGCGTCTCGTCGCCCACGGGAATCTGCGCGTTGCGGCAGGTGAAGATCACCTCCAGGCCGCCGTTGGCGAGCCTGCCGGTGAACATCGGGATCTCGAACGCATTGTACGGTTTGCCGCCGATGTAAGGGACGATCGGATCGGCCGTGCTCGTCAGTTCGTAGATGCCGTCGCCGTCCGAGTCCTCGTATTTTAGCTCGGGGATGACGATCGTCAGCGACATCGGCATGGATTGCGCGAAACGGACTTCGTGCATTGTGAGCTTGAACAGGCCGCTGTTGTCTTCCGTAAGCTCGAAGCTTATGTTGGATGCCACGAACGGCGTTGCCTCGGGATGCCGGTTGCTCGTTACCGTCAGCGTACCCCCGAAAGTGGCCTTTTGCCGATTGTCGTTGTCGTCTTCGGTGTTGCATGCCGCACAGGCCGCGAGGGCGAGCAGGATAAGGAGTTTTTTCATTGTGCTATTGTCGTTATAAGTTAATATTCAGTGTTATGCCGAATGTCCTGGGGCGTCCGCGCTGTACGAATTCGTTGCCGATGGACTTGAAATAAAATACGTTGTAACCCGCGTCCGCGAGGTTGCGCCCCCATATGTCGACCGAATAGTGTTTCTGTTCGAAACGCAGGGAGGCTTCGGTCAGCGCGTAAAAGGGCTGCGAGAGCGAATTCTCCTCGTTCCACCAGATGCGCCCCGCGCAACGGACACCGGCCTGCAGGACGATGTTCCCGAGCCACGGCACGCCCGTGGGGATCGTCCACGCCCCGGTTGCGGCCAGCGTATGCTGCGGCGCGTAGGGCAGGTAGTTGCCCTTGTAATCGGTTTTCCCGTCGTTATAACGGACAAACCTGGCATTTGTGTATCCGTAGGCCGCATTGATGTCGAGGTTCTGCCACGGCGATACCTGCAGCGACAACTCGCCGCCGAAGCTGCGCGTGCGTCCGGCATTGGTCATCATGCGCCCGGTGGTCGTCCCTTCGGGGAAGATTGTGAGCTGCTGATCGCGGCAGTCGATGTAGAAGAGCGCGAAATCGCCCCGCACGGCGCCTTCCATGCACGAAAAGTGCCCGCCCAATTCGTAGTTCCAGCTGTATTCGGGCTCGTAGCTCACGACTTTATCCACGTCGTAGACCGTTCCGAACCCCATTTCGTTCATCATCTTCTGCTGAAGCACGTCGGAGAACATCTGCGTGTTGAACCCGCCGGCCTTGTACCCCTTGGCGATGGAAATATAGAGGTTGTGTATTTCGTCGAAGGCATAGAGCACCGAGAGTTTCGGCAGCGCCTCGGTGAAATTCCGCTTGAGCGTATTGCGGATGTCGATCGACAGCGGATAGTGCCCCGTTGTGCCGTTCGCGCGGTCGGTCGCCGTGTAACCGGTCTGCGTGAAATTGCGGTAGCGCAGGCGGGTGTGTTCGTAGTCGAAGCGCAGTCCTGCCGTGAAACGCCAGCGCCCGGCCGTGTAGTTCGATTCGTGGTAGAGCGCCCCGCCTGCGGAAGGGTTGCGGAAGCGGCTGCCCAGCAGCAGCTCGTCGTTATCCCACGCGTCGTAGGTGTATTGCGGGTCGTGTTCGTTGGCGTTCTTAAGGATGAGTTCCTCGATGCCGGTCTTCTTGAAATGCACCGGGGCGTCCATCACCCCGTGGCGGTAGAACCCGAATGCGCCCAGCAGCCAGCGGTAAGCCCCTTTCTCGTGCGAACGGAATACGATGTCCTCGGTCAGGCTGTGTTCCGTGCGCCCCTGTTTGAGCGTGAAATACGAAAGGGGCAGGAAGTCCTGGTCGAGTATCATCTCGTCGTCGGAATACTGGTAGCTGGTGATCGACGCGACGGAGAAATTGCCGGCGTCGTAGCGTACCGTGAGCCCGTCGCTGACGGTCGTGCGGCGGTAGGAGCACGGGTCGTTGTAACGTATCTCGCCCGGGCGGATGACGGTCTGTCCGTCGTGCACGATCTCCTCGCCGACGTAGGCGTAGGGATACCCGCCCTGTTCGAGCACCGAGAAGGAGAGCGTATTGTCGATCCGCAGCCCCGTGCGGTTGCGCCACTGCGCCTTCCAGCGTCCGCCGCCCATCCGCTCCCAGTCGCATTTCTCGCCCGTTGCGAGGTTCTCGAAGAATCCGCCCGTATGCGTGTAATAGCCCGTCACGGCCATGCCCAGGTCGGGGTTTATCCTGTAATAGGACGAAGCCCTGAACCGGTAGCTGTCGCCGCTGCCGTATTCGGCGCTCAGGCGGACACCCTCGTACGCGAGCGGCGAGAGCGTGTATACGTTGATGACGCCGCCCATCGTGTTGCGCCCGTAGAGCGTCGACTGCGGGCCCCGCAGCACTTCGATGCGCTCTGCGTCGGCCAGCTCCATGTCGTAATTGTCCTTGTTCAGCACCGGAACGTTGTCGATGTTGAGCCCCATGACCGGCTGGTCGATCCGTGCCCCGAGCCCGCGGACGTAGATCGACGAGGTCATGCGCGATCCGTAGTCGGGGACGTAGAAGTTGGGGACGTTCTGCGAGAGGTTTTTCAGGGCGTCGACATGCCCCCGTTCGATGGCGCGGCTGCCGACGATGGCTGCTGCCACGGGCTGCGAGCGCAGCACCATGCCCTGCTTGATGGCCGTTACCTGCACCTTGTCCACCACGATCACCGTGTCGACAGCCGTGGGGTCGGCCTCGCCTGCGTTCGCAAACTCCCCGGTTGCCGTGCCCCCTTCCGTTTCCGTCTGTCCGCCGTTCCCGTCCGGCCTTGCGGCCGCAGTGATTTCTCCGGTCTGCATCCGTTCTCCGGCGGCCGCATGTCCCGCCGCGGTTCCCGCTGCCGGGAGTGGCGCAGACGAATGCCTTCCCGCAGCAGCCGACAGGAGCGGCAGCAGCAGGAGTGCTATGAACAGTTGTTTGCGGTGCACGATAAGACGTTTAATTCAGCTGCAAAGTAACGGAATTATTTCGGAAGCTGCAATCCTAATTTGTGAGGAGGCGTTCAGAGCTCGTCGACCGCGACATATCCGGCCGTCATGGCGTAGATCGCCAGCCCGGCCACCGAGCGAATGCCCAGCTTTTCCATGATGTTGCGGCGGTGGGAGATGACCGTCGTCAGCCCGATTTGCAGGCGGTCTGCGATCTCCTTGTTCATATAGCCCCGGGCGACGAGGGCCAGTACCTCGGTCTCGCGTCCCGTGAGCTGTACGCCGGCGGGGTAAGCGGCGCCCCCGATGTCGTGTTCGTGGTGGTGCGCCCCGCGGTGCATACGCAGGATATCGCGTACGACGGTCTCTTCGCTGGTGCAGACGTCGATTCTGTGCATGTCCGCATAGGCCGGCTGCGGCTGCCCGTTGCAAAGCAGGATCGTCTTGTGGCGCAGCGGGCGGAAATACGAACTGTGCGTGACGAACAGCTGTGCCGCGACGAAGAAGTGGAAGAACCGTTCCGGGGCTGCTTCCGCGAATGCTTCGAAATCGCCGAAAAGCTCCACGTCGGCCATCGGGATGATCTTTTCCAGGATGGCTTTCAGCCCGACGCCCATCAGGACGTTGGGGGCTACGACGGCTATGGCGGGGCGCTGCTGCATCGGTTTATTCGTGGTGGTAGGGTTCGTTGTTGAGGATGGTGAAGGCCCGGTATATCTGTTCGGCGAAGATCGCCCGCACGATCTGGTGCGAGAAGGTCATGCGCGAGAGCGACAGTTTCGCATCGGCGCGCCTGTAAACCTCGTCCGAGAACCCGTAGGGGCCGCCGATCACCAGTACCAGGCGTTTCACGCCGCTGTTCATCCGTTTCTGAAGCCAGTAGGCGAATTCCACCGAGCGCATCTCCTCGCCCCGCTCGTCGAGCAGTACGACGTAGTCGCCGTCCGTTGTCTGGCGCAGGATGGCCTCGCCTTCGGCCGTACGCTGTTGTTTTACCGTGAGGTTCCTGGTGTTTCGGACGTCGGGCAGGGCCGTGACCGCGAACCTGCAGTAGAAATTCACACGCCGGGCGTACATCTCGACCAGCGCTGCGACCTCCTTCGAATCGGTTTTACCTATGACGATCAGTTCGACGGTCATTGCCTACAAATCCGAATTCCACTCGCCGTCGGCATCCGCGCAGATCACCGGGCGCGACTTCTCCACCGACTTGAGCCACTCATAGGCTTTGTACATGTTGTATCCGTTGCCCGATTCGCCGCCCAGCGCGAATGCGATGACGCACGAATGGTTGCGCGAACGGTAGTACATCGCCTTCACGCGTTCGAGGTATTCGTCCGCCAGCGACGGGTCGTTCGACGGTGTGCCGCCGACCTTCCGGTCGTCACGCTTTTCGGGTGCGTTGATGTTGGCGCAGTCGATGACATAGAGCCCCAGCTCGTCGCACAGGTCATAGAACCACCCCGGCTGCGGATAGTCGGGGCATATCGTGTTGTTGCCCTTGGCCTTGAGCGTTTTCAGCTCCGCGAGGGTCGTCTTGCGGTCGGCAGCGGCGTTGTACCCGGTCTTGACCAGTTTCAGCTCCTTGTCGAAGCGCGTGAGGCGCCCGTCGACGAGCTCCGTCTTGCCGAAGCCGATCTTCAGCGGCATGTATTCGCGGTAAGCCCCGTCGCGGCGCGTGAAGAGCATCACCTTGTAGAGCGGCGGGTTCTTGGCGCCCGGCTCCCACTTGTTGGCGTTGGTGCCGTAGATGAAGGGCGTGAAGCGCACGGTGTCGGTCGAACGTCCGGGGATCGTGACCTCCTGCATGTTGAACTCGAGCAGCTTGCCCTGCGGCGAGTAGATGTCGTAGCCTACGGTCACGGGTTCGTCGTAGTTGAAACCGTTCTGCGCGACGATCGCCAGCTCCAGCACGCCGAATCTGCGTGTCGAGTCGGGCACGAGCGCGATCTCGAAATCGCGGATCGAACGTTTGGTCTGCGTGTAAAGGTAACAGTTCTCGAAAGCCTTGCGCGAGGCGGGGACGGCGTTGATCCGGTCGGCGGCACTGCGGCGCAGCGTCAGCGCGATGGCGTTCTTGCCTTCGCGGATGTAGGGCGTCAGTGCGAATTCGGCGGGCGTCGAAGGGTCTTCGACTTCGGCCACCTTGCTGTCGTTGACCGTGAGGGTGTAGGCCGTGCCTATGTTTTCCAGATGCAGGTAGACGACCCCGTCCGTCCACACGTAGGGTATTTCGACCACCTGCCCGACGGCAACCGCGTCGCCCGATGCGGCGAACGGTTCGGGCGTGTAGGCCATATATGCGTCGGCGCCCGCTAAGTTGCGGGCATCGGCGTCATGGCGCTTGTCGTAGGGAATGACCTCCGTGCGGTAAATGCGGCCCCCTTCGACGGGGCGGAGCGCTACCGGGGTTTCGGGCTCGGGGATCAGCAGGTCGTATGCCTCCTGCGCCCGGGTGCCTGCGGCGCAGAGGATGGCCGTCGTCAGCAGTATCGTACGTTTCATGCGTGTGTTCTTAATATAGGTTAGGCAAAGGTACTTTTTTTTTGCCAAATCGCAAATAATGGATATCTTTGTAAGTTCGAAAAAGAGCCGTTAAAGGCATAGATAAAATTGATCATATGAAAACGCAGAGAATCGTAGAAATTCTGAAGTCGGGCATCGTGGACACCGACATTGTCGTCAAGGGATGGGTGCGCACCAAGCGCGGGAACAAGAATGTGGCGTTCATCGCCCTGAACGACGGATCGTGCGTTGCGAACATACAAGTGGTCGTCGATCTTTCGAAATTCGGCGAAGAAGCGCTCAAACCCATCACTACGGGTGCCTGCATCCGCGTCGACGGACGGCTCGTGGAGTCGCTCGGGTCGGGGCAGCGGGTCGAGGTGCAGGCCGCGAAGATCGAGGTGTACGGCACGGCCGACCCCGAAACCTATCCCCTCCAGAAGAAGGGGCACTCGCTGGAGTTCCTGCGCGAAATCGCCTACCTGCGTCCGCGAACCAATACCTTCGGTGCCGTGTTGCGCATCCGCCACGCCATGGCGTATGCCATCCACGAGTATTTCAACAAACAGGGCTTCTATTATTTCCATACGCCGCTCATCACGGCTTCGGACTGCGAGGGCGCGGGCGCCATGTTCCAGGTGACGACCCTCGACCTGAACGATGTCCCCAAGACCGATGAGGGCAAGGTCGACTATGCGCAGGATTTCTTCGGCAAGTCGTGCAACCTGACCGTCTCGGGCCAGCTCGAAGGCGAACTGGGGGCCCTGTCGCTGGGACGTATCTATACGTTCGGCCCCACGTTCCGCGCCGAGAACTCGAACACCCCGCGCCATGCGTCGGAGTTCTGGATGATCGAGCCCGAGGCTGCCTTCTACGAACTGGAAGACAACATGGAACTGGCCGAGGATTTCCTCAAGTACCTGATCCGGTATGCGCTGGATAACTGTGCCGAAGACCTCGAGTTCATGAACAAGATGTGGGACAAGGGTTTGCTGGAACGTCTGAACTTCGTGCTGCACAACGATTTCAAGCGCCTCGACTACACCGAGGGCGTCGAGATACTGAAGGCTTCGGGCCGCAAGTTCGAATTCCCCTGCGACTGGGGGTGCGACCTGCAGTCCGAGCACGAGCGTTACCTCGTGGAGGAGCATTTCAAGCGCCCGGTCATCCTGATCAACTACCCCAAGGATATCAAGGCCTTCTACATGAAGCAGAACGACGACGGCAAGACGGTACGCGCTATGGACGTATTATTCCCCGGAATCGGCGAAATCATCGGCGGTTCGGAGCGCGAGGCCGATTATGGCAAGCTTCATGCAAGGGTGCGGGAGCTCGGTATGAACGAAAAGGAACTCTGGTGGTATTTGGATACCCGCCGCTGGGGTTCGGCCCCGCACTCCGGCTTCGGCCTGGGCTTCGACCGGTTGCTGCTTTTCGTGACGGGCATGACCAATATCCGTGACGTGCAGCCTTTCCCGCGCACGCCGAAGAACGCCGAGTTTTAAAACCACCTGGGAAGGCTGTTTCGTACCGGCTGCATAACCCGAACTCGAGCATTTTCCTGTCCGGGCTGTGCGGCGCAAGTCCCGAAATCCCGCTTTTCCATACGATTTTCCGGCTGCGGCCGTTTGTGTTGTATACTAACCCCCAAGAAGAAACCAAATTCGGAATCTCTAATTCTTAATTTGGAAAAAGTATGGCTATTAATCAGAAACAGGTACTGTCGCTTCAGCAGAAGCTCTCGCCCCAGCAGATTCAGATGATCAAGTTGCTGGAGCTGCCCACCGTGCAGCTCGAACAGCGTATCAAACAGGAGATCGAAGACAATATCGTGCTGGAGGAAGAGGATCGTGCTGCCGAGGACGAGGAACAGCCCCAGCAGATTTCGGTCGACGAGTATTTGCGTGAAGACGACACCCCTTCCTATAAAAGCCGTATCAATAACTACTCGAAGGACGACAAGCAGCGCCCGGTCTTCCTGACCGAGGGACGGTCGTTGCAGGAGTACCTGATCGAGCAGCTGGGGTTCCGCAACCTTTCCGAGCGCGAGATGAAACTGGCCGTATATCTGGTCGGGAGCATCGACGAGGACGGTTACCTGCGCCGCGACCTGGAGTCCGTGGCCGACGACATCGCCTTCACGGTCGGGATCGAGACCTCGGCCGAGGAGCTGGAGAAACTGCTCGGCATCATCCATGAACTGGAACCCGCCGGCATAGGCGCCCGCAATCTCCAGGAGTGCCTGTTGCTGCAAATGGCGCAGATCCCTGTCAATTCGCGGCCCCGCCGGCTGGCGCGCAAGATACTGACTGCCTATTTCGACGAGTTCGTCAAGAAGCATTACGAAAAACTGATGTCGCGCCTGCAGGTTTCCGAGGACGATTTCCGCGAGGCCATCGCCGAGATCAGGCACCTGTCGCCCAAGCCCGGCAACCTCTATGCCGAGGGCGGAACCGACACGACGCCCTACATCATCCCCGACTTCATCCTCGACTATCAGGACGGGCATTTCCAGCTGTCGCTCAATTCGTATAACGTCCCCGAGGTGCGCGTCAACCGCCGCTATATGGACATGATCCGCGAAATGGTCGGTGCCGACGGCCTTGTCCGCGAGAAGGACAAGGAGGCGATCCAGTTCGTGAAGAACAAGATCGACTCGGCCAAATGGTTCATATCGGCCATCAAACAGCGCCACGATACGCTTATGCGTACGATGCAGACCATTCTGGACTACCAGCAGGAATATTTCAAGGACGGCGACAAGTCGAAACTGCGGCCGATGATCCTCAAGGACATCGCCGACCGCACGGGGCTGGATGTGTCGACCATCTCGCGCGTGGTGAACAGCAAGTACGTGCAGACGCAGTTCGGCATCATACTTCTGAAGTCGCTCTTCTCGGAGGCGATGCAGACCGACAGCGGCGAGGAGGTGTCGAGTTACGAGATCAAGAATATCCTGCAGGAGTGTATCGACGACGAGGACAAGCGCCATCCGCTGACGGACGAGACGCTGATGGACATCCTCAACGGCAAGGGTTACCGCATCGCCCGGCGCACGGTGGCCAAATACCGCGAGATGCTGGGCATTCCCGTCGCCCGGCTCCGCAAACAGATATAGCGAAGTTTTGACCCGGCGGCTTCGCGTACGCCCTTTTACCGGACGGCCGTGCTGCCGGAAATATGCCTTCCCGCCGGATGGACAATTGCCGGACAGCTGCGGGGCGGGAGGCCGTGATAAATTTGAATGATGTATAAGAAACTTTCGAACGGAATATCGTGGGTGCTGCACCCGTTCCTGCTGCCCCTCTACCTGATCGTCGTGTTGCTGACGCTCACCGTTTTCGCGCATTATCCCGCCAATGTGAAGTTCTACCTGCTGTGGGTCGTCGTGCTCTATGCGATGATTATCCCCCTGCTGGCGTTGGGCGTGCTGCGCTCATTGGGACGCATTTCCGACTTTAAGGTGGACAACCGGCGCGAGCGGCTGCTGCCGCTGCTGGTCGGGGCCGTCTGCTACGTGCTTTGCGCCATCACCATCGCCAAGATCCCGTCGGCGATCTTCCTGCGCAAGTTCATGATCGCTGCGGCGTGCTGCGAAGTGCTCTGCTTCGTCGTGTCGTTCTACTGGAAGATCAGCCTGCACCTTACGGCCATGGGCGCTGCCGTGGCGCTGCTGGTGGTGATGAACGTTGCGGGCGTAGGCAACATGATGGTGCCGCTGATGGTCGCCATTCTCTGTGCGGGTGCACTGGCCTCCGCACGCCTTTACCTGGGCTGCCATAACGGACAGCAGGTGCTTGCGGGTTTCTGCGGCGGCTTTGCCGTCGCGACGCTGGCTGTGCTGTTCCTGTAATCCGTTTTCGGGCCGGATATGCTTCCGGTGCGGGTCTCCGCACGAATCCCTCCTCGGCACGATACCCTTCGCACACGGATAATAAAAAATCCCGGGCTTCTGGCAAGGAAGCCCGGGATTTCCCATACTTAATACTTGGCTGCCGGTTATACGCAACCCTGCGCCAGCATGGCGTTGGCGACCTTCATGAAGCCTCCGATGTTGGCTCCGACTACGTAGTTGATGTAGCCGTCGGGCTGGGTGCCGTACTGCACGCATACCGAGTGGATGTTCACCATGATCGAGCGGAGTTTTGCGTCGACCTCTTCGGGCGACCAGGTGATACGCATCGAGTTCTGCGTCATTTCGAGCCCCGAGGTCGCAACGCCGCCGGCATTGGCAGCCTTGCCCGGGGCGAAGAGCAACTTGTGCTGCTGGAAGATGCGGATGGCATCGGGGGTCGAGGGCATGTTCGCCCCTTCGGCTACGCAGATGCAGCCGTTGTCCACGAGCGCCTGCGCCTGGTCTCCGTTCAGCTCGTTCTGCGTGGCGCACGGCATGGCGATGTCGCACTTCACGCCCCACGGGCGCTCGCCGGGGTAGTACTTGGCCGACGGATAGCGGTCGGCGTACTCCTTGATACGTCCGCGGAAGATATTTTTCAATTCCATTACATATTCCAGTTTTGCCTTGTCGATGCCTTCGGGGTCGTGGATGTAACCCGACGAATCGGAGAGCGTCACGACCTTCGCACCGAGTTGCGTCGCCTTCTGGCAGGCATACTGTGCCACGTTGCCCGATCCCGAGATGCAGACGGTCTTGCCTTTGAACGACTCCTTGCGCGTGGCGAGCATCTCCTGTGCGAAGTAGCAGGTGCCGTAGCCCGTCGCTTCGGGGCGCAGCGGGCTGCCGCCCCAGTCGCGTCCCTTGCCGGTGAGCGTTCCCGTGAATTCGTCGCGCAGGCGCTTGTACTGCCCGAACATGAAGCCTATCTCACGGCCGCCGACGCCGATGTCGCCTGCCGGGACGTCGGTGTCCTGTCCGATGTGGCGCTGCAATTCGGTCATGAACGACTGGCAGAATTTCATCACCTCGTTGTCCGAGCGCCCCTTGGGGTTGAAATCCGAACCGCCCTTGCCGCCGCCCATCGGCAGCGTCGTGAGGCTGTTCTTGAAGGTCTGTTCGAAGGCGAGGAACTTCAGGATCGACAGGTTGACCGAAGGGTGGAAGCGGATGCCGCCCTTGTAGGGGCCGATGGCGCTGTTCATCTGCACGCGGTAGCCGCGGTTGATCTCGATCTCGCCTTTGTCGTTGAGCCAGGGCACACGGAAAATGATGACGCGCTCGGGTTCCGCAATGCGTTCCAGAACTTTCATTTTCTGCAATACGGGGCTCGCCACGATGTGGGGAGCCAGCGATTCGGCGACCTCGCGGACGGCCTGGTGGAATTCCGGCTCATTGGGATTGCGGAGGGTTAGTTGCGCCATGAAATCTTCGACGTACTGATGTGCTTGCTCGTTCATAGTCAATCTGTGTTTAAGGGTTTATGGAATCTGTTCGGTGGTAAAATTAATGTATCTGTTCGAGTTTTGCAAGTTCTTTAAGAAATTGCTAAAATATTTTACTTATGCCGTTTGCGACTTCTGCACCCCATCTGCTTACTGTCCGGGGGAGTGCGGGGAGCGATCGGTAAATATCCGTAATAAAAAATGACAGATCCGCCATGAATCTGTCATTTAAAAAAAAATATGATTTTTTTTCAACTATTTCGTGTTTTCTGCCGTCCCCTTGCTGAATTCGAATCCGATGTATACGTTCTTGTATTGTTCGAGCAGGGCGACGACGGTCTCCATCGACGAGATTTTGCTGCCGTAGGATTTGATGATCTCGATGAGCTTGCCCACCGGGAAGACCAGTACCATCTTCGTCCCGCTGAGGTAGACGTGCCCCGGAACCTCGCCCAGGTCGAGCTTTTCCTTGCCGAGCTTCTCCTTGGCGAATTTCATCGCGGCTACATGGGTCGAGGGGTCGAACGTATAGGTGCCCGACAATTTGTAATTGCCCATTTGGGTACTGAATGCGCCGTCTTTGCCGAATGTGACCGAACCTGCGCCGGGCTTGATGCCCACCATTTGGTAGACCTTGTCGAGCTGGCTCTTGACGGTACCTTCGAGCGCCGATCCTCCGAGCTGGCTCAGCAGGTCGTTGCCTTCGAATTTCACGCCCGGAGCGGAGTAGTTCCACGTCCCGACCAGCGCATATTGGGTCAGTTTGCCGCCTGTCGCCTTGTCTGCGGCCTCCGTCGCGGCCTTTTTCAGTGCTTCCTGCCAGTCCTGTGCCGATGCGGCGCCGCCTGCGAGCAGCAGTGCCGCGGCGACGGACAAAAGGGTTTTCTTCATTTGGATTTTATTGGTATTTACGGTTTACAGTGTTTCGAGTTCCTTGAGCCATACGGCTGCCGAGGCGTCCGAAGGCATACGCCAGTCGCCCCGGGGCGACAGGGCCACCGAACCGACCTTCGGGCCGTCGGGCATTGCCGAGCGCTTGAACTGCTGCGAGAAGAAGCGGCGGAAGAATACCTCCAGCCATTTCCGGATCGCAGCATGGTCATAACTTCCGCGGAATGCCTGTTCGGCCAGGAACAGGATCTTCGCCGGACGATAACCTCCGCGGATGAAATTGTAGAGGAAGAAATCGTGCAGCTCGTAAGGGCCTACCAGGTCTTCGGTCTTCTGGCTGATCCTGCCGTCCTTGTCCGCCGGCAGCAATTCCGGGCTGACCGGCGTGTCGATGATGTCGAGCAGCGTGGCGCGGGCCGCCGCATCCGACTCGGTGTCGGCCACCCATTTTACCAGATGGCGCACCAGCGTCTTGGGCACCGAGGCGTTCACGCCGTACATCGACATCTGGTCGCCGTTGTAAGTCGCCCATCCCAGGGCCAGCTCGCTCAGGTCGCCCGTGCCGACCACCAGTCCGCCCTCCATGTTGGCGACATCCATCAGTATCTGCGTGCGTTCGCGTGCCTGGCTGTTCTCGTAGGCCGCCGAGCGGTCTTCGGGGTCGAGCCCTATGTCCCTGAAATGTTGCAGGCAGGCGTCGCGGATCGGGATTTCGCGCACGGTGACGCCCAGGCTGCGCATCAACTCCAGCGCATTGTTGTAGGTGCGATCCGTGGTGCCGAATCCGGGCATCGTGATGCCGATGATCCCCGTGCGGTCGAGTTGCAGCTTGTCGAACGTGCGTACCGCCACGAGCAGAGCCAGCGTCGAGTCGAGCCCGCCCGAGATGCCGACCACGGCCTTCTCGCAGCGCGTGTGTACCAGCCGCTTGGCCAGCCCGTGCGACTGTATCTGGAAGATCTCCTCGCAGCGCTGGCTGCGGTGCGCTTCGTCCTGCGGCACGAACGGCATCGGGTCGATGTCGCGGTCGAGCGCCGCCGCGCGCAGCCCTTCGGGGATTTCCATTTCGATCACGGTGTTCTCCGCCGCGCCTTCATTCACGCGGAACGAGGTGTTCCTGAGGCGTTCGAATTCCAGCCGCTCGATGTCGAGGTCGGCCACCACCAACTGCTCTTCGAGCACGAAACGCTCCGCTTCGCGCAGGATCTTTCCGTTTTCGGCGATGATGCCGTTCCCGGCGAATACCAGGTCGGTCGATGATTCGCCGAAGCCGGCCGAGCAGTAGACATAACCCCCTATCGTGCGTGCTGACTGTTGCGCTACGAGCTGCCGCAGGTAGGCGTGCTTGCCGACGGCCTCGGGCGATGCCGAGAGGTTGAAGATCACCTTCGCGCCGCTGAGTGCCATGTGCGACGAGGGCGGCACTGCCGTCCAGAGGTCTTCGCACAGCTCCACGCCGAACTCCGTGCCGTTGACCTCGAACGTGAGGCCTGCGCCGAAATCCGCAGCCTGCCCCGCGACGGGGATCGTCTCTTCGGAGATGCCTGCGCCCGATGCGAACCAGCGGTTCTCGTAGAATTCCGTATAGTCGGGGATATAGGTTTTGGGGACGACGCCCAGTATGCGCCCCTGCGTGAAGACCACGGCGCAGTTGTAGAGCGTCTGAGCGTGGCGCAGCGGGGCCCCCGCGATCATCGTCAGCGGCAACTTGCGCGTGTCGCGTACCAGCCTTGCTAACGCCTCGTCGGCCGCATCGAGCAGTGCGGGTTGCAGCAGCAGGTCGCCGCAGGTGTAGGCCGTCAGGGCCAACTCGGGGAACGCGACGATCTCCACGCCCCGCTGTGCCGCTTCGTCGGCCATAGCGGCCATGCGCTCCGCATTGAAATCGCAGTCGCCGACCCGTACGTGCGGCACGGCTGCCGCCACTTTCAGAAAACCGAAGCTATCCATATATACGTTATGTTATTCCGCCCACAACTGCGCCAGGTTCAGGATCACCTGCTCTGTCTTGTGCATCGTGGTGAGCGAGCAATATTCGAATTTGCCGTGGAAGTTCATGCCTCCCGTGAAGAGGTTGGGGCAGGGCAGCCCCATGAACGACAGGCGTGCGCCGTCCGTACCGCCGCGTATGGGGCGTACGATCGGGTTCACGCCGGCCATTTCCATGGCTTTGAGCGCCTTGTCGATCACCTGCGGGTGCGGTTCGACCATCTTGCGCATGTTGAAATACTGGTCTTTGAGCGTCAGGGTCAGCACCCCGTCGCCGTATTTCTTCTTCAAAAGGTCGACGCAGGCCCACATGAATACCTTTTTCTGCTCGAATTTCTCCGCATCGTGGTCGCGGATGATATAGCTGACCGAGGCTTTCTCGACCGTGCCGTTCAGCCCTACGCAGTGGTAGAACCCTTCGTATCCTTCGGTGTACTGCGGACGTTCGGCGGCCGGCAGCAGCCCTTGCAGTTCGCACGCCACGTCGAGCGCATTGACCATCTTGTTCTTGGCGTATCCCGGGTGGACGTTGCGTCCCTGAATGTCGATTTTGGCGCTTGCGGCGTTGAAGTTCTCGTATTCCAGCTCACCCTCCATGCCGCCGTCGACCGTGTAGGCGAAGTCGGCGCCGAAGGCCCTGACGTCGAAGAAATCGACCCCGCGGCCCACCTCCTCGTCGGGCGTGAAGCCGATACGTATCTTGCCGTGTTTGATCTCGGGGTGTGCGAGCAGGTACTCGGCGGCGGTCATGATTTCCGCCACGCCCGCCTTGTCGTCGGCACCCAGCAGCGTCGTGCCGTCGGTATGGATCAGCGTGTGCCCCTTGAAGAACTCCAGCTCGGGGAAATCCGTGACCCGCATCGTCAGCTGGCCGTTCAGTGCGATGTCGCAGCCGTCGTACTCCTCGATGACGTGGGGTTTGACATCCTTGCCGCTCATGTCGGGCGAGGTGTCCACATGGGCGATGAACCCGATCACCGGGGCATTCTCGCAACCCGGCGTCGCAGGGACGGTGCCCATCACGTAACCGTACTGATCCATCGAGACCTCGGTCATGCCCAATGCCTCCATTTCGTCGCGCAGGGCGGCCAGCAGGACTTTCTGTTTTTCGGTCGAAGGGAACGTCGTGCTCTCCTCCGACGACTGGGTGTCGTAGGAGACGTATTTCAGGAATCTTTCTTTTAAATCCATGACAATATCTGTTTATGGTTTATTCCTCTTTTTTTGCCCGGAGCGTGTGCCATGCGAAATAGCCGATCAGTACGAGGTACATTGCCAGCCCCGTCCACTCGGCGGCGTTCGAGGCCGCCCAGCCGCTCAGGAACCAGTCCACCTCGGCGAATTTCAAGAGGGCGCTCACCACACCCATCAGCGCGCCGCCGGCGATGAAGCCCGAGGCGATGAGCGTTCCGCGGTCGAAACGCGCCTTGTTGAGCCCCTCGTCCTTCGAACGGTTCGATACGAACCATGCTACCAGGCCGCCCACGACCAGCGGTGCGTTCAGCTCCATCGGGATGAACATGCCCAGCGCGAATGCGAGGGCCGGAACACCGATCGAGGTCAGCACCAGCGCCAGTGCCGCGCCGCAGAAGTAGAGCATCCACGGGGTCTGCCCGCCCGTCATCAGGGGCTGTATCACGGCGGCCATGGCGTTGGCCTGCGGGGCCACGAGGGCGCCTTCGCCCACGAACCCGTACGATTTGTTGAGGATGATCATCACGCCCGCCACGGTCGCCGCAGCAACGAACGTGCCGAGGAATTTCCAGGCCTCCTGCTTGCGGGGCGTCGTGCCGAGCCAGTAACCGATCTTCAGGTCGGTGATGAACCCTCCGGCCATCGAGAGCGCCGTGCAGACCACGCCGCCGATGATCAGCGCCGCCGTCATGCCCGTCGTGCCGCTCAGCCCGACGCTCACCAATACCAGTGACGAGAGGATCAGCGTCATCAGCGTCATGCCCGACACGGGGTTCGTGCCGACGATGGCGATGGCGTTGGCCGCCACGGTCGTGAAGAGGAACGCGATGACGAAGACGATCAGGATGGCCGTGACGGATTGTACCCAGCCGTCCAGCAGCCCGAAGTGGAAGAATACGAAGACCGAGATGAGCGTGGCGATCAGGATCGTGAGGATCCGCTTCATCGTCAGGTCGCGCTGCGTGCGTTCTACCGCAGCCGGGGCGGTTTTGTTGCCCCCCCCCAATTCCGATACGGCCAGCCCTACGGCCTGGCGGATGATCTTCGACTGCTTGACGATGCCGATGATGCCCGCCATGGCGATGCCTCCGATGCCGAGCGGTTTGCCGATGAAGGCGAAGAGGTTTTCTGCCGTGAAGATGCTGGCGGGGTCGGCGAGGATGTCGGCGCGCGTCACGCCCAGCAGCGAGGCCATGGCCGCCGGGTCGATCGTGTCGGCCAGCGACCCGACGAGCGGTACGACGAGGAACCACACCAGGCACGAACCCGCCGTGATGATCATGGCGTATTTCAATCCGATGATGTAGCCCAGGCCCAATACGGCGGCCGACGTGTTGAGCGAGAATACCACCTTGAACTTGTCGGCTGCCACCTGTCCCCACGCACAGATGCGCGTCGATACCGACTCCGTCCACATGCCGAACGTGCCTACCGCGAAGTCGTAGAGGCCGCCTATGAGACCCGCCACGGCCAGCAGTTTGGCCTGGTTGCCGCCCTTCTCGCCCGAGATCAGCACCTCGGTCGTGGCCGTAGCCTCGGGGAAGGGGTATTTGCCGTGCATCTCCTTGACGAAATATTTGCGGAACGGGATCAGCAGCACGATGCCCAGCAGCCCGCCGAAGAGCGACGAGAGGAACACCTGGTAAAATGCCGCGTCGAGCCCGAGGATGTAGAGCGCCGGGAGGGTGAAGATGGCACCCGCGACGATCACGCCCGACGAGGCGCCGATCGACTGGATGATGACGTTCTGTCCCAGCATGTTCCTCTTACCCATCACGTTGCCCATGCCGACGGCGATGATGGCGATCGGGATCGCCGCTTCGAATACCTGCCCGACCTTCAGGCCGAGGAAGGCCGCGGCGGCCGAGAAGACGATGGCCATGACGATACCCATCGTGACCGAGTAGGGCGTCACCTCCCTGGGCGACGACGAGGCGGGCATGATGGGCGTGTACTCTTCGCCCGGTTTGAGTTCCCGGTAAGCGTTCTCGGGCAATGACGTAAGTTGTTTTTCCTGTTCCATTTATTGAGGTTCTTTGATGTACTTGTCCAGGTCTTTGAGAATGTAGTAGCGGTTCAGCGACGCCGGGGCTTTCTTTGCGTCGAGATAACTGTATATCGCGCCGACGGCAGCCGCGAGGCGCAGCCGTTCGGCGTGCTGCTCCGATGCGGCCACCATGTCGAAGAGCAGTTCGGCGAACTTGTCCAGTTCCTGGTCGCCGAACCCGTATTCGTCCGTAAGCCGGCCGATGAAATCCGCCTCATCCAGCAACGTGTCGATGTCGATGTCCAGTTTCTCGGCCAGCTCCGTCTTGGCCGTCGTCCGTATCTGCTCCGGGGAGGCCGATTGTCTCATCAGCCCGATTTTGGCCATCAGGGCGGCGATCAGCTCCCCGATCCTGTTGATCTCCCGTAAGATATAATCTTCCATGTCCTTAGCGGTTGTCGCCGCTGCCCGAGATGATGTGGCGTTGCATGCGCGAGCGGAGTTTGTCGACGTTCATCTGCGCCACGTCGTCCAGTTCGTACCCCAGGTCGCGGGCGAGCGTCGCGCAGTACCACAATACGTCGCCGATCTCCTTGACGATCTCCAGCCGCTTCTCGTCCGTGAACTCCTCGTGGGCGTCGCGGATGACCTTTTTGACCTTGTCGGCCACTTCGCCGGCCTCGCCCGTAAGCCCGAGCGTGGGGTAGATGATGCGACGATTTTCGGGATAGATTGCCGTTTCGAGTGCGTGCTGCTGGTATTCGTTGAGTGTCATGGTTTTGATTTTGAGCGTGAATATTGGGTGGTACCGAGGGCAAAAATAGCAAAATAATTTAAAAATACGCATAAAAAAGCCCCTGTTCCTATGGAACAAGGGGCAAAGGATTTTTTGAGGGGGCTGTGCGGGCATTCCGTTGCCGGACATTGCCGAGTGCCGCATGCCGGCTGGCAGTGGAGGCCGGACGGTCTGCTGCCGTCCGCGGCCGTGCCGGGGTACGGGTTCAGCGCCGGCGCCGGCTGTGCGGGCCCCCGGCATGATTGCCGTCCGCACGGCATTTCCCGTTATTTCAGCCTACGGAGTTTGCGGTCTGCGTCGGTAGCCTCGCGTATGGAGATTGCAAAGCCGCCGCCGCGCGCCATCTCCACGTCGAGTTCCGTGCGTTGTCCGACCTTCCCGGTGCGGATGACATACGCCTGCGGATTGGTCTGGTAATCGGCATCGGGGGCATCGGCGTAGAGCGTCGCCACATACTCCTTGCCGGGATCGAGGTAGTCGAACGGGAGTGTCACCGTACGGCGGTTCTCGTCCGTCACGCCGCCCACGAACCACTCGCCCGTGTCTTTGGCCTTGCGCGCCACGACGATGTAGTCGCCCGGTTCGGCCAACAGGTAGCGGCTCTCTTCCCAGTCGAGTGCGACGTCCTCGATGAAACGGAACGCATCCATGTATTTCTCATAGTGCTCGGGCAGGTCTGCCGCCATCTGCAGCGGCGAGTACATCGTCACGTACAACGCCAGCTGGTTGGCGAGCGTCGCGTTGACGTGCGAGTGGTTGCCGGGGTTGACCTCCGCGACGTCCATCACGAAGATGCCGGGCGTGTAGTCCATCGGGCCGCCCTGCAGGCGCGTGAAGGGCAGGATCGTCACATGGTGGGGCTTCGAGCCGCCGAACGCCTGGTACTCCGTGCCGCGTGCCGACTCGTTGCCGATCAGGTTGGGGTAGGTGCGGCAGAGGCCCGTCGGGCGCACCGCCTCGTGGGCGTTGACCATGATCTTGTGGTCGGCGGCCCGGCGGACGGCATAGAGGTAGTGGTTGTTCATCCACTGCCCGTAATGGTGCTCGCCGCGGGGCAGGATGTCGCCCACGTACCCGCTCTTGACCGAGTTGTACCCGTATTTGTCCATCAGGCGGTAGGCCGCTTCCATGTGGCGTTCGTAGTTGCGCACCGAAGCCGACGTTTCATGGTGCATCATCAGCCGGATGCCTTTCCCGTGCGCATATTCGTTCAGTGCGGCGATGTCGAAATCGGGGTAGGGGGTCACGAAATCGAAGACGTAATCCTTCGTGTGCCCGAACCAGTCCTCCCAGCCGACGTTCCAGCCTTCGACGAGCAGCTGGTCGAACCCGTGTGCCGCCGCGAAGTCGATGTACCGCTTCACGTTCTCGTTCTCGGCGCCGTGGCGGCCGCTGGGCCTGCATCGGGCGTAATCCGTCACGCCGAGCTGTACCGACGGCACGTCGCGCGTATAGGCCCAGTCGCTCTTGCCGGTGATCATTTCCCACCATACGCCCATGTATTTCACGGGCTTGATCCACGAGGTGTCGTCATAGGCGCACGGCTCGTTGAGGTTCAGGACCAGCTTCGAGGCGAGGATGTCGCGGGCGTCGTCCGAGACCGTCACCGTGCGCCACGGGGTATGGCAGGGCGCCTGCATGTAGCCTTTCCACCCCTGTGCGTCGGGCGTAAGGTGCGAGGTGAAGATGAAATTCCGGTCGTCTAGGTCGAGGTGCATGCACGCATAGTCGACCAGCGCCGCTTCGTGGATGTTGATGTAGAGCCCGTCGTCGCTCTTCATCTGCAGGGCCGTCTGTACGCCCGTGGGCGAGAAGGGCGTCTGCGACGAGTTGGGCGTGATGGCGCCGGGCATCAGCTCCCGTATCTGCGAGAGTTTCGACTCCGTGTAGTCGTACTCCTGCGTGTCGTAGTCGCCCGGGATCCAGAACGCCGTGTGGTCGCCCGCCATGGCGAACTGTGTTTTCTCCTCGCCGATGACGAAATAGGTCAGCGACTCCTGTTCGGGGAATTCGTAGCGGAATCCGAGCCCGTCGTCGTAGAGCCGGAAGCGGATCGTCATGTCGCGGCCTGTCGCGGCCTGCCGCAGCGTGACGGCCATTTCGTTATAGCGGTCGCGGATCTCGGCCTGCTCGCCCCATACGGGACGCCATGTCTGGTCGGACTCGCTGCGGGCCACCTGCCCGAGGGTGAACCCGTCGTAGAGCGATACCGGGCGCCCTGGTTCGCCCTTGCGGATTTCAGCCCCGAATTCCAGCTTCGGGGCTTCGCCGCGCAGTTCGAGCCCCATGCCGCTGGGCAGGATCACGGGGCGCTCCTTGTAATCGAGCGTATAGGTGGGGCGGCCTCCGTCCGCCAGGCTGAATTCCAGGCGGAGGCGGCCGTCGGGCGAGAGGAGCGTCTCCTGTGCCGTGCAGGCCGCACCGGCCAGCAGCGCGGAGATATATAAAAATATTTTCTTCATGGTTCGGTCTTGTTATTTACGTTTGAATTCTACGATCAGCGCCTGCCGCGGGCCGACCGTGGTGGTATCGTCCACCTCCGTGGCTTCGCCCGTCAGGACGTTGCGCCCGTCGCTCAGCCCCGAGGCGATCTCGGCATAGTGCGACCACGGCACCTGTTTCTTGCCCCGCGAGTTGTTGATGAAGACGAATACCGCGTCGGTGTCGTCATAACGGAAATAGGCGTAGGTGTTGTCGCGCGAGAGGAAGTGCATCGTGCGGCCGTTGTGGATCACGGGCTTCGACTTGCGCCATTGGAAGAGCCGCTGCGTGTAGTCGAAGAGCCCCGCCTGTACGGCATCGCGCTGCGCCGGGTCGAACAGGTTCACCGCGTCGCCCTCCCAGCCGCCGGGGAAATCCACGCGCAGCCCGCCGTGTCCCTGCGAGAGGTCTTTCGAGGTGAACATCATCTCGTCGCCCGAGAATATCTGCGGGATGCCGCGCATCGTGGCCAGCATCGCCATCGAGAGTTTCAGCCGGTCGGGGTTCCCGCGTACGATGTCGCCGATGCGGTCGGTGTCGTGGTTGGCGACGAAGATCATCATTTTCGACAGGTCATGGTAGACGAAATCGTGCGACAGGCAGTCGTAGACGCGCGTCATGCCCTCGCCCCAGCGGAGCGAGTCGGTGGGCAGCGCCCGGCAGATGGCCTCCTGCAGCGGGAAATCCATGATCGACGGCAGGTGCGAGTCGAAGCCGTCCTTGTTGGGATTGCCGCCCTGCCAGTATGCCAGTTGCGGGATCGACGACGTCCAGCATTCGCCCACGATATTGAAATCGGGGTATTCCCTGCGTACGGCCGCGCACCACTCGCTCATCGGCACCTTCTCGTTGTAGGGGTAGGTGTCGACGCGGAACCCGTCCAGGCCGGCATACTCGATCCACCACACGGCCCATTGCTTGAAATATTGCAGCACGTAGGGATTGTCGAGGTTCATGTCGGGCATCGACGGCACGAACCAGCCGCTCTCCTGCAGGTCGAGGTCGTAGCGCGAAGCGTTGGGATCCATGTTCGTCGAGAAGCAGACGTTCGTCCCGGTGTATTCGGGGAACTGGTGTATCCAGTCCCTGAAAGGCAGGTCTTTCATCCACCAGTGGCCCGTGCCGCAGTGGTTGGTGACGATGTCCATAATCACCTTCAGCCCGTGCTCGTGGGCTTTGCCGACGAACTCCCTATACAGTTCGTTCGAGCCGAACCGGGGGTCTATGCGGTAGTAGTCGCCGCAGGCGTAGCCGTGGTACGAACCTTCGGGTTCGTCGTCCAGCAGCAGCGGCGTGGGCCATACGGCCGTGGCGCCCAGCCCTGCGATGTAATCCAGGTGGTCGATCATCCCCTGCAGGTCGCCCCCGTGGCGGCCGAAGAAGGCGCTGCGGTCGGCGCGCTCCCGCGTGTGGGGCGTCGAGTCGTTCGACGCATCGCCGTTGGCGAAGCGGTCGGGCATCAGGAGGTAGATCATGTCGGCCGTGGTGAAACTCCTGCGTGCGGCCGAGCCTTCGGCACGTGCCGCGATCTCATAGGGAACCTTGAACTGCCGTTCCCCCTGCGAGAATACGAGGTAGTAGGTGCCCGGCTCCGCGTCGGGTTTCACCTCCACGTCCACGAATAGGTAATTGGGACTGTCGGCTTTGTGGCGGGCCTTCACCCCGACGCCCTGTCCGCCTTCGATGCGGATGTCGTATGCCGCGATGCCGGCCCCGTTGACGAGCAACTGGAGCGGGGTCTGCATCCCCGTCCACCACGAGAGGGGTTCGACGCGGGTAACCTCGCCCGAGGCGTCTGCCACCGAGGCGGGGTCGAATGCGGACTGTCCTGTCCCTGTGCAGGAGAGCAGTCCGGCTGCTGCGAGTGTCATGAAAAATCGGTTCAAAATATCGTCGTTTGTAAAGTTAGCAAAAAATCGGTTTCCAGCGATTCCCGTTTCGCCCGGGGCATCCCTGTGCTTCTCGTGCGCATCCCTATGCTTCTCGGATGGTTTACTGTCTATTCCCGTCGGGTTCTATCGGGTTCCCGTCGGGTTCCCGGCGCTGTTTCCGCGCATCCCCGGCGCATGTCCGCAACCTTTATCTCCTGTCTTGTGCGAAGACCAGCCACTGCCATGCGGGAAGCACGGTGCGGGTGCCGCCCGTGTATTCCTTCCCGGTGAAGAACTCGCGGCGCGAGCCCTCGAACGGCAGGTCGAATGCGACCTCCTCCGCACTGAGGTTCGCAGCGACTGTCACCTCGTTGCCGCCGGCCGTACGGGAAAACAGCATCAGGCCGTCGGGTGTTCGTTCGCCGAGCGGGTATGCGGCCTGCCCGCCGCGTTCCCCGGCTGCGAGCACCGGGTTCTCGTGGCGCAGCCGGATCAGTGCGGCGTAGAAATCCGTAAACCCGTTGCGTTCCCACGCGGGGACGGGGTCTTTCTCGAAGAACTCGAAGCGGTGGTCGAACCCCATCTCCTGTCCGGTATAGACGAGCGGCTGCCCGTTGGGCAGCGTGAAGGTCAGCAACGCCATCACACGTGCCGCGTCGCCCATGCGCTCGAATTCCGTCCCGGCCCACGAGTTTTCGTCGTGGTTCGAGGTGAACATCAGGCGGAACGCCTCGCGCGGCATGGCAGCGGCATCCCTGGCGACGTAGGCACGCAGGTCTGCGGCGCTTTTCCGTCCCTGTGCGATGTCGTTCAGCAGGTGGTGCAGCTCCCACGCATACGAGGCGTCGAACGCCCCGTCGTGCAATGCGGGGGCTTCGCCCTCGGCGAGCAGGTAGATGCCGGGGTACTCCTTCCGCAGTGCGGGCAGCGTCTGCTGCCAGAAGTCGATGGGTACCTCGCACGCCATGTCGCAGCGGAATCCGTCAATGCCGCGGTCGAGCCAGAAACGCATGGCGGCCGCCATTGCGGCACGCATGTCCGCGTTGCCGTAGTCGAGCTTGGCGATGTCCGTCCAGTCGTACTGCACGATGGTGTTGCCCAGCGAGTCACGTACATACCAGTCGGCCGGGCGCTCCTCGATCCAGCGGGCATCGGGCGAGGTGTGGTTGGCCACCCAGTCCAGGATCACGCGCAGCCCGAGTCTGTGGGCTTCGGCCAGGAACCGGTCGAAATCCTCCAGCGTGCCGAATTCGGGGTTGACGGCTTCGTAGTCGGAGATGGCGTAGTACGAGCCGAGGGTTCCCTTGCGCTCCTTGACGCCGATGGGGTAGACGGGCATCAGCCAGACGACGTCCACGCCCAGCTTTTGGAGCCGGGGCAGGTGGCGTGCGGCCGCCGCCAGCGTCCCTTCGGGGGTGTACTGGCGCACGTTCATTTCGTAGACGACCGAGTTGTAACTCCAGTCGGGGTGGGCGGCCGGTTGCTGCGGCCGTGTGCCGCAGGCAACCAGTACCATTGCGAGAAGTAATGCGGGCAAGCGTTTCATGGCGTGTCGTTTAGAGCGTGAATACCACCGACGACCAGGCGCCCATGAGCAGTTTCGACGAAGCGTCGCCGCGCTGAAGTTTCACTTCACCTGAGACGCCTACGGCCTTGTCCGGTTGGTCGGTAAGGGTCAGTATCTGCTCCTCCCGGCCGAAGTTGTGCACGACGAGCATCCGTTCGCCGTCCAGTTCGCGGTACCAGGCCGCGATGGATTGCTGCGAGGTGTTGCCGTCGTTGTAGACCGGGTGTTTGACCATCTTGCCCTGCGCCAGCACGGGGTAGGTGTTGCGCAGCCGGGCGAACGTGCGGTAGAGGTTGAGCAGCGAACCGTCGTCGTCGGCCTGTGCCTCGACCGAGATCGCCGGGGTCAGCATCTGCATGTCGATCTTGCCCGAGAGGCTTCCCGAAGCCAGTTCGTTGCCCGCCTTGTCCCACAGGATCGGGGTGCGGACATATTCGTCGCCGTTGGATTTGGTGCCCCAGTACCCGAGCTCTTCGCCCTGGTAAATGTAGGGTGCGCCCTGCGCCGTGAGCAGCACGGCGGCCGCCACCTTCATCTTTTCGGCGGACTGCCCCAGGTCGGAGCCCGTGCGATCCTCGTCGTGGTTCGAAAGTTTCGTGGCTTCGATATAATCGCTGCGGTACTGTGCGTAGAGGGGCTGCACGTCGAGGATGTCCTTGACGAAATAGCATCCGATGCCGTTTTGCAGCGCCCATTTGAGCTTGTACCAGAACGTGAATTCGAACAGCGCCGGCAGCCCCCGGTAATAGGGTGCCGCCTTGTCCGCTTCGTCGAGCATCTCGCCCACCATGTAGAAATCGCCCTCTCCGCCGGCGGCCTTGTAGCTCTCGTTCATGCGGTCGTAGAATTTCTTGAGGAACGTGGGGTTCTCGTCGTTGTAGGCGTTGTGGTAGATGTGCTTCACGGCATCGAGGCGGAACCCGTCCACGCCCATGCGTACCCACTTGTCGGCCGCTTCGGTGACGGCCTTGAACGCCCCGGACTGCTCGGCCTGGGCGGCCTTGCCGTAGTTGAGGTCGGCGAATGCCGCCGTCCAGAAGTGCGAATGGTACATCGTCGGCAGCGAGAACTGCACGTTGGCCGGATCGGCCGAGCGGTTCGACATCAGGGTGAAGGGCTCCCCGAACCGGATGATCGTCCGGTTGTCCGGGGCGCCGTATTTGGTGCCTGCGGCCCACGACGTGGCCGAGGTGCGGACGAGGAATCCCCAGTCGGAATCGAAGTCGAGCGTCAGTTCGTAACTGTTGCCGCCCCTGGCGTAGAAGCGTTTGCTCGTGCCGTTGCCGAAATAGAGGTATTTGTCGTCCGCGCCGCCCTGCGTATTGTCCGCATCCGCGGCATCGGTCGTTTCGGTAACGGTCACCGTCGGGCTGTCGGCATTTGTCCAGTCGAGCACGAACTTGAAGCGCCCGGCGGCACCCGCCCCCGTGTCGGTCGAGAACCATTGTCCGGCATCGTAGCCTGCGGCGCCTTCCGTGGCGATCTGGTCGATCCGCCCGGCCGCGATGTCGGCCTGCGGGTCTTCGGAGAAGATATAGCGGTCACGGTAGGGGCTCCCTTCGGACGCGGCGGCCGATTTGAACCACGGGTGGTCTTTGCCCGTATGGTTGAGCACGTAATCCAGGTAGACCCGGATGCCGCGGGCATGGGCCGCGTCGATGAATGCCCTCAGGTCGGCGTCCGTCCCGAAGGCGGGGTTGACCGCCTCGTAGTCGAGCACGTCGTAACCGTGGTACGAAGCCGCCGGATGGATCGGTGAGAGCCACACGGCCGAGGCGCCGAGTGCGTCGATGTAGTCGAGCCGCCGGGTCAGCCCCGGCAGGTCGCCCACCTTGTCGCCGTTGCCGTCGGCGAAGCTGTATACCAGCAGCTGGTAGCTTATGTCGGCGCGTTTGCGGTTGTCCCACGCATCGGGTTGGGCGACGACCTGCTCACCCTCGAAATCCTGGGAGGCATCGCCGCTCTGTGTCACGGTGACGACGACCGGATCGCAGCCCGGGGCGGTGAAGGTAAGCGTCGCGGAGCGTTTCGACGACTCGTTGGCGATCGCCGTGACCGCGAACGACGTGGAGGTTTTGCCCGATGTGAGGGCCGGTGTGCACCATGCGGTATTGTCGCTCTGCGTCAGCGACCACGCGCCCGCATCGGTGCGCAGGTCGAGCAGCCGGCTGCCGCCTGCGGCTTCGAATTCTATCTCCGTGGGGGTCACGGAGAGCATACTGCCGCCGGTATCGCCGGTCTTGTCGTCGCTGCACGACACGGATACGGAAAGTACGAGTGCCAGCAGCAGGAAAAGAAATTTTTTCATAGCGGAATCTCGGTTAAAGTTCGTTTCGGGGCCTGCCGTCCGGTCAGGGACGGCAGGCCAGAAACGGGACGGCAACCTTTGTGTGCCGTCCCGTGAAAGGGTGGCCGTTATTCGGCCTCTGCCGGGGTCTTGCCCTCGGACATGATGTATATCTGCGAATTCGCGAGATCGAAATAGATGTCGTAGGTGCCGTCGAGCTGGACTTTCATGTTCTGCGAACCGCCGCTGGTGATGATGTCTACGGCCTTGTTGATGTCGACCGCACCGCCCAACGCCGTGCCGTAGTTCTTGGAGTCGTCCCAGGCGTTGTTGAAGCGGATCTTGAACTCGCTGGCGGTGGTCAGGGCTACGCCTTTGCGAACGAGGTAAGCGCCCTCCTCGCTCATGGAGAAGTCGCCCAGGTCACCCCATCCGGTGATGTTGCCGACCAGTCCCCATGTGTCGGCGACCAGCTCGGGCTTGGCGCCTGCGGCCATCACGTAGGCGCGTCCCGCCTCGGGCAGCAGCCAGTAGTCGTACGTGCCGGCTTCGGCGATCACGGCATTGACCTTGTCGGCGGAAACCTTGAAGGCCGAGCCGATCGTGCAGGTGTAGGGGCTGCTGCCGGCGAATGCGGCGTCGGCCCCGATCCACTGCGACTCGTCGCCGCTCTTGAAGAGGAATTCCGAGTTGGCGGCTACCTCGACCCCTGCGGCCTTGTAGGCCACGATGTTCGAGCTGGTACTCTCCATGGCCGTCGGGCCCCAGTCGGGGGTTGCGACGGTCTGGCCGTGGATGTACCAGTCGGCCTTTTCCGGCCCCGGGTCGGGTTCTTCGCCGCCGCCCGCGCCGTAGTCGGCGGCATTGAGTTCGTAGGTGAGCTCCGCAGAGTTGTTCAGGGTTGCGTATACGCGGTAGTTGCCTGCCGTGGCCTTGATGTTGTCGCCGTTCTGCGAAAGGCGTCCGTCCGCCCCGCCGAAGTTTATCGCCCAGTCGTTGTCCGCACGGAATTTGAATTCCCCGGCGGTCAGTGTGACGTCGACCCAGAAACGCTGTTTTTGGGTGTCGAAATTCATCTCCGTGTCGGTGTCCCAGCCGCCCGGAGTGGCATCGCCGATAATACCCATCGAGTTGAACGACAGCTTATTGCTTAACGTTAATGTCGAACGGTCGAATACGAAGCGGTAGAAGCGCTTGGAATAGACCATGATGTTTCCGGAACCGCCGCTGGAGATCAGCGTGATCGACGGGGCTTCCGTTTCCGGTGCCGCAGCATCACCGTCGGTGCCCCAGTTGCAGGCATCGTTCCAACCGGCTTCGCCGCTCAGTTTGAAGCCGTTGGCGGCTTTTTCGCCCAAGTCAACGATAGCTTCGTAGGTGACCTCGTCGCCGGAGAAACAGAACAGTCCCTGTGCGTTGTCGAAATTCCAGCCGCAGTAATCGCCGATTACCCAGACCTGGGGATAGGTACGCTCGGCCGTCGTCACGGTCATGCGGACGGTGGCGGGGGCGGAGTAGAATTTCTCGAAGTCGGTGCCGATCGTGGCACTGATGTAGAAATCCACGTCCGTAGGTTCGCCCGAGGGAACCCCCAGGCCGCCGTCTTCCACGGACAGCGCAAGGATGTTGTTGAGGCTTTCATAGGTCTGTTCCGACGAGGTGCCGTTCATACCCGTGAAGAGCACCAGTTTCGCACCGTCGTTGTACGAGGCTTCGATCGAGTAGTTGATCTGGGTGCGGACGCCGAAGTCGGCGGCGTCCCAGGTGAAGGTCTGCGTCGAGCCCATGTTGTCGGGCGTAATGACGATCTCCCCGGGCAGCGCATGCAGCACGGGCGCCACGACCTTGTCGGGGTCGTAGGCCTTTACCTCGTCGAGCTTTTGGCAGGCGGAGAGGAGCCCCGTCGCAGCCGCCAGCATCATCGCATATCGTGTAATTTTCATAGTCGTACGATTTTTAGGGTTGGTTATTTATCGGTTGCGTTTCCGTAGCCGGGATTCTGGTGCAGTTCGGGGTTGGAAGCGAGCTCCGACGAAGGGATAGCAAAGATTTTCATGTAATCATCGAACCCCTGTCCGGTGAAGGTGCCGCCCTTGTATGTCCAGAGGAACGACGGGGTGGTGAACTTGCCGTAGCGGATCAGGTCGGTGCGGCGGTGCCCCTCCCACATCAGCTCGCGGGCACGCTCCTCGAGCAGGTAGTCGGCCGTGACCGACGAGGGGGCCGATACCCCGGCGCGGTTGCTCAGCTCCTGGAGTTTCGGCAGCGCGGTGTTGGCCTGTCCCAGGTTCATGCAGGCCTCGGCGTAGATCAGGTAGATCTCGCCCAGGCGGATCATCGGGAAGTCGATGTCGCTGTATGCCTTCGATGCAGCCGTGGCAAGGAATTCGTCGTTGGTCATGTCGTGGGGGATATTGTTGAACTTGAGGCAAGTCCACCCGTTGAGGAAGACATAGAGCGCATCGTTCATCGACTCCTGGCGGCCTTTGATGTAGAACATTCCGCCGCGTTTGTCACTGACCGTATATTCGCCCGTGGTGTAGTCCGCGTTGCGGGCGTTGAAATATTTCTGCACGTATTCGTAGGGTACGCGGATGCCGGCCCAGCCGTTGTTCACGCCGTTGATCTTCTGTTCGGCTGTCACGTCGGTGGCGGCGATGGCTGCCAGCGTCAGGTACGACGTGCCGCCGTAGGACTGCGTCTGCTCGGCGTCGTATGCCACGCCGAAGATGATCTCCTTCAGGGCGTCGGCGTTCTCGCCGTTGTCGCCGCGGAAGAGGTCGGAATACTCCGGGCAGAGCGAGTAGCCCATGCCGAAGATCGCTTCGCAGGCGGATTTGGCCTCCGTCCACATCGGGGTGCCGGCGTAAACCTCGGCATTGAGGTACATGCGGGCCAACAGGCCGTTGACCGCACCCTTGTCGGCACGCGGGTAGTTCGAGCGTGCGGCAGGCATCGCGCTTTCGTCCGAAGCCAGGTCGGTCAGCTCCGAGATGCAGTAGTCGAAGACATCCTTGCGCGAGGCCTGTTTGGGGTTCACACCGCCGCCGAAGGGCGAGGTCTCGGTCGTGAACGGCACGTCGCCGAGCACGTCGAGGGCGATCCAGTAGAAATAGGCGCGCAGGAAACGGGCCTCGGCGCGGAAGCTCTGGATCCTGGCGGCCAGTTCGCTGCTCACGCCGCGGTCGGAGAGTTTGTCCGAGGCGGTCTGGCGCAGGTACTCGTTCACGTAGGCGATGCCCTGCAACGTACGTACGTAGACGGCGTAGGTCGCGTCGTTGTCGGCGTCGGACCACGTGTCGGTATTCATGGCGCGTACCCAGGCGTCGTTCTCCCAGGCGCATTTGCAAGCGTCGGCCGTAACCTCCTGGATCGTCCAGAATGCGCGGATGAGCTCCGAGGCGCCACCGTCGCTGACCTGCAGGTCGGTGGTGTCGTTCGAGACGAAATTGAAATAGAGTTTGGTGAGCCCGGCCAGGTAGCCGTTCTCGTCTTTCCCGTAGACGGTCTCCGAGGTCGAGTCGGACGGGTTGAGGGGCAGGGTGTCGAGATCCCCGATGCACGAAGTGAGCAGCATCGTTGCGCCTGCCGCCGCCAAGGCGAAATGTTTTATGTCGATTTTCATGGTTCGTTCGTTTTTAGAAGTTTACATTCAGACGCAGCGAATAGGTGCGCGGGCGCGGCCAGATCGAGCCGTCGATGCCGTTGACGCCCGGTATTTCGGGGTCTACGCCGCTGTAATCGGTGATGACGAATACGTTCTGCACGCCGAAGGCGACGCGCATCGAGCCCTTCCAGTTGCCAATCTTGTTGAACGTGTACCCGAGGTTGATGTCGTCCATGCGGAAGAACGAAGCGTTTTCGAGGAACATGTCCGAATACCACTGCTCGCCGCTGTTGGCCTTCGTAAAGCCGGTCTTCTTGACCAGCCGTGCGAAGTTGGGCAGGTTGCCGGCGTTGATGTCGATGTTGGACGTCGAGTTGGCCGAGGCGAAGTCGTTGAAGACCCAGTTGCCTGCCGAACCGTGGCCGTTGAAGCCGAAGTCCCAATTCTTGTAGCTCAGCTTGAGGCTGATGCCGTAGAAGAAGTCGGGGTTGGGGCTCTTGTCGGTCATGTAACGGTCGCCCTGGTCGATCTGGCCGTTCTTGTTGCGATCCACCAATGCGTTCTGGATCGGCTTGCCGTCCTGGTCGTAAACCTGCTGGAAGCAGTAGTAGGTGTAGGGTGCATAACCTACCATGTGGCGCTGGAGCAGGTTGCCCGTACCCTTGGTGATGCTGCTCACCTGGATGGCGTAGTCGGGGTCGTCGGTGTTGTTGAGCTTGGTGAACTCGGTGTGCTGGAACGTGCCGTTGAAGCCGACCGTGAGGTTCCAGTCCTTGGTCTGCACGGGGATGAAATTCAGGTTGAACTCCACGCCCTTGTTCTCCATCGAGCCGATGTTGGTGAGCACCGTGTTGCCGAAGTTCGAGCCCATGGGGGTGATGACGTTGTTCAGGAGGTCGTCCGTCTGGCGCAGGTACCAGTCGACGCTACCGTTGATGCGGCCGCCGAGGAATCCGAAGTCGAGGCCGACGTTGTAGGTCGTCGTGGTCTCCCATTTGATGTTGGGGTCGTAGGCGCCCGGCGTGAGGTAGAACATGTGCCCGGCGCTGCCCATGTAGTAGGTCTTATAGACGTCGGTCGACATGTAGTAACGCGCCAGGTAGGGATAGTTCGAAAAGATCTCCTGCTGGCCGGTCTGTCCGACGCCGACGCGCAGCTTGAGGGCCGAGACGGCACGCGAATCCTTCAGGAAATTCTCCTCGGCGATGTTCCACGCAAAGGCGCCCGAAGGGAAGAGGCCCCAGCGGGTATCCTTCGAGAAACGCGATGAGGCGTCGTCACGCAGCGTGAAGGTGAAGAGGTATTTCGAGGCGATCGAATAGTTCAGGCGTCCGTAGAACGAGAGCAGGTAGTTCTCCTGGCGGTTGAACGGGTAGCGCGAATCCTCGCCCTTCTGCTCGTGCGTCTCGTTGAAATAGGATACCGAGTGGTCGGAGCTGTAGAAATGCTGCCACGAATAACCGGCCATCACGTCGAGGTGGTGGATGCCCCACTCCTTATTGAAGTTGGCGTAGAATTCGAGCAGCTGGTTGCGGCGGAAGTTCGTCGTCCACGAATACTGTCCCCAGCCGCGGGCCTCGGTGTCGGTGTATGCCTGGAACGAGCCGGGGTTCACGCCGTCGTAGGTCTTGGCGCTCGATACGTCGAGGCCGAGGTTGAGGTTGAAGCGCAGCGCCTCGAAGCCGTGAACCTTATAGTCGATCTGGGCGTTGCCGATGAAACGCTTGGCACGCGCCGTATTGTCGCGGTCGTAGAGCTGCGAGAGCGGGCCTGCGCCCAGCAGGGTGTTGGGCGTGAAGTCCTCGCCGCGGCCCGATCCGTAGTTCCAGTATCCGTTGGTGGTCGTGTAGTCGATCGAACCGTCGTCGTTGCGGAAATAGGGGTCGATCGTGGGGTTGAAGAAGGCCGCCGAACCCACCACGCCGCCCGAGGCGTAGCGCTGCGACGTGATGACGCCCTTGGCGTTGAGGTTGACCGTGAGGTGCTTGTCGAAGAAGTTGGGCGAGAGGCTCAGGTCGAGCGTCCCGCGTTCGTATTTCGATGTTTCGAGCGTACCCTGCTGGTTGGTGTAGCCCACCGATGCGCGGTAGGGCATGCGGTCGTTGATGTTGCCGATCAGGCTGACGTTGTGGTCATGCGAAATGGCGGTGCGGAAGACCAAGTCCTGCCAGTTGGTGTTCTTGTCGCCGAGCATCGACTGTACCTTGTCGCCCGTGGTCGTACCTGCGGGGTATACCTGGTCGATGTAGGTGCGGAACTCGCCGGGCGACATCACGGGCAGCTCGTCGGAGTTGGTCTGGACGCTCACGCTGCCGCTGTACGATACGCGGGGCGTGTTGCCGCGCCCCTTCTTGGTGGTGACGAGGATCACGCCGTTCGAGGCGCGCGAACCGTAGATGGCCGCTGCCGAAGCGTCCTTGAGCACGGTGAAGGATTCGATGTCGTTGGGGTTGATCGTCTCCAGCGGGTTGGACATACCCTTGCCGCCGTCGACTGCGATGGGCACCCCGTCGATCACGATCAGCGGGTCGTTCGAGGCGTTGAGCGAAGCCGCACCGCGCACGCGGATGGTGGCGCTCGATCCGGGGCCTCCGTCGCCGGGGATGATATGCACGCCCGGAATCTTACCCTTGAGCATGTCCTGCGTGGAGACCACGGCGCCGCGGTTGAACTCTTCGGCCTTGACCGCCACGACCGAACCGGTCATGTCGTTCTTCTTGACCGTACCGTAGCCGATCACCACCACGTCGTCGATACCCATGGCATCCTCTTCGAGCGTGAGGTGCGCCAGCAGCGACGAACTGGCCACCAGGCTGACGGTCTTGTAACCGACATAGCTGACTTCGATGACCGACTCGGGGCCGGCGGCGCGGATGGCATAGTCGCCGTCGATGCCCGTCGAGACACCGTTGGTCGTGCCCTTTTCGACGACGGTAGCGCCCAGGATCGGCATCCCGGACTTGTCGACAACTACGCCTTTTACCTCATAACCAGCGTTTTGCGCCAGCGTGAGGGGGGGGGGTAAATTGACATATGAGCAAGATACCCGCACACATAGTTAAAAATCGTTTCATAAGAATTTTGGTTAGTTTATAAGTTGATTTTATGGATTGTAGGTCATTGGGCCTTGTGTTCTTTGACCAGGAAGACCGACACGGCGGCCAGCAGCATGAATACCCCGGCGAGCGCCAGCATGTCGGCCGCATCGGAGGCGAAGCAGTACTTGACGATGGCACCGCCGGTCAGTCCGATGACGATCTGGGGGACGGTGATCGTGAAATTGAAGATACCCATGTATACGCCCATGCGGCGTGGCTCGACCGCGCGCGACAGGATGGCGTAGGGCATGGCGAGGATGCCCGCCCAGGCGATGCCGATCCCCACCATCGGGAGCATCAGCGCGTACTGGTCGTGCAGCAGGCACAACCCCGCGAAGCCCAGCGCCCCGGCGAGCAGGCAGGCCGCGTAGACGGGTTTGTTGCCGTAGCGCGCGGCGACGCGCCCGAGGAACAGGGCGGCGATGCAGGCGGGGATGGGGTAGGTGCCGTTGAGCACGCCGACCCATGTCTGCGTGGCGCCGGCCGAGAGCACTTCGCCCGTGGCATGGTCGGTGACCACACCCGTGATGGCGGGTTTGAGGTAAGTCCACATCAGGAAGAGCGCCGCCCACGAGAAGAACTGCGTGACGCCCAGCCGCACCATCACGCCGGGGACGTTGCGCATGAGGCCGACGAAGCTCACCGGTTTGGCGTCCTCCTCGGAGAGGTTGTTGTAGCGGGCGAACTCCCCGGGCGGATATTCCCGTGTCTTGAACGAGGTGACGAGCACCGTGAGCAGCAGGATCGCGCCCCCGGCATAGTAGGAGTAGGCGATGTGCGGCGAAACATGCCCCGGAGCGGCCTCGTCCGACACGCCGAGCCATGTCATGACGAGCGGCAGGATAGCGCCGACGACCGCACCGAGGTTTATCAGGAAGGTTTGTACCACGTAGCCCTGTGTCTTCTGCGAATCGTCGAGCATGTCGGCCACCAGCGCCCGGAAGGGCTGCATCGTGACGTTGAACGACAAATCCATGAACAGCAGGATGAAAGCCCCCATGGCGAGCGGGGCGAAGGCGAGCAGTTTGGGGCAGTTGGGCATGAGCACCAGCGCCAGCGCCGAGATCAGCGACCCGCCCAGGATGTAGGGGATGCGGCGGCCCCAGCGCGTCCAGGTGCCGTCGGAAAAAAGCCCCACGATGGGCTGGACGATCATGCCGGCCAGCGGTGCCGCCAGCCAGAAGTAGCTCAGGTGGCTGACATCTGCCCCCAGCGATTCGAAGATGCTCGACGTGTTGGAATTCTGGAGCGAATATCCGATCTGCACGCCGAGGAAGCCGAAGCTGAGGTTCCAAATCTGCCAAAATGAGAGTTTAGGCTTGGTCATTTCGGTTTTTCGGTTGGTTTTCAGGTTATACAAATTTTAATAAAAAAATCCGGACGGCGAACCGCAGGGCGACGAACGGAAGGTTCAGCCGGATGAACGGGCGGATTTTTGCGACGAACGGTAGCCCGCGGGGGACGATTTGGAATTTCCGCGGAAAAACACTACCTTTATTCATAATAAACAAAACCCGTATATACTTTAATACAGCCTCAGTCAGCCTATATGCGATCGCTCAAAGTGTCCGGAATCATCCACCTGTTCGCCGTGCTCCATGCCGTGGTCGCCCTTTCGTGCCATCTGGCGGGGATCAACGACGAGTTGGTGCTGACGCTGCTGACGATCGTGCTGATCGTGCTGATCTGCCTCAAACGGGGACTGAACGTGGAGTTCACCGCTGCCAGCGTGATCGTCGTCAACGTGATCGGCTACCTGCTGGGTACGGGCGGTGCGCAGCTGATCGAGCTGTTATTGCACGCCCCGCCCGTGGTGCATGCCGTCTCGACCTTCATCACCACCGAGATCCTGGGCTGGAGCATCGTGTGGTTCACCAAGTTGTTCCGCCGCGGCGACGACACGGCGAGCCGCTCCTCGGCCTGGACGCCCCGCATCGGGTTGCTGCTGCTGGCCGTGGGGGTGATTTTCGTGCTGAGGCTGGCCTATGTCGAGCTTTTCGCCTCGCCCTCCTTTTCCACAGACCGCCTCTACCACATGGCCGACTTGCTGGCTTCCAACTCCGCGGCACTGATTATCCTGCTGTGCGTCAATATCATCTATGTCCGGCATACGCGCAGGCGTGAAACCCGGCACGGCCTGATCGCCGAAATCGCGGCCTTCCTCCTGTTCGTGCTGCTCACGTCGGCCTGCGTGGCGCTCATTACGGGGCTGCACCTGCCGTTCGCCTTCGACCGCTCGTTCACCGCACGGGAGTTTCTGCAACTGTGGATCGTCACCCTGCTGGTCGAGGTGACCCTCTATTCGGTCGTATTTATGGTCGATTACGCCCTGGTCGCACGTGCCGTGCTGCGTGCCGAGCGCGGCAAGGCGCACCAGGCGCAGTTCCGTTACATGAAACTCAAACAGCAGGTCAACCCCCATTTCCTGTTCAACTCGCTCAATATCCTCGACTGCCTGGTCTGCGAGCAGCGCACGGAGCAGGCCAGCGCCTACATCCATAAACTGGCGGGCATCTACCGTTACATGCTCCAGAACGAGGAGGAGACACTCGTGCGCCTGCGCGAGGAGATGGCCTTCGTGGGGATGTACGTCGACCTGTTACAGGTGCGTTTCCCCGAAGGGTTCCGCGTGGAGACCGACATTTCGGACGAGGCCATGAACCGCCATGTCCTGCCCTGCTCGGTGCAGTTGCTGATCGAAAACGCCATCAAGCATAACTCGGTGGGGGCCGACCGGCCGCTGGTGATCCGCATCGTCGCCGTGGCCGAGGCCGTGACGGTGTCGAACAACCTTCAGCTGAAAGTATCCGGCAACCCCTCGACCCGTGTGGGGCTGAACTACATCCGCCAGCAGTACCTCGACCTGTCGGGCATCCCGATCGGGATACGCCGTACCGATACCGAATATTGTGTCACCTTACCGTTGCTGTAATATGAACGTACTGATCGTAGAAGACGAAATGATGGCCCAGGCAAACCTGGCGCGAGCGCTGACCCAGCATTTTCCCGACGTACGGATCGTCGGGACGACCGGCTCGGTCAGGGAAACGGTGCTCTGGCTGCGCACGCCGGGGAACAGTGCCGATGTGATTTTCATGGACGTGGAACTCTCCGACGGGGATTGCTTCGAGATATTCCGCCAGGCGGACGTAACGGCGCGGGTCATCATGACCACCGCATATGACAATTACGCCGTGCGGGCGTTCGAGGTCAACAGCATCGACTACCTGCTCAAACCGATCGACCTCGCGGCGCTGCGGCGTGCCGTGGAACGTTGCCGTGTGCGGAGCGGGGGCATCGACCCCGACGTATTGCTGAACGCAATCCGCAGCCCGCGCGAATACAAACAGCGCTATGTCGTGCGTTTCAACGACCGGATCGTCCCGGTGCAGACCACCGACATCGCCTATTTCTACTCGGAAGAGAAAAACACCTACCTTGTCACGAACGACAACAACCGCTACATCATGGATCAGTCGCTCGACGTCCTTTCGGACGAACTGGATCCCGGGCGGTTTTTCCGCATATCGCGCAGTTGCATCATCGCCATGCCGGCGATCGTCAGCATCGTGAAATACCTGGGCAACCGGCTGAAGATCACGGCACGTCCGCGTCCGGAGTTCGAGATGGTGGTGAGCCGGTCGCGGGTCGACGACTTCCTGAACTGGCTGGAGGGGAATGGCTGAGCCTTGGTCGCGGCGGGCAGGTCTTCGGCCCCCCCCCTCCGTTTCCGGGTTTTGTCCTCCGGCCTTCCGGGTTCCCGTTCCTGCGGCGGGCGGGAGCTCCGGTTCCGGCGGGCGTGGGGTTCCGGCGGGTGAGGGGAGTTCCGCAGAGGAGTTCCTCTGGAATTTTCCGCAGAGGACTGAAAGTTCACTTTGAAGGATCATGCTGCGGGCGTTCCTCCGAAGGCGTTCTTCGAGGGCTTCGGTTGAGAGGTGCCTGGAAGGGATTCCCGTTGAAGGTTTCCGCAGGGGCACCCGGGAGGATGGCGCGGCGGCATGATAAAAGGGGCGCTCCGGAAATTCCGGGGCGCCCTTTATTTTTGCGGCCGGGGTCGGCGCTGCCGCAGTCTGCCCGTCAGCGGCGCCCGCTGCAGGCGATCATGTCGTGCAGCGACTCGTTGAAAGTCTCCTTGTGCAGCAGTTCCTCGAGCGGGAGGTGCATTCGGTAACGCCAGTAGTATCGGGCGACGGCCGGGACGTTGATGCGTTCCTTGGCCGGGTCGGGGTAGCGCAGTTCCCCGTCGGTCGAGAACCAGTCCTGCAACGGCAGGATGGTGAGCATCGCCGGGGAATTGAGGTGCATGTCGAGGATGCGCCGGCATATCCACGGCTCGCAGAAATAGGGAACGTCGCCCCCGATGCCGAGTGCTTCGTGGTAGAAGCGCGCCGTGAGTTCGCGGTCTTCCTCCCACCATGCCCGCAGCGGGTTCATGTCGTGCGTCGAAGTGGTGCAGACCGAGAAATAGGGGTAGTGCGCCGGGTCGGCGAAGAGTTCCCCCGGCGTTTTGGGCATGCGCTGGATTTCGAGCGAGAGGATTTGCAGTTCGTGCATCGTCTCGGGGACGCTGTCGGGAATCATGCCCAGGTCTTCGCCGCAGGTCAGCATCTCGGTCGCCGAGAGGAGCACCGGGAGCTTGCGCAGGGCGGATTCCTGCCAGAAACGGTTGTGCCGGTGGTAGAAGAAGTCGGTATAGAGCCGATCGAAGGCTGCACGGCGCTCTCCGTCGAGCCGGCGGTAGGCGTGCGTCGAGTGGGGGGCGATGCGGGGGTGGAAATAGCCCTTGCGGCGCGGGTCTTCGATGAAGAGCACGTCGTCGAGCAATGCCATGAGCCCTTCCCGCAGCCGGGTCTGGCGTTCGTCGTCGCCCGGGAAGCGGGCTGCGACCTTGCACTGGGTGGCATAGGCGGGCAGTAACCGCCCCTCCTTCATGCAGGTGGCGCGGACTTCGCCGGCCAGGTCGCCGAACAGTTCCCCGAGCATGTGTTCGTCGGGCGCCGGGGTGGTGTAGCGTCCGTCCTGCGTGTCGAAGCCCATGCCGCGCAGTTCATCTGCGGAATAGGGCAGGGCGGGGTTGAAATAGCCCAGCAACCCGTGTACGGCATGCGTGGGAATCTCCCAGATGCGGAAGAACCCGAGGATGTGGTCGATGCGGAAGGCGTCGAAGTATTCGGCCATCTTGGCCATGCGTGCCCGCCACCAGGCGTAGCCGTCGCGTGCCATGCGTTCCCAGTTGTAAGTCGGGAATCCCCAGTTCTGCCCGACGGCCGAGAATGCGTCGGGCGGAGCCCCGGCCTGCGAGTCCATGTGGAACAGGTGCGGGTAGAGCCATGCGTCGACGCTCGTGCGGCTGATGCCGATGGGCAGGTCGCCCTTGAGGACGATGCCGTGGTCGCGGGCGTAGGCGCAGACCTCGGACAACTGCGTATGCAGGTGGTATTGGACATAGCAGTGGAATGCGATGTCGCGGCTGTGGCTGCGGCAGTAGGCGTCGACGGCTTTGCGGTCATAGCGGGCGAAGCCGCCCCAGCGGGTGAAGTCGGGCGTGCCCGTTTCGTCGCGCAGCGTGCAGAAGGCGGCATAGGGGATGAGCCAGTGTCTGTTGGCGGCGATGAAATCCTTGTAGTCGCGGCGTGCCGCAGTGCGGGTTCCGTGGCGTTCGAACGCCCGGCGGAGCAGCCGCAGTTTGTGCCGGTTGACCCGTTCGTAGTCTATTTCGGGGAGGGCGTTCAGTTCGCTGCGCAGGGTGCGGTACTCGTCGTCCTCCGCGACGCCCGCGGCCGGCAGCCGGATGAACTGCGGGTGCAGGGCGAAGGTCGAATTGGCGTTGTAGGGGTAGGAGTCTTCCCATGTGCCGGTCATGGTGGTATCGTTGATCGGCAGTACCTGGATGACGCGCTGTCCGGTGGCGGCCGCCCAGTCGATGAGCCGTTTCAGGTCGTAGAACTCGCCGACGCCGAAATCCTCTTCCGTACGGAGCGAGAAGACCGGGATCGCCGTCCCGGCGCCCCGCCACCTGCGCTCGGGGAAGCGCGGGCACGCCGCGGCGTCGAGGGCGTGTTCGCCGGCGCCGGGTAGCTCGCCCCAGGTGCGGTTGGCACCCTCCTCCCACAGGATGGGGGTGAGGGTCTTGCGGTCGGCGATCAGGAATTTGTATTCGAACCGGTGTGCGGTATGCAGCGTGAGTTCCCATTCCGGGAAGCGGCTGTCGTCCATCGGGACGATCCGTTTCCAGCCGCCCAGTTCACGGCCGCTGCCGGCGACGGCGAGCGTTTCGTCCGGCCGCAGGGTGGGCAGCACGACGCGCAGCGTGATGTTGCCGGCCGCTTTCTTCGGATTGCCGGTTTTCCCGCGGCCGAAGATGCCCCGGGTGAATGCCGAGGAGTAGAACGGCGTGTCGGAGGGCATCTCCTGCCAGCGGTCGCGGATGTGCAGCGTGCGTACCCCCTCCCGGGACGGGAGCCGCAGCGTGTGCGGCCGCCATTCGCTGCGGATGCATGTGCCGTCGCGTTCGATTTCATAGCGGTATTCGGTATCATCCCTCTGGGTATAGCGGTCGATGGCGCCTGTCCAGATGCCTCCGTCGGCGTATTGCAGCGCAATGCGCCGTTTGCCGATCCGCATGACGAGCTGTTCGCCCCAGCGGGTACGGTATTCGATGCTGATCAGGAGTTTCATGGTTCGGTATGTCGTTTGGTTCGGAAATCGGTTTATACAAAATTAAAAAAATAATCCGGTTTTGTCTTTCCGGCAGGGAAAATTCAGAGACCCCGGATGAATTCCGTAACGACGGCCACGAGGTCGGGGTCGATCGGCAGCGTGCTGTCGCCGTAGGCTCCCATCTGGTCGATGCGTTCGCGCCCTGCGCACTTTTTGAGCGGATGGGCCATGCCTTCGATGATTACTTTCCGGGCCCGGGGCTGCGCTTTTGCCAGCGCTTCGGCGTTGTCGGGCGGTACCTGCAAATCGTTGTCGCCGCCCACGATGAGTACCGGCACCTGCACCTTGCGGATCTCCTCGCGCGGGTCGTAGCGCAGGCTGGAGATCCAGAACGTCTGTACCGAAGGGTGGAACAGCGCTTCGAGCTGCGGCGGGCAGGATTCTACCCGTTCGCCCCGCTTCAGGGCGGCGGTGATCGCGTTGGCCTGCAAGAGCAGATCCATGTTGTCGGGCAGCAACTGCGCGGCCAGCTGGAGCTGGAGGATTTCGTCGAGCGGATAGCCGGCGCCGGCCAGCGAAACGACGGCGGCGACTTTCGGGGTTTGCTGGGCCGCGCAAAGGGCGATCAGCGCGCCTTCGCTGTGTCCGACCAACACGACGCGGCGGAATCCCTCGTCGGCGAGGTAGTCGGCCCATGCCGCGGCGTCGCCGATAAAATCTTCGAACGTGGCATCGGCCATTTTTTCCGGTTCTGTAAATTGGCTTGCGCCGATGCCCCGTTTGTCGTAGCGCAGCGAGGCGATGCCCGCCTTTTCGAGCGCCTGCGCCAGGTAAAGGTAATTGTTGACGCGCCCGTTACGCGGGATAGGGCCCGAACCGGCGATGATGACGGCCACGGTTTCCGCACCCGCGTCGGGGGTGAGAAGCGTGCCGTGAAGCGTTCCGAAATCGCGTTCGAGCGAGACGTTCCTTTCGCCGGCGGCGGTATGCGCGAAGACCAGCAGGAGGATGGCTGTCAGCAGGTGTTTCATGGCTTATGGGTTTCAGGTTGTTCTCGGTCGGTGTTTTTTTGCCTGTGCGGCGTGTCGTTCCGGTCTGTTTGCCGGCGTTTTGTTCCTGCGTATCGTGCCGGTACCGGGTCGGTGCCGGGCCTGTGTCCGGCGGGTCGTGGCGGCGGGGTTACAGCTCCCCGACCGCCTTTTCCAGTCCGATGCCGCGCGAACCCTTGATAAGCACCAGCGCGTTGTCCACGGGGTGTGCGCGGAGCGCCGCGATGAGGAGTTCCCGGTCGGCGAAGAGCGTGATCCGGGCGGGTTGCGGCTCCATGCCGGCATGGGCCCTGGCGAATTCCGTGCCGACGAGCATCACTTCTGTCTGCGGAGCCTGCGCTGCGAGGCGGATGACAGCGGCGTGTTCCTGCTCGGACCAGGCGCCCATTTCGAGCATGTCGCCCAGGATCAGCAGGCGGCGGGTACGCGCGCCGGGCGGCTCGGCGAGGAAATTCGCGACCGATGCCAGCATACTCGAGGGGTTGGCGTTGTAACAGTCCACGATGAGGGTGTTGCGAGCCGTTTCGGTGCGCTGCGAGCGGTTGTTGTCGGGGACATAGCTGCCGACAGCATGGCGGATACGCTCGTCGGCGACGTCGAAATAACGTCCGACGGCCACGGCTGCGGCGATGTTGAACCGGTTGTAATGCCCTTCGAGGTGGGTTTCGAGGCCCTCGGCCAGCGTGACGCTGTAATATTCCACGGCCAGCCCGTCGCGTTCGGCGGCCATGTTCGTCAGCGTCTCGTCCTCGCGGGGTACGAAGGCGCGGCCGCCGTTCGCGGCCAGGTAGTCGAACAGTTCGCCCTTGCCGCGGCGCACCCCCTCCGGGCCGCCGAAGCCTGCGAGGTGTGCACGGCCGATGTTGGTCAGGATGCCGTAGTTGGGCTCGGCGATCGAGGCCAGCAGGGCGATTTCGCCGCAGGCGCTGGCTCCCATCTCGACCACGCCGAACCGTGTGTCGCGGGTCATGGCGAGCAGTGTGAGCGGCACGCCGATGTGGTTGTTGAGGTTACCGCGCGTGGCGTAGACCTCGAAGCGTTCGGCCAGCACGCGGCTCACCAGCTCCTTGGTCGTGGTCTTGCCGTTGCTGCCCGATATGGCGAGTATCGGGATCGCCAGCCGGCGGCGGTGTTCGCGTGCCAGCTCCTGCAATGCCCCGAGCGTGTCGCCGACCAGCACCATACGGTCGTCGGTGACGGCTGCCGGGTCGTCCACGACGGCATAGGCCGCGCCTTTGTCCAGCGCCTCCGCCGCGAAGCGGTTGCCGTCGAACGTCGCGCCGCGCAGGGCGAAGAAGATGGAATCGGCCCCGATGTCGCGCGTGTCGGTGGAGATGTGCGGGTGTTCCCGGAAAATATCGTATAGTTCGGACATGTCAGTTCGCGTGTGTGGGGGTTCCCGAGGGCATGGGGTAGGGCCCCGGCTCTGCGGGTTGCCCGAAGCGGGGGTTGCCCGCGGCGTCGAAGTCGAAGCGTTGCAGGCGCACGTCGCGCCCCCAGTTGTGTACCGTATCTTTTTTCGAGTGGTAATAGATCCAGTGTTCGCGCCCGTCGGGCGAGGTGGTGAAACTGGCGTGGCCGACGCCGTGTATGCGGTCGTTGCCGGTGAAGACGGGGCCGCTCTTGATCCATGATGCGGGATCCAGCGGATCGCTGTCGGGGGTGCGCAGGCGCAGTTGCCCGAGCTTGTAGTGGCGCGACCACGAGCCGCGCGTGGAGTAGACGATGAACAGGTCGTCGCCGTGCCGCAATGCCGACGGGCCTTCCTGCAGGGAGATGTGGTCGCCCTGTTCCCACGGCTGGTCGGGCCGCGACAGCAGGATGCGCGGCCCGATCCGTGTGGGCGATTCCATGCGGGCGATGTAGAGCAGCTGGTCGGTGGCGTCGGTGTCGCGCTGGCGTTCCCAGCCGGACCATACGGCATAGAGCTCTCCCCGGTGTTCGAAGATCGTCATGTCGATGGCCCAGATGTTGTCCGTCTTGCCGTCGGGGTCGTCGCCCGTATAGAGCATGCCGCGGTCGCGGTAGTCGCCCAGCGGCGTGTCGCATTCCAGCACGCCGGTGCGCTGTCCCGTGAAGGGACTGCCGGGGACGGGTGCCGCGGCGTAGTAGATGTACCATTTGCCGCGGAGGCGGTGCAGCTCGGGCGCCCAGATGTTGAAACTGTTCCACGCCCCGCTGTCGGCAGGCTGCCAGACGACGCGCTCGCGTTCGAAACGCGTCATATCGTCCGATTCGGTCACGGCGATGCCGCGTCCCGATTTGAAGCAGGTGTAATAGCGTCCGTCGTATTTGGTGATCCACGGGTCGGCGCCGTCGCGCAGCGGGTTGGTGAAGGTGGCCTGCGGCGCGGAGCACGAAAGCATCCCCGCCACTAAAAAACAGCCCGCAGCGAATCGTCGCAGCAAGGCTGTGGTATGGAACGGCATGCGTTTCATAGGTGTCAGATGTGTTTGTCCCCGTTATGGAACTTTACTTCGTCGATGAATTTCTTGATGTTCTGTTCTTCGGCGCGGGGGCATATCATCAATACGTCGTCGGTGTCCACGACGATGTATTCCTTCAGGCCGCTGATGACCGCCACCTTGCCCCTGGGCAGTGAGACGATGCTGCTGCGCGTGTCGTAGAGGTAGCACCCCTCTTCGGGGACGGCGTTGGCGTAGCGGTCTTTGCGGGCGTGCTGGTAGACCGAGCCCCACGTGCCGACGTCGCTCCAGCCGAAATCGCCGCAACGGACGTAGACGTTGTCGGCTTTCTCCATGATGCCGTAGTCGATCGAGATGGCGCGGCACTCCGAGAAGACCATTTCGACGATGGCCTTTTCCGAGTCGGTGCCCAGTGCCCGCATCATGCCGCTGAACATGGCATGGTGCTCGGGCAGGTATTTGCGGAAGGCTTCGACGATGGCCTGCACCTTCCAGATGAAGATCCCCGAATTCCAGTAGAACTCGCCGGTCTGGAGGAAGGTCTGCGCCAGCTCGAGGTCGGGTTTTTCGGTGAAGCACTTGACCTTGCTGATGGCGTGGTCGTCCGAAACCTGGATGTAGCCGTAGCCCGTGTCGGGGCGCGTGGGTTTGATGCCCACGGTCAGCAGGGCGTCGTGCCGGTCGGCGAACTCGAGGCATTCGCCGATGATCGTGCGGAAATCGTCCTCGTTGAGGATCAGGTGATCCGACGGCGTGACGATCATCTCGGCATCGGGGTTCTCCCTGAGCAGCGTATAGGCCGCATAGGCGATGCAGGGGGCCGTATTGCGGCCGATCGGCTCGCAGAGCACCTGTTTCTCCCCGATTTCGGGGATATGCTGCAACACCAGATCCTTGTATTTGTGGTTCGTCACGACGAGGAAATTCCCGGCGGGGACGATTTTTGCGAAGCGCTCGTAGGTATGGCGGATAAACGATTTTCCGGTTCCCAGGATGTCGAGGAACTGTTTTGGCATCGACTGCCGGCTCTTGGGCCAGAAACGCGATCCGATGCCGCCGGCCATGATGACACAATATTTATTGCTTGCCATAAGTTATAATATGGAATTAAGTGAGACAAAGATAAAAATATTTTGTAACTTTGCCGCCTATTGCAGGAATAATATTTTTGTACCCCCGATGAAGATAAAACTGTTCACCATACCTAACCTGCTGACCCTTTCGAGCCTGCTTTGCGGCTCGTTCGCAGTGGTTTCAGCATTGGTTTACGGCGATCTGGCGCTGGCTTTCTGGCTCACGATCGCCGCCGGTGTTTTCGACTATTCCGACGGTTTCGTGGCCCGGCTGCTCAAATGCCCTTCCGCCATCGGCGTACAACTGGACTCGTTGTCCGACATGGTCTCGTTCGGCTTCGCCCCGTCGGCCGTGCTTTTCGTCCTGTGGAACAATTCCCTGCCTGCGGATGCCGAGGCATGGCTGCGCTACGGCGGCAGCGCACTTTGTTTCGCGGTGGCGGCCTTCTCGGCGCTGCGGCTGGCGAAATTCAATATCGACGAGACGCAGCATACCGAGTTCTGCGGCCTTCCGACCCCTGCCAATGCGCTGTTTTTCGTTGCGCTGGGCTGGATGGACGCCAAGACGGGTTTCAACCAAGGGGGCTGGGTGCTGCTGATGGTGCCGGCCATGTCGTGGCTGCTTATTTCGCCTGTTCGGATGTTCGCCTTCAAGTTTCAGAGTTTTGCTTTTAAAGGCAACGAGATCCGTTATATCTTTATTGCCCTGGCTGTTGTTCTGTTGGTCGCCTTGGGTATCCCGGCTGTCCCCATTGTCATTCTGCTCTACATCGCCATATCGGCCGTGGGGTGGGGTCTGTCGCTAAAGAAGCCTGGCTCAGCGGCTTGCCCTGAGAAATAGTTGTATATTTAAAATTTTTTAATTATATTTGCCCCGGATTTACGTTCCATGTCGAGGTTGACGAATAGAATATTGCTGGCAGCTTTGCTCGGTCTGTTCCTTACAGCGCCCGGCATCGTCCGTTCGCAGGGTTTCAACGCCAGGACGCTGCAGCGTGCCCAGCAGCGCGGGGAGACGGGGAACCTTTACGGTACGAACCCTTACGAGCAGACCGGCGAGGAGGGGGAGGAGGGTCAGGACGGCCAGCCGCAGGATACGACCAAGAAGGAACGCCGGATTCGCAAGCCGCTCGAATCGTATTTTTTCAGCGATTCGATCCGCGCCCTGAACAATTTTCGCTGGAGCGTCAAGCGCGACTACAACCGCGTGGAGATAAGCCCGCTCGACACGACGCTCACCGACTGGCGCATCGACTACCCCTTCTTCCGCGAGGAGGTGGGCGACATCGCACAGGGCGCCCTCGGGCAGACATCGCTGCCGATGAACTATTTCCGGCGGCCGCAGTTCTTTGATTTCAGTTTTGCGAGCCCCTACTATGCGTATACGTACGACATGGAGAACGTGCCGTTCTACAATACGAAGAAGCCCATCATCCGCATGACGTACCTCGAGTCGGGGCAGAAGCGTTTCCGGGAGGAGAACTTCAATATCATGCACGCGCAGAATATTTCGCCCACGACGGGGTTCAACGTCGATTACAAGGCGCGGGGAACGCGCGGGCAGTATATCTGGTCACGGACGAAGAACCACAACCTGTCGGTCGCCTTCAGCCATACGGGCAAGCGCTATTCGGTGCATGCGGCCTATTACAACAACCACATCGAACAGCAGGAGAACGGCGGCGTGGTCGGGACGTGGGCCATCGCCGATACGACGTTCCAGATGCCTTCGGGCGTGCCCATGAAGCTGTCGGATGCCGAGGCGCAGAACACCTACCGCAACAATGCCTTCTTCATCACGCAGTCCTATGCCCTGCCGTTGCAGCGCGTGACGGAGAACGACTTTTCGCTCGCCGACCTGTCGGCGGTCTATATCGGCCATTCGTTCCAGTACAGTTCGTGGAGCAAGGTCTATTCGGACAAATATGCGCGGTATATCGACGAAAGGGCGCACCGGGACGAACAGGGCAATTTCGTGGCCGATACGCTGGACTACTACCAGAACTGGTATATCAACCCCGACCAGACGCGCGACTCGATTTACGAGCGGGTGATTTCGAACCGCTTCTTCGTGCAGGCGCAGCCCTGGGATCGTAACGGCGTGGTAGGCACGATTGATGCAGGCATCGGTATCGACATGCATACCTACTCGCAATTCGAAATGAGGGATTACCAGACGGGCAAGTATACGAAGGTCAACAAGACCAGCTATTTCGCATACGGTTCCGTCGGAGGCAAGATAAAGAAATATGTCGACTGGGATGCGAACCTCAAGTTCTACCCGTCGGGATACAGAGGCGGAGACCTCACCATCGGCGCCCACCTGGCGCTGACGGGGTACCTCCGCGGACACCCCCTGATTCTCGAAGGCCGGTTCACGATGGATCGGCGTTCGCCCAACTACTGGCAGGAGAATCTGTTCTCGAACCACTACGTGTGGTCCACTCCTTTGAATAAGGAGAATGAAACTCGGTTCGAGGTGAAGTTTTCAGTCCCCGATTATGCGTTTGAAGCGGGGGCATGGCAAGGTGTGGTCGGCAACAAGATCTTTTACGACAAGGAGAGCCAGATCGCCCAAAGCAGTGACAACGTAAGCCTCACGAGTGTGTACGCTCGCAAAGATTTCCGCTTAGGCGGACTTCATTTGGACAACAGGGTATTGTTGCAGTGGAGTACGAATCAAGAAGTTGCACCCGTTCCGCTTTTGAGCGCGTTCCTTTCGTATTATTACGAGTTCTGGGTCGTGCGCAACGTATTACGCCTTCAGATCGGTTTGGACGGACGCTATAACACGCGTTATTATGCGCCCAGTTACAACCCTGCGCTGTCGGCCTATTACAACCAACGGGACGTCGAAGTAGGTAATTATCCCTACATGGACGCCTTCGTCATGGGAAAGTGGAAGAGAATGCGGATATTTCTCAAATATCAGCATGTGAACAAGGGACTGTTCGGAAACGGAGAGTATTTCTCCGCGGCGGGTTACCCGCTCAATCCGGGCATGTTTAAGATCGGTATCTCATGGGGTTTCTATGATTAGCGTATTGTTCTGCGCGGTATGAACTGCCCGCAAAACAACCTTTTATGTTAAAAAAGACAGTTTTAACTTTTGCGTTCTTAACAATCCTGACAACTTTTTACGGCTTTAACGCCCAGTTCAGCGCACCCGTGACGGACGACATGCTGCTGGACGATGATGCGGCCGATTTCGGCTCTTCGCTGCTCAGTGACGGCGAATATGTGATCTCGGCCTATGACAATGTCATTCGCAACATCAGCGAAAAAGAGGGCCACGACTGGCGCCTGATGAGCGCCATCGCCTACCATGAATCGCGGTTCACGCCCGACATCACCTCGCGCAGCGGGGCTCGCGGGCTGATGCAGATCATGCCCTCGGTGGCACGCCAGTTCGACGTCCCGACCGAGGAGGTCGCCAATCCCGAGACCAACATATGGTTGGCCAACAAGCTGATGTCGAAGATTATGAACACGCTCCGTTTCCCCGAGGGGACTCCCGAGAAGGATCGGATGAGCATTATCCTGGCCTCGTACAACAGCGGGATAGGCCATGTGAACGATGCGAGGCGCCTGGCACGGCTCAACGGCGAGGATCCCAATTCGTGGGAGGTCGTGGCCCGCTACCTGCAACTCAAGGCGCAGCCCGAGTATTATGAGAACGAAGCGGTCAAGTGCGGACGTTTCACCGGCAGCCGGCAGACGCTGGCCTACGTGAACGACGTGATAGGACGCTATGACAAATACTGCCGGATCGCACAGCGATAATTTCCGGCAGGAATTGAAAAGTCTGAATTTACAGCAAAAAGGCTGAACCCCCAAGGGGTCAGCCTTTTCTCTTTATATTCTTTCCGTTGCCGGCGGAGTTGGCCGGCGTCGGGTCAATAGACCCACTGGAAATCGTCGACGTACATCACATTCGTCGTGCAGCCCACCATGTAATCGCCGTAGGCGCTCGTCGAGCAGGAAATGATGATGCTGTATTTGCCGGTGGGGCGTCCTGCCTCGGGGAGGTAGAAGTTGAGCGGCAGCGTGGCCTCCGCCATCCGGTCGCCTTCGGTCGACTTGTCGATGAACAGCGACCCGTAGGCGATGAGTTTCCCTTCAGCGGTTTCGGTGGTTTCCGCCGGATCCCATATTCCCGTTGGTGTGCCTGTCCCGGATGCGACCCGGTGGCGGCTGCTCCAGTCTACGATGGCTACGAAGATGCGCGCCTTGTCCGGGTCGCCGATGCCGACCGGGGCCCCGGAATGTTTGCTTGTTGCGTCGATCGTGCCCAATGTCGCGTGGTATTTCACCTTCATGCCCGAAGGGCGCGCCGTCCAAGCATAGGGCTGCCCGAATTCTACTACGCCCGTCGTCAGGCCGTCCTTGTAGAAGATACCGGACATCAGGTTGCCGGCTGCAATGCTGACAACGGGAGGGGCTGCTGCGGCCAGCTTCGCGCAATAGCTGCCGCCCATTCCGGCGTAGGTGCCCTGCGTGCAGAGCGACCGGGCGAACGAGTTGTTGCCGCTGGCCCAGAATTCCGCATTCGTATTCTCGCTCGTGAAGCACGAAAGCCCTGCGTTTTCCATGTTCCCGTCGGGGATCGTGTCGCCCGCGGGTGCCGTGTACTCGGCGGTTTCGGTTTCTTCCCCGCCGACGAGCAGCCGGAATTCATACGTTTGCCCGGCGTAGATGCCCTTGGTCGTGACGAGGCGTTTTACGGGGATGCCCGCATCGTTGGTGAGGCTTGTCCATTCGGGTGCGATCGTGCTCGTAAAGATGCCGCTTTCGTCCTGTGCGCCCTTCTGCGTCGCCAGCCAATCGGCGGTACCCTTCAGACGGTACTGGATTTCGGCGGTCGCATAATCTTCCGGCGTTACTATCGTGGTTACGACCGCCGTGTTGTTCCAGAGGTCGATGTCGCGGACGCCGATCTTTTCGTCGGTAGGCTGGACATAGAGCATCCAGCGCTCCGTACGGCCGTGATAGGTGACGTCGACCAGACGCACGGTTTCGAAGCCCGTGGCGGAGAGTTCTTCGGCCGTGGGCGAATAGGCGGTGATGTCGGCAGGCCCCAGCTTGAGGCTGGTGACCGTGACGGCCTTCAGGTCGGTGCCTTCGGCGACATAGGCCGTGGCCGTACGCGCCTGCGTGTCGATCAGTGTCGATCCGATCTGCCCGGCGACGGTGAACGACCGGGCTATGGGCTGCTCGGCCACGATCGTCCACTCGTAGTCCTGGTAGAGCGAGAGCGTGACGTAGAGCGGCGCCCGCAGGTCGAATTCCCCGCTCAGCGGCTGCGAAGTCGTGATTTGGCCGATGAATTTCTCCTTGTCGGTCATCATCGGGTTGGACGTTGCGACGTCGAATTCCACCTTGTCGATGGTGACCTTGCGGATATCGGTCTTCTCGTCCAGCGTGAGCGTTACGGTACGGTTCACGAGGCTGATGCCGGCCACCGTGAACCCCTCGCCCTCGATGCCGCTGATGCTGAGCTCGATGGTGGGGTACGGTATGTCGTTCTCGATGCACGACGCTGCCAGCAGGAGTGCCGCCGCCGAAAAGAGTATGCGTAGGTATTTCATAGTTTACTGCTTTTTCTTGTCCCACAAATGTATCGTCATACCGAAGTTGATGGCCGCGATATTGAGCCGGAAACGCATGTTCGAAGCCTTGCGCGAACCGATCTTGTTGCCGTCGGCATCCTTCTGGGTAATGCTCGTATACTGTATGCCGCCCAGCCCGAACGAAATCGTCGCACAGACGTTGGGGAAGATGTATACGGCAGCTCCCGGGTTGAACGCCAGCTTTACCTGCGTTTTGTCGTTGTAGGTGCGGTTGGGTGCGCCTCCTTCGTTATGATCCGGGTCGTATGCGAAGCTCGAATGTCCCGTCGAGAGCGCCAGCTCGAACTCGGCGAAGAGCCCGAAGCGTCCTTTGGGGTCGAGCCCCGCATAAGAACGGTGGAAAATGCCGAATGAGTATTCATCGCTCGAAAGATCGACGTAGGGGAGCTGCCCCGAGAGGTCGTTGCCCTCGCCCGCATCGAAATAGGTGTTGTCGAGCGTGCCGCCCATGTGGCTGTATCCGAAACGAATGCCGATACAGTTGTTATCGCGGTAGAAATAACCGACGAAGGGTTTTACCGTTGCGATCGTGGCATCCGCATCGATGTTGTCGAAGATGAGCATGAGGTCGGTGTCGTCGCTCGAAACCGTACCGTAGGAGGCCGTAAGACCCATCATCACTTCGCCCTTGTAGGCGAATTTGAGTTTGTTGATCTCGCGGTCGATGCGGCGGCGCGTGGGCAGGAAACGCTCCACCTGGGGACGCTTGTGCTTTTCGGCCGGCATGGCTGTGGGTATCGGCGCCGAGGGTGCCGCCGGGGCTGCGGTGCCCGCTGCGGTTGCAGTGTCCGTTTCTGCGGCGAGTCCCGAAGTTGTTTCCGCTGCGGCTGCGGTGCCCGTTCCGGGGGTGTCCGAAGTTTCCGGGGGCACGCTGCCCTCTTTGCCGGAGGGGGTTTCTTCGACTACGGCCGTAGCGGCCCGCTGCACTGCGGGGAGGGCTTGTCCCGTCTCCGCTGCGGCGCCGAGCGTGATGAATACCGATAAAATGGAAAGTATGATTCGTTTCATGTGCGTGCCGTGTTTAGAGATAGAATGCCATGCCGAGCCCTATCGAGAAGATATTGACTTTGAAGTTCATCATGCTGGCGTTGCGCTTGCCGACCGTCACCTGATTGTGCACCTGCTTGGTGTGGCTGTAACTGATGCCCATCACGCCGACGTTGACCTCGACGGCCATGTTGTTCGTGGCGAAGGCGATGATACCCGGCGAGATACCCAGCGAGAAGGTATAGCCCGTCTGGTAGGTGCCCTTCACCGGGGAGTCCTTGGCAAAGCGTGCCTGCGTACCGCCGCCCGAGAGCTGCATCTCGTTGAAGAGTGCGAAACGCTTGTTGCGGCCCAGCGGGATGTACTGGCGCCAGATCATGGCCACCGAATAGCTCTGTTGCAGCGAATAGCAGTCGTTCAGCTCGAAATTCAGGTCGGAATCCTCGCCGCCCAGGTTGAGGTCGGCCTTGTCCAGTTTGAGCAGCGAGCGCGAATAGATGAAACGGCCTCCGAGCGCCATGTTGTCGCGGAAGGCGTAGGCGATCATCGGGCTGACCTTGAACGTGTAGCCCTTCGATTCGATGCCCTCGACGACCAGGAACCTGTACGTGTCGTTCGAGTGGGTCGAGTAGGAGGCCGTTCCTCCGAAGATCCATTGCCCGCGCGGGACGAAGAGGTTGTGTTTGTCGGTAAGGCCGCGCTGGCGCCGCATTTCGTTGACGGTCTGAGGACGTTCCTCGTGCTGCATGCTGGTCGTGCTGCCGGCCTGCGGGGCGAGGGACGCTGCGGCGTTCGTCTGTTGTGCACGGCTCTCCGGCGCCGTGCCTGCCAGGAGCAGGAGTGCCAGGAGCGTACTGGTGGTTATCTTGCGCATTGTCGTGCGTTTACGTTTAATCGTTAATATACCCATTCGAAATCGTCGACGTACATCACGTTGGTGGTGCAGGCATCCATGTAATCCCCGTATGCGCTGGTGGAACAGGATACGACGATATTGTATTTCCCGTCGGGAGCGGCCGCCGTGTCCTGGTAATAGTTTATCGGTAAGGTAACTTCTACCATTTCATCGCCCTGGGTCGATTCCTCGATGAATTTGGAGGCATACCCGATGATGGGGCCGTTGGCCGCTTCGGTTTGCGTTTCCGGATCCCAGGTACCCGTCGGGACTTTTGTCCCGGCAAATACTTTCTGTTGGGCCGTCCAGTCCACGATAGCAACGAACACCCGCGCCTTATCCATTTCTCCGACCGGGATTTTCCCGTCATGAAGGTTATAGTTGACTTCCCCGACCGTAGCGTGGTATTTGAACCTGACGGCTCTCGGGCGGGCGTTGTAGGCGAACTTTTTGCCGAAAGAGACGTTGCCGCCCATCGGGAAGAGCGAGATGGCGAAATCTCCGGTAAACAGGTTGCCCGGGGCGGGAACCTTTGCCAGCGAATTGTAGGTCGCGGAAAGTTTCGCGCAGTAGGTTCCGGCCCGGCCCGGCATCGTGTCGTCACGGGTACAGAGTTCCTTGGCGAACGAGTTGTAGCCGCTGCCCCAGAAGGTATAGTTGGTGCCGGAGCCCGGGAATTGCTGGGCGCTTCTCCACGATTCCAGGCTTCCGTCGGTCATGGGAGCGCCCTCGCCGGCCGTGAATTGGCCGCTGAGCTCCTCCGAGCCGACCGTCGCTTTGTAGTCGTACGTATTGCCTGCCGATATGCCGGTGCCCTCTTTGAGACGCGAATAGGGCAGTACCGTGGCCGGAGTGCTCCAGTCCGCCGTGGTTTTCTCTTCCCACTGGGGCGCATAGGTCGCCGTGATGAAATCGTCGCCCTGCGACGTCCCGGCCATCGGCTGCCATTCGCCGCCGCTGCTGCGCAGGCCGAATTGCACGGTGGTGCCGGGCGTGAACGATACCACGCGCAGCGTGACCGTATTGGCCCACAGGTCGTAGTCGTCCGCCGTTACGGGAACCAGCCCCTCCAGGCGGTAGGTCGTAGCGACCTCCGAGGAACCGCCGTTGGCATCCTCGATCTGGAACGTCACGTCTTGGTCACCGCCCGGGCGCGAGGCGAAGAACGCATCGGAGAGTGTCAGCCGGACGTTGTATTTGTCGACCGGTTCGAGGGAGATGCCCTCGGCCGTGCCGTTGAGCGCGTCGTAGCTCTTGTCGCCTACCGAAACCGTGAACCGGGTCAGTTCCGAGAAGGCCATGATCCGGTATTTCTTCTCCCCGGAAACGTATTTCTGGATTTCCGTGATGTCGAACCCTTCGCTGATGACGGCCGGGTCGGGGCTGAAGATGATTTCGTCGTCCCGGTCGTCGGTATCGGGGTCGACGCTGATCAGCACGCAGTCGATATAACCGGGCAGGTCGGGCGAATATTTGAACGTGAGGGTATATTTGCCGCCGGCTTTGACGTCGGTGATGTAATCTTCCATTTCCACGTTTTTACCCTCGACATGCGTTCCGCGGAAGAGCCAGGCCAGCGACGTCATGCCTGCGGGCAGGGTGTAGTAACCCGTCCCTTCGGCCGTGAACCTGAGCGCCGGGACGCTGCCCGCTTCGGCTGCCTCTTCGTCGACTTTCTCGCCTCCGGCGATCCATACGGAATAGCCGGGGTCGAGCTTCTGGAGGATCGAATCGTCGAATTTCACCTCTACGACGGTGTTCACGATCTGGCAGACGACCGTTACGTTCGTGGTTTCGCCGGGTTTTACGGTGAACTTCTCCTCGCCCTTGTATAACCGTTTCGTGAAATCGGCGGGGGCTTCCTCTCCGGCTTCGACCGCTACGCGATAAGTGCCGGCCAACAGTTCCAGCCGTTCGGGACAGGCCTCTTTCGAGGTGTATTTGCGCAGCAGGCCGCCCTCGTCGTTGTAGATGTAGACGGTCTGGTGCTGCAACGGGTCGTATTCGCCGGTGTCGGCTGTCTGCCGGGTCGAGACCGTCATCGCCATGACGCCCGTGCGATTGTCGCTGCCCGCGGCGGAGTCGTCTTTCGAGCAGGCCGCGCCGAGGAGCACCGCGAGCAGTACGGCAAAATATGAGATATATCGTTTCATTATCGGTCGGCTTTAGTGGACGATGAGTTTGACAGTCTTGTGTGTCAGTACATTATCGTTGTCCGTCACGTCGAGGACGAAATTATGTTCGCCCGGAAATTCCAGCAGGATCTCGACGAACTTGGTGATCGAGAAAGTCACCGACGTCTGGTTCTTCACTTGGTCGTTGATCGGGAACCCGAATTCGCCCTGCAGGATACCGGTCAGGTCGTCGGGAATGTCGCAGATGTCGAATTTCTCCGGCAGGTTGATCACCGGCAGCATCGGCCTCAGCGTTTCGGAGTCGATGGTCACGAAGAACGACTTGATGCCTTTGTCGGCCTCGACGTCGATGTCGATCACCATGTCTTTCTGCACTTCGTATTGCCGGTCGATGTCATAGCCGCGCCACGTGATCCGGGGGCCAGTCTGCCCCGAACTTTTGTCGACGATGAGCGTCAGTACGGCTTCGGACGAGACGCCTTTTGCATCGGTCATCGTGAAGGCGAAGGTGTGCGTACCGTCGAATTCATAGAGCGCCCTGATCTGACCTGCGATGTTGAAACTTTTGGCCGTCTGTCCTTTGAGCTCGCTGCCTACGGGGTAGCCGAAGCCCTTGAGGATAATCCCTGCCGCCGAAGATGCGTCGAGGGTGCAGAGGTCGAATGTTTCGGGCAACTGGATGGCGGCCATCGACGCCAGGAACTGGCTGTTGGTGGAACCGATATTTACCTTCAGCGATTCGATGCCGTTGGGCGAGGAAAGGTCGAAGGCGAACGGTTCGATGCAGTTCCCCTCCGCGTCGAACATGGCGTCGGTCAGCGTGAAGGGCTGCGCCATGTCGTGCCCGGGCCAGGTGAGTGCCGGGGCGTTGGGGTCTTCGAGGAGCTCTTCCCCGAGGTTTTCCGTACCGTCGACGACGAACTTGTTGTCCTGGAGGATGCTGTTGTCGACTTTGACCGAGAAGAGGATGTCGCCCTTGTCGGCATAGCCGATTACGACCGAAACCTTGCGCCACTGCCCGGCCTTGACCCCGGTGATCTGCTTGCTGAATTTAGCGGGGACATCGGTGTCGGCGAAGGTGCCGTCGAATACGAAGTCCAGGGTGTTTTCCAGTGCCTGCGGTTTGAAATAGGCCGCCCGGGTTTCGGTTTTGAGGAAATCCAGGCTGGTGCCGCCCAGCGATACGGTGGCCTTGCTGGTGTCGGCCAGCATGTCGACCAGCTCGGGCGAATATTCCACCGAGACCTTGATGTTCTGCAGGGTGCAGACCACCTCTCCGGGCGAGGTCGTCTGTGCCTTGGTGATCGTAAATTCGCTCGTCGCTCCGTAGACGGGGTATTCCCAGTCCACGCCGGGCATCGTGTCTTTCGAGCGGACTTCCATGCGGTAGACGCCCACCTTCATTTCCATCGGCGTCTTGAGCAGTTCCTTCAGCTCGGCATAGGTCATTTCGAGCACCTGCGCGTCGTCGGCGTCGAGGATCTCTACGATAAAGCTGTCCACGTCGGGAACCGTAGCGCGCGTCCCGGATGCGGTGCGTGCGGCCTGCGTCTCGTCCGACGTGTCGTCGGGACGGATTTCGGTTTCGTCGTAGACGACTGTCATCGAGAGGTTGCCGATCGACAGATAGCCGGTCATCCCGGCGGGCTCGGGGTTCGGATCCTCCTTGTACGGGGGCTCTTCGTTTACACAGCCGGTCGCGAAGAGTGCCGCAACCGCTAACATCGTAAGAAATTTGGTAAATGTTTTCATATCTTTCCCTGTTTTTATTTCTTTTCGGTATCGTCGATGGCTCCCTCGTTGACCTCGCAGTCGATCGGCCGGGTATCGGTGTAATCCTCGCCGAGTGTGATGGTCAGCGTGGCGCTGCCCGCGTTTTTGGCATCGTAGGTGATGATGTGGCAGGTGCGCGGCGTCGTGGCGTCGAGCGTCTGGGCGGAGAAAGTCACCTCGGGGCCTTCTCCCGTGCCCGTCGGGCTCTGGCGGCGTGCCGTGCCGGTCACCGTGAGCCGCGTGCCGCCCTTGACGAACACCGGTTCGTCGGCAGGATCGCTGCCGGGCGTGAAGGCGAATTCATTGCCCGAGGCCGTCGTCACGGTGAACCTGGCATCGTGGAAATAGGCGAGGAACTGCTCCGTGGCGCGGATTACCACCTGCGAATTGGCCACCGTGGCGGTCAGATCTGCATTTACCGTGCGCCGGGGCAGCACTTCGATCTTTTGTTCGGCATAATAATAAGGTTTGCCGGCTCCTTCCGCATCGGGGTCGCCGTGGGCGATCTCGACGGTGTAGCTGCCCATCCGGAAGACGGTTTCGCTCTGCTCGAATTCGGCGAGCGTATCCCATTTCTGCGTGCCCGTTTCGCCCGTTACCGTGAGCGAGAAAGCCCCGGCTGCGGGCGCTTCGGGCGTGCCTGAAGCCTCGGCCGAAGCCGTGTCGATCGACGTGTCGGCCGTGCAGCTAACGGACAGGGTGCCGTATCCCGTCGCTTCCGTGTCGTTTTCCGTGGAGCATCCGGCGGCCAGCAGGCCCGCCGATGCCAATAGACATATAAGTTGTTTTTTCATAACAGTCCGGATCGTTCGGTAAAAGATGTTGTCGGGATTCTCGGTTGCCTCGTGCGCTGCCGGGAGTACGGCGGGATATGCCGTTGTGCCGCCGGTCGGATTACCGGTATATGAAATATCCCGAGGCGTTTGCATGGGTCGGGATGTCCGGAATTTTATGCGCATGGGTATGAGTTTTTTATTGGCAATGTGCAAAAATAGACATGTGGCGCGTATCTTGGAAATAAATTCAACGAATGTCCGGTTTTTCATCACGAACACCCTGTCCGGCGAACCTGTTCGAACCTTTTTTTTGACTTTTTCGGCACAGGATGCACCCGTCCGCGGGCTGTGTACCGACCGCCCGTGCTGCACGGCGGCTCGCCGCGGCAATACCCCGCCGCAAGAAAAAACCTCCCTGCAATCGCAGGGAGGTCGGGGATAAAGGCCTCTGGCCTTCCGGATATTCCGGCGGGTTAGTATACCCATTCGAAATCGTCGACGTACAGTGTGTTACCAGAACAGCCGTTGAAATAGTCGCCGTATGCATTACATGCACAAGAAATTACCAGCGAATAATTGCCTGCGGTCGGAACTGCGGTCGTATTGTAGAAATTGGTTTTGATTATAGCAGTAGCCATTTCATTACCAGAGGTATCGGCATCTATCCACATTGAACCGTAACCGATGATTTTACCTTCATTCGTACTATTCACTGTTTCTGGATCCCAGGCGCCGGTTGTCTTTGCCGTTGATGAGATGAGCCCTCCCAAAGCATTAATATATGGAGTGGACGATACGATGTGCCTTGATGTCCAGTCAACGATGCAGAAAAATATGCGGGCTTTGTCCTGGTTGTTTTGGGCAATCTTTGTGCTTTCACCGTCTGTGCGGTCTACAGTCCCGACTGTTGCATGGTATGATACCTTCAGCGCAGTAGGACGGGCTTGCCATTCATATTGTTGTCCGAAAGAAACCTCACCGGTATAAGTGCTTGCCATTCTGAAAGTCCCGGTGAATAAGTTGCCTGCGGCTAATATGCTGACAACAGGTGCTTTAGCCGACTGGCATTTTGCCCGGTACCCATTTTGCCAATCCTTAGGCTGGCAAAGATTTTTTGTCGTAGAATTGTTACCACTGCCCCAGAATGCAGAGGTTGCACTTTCGCTTGTCGTAAAACAAGGTAGGTTGGAATTATCCATATTGCCGTCTGGAATAGTTTGGGTGGTGCTTGTCGTAAACTGTCCGGTATACTCTGTTCCGTCTACGGAAAGTTTATAGTCGTAAGTATTGTTGGCAAAAATACCCGTTCCTTCTTTTATGCGCTGGAAGGATTGGACGGTGTTGGGGGTATACCAGTCAGGTGTCGTCGTTGCTGCTTCCCAAACGGGGGCGATTGTTGCTTTGGTTTTATCGTCGCTGACCTCTGCATCCTGCCAAGTTGTTTCTGTCGATTTTTTGTATTGTACGCTGACAGACGTTGCATCGGCGGGAATATCTTTGAGTGCGAATGACGCAGTGTTCAGCCAAAGGTCTGCATCTTTGTTATAGGTAATTGGGGACGGCATAAAAAATGTCAGTTTTTGAGTGGTTTGCTGTCCGGCCAAATCGGTTACTACAACTTCGAAAACATGTTCGCTGCCAGGGGCGGCATTGAGTGACGCGATCAAAGGTACGAGTTCGGTAATATTAAAAGTTGTAGATTTTTGATACTGAATAGCAACGCCGCTGGTCATCCCTGGAAGCCCCAAATCATTATTGAAAAGATCGAGTTCTGTAAGCCCCATTTCGTTCAGTACACTAGACGTGATATTTACTATAAGGCCTGCGATACCTCCCGGGACAGTAATCTGGATATTGGCCTCATAATCGGTACCGCATTTGGTAATGTCGTGCGGCTCGTCCATATCCTCCCCCGGCCATACGAGCGACGGGGCGGCGATGGCCGAGAATGCCAGGTCGGAGACCTCCTTTTTGTAGAGGGTGCCCGCCACGAAAGGCTTGCTGACATCGCTGCGCTGTACGGAGACGCTGCCGATCTGGTTGTCGCTGGTGATGACGTCCAACGTCAGGTTGTCGTAGTTGCCTGCCGGGACGTTGAAGAAGGCTTCGACCTTGTCGGCAGTTCCGGCGGCGGGTGTATATTGCAGGGCTATGACGTTCGACTGGTCGGCGGTGCTGAGTGCGGGAACCGTCCCGGCACCCCCGTTTTCGAGGGCGAAATCGAGGCTGGCGGCCGAGAGTTTCTGGGTTTCTCCGCCGGCGGTCAGCAGCAGGTATTTCACCTTGTCGGCCGGCGTGGCGATGGAGAAATTGAGGATCGACGTAAGGCGGTGCAGCGTGAAGGTGACGTCTTTGCCGTCGGCCTTGCCCGCCTCGTCGTCAGCGGTGTAGGCCCTGGGGGTGGCGACCAGCGCGTCGTAGGCGCTGTTGAAATCGTTGCCCGCCTGCGTGCGCAGGTTCCCGAACGGGAGGTTGGCCGTGGTGCCGGTGACCTTCGCGTGGGGGAAGAAGGCATAGTAATTGCCGCCGCCCGCTGCGAAATCGTTGAGCGAACCTTCGAATGCGGCCGAGGTTGTGTTGTAGTCGAATTTGGCAGCCGTGGCCGGTGCCGTGCCGCCGGTTTTGACAGGCAGGATGCCCAGGGCGTCGCCGGCTTCCCATTCGGCCGTGAAGGCACTTTCGCCGACATGGATGTTGGCGCGGGTGCCGTCGTTTTCGGCGACCTTGGCATAGACTTTAATAAGCGAACCGTTGCCGGAGTCCGGGGCGGTGTCCGCTTCGTCGAACTTGTTGCAGCCGGCCAGCGATGCGAGGGCCGTTGCACAGAAGAGGAGTTTGAGGGATTTTTTCATGGCGCTGAGGTGTTAGGCTTCGTCGGATTCGTCCATGTAACTGTCGTCATAGGACATCGGAAGAACACTCCCGCCTACCGGTGATGTGGCAAATCCCTTTTCAGTCGTGATCTCGATTACTTCGATGGTAGGGACGGAGTATTTCCCCCCCCCTCGTTTGGCTAATTCAATTCCCATGATATGCAAAAGTTTAAAGTGACATAACAAAAGTAGGTTTGCGCAGCCGCAAATGAAAATAAATTCAACGAACCCGGGCAATTTCATCATAAACGCCCGCTGTTTCACTATTTCCCGTCCTCGCGTATGTGTGCCGATCCGCCGGGAAGGGCGCAGGAGCCCCATAACTTGTTGTCATATCGCCCGATACGACAAAAAACCTCCCCGCAGGTGCAGGGAGGTTTCGAAAGGGAGGCCGTGGTGCCGCCGGGGTTTGTTATTGCCGGGGTTTTAGTATATCCACTCGAAGTCGTCGACGTACAGTTCGTTGCTTTGGCTGCCGCAGAAGAATGCCCCGTAGCAGTCCGAGGAGCACGAAATCATGATGTTGTAAGCCTTCGATGGGATGGGCGTTGCGTCGCGGTCGTTGTAGACGATCGGGATGGTTATGGTCTGCCAACCGTCGGTCGAGGCCGTGAATTTGTGGTCGCCGTACGCCAGGATGCCGATGCCGGTGTCCGAGGGTTCGAACGTCCCGCTGATGTTGTATTCCCCGCTAAGCGCCTTGGTCTGGGATACGTTGTCGATTCGGGTGTCCCTGTCGCAGATACATACGAAGATGCGTGCGGGGGAGATGTCCGAGGTGGACAGCTCGTCCTTCTTCGCCCCCAGGGTCTGAATGTTGCCGACCGTCGCCCTGGCTTTGACCCGTAGCGCCGTGGGACGTGCAGTCCATGCGTAGGGCGAACCGAAGCTGGCCGTTCCGCCGCTCCATCCGAATATGGAAACCGTATAGTCGAAGGAGCCGGTGAACAGGTTGCCGGCAGCGAAGATCTTGATCGACCCGATCGAGGTCAGGTTCGGCTTCAGGTATGCACAGTAGGAACCGCTGGTATTCCCGAGCCAGATGTTTTCGTTCTTGGTGCATAGGCCCGTGGTCTGTCCGTTGTTGCCCGATGTCCAGAAGCTGTTGCCGCTCGCATTCGGATATACGATGTTTTTGTTGCTGCCCAGGGTCGTCGTACTCCAGTCCTCCATGCCGCCGTTTTGGATGGGGTCGCCTTTCTCGGCGGTGAGGTCGATCGTGCCGGAAGCCTTCGTCGTGCCGTCGATGACGAGCCGGTATTCGTATCGGTGCCCGGGGCGGATGCCGGTTTCGCTTATCATCGTGTTGTCGGCGTTGTAGGCGCTGCTGATCGTGGCTGTGAAAGTCCCGTCTTCGGCATTCTGCGTCCCCTTGACGGCTGCCTGCCAGGTGCCGTCGGTACGTTTGTATTCGACCGTCGTGTGCTGGAAGTCTTCCGGGGCGACCACACATGCGAGCGTCGCGGTGTTCGTCCAGAAGTTCGCGTCGTCGTTGTAGGCCGCGCCCGGGGTGATCGCCGAGGCGATGGTCTTGGCGTATTGCAGGGTGACCGTGGTCTGCTGCCCTGCGTTGTCCGTGACGGTGAACCTGAAGTCGGAGTATGCGGTTTCCGTCACCTCGGCGCAGACCATGGCCAGCAGGTCGATCAGCCCTCCGATCTGGAAGAATGCGTACTGCTGGTCGAGCAGCTGCGAAGGGGTCGGGAATCCGAGTTGGGTGAGCATCTCGGCCATATTCTCGGTCGCCGGGGCGGTCAGCTCCATCGTGGGGGCAAGCCCGGCCAGCTCCAGCAATCCGCTTTCGGTCAGCACCGGGGCGATGATTTCCACCTCCATTTTACGGATGCCGCCCGGGACACTGACCTCGATATCGGCCTCGTTGCCCGTGTCTGCCAGCTCGTAACGCTGCGAGAGGTCGTGTCCGAGCCACTCGATGGTCGGGGGCGTGGCTTTGGCGAAGGTTCCCGTCGCTATTTTGGTGTAGACCCAGTTGGCGACCATCGGCGTGGTACGGTTTACCGTCACGCTCGCGGTGTTGCCCTTGTCGGTGCAGACGGTGAAGACCAGTTCCCCGTAGTTCTCGTCGGGCAGCACGTTGAAGAACGTCTCGCTCAGATCGGCCGAGGGTGCCGTGCCGTCCTTGTAGGTGACGGTGATGCGCTCCGAGTCGATCGACACGGTGCCGCCGGCGGGCGACGAGCCCTCGGCGACCAGCGTGGGGTTGACCGCGGCGATGTCGTATGCGCTCGTCGGGAGTTCGAAGGTCAGCTGCTCGGAAGCGATCGGTTTTTCGGCCGTCAGCATAACCGAAGCCACCTTTTCCGACGCTGCGCCGCCCTGCATGCGCAGTGCGAGGATCGTCGTGAAACGGTTGAGGTTGAATCTGAGGGCTTCGCCCTGGGGTGTCATGCCCGGGGCGGCGTTCGGGTACAGGATCGCATCAGCCGCCAGCAGGTCGTATTCGCTGTTGTACTTGTTACCCTCCTGCGTACGGAGCGCGCTGAACGGAACGGTCACCGTGGTCTTCGATCCGGAGACGCTCGCCGTACCGTTGTGTGGGTAGAATGCGCGGTAGTGCCATTCGCCGGTTTGGGAGGGCAGCGTGCCCTTGAACGTGCGGGATTCCGGGTCGAAGGCGAACTGCCCGAGGGCGGAGAAGTCCTGGCTGCCGGGCGCCTTGTGGATGACCCCGAGGATGTCCACCTCGTTCCACGAGCCTGAAAGCCCGTTTTCGAAGTCTACGTCGATCTCGGCGCGGGTCTGCTGACGGGGGGCGATGTCGGCGTGGAGCCCGACGACGGCCTCGTTTGCACCCGGCTTGGGGGTCGCTTCGTCGAAATTGCTGCATGCTGCGCCGAGGACAGCTGCAAGGAGAAGCGGAATGGAAATGTAAAATCTTTTCATGGCAGCTGCTGTTTATTCGTTGTCGTAATAGTCATCGTAGCTGCCCATGGGACTTACTCCCCCGGTTCCGGGGTAATCTGATGCGGCAAACCCTTTCTCGGTTTGCACGTCGATCTGTTCGAGCAGGGGTACGACATAGCATGGTCTCCCCTCCCGATTGGTGGTTACTGTCTTCATAGTCAAATGTTTTTTAGCGTCGAGAACAAAAATAGGACTATGCGAAGGCAGATGAAAATAAATTCAACGAACCGGTGGATTTTTCCAATGAACCAGCCGATTTGAGGGATAGCGATCGGGCTGAAATGATGAGATAAAGAACGTAAAAGGATGTACGGTGGACAAAAAAGGCCATCCGGGAAATCCGGATGGCCTTGCGATGCGGGGACGCCCCCGCCCGTTATTTCACGTATTTGTCGAGCCAGCCGAAGAATTCGCGGTTCCAGACGAGCGAGTTCTGGGGCCTGAAGACCTGGTGCGCCTCGTTTTCGAATTCCACCAGCCGCGCCGGGATGCCACGCACGCGGGCGGCCGTGAAGGCTTCGAGCGACTGCGTGTAGGGGATCCGGAAATCGTATTCACCCGTGAAGATCAGGATCGGAGTATCCCATTTGTCGACGAATTTGTGCGGCGAATTGGCGTAGGAGCGCTGTGCGACCTGGTTCGACCGATCCCAGTAGGGGCCTCCGTAGTCGTTGTTGATGAAGAACAGTTCTTCGGTCTCACCGTACATCGACTCGAAGTTGAAGATGCCGCAGTGGGCGATGAACGCCTTGAAACGCTTTTCGTGGCAGCCGGCCAGGAAGAATACCGAGTAGCCGCCGTACGATGCTCCGACGCAGCCCATGCGGGTTTCGTCGGCCCACGGCTCCCTGGCCACGTCGTCGATGGCCGAGAGGTAGTCGCGGATGTTCTGTCCCGCGTAGTCGCCCGATATCTGGTCGAGCCACTCCTGCCCGAACGAGGGCAGGCCGCGGCGGTTGGGCGCCACGACGACGTAGCCCTGTGCGGCCATCAGCTGGAAATTCCAGCGGTAGCTCCAGAACTGCGACACGACGCTTTGCGGGCCGCCCTGGCAGTAAAGCAGGGTGGGGTACTTCTTGGCCGGGTCGAAATCGGGCGGCAGGATCACCCACGTCAGCATCTGCTTGCCGTCGGTGGTCTTCACCCAGCGTTTCTGCACCTCGCCCATCCTGATGTTGTCGTAAACCGGTTTGTTGATGGCCGAAAGCTGCGTCAGCGTGCCGTCGGCGGGGTCGACGCCGAAGAACTCGGTGGCCATCGAGATCGTGCACATTTCGGCGACGATCCTATCGCCGGCCATCGAGAAGGCGTTGATGTCGTGGTCGCCGCGGGTTACCACCTCGACCTCGCCTACCGAGGGTGAGATGCGGCAGAGCTGGTGTGTCGCCTCGATCGGTGCGATGAACCAGATCGTGTCGTTGTCCTCCCAGACGACGTTCATGGCGTTGTAGTCGAAATCTTCCGTCAGATCCTGCATGTCGCCCGTCCGGCAGTCGTAGAGGAACAGGCGCGCCTTGTCCGACTCGTTGCCTGCGCGACGCTGTGAAAGGAAGGCGATTTTCGTGTCGTCGGGCGACCATACGGGGTATTTGTCGTAACCGGCCATGACGGCCTTGTCGCTTGCGACGGGCTCTCCGGTATTGACATTGACCGGCTTGCAGATGTTCTGCGTCACGCCGCTTTCGAGCGCATAGACGAAGATGTCCGAGTCGGTCGATACGGCGTACTCGGTGCCCGTCAGCGGCTTGCAGGTGTAGGCCAGCATCGTGCCTGCGTTGTTCCAGGCGATTTCGGCCATGTCGAAATAGGGTGCCAGCGGGGCGTCCCACTGTGCATCGGGCATGATGTCCGTGCCTCCCGTCACGAGGCCCTTGCCCAGTTCGCCGATGAAGATATGGCGGTAGGAGCCTTCGTCCCAGTAGTCCCAGTGGCGGGCCATCAGGTCGTCGTAGATGCGGGCCTTCGACTTGTCCATGTCCTCGTATACGTCCGACGATTTGCGCCGCGCCGTCTGCACGGCCTGTACCCACCAGATGTGTTTTTCATCGGGGCTGACACCGAATCCTTCGACGTCGGGGACACCCTCGCCCCCGCCGCTGCCCGTTATCTGGGTCGCGTCGCCGCCAGCGGCGTTCATCCGCCATACCTGCATCGAGCCGCTGCGATCCGACAGGAAATAGATTTTCCGCCCGTCGGAGCTCCACTCGGGGGCGGCGTTGTTCGAGGCCGTGTCGGTGAGCCGCGTTACGGCGCCCGATGCCATATCCTGCACCCAGAGGGTCGTCACGCCGCGGTTCTGGGCCATGTTGTAGTCGGTCTGCGCATAGAGGAGCGTCTTGCCGTCGGGTGAGAGCGACGAGGAGCCTGCACGGCTCATTTTCCACATCACCTCGGGGGTGAGCCTGCCTGCGGCGATTTCGTCGGCCGTCAGGGCGTTGTCGATCGTAAGTGGTTGCGGGCGCCTGTCGTCGCATGCGCCCAGTCCCACAGCTGCAATAGCCATAAAAAGGAGTAATTTTTTCATTTTGGTCGGGGTTTCTTCTATATTATTCGTATTTTCGCGTTCAAATCGAGCCAGCATGGACTATACCGTATATTTTGCAGATAAAGCCGTGGTTTTCACTGCGAAGACCCCTGGCGAGGACTGGTATGCCGTGACGCCCGCACCGGACGGCGGCATATCACGAGCGAAGGTAACGAAAATTCTCGAATCGTACAACAAGGCGGCTGTCGTCACGCCCGATCCCGGGGCGGCGTTCGGGGCCTTTGCCGCGGAGTTCGCGCTTATAGAGGCGGCGGGCGGCGTGGTGGTCAACGATTGCGGCCAATGGCTGATGATCCGCCGCAACGGCCGCTGGGACTTACCCAAGGGGCACCTCGAATGCGGCGAGCGGATCGAGGAGTGCGCGGCCCGCGAGATCGAGGAGGAGACGGGTGTCCGCGCCGGGGTGGTGCGACCCCTGTGCGATACGCTGCATGCCTATTATTTCCCCAAGACCGAACGCTGGGAGCTGAAACGCACCCACTGGTACGAGCTTCACACGGCATCCTGTGACCGGCTTGTGCCCCAGCTCGAAGAGGGGATCGAGCGGGCGGCGTGGTGTACGCCCGCGGAGGTCGCCCGCAACCTGCGGGATGCTTTCCCGACGATCCGCTGCGTGGCGGCGGCGATGGGAAAGTAGCGCGGCGGCGATCAGGACACCGGGGCGTTCCGGCCGTCTTTTCTGGCCGGCGTAACCGGTGGGTTTCCCCGCCCTCCCCCGTGGCTTTCCCCGTGCTTTCTCTTCGGAGCCTTCCCCTGACCTTCCCCTGACCCTTCCCCGGATACTTTCCCGGCGATGCCCGGCGGAGCCCCATCCCGGTTCCCGTCAGGCGAACAGGTCGTTGAGCGATTCGCTCATGCTCGGATGGGTGTAGATCGAATTGCTCAGGTCGTGTGCCGTGACGCCGTGCTTCATGGCTGTGGCGACGGTGTTGATGACTTCGCCCGATTCGGCTCCGAAGAGCGTGCACCCCAGTATCTCGTCGGTCTTGGCGTCGATGACGGCTTTGAGCACACCCTCCGTCGAACCCAGTATCCGAGAACGCGGGAATGCCGCGACGGCGATCCTGTTGACGCGGATGTCGCGCCCTGCCTTGCGTGCCTCCTCCTCGTGCATGCCCACGTGCGAGAGCGTCGGTTCGATGAAGACCGAATAGGGGACGGGGCCCCGGTTGGCCGTGGTACGGGCTCCGTCGCCCAGCAGCACGTCGCGTATGATCCGGAAGTCGTCCAGCGAAACATAGGTGAATTGCAGCCCGCCCGTCACATCGCCTGCGGCGAAGACATGGGGAGCCGTCGTGCGCAGGTGTGCGTCGACCCTGACGGCACCCCGGTCGTCGGTTTCGATTCCGGCGGCCGCGAGGTTCAGCCCTGCGGTGGCGGGGCGGCGTCCCGTGGCGAGCAGCACGGCGTCCCCGACGATTTCGTATTTTCTGCCCGTCTGCGTGTCGGCGACGGCGACCGTGACGCCCTCGGCGGTGTCGCTCACCGATTCGACCCGTGCGCCCATGCGGAATTCGATGCCCTTTTTTTCCAGCGCCTCCCGCACGGCGGCCGCAATGTCGCGGTCTTCGCGCGGGATCAGCTCCGCGAACCCTTCGAGCACGGTGACTTTCGATCCGAATGAGGCGTACATCGAGGCGAATTCCAGCCCGATGTATCCGCCGCCCACGATTACCAGGTGCTGCGGCAGCTCTTCGAGCTCCATGATCGAGGTGCTGGTATAGACCCGCCTGCTCTGTGCGATGCCTTCGATGGGCGGGATTACCGTCTCGGCGCCGGTGTTGATGACGATGTATTTGCCGCCGATCTGCTGTGTCCCCCGGGCGGTTTTCACGGCGATGGCTTCCGGTGAGGCGAAACTGCCTTCGCCCGTGTAGACGTCGATGCGGGCGTTGTCGGCCAGTTTATGGTAATTCTTGTCCCGCAACAGGTCGACCAGCGCCGTTTTCGAGGAGACGGATTCCCTGTAATAATCCCGCCGTTGCCCGAAGGTCAGCGGATGCCCTGCGGCTGCGAGCCCGGCGCTGTGGATCAGGGCTTTGGTCGGTATGCAGCCGATGTTGATACAGGTTCCCCCGTACATTTTGTCCGAGCGTTCGACCATCGCGACGCTCCAGTCGTGTGCGGCCAGTTCGGCGGCGAGGGTCTTGCCCGCTTTGCCGAAGCCGATGATGACGGCATCATATTGTTTCATAACTTTCCCTGTTTTAAGTTTCCCGGTGGCATGTGGCCTTCTCCGGCTCATTGTTCCCGTAATGCAAATATCGGGGTTTTATGCCGTCGGGGAAATGGCCGCACTGCCGGATGTGTTGGCAATAATTCCCGTTTGCGGGTTGCGGGGCGTTATTCGCCCGCAGGGGACTCGAACCGCAGCCGTGCGGTGTCCTTGTATTTGCGGGAAATTTCGATTTCCTGTCCGCCGACGTTGACCCGCGAGGGGTGGTATTCGCCGACGTGTGCCGTGTTGACGATATAGGAGCGGTGGATGCGCAGGAAGCGCCGGTCGAGCTGCGATTCCCATTGCGAGATGCGCGTCTTTGTACGGTAGGCCTCGCCCGATGCGGTGTGCAGCCAGACTTCGCTGTCGTTCGATTCGACGTAGAGTATCTCCGCAGGGTCGAGCGTGATTTTCCGCCGCTCGGATACGAAACTGATCGTTTTGTCGTAGGGGCAGCGGGCCGTGAGGTAGTTTTCGAGCATGATCTCGGGGGCGACGAAAGCGCCCGGTATCAGCAGCAGGAACACAGGGTTGAGCAGCAGCCCCGGCATCTGGCCGACCCCTGCGCCGAGGATGTAACGCCCGGCCAGCATCAACGCGAGGTATTCGATGCAGAGGATGCCCAGAGCGAGGTATACGGCGTCGAAAATCCCCTGTCGGGGATTCCGGAACGAGAGCTGCGGCACGAAATAACGGGCGGCGAGCATCCCCGGCAGGAACATCGCGCCCAGCAGCAGGGCATCCGTGAAGGGATAGCCCAGGCTGACCAGTACCAGTGCGATGACGACCGTGGCCGCGAGCCACCATGCGACGGGGAGGAAATGTTTCATGCGACGATCCGTTTCAACAAATATAGGTAAATAAACCGCATGTCCGTCGTCCCGGAGCCCGGAAAAATGCTCCCGTGGGGCGGACGGCGGGATCCGACCGCGCAACGACGGGTTTCGCCTGTCCGTTTTTTTGCCGGTTCGGGGCCGGATGGACTATCTTTGTTGCAGGGAATAGTCCCGTGTCCGTTTAAAATTTTATCGTATGTACCAGTTGTTTTTCGAAGGCGGTTCCTACCAGATGTCTTTGCTGACCGCCGAGTTGATTTGTATGCTGTTCGCTGCATGGAAAGCCCCGGCATGGGTGAAGGAGATCGGGTTGCTGGCTTTGGTGAGCGGGATCTTCCTTCAGATTCTAAGCATGTACCATGCCTTTGACGTCATTCAGCAGGCGGGCGATATTTCGCCGACGCTGCTGCTCGGCGGATTCAAGGTTTCGTTCATTACGATCATGTACGGAATGCTGATCTACGGGGCGTCGCTGGTTATCCGGATGCTCCAGAAACCGAAAATCTGAAGCAGGAGCGCCGACCCTCCGAGGCCGGCGCTCCTGCCCGTGGTTTGGCCGTCATTCCGGTTTTTTCAGCAGCCGTTCCTGCACCGCATAGGCTTCGGCGATCAGTTCGGGCGGATAGTCGTACAGTTCCAGGATGCGGATTGCGTTGCGGGTCGTCAGCGGCCCCGTGTGCAGCTGGTAGTCGAAGACCAGCTGCCCGTCGACCACCTCTTCGCGGAAGTGGTGCAGTTCGTAGCCGTCGCTGTCGAGCAACTCCGCCAGCTCGATGTCGTGCGTCGATACCAGCACGATGTGCGGGCCGCGGTTGAGGTGCGAGAGGACGGCTTTCCCGGCGGCGATGCGTTCGGTCGTGTTCGTCCCCTTGAACAGTTCGTCGAGGGCGAACAGGCAGGGGGCGGAATCCTGTGCCGCTTCGAGGAAGCGTTTGACGGTCAGCACCTCCTGCAGGTAATAGCTCGTGCCTTCGGCGATGTCGTCCGAAATGCGGATCGAGCTCAGCAGCCGCATGTACGGTGCCGTATAAGAGACGGCGAAGCATATGTCGAGGGTCTCGGCCGTCAGGGCGTTGAGCACCAGCGTGCGGATGAAGGTCGTCTTGCCCGACATGTTGGAGCCGGTGAGCAGCAGCCCCGTGCCGTCGAGGACGAGCGTATTGGGCACGCAGCCGTCGATGAGCGGATGTACGACCTGCTCGGCCTTCAGGTATTTTCCGTCGACGAACTGAGGGCGGCAGGTCTGGGTTTCGCTGCGCAGGCGTGCGACGGAGATTGCGGCATCGGTCTCCCCGATGAAGCGGAACATGCCGTGGATCGCATCGCGCCGGGCCGTGATGCTGCCGATAAAGCGCTGGAAGAGGATCACCTCGATATTGAAGGCGACTTTGGCCAGCTCGATGAAAAGCCATGCGATGGCGGCCAGCTCGTTTGCGGAGTCGCCCTGCGTCCCGACCACGCGGCTGCGGCGTTCGACCTCGGCGACCTGCCGGATTTGTCCGGTGGCCTCCTCCGTGCCGGGCACCTCTTCGACAGCCAGTTCCCGGGCTGTGCGCAATGCCAGCGAAAGTTGTTTTACGGCCGAGCCGTAGAGCGAGACATTGAGCTTGTTGCTGTAATGGATATAGAGGTTCACGGCGAAGACCGCCATGAACAGCAGCAGCGACAGCGGGTAGAACGGGGCGGCGAGCAGCGTCGCCACGGCGAGCAGGGTGAGCGGGTATACCCAGGCGAAATAACGGACTTTGGCCGGTGTGTCGAAAATCAGGTTTTGCAGCCCGTAGGTATCCTCGTCGGTGAGCCGGGAGAGGGATTCGGTGCAGCTGGCCGCAAGTTCCCCGTTGCGGGAGAAACAGTCCGTGCTGCGGCCGAAAGCCTCGGCATCCTCCTGTCCCCGGAGCGTGCGTATGCGGGCATAAAGGCATTGCTGCCCGACTTTCGAGGTCGTGCGGTCGATGCGCTCGAATACGGCGTTGAGGTCGAGGTCGGCCGTGGTTTCGGCGTCGATCGTATGGCTGGCGTCCTCCGCCGGGCAGTTGTAGAAATAGCGGCTGATCAGGTCGAAGTCGCACGGCGGGCGCTCTCCGGCGGGAAGCGCCGAAGGCCGGAAAAGGGCTGATAGATAGTTTGTCGGTTTCATAATCGCGTGCGTTTATAGGTTTTCGTGTGCGCGTCGCGCCGACGAATTCTGCGTGATCCTTGCCTGAGCCTGCGGCACGGCGTCATACCGCCTTTGGCTGCGTGTTCCCAGGCCTGTGCCGCAAACATCTCTTCCCCGCCCGGAATCATCGCCCCGGGGCATCGTGTCTGCGGAGCCGTGCCCGATTTGCAGGGGCTGTGCCGGACTTCGTCTGCCGTCCGTTCAGACCTGCGGGGCGGCGTTCATCGCCCGGGCGATCCCCTCGGCGATCTGATCCAGCGCCCCCTGCAGCTTGTTGCCGATCATCATCTTCATCATCATGTTCAGGTCGATGCGCAGCACCAGCCGCAGGCGGGTGTCTGCGGCGGAGACTTCCTGCAACTGGATCCAGAATGCGAAATCCATCGGTACGCCCCCGTCGTCGCCGACGACCTTGACGTATTTGCCCGGCTTGCGCTCCTCCATGCGGAGTTTCACGGTGAAGCCTTTGGCCTTGAACGAACAACTGTCCTCGGTAGCCTGCCACTCTTCGACCTTGTCGGCAAGGGCGGGCGTGAGGTTGTCGAAACGGCTGATGACCGCGTAAATCTGTTCAGCGGGACGTAAAACCTGTTGCTGTTTGGAGATATATTCTTGCATTGCGTGTGTAAAACTTGTATGAAATGTGTTTCAGAAATCGGATGCGGTTTCGGGCGCTGCCCAGAAACGTGTTTCGTCGGAGGTTTTGACCGCTGTGCGGCCGAGCCGGAACCCTTCGAAGTCAGGCGGGAGCAGCACCACGCAGCGGTGCCTGCCTCGGTTCGGCTCCTGGTCGAAGCCCGTGCTTTCCCAGCATTCGAACCAATAAAGGTTCTTGGCCCAGTAGGCGGCATAGTAACCGTCGTCCTTTTCATCCAGCAGGCGGTGTACCTCCGTCGGCTCGCCGCCGATGTACCGTGCGCGCATCTCCGCGAGCGAGAGCGGCGTACCTGCCGGATCGGTGATGAATGCCTGCATGTCCGAGTCGACCATCGCCCACTTCTGCAGCTCGGGCAGCCATGCGATGTTGACGACGTGGCAGTCCGTGTCGAGCGAGTCGGCCGGGAGGCACGTGACGAAGCGGTTGGTGATGCCCGATGCCAGCAGCAGTTCGTGCAGCATGATCGAATGCAGACGGCAGTTGAAGGCCGGTTCGACCGTGCGGCTATACTCCCACAGGGCAACGGCGTTGCACTTTTCGGGGTAGACCTGCTGGTTGGCGTGCGGGATGTTGCGGGCGACGAATTTTGCCAGCGCCAAGGTATTTTCCCAAGTCGAGGCATCGCGGCGCAGCAGCGTGTCGAGGCGGAAATGGTCGCGGATTTCGCGGGCGCGCACGCTGTCCTGCCGGTAGGCGAAGCGGAATTGTACGGTGTCGGCGGCATAGGGTGCGGCCGCGCGCAGCAATTCGGTGCGCTGTTCCGCCAGCAAGGCGTTGAGCGCACTGGCGACCTGCTCCCTGAATACGAAGCGGGCGAGCAGGAAGGCTGCCAGCAGCAGCGTGACGAGCGAAGCGAGGACGATCCCCGCGATTTTCAAGTTTTTTTTCATGGGAGTAAGGTGTTTCCTGCGGCAAAGATACAACATCGGATCGAGAAACGGAGCGGATTACGGCAGGAATGTTGCCGATTGGCTTTCCGGGCCGTGCCGGCGGGGGCGGGGCTGCCGGCGGAAACCTTCGGTGCGCCGGATGGGCAGGCCCCGGCCTTGAGCGGCTGCAAGGGCGGAGATTTCCCGGAAATATATTATCTTTGAAAAACGATGAAGTCGGTTGTGATGAAAGGGAAATTATTGTTGGGTATCGTGCTCCTGTTCCTGAACCTCCCGCGCTTGCAGGCGGATGCGGGGGCGGATGGCGGCGCATGCAGCGTGCTCCGGGAGCTCCCGGAGCTCCGGCAGCCGGAGTGCAGGGATGCCGAGGCTGTCCGTTTGATCGAAATGTTCTATGCGGACTATGTTTTTGGCGGGGAGGACTATGCACCCGGAGTGGAGAAGTACTGCACGGAAAAGTTGAAAAGGCGGCTGAAGGACGACTATACACACGAGTACGACGGAGCCGGTTATGCCGTTTGGAATTTCCGAACCGGATGTCAGGACGGCCCGGGCGATGTGTCGCAGGTCGTTTCGGTAACGGCTCTGGGAAACGGTCTCTATGCCGTGAAATTCATCGACATGGGGATAGAGGGGACGCGAACGGTTCGGGTCGTTTGCGAGGACGGGGGCCTGAAACTCGATTCGGTCGAATGACGGAAACGACCTGCCGGGCGGTTCGCCCCGTTCGCGTGCCTGCGGGGCGTGTTCCCGCGATGCGGCGGCCATAGGGTAGAAGGTTGTAGCCCGCGAGGTTGAAGCGTCGGCGCTGCATTGAAGGAAGAGGACGGGGCGGATGCGAAGCCTGTACGGTAAGCGGGTGCCGGGATATTGCGGCCGGCATCGGCGGCGAACAGCGCGGGTTTATCGGAGGAACGTCTCCCGGTAGCGGGCGATGTCCAGGTCGTCGGCGATCTTGCGGGCGAAGAGGTACGGAACTTCCGCCGCCGTGTCCCGTGCCTGCAGCAGCCGGGGCAGGTCGTCGGTGCCGAATGTTTCCGGATGGGGCGCCCCTTCTCCGACCCATCGGGTGTAGACGAGGGGACGGCGCGTATTCGCACCGGCGAATTCGGAAATGCCCATCAGGGTCTGGAAAAAGATCTCGTCGCCGCAGTGCGAGTGTCTGAATGCGCGGATATAATCGGGGTGGGTGCGCAGATAATCGAACACAAAATCCCGGAAGCGGTCGGTGACGACGATCCAGTTGGAACCCTTTTCGAGCGGCGGCAATGTCCTGAAATAGGGATTGTCCCCGGGGCGCAGCCGTTTGTAGAGCCTTTTGCGGAAATAGCCCGGCAGGCGCCCGATCCAATCGTTCCTGTCGGGGTAGTGGCACCACTGCATCTTCTGCGTCAGCTCGGTGATGTGCAGTTCGGGCTGCATGTCCGCGAACTGCCGCGGGTAGCACGCTTCGAGGAAATCGTGTATCTGCCCGCAGGGGCGTAACGGCAGGGTGTCGCCCGAGAGAATGGCGATGTAGCGGTAGTCGCCGTTACAGGTGGCCCGGAGCAGTTTGAGCATGCAGTCGATCTGGCCGTACTCGCCCCAGTACACCTTGCTGCGCGGGTGGATGAAACGTGCCAGGGGATGCAGCGGCGCAAAATCCCCGATGTCGGATTTCGCATCGACATGGATGAAAATATCCGCTTCGGGGTGCTGCAACTGCCGGCACAACTCCTGCAGGACAGGGGTGTATTTATGGCATTCGATGCAGAATGCGATGCGGAAACCGTCTGCCATGGTCGTAGTGTCGCGGGGCGTTGGCCGGGCTTCAGTCGATTTCGAACGTGCGTGCCGTGTTGCTGTCGACGGTGATGCGCACCGTCATCACGTTCTCGGGCAGGAGCTGCTCGATCTTTTCGGGCCATTCGACCAGGCAGAGGTCGCCCGAGAAGAAATACTCTTCGTAACCGAAATCATAGGCTTCGCGGATGTCGTTGATCCGGTAGAAATCGAAATGATGGATACGGCGGTTGCCCTTGCCCTTGTACTGGTTCACGATGGCGAACGTAGGACTGGTTACGGTGTCCGTGGCGCCCAGTTGGGCTGCGATCTCGCGGATCAGCGTGGTTTTGCCCGCGCCCATTTCTCCGCGCAGTGCGACTACCGTGCGGCGGCCGAGCGCTTCGATGACCGCCTCGGCGACGTCCGGCAGTTCGTCCTGCGAGGTGATGTGGATCGTTTTCATATTACTGCTTGGGTTTTAAGACGATATAAGGCACGATCATTTCTTCCATCGAGATGCCGCCGTGCTGGAACGTGTTGCGGTAATAGCGGATGTGGCGGTTCGCATCGTTGTTGTAGACCAGGAAATCCGAATTGTAGGCGAAGATATAGCTCGACGTGAGGTTGCTCGACGGCAGCTGCACGTCCTCGGGCTTCAGGATCTCGTAGACGTCGCGCGAGTTGTAGGCCAGGTTGCGCCCTGTTTTATAGCGCAGGTTGGCCGAGGTCTCGCGGTCGCCCGTCACCTTGACGGGGTTGTCCACGCGGATGGTGCCGTGGTCGGAGGTGATCACGACCGTGTGCCCCCGCTCCGAGAGGAGCTTGAGGATGGTGTAGAGGTCGGAGTGCTCGAACCACGAGCGCGTCAGCGACCGGAATGCCGCGTCGTCCTCGGTCAGCTCGCGGATGATGTCGGTCTCGGTACGGGCGTGCGAGAGGATGTCGAGGAAGTTGTAGATGATCACCGAAAAATCGGCGTCGTACACTTTTTGTATATTGTCGACCAGCCTGCGGCCCTGTTCGGGGCGCACGAGCTTGTCGAACGAGAATTTCCAGTTTTTCCCGTTCTGGGCCATCAGCCGTTTGAGGAACTCCTCCTCGTACTGGTTCTTGCCGCCTTCCTCGTTGTCGTTGAGCCATTTGTTGGGCATCAGCTTGTCGATGGCCAGCGGCATCAGGCCGGCGAAGATGGCATTGCGGGCGTATTGCGTCGCCGTGGGGAGGATGGCGCAGTAGAAATCGTCCTGCGCCACGTCGTAATAGCCCCGCAGCAGCGAGGAGATCGACCGCCACTGGTCGTAGCGGAAGTTGTCGATCAGCAGCAGCGTGGTCTTCGGGTTCTCGTCCGCCACCGGGAAAATGTTGGTGCGCATGAGCGTGTGCGACATCACGGGGGTTTCGTCCGAGCGCTTGTTGATCCAGTTGTAGTAGTTACGGCGTACGAACTTGCAGAATTCCTGGTTCGCCTCGGTCTTCTGGTAGGTGAGCACCTCCTTGATGCCCTGGTCGGTGGATTCCGAAAGCTCGACCTCCCAGTTGGTGAGCTTGCGGTAGAGCGAGCACCAGTCCGAAAAGGTCTCGGCCATCTGCAGCGACGAGGAAATACGCCCGAATTCCGACCGGTAATCGGCCGTGGTCTGCTCGGTGACGAGCTGCTGCTGGTGGACGTTCTTCTTGATCGAGAGCAGCACCTGGTTGGGGTTGACGGGCTTGATGAGGTAGTCGGCGATCTTCGAGCCGACGGCCTTGTCCATGATGTTCTCCTCCTCGCTCTTGGTCACCATGATGACGGGCGTCGTGGGGCGCACCTCCTTGATCTTGGGGAGGGTCTCGAGTCCCGTCATGCCGGGCATCATCTCATCGAGGATTATCAGGTCGTAGGCGCCTTCGGCCGCCATGTCGATCGCGTCGTAGCCGTTGTTGCAGGTGTCGACTTCGTAGCCTTTCTGTTTGAGGAACAGGACGTGGGGCTTCAAGAGTTCGACCTCGTCGTCCACCCAGAGTATTTTGACCATACGGTTATCGGATTTTAGTTCGCAAAATTAGTTATTTTATTATCAAACGCAAAAACCGGGCGTTTATTGGGTCGGCGGGATATTATCCGCGGTTTCGGGGCGTAAATCGCCTCCGGGACGGCTTGCAGCGGCGTGCCGGAGAGCTCTTCCCCGGGAATCGGTGCTCGAACCCGGGCGGGGCGAGGATGCCCTCCCCTCCGCCGCCCGTGTGGAGGACTGCATGCCGGATGCCGGCGGGCGCGGGCGGGCAGCCGCACCGGCATCCGGGAGGGGCTTGGCCGTGCCGAGACTCTTCGGGCGCAATGATGCCCGGAAAAGACTCCTCCCGTTTCGGCGGGTTTGTGGCTAATGTATTGATTGTGAGCGATTATTCCGTGCGGCTCGCTCCGGTGTGCCGTCCGGATATAATTGCCTGGCACATAATATTTTAATTTTCCGCCGAGTTTTGCCCGATATTTGTTATCCTCTTGTTCCAGTGGCTGGTAGGGGACTGCCGGAAAAATAATGAAAAAAAGTTGCGGTTTATTGGCTAAAATGTAAATAAAGCGTATATTTGCAGTCCGAATGTCTTCACACGAACTTAATAATTTAATACTATATAAACTATGACAAAGGCAGATATCGTAAGCGAAATCGCTAAGAGCACCGGCGTTGAGAAGGTGCAGGTTCAGGCAATCGTCGAAGCTTTCATGGATAGCATCAAGACGTCGCTGACCAACAAGAACAACGTGTATCTCCGCGGCTTCGGCAGCTTCATCGTGAAGAAACGTGCAAAGAAAGTCGCACGCAACATCTCGAAGAACACGACCATCACCATTCCGGAACATAACATCCCCGCTTTCAAGCCCGCCAAGAGCTTCGCTGCGAAGGTGAAATAATTCAATAAATAAAGAACCTCTAAAATTTAAGGACTATGCCAAACGGAAAGAAGCATAAGCGTCACAAGATGGCTACCCACAAGCGTAAAAAACGTCTGCGCAAGAACCGCCACAAGAAAAAGTAGGGTAGCACCTTTGTGCTAAACGATAGATAAAGCTAAAGGAGCCCCGGGTTCTTTTAGCTTTACCTATTTTCTGCGGTTTTTTGCGGCCGGGGCCTGTGTCCCGGAGGGAATGCAGGTCGCCGGATCGCCGTTTGCGGACGTCAGGCCCTCTTGCAACGCAGGTTATGCCCCCCCCCTCCGCAGGGGCATTGCGACGCAGTGCCGCCGAAATAAACCAGGGTATTTCCTTACCCGCCATGTTGCCGGCCGATGGCCCGGACAATATTTTCCTTTGGAGTTCGCCGCCACTTCAGACCAAAATGCGGCCTAACCGGTTTCAGTATTCCGCAACCCCGTTTCCGGGGTGCGACACACGATATAGATGAACAGAGAATTAATCGTTAACGTCAACCCGACAGAAATCTCCATTGCGCTGTGTGAGGACAAGGTGCTTGTCGAACTCAACAAGGAGCAGTGCCAGACGGGTTTTTCCGTAGGAGATATCTACCTCGGGAAAGTACGCAAGATAATGCCCGGGCTCAATGCAGCCTTCGTAAACATCGGGCACGAAAAGGACGCTTTTATCCACTACCTCGACCTGGGAAGCCAGTTTCCCTCGTTGCAGAAGCTGGTCGCTTCGCAGCAGCCCGGCAAGCGGGGAATGCGCGTCGAGGGCATGAAGCTCGAACCGCCCGTCGAAAAGACGGGCAAGATCGGCGACTATCTTCAGGTCGGGCAGAACATCATGGTGCAGATCGCCAAGGAGGCCATTTCGACCAAGGGGCCCCGCCTGACCTCCGACATTTCGCTGGCCGGCCGCAACGTCGTGCTGGTGCCCTTTTCGTCCAAGGTGTTCCTTTCGCAGAAAATCCGCTCGGCGGACGAGAAGAAACGCCTGAAGCGCATCGCGGCTGCGGTGCTCCCCAAGAATTTCGGGGTCATCATCCGCACGGCGGCCATGGAGGCCAAGGACGAGGACATCGAGCACGACATCCAGTCGCAGATCGACCGCTGGCGCAAGACCTGCGCCGCGATCAAGAAGAGTACGCCGCCCGCGCAGCTGATGAGCGAGATGAACCGCGCCAATACGATCATCCGCGATTCGCTCAACGGCTCGTTTTCGCAGATCGCCGTCGACGACGAGGCGATGTACAACGACATCCGCAATTACATCCGCCTGATCGAGCCCGAGAAGGAGAAGATCGTCAAGCTTTACCGGGGCAACGTCCCCATCTTCGACAACTTCGACATCTCGAAGCAGATCAAGTCGCTCTTCGCCAAGTACGTCTCGCTGCGCCGCGGCGCCTACCTGATCATCGAACACACCGAGGCGATGAACGTCATCGACGTCAACTCGGGCAACCGCACCAAGGCCGAGGACAACCAGGAGCAGACCGCCATGGACGTCAACCTGGCGGCCGCGAAGGAGATCGCCCGCCAGCTGCGCCTGCGCGATTTGGGGGGCATCGTCATCATCGATTTCATCGACCTGCACAAGGCGCAGAACAAACAGGCGCTCTTCGACGAGATGGTCAAGCTGATGTCCACCGACAAGGCCAAGCATACGGTGCTGCCGCTCACCAAGTTCGGGCTGATGCAGATCACCCGCCAGCGGGTGCGTCCCGTGGCCGTGGAGGAGGTGTCGGACGTCTGCCCGACCTGCAACGGCACGGGCAAGATCGAGCCTACGGTATTGCTGGACAAGAAGATCGAGAACCAGATATCGTTCCTCACGCAAGACCGGGGACACAAGTATATCAAGCTGGTTGTCAGCCCCTATGTGGCTGCTTTCCTGCGGAAGGGCATCTGGTCGCTGCGCCGCCGCTGGGAGTGGAAATACAAACTCCGCCTGCGTGTCGTCGAAGACCAGAGCCTCGGCATCGTCGAGGTGCATTACCACGATGACAAGGATAACGACCTGATTAACAAGTGACGCTATGACTGCCAGCGAGCAGCTGGCGCAGTTCGCCGCCGGGTCGAAGGCCCTGCCGAAATTGTGCCGCGAATATAAAAAGGAGAGCGCAACCGTCCACCTGAAAGAGCTGGTCGGCGGTGCTCTTTCGTTTTATGCGGCGGCAGCAGTGGCGAAAACGGGGGGCGTGCATATCTTCGTGGCCGAAGACCGGGATGCCGCGGCCTACCTGCTGAACGATTTTTACAACCTGCTGGACGAGAAGCAGGTCTATTTCTTCCCCTCGTCCTACAAGCGTTCGGCGGCCTACGGCGCCGAGGATGCCCAGGGCGTGGTGCAGCGCACCGCGGCGATGAACGCCGTGCGGGGCTTCACGAAGGGATACCTGGTGGTCTGCACCTATCCCGAGGCGCTGGCCGAACGGGTCGTCGACGCCGCGACGTTGCAGCGCGACACGATTGCCGTGAAGCTCGGCGACAAGATTTCGATCGCCGTGCTGGAAGACGCCCTTGCGGATGCGAACTTCACGCGCGTCGATTTCGTCTACGAACCGGGGCAGTACTCCGTGCGCGGTGGTATCGTCGATGTTTTTTCCTATTCGGAAAGCAAGCCTTACCGGATCGACTTCTTCGGCGACGAGGTCGACTCGATCCGCCGTTTCAATATTTCGAGCCAGCTCTCGGCCGACAAGCTCGACCGGGTGGAAATCGTCCCCAACCTCAATGTCGGCGAGGCACCCCGGGTGTCGTTCGTGCAGTTCGCAGGTTCTGGGGCAACCTGCTGGTTCTACGATGCCGACTATGTACTGCGCCGCGTCAACGATCTGCGCCGCAAGGTGCTCGCGGACATGGAGGAGCCCGGGCAGATCGACCGCCTGCTGACCAGCCGCAACGTGCTGCTGCGCGACATGGCCGGCAACAGCGTGGTGGCGCTGCGCGACAACCTGCCGGAACGCCCCGCCACGGCGGCCGTGGTGTTCGACACGGCCCCGCAGCCCAAGTTCAACAAGAATTTCGAGATGCTGGCCGACGACATGATCCGCAATTCGCTGCGGGGCTATGCGACCTACATCCTCTCGGAGAACAAGGTGCAGGTCGAACGCCTCGAAAACATCTTCCACCAGATAGGGCGCGGGCAGGCCGCCGTGCGGTCGCTCTCCGTTACGCTGCACGAGGGGTTCGTGGACAACGACCTGAAACTGTGCCTCTATACCGACCACCAGATTTTCGACCGTTACCAGCGTTACCGCATCAACGGCGAGATCCGGCGCGACGAGCAGATGACCGTCGCCGAGCTGAACCAGCTCCGCCCGGGCGACTATGTGGTGCATATCGACCACGGCGTGGGGCGTTTCGACGGGCTGGTGAAGATCAACGAGAACGGCAAGGTGCACGAGGCTATCAAGCTGGTTTACAAGGACGGCGACGTGTTGTTCGTAAACGTCCATTCGCTCCACCGCATTTCGCGTTACAAGTCCGGCGACGGCGAGCCGCCGAAGGTCTATAAACTCGGCAACGGGGCATGGCAGAAACTCAAGAACGCCGCCAAGAAGGCCGTCAAGGATATCTCGCGCGAGCTGATCGCCCTCTATGCCAAGCGCAAGGCCAGCAAAGGGTTCGCATTCACGCCCGACAGTTACCTGCAGCACGAGCTGGAGGCGTCGTTCCAGTGGGAGGACACCCCCGACCAGCAGACGACCGTCGCGGCCGTCAAGAAGGACATGGAGTCCGACCAGCCGATGGACAGGCTGGTCTGCGGCGACGTGGGCTTCGGCAAGACCGAGGTGGCGATCCGCGCGGCATTCAAGGCTGCCGTGGACGGCAAGCAGGTGGCGGTGCTGGTGCCGACGACGATCCTCGCCCTGCAACACTACCGCTCCTTCTCGGAGCGCCTGCGCGATTTCCCCGTGCGGGTCGAGTATCTCAACCGCACCAAGACCGCCAAGGAGGCGGGGCAGATACGTGCTGACCTCGAATCGGGGCGTATCGACATCCTGATCGGCACCCATAAAATACTGGGCAAGCAGATCAAATTCCGTGACCTGGGGCTGCTGATCATCGACGAGGAACAGAAGTTCGGCGTCGCGGCCAAGGAGAAACTCACGCAGATGGCCGTCAACGTCGATACGCTGACCCTCACGGCGACGCCCATCCCGCGCACGCTGCAATTTTCGCTCATGGGCTCGCGCGACCTGTCGGTCATCTCGACCCCGCCGCCTAACCGCCAGCCGATCGTCACCGAGTCGCACGTCTTCTCCGAGGAGATCATCCGCGACGCCGTCGAGGCCGAGCTCGCACGCGGCGGCCAGGTATATTTCGTCCATAACCGCGTCGAAGACCTGATGTCCATCCAAGGGCTTATCACGCGCGTATGCCCCAAGGCCCGCGTGGCCGTCGGACACGGCAAGATGCCGGCCGAAGAGCTCGAGAAGCTGATCATGGATTTTATCTACGGGGAGTTCGACGTGCTCGTTTCGACCACGATCATCGAGAACGGCATAGACATCCCCAATGCCAATACGATCATCGTCGACAATGCCCAGAATTTCGGCCTGAGCGACCTGCACCAGTTGCGCGGGCGCGTGGGGCGCAGCAATCAGAAAGCCTATTGCTACCTGCTCTCGCCGCCCGAGGAGATGCTGTCGTCCGATGCGCGGCGCCGCCTGCGGGCGATCGAGGAGTTCTCCGACCTGGGGTCGGGGTTCAACATTGCGATGCAGGATCTCGACATCCGCGGCGCGGGCAACCTACTGGGTGCCGAGCAGAGCGGGTTTATCGCCGACATCGGTTTCGAGACCTACCAGAAGATCATGAACGAGGCGATCGCCGAGCTGCGGGCCGAAGGCTTGCAGGTGGCGGGTCTGGGTGCCGCCGAGCAGGATGTCGTGGAGCAGATGCATTATGTGGATGACGCGCACATCGAAATAGAGGTCGAGGCCGGGCTGCCCGATGCCTACGTGGCGCAGCAGGCAGAACGCCTGAAGCTCTACCGCGAGCTCGACTCGACCAAGGACGAAGCCGCGTTGCAGGCCTTCGAGAGCCGCCTGGCAGACCGTTTCGGCCCCCTGCCGCGCGAAGCGCAGGAACTGCTCAACGTCGTGCGCCTGCGCTGGGAGGCGATCCGCCTCGGCATCGAGCGGGTGAAGGTCAAGAACGGGCTGATGATCCTCCACTTCGTCGGCGAGCAGAACTCGCCCTATTACAAAAGCGATACCTTTATGGAGTTGCTCCGCAAGGTCACGCAAAATCCCGCCAGATTTGTGCTCAAACAGCACAATAATCGTCTGGCGATGACCGTTAGGAATGTCAAAGACATTGAGGACGGGTATAAAACACTGCAACAGCTTTGAATTTAGTCGTAGATTTCGGGAACACCCTGGTAAAACTCGCGGTTTTCGACAAGGGGGAGCTTGTCGCGCAGCGCTGCATGGAGCGGTTGCACCCGTCGGTGCTCGAAGAACTGCTCTCCGAATGGCCCGTGCGCCGCGCCGTGGTGGCGTCGACACGCGGCGAGGTCGATGACGTGGCGGCGATGCTCCGCCGGCGGGTGGATTACCTGCTGGAGTTCACCTCCCAGACCCCCGTGCCCATCGGCAACGCGTACCTTACGCCCGAGACGCTGGGGCGCGACAGGCTGGCCGCAGCCGTCGGCGCGACGGTGCTCTATCCGGGTGAGAACGTGCTGATCGTCGATTTCGGTACGGCGGTGACCATCGACCTGGTGACGGCCGACAATACGTTCCGGGGCGGCTGCATCTCCCCGGGCGTGACGATGCGTTTCAGGGCGCTGCACGACTATACGGCCAAGCTGCCGCTGTGTGCCGTGACCGGGGGCGAAGGGCTCTCGGGGCTTACGACCGAAGAGGCCATCGAACTGGGCGTGATGAACGGGATCGCCTTCGAAATAGAAGGTTACGTCACCCGCATGCGGGAGAAAATCGACGGCTTGCGCGTAATTTTTACCGGGGGGGATGCAAAATTCTTTGTTAAACGAATTAAAAATACGATATTTGCAAATTGTAATCTGGTCTTTTGCGGATTGAATAGAATTTTAGAGCACAATGCAAGTGAAGAACACCTTGATTAAGCTGGTTGTCGCGGCAGCCGTGATGCTTCCTTATGCCGTATCGGCCCAGACAAGCAGTATTAACGCATTCTCTCCCTATACGATGTACGGCATCGGCGAGATCAATACGCCCGGTACGACGCAGATGCGCTCGATGGGCGGCGTCGGGGTGGCCATGGGCACTCCGGGCAAAATCAATCTGCTCAACCCTGCAGCGTACAGCACCATCCCGCAAAAGAGTTTCCTCTTCAGTTTCGGCCTCGAGGGACAGAATTACTACAATTCGCAGAAGGTGGACAATGTGTCCAAAAACACGGCCTACAATACGTTCAATTTCCACGATATCGCGTTCCAGATGCCGGTCGCCAAGAAACTCGGCCTCGGGTTCAGCCTCACGCCGTACAGTTCGGTGGGCTACCGTACCAAGTATACGCAGGATTTCGACCCGAACGATCCGGTTTGGGGCAATGTGGGACGCGTGCAGTACGTCTATCAGGGCGAAGGCGACGTGACGGAGGTCAAGGTCGGCCTGGGCTGGGAGATTTTCAAGAATTTCTCGTTGGGTGTCGCGGCGCAGTATTACTGGGGCGACATCGACCGCAGCTTCGTGATGACCCCGACGCCGATCACGGGCGACGGAACCTTCTCGTCGACGGTCGGCAGCGACAATTACAGCATTTCGAGCATCAAAGGCCAGGTCGGTGTCCTCTGGAAGGCTATCATGAACCAGAAACGCATGCTGACGTTCGGTGCTACGTACGATTTCGGCGGCAACCTGAATCCCGATGTGACCTCGCGCATTTATATCGGCGACCTGTACAACTCCACCGTGAAGGGCGATACGACCCACCTGGCGCTTGCTTTGCCGCGTCAGCTTTCGGTAGGGGCTTATTATATGACCTCGAAATGGACGCTTGGGCTTGACTACGTCTATCAGAACTGGACCGGCGGCAATAAGGCGACCGAAATGACCGGGGTCAGCGGCCCGGACAAATCTGCATACGAAGTGGCCTATACCAATACGAGCATGGTGAAAGTGGGCGTGGAGTATACGCCGAACTATTACGACGTGCGCAGGTTCATGAAACGCTGGGCCTACCGGGCGGGTTTCCGTTACGGAACCTACAACCAGACCTACGACGGCAATAAAATCGGAGAATACGCCGTTACGTTGGGTGTAGGGGTGCCTGTGAAGTTCCTCGGCAGTTCGACCATCGACGTGGGCGTGGAATACGGACGTCGCGGCTATAACCTTTCCGAGCGCCTGGGACTGGTGCGGCAGCAGTATTTCAAATTCTCGGTCGGATTCTCGCTCTTTGCGGGTGCCGAGAACGGGGAATACTGGTTCCGCAGGCCGAAATACGATTAGTTTTTGAGCCGGAATATTGCACGTCCGAGGAATTAGTAGTAACTTGCGACCCCGACACGAACGTAGTTTAACTGACGAAAACACAACATAGAAATACAAAAATTAATCTCTGACCGATGAAAAACGTAAAATTTCTGCTTTCTGCCGCTTTGGTATTTTTGGCTTCGGCGGCTTTGGCTCAGGATTTCAGTGCCCCGCAATATGCGAAATGGGGCGCTACTCCCGAAGAGCGTGAACAGAACATCCTTAACAGTAATTTCCTGAAAGAATCGTGCGACAACCGTGACTACGATGCCGCAGCGCACTACCTCAAGGGGCTTATCGACAAGATACCCGATGCGGCGGAGTCGATCTACCAGCGCGGTGCCGTCGTGTATAAGAACAAGATCAACCGTGCCAAGAGCGTGGCGGAGAAGAACATGTTCATCGACTCGCTGATGCTGATGTACGATATGCGTGCCCAGTATTTCGGCGATAACGTCAAGCCCGGCAAGACGGCCTTTATCCTCGACCAGAAGGCGCGCGAGTTCCTGCGCTACAAACCCAACGACCGCAAGGGCATCCGCGAGGCATTCCGCGCGGCAATCGCGCAGGGCGGCGACAGCACCGACCCCGAGACCGTGGTGGCCTATTTCTCGAACCTCTGCGAGGATTATAAGAATACCGACGAGGTGATGCCCGATGAGATCATCGCCGAGTACGACCGCCTGACCCCGTTCTTCGAGAAGAACCCCGAGGCCGGCGATTACAAGTCGCAGTTCGACGCGGCTTTCGGCCTGAGCGGCGCGGCCAGTTGCGAGAACCTCGAAAATCTGTTCCGCGGCAAGCTGGAGGCTGCTCCCGACGATGAGGCGTTGCTGGCGCAGGCCGTAGCCCTGATGTCGCGTGCCAAGTGCGACGGCGATTTCTATTTCTCGATTGCCGAGAAATACTATACGGTGAAACCTTCGTCCGAAACTGCGATGTTCCTTGCGCAGGCCTTCCAGAGCAAGGGCGACTATACGAAGGCCATGAAATACCTCAACGAGGCGCTTGCCGTCGAGACGGATCCCGCAGAGCGTCAGCTGCTGCTGGTGCGCATGGCGCTGGTCGGCCTGGTTTCCAACGACATCCAGGGCGCAGCATCCGCAGCGCGCCAGGCTCGCGACCTGAATCCCGAGGACGGTGTGCCGTATTTCGTACTGGCCCAGTGCTACGGCATTTCGGCAGCTCATTGTGAAGGTTTCGCCGGGCCGGCTACCTTCTGGGCAGCCTACGACACGATGGCCAAGGCCGTCGAGCTGCTGCCGAGCGATTCGGAATACCGTGAACCTGCCAAAACCTCGATGAACGCATTCCGCAGCCGTTTCCCGACTTCGGAGGAGTGCTTCTTCAACGAGTTGCAGGAAGGCGCACGCTATACCGTCAACTGCGGTACGGCTGCCGGTGTGTCGACTACTGTGCGTCCCCGCTAATTGATGGACAGATTTATCGCAAGATACGTGATGGTAGCACTCTCCGTTGTGGGGAGTGCTATCTTGCTATTCTCTTGTGAGCGTGAAGAAGAACCCGAATCGGAGGCCCGGATAGAGATGATGATGACCGAGTACAGCGAAAACCTGTCGGTCGTCATGTCGCAGAACGGCCGCCGGTCGTACCATTTCAAAACCCCGCTGCTCGAAGGTTATTCGCTGGCGCGCGAGCCTTATCGCGAATTCCCCAAGGGGGTGGAGATGACTACCTATAAGGACGATTCGCTCTCGTCGGTCGATGCCGTGCTGACGGCCAACTATGCGATCCATTACGAGACCCGCGACCTGTGGGAGGCGCGGGGAAATGTCGTGGTCGAGAAATCGGACGGCAAGAAACTCTATACGCAACAGCTGTTCTGGAACGCGCGAACCAAGAAAATCTATTCGAACGTCGATTCGAAAATCGTGCAGAACGACGGCCGCGACGTGTTCATCGGCGAAGGTTTCGAGTCGGACGAGGAGTTCAAGGACTGGCGCTTCCGCCGTATGAAAGGGCGCATGGAGGTCGAGGTCAAACCTAACGAATCAGATTCTACGGCTGTGCCCGAACCTGCCGGCCGGACTTCGGATTCGCCCCGCCCTGCGACAGACCGGCCTGCCGCTCCGGTTGCGGCGCAGCCTGCGGCACCGCTTTCCGAGGAGCCGCCTTTGGCAGCACCAGCTGTCCGCCCCGACGGGGAGGAGGAGCTCCGCCCGGCTGAACCGGTCGGTGAAATCCAGCCCCTCCGGCGTGCCGTACATGCGGACGAAGCGGGGGAGTAACCCGAAATAAACAGGACGATGCTTACTTCGGTCATACTGATTATCTTAATGCTGTTGTTGTCGGCATTTTTTTCGGGCATGGAGATCGCTTTTACGAGCAAGAACCGCCTGAAGCTGGAGATCGACCGCAAACAGAGCCGCATGTTCGACCATATCGCGGAGATTTTTTCCCGCCACCCCGGGCAGTATATCACCACGATACTGGTGGGCAACAACATTGCCCTGGTCATCTATTCGCTTTACATGTCGTTGCTGCTGCGCGGCATCTTCTATGCGCTGGGGTGGGAAAGCATCGCCCGCAACGGTTCGGTCGCCATCGAAACGGCCGTGTCGACCGTCATCATCATCTTTGCTGCGGAGTTCCTTCCCAAGTCGATCTTCCGCAACAACCCCAATTTCTATTACCGTGCCCTGGCGCCGGTGATCTATTTCTTCTACCTGCTGCTCTATCCGATCGCCCGTCTCACGACGCTCATCTCGCATGGCATCCTGCGCCTGGCGGGGCGCCGTGTCGAGGAACGGGCCGTGTCGCACAGCTTCGGCCGCGACGACCTCGCGGCACTGCTCGATACCAATACGTCGGAACCGCGCCCCGAGCCGGACAACGAGTTCAAACTTTTCCAGAATGCGTTGGATTTCGCCGACCTGCGGGTTCGCGACTGCATGGTGCCGCGTGTGGATGTCGAGGCGGTGGATATCGACGACACGTCGATCGGGCAGCTCACGGCGCGGTTCGTCGATTCGAAATATTCGCGTATTTTCGTCTGGCGCAAGAGTATCGACAACATCGTCGGTTATGTCAATTCGAAGAGTTTGTTCACGCGCCCGGCCAATATCGCCGACGTGATGATGCAGGTCAATTTCGTGCCCGAGACCATGCCGCTGCAGCTGATGTTGCAGAATTTCATCAAGCACCGCAGCAACATCGCCGTGGTGATCGACGAGTTCGGCGGGACGGCGGGCGTCATTTCGCTCGAGGACGTGCTCGAACAGATTTTCGGCGAGATAGAGGACGAACACGACATACCCGACCTTACCGAAAAGCAGGTCGGCCAGGACGAGTATGTCCTCTCCTGCCGGCTGGAGGTGAAATACCTCAATGAAAAATACGGACTGGGGATCGAAGAAAGCAAGGAATACGATACGCTGGCGGGCTTCATCATCTTCAATTACGACGGGATCCCGACTGCCGGGGAAACGGTTTTCATCGGCGGCCTGCAGTTGCGCATACTGCGTACGACGCGTTCGCGTATCGAGCTGGCGAGGGTCAAGAAATTGTAGGAATTTTTATATTATAATAAAGGCCTTTTCCGAATAAATTTTACTACCTTTGACTGCTAATTCGAAACAAACGAATAATTAACGATTTATATGGCAAGTTTAAACACTCTTCGCACCAAGTTCGGCATCGTGCTGTCGATTGTCATCGCAGGCGCCCTCTTGGCTTTCATTCTCTCCCTGAAGACCGAAATGGGCTTCTCGGGTAACGACCCCCGGGTCGGTGTCATCAACGGTAAAAAAATCAACTATTCGGAGTACTACAACCAGTACGAGCAGATCAAGGCGCAGAGCGGCGCCCAGGAGAGCGACGAACAGCAGTCCGCCATGCTCGCCAATGCTGCATGGCAGGCCCTGATCGGCAAGTATGTGCTGGAACCCGGTTTCGACAAGATGGGGCTGCGCGTTACGGAGCCCGAGCGTCTGTCGATGGTCAGCGGCCAGCATCCGTCGCAGGCGTTCTACAACGCCTTCGCCGATCCCCGCACGGGTGAGTACAACGTGGCTGCCGTCGGACAGTTCCTCGCGCAGGCCGAAACGAATGCGCAGGCACAGCAGGCGTGGGCGCAGCTCAACGAGCAGGCCCGCATGGAGCGTGAGATCGCCAAGTACCTCGGCCTGATCAAGGGCGGTGTATATGTCAATGCACTCGAAGTCGCGAACGGTGTGAATGCGGCCAACAATACCTATTCCGGGAAATGGGCCGGCAAGAAATATTCGGCTGTCCCCGATTCGCTGATCCAGGTGAAGTCCGGCGACATCAAGGCATACTACAACAGCCATAAGGATATGTTCAAGCAGACTCCCTCGCGTACGCTGTCGTATGTCGTGTTCGAGGTTACCCCCACGGACGACGATATGCTCGCTCTCGAAAAGAGCGTTGCCGAGGTGGGCGCACAGTTCGCCGCTACGGAGGAGCTGAAGTCGTTCGTACGTGCCAACCGCAACGGCAAGATCGCCGATACCTATGTTTCGGCGGCTCAGCTTTCGGAGGACGAGGCCAAGGCACTGCTGGCGGGTGAGACTTACGGCCCCGTGCTGAAGAACAACCAGTGGACGATGGCCCGTGTGCTGGATTCGAAAATGGTGCCCGATACGCTGGGAATCCGCCATATCGTGCTGCCCTATACGCAGGAGGCGCTGGCCGACAGCCTGCTGACGGTAATCAAGGGCGGTGCCGATTTCGCACAACTCGCCTCGCAGTATTCGGTATACGAAGCTACGGCAGCCAACGGCGGCGAAGTGGGTGTGGTGCCCTTCTCGGCTTTCACGGGCGAATTCGTTGCTGCGCTGGCCAATGCCAAGCGGGGGGACGTGGTGAAGGTCGCTTCGGGCGATGCCATCCAGCTGATGCAGGTGTACCGTGCCGACAAACCTTCGAAGCACATGCAGGTGGCGACGATCACCTATCCCGTCGAGGCTTCGGCTGCGACGCGCCGCAATGCCCACAACCTGGCCGGCACTTTCTCGGTGAATGCCAAGGGCTCGGTCGAGGCGTTCAACAACGCCGCTTCGGAAGCGGCCGTTACTCCCCGTGTCGCCTCGCTGGCGCAGGGCGAGCGTACGATACGCGGCCTGGAGGATTCGCGTGAGGTTGCCCGCTGGGCTTATGGTGCCAAGACGGGCGATCTTTCGGAAATCTTCACCGTCGGCAACGACTATGTGGTCGCTACGCTGACCGAGATCGATGACAATGAGTATACCCCGGTCGATAAGGTGGCTGCGCAGGTTCGCGCCCAGGTTCTCCGGGACAAGAAATACGATTATATCACCAAGCAGATCGCCGGTACGACGCTCGACGAGCAGGCTGCCAGCCTCGGTTCCGAGGTCGCCGATTTCGACGGCGTGACTTTCGGTGCCTTCTACGTGAACGGCCCGGGCGTCGAGCCCCGTCTGGTAGGCGCCATCGCTTCGACGACCGAGAAAGGCGTCCTTTCGGCTCCGGTGAAGGGCATGTCGGGGGTTTATGTCTTCCAGGTGGATGACATCCAGACTTCGGACAAGCAGACTGCCGAGGGCGAGAAGGTGCGTGCGCAGGCCATGGCCGAGAGCATGGCACAGCAATTCTCGGTGCAGGCCATCCAGCAGATGGCCAAGATCCAGGATCTGCGCGGCGAATATTTCTAAGTCTCGGATAAAAAATCCGATACAGTTTTCGAACGCCGGAATATTCCGGCGTTCTTTTTGTTATTTTTGCGTATATTTAAAAGTCGTATCAAAACATATCGCATACTATTATGAATAATTTTGTTTATCACAATCCGACGAAACTTGTTTTCGGTAAGGGGCAGATCGCCCGGCTCGCAAAGCTGATTCCTGCCGGCAAGAAGATTATGATTACCTTCGGCGGCGGCAGCGTGCGCCGTAACGGTATTTACGACCAGGTCGTCAAGGCCCTCGAAGGCCGTGACTGGGTCGAATTCTGGGGCATCGAGCCCAATCCGTCGGTCGAGACCGTCCGCGAAGCCATCGCATTGGGGCGTGAGCACGGCTCGGAGTTCCTGCTTGCCGTGGGCGGCGGGTCGGTCATCGACGGTACGAAGCTGATCGCCGCAGGGCTGCTTTATGACGGCGACCCGTGGGAGATCGTTCTGAAAGGGCAGGCGGATAAAACCGTTCCCCTCGGGACGGTGCTCACGATGTCGGCGACGGGATCGGAAATGAACAACGGTTCGGTGATCTCGTGCCATGAAACGAAGGAGAAATTCCCGTTCAACGGCGACTACCCGCTCTTTTCGATCCTCGATCCCGAGGCCTTGTTCTCGCTGCCGCAGAAGCAGATCGCCTACGGCTTGGCCGACACCTACGTGCATGTGCTGGAGCAATATATGACTACGCCCGGGCAGTCGCGCCTGATGGATCGTTGGGCCGAAGGCATTCTGCATACCGTGATCGAGATCGCACCCCGGATCCGTGAGAACCAGCACGATTATGCCGTGATGTCGGAGTATATGCTTGCGGCAACCCTGGCACTGAACGACATGATCCGTATGGGAGTGGCGCAGGACTGGGCGACGCATATGATCGGGCATGAGCTGACCGCACTGCACGGGCTGACGCACGGTGCGACGCTCGCCATTGTCATCAACGGTACGTTGCGCGTGCTGCGCGGACAGAAGCGCGGCAAACTCCTGCAATACGGCGAACGGATATGGGGTATCACCGACGGTTCCGACGAGGAGCGTATCGAGCGGACGATTGCAGCCAACGAGGAGTTCTTCCGTTCCCTGGGGCTTTCGACGCATCTTTCGCAGGAGGGCATCGGCGAGGCTACGATCGCCGAAATCGAACGCCGCTTCAATGCTGCGGGCAGCAGGTTCGGCGAGGCGCGCAATGTCGACGGGGCGATGGCGCGCAGGATTCTGGAAGCCTGCCTGTAGTTTGTCCCCGAGACCATCTGTATCCATGAAAAAATCCCCGCCGAGACGTCTCGGCGGGGATTACCGTATTCTGTTGAACCGTTATTCGGCGAGCAGGATTTCCAGGATCTTGATGGCGGCCGTGGCGATCGGGGTGCCGGGGCCGAAGATGGCGGCGGCGCCGTCGCGGTACAGTTCGTCGTAATCCTGGTGGGGGATTACGCCGCCGACAATCACGATGATGTCCTCGCGGCCGAGCTTCTTGAGCTCTGCGATGATCTGCGGCACGAGGGTCAGGTGGCCTGCGGCGAGCGACGAAACGCCCACTACATGCACGTCGTTCTCGACAGCCTGTTTTGCGGCCTCCTCCGGGGTCTGGAACAGCGGCCCCATGTCGACGTCGAAACCGATGTCGGCATAACCCGTGGCTACTACCTTGGCACCGCGGTCGTGGCCGTCCTGGCCGAGCTTCGCGATCATGACACGCGGCTGGCGGCCTTCCTTCTTGGCAAATTCGGCGCACAGCTCCTTGGCACGCTCGAACTGTTTGTCGTTTTTCACTTCTGAACTATATACTCCTGATATTGAACGTATGACGGCTTTGTAACGGCCTACCACCACTTCGCAGGCGTCGGAAATCTCGCCCAGCGAAGCGCGTACCTTGGCGGCTTCGACGGCCAGCTCCAGCAGGTTGCCCTGCTTGGTCTTCACGCACTCGGTGATCGCTGCGAGGGCCTTCTTCACGGCGGCCTCGTCGCGCGAAGCGCGCAGCTCCTGCAGACGCTTGATCTGGCTCTCGCGCACGGCGGTGTTGTCTACGGCCAGGATGTCGATCGGGGCCTCTTTCTCCAGGCGGTATTCGTTGATGCCGATGATCTTCTCCTCGCCGGAGTCGATGCGTGCCTGCTTGCGGGCCGCAGCCTCCTCGATGCGCATCTTCGGAATACCGGTTTCGATAGCCTTGGCCATACCGCCCAGTTTCTCGACTTCCTGGATACGCTCCCATGCCTTGTGGGCGATCTCGTTGGTGAGCGACTCCACGTAGTAGGAGCCTGCCCACGGGTCGACCTCGCGGCAGATATTGGTTTCCTCCTGGATGTAGATCTGCGTATTACGGGCGATACGTGCCGAGAAGTCGGTCGGCAGGGCGATGGCCTCGTCCAAAGCGTTGGTGTGCAGCGACTGGGTGTGTCCCAGGGCGGCGCCCATGGCCTCGATGGCGGTACGTGCCACGTTGTTGAACGGATCCTGCTCCGTAAGCGACCAGCCCGAGGTCTGCGAGTGGGTGCGCAGCGCCAGCGACTTGGGGTTCTTGGGCTCGAACTGCTTGACGATCTTGGCCCACAGCATACGTGCCGCGCGCATCTTGGCGATCTCCATGAAGTGGTTCATGCCGATTGCCCAGAAGAACGACAGGCGGGGGGCGAAGGCGTCCACCGACATGCCTGCGTTGATACCTGCGCGCAGGTACTCCAGTCCGTCGGCCAGCGTGTAGGCCAGCTCGATGTCGGCCGTGGCGCCTGCCTCCTGCATGTGGTACCCCGAGATCGAGATCGAGTTGAACTTGGGCATGTTCTTCGAGGTGTACTCGAAGATGTCGGCAATGATGCGCATCGAGAACTCGGGGGGATAAATATAGGTGTTACGCACCATGAACTCCTTGAGGATGTCGTTCTGGATCGTACCGGCCAGCTGGTCGAGCGTGCAGCCCTGCTCCAGACCCGTCACGATGTAGAATGCCAGGATGGGCAGCACGGCGCCGTTCATGGTCATCGACACCGACATCTTGTCGAGCGGAATGCCGTTGAACAGTACCTTCATGTCCTCGACCGAGCAGATCGACACGCCGGCTTTGCCCACGTCGCCCACCACGCGCGGGTGGTCGGCGTCGTAGCCGCGGTGCGTAGCAAGGTCGAATGCCACCGACAGACCCTTCTGCCCGGCGGCCAGGTTGCGGCGGTAGAATGCGTTGGACTCCTCGGCGGTCGAGAAACCCGCATACTGGCGGATCGTCCACGGGCGCATCACGTACATCGTCGAGTAGGGGCCGCGCAGGAACGGGGCGATACCTGCCGCATAGTTCAGGTGCTCCATGCCTTCGAGGTCTTGGGCCGTATAGGCGCCCTTGACGGGAATACCCTCGGCCGTCAGCCACGGCTCGACCTGTCCGCAGCCTTTCGAGGCGCAGCAACTTTTCTGCTGGCCTGCGTCGTATGTCAGTTCTGAAAATTTAGCTCTCATGATTAGATTCCCATCTCTTTAAGGTAGAACTTAAGTGTTTCCAAGACGTTGGACTTCACGTTTATGAAGTTCGTGATGCCCTGCGCTTCCAGTTCGGGTGCGCAGGCCGGTGCCCCGGCAACCACCAGGATCGCCTTGCCGCCGAGCAGCTCCTTGACTTTCGGGGCTGCCTCCGCATAGTCGTCGTCGCTTGCGCAGACCACGACGATCTGCGCCTTGGATTCGAGTGCGGCCTTCGCGCCCTCTTCGATCGACTTGAAATAAGTGTTGTCGATCACCTTGATGCCGGCGCATGCGAAGAAATTGCACGAGAACTGCGAGCGGGCGCGGGCCATGCCCAGGTTGCCGCACGTCAGCATGAATGCCTTGGGCTCCTTGCCGCTGCGATCCACCTGCAGGCGCATCTCTTCGAACGCCATGGCGCCGCGGTAGGGGACGAGTACATTGCCCTCGGCCTGCTTGCGCGTAACGGACTCGGCGGTGATCTCCTTGCCGGCGACCTCCGTAAAGTTGGGATATTGGTTGGCGCCGAGCAGCGTCTGGCGGCGCGTAGCGATGTTCTTGTCCTTGGCTGCGGCCGACGCTTTGATACGCTCGACGATCAGGCCGGCCTTGTAAGCCTCGGTGTAGCCTCCCTTCTCCTCGATTTCGAGGAAAAGCTTCCAGGCTTCGGCTGCGATCGACTGCGTGAGGTTCTCGACATAGTACGAGCCTCCTGCCGGGTCGACGACCTGGTCGAAATGCGACTCGTTCTTGAGCAGCAGCTCGACGTTGCGGGCGATGCGCTTCGAGAACTCGGTCGGGTTTTCGAACGAGGTGTCGAACGGCGTTACTTCCAGCGAATGTACGCCGGCGATCGTGGCCGACATGGCCTCGGTCGTGCCGCGAAGCATGTTCACATAGGGGTCGTAGACGGTCTGGTTCCACCGCGAGGTCTCGGCGTGGATGTGCATCTTGCAGGCGCAGTTCTTCGCCGGGCCGTAGCCTTTGACGATGTTGGCCCACAGCATACGTGCCGCGCGGAATTTGGCGATCTCCATGAAATAGTTGGAGCTTACCGAGAACGAGAAGCGCAGTTTGCGTGCGGCCTGGTCGACGTCCAGCCCTGCGTCCATCAGGCGTACGAGGTAGTCGTGGCCTGCCGAAAGGGTGAATGCCAGCTCCTCGACGATGGTCGAACCCGAGTTGCCGAACGTTTGCCCCGCAACGGTTACGATGCGCACGTGCTTGTACTCCTTGGTCTTGTGGATCAGCTCGACGATGCGGGCGATGCACTTTTCACCGTTGGGCGAGCAGAAATCGCCTTTCGACGAAAGCCCTTTTACCAGCGGGTCGATGCAGAATGCGATGCGGACATCCTCCTTGGCGATGCCCTCCTTTTCGACTTTGGCCAGGACGAGCTCGGCGACATGGGCCGTCTTCTCTCCGCAGAAGGTGATTTCGACAGCCTCAATACAGATGTCCTTGAGCAGCGTGTCGAGGTCTGCGGCTGAGAAATCCGCCGACGCGATGCAGAAGCCGAGCGAGTCGACGCCTGCGTTGAGGATTTTCAGTGCCTCGGCGTTTGCCTCCTTGGGGCATACGACGCTCACGGTCTGGTGTACGCGCCAGCGGTTGTGCGCGTGCGTACCGCGTACGTAAGGGAACTCGCCTGCCTGCGAGCCCAGGAACTTGATGCCCTCGAGGTTCTCGGCGCGGTAGTAGGGCCGGACGTTGAAACCTTCGCCCGTTTTCCATACCAGCTTGCGCTCGTAATCAGCACCTTTCAGGTCGGCCGTAATCACCTCCTCCCACTTCTCGGTCGGAACCGGCGGGAATTCGGTGAACAGCTTTTCACTTTTGGTATTTGCCATAACTATTTAGAGATTAGTATAAGTGTAGTTTCAAAATTGCACGTAAAGGTACAAAATTATTAGTGATTGAGACAAGAAATTGTTAATAAAATAACACTATATAATTTCTTTTTATAATATAGGTGATTTCGTTTGCTTTCGGCAACCGCCGGAAGAAGTTTTTTAGTTGTGGCGAAATAGTTTAATATTGTTCTTAATAGCCATGAAAATTACGAAAAACTAAAAATGTGAAAATTCGGGGATATGACGAAAATTTAAGGGTGTTTTTCGGAAAATTGCATTGAAATTCGGCGGTTTTATGGAAAAATGCATGTAATTTTTCGGAAAATGCTGAAAAAATAGGGTTTTTTCGAAAAAAATGCCGATTTTGTGAAAACAACGTAACTGAAAAAATATTACATTTGCAAGCGAGATCGATACATACGGCGGCAGGGGTGAAGCCGCGGGCTAGTCAGGTTGGGCGGAGTATGCCGCGAGGCAGTTGCCCTCCGGAATTTTAGGTTAGGTTTTAGTTCAGCAATTATTCGGCTTCCGCCCCTGCGCGTATGTTTTTAATGGAATGCTAATCCAATTCAATTACATCTATGTCATCATTGCTCAGATTCAAGATGGTCGATGCGGCCATAAACCACACCGCCGTCGAGGTGAAGGCTCCCGAAGGACGTCCTTCGGACTATTTCGGGAAACGGGTATTCGGGCGTGCAGCCATGCGCAAGTATTTGAACAAGGCTACTTACGACGCCCTTGTCGATACGATGGAGAACGGTACGCCCCTCACGCGGGAGGTTGCCGACGGTATCGCGGCAGGCATGCGCCAGTGGGCGCTGGAGCACGGTGCCGACCACTATACCCATTGGTTCCAGCCCCTGACGGGAGGTACGGCCGAGAAGCACGATGCGTTTGCCGATCCGGACGGCTTGGGCGGGGTTCTGGAGGAGTTCTCCGGCAAACTGCTCGTCCAGCAGGAGCCCGATGCGTCGTCGTTCCCCAACGGAGGCATCCGCAATACGTTCGAGGCTCGCGGTTATTCGGCCTGGGATCCGACCTCGCCGGCCTTCATCGTCGACACGACGCTCTGTATCCCGACCGTCTTCATCGCCTATACGGGCGAGGCGCTCGATTACAAGGTGCCGCTGCTGCGCTCGATCTCGGCGGTGAACAAGGCCGCGACCGAGGTGTGCCACTATTTCGACAAAAACGTGCAGCGAGTCATCTCGTATCTGGGCTGGGAGCAGGAGTATTTCCTCGTGGACGAAAGCCTCTGGGCCGTACGTCCCGACCTGATGCTCACCGGGCGTACGCTGATGGGGCATGAATCGGCCAAGAACCAGCAGTTGGAAGACCACTATTTCGGTGCGATCCCGACCCGTGTGATGGCCTTCATGAAAGACCTCGAATACGAGTGCCTGAAACTGGGCATCCCCGTCAAAACCCGCCACAACGAGGTGGCGCCCAACCAGTTCGAACTGGCGCCGGTCTACGAGGAGGCCAACCTTGCCAACGACCACAACCAACTGCTGATGACCGTGATGGACAAGATCGCCCGCCGTCACAAGTTCCGGGTGCTGTTGCACGAAAAGCCCTTCAAGGGGATCAACGGTTCGGGCAAGCACAACAACTGGTCGCTGGGGACGGATACGGGCGTGAACCTGCTGGGGCCTGGCAAGACCGCTTCGGAGAACCTGCAGTTCATCACCTTCCTGGTGAATGCCATTTCGGCCGTACACAAGCACAACGGCCTGCTCAAGGCGGCGATCATGAGTGCCACGAACGCACACCGCCTGGGAGCCAACGAGGCGCCCCCGGCAATCATCTCGACCTTCCTCGGGACGCAGGTGTCGGCCGTGCTGGACAAACTGGCGGCCAGCAAGGGCGACGATGCGATCCGCTTCGATGCCAAGAACGTGTTCAAGATGAGCGGGATTTCGCATATCCCGACGCTGCTGCTCGACAATACCGACCGTAACCGCACCTCGCCGTTCGCGTTTACGGGCAACCGGTTCGAGTTCCGCGCCGTAGGTTCTTCGGACAACTGTGCCGAGGCGATGATCGTGCTCAATGCGGCGATGGCGCACGAACTGGCCGAGTTCAAGCAGAACGTCGATGCCAAGATCGAGGCCGGCATGAAGAAAGAGAAGGCCATCTACGAGGTGCTCAAACAGATGATCAAGGCCTGCAAGGCCATCCGTTTCGACGGCAACGGCTATTCCGACGAGTGGAAGGCCGAGGCGCGCAAACGCGGCCTGGACTGCGAAACCTCGACGCCGCTGATCTTCGACCGTTACCTCGACAAGCAGACGCTCCGGATGTTCGGCGACACGGGCGTCTTCTCGAAGGTCGAGCTCGAAGCCCGCACCGAGGTGAAGTGGGAGACCTACACCAAGAAAATCCAGATCGAGGGGCGCGTGCTGGGCGATCTGGCGATGAACCATATCGTGCCGATCGCTTCGAAGTACGAGGCATTGCTGCTCGACAAGGTCTACAAGATGTCGCAGATCCCGGGGCTGAACGCCTCGGCCGATATCGCGCTCATCAAGAAGATCCAGTACCATACGGCCGAAATACAGCGGCTCACGGCCGGGATGGTCGACGCCCGCAAGGTGGCCAACAGGATCGAAGATCAGCGCGAGAAGGCGATCGCCTACCATGATACCGTAGCCGCATGTTTCGACGAGATCCGCCGCCACATCGACAAGCTGGAGGAGATCGTCGACGACCAGATGTGGCCGCTGCCCAAATACCGCGAGCTGCTTTTCCTGCGCTGATCGCGTTGCATGGCGCTAAAATAGTATTTAAAGGGGTAATCCGGCTTTTCGAAGCCGGATTATTTTTCTATCTTTGTCGACATGAAAATCATTGCAGACAGCGGATCTACAAAATGTGCGTGGCTCCTGACCGACGGCGTGCATACCTCGGAATACCGGACGCGGGGAATCAATGCCGTGCAGCACTCCCCGGAGCAAATACGCGAAGCGCTTGCCGAACTGCCGCCGTGCGGCCCCGTCGAGGCCGTCTATTTCTACGGCGCAGGGTGCGGGGGCACCTTCCCCGAAGCGACGGAGAAGATGGTGCGGGAACTCCGCACGCATTTCGGTGCGGGACATATCGAGGCTCAGACCGACCTGCTGGGGGCTGCGCGGGCGTTGTTCGGCCGTGGCGAAGGCGTGGCCTGCATCCTCGGCACGGGCTCCAATTCGTGCTGGTGCCGGGGCGGCGAAATCGTGGAAAACGTCCCGCCGCTGGGTTATGTCCTCGGCGACGAGGGCAGCGGTGCGGCGATGGGACGCAACCTGGTGAACGGTATTTTCAAAGGGCATATCCCCCTGCGGGAGGAGTTCCTCGCGGCACATGGGCTGACCTATGAGGAGATCATCCGCCGGGTCTACCGCGAGCCGTATGCCAACCGTTTCCTGGCGTCGTTCGCGCCGTTCGTACATGCGCACCTGGATTGTCCCGAGGTGCGGGCTATGGTGGCGGAAACCTTCGCCGATTTCGCCCAACGCAACCTGAGCCGCTATCCCGTGCATCTGACGGTCGCCTGCATCGGCGGCGTTGCCGCCGCATTCGAGGGGCTGCTGCGCGAGGTGCTCGCACAAGGGGGGTACCGGGTCGGCCGGATCGCCGCATCACCTGCCGAAGGACTTATCAAATACCATTATGGAAAATAGAATAACCGAACAGGCTTCGGCCTACGATAATTTACAGCGGATGTCGGTGCACGACATCCTGACGGGCATCAACCGCGAAGACGCACGCGTCCACGAGGCCGTGGCCAAGACCATCCCCGTGATGGAACGGCTCGTGGAGCGGGTCGTCGAACGCATGGAGCGTGGCGGGAGGATGTTTTACATCGGGGCCGGTACGAGCGGGAGGCTGGGTGTGACGGACGCCTCGGAGCTTCCCCCGACCTATGGCGTGCCCTTCGACAGGGTCATCGGCCTGATCGCCGGCGGCGACGGTGCACTGCGGCGTGCCGTGGAGAATGCCGAGGACGATACCGCAGGGGCTTGGCGCGACATGGCGCCCTACCATCCCACGGCGGACGATGTCCTGGTCGGGATCGCCGCGTCGGGTACCACCCCCTATGTGGTCGGCGGCCTGCGCATGGCGCGGGAGCACGGCCTGTTGACCGCCTCCATTACCTGCAATCCGTCGTCGCCCGTGGCGGCTGAGGCGGAATATGCGCTCGAGGCGGTTGTGGGGCCGGAGTTCGTGACGGGGTCGACCCGTATGAAGGCGGGCACGGCACAGAAGCTGATGCTCAACATGCTGTCGACGGCCGTGATGATCCGCCTGGGGCGTGTCGAGGGCAACCGCATGGTCAACATGCAGTTGACGAACGACAAACTTGTGGGGCGCGGCACGCGCATGGTGGCCGAGGTTTCGGGGCTTTCCGAGGCGCAGGCACGGGCGTTGCTGCTGCAATACGGGTCGGTGAAAAAGGCGTTGGAGCATGCACCGAAGCCTGAGTGAGTATATCGCCCTGCTGGAGCGCGAGGGCGAACTCGTCCGCATAACGGCTCCGGTGTCGCCGGTGGAGGAGATCGCCGAGATAACCGACCGGGTCTCGAAAATGCCCGGCGGCGGCAAGGCGTTGCTGTTCGAAAATACCGGCACGGAGTTTCCCGTGCTGACCAACATGTTCGGTTCCGCACGCCGCATGGCGCTGGCGCTGGGCGTCGGGTCGCTCGGCGAACTCTCGGAACGGGTCGACGGATTGCTGCGGCAGGCCATGGCGCCGCGCCCGTCGTTCGCGGACAAGCTGCGGGCGTTGCCGCTGCTGGCTGGGATGTCCCGCTGGTTCCCGCGTACGGTGTCGGGGCGGGGCGAATGCCAGCAGGTCGTACGGACGGGTGCCGAGGCGTCGCTCGCGGCGCTTCCGATCCTGAAGTGCTGGCCGGCCGACGGCGGGAGTTTCGTAACCCTGCCGATGGTGAACACGGTCGATCCCCAGACGGGCGTGCGCAACGTCGGCATGTACCGTATGCAGCTCTTCGACGACCGTACGACAGGCATGCACTGGCATATTCATAAGACGGGCGCCCGGCATTACGAGGCCTGGAAACGCGCCGGGCGGCGGATGCCCGTGTCGGTGACGCTGGGCGGCGATCCGGCCTATACCTATGCCGCGACGGCGCCGATGCCCGACAATATGGACGAATACCTGCTGGCCGGGTTCCTGCGCCGCCGTCCCGTGAAACTCGTGAAGTGCGTCACCAACGATATTTATGTCCCGGCCGACTGCGATTTCGTGATCGAGGGTTATGTCGACCCTGCGGAGGAGAAAGCCGTCGAAGGCCCCTTCGGCGACCATACGGGGTTCTATTCGCTCGAAGACCGTTATCCGCTTTTCCACGTCACGGCCCTTACGCGGCGGCGCGATGCGGTATACCCGGCCACGGTCGTTGGGATTCCCCCGCAGGAGGACGCCTGTATCTCGCAGGCTACGGAGCGGATATTTCTGGCGCCGATACGCATGGCCCTGCAGCCCGAAATCCGCGACATGACGATGCCCGAGGCCGGAACGGCGCATAACATCGCCGTCGTTTCGATCGACAGCCGCTATGCCGGACAGGCCGTGAAGGTCGCCCAGTCGCTGTGGGGCGCCGGGCAGATGATGTTCAACAAATACATGCTCGTCGTCCCGGCCGCGACCGACGTGCGCGATACGGATGCATTGGCGCGGCTCGTGCGCAACCTCGACCCGCTGCGCGACATAGTCCGCAGCGAGGGGATTCTCGATGTCCTCGACCACGCGACGGCAACGCCGGGCTTCGGCGGAAAAATTGCATTGGATGCTACGGCCTGCGGTGCCGGGTGCGGGTGCGTGAATCCGCAGGAGCCTGCAACGCGTGTGCCTGCCGATCCCCCACGGGGTGTCGAGGGCGTGCGTCCCGCAGCGGATGGCGCAATATCCGGGGCTTGTGACGGGCAGGGTGACGGCGGGCAGCCCCTCCTTCCGGCCGGCTACCGCTCCGACCTGCTCGAAAAATGGGGCGTGGCGGTCGCCTTCGCCGCGCCGGACGCCGAAGTGCCGGTTCCGCCGGGGGTGAAATACCTCGCCGTGTTCGACCCGGCGGCATCGGAACTCACGGCTGCCGAACTTTTGTGGCTCGCTGCGGCCAATACCGATCCGCGACGTGATGTGCGGACGGAAGGTGCGGCGTTGGTGATCGACGCCCGGAGCAAACGCCCCGGGGCGGGGGAGAACCCCGGCCGTTTCCCGAACGTCGTGACCGCGTCGGAAGCGACTGTCGCTTTGGTCGACCGCCGCTGGCCGGAATATGGCTTGGGGGCGTTTGTCGGTTCGCCGTCGCGGCGTTACCGCCGCCTGCTGCTCTCCGACGGGGCGCAGTGGCGTTGAGGGGGGGGGCTGACGGGTACCGTAGCCCATTTCGTGCCGCCGGGGTTGTTTTCAGGGCATCCTGCCGGGGGATGACCGGTGATAAATAGTTTCTGTATATGGCAAAATTTTTTTCAGACCGTGAAATCCGCGCCGTGGCGGTATTCCTGCCGCTGGCGGGATTGCTTATAGGCGGCATCGTGCTCCTGCGTCCGAAGGCCGATCCCCAAGCAGCTTTTGTGGCCGGGATGGAGATGGAAGGGCGGGCCGATTCGGTTGACCTGCGGCCGTTCGACCCCAATACCGTGGACTACGACGGACTTCGGCGGCTGGGCCTGTCGAAGCACGAAGCCGTGAGCCTGCTGAAGTACCGCGCTGCGGGGAAGATCTTCCGTATCCCGGAGGATGTGACGCTTTGCTACGGCATCAGCGATTCGATCTACCGCCGCCTGGCTCCCTATATCCGTATCGGGCGCAAATATGCCATCGCGCCCCGGCAGTATCGTACGGGACGCGTCGTGCCCGAGCCCATGCCGCCCACGCGCTTTCGCATCGATACCGTGGGGGCGCGTTACCTGCGGGCCATCGGGGCGTTGTCCAAGCGGCAGGCCGAGGCCTTCATCCGCTGGCGCGACCTGAGCGGGATCTACGACATGGAGGAGTTGCGCGCCTGCTATGTCGTGAGCGATTCGGTGGCTGCGGCGCTCGAACCCTATATTATCTTTCCCGAGCGCGGAGCTGCGCCGGTCGACGAACCCGTGGAGATCAATACGGCCGATTCCGCGACGCTGCGCGGTGTGGTGGGGATCGGAGCGCGGACGGTGGTGTCGATCATGAACTACCGCGCGAGGCTCGGCGGATTTGTCCGTTTGGAGCAACTCGCAGAGGTTCCGGGAGTCACGGAACGCAATTATGAGAAAATTTTGAAACAAATTTGCTGCGATAGTTGTGAAATTCGGAAAATTGATATTAACTTTGCAACCCCGAAAGTCCTTAGGCGGCATCCGTATATTCCGCCGCAGAAACTTCGGAAATTACTTAAAACAAGACAGTTGAAAGGAGGTTGGAGTACCGCTGAGGAATTGGTTGAAGACAACATATTGACCCGCGAGGAGGCAGCACGGCTGGCTCCTTACCTGCGGTTCGGTACCCGAAGCGGGGCTGACGATACGGACAACGACACGACATGGGGCGAGGTATCAGGTGATGCGAACCCCGGAGGAATTTAAGTAAACGACGAAATTAAAAAAACAAAAAAAGAATACTACTATGATTATCATGCCGGTAAAAGAGGGCGAAAACATCGAACGCGCCCTGAAGAAGTTCAAACGTAAATACGAGCGCACGGGCGTCCTGAAGGAACTCCGTCGTCGCCAGTATTTCACCAAGCCTTCGATCGCCAAGCGCGAGGCGATGCAGCACGCTGTTTACGTAGAGCACATGTACCGCGACGAGGATTAATCCCCGTTGGTACCCGTATCCATATGCCCCGGCTGAAATAGCCGGGGCTTTTTTGTCTCCCTCTTCAGCCCCCCCCCTGGGCTTGCCGGCCCTTCCATGCCTGCCGGCCTGTAAAATCTTCTTTCCCAACTTTCCCAACTTTCCCAACTTTCCCCAACCTCTCCAACCTTTCCTATCCCTGCTATCCCTGCTCTACCTGCCCTTTCCCGGCTCCTTTTCCTTCCGGTATTTCCGCTATTTTTTTGCAAAACTAAAAAATATAGTTAGAAAACTATTTAAAATAGTTGCAAATAAAATTTTTTTAGTTACCTTTGTTCCTGTAAGCCCGGCCGGCCGATCGGAGCAGGGCGGATAACAGAAACCAAGACCGGTATGATGGAAAAACTGACACGCAGGGAAGAGGAACTGATGCGCTGCTTCTGGGAGCACGGCCCGCTTTTCGTACGCGAGCTCGTGGCGCTCGCCACCGAACCCAAGCCCCATTTCAATACGCTTTCGACCATGGTGCGCGCACTCGAAGCCAAGGGATATGTCGCCCACAATACCTTCGGAAGCACCTACCAGTATTACCCGGTGGTGACCGAGGAGGAATTTTCGCGCCGCACGCTGGGAGGGGTCATCAGCAAATATTTCGAGAACTCCTACCTCGGGGCCGTTTCCGCCCTGGTCGAGGAGGAAAAAATCTCGGTCGACGAACTGCGCGAGCTGATCGATCGTATCGAAACCCAAAACCGTCGTTAGCCATGTACACACTGATGATATACAGCCTGAAGGTCGGCGCCTGCCTGGCGGTGTTCTACCTTTTCTTCAAATTGCTGCTGAGCCGTGAGACCTTCCACCGCCTGAACCGGATCGTGGTGCTGGCGGCCATGGTGTTGTCGTTCGTGTTGCCGCTGTGTGTCATTACGGTCTATCGCGAACTCCCGGCCATGCCGGAACTCCCGGTGACGGAAGATGCGGGCTACGCCCCGTCCGCGGAGCCGGAATCCCAACCTTTCCCGTGGGATAAGGCGGCGACGGCCGCTTTCCTTGCGGGAGCCGCCGCTGCGTTGTTATGGACGCTCGGGTCGGTATGCGGTGTATTGCACATGATCCGCCGGGGGCACAGGGAGCGGCTGGGCGACGGCTCCGTGCTCGTACGCACCGACCAGCCGGTCATTCCGTTCAGCTGGTACCGCTATATCGTGATGTCGGAAAAGGATCTGGCCGAGAACGGCGAGGCGATCGTGCTGCATGAGAAGGCTCACCTGAGGCTGCGCCACTCGTTCGACCTGTTGGTGACCGACCTTGCGGGGTGCCTGCAATGGTTCAACCCTGCGATGTGGCTCCTGCGCCGTGAGTTGCGCGCCATCCATGAATACGAGGCCGACGAGGCGGTGCTGGACAGCGGCGTCGATGCCAGACAATACCAGTTATTATTAATAAGGAAAGCTGCCGGCGGGAGGTGGTACTCAGTCGCCAACAGCTTTAATCACAGTAAACTTAAAAACCGTATTACCATGATGTTACGTAAAAGATCGTCGCGGTGGGCAGGGGCCAGGGTGCTTTTCCTGCTGCCGTTGACGGGGCTTGCCCTCGGGGCGTTCGCCCGCACCGCCTATGTTTTTCCTGATGACAAAGGTAAAAAAGAAAATGTTTCGATCCGCATCGAAGGGACGAATTTTTACTCTTCGGACGGAAAATCCGGCAAGCCGCTTTTCGTGGTCGACGGCCTCGAAGCGGAGTCGATAGAGTCGCTGTCGCCCGACCGGATCGCTTCCATAACGGTGCTCAAGGACGCTTCGGCAGAGGCCCTGTACGGCGAGAAAGGCAAGAACGGCGTAATTATCGTGACGACGAAGGATGCCGCTGGCGGTGCGCAGGATTATTCGGTCGACGTCGAGGACGGCTCTGCCAAGGTCGTGGTGCGTGGTTCCGGGAAAATGTCGGATGTCAGAGTGATCGGCAGCTCGACGGTGCCCCGGGATAAGGCCGGGATGGACGCCGGTGCGAAAACCCATGGCAGTGTCGTGTCCGTTACCGGCAGCGACGGGAAGAAGACTGTCGTCAGCCAGAGCCGGGTGACCGTCACCGACGACGGCGGCGTGACCGTTATAAAGGCGCAACCGGACGCGGTGCAGGTTGACGGATTGTCGCCGAGGCACGCGACCCAGGCTGCGGAAGCCGGGCTCAAAGCCGCAGAGGAAGGGATGAAGGCCGCCCGTGCCGGACTGGAGGCTGCCCGCGAATATATGTCGGGCGAGGAGTGGAAAAAGGCACAGGCCGAACTCGACAGGGCACAGAAAGAGCTTTCTTCGGCCCGCAAGCTGTCTGCCGCGCAACTCGCAGCCGTCCGCGAGCAGGAGGAGGCCGTGCGCAAGTATATGGCCAGCGACGAGTGGAAAGAGGCGCAGAAGCAGATTCAGCAGGCGCAGGAGCATTTGGCCGACCCCCGGGTACAGGCGGCCCTGGCGAAAGCTGCCGAGGCCGGGTCGACGGCAGCCGGCGTCGAGGCCCGTCGCAAGGTCGCCGAACATATGGGACAGACGGAGGATGCCGGTACGCTGAAGAGCAGCACGATCGTGATCCGCGGATCGGGCAAGGCGCCGTTTGAAAAGGGAAAGGAACCTCTTCTCGTGATCGACGGCAAGGTGTGTAGGGATCTCAAGAAATTGGAGGGGCTGGATCCCGGCCGGATCGAGAGCATGTCCATACTCAAAGATGCCTCGGCGGTCGAGAAATACGGCAGAAAAGCCCGCAACGGTGTCATCGAGATTACGACCAAGAAAAAATAATCAGGCCATAAGTATATATAAAAAGTTCGTGCCCGGGACGGTTCTGCCGCCCGGGTTTTTTCGTCGGCCATGCGATACGGGCGTGAAACTTGCAGAATTAGGAGGGAAAAAGTTATCTTTGCATGTAAAATACAAAACAGAAGCTATGAAACGCCTGCTATTTTTTCTTACGGTCGCAATGTTCGTTTCATGCGGCCGGACATTCGAGCAGCGCACGGCCAAATATGCCGAGGTCGGATCCGTGAACGATAACCGTGCTGCGGTGCTCGATATCAACGAAGGGGTCGGCCGTTGGGGGTATGTCGACGGGACGGGACGGCTGGTCATCGAATGCCGTTATGCCGATGCCCGGAGTTTCGACGACGGACTGGCCGCCGTGCAGGAGCCCGAAGGGCTGTGGGGCTATATAGATACCGCAGGCCGGGCGGTCGTGGCTCCGCAATTTACGGTGGCCGGGGCGTTCGACGACGGCATGGCCTGGGTGCAGGCCGGCGAGCTCTGGGGACGTATCGACAAAACGGGGAAAACCATCATCCCCTGCCTTTATTCCGAGATCGGCGAACCCGACGAACGGGGCTGGATGCGTGTCCTGCGCGACGGTAAATGGGGCATCCTGCGCCAAGACGGCGAGGTGATAGTCCCTTGTGCCTATAACCTGATCGGCGAGCCGAACGCCTACGGGCTGATCCCCGTGACGAGCGACGGCAAACATGGCTTCCTCGGTGCTGACGGGCGTGAGGTGCTGCCTTGTTTCTTCTCTTATATTTCCGATTTCAAGGATGGCTATGCCCGGACGAACTACGGCGGCAGCATGGTGCTGCGCGACGAGCCCTACGGCGGCCAGTGGGGACTTATCGACACGCTGGGGCACGAGACGATCCCGTGCCGCTATTACTACCTCGACACCCCGGGCGAGGGGCTCGCAGCGTTCAGGCTGGAGCAGTTCGGCAATTACGGGTATGTCGATGTCAAGGGGAATGTGGCTATTTCGCCCCGTTTCTCCGTGGCGCGGCCCTTCTCGGGCGGGGTGGCCGTGGTGAGCTACAACAATGTCAATTTCGGGCTCGTCGACCGCAACGGCGGTGAGGTCAGCTCGTTCCGCTATAAACGCATCGGCAGGTTCAACGACGGGCTGGCGCCTTTCAATACCGACCTCTACGGCATGAATTTCCAAGGTATGGAGCCTCGTTGCGGCTATATCGACACCGAGGGGCGTGAAGTGATCCCCGTCAAGTGGGACGATGCCGCCGAGTTCAGCGAGATGCGTGCCGCCGTGATGCGTTTCGGCACCAATTCCGAAGATTTCTACGATGCCCGCTGGGGTTATATCGCCACGAACGGCCAGTTGGTCGTGCCGCTCAAGTATCACGAGGCCTATCCGTTCAGCTGCGGGTTGGCGCGCGTCTTCGTCAAGGGGCTCGGGTACGGGTATATCGACCGGCAGGGGAACGAAGTCGTCCCCTGCAAGTACCAGGAGGCCGAAGATTTCCACGATTTCAGGGCAAAGGTCAAACAATATGACCGGGTGCTGACGATCGACGAGACGGGACAGATCGTCGAGCAATGACGCTCCCCGGGCGGGGAATGGCGAAAACGGGGGCCGTGGCCTCCGTTTTTTCATGCCTGCGGCTTTCGCTTGCGGGCCTGTTGCGGCGCGTTGCGCTTACTTGAACCCTACGATCTCAGGGCGGGTGGGGCGGTAGCGGTACTGTTCGACGCGTGTGGCGTTGGACAGGCGGAAATATTCGCTCTCGACCAGCCCGCGTTTGCCGAATGCGATTCCCAGGCGGATCTGCACCGTGTTGAATACGAGCCGCTCGTTCCTGAGCCGTACACCCAGCCCGAACGAGGTGAAAAAATCGTTCTTGAAGATATTGGGCGAATAGCCGATCAGCCCGAAGTCCGCGAATCCGAAAACCGCGATGCGGAACCCGAGGGGCTGGTAGGGGGTGAAGACCACCGTTTCCGTGTTGAGGATCATGCGGTTGGTTCCGGTGACGTACTCTTTGAGCGCCTGCAACCCGTTGTCGTGGGTGAAGCGGATCATTTCGTCGCTGCCTTCGCCCCGGTTCCAGCCTTGCGTGTAGTTGAACGCCAGGAACTGGCGGATGCGGCTGCGCCGGAACAGAAACAGGTTCGAGAACCACTTCAGGTCTACGTCGACGGCACTGTGGCGCCACATACCGCTTTTGAGGTCGATGTAGCTTCCCAGCGTAAAGCCGCCCATGATGTAGCCCATCCCCCGGAAACCGCCTGTCTGGTAAGACATGCCGAGGTACATCTCGTCGTTGAACTCGCCCCACGAATAGCCGCTCACCAGCTCGGCTTTGTAACCCGTCGCCAGATACTCGCGGGTACCGAACCCGTAAACCATGTTCGCCGTGTAGAATTTTTCCCGGTAGAGGCCGCCGCCGAAAAGCATGGCGTCGTAATCGTGCAGTGCCGGGTTATAGTCGGCCGTGACGGGCGGGCGGCGGCTGAACCGGGCATAGCTGTAACGGCCCGTCAGGAAGACGCTCGAGTTTATGGAGCGGATGTAGCGCGATTTGCCGCCCCATACGTCGAGGTTGCGGACTTTCACGAGCAGCGAGGTGTCGAGGTCGACCATGTAGCGCTTCGATTTTATGTCGCTGTACGTGAGGCCTATCTCGTAGTCCGTCGGCCGGATGAACTCCTTGCGCAGCCCGAGGTTCAGCTCCGAGTTGTAGAAGTCCCGGCCTGCCGAGAAGTCGGCCGTGTAGAATGTCCCCAGCACGTTGGGTATTTTGTATTCCACGATGTTGCCGCCGTAGGAGAAATCCCTGCGGCTGAAATTGGTCTTGAATTTCAGGGTGTTGCCCGTGCCGAAAATGTTGGCGTCCGAAAGCCCGACCATGGTGCGCCCTTCGCCGTGTATGCCTGCGTCGATGCTGATCGTCCAGCTGTCGCGCGTGCGGATGACCATATTCACACGGGTCGAATCGAGCGAGTCGGGTACGACGATCACCTCGGTATCGGAGATGTAGGGGCGCGAGCGCAGCAGTTGCTTGTTGCGGACGACCAGCTGGGGATCGAACTTGTCGCCCGGCTTGAACAGCAGGTCGCGCCGGATAACCCGTTCGCGGGTCAGCATGTGGGTCTTGTTGCCTGCGCGCTCGAACCAGTTGCCGCACGAGTCGAACGGCATCATGCGCTCGATGGTGATGTCGCCTACGGTTTTCCCGGCATAAGGTTCCAGCAACCTGCTTTCGTCCAATACGCGCCCGTTCATCGTCGTATCGAGTACGGGTTTGACGAAGAGCATCCTGTAAAGCATGCGCGGGACTGCGCGGCGGTTGGTTTTGGATTGTATGCTGTCGTAGAGGCGCTGGTTGCGCTCCGAGGTCGCCGTGTTCAGGCTGTCGGGGGAGAACCCGCCGGGGGAGACCCTGTCCGGCGACCGCACGCCGGGGCCGACCGTGCGGGCGAAACAGACGCTTTGCGCAGCGAGGAGGGTCAGCACGAGTATGCAAATCCGGCGATACATATCTTCAAAGATAACGTATTTTTTGATGAAAAAGTGCGCTGGAACCCGCTAAAATGCAGTCTCACGCTGGCAGGAGTTACTCCCGGCGAAAAACCGAACGGTGTCGGGTACCGGTATGCCCTGCCGTTGAGACTGACAATGCACCTGTTAAGGCAGCTGTCATTGCGGCTGTTGTGAAGACCGTCGATCCTGCAGCCGTTGTGGCTGACATAGCGGCTGCCTGTCGGCGGGCATGTGCCGGGACAGACGACCGGGCCCGAATAAAAAAGACGACTGAGAAAGTCGTCTTTTTTCTGCCATGCCCGGTTTGCAGGATTACCTGCGCCCCTCTTTGGCTTCGATGCACTCGGTGGCGTGCGGCACTTTCATCAGCCGCTCCTTGGGGATGAGCTTGCCAGTGGTCTTGCAGATGCCGTAGGTCTTATTTTCGATGCGCACGAGAGCCATCTCCAGGTTCCGTATGAATTTCATCTGGTGGGCCGCCAGACGTCCGCTCTCCTCTTTCGAGAGGGTCGCTGCGCCCTCTTCGAGGACTTTGAACGTCGGGGACGTATCCTCCGTGTCGTTATCAGCCGTGTGGGTGATCGTGGCGCGCAGCAGCTCATAGTCCGCGCGCGCATTCTCAAGCTTTTTCAGGATGAGCTGCTTGAACTCTTCGAGTTCGGCGTCGCTGTATCTGGTTCTTTCGTCTGCCATAGTCGTCTTTTCCTTGTTGGTTTTATGTAAAATTAAACAATTTTTCCGTAAACACCAAATTTTATATCGTTATCTACGATATCGTCCGGACGCACCCTTTATATCGTTCTCAGCAAGACGCATTTGCTGTTTCCCGAAGCGGATTTGCCGCCTTAGCCGCCCGTCAGATACGTGTCACGGCTATCCGGATCGGCTCGTCGTCGACATCCGAATCCACGACCACGCCTCCCTCGGGCCGTGCGGCCGCTTTCACCTCGACGGCGAGCGTCTGCGATGCGATATATCCGGCATATTTGGCGATCGCGCCGGCCACGAACTCCTTCTGTTCGATCTCGACGCGGATCTTGTCCGTCACCTCGAATCCCGAGTCCTTACGGATATTTTGGATGCGGTTTATCAACTCGCGTGCCACGCCTTCCGCCCGGAGCTCTTCCGTCAGCGTAATGTCCAGCGCTACGGTAAGTTTGCCTTCCGATGCTACCAGCCATCCCGGCATGTCCTCCGAGGTGATCTCGAAATCGGCCGGGGTCACGGTGATTTTTTCATCCCCCAGGTCGAGTACGGTCTGGGCCGCGGCTTCGATCTGGGCGATACGCTCCTGCGAGAACTCCGCCGTCATGGCGGCGATCTGCTTCATGTATTTGCCGTAGCGCGGGCCCAGCGTCTTGAAGTTGGGCTTGATGCGCTTGGTGATGATGCCCGTGGTGTCCTCGATCAGTTCGACCTGCTTGACGTTCACCTCGTTCATGATGAGGTTCTTCACGGCCGAAATATGCTGAGCCATGGCCGGGTCGAGCACCGGGATGAGGATTCTGGTGAGCGGCTGGCGCACCTTGATCGACACCTTGCGGCGCAGGGCGAGCACCATCGACGATACGCGCTGTGCCAGGGACATCATCTCCTCCAGGTCGGCGTCGATCAGCTTTTCGTCGGCCTTCGGGAAGGTCGAGAGGTGTACCGACTCGTCCGCGTGGCGGCCGCTGACGGCATTCAGGTCGCGGAAGATGCGGTCGGAGATGAAGGGTGCGAACGGTGCCGCGAGCATCGAAACGGTCTCCAGGCAGGTGTAGAGCGTCTGGTAGGCCGCCAGTTTGTCCTCGTTCATACCGCCACCCCAGAAGCGCTTGCGGTTCAGGCGCACGTACCAGTTCGAGAGGTTTTCGCCCACGAACTCCTGGATGGCGCGTGCCGCCGGGGTCGGGTCGTAATCCTCGAGCGAGCGGGTTACCTCCTTGACGAGCGTATTGAGCAGCGAAATGATCCACCGGTCGATCTCCGGTCGCTTCTTCACGGGGACTTCCGGCTCCTTGCCCGTAAATCCGTCCACATTGGCGTAGAGTGCGAAGAACGAGTAGGTGTTATAGAGCGTCCCGAAGAACTTGCGGCGTACTTCGTCCACGCCGTCCTTGTCGAACTTGAGGTTGTCCCACGGCTGCGAGTTGGAGATCATGTACCAGCGCGTGGCGTCGGCCCCGTAGGTTGCGAGTACCTCGAACGGGTCGACGCCGTTGCCCAGGCGCTTCGACATCTTGTTGCCGTTCTTGTCCAACACCAGCCCGTTCGAAATGATGTTCCTGAAGGCTACCGAGTCGAAGAGCATCGAGGCGATGGCATGCAGCGTGAAGAACCAGCCGCGCGTCTGGTCGACGCCTTCGGCGATGAAATCGGCCGGGTAGACCGACTTGAAATACTCGCCGCCGTTCTCGAACGGATAGTGCAGCTGCGCGTACGGCATGGCACCCGAGTCGAACCACACGTCGATCAGGTCGCTTTCGCGCTTCATCGGCTCGCCTTTCGACGACACGAGTACGATATTGTCCACATAGGGACGGTGCAGGTCGATATTGCGGGTCGAGTAGTTCTCCTTCGACATGTCGCCGACCTTGAAATTCTTGTAGGGGTTCTCCTTCATGAAGCCCGCGGCAATCGACTTTTCGATCTCGCCCATCAGCTCCCCGATCGAACCGATGCACTTCAGTTCCGAGTAATCCTCCGTAGCCCATACCGGCAGCGGAGTGCCCCAGAAGCGCGAGCGCGAAAGGTTCCAGTCCACCAGCCCTTCGAGCCATTTGCCGAAACGGCCCGTCCCGGTCGATTCGGGTTTCCAGCGGATCGTCTTGTTCAACTCGATCATCCGCTCGCGCAGTGCCGTGGTGCGGATGAACCACGAATCGAGCGGGTAGTAGAGCACCGGCTTGTCCGTACGCCAGCAGTGGGGGTAGGAGTGGGTATGCTTTTCGATCTTGAACGCCTTGTTCTGGGCTTTCAGCATCACGGCCAGGTCGATGTCGAGCGTCGTCTCGGCATCGCAGGCGATCTCCGGGTCGTAGGCGTTCTTGACGTAGCGGCCCGCATACTCCTTGTATTTTTCGACGTCGACGTTCTGCTCGACGAATGCCGGGTCGAGGTCTTCGAGCCTGAAGAACCTGCCCTGTTTGTCGACCATCGGCTGGTTTTTGCCGGCCTTGTCTACCATGAACAGGGGGGCGATGCCCGCGATGCGTGCCACGCGGTCGTCGTCGGCGCCGAACGTCGGTGCGATGTGCACGATGCCCGTACCGTCCGACGTAGTCACATAGTCGCCTACGATCACGCGGAACGCGTCGCCCATCGGCTTTACCCAGGGGATCAGCTGCTCGTAACGGATGCCCTCCAGTTCGGGCCCCATCCAGCTTTCTCCCGTGATCTGGTAGGTCCCCTCCATCTTCTTGGTGAAGTACGATGCGACGAGGTCTTTGGCGAGGATGACCGTCTGCGGCTCTTCGGTGTAGGGGTTGCGGCACTTGACCTTGACGTATTCGATCGCGGGGCCTACGGCCAGCGCGGTGTTCGAAGGCAAGGTCCACGGCGTGGTCGTCCACGCCAGGAAATAGAGCGTCCCCTCGACATCGCCGAAGAGCTTTTCGCTTTTCGCGTCGCGGATGATCCTGAACTGCGACGTGCATGTCGTATCCTTCACGTCGCGGTAGCAGCCTGGCTGGTTCAACTCGTGCGTCGAAAGCCCCGTGCCCGCCGCCGGCGAGTAGGGCTGGATCGTATAGCCCTTATAGAGCAGCCCCTTGTCGAAAAGCTGTTTGAGCAGCCACCACAGGGTTTCGATATATTTGTTGTCGTAGGTGATGTACGGATCGTCCATGTTGACCCAGTACCCCATCTTGCGGGTCAGGTCTTCCCACGCCCCCGTGAATTCCATGACGGCCTCGCGGCAGGTGCGGTTGTACTCCTCGATCGAAATCTTCCTGCCGATGTCTTCCTTGGTGATGCCGAGCTTCTTTTCGACGCCCAGCTCCACGGGAAGCCCGTGCGTATCCCAGCCCGCCTTGCGGTGCACGAGATACCCCTGCTGCGTCTTGTAGCGGCAAAAGACGTCCTTGATCGTGCGGGCCATGACATGGTGGATGCCGGGCATCCCGTTGGCCGACGGGGGGCCTTCGTAGAATACGAACGCGGGGTGCCCCTCGCGCGTGGTGATGCTCTTGTGGAATGTGTCGCGGGCGTCCCATTCGCCGAGCACGTCGGCGGCTATCTGGGCCAGGTCGAGGCCTTTATACTCATTGAATTTCATGGTATATGTATTTTTTATTTCGTTCGGGGTCATGCGCCGGCATAGCCGGGAATGCCGGAAGGACTACTCATTTTCCGACAACTCGCAAAGATATAAAAAAGATTTGAAAAGCCCGCAAAATTATGGCTATTCCGTCTGTGGCGCTGTCAGCCCCGGGCGTACTATTTCCCGGCCGGGATTTCGACCCAGAAACACGCCCCCTTGCCGACGGCGGAATCGACACCGATACGGCCGCCGAGCTGTTCTGCGATATTTTTGCAGATCGGCAGCCCGAGCCCGGTGCCCTGCGTGAAGGTGTCGACCTTGTAAAACCGGTCGAAAATCTTGGCGCGCTCCTCCTCGGGGATGCCGATGCCCGTATCGCGGACGTAGAACCGCACCCATCCCGGGCGTTGCGAGAACCCGATGGTAATAGAACCTTTTTCGGTGAATTTTACGGCATTGCGCATAAAGTTGCCGAGTATCTGGTGCAGTCCGTGCTTGTAATCTTCGAGCGGGAGCGCCGGCAATCCCGGTTCCGTGCGCAGGATGACGCCTTCGGCGACTTGCAGGCGGAAAGTCTCGGCCACTTCGCGGCAGAGTTCGCGGGCGTCGAATTTCGTGCGGACGATTTCGATCCGCCCCGATTCGATCCGGGCCAGGTCGAGTACGTCGGAGATGATTTGCAGCAGCAGGGTGTTGTTCAGCAAGATGAGGTCGGCGAACTCCTTGCGCTGGGCGGGATCGGTTTCGGTTGCCATCAGTTCCGAAAAACCGACGATCGCGTTGAGCGGCGTGCGTATTTCGTGGCTCATGTTGGCCAGGAAGGCCGATTTGAGCTTGTTGGACTCCTCGGCACGCTCCTTGGCGGCGATCAGCTCCTGTTCGGTCTCTTTGAGTGCCGTGATGTCGTAATTGATCCCCAGCATGTCGATGACCCGCTCCTCCGGGCGGAAGTCCCGGCAGATGAGATGGGTTTTGATCCAGGTTTTCCGTCCGTCGTCGTGCAGCACGCGGCAGATGGCGGTCGCTGACCGTATTTCCCCGGCCGAGAAGCGTGCCAGCAGGTTCTGCAATACCATCCGGTCTTCGGGGTGGATATGTCGGTATTTGCCGATCACCTCGTTGATACCCGCCGAATCGGCCTCCCCGTAATTGCGCAGCCATACGTTTTGCGCATAGCCCTCTTTGTTGTAGAGGTTGTAGTTGGCATATCCTACCTGAGCATATTCGGAGATAATGCGGAACAGGGCTTCGAATTCCGAGACCCGGTTCTGTATCTGCCGCAATTCGGTGTTGTCGATATTGATGAGCAGATAGTGGGTGAGTTTGCCCCGGTTGTCGTACAGGCAGCGTATGCGCCCCGTCCAGTCGAAATGCCCCGGGCGTGTGCTTTCGTAGTAGCCGTCGAGTTTCCCGAACTCGTAACGGGCGGTGAAATCCGCACTTTTGCCGTGCTGGATGCGGATTTTCGTCTCCTCCGGGAAATTGGGGTTGTCGAACAGGTTGAGCCCGCGTATTTTACCGGGATCTTTCACCCCGAACATTTCCAGGTCGCAGGTGTTGATGTCGATGAGCCGTCCCCGGTCGTTGTAGATCTCGATGCCGACGGGGGCGTTCTGGATGATGTTGCGCAGCAGTTTTTCCTGCTCGTCCAGTGCCTTGTGCGCCGTTACGGCGTCGGTGATGTCGAGGATCAGGATCACGATCTCCGTTTCGTCGTTTGGCGTGTTATACAGGAAACTGCGGCAATATCGTCCGGTTTTTTCCGCAAACCATTCGTTGACCTTGTAATCGCCGAGGCGGATGTGCGCGAGTTTGTCGATATGGGCGTCGACGGGGTGCCCGGTCTCGCGTGCCGTCTTGCCGATATATGCGTCCGGCGCTATCCCCACGATTTGCTGTGCCGCGCGGTTGACCGAGAGGAAAAGGTAGTCGATGGCGCGTCCGTCGCTGTCGTAAAGCAGCCGGATGCGGAAATACCCGATCGGCAGGTGGTCGAGCAGCACGTCCATGTGCTTGTTCTCCTTCACCACCGCGTGGTAGTTGTTTTCGAGCGTCAGGATTTCGGCTTCGCGCCGGTCGTGCACGGGGACGCGCTGCATGTAGCCGAAAAGGTGCGTGCCCGTATCGGGGTCGGTCTGCCGTCCGACGAGCTGGGCATGGAGCCAGACTTCGCCCTCGGGAAGTTCGACCGGGAATGTCCTGTCGAATTTGCTGCCGACCTTGAGCGCCATGAACTCGTTGTGGATCGGCATCCGGTAGTCTTCACGGATCAGGTGCGTCAGTTGGCCGATCCGGATTTTGTCGCCGTCGAGCCCCAGCAGCCTGGCGATATATTCGGAGACATACAGTTCTCCGGTCTGGAAATTCGCCTTCCACCAACCCATGTGGGCGGCGTCCAGCATGAGCATCAGGGATTGGAAATTCGGTGTGTAGGGTGTGAACATGGCGCAAAAGGATGTCAGGGGATATTTAGAGCGTCCGGATGATGCGTGCAGGGTTGCCTGCCGCGACCGAATCCGCCGGGATATCTCGGGTGACGACCGACCCCGCCCCGATGACCGCCCTGTCGCCGATCGTGACGCCCGGGCATACGATCACCCCGCCGCCCAGCCAGCAGTGGTCGCCGATGACGATGGGCTTGCCTGCTTCGAGGGCCGTTCCGCGTGTTGCGGCGTCGAACGGGTGGTGCGCCGTGAGCAGCTGCACTTTGGGGCCTATGAGCGTCCCGCAGCCGATGCGTATCGGTGCCAGGTCGAGGAAGACGCAGTCGAAATTGACGAAGGAACCTTCGCCCATGTGGATGTTGTAGCCGTAGTCGCAGTGGAAAGGTTCGCGGATGAACCCCCGCACGTTGGGGCATAATTCCCCGAGCGTGGCGCGGTAGTCGTCGTCATGGCTGCAGCATTCGACGTTGAGGCGATGCATCAGGCGCGTGGCACGGTCGCGGTCGGCCGTCAGCTCCGCATCATGCGGGTCGAACCATTCGCCCGCCAGCATTTTTTCCTTTTCGCCTCTCATTGGTACATGCCGGCATTTTTAGTCGAACGACTGCAATTCGATCAGTTTGGCATAGATGCCGCCCTTTGCGAGCAGTTCGGTGTGGGTGCCCTGCTCGGCCACGCGGCCGTGGTCGACGACGATGATCTTGTCGGCGTTGTGGATCGTCGACAGGCGGTGGGCGATAACCACCGACGTGCGGCCGACGAGCAGCTTGTTGAGGGCATCCTGCACGAGTTTTTCGCTCTCCGTATCGAGTGCCGAGGTGGCCTCGTCGAGGATCAGTATCTCGGGGTTCTTCAGTACGGCGCGTGCGATCGAAAGCCGCTGGCGCTGGCCTCCCGAGAGTTTGACGCCCCGGTCGCCGATGTTGGTCTGGTAGCCTTCGGGGGCTTCCTGTATGAAGCAGTCGGCATTGGCGATCCGGGCAGCCTCGACGATCTCTTCGTGCGTGGCCCCGGCCTTGCCCATGGCGATGTTGCCTTCGATGGTGTCATTGAAAAGCACGGTGTCCTGCGCCACGACGCTCATGTGGGCGCGCAGGCTGTCCTGCGTGTAGTCGCGCACCGAAACCCCGTCGATCAGGATGTCTCCCGCCTTTACGTCGTAGAAACGCGGTATGAGTTCGCTGAGGGTCGACTTGCCGCCGCCCGAAGGGCCTACCAGGGCCACGGTTTCGCCGCGCTTGATCTCGAACGAGATGCCTTCGATCACCTCGCGGCTGCCGTCGTACGAGAAGTGGATGTCGCGGAATTCGATCTTGTCTTTCAGCCCGTCTAGTTCGATCGCCCCGGGTTTGTCCTGTATCTCGCTTTGGGCGTCTATGATCGAGAAGATACGTTCGCCGGCGGCGATACCCTGGTTGATGTTGGAGAACTGGTCGATGAACGTGCGTACCGGACGCGTTATCTGCGAGAACATGGCGATGAAGGCGATGAAGCCTTCGGGGCTGAGCGCGTCCTTGAATACGAGCGAACCGCCGAATACCAGGATGACGCCTACGGCCGAGATGCCCAGGAATTCGCTCATCGGCGAAGCCAGCTGCTGGCGGCGGGCCATCGAAAGGGTCAGCCGCGCCAGGTCTTCGCTCAGGTCGTAGAATTTCTGCTTGACGTATCCCGTGGCATTGTAGCTCTTGATGACCTTGATGCCCGACAGCGATTCGTCGAGCGTCGAGACCAGTTCGCCCATGCGCTGCTGGCTTGTCCGCGCGGGATGGCGCAGGCGCTTGACGATGCTGCCGATGATCAGTGCCACGACGGGCAGGAAAAGCACCGAGAAGAGTGCCAGCTCCCACGAGATGGCGACCATCATGACCGTATAGCCGATGATGAGGAACGGCTCGCGGAAAGCTACCTGCAATGTGTTGGTGATGCAGAACTGCACCACGCCGACGTCCGAAGTGATCTTCGAGATGATGTCGCCCTTGCGCTGGTCGCTGAAATAGCCCACGTTCATGTCCACGACTTTGGAGAACATCTCGTTGCGCATGCGCTGCAGGGTGCGTGTGCGCATGTTCTCGACCGTCCAGGCCCCCATGTAGCGGAACAGGTTGCTCAGCAGGCTCACGAAAATGGTGACGATGGCCAGCAGCAGCAGGACGTTTTCGGGGTTGTATTCGGTGAACAGGTGCGAATAGGTGAAGTTGAACAGTGCCGTCAGGTATTCCTGGTTGAACGCCAGCGGGGGGAGCTTCTCCACGTATACGAACGTGTAATCCGCATCGAACATCGTCTTGAGGATCGGCATGATCAGCAGGAACGTGAGCGAATTGAACAGCGCGTAGAAAAGTGAGTAGAAGAAATAGGGGATGGCGTATTTGCGGATGGGTCGGGCGAAACCCAGGAGCCTCATGTATATTTTAAACATTACGGGCGGATTATTTGCAGGTTATGTGATAATCGGGACAAAGATAGAAATAATAATGTGAAATTCTGAACTCCCGGCTTAAAAGTGCGAAGTTCCGGGGAATTTAGAACCTAAAAAACGAAGGGGCGGACATGCCGTCCGCCCCTTTTCAGGGTTCGTAACCCGTATCTTCCAGTAAATGCGCCTTGTCGTTGGCGGCAGCGACCGCCAGTTGGTCGCAGCGGTTGTTCTCCACCGTGTCGGCGTGCCCCTTGACCCAGACGAAGCGGACGTTGTGATGCCGGTACACGCGCAGGAAGCGCATCCACAGGTCGGGGTTTTTCTTGCCGGCGAACTGTTTTTTCACCCAGCCGAAGACCCAGCCTTTCGTCACGGCGTCCACGACGTATTTCGAATCGGAATACACGGTGACGTCCGACCCGTCGAACTTGAGCGCCTCGAGCGCCACGCAGACGGCCATGAGCTCCATGCGGTTGTTGGTCGTCAGGCGGAATCCCTGCGACAGCTCCTTGCGGTGCCGCCCCGAAAGGAGTACCGCGCCGTAGCCTCCCGGCCCGGGGTTCCCGAGCGCTGAACCGTCCGTGTATATGGTGATTGTCGGCAAATCGTGTCGTCGTTAAACCCGGCCCTGCGGCGCGGGTGTGGTTCGTCTGCGGCGTGGCCGCTGAGGGGAATGCCTGTCCCAACCCCTCGGGGATTCGGGACAGGGCATGTCCGTCCTTGTTTACGAGAGGGCTTCCAGTTGCGCCTTGATGGCCGCGATCTTGGCCTCGGCGTCGGCCTGCTTGGCCCGTTCGTTGGCCACCACCTTCCCGGGGGCCGACTGCACGAAACGCTCGTTCGAGAGCTTCTTCATCACGCTCGCGAGGAACCCTTCCTGGTAGGCCAGTTCGTCCGTCAGTTTGCGTCGTTCCGCTTCGGCGTCGATCTTGCCCGCCATCGGCACGAAATACTGCGTCGTCTTGACAATGAACGCTGCGGCCGCCGGGTCTTTCTCCGCTACGGTCTCGATGGCCGTCAGGTTGGCCATTTTCCGCATAACGGGGGCGTACTCGGCCGGGTAGTTCTCGTCGGCGATCACCTTGAGCGCCAGCGCCTCCTTCTGCGGCAGGTTCTTCTGGTTGCGGATGTTGCGCACCGAGGAGATCACCTCCCGGGCCAGTTCGAACCGCGCCAGCAATTGCCCGTCGGCTTCGGCCGGCTGGGGCATCGGGGCGACGGTGATCGACTCGCCCTCTTTGCGCGGGGCGAGGTCTTGCCAGATCTCCTCCGTCACGAAGGGCATGAAGGGGTGCAGCACGCGCATCAGGGAGTCGAAGAACGTGCGTGTGGCTTCGAACGTCGGCGCGTCGATCGGCTGCCCGTAGGCGGGTTTCACCATCTCGAGGTACAGGCCGCTGAAATCGTCCCAGAAGAGTTTATAGGCCGCCTTGAAGGCTTCCGAAATGCGGTACGAACCGAAATCGTCGGCAATTTCGCGCAATGCGACGCCGAGCGTCTGGCGGAACCACTCGACGGCCAGGCGGTTGTTTTCGTCCTGTGCGGCCGTGCCGTCCGCCGACCAGCCGTTCACCAGGCGGTAGGCGTTCCATATCTTGTTGCCGAAGTTGCGTCCCTGTTCGCAGAGCGCTTCGTCGAACATCACGTCGTTGCCGGCCGACGAGGAGATGAGCATCGCCATGCGCATGCCGTCGGCGCCGTATTTGGCGATCAGGTCGAGCGGGTCGGGCGAGTTGCCCAGCTGCTTGGACATCTTGCGGCCGATCTTGTCGCGGACGATGCCCGTGAAATAGACGTTGCCGAAGGGTTTTTCGTTGCGGTATTCGTAACCCGCCATAATCATGCGCGCCACCCAGAAAAAGATGATGTCGGGGCCCGTCACCAGGTCGTTGGTGGGGTAGTAGTAGCTGATCTCCCTGTTGCCGGGGTTGCGGATGCCGTCGAAGACCGAAATCGGCCACAGCCACGACGAGAACCACGTGTCCAGCACGTCGTCGTCCTGTCTGAGGTCGGATGGCTGCAATGAGGCATCGCCGGTTTTCGCGCGCGCCTTTTCGAGTGCCTCCCCAGCCGTCGGGGCCACTACGAAGCCGCCTTGGGGCAGGTACCAGGCCGGGATGCGCTGGCCCCACCATAACTGGCGCGAGATGCACCAGTCCTTGATGTTCTCCATCCAGTGGCGGTAGGTGTTCTTGTACTTCTCGGGCACGAAGCGGATCGCGTCTTCCATGACGGCCTTCGTCGCCGGTTGGGCCAGCTGCTCCATCGAGAGGAACCACTGCATCGAGAGTTTCGGCTCGATGGCCACGCCCGTGCGCTCCGAATAGCCCACGTTGTTGGTATAATCCTCGGTTTTCTCCAGCAGGCCGGCTGCCGCCAGGTCGCCTTCGATCTTCCTGCGGACGTCGAAACGATCCATGCCGACGTACAGCCCCACTTTGTCGTTGATCGTGCCGTCGTCGTTGAAGATGTCGATCACCTCGAGGTTGTATTTCTCGCCCAGCATGTAGTCGTTCACGTCGTGCGCCGGGGTCACTTTCAGCGCGCCCGTACCGAACTCGATATCGACGTATTCGTCGCGGATTACGGGGATTGCGCGGTTCACCAGCGGTACGATGACGCGCGCTCCGGCCGGCAGCCAGCCGTAGCGCGGGTCGTTGGGGTTGACGCACAGCGCCGTGTCGCCCAGGATCGTTTCGGGGCGCGTCGTGGCGACGATGACCGCCTTGTCCGAGCCTTCGACCATGTAGCGCAGGTAGTAGAGCTTGCCGTGCGACTCCTTGAATACCACCTCTTCGTCCGACAGCGCCGTCTGCGCCGCGGGATCCCAGTTGACCATGCGTACGCCGCGGTAGATCTTGCCCTTTTCGTAAAGGTCGCAGAATACCTTGATGACGCTCTCTGTGCGGGGCCCGTCCATCGTGAAGCAGGTGCGCTCCCAGTCGCACGAGGCGCCCAGCTTGCGCAGCTGTTTGAGGATCATGCCGCCGTATTTCTCCTTCCACTCCCAGGCGTATTCGAGGAATTTTTCGCGCGAAAGCGACGATTTCTCGATGCCTTTTTCATGCAGCATCGCCACCACCTTGGCCTCCGTGGCGATCGACGCGTGATCCATGCCCGGCACCCAGCAGGCGTTTTTGCCCGACATGCGGGCACGGCGGATCAGCACGTCCTGCAACGTGTTGTTGAGCATGTGCCCCATGTGGAGCATGCCGGTCACGTTGGGCGGCGGGATGACGATCGTGTAGGGTTCGCGTTCGTCGGGTTCCGAATGGAACAGCCGGTTGTCGATCCAGTAGTCGTACCATTTCTGTTCGATCTCCTGCGGCGAATATTTATCAGCGATTTGCATAGGGGTGAATGTTTTGCTTCGTTATTTGACCTGCAAAGTTATTAACATTCTGTCAAAGATAAAATAAATATCTATAAAAAATCGTTACCTTTGCACCATTATATATTTGTATCTGTAAACTATGAGTAAAAAAGATAAGATAATCGAAACCATCGAAGTCGAAGATGCGAGCCTGCTTCCCGAGCTGCTCGACGGCAAACACCATGTGATCCCTATCGTGACCGGCGGTGATGAAGTCGTCGAAGAGGTCGAAGTGCCGGAGATCATCCCGATCCTTACGCTGCGCAGTTCGGTGCTCTTTCCCGGTGCGATCACCCCGATCACCGTGGGACGCGACAAGAGCATCAGCCTCGTGCGTGCCGTGAATGCCGAAGGCGGCATCCTGGGCGCCGTGCTGCAGCGCGAGAGCGACGTCGAAGACCCCGCGCCGGACGACATGTACAAGGTCGGCACCGCGGCGCGCATCATCAAAATCCTCGAAATGCCCAACGGGAACCTCACGGTGATCCTGAACGGCCTGGAGAAGATCGAAATACGCGAATACATTACCACCGAGCCCTATTTCCGGGCCCGGGTGACCGCCCTGCGCGATACGACGCCCGACCTGAAGAGCATCGAGTTCGAGGCCCTTGTGGACTCGATCCGCGACGTGGCACTCAACATCATCAACGTCTCGCCGTCGATGCCCAAGGAGGCGGCCTTCGCCATCAAGAACATCGACTCCAAGCGCGGCATCATCAATTTCATCTGCTCGAACATGGAGCTTACGGACGAAGACCGCCAGTCGTTGCTGGAGGCCCCCGGCCTGCTGGCCCGTGCCCGCAAGCTGCTCGAGATACTGATCCGCGAACAGCAGCTGGCAGAACTGAAAAACCAGATTCAGGAGCGTGTGAAACAGGAGATCGACAAGCAGCAGCGCGACTATTACCTGCAGCAGCAGATGCGTACGATCCAGGACGAACTGGGCGACGGCGCCGATGCCGACCTCGAGAAGATGCGCGAGGAGGCCAAGAAGAAGAACTGGCCCAAGGAGGTCGGCGAGACCTTCGAGAAGGAGTTGCAGAAAGTCGAGCGGCTGAACCCCGCCGTGGCCGAATACTCGGTGCAGATGACCTACCTGCAACTGTTGCTGGAGCTCCCGTGGAACGAGGTGACCAAAGACAACCTCGACCTGAATTGTGCCCGCGAGCAACTCGACCACGACCATTTCGGACTGGAGGAGGTAAAGGAACGTATCCTCGAACACCTGGCCGTCATCAAGCTCAAAGGCGACCTCAAATCTCCGATACTCTGCCTCTACGGCCCTCCGGGCGTAGGCAAGACCTCGCTGGGTAAATCGGTCGCCGCGGCACTGGGGCGCAAGTTCGGGCGTATCTCGCTCGGCGGCCTGCACGACGAGTCGGAAATCCGCGGCCACCGCCGTACTTACATCGGCGCCATGCCGGGACGGATCATCCAGACCATCAAGCGGTGCGGTTCGTCGAACCCGGTCATCATCCTCGACGAGGTCGACAAGGTGACCGTTTCGAACCACGGCGACCCGTCGAGCGCATTGCTGGAGGTGCTCGACCCGGAACAGAACACCACGTTCCACGACAACTACATCGACATGGAATACGACCTGTCGAAAGTACTCTTTATTGCCACGGCCAACAATATCGCTAACATCGCACCGGCGCTGCGCGACCGTATGGAGATGATCAACATCGCCGGTTACCTGATCGAGGAGAAGGTGCGCATCGCGCTCGACCACCTGCTGCCCAAGCAGCGCGAGGCGCACGGCATCAAGGAGCAGGAACTCACGATGGCCCCCGAGGTGGTCGAAGGTATCATCGCCGGCTATACCCGCGAGTCGGGCGTCCGTTCGCTCGACAAACTGCTGGCCAAGATCGCCCGTGCCCGCGCCAAGCAGATCGCCTTCGACGAGGTTTTCGCGCCGGAGGTTTCGGCCAGGGAGGTCGAAAAGATCCTCGGCATGCCCAAGTTCCTCAAGGAAGAGTACGAGGTGGGCGGCATGACGGGCGTCGTGACGGGCCTGGCCTGGACGGAGGTCGGCGGCGACATCCTCTACATCGAGTCGGTGCTGACGCCCGGCAAGGGCAAGGTCAGCCTGACGGGTAACCTGGGCGATGTGATGAAGGAGTCCGCTACGATCGCCCACGAGTGGGTGATGGCACACAGCAAGGAGCTGGGTATTGACCCCGCGCTGTTCGAGAAGAACGACATCAACATCCATGTCCCCGAGGGTGCGATCCCGAAGGACGGCCCTTCGGCCGGCATTACGATGGTGACCTCGATCGTTTCGACCTACACGGGGCGGAAAGTCCGGGATCGTATCGCCATGACGGGCGAGACGACGCTCCGCGGCCGTGTGATGCCGGTGGGCGGCGTCAAGGAGAAGATTCTGGCGGCCAAACGCGCCGGGATCAACGAGCTGATCCTCTCGGAGGAGAACCGCAAGGACATCGCCGAGATCAAGCCCGAATAC